>Ga0222419_100019_pt1 | contig 404185 bp, 352 predicted proteins | sample 1B20Ametagenome_FD_182474 | JGI IMG/M metagenome (GOLD analysis project Ga0222419, IMG submission 182474) | Enriched microbial communities from leaf-cutter ant dump, University of Wisconsin, Madison, United States - 1B20A (version 2) | ecosystem: Environmental > Terrestrial > Nest > Insects... | reverse complement strand
TTCGATCCGGGACAAAAGATTTTCAAGAGGGTTTGCCAAATGCAAAATTTCCTCTTGAAAATCAGTAACCGGTAATTGCAAGGTTTGCGCAAGTAACTCATTGACGGGAAAGGCATTATGCCCTCCCACCTTGTCCGCCAATTTCCTTGTTATCGCGTGGTTATTCGGTTCCGATTGCATAGCAGGCTGGATTGAGCCGGTCCCATGCTTCTCGAAACTCATCGCGGTCATAGGAGCGAGGTTGCAGCCAATATGCCCCACCATTTTTGTCCTGAAATGCCAAGAGTTTAACCTCTTCGTTTTTCAAAACGTAGCAAATAGGATTGTCTGAATTGGCATGGACCGTAATGACCCACCATTCAGAACGCAAATCGCAAATATTCAAGCCTAGCGGAACGGGATTGCGCTTACTTAAAGCCTTTGATTGAACGCCAAAGAAAACAGTTTCATCCGCGTTGGTGACAATAAGATCAGAACCCCGCGCATTGCGAATTGTCGGCATAACATGCCAGCCACGCCTAGATAATTGCCACGCGGCATAATTCAAACCCGAATTGCCCGTAATCTGATGTCGCTGTTTGACGAGTTTCAACTTAATTGGCCACCACCAGCGGCCGGCGCATCGACAGTTTCCTGACCGTATGCGTCTTCGAGATCATCACCACGCTTTCCGTGGTCACGAACGCCTCTCCCCGCGCCGTTGTTTCCGTCTGCACACCGCGCAGCAGCGCGCCGTGCGTCACGCCGGTGGCGATAAAGACCGCATCCGAACTGACCAGATCGTTGAGCGTATATTTGCGATCGAAATCCGTCAGGCCGAGCCGCGTGGCGCGTTCCTTTTCGCCGGCATTACGGAAGACCAGGCGCCCCTGGAACTGTCCGCCGACGCATTTCAGCGCCGCGCAGGCCAGAACGCCTTCCGGCGCGCCGCCCTGCCCCAGATAGATGTCGATCCCCGTTTCCGGCTGGGCGGTATGGATAACGCCGGCCACATCGCCATCGGTGATCAGGTGCACACGGGCGCCGGCCTTGCGCAAGCTCGTGATGATGCCGTCATGGCGCGGCCGGTCGAGCACACAGGCGACGATTTCCGACACATCCACCCCCTTGGCCTTCGCCAGCGAGCGCACGTTTTCTTCCGGCGTCCAGTCGAGATCGACCACGCCTTCGCCATAACCCGGTCCGATGGCCAGCTTGTCCATATAGGTATCCGGCGCATGCAGCAGCCCGCCGCGCGGCGCGAACGCGATGACGGCCAGGGCATTGGCCATGGCCTTGGCGGCGAGTGTGGTGCCTTCCAGCGGATCGAGCGCGATATCGATGGCCGGCCCTTTGCCGGTGCCGACTGTTTCGCCGATATAGAGCATGGGCGCTTCGTCGCGTTCGCCTTCGCCGATGACGATGCGGCCGTCCATTTCGATGGTGTTGAGCGCCGTGCGCATGGCGTCCACGGCGGCCTGGTCGGCGGCTTTCTCGTCACCCCGGCCGATCCGGGCGAAGCAGGCGATGGCGGCCTCTTCGGCGACGCGGACGATATCGAGGCTCAGATCGAAATCCGTGGCGTGGCCGCGCCGTGAGTCTTTGGCGAAATCAGCGGTTTCTGGCATTTGCTTATCTTCTGAATTTGTGGATCCGGAGTCCGCCGTGAATCATTCTGCAACGGGCGGCGGCGCGGCGCGTTTACGCAATTCGGCCGCCATGGCGTCGATCTGCGCGGGCGTGAGCTGGGAATCGACCGGCCCTGAAAACGCCGGATCGATACGGCCGCGGGCTTCGGCGGCGAAAGTGTCGGGCACCGTATCATCCCATACCAGGGCGCGTACTTCGGTTCCGAGTTGCTTGCGCTTTTCGAGGGTCGCGGTCACATCCGCCTTAAATTCGGCGGCAGTGGTGATATTGGCGGGCGGTACGGGAAATTCCGACCATTTCGGCATGGTGTCCATATCGGCCCGCGGCGCCGGATCGGGTACGGTTTGCGCCAGCAGATGAGTCGGCACTGACATTATGGCCAGCAAGGCGAGCAATCGATGCGCGATGGTGAATCTCAAAGGACGTTCTCCGCTGTGGCGCCCGTATAACAGCAAATATTCATGACAGCAGATATTTGCGACGCAATTCTGACAAGGCCCTCTTAGCCGGTCGTGATTTTCGCGCAAAATACCGGCAGGAGCATGGCCAAGACAAGAGAAATATAAATTTAGTTGTATTGACGGCCTGCATGCGGCACGGCCAGTCTGTATCCGGATAAAGTTGAGACGCACATGACCAGGACACCGCGAAAGACCGCCGCCAAGACACCAGCGAAGGCCCCGACGAAGGCCTCGACGAAGGCCCCGATGAAGGCCAAGGCGAAAGTGGCCGCGAAGGCGGAAGCGAAAGCGCCAGAGTCGTCCGCGCCTGAGCCGCCCACGCCTGAGCCGCCCGCGTCCTTCGATACGGAAACGATCCGCCAGATGGAATCGCTGTCGGTCAATATCGCCAAGGCGGCCATGACGGCCCAAAGCGCCCTGGCGAAAACGGTTTTCGCGCAGACGGACAACGCCGCCGCGCCGGGCGATCCTTTCCAGGTCGGGCCGGCCATGACCGAGGTGATGGGGTCGCTCGCCCGCAATCCGGACAAGCTGGTGGAAGCGCAAGGCGAACTGCTGACCGGCTATATGGAACTGTGGGGCCGGATGACGCGCCGCACGCTCGGCACCGAGGCGGCGGGAAAGCCCGCGGATAAGCGTTTCAACGATCCGCGCTGGCAGGAAAACGTCATGTTCGATATGATGAAGCAATCCTACCTGTTGTCGTCGAACTGGATCAACAAGCTGATCTCAAGCGCCGAGGGCATTGATCCGATGGTCAAGCGCCGCGCCGAGTTTTTCACCAAACTGCTGACCGACGCCATGTCGCCGGCCAATTTCCTGATGTCCAATCCCGCCGCCTTGCAGACCCTGATCGACACCAAGGGCGAAAGCCTGGTCAAGGGTATGGAGCGCTTCGCCGAGGATATGGCGCGCGGCGACGGCAAGCTGAAGATCAGCCAGGCCGATACGGACAGTTTTGTTGTGGGGCGCAATGTGGCGACCACGCCGGGCAAGGTGGTTTATCGCGGGAAATATTTCGAACTGCTGCAATACAGCCCGACGACGGAAAAGGTGCGCGAAATCCCCCTGCTTATCTTCCCGCCATGGATCAACAAGTTCTATATCCTTGACCTGCAAGCCAAGAATTCGCTGATCAGGTGGCTGGTCGATCAGGGTTTTTCCGTTTTCCTTGTTGCCTGGGTCAATCCCGACGCCTCGATGAAGGACACGACCTTCGAGGACTATATGTTCGGCGGTATCTATGAGGCCGTTCAGAAGGTGATCGAGCAGACCGGCGCGCCTTCGGTCAATGCGGTCGGCTACTGCATCGGCGGCACCCTGCTCGGCTGTACGCTGGCCCATATGGCGGCCAAGGGCGACAAGACCATCTCCGCCGCCACCTTTTTCACCGCCCAGCATGATTTTTCCCAGGCCGGCGATCTTCTGCTGTTCACCAGCGAAACCTGGTTGAAGGAACTGGAGCGCCAGATGGATGCCGCCGGCGGGGTGCTGCCCGGTTCGGCCATGGCGGATACCTTCAATTCCCTGCGCGCCAATGACCTGATCTGGTCGTTCTTCGTCAACAACTACCTGATGGGCAAGGAACTGACGCCGTTCGACCTGTTGTGCTGGAACGCCGACCAGACACGGATGCCCAAGGCGCTGCACATGTTCTACCTGCGTAAATTCTATGGCGAGAACGCCCTGACCAACCGCAAACTGGTGCTGGCCGGCGTCGATATCGATCTGAAAAAGGTGACCATCCCGATTTACGAACAGGCCGGCCGCGAGGACCATATCGCCCCGCCCGGCTCGGTCTACAAGGGATCGAAACTGTTCGGCGGGCCGGTGACCTTCATGCTCGCGGGGTCCGGTCATATCGCCGGCGTGGTCAATCACCCGGACGCGAAGAAATACATGCACTGGCTGAATGACGCCCATCCCGATACGCTGGAAGACTGGATGGAGGGCGCCGTCGAGCACGCCGGTTCCTGGTGGCCGCACTGGGCCGGCTGGCTCAATGAGCGCTCCGGCGGGATGGTTGGCGCGCGCGATCCGGCGAAGGGCAGGCTGAAACCGCTGATGGATGCGCCGGGATCTTACGTCATGGTCAAATCGTGAGAATTTGTCCATAAAAATCAACATTGATCAATGCGGTCGAAGTACGGCTTTTCACATGAAAGCAGCGCTTGAGATCGGGCAAGGGGCATTTCCAATAGGATTTGGGACTGATCCGAACTTGATTATCAACATTGATTTTAAAGCGGAATCGCGCCGCATAAGGAGCATAAGGAAAAGCCGCTCACCGAACAGGCGAGCGGCTTTAAATCCCTTGCAGGGCGAATAATCAGGTCCGCAGGATGATGGTTTCGACGATCGGGCGGCGGCCCCAGATGGCCTGCGCCGCCTTCTTGACGATCCGCGCCACGACGATTTCCACGCCTTCGTCTTCCTCGCGCGCTTCCACCGGCATGGCCTTGATCGCCTTTTCCACGCTGTGGCAAATGGCCTCGAGTTGATCCGAGATGATGTCGTCATCCTCATAGGCCAGCCCAAGCCCCCTCACCTCGACAATCGAAGCCAGGCGGTTCTTGCTATCCAGCGCGAAAGCCACAAACATCATGCCGTTATGGGCGGCGTGGCGGCGTTCACGCAGGGCATCGGAGGCTTCCGGCACCAGATGACCACCATCGACGAACAGGCGGCCGGACGGCACTTCATCGACGATTTCAGCCAGACCGGGCGCCAGACGCACCATCTCGCCATTATGCGGCGTGATCTGCTCATCCACCCCCACCTCTTCGGCCAGGGCGGCATGTTTCAGCAGGTGACGGCGCTCACCATGGGTCGGTATGGCGATGCGCGGTCGCGCCAGGGCGTACATTTCCTTGAGTTCGTCACGGCAGGGGTGACCGGAAACGTGGATGCCCGGATGATCGCGCTCGGTATGGATCTCAACACCCAGGTCCGACAGGCGGTTTTGCAAGCTACGGATCGAGATTTCATTGCCCGGAATGACGCGTGAGGAGAAAACGCAGGCGTCACCTTCCTTCAGCTTGACCAGCGGGTGATTGCCGTCGGCGATACGCGACAAGGCGGCGCGTGGTTCCCCCTGCGAGCCGGTGCAGAGGTAAAGCACCTCGCTGGCTTTCAGGTGTTGCGCCTCGCCTTCGGTGACCGGTTCGGGAATGCCCGCCAAAAGGCCGACATGACGCGCGGCGGCGGTGATACGGTGCATCGAGCGGCCGACCAGGCAGACCTTACGACCGGCTTCCATGGCGGCGCGCATGACCGAATCCACCCGCGCCACATTGGAGGCGAAACAGGCGACGGCGACGCGCTTTTTCAGGCCCTTGATGACGCGGGTCAGTTCGACACGCACATCGTCTTCCGAGCCGGCGCGGCCCTCGACGAAGACATTGGTCGAATCGCAAACCATGGCCAGCAGGCCCTCATCACCCAGCTTGCGGATGGCAGGGATATCGGTGGCGGCGCCGGTGATGGGGGCTTCATCGAACTTCCAGTCGCCGGTATGGAAAACCGTGCCCAGTTCGGTGCGGATCGCCAGGCCATTGGGTTCGGCGATCGAGTGCGTCAGGGTGATATAGTCGATATCGAATGGCCCAAGCCTGACATTACCGTTCAGCGCCACCTCGGTCAGGTCGCAGTCATCGACACCGGCCTCGCGCAGCTTTTCGCGCACCAGATAGGCGGTGAAGGGCGTGGCGAAAACAGGCGCCTTGATCTTGTCCCACAGCCAGCCCAGCGCGCCGATATGGTCTTCATGCGCATGGGTGAGCACGATGCCGAGAATATTCTCACCGATCAGGAATTCCGGATCGGGCACAATCACCTCGATGCCCGGCGTGGTCAGGTCGCCAAAGGTGACACCGACATCAACGATGATCCACTGGCGGTTATCGGCCGGCCCGAACCCGTACAGGTTCAGATTCATGCCGATTTCGTTCGATCCGCCCAGCGGCAGGAACACCAGTTCGTTTTGCTTCTTTTTCATTTATAGCCAATCAGGATGCGGCGCGCGCCAGCGTCCGCTTATAGATTTCGAGCAGCCCGCGCAGCGTCAGGTCGTGGTCGAAATGGTCGATGCTGTCTGTAGCACCTTCAAACAGAGAAGCCACCCCACCGGTGGCGATTACAGTCATCTTTTGCCCATATTCATTCCTGATCGAGGCGATCATGTATTCGATCAGGCCGATATAGCCCCAGAAGATGCCGGACTGCATGGCGCTGACCGTATCCTTGCCGATCCTTTTCGCGGGCTTTTCGATGGCGATGCGCGGCAGCTTGGCGGCGGCCGAATGCAGGGCTTGCAGGGACAGATTGATGCCGGGCGCAATGGCGCCGCCTTCATATGCCCCATCTGCCGCCACGACATCGAAGGTCGTCGCGGTGCCGGAATCGATGATGATCAACGGCCCCTCATAAGCCATATGGCCACCCACAGCGTTGACAAGGCGATCAGCACCTGCTTCGCGCGGCTTGTCGATGCGGATATCGATACAGAGATGGGTGTTTTCGCCAATGACATAAGGCTGGCGATTGAAATACCGCTGGGCCAGTTTGCGCAGATTGAATAGCGATTGCGGCACGACCGAGGAAATAATGCAGTCGTCGATCGATTTGAAATCAAGCCCCTGCATCTGCATCAGTTGATAAAGCCAGGCCGCATATTCATCCGCCGTGCGCGTGCTTTCGGTGGCGACGCGCCACTGGGCAATCCAGTCGCTACCGTCATGGATGGCGAACAGGGTATTGGTGTTGCCTTGCTCAATGGCCAGCAGCATCAGATCAGATCCCCATAGGTGATCTCGCCGCCGGTAACCGTGTGGACCTGGCCATCGGTCGCCTCGATTTGCAAGCCGCCGAAATCGTCCAGTCCCGTGATGCGGCCGGATAGCGAGATGCCGTCCTGCGTAACACTGACAAGGCGATCACGGCCATAGGCGCGTTTCAGCCACGCCTTGGCGATATCGCTGAAATCCTTGCTGCGCCACAGATCAAGCACACCGTCCAGGTGGCCGTTCAACTTGTGCAGCAGCGCCACGGCATCAAGATTTTTGGCTTCCGGACTGATTTCCTTCAGCGCCACCGTCAGGTAGCCTTCAAGGATCGGCGCCACGCGCAGGTTCATGCCGATGCCGATGACCACGCCGAGATGATCCGGTTTATCCGTCGCTTCCGTCTGGACCAGAATGCCGCAGAGCTTGCGGCCGCGATGCAGGATATCGTTGGGCCACTTGATCCGCATCGCCTGATCGGTATCCGGAATGATCGGGCGCAGCATTTCATAGACCGCCAGCGCCGTCACGAAGGACAGTTGCGGCACACGGCGGACATCGATTTCCATGACCTCCCAGCGGGAGGCCATGAAATTACCCTTGGTGCCTACCCAGGTTTTGCCGTGACGGCCGATTCCCTTGGTCTGTTCCTTCGTCAGTATCCAGCCGGGGCCGGAACGCCCTGCCCTCAATCGGGCAAGGCTCAGATCCTGCGTGGACGGTATCGAGTCGAAGATTTCGAAATCGGCCAATGAGCGCGCCTAACTGCCGAAGCCCTGCGCCGCCGACTGGGCGATCGGATAGACATAAATCAGGAAGACGATCACGACCGGGAAGGAGAAGGCCGCGGCGGCATAGGCGATCCAGCGGGTTTCCAGCGGCGGCTTGTCCATTTCACCGGACGGCGCATCGAACCACATCAGCTTGAGGATGCGCAGATAGTAGAAGGCGGCCACGACCGAAGCCACCAGACCGGCGGCGGCGTACCACCACAGATGCGCGGAAATGGCGGCGCCGAAGACAAAGTACTTTCCCCAGAACCCGCTGAACGGCGGCATCCCCAGCACCGACAGGCACAGGATGGTGAGCACGACGGTCATCGGCATATTGGTTTTCGCCAGGCCCGCCAGACTGTCAATGCGGGTGAACGGCTCGCCCTTGCGGCTCAGGGCCATCTGGACGGTGAACAGGCCGAGGGTATCGACCATGTAGAGCACGAAGAAGATCAGCAGAGCCGGAACCCCGACCGCGCCGGCGGCGATGGCCAGCAGGGCATAGCCCATATTGGCGATCGACGAATAGGCCAGCAGACGCTTGAAATCCTTCTGCATCAGGCCGCCGAGGGCGCCGACGACGAAAGAAATGACGGCCAGGACCAGGACCACCTGACGCCACTGATCGGCCTGCGCTTCGAAACCGGTTTGCAGGACGCGGGCGAACAATGCCATGGCGGCGAATTTCGGCGCGCCGGCGAAAAAGGCGACCACCGGCGTGGGGGCGCCTTCGTAAACGTCGGGCGTCCACATATGGAAGGGCGCGGCGGAAACCTTGAACGCCAGACCGCAGATCAGGAAGACCAGGCCGAAGATCAGGCCAACATTGAGATTGGCCGTGGCCGAGCGGGCGATATCTTGGAAGTTCATCGAACCGGCGAAACCATAGACCAGCGACGCGCCGTAAAGCAGCAGGCCGGACGACAGGGCGCCGAGAACGAAATATTTCAGGCCGGCTTCGGACGATTTGGCGTGATCGCGGCGGAAGGCCGCCAGCACGTAAAGCGCCAGGGATTGCAGTTCGAGGCCGACATAGAGCGCGATCAGGTCACCGGCGGAAACCATCATGCTCATGCCGAGCGCCGCCAGCACGATCAGGATGGGGAACTCGAAACGGGCCGCACCCACGCGGTCGAAATAGCCCTGCCCCAGCACGATAATGAAGACGGCGGCGATATAGATGGCCACCTTGGCATACTGGGCGACGCCATCGACGATAAAGGACTCGTTGAAGGCCGAACCTTGGTGGCCGAAAGCGGCGGCGAAGGCGGCAGCAATCAGGGCCACGCCACATAAGGCGCTGACCGAGATGGTGCCCTTGTCACCGCGGAAGGCGCCGAAGACAAGGATCAGCAGGGAAGCAACCGCGAGGATCGCTTCCGGCAGGGCCAGGTTGAGAGCGAGATTGAAATCCATAGTGCTTTCTCGTCCTTTATCCGCCGATGACCGCTTGATAGGTCGCCACGACCGTATCCACGCTGGCAGTAGTGATATCAAATATACAGGCCGGATAGACGCCCAGCGCAATCGTGGCCAGGATCAGCGGCGTGAAGATGACGATCTCGCGCACCGACAGATCCGGATATTTTTTGAGCGCCTCATTATGCACTTCGCCGAACATGATGCGCTTGTAGAGCGTCAGCGCATAGATGGCCGAGAAGATCACGCCCGAGGCCGCCACGAAGGCCACCCAGGTGCCCCACTGGTACGAACCGACCATGGTGGTGATTTCACCGATGAAGCCGGAAGTGCCGGGCAGGCCGACGTTCGCCATGGTGAACAGCAGGAAGACAAAGGCGTAATGCGGCATATGTTTGGTCAGGCCACCATAGAAGGCGATCTCACGCGTATGCCAGCGGTCATAGACCACGCCGACGCAGAGGAAGAGCGCGCCGGAGATAACGCCGTGGCTGATCATCTGGTAGACCGCGCCCTGGACGCCCAACTGGTTGCCGGCGAAGACGCCCATGGTGACGAAGCCCATGTGAGCGACCGAAGAATAGGCGATCAGCTTCTTCATGTCGGTCTGGCGGAAAGCAATCAGCGAGGTCACGACGATGGCGATGACCGACAGGCCCATCATCAGCGGCGCGAACATTTCCGAGGCATAGGGGAACATCGGCAGGTTGAAGCGGATGAAACCGTAGCCGCCGAGCTTCAGCAGGATACCGGCCAGCATGACCGAACCGGCGGTCGGCGCCTGAACGTGGGCGTCGGGCAGCCAGGTATGGACCGGCCACATCGGCAGCTTGACCGCGAACGAGGCGATGAAAGCGAACCACAGGAAGGGCTGCACCTCAAGCGCGAAGGCGAAGTGCGACAGAGCCGGGATATCGGCGGTGCCGGCCACGCCCACCATGTACAGCATGGCGGCCAGCATCAGGACGGAACCCAGCAGGGTATAGAGGAAGAACTTGTAGGACGCGTAGATCCGGTCCTTGCCGCCCCAGATGCCGATGATCAGGAACATCGGCACCAAGCCACCTTCAAAGAAGATATAGAAAAGGAACAGGTCGAGCGAGGTGAATACGCCGATGACAAGGGTTTCCAGCAGCAGGAAGGCGATCATGTATTCGGTGATGCGTTCCTTGATCGAGTCCCACGAGGCCAGGATACACAAGGGCATCAGGAAGGCGGTCAGCAGCACGAACAGGATCGAGATGCCGTCAACGCCCATATGGTAGGAAATCGGTCCAAACCACTGATAATGTTCTTCAAACTGGTAGCCGGGATTGCTGCGGTTGAAACCGGCAACCATTACGATGGACAGGGCCAGGGTGATCAGAGTGGTCCACAGGCTGATCCATTTGGCGTTCCTGGCGATGACAGCCTCATCGTCCTTGCGGGCCATGGCGCGCAGGATCATGATCACCACGGCCCCGAACAGGGGGAAGAAGGTGGTGAGACTGAGCAGATTGGGGATAGCGGGTATCATTTTAAAATCCATCTCCCCTTAGTGGGCCAGCCAGATGACATAGGTCAGCAGACCCACGACGCCGAGGAACATAGCGAACGCATAGTGATAGACATAACCGGTCTGGGTCTTGACCAGATTCTTCGCCGACTTCAACGCTGTCCAGGCAGCGCCATTCGGACCGAGATTGTCGATAATTTTGATATCGAGCACCTTCCAGAAGAAATCCCCCAGGATCTTGGCCGATTTGACGAAGATGACCTGATAAATCTCGTCGAAATACCACTTGTGGTACAGGAAATTGTAGACCGGCCCGTCATTGGCGGCGAGTGTCTTCGGCAGGTTCGGTTTGGCGATATAGTAATACCAGGCCAGCGCCATGCCGATCAGGGTGACGGCCAGCGGCGCCAGCTTGACCCACATGTTTTCGATTTCGTGAGCCTCGTGCATGATGTGGTTGGTTGGCGCCGTGAAGATGGCGTGGCCCCAGAAGGCATGCGCGTGCTCACCGATGAAGTAGGGCGCGAAGGCGACGCCGGCGAAAACCGCGCCGACAGCCAGAAGGCAGATCGGCACCAGCATGACCCACGGGCTTTCGTGCGGCGTATGATCGTGGCCATGACCGTGATGATCGTCATGTGCGTGGTCGTCATCATGGCCATCGCTCACTTCATGATGATGGTCATCATGCGCATGTTCCCATTGCTTCTTGCCATGGAAGGTCATGGCGACCAGACGCCACGAATAGAAGGAGGTCAGAAGCGCTGCGGCCACGCCCATAATGAAGGCGAACAGGCCTTGCGGGGTGTTATGCGCGGCCCAGGCGGATTCGATGATGGCGTCCTTCGAGAAGAAGCCGGCGAAACCGAACTGGGTTTCCGGAATGCCCAGGCCGGTAATGGCGATGGTGCCGATGGTCATGACGCCGTAGGTTACTGGCAGGTATTTCCACAGGCCGCCCATCTTGCGCATGTCCTGCTCATGGTGCATCCCGTGGATCACCGAACCGGCGCCGAGGAACAGCAGAGCCTTGAAGAAGGCGTGCGTGAACAGGTGGAACATGGCGGCCTGATAGGCCCCTACCCCCGCCGCGAAGAACATATAGCCCAACTGGCTACATGTGGAATAGGCGATGACGCGCTTGATGTCGTTCTGCGTGAAACCGATCGAGGCGGCGAAAATGGCCGTGATGGCGCCGATATAGGCGACGATCATCTTGGCGACCGGGGCGTACTCGAACAGCGGCGAAAGCAGGCACACCATATAGACGCCGGCGGTGACCATGGTGGCGGCGTGGATCAGAGCTGAAACGGGTGTCGGGCCTTCCATGGCGTCCGGCAGCCAGGTGTGCAGGAAGAACTGCGCCGACTTGCCCATCGCGCCGATGAACAACAGGAAGGCGGCGAGATCGAGCGCGGAGAAGGATTGGCCGAGGAATTCCCACGTCTGCCCTTGATGCGCGGCGATCATCGGGAACAATTCGTGGAAGTTGATCGTGCCGAACTGCCAGTAAACCGTCATGATGCCGAGCGCGAAACCGAAGTCACCGACGCGGTTGACGACGAACGCCTTGATGGCGGCCGATGAGGCGCTTTCCTTATTGAACCAGAAACCGATCAGCAGGTACGAGGCCAGCCCCACCCCTTCCCAGCCGAAGAACAACTGCATGAAGTCAGCGGCAGTCACCAGCATCAGCATGGCGAAGGTGAACAAAGACAGATAGGCGAAGAAGCGCGGACGCGACGGGTCTTCGCTCATATAGCCCCAGCTATAGAGGTGGACCAGCGACGATACCGTCGTCACCACAACCAGCATGGTGGATGACAGGGCGTCGATACGGATCGACCACGCCGAATGGAAGGTGTCGATATTGATGAACGGCAGAATGGAGAGGGTGAAATCTTCCATCCCGCCCCATGTATGCTGGATGAAGGCGTACCAGCTCAGGGCGCAGGCCACGAAGAGCAAACCGGTCGTGATGGTCTGTGACGCAATATTGCCGAGCCAGCGGGCGAAGCCGCCGACGATCAGCGCACCGATGAGCGGCGCGAATACCGCGAGCGTCACCACTGTGGACATATCAGAAAGCACGATGCTTATCCTTTCATCATGCTGGCGTCATCGACGGCGATATCGCCGCGATTACGGAAGAAGGTCACGAGGATGGCCAGGCCGACGGCGGCTTCAGCCGCGGCGACGGTCAGGACGAACATGGCCATGATCTGCCCCTGCACATTATGCAGGTAGGCTGAGAAGGCCACGAAGTTGATATTGGTCGAAAGCAGGATCAGTTCGAGCGACATCAGGATAATGATGATGTTGCGGCGGTTGAGGAAAATCCCCAGCACGCCGATGGTGAACAGGATCGCGGAAACCGTGAGATAGTGGACGAGATCTATAGTCATTCCGAAATACCTTCTCCGGTTTTGACAGGCACGATTTCGACGGCATCCTTGCGGCGGCGCGTGACCTGCTTGAAAATATTCTGACGCTTGACGTTCGGACGGGTACGCAGGGTCAGCACAATGGCGCCGACCATGGCGACCAGCAACACAAAGCCGGCGGCCTCGAACAGGTAAATGTAGGTGGAATAGAGGGCGTGGCCGATCATCTTGATATTCGGCTCGGCGGCGGTGGCGACCAGCGGCGTGTTTCCGGCGGCAGCGCCCTTCTGCGCCACGGCGATGCTGATCATGACCAGTTCGACCACCAGCACCAGCCCAACCACCAGGCCGACCGGCAGGTAATTGGCGAAGCCCTGGCGCAGTTTAACAAAGTCCACATCGAGCATCATGACCACGAACAGGAACAGCACGGCCACGGCGCCGACATAGACGACGACCAGCAGCATGGCGAGGAATTCCGCGCCGAGCAAAATGAACAGGCCCGCCGACGAGAAGAAGGCCAGAATGAGGTACAGCACACTGTGCACCGGGTTTTTGGCGGTGATGACCATCAGGCCGGAAGCCAGGGTCACCAGGGCCAGAAGATAAAAGGCGATAGCGATTACAGTCATGTCTCTCTTTGCCTCTTAACGGTACGGCGCGTCGAGTTCGAGCGCTTTGGCGATTTCGCGTTCCCAGCGGTCGCCATTGGCCAGAAGCCGTTGCTTGTCGTACAAAAGTTCTTCGCGGGTGTCGGTCGAGAATTCAAAGTTCGGCCCTTCGACGATGGCGTCCACCGGGCAGGCTTCCTGGCACAGGCCGCAATAGATGCACTTCACCATGTCGATGTCGTAGCGCGTGGTGCGGCGGCTGCCGTCGGCGCGCGGTTCGGCCTCGATGGTAATGGCCTGGGCCGGACAGATCGCTTCACACAGCTTGCAGGCGATGCAGCGTTCTTCGCCGTTTTCATAGCGGCGCAGGGCGTGTTCGCCGCGGAAGCGCGGGCTGATCGGTCCCTTTTCGAACGGATAGTTGATGGTCGCCTTGTGCTTGAACATATACTTCACGGCGAGAAGGGTCGCGCCCCAGAAGTCAAGCAGCAGAGCGCCCTTGAACCCTTGATAAATGCGCGAAATCATAGGGCGCCTCCATAAACGCGGTAGCCCGCAACAAGAACAACGGCGACCAGCGAAACCGGCAGGAAGACCTTCCAGCCCAGGCGCATCAACTGGTCATAGCGATAGCGCGGCACGATGGCCTTGGCGATGGCGAACATGACGAACCAGAAGACGACCTTGACGATGAAGGTCAGCAGGCTGATCAGAATATACCACAGGCTGTCATGCGCCAGCGGCAGCGGCACCGGGAATTCCCAGCCGCCGAAGAACAGGATCGAAATCATGGCGCACATCAGCACGATATTGGCGTATTCCCCGATCATGAATAGCAAGTACGGCGTCGATGAATATTCGACCTGATAACCGGCCACCAGTTCCGATTCCGCGTCCGGCAGATCGAACGGCGGGCGGTTGGTTTCGGCCAGGGCCGAGATATAGAACATGACCATCATCGGGATCATCACGACCAGCAGGATGGGATGGCCGCCGCCGAAGACGTTCCAGTTCCAGATGCCGCCGCCCTGATGGGTGACGATATCGGACAGGTTCATCGAACCCGACAGCAGGATGACGGTGATGATGATAAAGCCGATCGAGACTTCATAGGACACCATTTGCGCCGCCGAACGCAGGCCGCCGAGGAACGGATATTTCGAGTTCGAGGCCCAGCCGCCCATGATGATGCCGTAGACGCCGAGCGACGAAATGGCCAGCAGGTACAGGATGCCGACATTGATATCCATGACCACCCAACCCGGCGCGAACGGGATGACCGCCCAGGCCAGGAAGGCGATGATGAAGGTCAAAAGCGGCGCCAGCAGGAAGATCGCCTTGTCGGCGCCGGCCGGAATGATGACTTCCTTGAACAGGAACTTGAAGAAGTCGGCGAAGGACTGCATCAGGCCGAACGGGCCGACGACATTGGGGCCTTTGCGCATCTGCACGCCGGCCCACACCTTGCGGTCGCCCCACAGCAGGAAGGCCAGCGACACCATGACGCCCATGATGACCGCCAGGGTTTCCCCGATCGTGATGATCGTCCAGCCCCAGCCTGATGCCCAGAAATTATTCATCGTCATAAAGTCCTTACTCAGCCGCCACGCTCAGGGGCGCCTTGCGGGCCGCCGAGCATTCCGCCATCGCCACGGAGGCGCGGGCGATCGGGTTGGTCAGATAGAAATCGGTAATGTGCGAAACGAACGGGCGATCACTGATCTCGCCCTTGGCGCCGATCGCTTTCACATCGAAAGCTTTCGGGGTCGGGCGGACATCGACGCGGCCAAAGACCGGATGATCGGTGATCAGCTTTTCGCGCAGGGCCGACAGGTTGTCGTATGGCAGGGTGTGGCCGACATAACCCGACAGGGCGCGGATGATGGCCCAGTCTTCCTTGGCCTCGCCCTTCGGGAAGACGCAGCGTTCGGCGATCTGGATACGACCTTCGAGATTGGTATAGATACCCGACTTCTCGGTATAGGCGGCGCCCGGCAGGATAACATCAGCCGCCCCTGCCCCGACATCGCCGTGCGAGCCGATATAGACGACAAAGGTCTTGTCGAGATTGCGGGTATCGATTTCGTCGGCGCCGAGCAGGACCAGCAGATCGACACCGCCACTCAGCATGGCGGCGGCATCCTTGGCTTCACCGACCGGCACAAAGCCGAGATCAAGACCGGCAACGCGCGAGGCGGCGGTATGGACGATGTTGAAGCCGTTCCAGCCGTCCTTCACCACGTCGTAATCGTCAGCGATGAGGGCGATTTCCTTGAGGATCGCCGCGCCATCCACACCGGAAATCGCATTGGAACCAACCAGAATGGCGGGCTTCTGCGCATTTTTCAGGACATCGCGGAAAGCGTGTTTCTTGAGGTCTTTCAGGGCTTTCGGACCAACGCCGATATGGGCGTAATCATAAGTCAGGTCGGTCGCTTCACCGATCACCGCCACCTGAACCTTGCCCTTGAGCCACGACTTGCGGATACGGGTATTGATCAGGCTGGCTTCGGCGCGCAGGTCGGTGCCGATCAGCAGGATGGCGTCGGCTTCTTCCAGACCGGCGATGCCGGTATTGAACAGCCAGGACTCGCGCGGCGTCGCTTGCGTCAGCGGGCCGATCTTGGCGCCTTCCTGACGGCAGTCGAGATTGGTGACGCCCAGACCGTAGAACAGATCCTTGGTCGCCTTCATCGCTTCGGCGTCGATCAGGTCACCGGCAATGACGCCGATCTTCGAGGCCTCGGTCGCTTTTATTTTGCCAGCGACCGTGCTCAGGGCCTCTTCCCACGACACCGCGACCAACTTGCCGGCCTTGCGGACATAGGGTTTATCGAGACGCTGGCGTGACAGACCATCGACCGCATAACGCGACTTGTCGGTCAGCCATTCCTCGTTGATCTCTTCCTTGAGGCGCGGCAGGGCGCGCAACACGGCGGGGCCACGGTTATCGATGCGGATATGGGCGCCCAGCGCGTCATGCACATCGATGGTCTCGGTCTTGGTCAGTTCCCACGGACGATAGTTGAACGACCAGGGACGGTGCGTCAGCGCGCCGACCGGACACAAATCGTTGACATTGCCAGACAGTTCCGACGACACCGATTGCTCCAGATACGACGTAATTTCGGCGTTTTCACCGCGCGAAATCATGCCCATTTCGGTGACGCCGGCCACTTCCGTGGTGAAACGGACGCAGCGCGTGCACTGGATGCAGCGCGTCATGAAGGTTTTGATCGTTGGCCCGAGGTTCTTTTCCTCGACGGCGCGTTTGTTTTCGTCGTAGCGCGAAGATCCCTTGCCATAGGCAACCGACTGATCCTGCAGGTCGCATTCCCCGCCCTGGTCGCAGATCGGACAATCGAGCGGGTGGTTGATCAGCAGGAATTCCATCACCCCTTCACGGGCCTTCTTGACCATCGGCGTGTTGGTGAAGATTTCCTGGCCTTCGGCAGCCGGCAGGGCGCAGGAGGCCTGCGGCTTCGGCGGTCCCGGCTTGACCTCGACGAGGCACATGCGGCAGTTGCCGGCGATCGACAGGCGCTCGTGATAGCAGAAACGGGGGATTTCCTCGCCCGCCAGTTCCGCCACCTGCAGCACGGTCATGCCGGGGTCGAACTCGACCTCCACACCATTGACTTTTGCCTTAGCCATGCCTGTCATACCTCAACAATTGATAATAAATCACGGAAATCCATCAGATTCTTTCGCTTCAGAACCATGACTTGTTTCCCGCAACATAGTCTTCGTAAAAACTCTGGTCGGATTTGACCAGGTAGATGATCGTCTCGATAAAGGCGACGAAGCACATGATCAGGCCGGGAATGACCAGCAGCCAACCGACTGTACCGCAAACCAGCATCACAATGCCGGCTGCCGTCTTGCCGAGATAGAATTTGTGAACGCCCCACAGGCCGAAAAAGAAGGCCAGCAAGGCGGCGACATACTTGTTGCGCTCACCCAGGGCCGTGGCGATGACATAGATGCTCACCGCACTGTCGCCCGATGCCTCGAAATCGATCGTGGAGCCAGCCGGAACAAAGACCGTATCGCCCATCAGATCGCTGACGCTGAACGTATAGCGCTTGCCGTCATCACCGCTGATGAGGCCCGTCGATCCGTTGAATGAGAGTACCTTGCCCCGCATGACCGCCCTACTCCGCCGCCAGCGTATGGCCGGCAAAATTGCTCTTGCTCGAACGATACAGCGTGATGCGATCTTCAATTTCATGACGGAAATGGCGGATCAGGCCCTGAATCGGCCAGGCCGCCGCGTCGCCGAGCGCGCAGATGGTGTGGCCTTCGATCTGGGTGGTCACTTCCAGCAGGGTGTCGATTTCCGACGGATCGGCATCGCCCTTCACCATGCGTTCCATGACGCGCCACATCCAGCCGGTGCCTTCGCGGCACGGCGTGCACTGGCCGCAGCTTTCATGCTTGTAGAAGTAGCTCAGGCGGGCAATGGCGCGGATCAGGTCGGTGGACTTGTCCATGACGATGACCGCCGCCGTGCCCAGGCCCGACTTGAGATTGCGCAGGGTGTCGAAATCCATCGGCAGGTCTTCGCACTGCTCCGCGGTGATCATCGGCACCGAAGAACCGCCCGGAATGACGGCTTTCAGGTTATCCCAGCCGCCGCGAATACCGCCGCAATGATCCTCGATCAGCTTGCGGAACGGGATCGACATGGCTTCTTCAACATTGCACGGCTTGTTGACGTGACCCGAAATGCAGAACAGCTTGGTGCCGGTGTTGTTCGGCGCACCGAATGAGGCAAACCAGGCGGCGCCACGACGCAGGATGGTGCCGACCACGGCGATCGATTCGACGTTATTGACGGTCGTCGGGCAACCATAAAGACCGGCCCCCGCCGGGAACGGCGGTTTCAGGCGGGGCTGGCCCTTCTTGCCTTCCAGCGATTCCAGCAGGGCGGTTTCCTCGCCGCAGATATAGGCGCCGGCGCCATGGTGGATATAGACATCGAAATCCCAGCCATGGATGTTGTTCTTGCCGATCAGTTTGGCCTCATAGGCCTGCTTGACGGCGGCTTCCATGCGCTCGCGTTCCTGCACATATTCGCCACGCAGATAGATGTAACAGGCATGAGCCTGCATGGCGTAGGAGGCGATCAGGCAACCTTCGATCAGCAGATGCGGATCGTGGCGCATGATTTCGCGGTCTTTACATGTGCCGGGTTCGGATTCATCGGCATTGACCACCAGGTAATGCGGGCGATCCTTGACCTCCTTCGGCATGAAGGACCACTTCAGACCGGTCGAGAAGCCGGCGCCGCCACGGCCGCGCAGACCGGAATTCTTCACATTGGTGATGATCCATTCAGCGCCATAGGACAGAATGTCCTTGGTGGCGTTCCAGCAACCGCGCTGCTTCGCCCCCTCCAGACCCCAATCATGGAAGCCGTAGAGATTGGTGAAAATCCGATCCTTATCTTCGAGAATGCCAACCATTACGCTTTCACCTCCGTGCCGGGCGCATTCGGAATCTTGATCTTCTTCGCCGCCGAGCCGTCATAGAGCTTCGGATCGGTCAGGGACGACACACCACCCAGCGGCTCCGACGTATGACGGCCATTATACGGGCCAGGCTTCGGTGACTTGCCGGCCGCAAAATCATCGATGATCTGGGCCAGATTTTCCGGCGTCAGGTCTTCGTAATAATAGTCGTTGATCTGCGCCATCGGCGCATTGCAGCAGGCGCCCAGGCACTCGACTTCCTGCCAGGTGAACTTGCCGTCGGCCGACAGCTTGTCCTTGGCGCCGATCTTGTCCTTGCACACCTTCATCAAGGCATCGGAGCCGCGCAACATGCAGGGCGTGGTGCCGCAGACCTGGATCAACGCCGCCGAACCAACCGGCTCCAGCATGAACATGGTATAGAAGGTGGCGACCTCAAAGACGCGGATCTGCGGCATGGCCAGCAGTTTGGCGATCGCGGTAATGGCGGGTTCGGAAACCCAGCCCTCCTGCTTCTGCACCAGCCACAGAATCGGGATCACCGCGCTCTGGCGGCGGCTTTCAGGATATTTGGCGATCCACCAGTTGGCCTTTTCCAGCGTTTCCGCTGAGAAGGTGAAACTGGCCGGTTGCGCCTTGGCGAGACGACGAACGGACATCAGGCCCCTCTACACATATAAACAGGCAGGGCTTTACACCCGCAGCCCAGGAAAGACAGTCTAATTTTTAAGGGTTTCACAGAAATCACAGTGTCACCCCGTCAGCAGCGGCTTTCGCCCTGGCGCGGGCGCCATCGATGCGCGCGCCGATTTCCCTGACGTGCGGCAGCAAACGCGCCAGCCGGCGGAAAACGAAGATGGACAGGTAAAGCGCGTACAGGTACGGCGACGAGGTGAGTTCCGGATGGAAACGATAGATGTAATACCGCACGGCGACCATCACGATGGCGAAAGGCAGCCAGATAGACGCGTAACGAATGACTTCATCACGCAGAAAACCCGAAGAACCACCCGGATGATAAGGCCAGGCGCCCTTGCTCATCAGCCAGCGCACCAGGATGACGGCCGAGATAACCACCACCACGAACAACAGCGGGAAAATCGACCAGACTGCCGGATGGGCATGAAACAGGGCGGCTTGATGGGCCTGTTGGGTGGCGTAATTCATTTCTGCATCGCCTCATATCGGGCGTTACGTGCAGTACGTACACGATTTTGCGCCGCGACGACGATCGGCAGCCGGCGGGCGCCGAGCAGACCGACAACAGCGATGCCGAGCAGGACGAAACGCGCGGTTTCGTTCTCCAGCTCAGGCCTGAATTGCACAAGCAGGCTGAAACCAACAACGCAGATCAGCATGGGCACGACCGGCAGAAAAAGATAAAGCAGCGTATCCATGATGAACCCTTTGGTCCCGCCGACATGGTAAGGCCAGCTTGGGCGCGACAGGAAAAGGCTCAGGGCCATCAGGGCGATCAGAAGCCCCGCTGCGATCAGGATGCCGGTCATCGGTCGATTTCCCCGAAGACGATATCGAGCGAACCGAGAATGGCGGAAACGTCAGCCAGCAGGTGGCCGCGATTCATCCAGTCCATGGCCTGCAAATGCGGGAAGCCCGGCGCGCGAATCTTGCAGCGATAGGGCTTGTTGGTGCCATCCGACACCAGATAGACGCCAAATTCGCCCTTGGGGGCTTCAACACAGGCATAAACCTCGCCTTCCGGCGTCTTGAAGCCTTCGGTATAGAGCTTGAAGTGATGGATCAGGGCTTCCATCGAATTCTTCATTTCGGCGCGGCGCGGCGGGGTCACCTTGTGATCGGTCGAAAGCACCGGACCCGGCGTTACCTTAAGCTTTTCAAGGCATTGCTGCATAATCCGGATCGACTGGCGCATTTCCTCGACGCGGCAGAGATAACGGTCCCAGCAGTCGCCGTTCTTGCCGAGCGGAATATCGAATTCCAGCTCGTCATAGCACTCATAGGGTTGAGCCTTGCGCAAGTCCCAGGCGACGCCGGAACCACGGATCATCACGCCGGTAAAGCCCCAGTCGAACGCCTGCTCCTTGCTGACCACGCCGATATCGACGTTGCGTTGCTTGAAGATACGGTTTTCCGTCACCAGGGTTTCGATGTCATCAAGCGCCGGCAGGAACTGCCTGCACCACAGGATCATGTCCTCGATCAGTTCCGGCGTCAGATCCTGATGGACGCCGCCGGGACGGAAATAGTTGGCGTGCAGGCGCGCGCCGCAGGCCCGCTCGTAGAACACCATCAGCTTTTCGCGTTCCTCGAAGCCCCAAAGCGGCGGCGTCAGGGCGCCAACGTCCATGGCCTGGGTGGTGACATTGAGGATATGCGACAGGATACGGCCGATTTCCGAAAACAGAACGCGGATCAACTGGCCGCGCTTGGGCACTTCGAGGCCCAGCAGCTTTTCGATGGCCAGCACGAAAGCGTGCTCCTGGTTCATCGGCGCCACATAGTCCAGGCGGTCGAAATAGGGCACGTTCTGCAAATAGGTGCGCGATTCCATCAGCTTTTCGGTGCCGCGATGCAGCAGGCCGATATGCGGATCGACGCGCTCGACCATTTCACCGTCGAGATCGAGCACCAGGCGCAAAACGCCGTGCGCCGCCGGATGCTGCGGGCCGAAATTGATCGTGAACTTGCGATCATCGTCGCCCTTGTTCACAAAAGGCTCTACACCGTCTGCCATGAAATCAAACCCTTATCCGTAACTCTTAATCCCAGATCGAAATCTAGGCTTTCGCCTTCTCATCGCCGGGCAGCACATATTGCGCGCCTTCCCACGGCGACAGGAAGTCGAACTTGCGATATTCCTGAGTGAGCTTTACCGGCTCATAGATCACGCGCTTCTGTTCTTCGTCATACCGCACCTCGACATGGCCCGTCATCGGGAAATCCTTGCGCAGCGGGTGGCCCTGAAAGCCATAGTCCGTCAGCAGGCGGCGCAAATCCGGATGGTTCGAGAACAACATGCCGTACATGTCGAAGGCCTCGCGCTCGTACCAGTCAGCGTTCGGATAGACCGAACGGATCGACGGCACCGGCAGGGCCTCATCGGTCTGCACCTTGACGCGCAGACGGATATTCTGCGTCAGCGACAGCAGGTGATAAACAACGTCAAAACGTTGCGCGCGCTTGGGATAATCGGCGCCGCAAACATCGATCAGCTGATGGAAGCGGTAAGGCGCCTGCTTCAGCTTCGCCATGATCTCGACGATGCGCTCGCGTTCAACCGTCAGCGTCAGTTCACCGAAGGCCAGGACCGATTCCACGATCGCTTCCTTGAAATCGGCCTGCGCCCTGTCAGCGAGCGCCTGTAATTTTTCCAATGACATATTGCCCCTCCCCTTAGCGCCGGATGCTGCCGGTACGGCGAATCTTCTTCTGCAATTGCAGAAGGCCGTACAGGAGCGCCTCAGCCGAAGGCGGACAGCCGGGCACATAGACATCCACCGGCACCACGCGGTCGCAGCCGCGCACGACGCTGTAGCTATAATGATAATAGCCACCGCCATTGGCGCACGATCCCATCGACAGCACATAACGCGGATCCGGCATCTGGTCGTAGACCTTGCGCAGCGCCGGGGCCATCTTGTTGGTCAGGGTGCCGGCGACGATCATCAGGTCCGACTGGCGCGGTGAGGCGCGCGGGGCCATACCGAACCGCTCCATGTCATAACGCGGCATCGAGGCCTGCATCATTTCGACGGCGCAACACGCCAGACCGAAGGTCATCCACATCAGCGAACCGGTGCGCGCCCAGGTGATAACATCGTCGGCCGAAGCGACGAGGAAGCCCTTCTGATCGAGTTCCGCCGAGACCTGCTCGAAGAACTTGTCATGGACCGCGGGATCGTAGCCTTCAACCGAAGACCGGCCAGCAGATCCGGCAGGAATGATTACTCCCATTCCAAGGCTCCTTTTTTCCACACATATATATAGCCAAGGCCGAGTTCGACCAGGAAGGTCACCATCGACCAGAAGGCGACGTGCATGCCACCGTTCGGCATATCGAACAGCGACACGGCCCACGGGAACAGGAAGGACGCTTCCAGGTCGAAGATGATGAAGAGGATCGACACGAGATAGAAGCGCACATCGAACTTCTGGCGGGCGGAATCAAAAGCGTTGAAACCGCACTCATAGGCCGAAAGCTTTTCGGTGTCGGGCGCCTTGGGCGCGATCACCAGCGCGCCGACCATGAAGCCGAGGCCCAGAACGGCCGCTATGCCTATAAATATAATGACGGGGAGATATTGCAGGAGAAATGCGTTCATTAGGTCACCTCAACCCCTCATAATAAAACTCGGGTCTAAAACACAACCGAGCAGGCTGCCGCATGAATATCGGCGCCGGACTCAGTCAGTAGGCTATTAGACCACTCTGTTCAAAGCTTCAAACCATTGCAGTGCGAAAAAACCACTTTCTTTCACTTTTTCGCCCTCACTTTTAGATAATGCAAATCACTCGCAATTACTGAGGTTTAAGTCACAAAGTTATCCCATACTTTGTTCATGCGGCGGCATTTTTTCAGTTTTATATGTTGACACTCCCGCACCCGCCGAACTACTAAGCGCACCTTCCTGACGGACAGCGCCGCTGGCCTTCGGGAACAAGGGAATGCGGGTGTAGCTCAGTTGGTTAGAGTGTCGGCCTGTCACGCCGAAGGTCGCGGGTTCGAGTCCCGTCACTCGCGCCACCCCTGCTTGACGTTAAGCAATGGGTGGCCCCGCATTTTCCCTCTCTTCTTCCTTTCATACTATAAAGTATTGCAGATCGCCGGCTGATGAATTGCGTCTCAGATCAGCGGCCAATATATTTGCCTGTCGATTACATGTTTTATGTGTTGACACCCTCATCGGCCCGAACTACTAAGCGCACCTTCCTGACGGACAGCGCCGCTGGCCTTCGGGAACAAGGGAATGCGGGTGTAGCTCAGTTGGTTAGAGTGTCGGCCTGTCACGCCGAAGGTCGCGGGTTCGAGTCCCGTCACTCGCGCCACCCCTGCTTGACGTTAAGCAATGGGTGGCCCCGCATTTTCCCTGCCCTTTCCAGACATTGCCGAACGGATTATGTGTGCTGGCCGCCTGGCCATGACTCCTTTTGCCTGTCAGTGAAACCTGGCGGCTCGGACATAATTAAGCCCTCTTTATTTCCAAATTTGCGACATGAGCTGAAACACGGATTACAGGTCCGAAGCAATTGGTGTGCGCCAAATGGTGTTTGCCACCTTTTCGACGGTAAAAATAAAGGTTAAGAGGTGGGCCTTGGTTTCACGAACGACACATACGAAGGCTCCCCAAACGATTCGCAGAGCGGGCCTCACCTCCATCCACTGTATATGAAGCATCCCAGGGAAGCTTATCGAAAATGCGCAAACACAGACTTCTGACCGCCACAGCCCTCACCCTGACCATGGGCCTTGTCGCCCTTGCGGGCGCCAACGGTCAGGCCTTTGCCGCCACAACGATCTCCACGGCCACCACGGCGCCGGTCAAGACCTCGGTCACGGGTGACCTGACGGTCGATACGGCGGGATCGATCACCCTGACCTCCGGCAACGCCATAACCGTCGATTCGGATAATTCGGTCACACTGAGCGGCAAGATCGACATGCTGAAATCCGCCGATGGCGCGACGGGCATCCTGATCGATGGCGGCCATACGGGCAATCTGACGATCGGCGCCAATATCACGGTCACCGACGACTGGACGCAACCGGATGCGAATCAAGACGCGGACGGCAATGACGCGCCGGATGGCATCCTCGAAGCCCCCTTTTCGGACGATAAAACGCGTTATGGGATTCATTCGACCGGCACGACGCCCTTCATCGGCAATGTCATCGTCAACAGCGCCAGCACCATCGCCGTCGATGGCGAAGATTCCTACGGCATCCGCTTTGAAAACAGGATTGACGGCGCCTTCACCATGGATGGCGCCATCAATCTGAACGGCGACGACAGCACGGCGGTTTCCCTCGAAAACGGCGCGACCGGCGCGGTCTATCTGAGCGGCGCGATCACCAGCCGCGGCCAGAACACCAGCGCCGTCAGGCTGGGCGGTGATTTCGAGGGGAATGTCATCATCGACGGCACCTATACCGGCACGGGTTACGCCACCACCAACGCCCTGACCGCCGACGGCCTGAAAGAGGTTCTGGCCACGCCTGAGGATCTGTATCAATCCGGCCCCCTGGTCAGCATCGAAGGCAACCTGGCCCATGGCCTGCTGATCGGCACCACGGTCGGCGTCGATACAAGTGACGCCAACAAGGACAACACCGATCAGGACGGCGACGGTAATGCCGACGCGACGCAACAAAGCGCGGCCCTGACCAATTACGGTTCGGCGGCGGCGTTACGCATAGGCTCGGCCACGGATAACATCGCGCTGGGCGGCGTCGTCTTCAATTCCTCCGTCCTGCCCGCCAATAAGCCGGCGATCAATTACGGCCTGCTGATCCGGGGCGCTGTCAGCAGCTACGGCGTCTACCAGGAAGTCAACAGCACCGGCGCCCAACTCGGCGGCACCGGCCATGCGGTCGCCATCGCCAACGGCATCGGAATCGCCGGCACGGTGGCTTCAACCGCTTTCGGCGGCGACGCGACGGCGCTTTCCGTTCGGGCCGGCCTGGATACGCCCCTGCTCGATGTCACCGGCGCGATCAGCGGCACGGCGGCATCGGCGACATCGCTGACCAGCACCGATGCGAACGGCGCCAAGCATTACACTACGGTCGGCGACACGACGGCTTACGGCGTCGATATCCAGTCCGGCGCGAACCTGCCGATTATCAACGTCAAGGCAGGCGGCGGCATCTATGCGGAGGCGACCGGTTCGACCGAACACGCCGTCGCCATCCGCGATCTGTCGGGCAATCTGACGGAAATCAACAACGACAACATTATCAGCGCCGCCATCAAGGCCTCGGATGATGATGTCGATGGCGTAGCCGACCCCCTCGTCAATCGTGCGGTCGCCATCGATGTCCGCGCCAATACCACCGGCGTCACCATCACCCAGACCGACACGGCCCCGACCGACAGCGACGCCGACAAGGCGATCCCCATGCCCTATATCCAGGGCGATATCCTGCTGGGGTCCGGTGATGATGCGATCAACATCAATGGCGGGCTGGTTTCCGGCAATATCGATTTCGGCGCCGGCGCCGACATTTTCAAACTGGACGGCGAAGCGAGCTATATCGGCAAGATGAGCGGCGCGGGCACGGTCGCGCTGGATATCGCCCAGGGCGCGCTTTACCTGGCCTCCGGCTCGGCCCTCAGCCTGACCGACCTGCATGTCGGCGCGGAAAGCACCCTGGGCCTGATCCTGGACACCGATCATCCGGCGACGCCGATCTTCACCAACAGCGGTTCGGCTGTTTTTGACGATGGCGCATCGGTCAGCCTGACATTGAACAAGCTGATCGTGGATAAGACCGTCTTCACGATCATGACGGCCGCGAATATCGACCTGGGCACACTGGATTCGGCCAGCCTCGAAGGCAAGGTGCCCTATCTTTATCATGCCGACCTGACGACGAACACCGGCGACACCACGCTCTACGCCAATTTCCGCCTGAAAAACAAGGAAGAAGCCCAGTACTCGGATAACCAGTACGCCGCGCTTGCGCCCGTCCTTTCCGCGGTGGCGCAGGATACCGGCGCCACCAGTTCCCTGATGTCGCAGATGACGAAGGCAGGCTTCGACCAGATCTACAACCAGTACCTGCCGGACTATTCGGGTGAAAACCTGCTGGCCCTCGCCACCGGAACGGCCTCGCTGAACCGGACCCTGGGCAGCCTGACCCTTGTGCCGGATAATAACGAAGGCCAGTGGTGGCTTCAGGAATACGGCTATCAGGTCAAACGCGAATATGGTGAAACCGCCGGCTTCAAATCGACCGGCTTCAGCTTCGCCGGCGGCCGCGAACGCGAAGTCTACGGCAACCAGATGCTCGGCCTCTATATGGCCTATACCTCCGGTTCGCCGCTCGATACCTTCGCCATCGCCGCCGAGAAAATGGTCAATTCCGACGTGACCCTGGGCGGGTACTGGCGGATTCGCACCGGCGGCCTCAAGGCCTGGGCGCATGCCGGCGCCGGCTACACCTCGTTCGAGACGACCCGCAATATCCTGACCGGCAATGTCAGCCATGTGGCGAAAGCCAAATGGAGCGGCTACTCCTACAGCGGCGGCCTTGGCGCATCCTATGAAGTCAAGGCCGGTCGCCTCAGCTTTACGCCTCAGGTCCTGACCGATTATTACGCCCTCAGCGAAGAGGATCACGATGAAACCGGCGGCGGTGACTATTACGACCTGTCGATCGCCGAACGCGACAGCCATCTGCTGACCGCCAGCGCCCTGTTCAATGTCAGCTACAACAAGCTGTTCGTCAAACCGGAAGTCTGGGTGGGCTACAAGCAGAACGTCTCGGCCGAAATCGCCGACACCATCGCCAATTTCCGGGGCGCCACGCCCTTTACCCTGAGTGGCGGCGATATCGAAGGCGGCGGCCCCGTCGCCGGCTTCCGCCTCTCGGCCGATAACCAGTACAGCTATTTCTCACTGGAAGGCGAATACGAGAAGAAGGACGACTACACAAACTATTCGATATCTCTGCGGACACGCTTCCAGTTCTGACCCGCATGACCTGCAAAATGAAAGCCGCCGCGAACCCTTCGCGGCGGCTTTTTTCATAACTTGCTTTTCCCGGCTGATTCAGCACAGTTGCCGCTCGTACAGGAGATATTGCATGGCCGAGCAGATCGCGCATGTGTCGGATACCGCCTTCTGGGTCGCCTGGTATCGCTGGCTGGAAACGCAGCGCAAGGACGCCCTCTTCCACGATCCGCTGGCCGGCAAGCTGGTAGGGGAACGCGGTCAGAAGCTGGCGCATCATATGGGCATCGAACGCGCCATGGCCTGGTCGATGGCGCTGCGGACCTGCATCATCGACAGCTATATTATGGAAGCCATTGCCGGTGGTGTGGCCGGTCCTGTGGCCAGTCCTGTGGATTGCGTGATCAATCTCGGCGCCGGCCTCGACACCCGCCCCTATCGCCTTGACCTGAAGCCGGAGTTCCCGTGGATCGAGGTGGATTTCCCCAACATCATCACCTTCAAGGCTGAAACCCTGGCCGATGACCGGCCGGCTTGCCGGCTTGAACGCATCGCCTGCGATTTATCCCAGGATGCGGCGCGTGAATCCCTGCTGGCCGACCTGAACAGGCGCGGCCATAACATACTGGTGCTGACCGAGGGCGTCATCCCTTACCTGACCAACGAAGCGGTGGCGGCTCTGGCGAAGAATCTGAATGAACAAAGCCACATAAACCATTGGATAACCGATTATTTTTCACCTTTTTTCATTGGCCTGGCGGCGCGTGGCGCTATCGTCAGGCAATTGCAGAAAAACGCGCCGTTCCGTTTCGATCCCGGTCCCGAACCCGATGACTGGCCGCGCTTCTTCGCCACTTGCGGCTGGCAGATCGATCATATGCGTTTTATCGGCGAAGAAGGCCGCAAGCGGGGCCGCGACCTGCCGGCCAACTGGCTGATGCGGATGATGATGCGCTTCGCCAAGGAAGAACGCCTGCGCCCCTATCGCCGCATGAATGGCTACGCCCTGTTGAAAAAGGGCCACGAAGCCATCGCCCTGGACAGGTTTTAAAGGAGAGTCGTGTCATCGCCCATATTACTTATTTCAAATTTCATTAAGTTGCGCTATGCCTGACTCATAGCGGCTGCAAAGGCGGCGCAAACACACAGGAGGATAAGCCAATGGCACAGATTTCACGGCGCGCGCTCATGGGCGCGGGCATGGGGACACTCGGACTGGCCCTGGCCGGTTGCGCGGCCGCCAAGAACGAAACGGCCGCGCAGGCCGGAGATTTCGTTACGGTGGACGGCATTCACTTCAAGCTGAAGGGGGAAACCTATCGCTATGTCGGCGCCAATATCTGGTATGGCGCCTATCTCGGTTCGGCGGCCAGTTTCGGCGACCGCGACCGCCTGATCAAGGAACTGGACGACCTCAAGGCGCTCGGCGTCACCAATCTGCGCGTGCTCGGCTCCTCCGAACTGTCGCCGCTGATCAATTCGCTCGATCCCGCCTTCTCCAACAAGCCCGGCGATTACAATGCCGACCTTTTGACCGGCCTCGATTTCCTGCTGGCGGAACTGTCCAAACGCGACATGAAAGCCGTCCTTTACCTGACCAATTTCTGGGAATGGTCCGGCGGCATGGTCACCTATCAGTACTGGACCAATGGCGGCAACTACATCAACATGAACGATCCGGCCCATCCGTGGCCTGAATTCGCCGACTTTTCGGCGCAGTTCTACGCCAGCGGCGCCGCCAAGCAGGCCTATTACGACTACATCAGGATGCTGCTCGGCCGCACCAATTCGATCAGCGGCAAGGCCTACAAAGATGAAACCGCCATCATGGCCTGGCAACTATCGAACGAGCCGCGCCCCGGCGGCAGCGAGGCCGGCATCAAGGCCCATGTCGATGACTATTACGGCTGGATCAGGGACAGCGCCGCCCTTATCCGCTCCCTGGCCCCGAACCATCTGGTTTCGCTCGGCCATGAAGGCCTGATGGGCGCCAACGGCCAGGAAGACATCCTGATCAAGGCGCACGAACATATCGATTACCTGACCGCGCATATCTGGCCGCAGAACTGGAGCTGGGTCGATAAGGACGACCTGCCCGGCAGTTTCGACGCCGGCGCGGCCAAGGTGCAGGCCTATATCGACGCCCATATCGCCATCGCCCAAAAGATCAACAAGCCGCTGGTCTTCGAGGAATTCGGCTTCCCGCGTGACAATATCAGCTATGACGCCGGCACGCCGACCACCTACAAGGACAAGTTCTACGGCCTGATCTACAAGGCCGTGGAGGACGCCATCGCCCATAACACCCCGGTGGCCGGCTCCAATTTCTGGGCCTGGGGCGGCGCCGGCCGCGCCCTGCATCCGGATCATCACATGCTGCGCGGCGAAACCGCCTATGTCGGCGATCCGCCCCACGAACCGCAGGGCTGGTACAGCGTCTTCAATACCGACACCTCGACGCAAAGCCTGATCAGGACGCACGCCGCCGATCTGCTCAACATCAAGAGTGCGTCATAAGAGATTGTAAGAAATAAAAAAATGACCGCGCCACGTTAATAGGGGGGAACGTGGCGCGGCCAAGGTTTATCAGAAGAGGCCATTCTGATAATCTGTAAATGCCTGTTTGATGTCCTGTTGCGAGGTCATGACAAAGGGACCGTGGCGCACGATCGGCTCCCGTAAGGGCCGGGCGGTCAGGATCAGCAGACGCGCCCCCGCCTGCCCCGCCGTCAGGTTCAGGACATCGCCGCCATCGAGAACGCCCGCCTGCCCGCAACTGATCAGGGTCTGGCCCACCGCCGCGCCGCCTTCGTAAACATAGATGAAGCCGTCATGGCCCTCATCTGTCGGCAAGGTGATTTCGCCTTCCGGCATCAGGATGATTTCCGCCACGAAAGGGCATGTGCTTTGCGGCGACACCGGTCCCTGAAGACCGTGATATCGCCCGGCGATCACGCGGATCTCCGCTTTCGGAAATATGACCGCCGGAATCTCCGCCGCCTCCATGGCGCGATAAACCGGCGCCTGCATCTTCTCGGCGGCGGGCAGGTTCAGCCAGAACTGGAAGGCCTGGACCTCGCCATCGACGCGTTCGGGCATTTCGGAATGCACAAGGCCGCGGCCGCTGGTCAGCCACTGCACGCCACCGGCTTCGACAGCGCCCTCACGGCCGGTATTGTCACTGTAATGCAGACGGCCACGCGTAACATAGGTGAGGCTTTCAAAACCGCGATGCGTCTGGCCGGGAAATCCGCCGTCAATGCCGTCGGCGGTGCCGGCGGTCAGTTCGTCAAAAGCCAGGAATGGATCAAGATCAGGCAGGCCTTCACCGCCGATAACGCGTTTGAGCCTGACATTGGCGCCGGCATGAACCGGCATGGCCCGGACAACACGGGCGATACGTCGCGCGCGATGCTGCTGAGGCTGTGTCGTCATGAACATGGGCGATTCCGCTTCCGTCTTGCTGCAAGTGCTATAATCCGTTACATGCGTTGCCGGAAGACGTGCAAAATGCACCATGGTGTTGCATATTATGGAACAAGCAAAACTGGACTTCGATGACCTGAACGCCTTCTTCGTCGTGGCGGAATCCGGCAGTTTCGCCCGCGCCGCCGAACGCCTGGAAACATCGAAATCCATTATTTCAAGGCGTGTGGCCCGTCTGGAAACCACGCTGTCCACCCGTCTGCTGCAAAGAACGGCGCGCGGCGCCCATCTGACGGAAGCGGGCGCGCTCTATTACGAACAGGCCCGCCAGGCCATGTCACAACTCGAATTCGCGGCCGAAAGCCTGATCGAATCGACGGCGGATCTCTCCGGCCCCATACGGCTGACCGCACCCGTCTTTTTTGGCCGTGAATATCTCGAACCGGTCCTGGCGGAATTCGTCAAACACTATCCCAATATCGAACTGGATGTCGATTTCAGCGACGACAAGCTCGACCTGCACAGTGAAGGTCTCGATATCGCCATCCGCGTCGGCCATCTGAACGATTCCAGCCTGACGGTTCGCCGCCTGTGCCAGTCCGGCCGGGTCGTGGTGGCCAGCCCCGCCTATCTGGCGCAAATGCCGCCCCTCCACACACCCCAGGATCTCGATAAGCATGTCGTCCTGCATTATAACGGCACCCATACCCAGGATCTCTGGCGATATCGCCACGCCGGCGGAACGCACTCGCTCAAGATCAGGCCTCATCTGCGCTCCAACAGCGCCAGCATGCTGTTGTCCGCCGTCAAGGCCGGCGTCGGGGTCATGGTCATGCCGGTCTATATCACGGGCGCCGCCATTCAGTCCGGTGAGGTTGAGGTGGTGCTGGGCGATTATGACTGGGGATTGACCGAGATAAGCCTGATACTGCCGCACGGCAAAAACACGACGCGTCGCGTGCGCAGCCTGGTCGATTTCCTGTTGCTGAAATTTCACAACAAATTCAGTTAGAGCGGCCCGCATTCGGATTGAATCGCAAAACCGTTCTTTGAAGGCGCGTTGCTCCGGGCAAACCCGCTTGACACTACCGGCGGCTCTTGTAACTCTGGTGTCGCGGCAATACCTGCCGTTATAAACTGGGGGGAAATCTCATGCCTTTTTCAAGCCCTTTACGGGTGAAAACCGTCCTGCGCGGCGCAATCCTGCTGGCCTGCGGCCTGTCCGTCACCGGCTGCGCCACCATCACGCGCGGTACGCACGATGTCTTTGTCGTTGAAACCGATCCGATCGGCGCCAGCGTCACCACCACCAACGGCTATAGCTGCGAAGCGACGCCGTGCAGCCTCAAGATGTCGCGGAAATCGGAATTCGACGTGACCATCAGCAAGCCCGGCTACAAGACCTGGACCGGCCACGTCACCAACAAGGTGGCGGGCGGCGGCGGCGCGGCCATGGCGGGGAATGTGTTCGTCGGCGGCATTATCGGCGCCGTGGTTGACGGCAATAACGGCTCGATGCTCGATCTCGTGCCCAATCCGCTGATCGTCAAGCTGGAACATGCCGAAGAAGCACCGGTTTCCGCCAGCGCGTCCGGCGTCGGGAATTAAAATCATGCCGCCTCCGGTCACCGGACCGGGGGCGGTTTGATCGATACGCCCGGCGGCTGAGGCTGTTCGATCACATTCTCCTGCCCGGAAGCCGAGGCCCCGCCGATCGCCGGCACCACGGCGATCTGATAATCCGGCGGCGCGCGGAACCATTTCGCATCCTGCCGGCCCACGGTCAGATCAAGCACCTCGAACAACGGATCGCGGCGGCCTTTGTCCGTCATTCGCAGGATGACATTCTCCGGGCTGGCGCAAAGAAGGCCGGACTGGTTCAGGTAATTGGAAAATTCGATCAGCCGGCAGGGGCGCCCATTCACCATCGATGCGCCGACCACCTTAAGCGTCGCCTGCCGCACAAAAACCGCCAGGTCGAGCGGCAAAGGCGTGACTCCATCGGCGCGGTCAAGAGGAAACACAAGAGCCATCCGGTTCTGCCCGGTCGCGGTCAGGCTGATCAAAACACCTTTTTCCCGGTCGGCGATATAGGATTGCAATACGCCCCCCGCCGTCAGGTCAACGCGTGTCCTTGCGCCCGACTGACGAATTTCCACAGGGGATGTAAAGCCCGCCACCTTCACCCTGGCGTAAAGGTCGGCATGCGGCACGCCAGTCGTCTGCGCCTGAACAACCGGCGGCGTCACCAGCAGAAAACCGGCCATGATGGTGGCAAGCCATGGCTTGCGGGCTATTGTCATATTCCGACTCCCAACTCACGATGAGTTATGGCAAGATTCGGCGATGAAACCTATCGTGAGCACATCCGCCCTGCCGCTAAAAGACGGTTTTGCCGTGATCGACGCGCGTGGCCACCGCTGCCCGGTTCCAACCCTCAAGCTGCGCCGGCAAATGGAGCAGGCCGATGGTCACGCCGGTGTTATTCTGTGGGCAAATGATCCCATGGCTCAGATTGATATTCCACATTTTTGCAATCAAAACAATTATGTATTGCTTTCAACGGAAGCACTGGGTGAAGAATGGGTTTTTACAATCGCCCCCATTGGGCGGTAGCCGGATGTGTTACAATAATGTTTACTGTTCCTCTTTAAGAATCGCGTACCCCGAATGACACCGACCGCCGCTCACCCATTCGCTCGACAGGAGCTGATATCTTGACCCTTCAGGCGCGCTTGCTGTTGCTGAGTCGTGATAACGGCTGGTTGCAGGCCATGGGCGATGAACTGGATCGTCTCGGCCTACGCACCATAAGCGCCATGGCGGCCGAAGCAGGGTGCGCCGCCCTGGCCGACCTGCCGATCGAAGCGGTCATCATTCATGAAAGTGGCGGCAACGACTGGCCCGATAACGACTGGCCCGATATCGCAGGCCAATTGCGCGCCGCCGCCTGGCCGCGCCGCATCCCGGTCATCATGATGCGCAATGACGATCAGCACCGCGTTCCCGATGGCTGGGATATGGTCTTTACGCGCGATGCCCATCCGCAGCAGATCGTGGTCAGCGTCGAGCATCTGGTGCGCGCCTGCGTCGCCGAAGAAGAATATGACACCCGCCGGGAAACGTTTAAGGTTGACCTGCAATCTCTTGATATTATTCTTGAAAATCAGGAACCGCTTGCGGTGCTCTCGGTCGGCCAGCCGGAAGCGGAATATCTCGCCCTCACCCATAGCCTGCGCGAACAGGGCGTGGAGGTGACCGCCGCCCTGTCCTCCTACAGCGCTTTCGACTACCTGCACGACAAGACCTTTGACGCCGTTCTTTTGTGGGGCGGCGCACAGCCGGCGGAATCGCTGGCCATAGCCGCCGGAATGCGCCGCAACACGCGCCTGTATCATACGCCGGTCCTCTTGCGGCTCAACACACAGGGGGAAATCGACGTGGGCGACGCCTTCATGCGCGGGGTCAACGATATCGCCCCCCCCAAGGCCCGCATTGCCGAGGTGACGGATCGCCTGGTGCGCCTCGCCCGTGCGCATCGCCGCCAACTGACCATTCGCAGGACGCTTGAATCGATGCGTCATCATGCGCAGATGGACAAGGGCACGGGACTTTTCGGCCGTGATCTTTTCGCCGCGCACCTGGCCCACCTGTCAAAGGCCGCTGCTGAACGCAACCGCCATTTAAGCATCTGCGTCCTGAAGATCGCCGAAACGCCGGAAGTGGCCCGCGCCCGGTCGCGCGGCATGTTCGATAAGGCGGTGCCGCAAATTGGCTCGATGGTGGGGCGCCTGGTGCGCGCCGAGGATAGCGCCGGGCGGCTCTCCAATGATGTCTTCGCCATCGCCCTGCCCGCCACAACGGCCATCGCCGCCCGTAATGTCGGCGAACGCATTTCCGCCGTCGTTAGCTGCACGGCCTTTGATTCCGGTCAGGGCAAACCGCCCTATGTCGTGGAATTTATCGTCGGCGCGGCGCAAATCCGGCCCGGGGAACCCGCGGCGGAAGCCCTGATGCGCGCCGCCGCCGAAGTCGGAAATCCGGACCGCGAGGCGGTTTAAGCTTCGCTGGCCAACCGCGCCAGATCCTTCATGATCCGCTCGGCCGCCGTCAGGCGCTCGGCGGCATCCGGCCATTCGCCCCTGACCAACAATTTCTGATCCGGCCGCAGCTTCCAGTCGTTGGGCCGTGACTGAATATGCCTGATCAGGCCCATCGGGTTGTTGAAGCTGTCATTGCGGAAGGTGACAACCGCGCCCTTGGGGCCGACATCCAGTTTCGATACATTAGATTCCCGGCACAAGCCTTTGATTCCAACCACCTTAAGCAATTGCTCGGCTTCTTCGGGAATGGGGCCGAAGCGGTCGATCAGTTCGGACGCCAGGGCTTCGCGGTCGGCCAGTTTTTCGGCCTCGGATACCCGGCGATAAAGTGACAGACGGATATTGAGATCGGGGATATAACTTTCGGGGATCATCACCGCGGCGCCGGCATTGATCTGCGGCGACCAGCTACGCGCATCGGTCAGGCTGTCGGCGCTGCGCTCACGCAGTTCGGCCACGGCGTCCTCCAGCATCTGCTGATAGAGTTCGACGCCGATTTCCCGGATATGCCCGGATTGCTCATGCCCCAGCAGATTACCGCCGCCACGAATATCGAGGTCGTGGCTGGCGAGCTGAAATCCAGCCCCTAAATTATCGAGAGATTGCAGCACCTTAAGGCGCTTTTCCGAGGCGATGCTCAAGGTCTTGTGTTGCGGCGTCGTCAGATAAGCGTAGGCGCGGGTCTTGGAGCGCCCCACGCGTCCACGTATCTGATAAAGCTGGGCCAGGCCGAACATATCGGCGCGGTGAACAATCAGCGTATTGGCCGTCGGCACATCCAGACCCGATTCCACAATGGTGGTCGAGAGCAGCACATCATATTCGCCTTCATAAAAAGCCGTCATCACGTCTTCCAGCGCGGTCGGCGCCAGTTGGCCATGGCCGATGACGAATTTGATTTCCGGCACCTGTGCGCGCAGAAAATCGGCCACATCGGGCAGATCGCTCAGGCGCGGCACGACATAATAGGCCTGGCCGCCGCGATATTTCTCCCGCAGCAGGGCCTCGCGCAGCGCCACCGGGTCATAGGGCAAAACATAGGTACGCACGGCGATGCGATCGACCGGCGGCGTGGCGATAATCGACATGTCGCGGATGCCGGAGAGCGCCATTTGCAGAGTGCGCGGGATCGGCGTCGCCGAAAGCGCCAACATATGCACATCGGCGCGGAAAGTCTTCAGCTTCTCCTTGTGCTTAACGCCGAAATGCTGCTCTTCATCAACAATTACAAGGCCTAATTCACTGAACTTAACCTGTTCCGAAAGCAGGGCATGAGTGCCGATCACCACCTCGATCTCGCCCTTTTTCAGACCTTCGCGCGTTTCGTCCGCCGCCTTTTTGCTGACCAGCCGCGACAACTGGCGGACGCGGATCGGCCAGCCCTGGAAGCGCTGGGTGAAGGTCTTGAAATGCTGCCGCGCCAGCAGGGTCGTCGGGCAGACAATCGCCACCTGCTGGCCGGACATGGCGACGACGAAAGCCGCGCGCAGCGCCACCTCGGTCTTGCCGAAGCCGACATCGCCGCAGATCAGGCGATCCATCGGCTGTCCCTTGCCGAGATCTTCCAGCACATCGGCGATGGCGTTGAGCTGATCGTCGGTTTCCTCATAGGGGAACTGGGCGCAAAACTCATCGTAAAGACCGGCCGGCGGGTCGATGGTCTGGCCCTGCTTCATGGCGCGCGCGGCGGCAAGCTGGATCAGCCCGTCGGCCATTTCGCGCAAACGTTCCTTCGCCCTGGCCTTGCGCGCCTGCCAACTGGCGGACCCCAGCCGGTCAAGTTGCGCGCTGTCGCTATCGGCGCCATAGCGGGTCAGCAGGTCGATATTCTCGACCGGCAGGTAAAGCTTGGCGTCGTTGGCGTATTGCAGATCCAGGCAATCATGCGGCGCCCCGGCGACATCGAGCGTCTTCAGGCCGTCATAACGGCCAATTCCGTGTTCGATGTGAACCACCAGATCGCCGGGCGAAAGCGCGGAGGCTTCGGCCAGAAAGTTCTGCGCTCTCCGGCGTTTACGCGGACGGGCTAACCTGTCGCCTAAAATATCCGTTTCGGAAATGACCGCCAGGGATTCGGTCTCGAAGCCATGATCGAGCGGCAGGACAATGCGCTGGATCGGCTTGACCTTGGCGCCGGCGATGCCGAAGCTCTGAGCATCCGCCCAATCGGCCGCCAGACGCAGGGCGGTCAGGCCATGGTCCGCCAGCATGACGCCCAGGCGATCGGAAGATCCGTCGGTCCATGACGCGAACAATACGCGCTTTCCCTGCTTCGCCAACGCCTTGGCATGGTCGGTGACCGCCGTGAAGAGATTGGTCGAATCGAGCAGGCGCGCTTCCGAAAAATTGCGTCCCTGCCGCCCGCCCAGGTCGATGGCGTCCGCCCCTTCGCGCTGGAAAGGCTCGAACCGGCGCACACGTTGCCCCGCCAGCGCGGCCTTCCAATGCGTTTCGTCGAGATACAAGCGGGCGGGCGGCAGGGCGCGATAGGCCGAGCCGCCCTTCTCCTTCGTCGCCTCGGCGCGCAGTTCGTAGGCGTCCTGTACGGTCGCGGCCCGTTCGGCGAAGGCGTTTTCCGCCAGCGCGTCCAGCATCAGCAGGGTCTTGGGCGGCAGATAGTCGAAAACGCTGTCCAGTCCGTCATAAAACAACGGCAACAGGTGCTCGATTCCCTGCCGGCGAATACCCGATGACAGGGCGGCATAGAGCGGATCATCACCGGCCGCGCCGAAGGTTTCGAGATAGTGCTGACGGAAGCGGCTGACGCTGGCCTCGTCCATCCGGATTTCCGAGACCGCCGTGAAATCCAGACTGGTGATCTGCTTCAGCGAGCGCTGGGTTTCGGTATCGAAACTGCGGATAGATTCCAGCGTATCGCCAAAGAAATCAAGCCGCACCGGTTCTTCATGGCTGGGCGAAAAAACATCGAGCAGACCGCCGCGCACGGCGAACTCACCCTTTTCCGATACGGTCGAAACGCGGCTATAGCCATGCTTGAGAAAATAGGTTTCCAGATCACTTATATCGATGCTCTGGCCAGGCCGAAGCGACAAACGCCCCTCGCTGATCACGCTCAACGGCGGCGCCTTCTGCATCATGGCGGCGGCGGTGGTCAGCAGCAGAACCGGCGCGGCAGGCGGTTTCGCTCTATATTCCGCCAGTCGTGACAGGGCGTACATCCGTTGCGCAACGATACCCGGAGTCGGACTCATCCGGTCGTAAGGCAAACAATCCCAGGCCGGAAAGCGCAATATCTTAAGGCCGGGCGCAAAGAATTTCAACGCCTCGATGACGGCGTTCATGCGGGCGAAATCCCTCGCCACGAAAACGCTCAAGGCCTCGCCGCGCGCCAGATCGGCGGCGATCAGGCTGTCAAACCCTTCCGGCGCGCCGCTCAAGACCAACGGCGCTTCCGAGCGTGAAATTTGAGACAAATCGGCCATGCAGATGTTAAATCTTTGTGTAAGCTGTCTTGTAATAAATATTGAGTTTATTCATGATTACCGATTGAAATTCGGCAGGCGTCGGGTCGCGCTCGATAATCCAGCCATAGAGATCCTGATCAGGCACTTCGAGCAGATCCTCAAAGATATCCAGTTCTTCGTCGCTCATCCCCGGCAGCATGTCGTCGGCGAAATTGCCGAGGATGATGTCTGCTTCCTTGAAGCCTCGCCGCCAGGCGCGAAAGGACAGCTTTCTGAGGCGCGCCGCGCGCATATCGGTTTCTGTCACAGTAAACGCTCCTCAAACCTAAACTGGCCCTTCTCATAAAGCATTTTTGATGCTTGATAAGCCCATGCGACCAGAAATTTTGTTTCCCTACTATGCACCGGTGACCAGCCTGAAAGGCGTCGGACCGAAGCTCGCGCCTGCTTTAAGCGCGCACGTAGGCGAACATATCCGTGACCTCGCCTTCTTCATGCCCTCCGGCATCATAAAAAGGCCATTGGTAGCTTTGCGCGAAGCGCGGATCGGCGAAATCCAGACCATAAAGGTGCGCATCGGCGGTTATCCGCCCGCCGCCCCGAAAGCGCCGCAGCGCATCGATGTCTTTGACGATACCGGCCGCCTGCAACTGATCTATTTCCACCGCATCCGCGGCTTCGAGACGCAACATCCGGTCGGGGCCGAACGCCTGATCAGCGGTCGAATCGAAAAATTCGGTCAGTATCTCCAGATGTCGCATCCGGATTATATCGTCGAGGAAGCGCGCGCCGAAGAAATCCCGCCCTGCGAGCCGGTCTACCCCGCCACGCTCGACCTGTCGTCGCGCATGATCCGCAAATTCGTCCAGACGGCGCTGACCACCCTGCCCGACCTGCCCGAATGGCACGATAAAGCCATAACAGACAAATATTTATGGCCCTCATTTAATGCGGCATTGACAGACCTGCACAGTCCGCAAGGCGAACCCGATCTGTCGGCGGACGCCAAATCCCGGCAACGTCTGGCCTATGACGAGGCCTTGGCGCACCAACTGGCGCTGAAAAGCCGGAAGCAGCATCGCCAGAGTACGCCGGCGCGCGTGGTCGATTTTCACGCCCTGTCGGATCGCGCGCTTTCCGGCCTGCCTTTCCAACTGACCGGCGCCCAGGTCCGCGCCTTGCAGGATATCCGCGCCGACCTGCGCTCCGGCCACCGCATGAATCGCCTCGTCCAGGGCGATGTCGGGGCCGGCAAAACCCTGGTGGCTCTGCTGGCCATGATCGACCTGGCCGAAGGCGGCTTCCAGAGCGTGCTGATGGCGCCGACCGAAATCCTCGCCCGGCAGCATTACGAAAAAAGCCTGCCAATTCTGAATGCTATCGGCATAAGTTCACTGATCATGACCGGCCGTGACAAAGGCAAGATACGGGAGGAAAAACGCGCCGCCGTCGCCCGTGGCGAGGCGTCGATCGTCTTCGGCACCCATGCCGTCTTTCAGGAGGGCGTCGATTTCAAATCCCTGCAACTGGCCGTCATCGATGAACAGCACCGCTTCGGCGTCGGCCAGCGGCAGAAGCTGTTTTCCAAGGGCGACGCCGTTCATTACCTCTCCATGTCGGCCACCCCGATTCCGCGCACCCTGGCCCTGACGCAATATGGCGAGGCCGATCTCAGCATTCTCGATGAAAAACCGGCCGGCCGCCAGCCGATCCATACGGCTGTCCTGCCCCGTCAGCGCCTGCCCGATGTCATCGCCCGCCTGCGCAGCGCGATCGATTCCGGTTCGCAGGCTTACTGGATCTGCCCGCTGGTCGAGGACACCGCCGAATCGGACCTGATCGCCGTCGAATTGCGCCACCGCGAACTGACCACGGCGCTCGGTATGGAAATTGGCCTGGTTCATGGCCGGATGCCTTCCGAAGAAAAGGATGCCGTCATCAGCCGCTTCGCCGCCGGCGATATCCGCATCCTGTGCGCCACCACGGTGGTCGAGGTCGGTATCGATGTGCCCACGGCGTCGATCATCATCATCGAACAGGCCGAACGTTTCGGACTGGCGCAGCTTCACCAGTTGCGCGGGCGTGTCGGCCGTGGCCGCGACAAGAGCGCCTGTATCCTGCTCTATGACACGCCCCTGTCGAAAAACGCCCAGGCGCGGCTCGAACTGCTGCGCGATACCGAGGACGGTTTCAAGATCGCGGAAATGGATTGGAAACTGCGCGGCGAAGGCGACATTCTCGGCGCCAGACAGTCCGGTTTTCCCGATTACCGCTTCGTCGATCCGGTGGCCCATGCCGGCCTGATCGCCATGGCCGCCCGCGATGCCGTCTATATCCTGCAACATATGGAATCACTGTCCGAACCCCGCCGGACCGCGATCGAAATTCTCAGGCAATTGTTCGACTGGCGCAGCGATGTGGCCGGCAAACAGGATTAGGCCGGCGGCGGCGTGGCTTCGTAAAGCTGCCAGCGAGTTTGAATATCCGCTTGAAGATCACCGTAAAACAGATTGTAAGAATTAACTTTCCTCTGTTCTTCCCATGTGCCGTCATCCTTGAAGGACGGTGATTTCGGCTTATCGACGAACAACAGCCCGCCCAGGCACCGGGCCGAAACCTTGCGCACGCTCAAAGCCGGCTCCGTCCCCCATTCCAGCCCGGTCGCGTTGGTGGCGCCCAGCGAATGACGGGCCGCCACCTCATCACCGGACGCGGCGCCACTCAGCGGATTGACGCACACGCCCTTTTGCGACCCCATGGGCTGCAAGGTATCCCCCTGCCAGTAAACGGCCTTTTGCAGCACCTGCAAGGCGACATCCGGCCGGCCGGAATTGATGCTGACATAGCTGACGACACAGCCGAACTGCCTGCGCGACTGGCAGACCGGTGTCGGACTCGTCGGGCCGAACTGGCTTTCCGGCGCCATGGTCTCCAGAAAATAAGCCGCCACCAGTTGATCCCTGAGGTTCGGATCATTGGCCACCACGTCCCGGACCAAGCGGGAGGCCAGCAACCCGCCCTGCTCAAGACCGACAATGACAAAACCGCGTCCGCCTTTGCGCACCTTGAGGAATTCGGCGAAGGCGGCGGCCACGTCCCGATAGGCGAATTGCCGCGCTTCGCGCGAATCTTCTTTCAGATTCAGTTGCGTGAACAGGCTGCCCTGGCGGTATTTCGGCGCATAGACATTGCCCATTATGGCGAAGGGCGCGGCATAGTTCGGCAACTGTACGCGCTGGACCTCGGCCTTGATGGCGTTGCTGGTGGTCGAACCCAGCCACTGATTGCCGCCGTTATAACTGGTGCCGTGGACGAAAAAGACATCCACCTTGCGCGGATCGGCGTAATAATGGGCCGGATTCAGATACCAGCTATCGCCCTGGGCATAATCGGGCGCCGGCGGCGGATGGTATATCTGGAAGGGAATCTTGGGATCGAGATAGTTGCGGTGAATGTCGTTCTGCAAATACAGGAAGGCCAGCGCCAGAAAGCCGCCGACGAGCACACCGATCAGCAGACTGAGCCTGCGTTTCTTTAAAATCTGTTTCCACATTTCCCTTGAGCTTAAGAGAAGGCGCCGCCAATTCAAAGACCCCAGACGCCCGCCGGCTTCACTTTTTATGATCCGGCGTGACAGATCAGTCTTTCGCCGCCTTATACAGCGCATTCGGCCAGCGTTTATGCACCCAGAACCATTCCTCCGGATTATCGCGCACGGCCTGTTCGATAAAGGCGCTTATTTTACAGACAGTTGTCTCAATATCCTGAGCCTTGTGCCCGGTATCGTCCACAGGGATCGGATCGTGCACCGTGACGCGGAACCGCGCCTTGTGCAGGCGGCGGATGGTCAGGGGCTGCAAGACCGTGCCGAAACGCTGGGCCAGGCGCGTCGGGCCGGGCGCGGTTTCGGCGATATGGCCGAAAAAGGGCGTGGGGACGCCGCGATTGAATTTCTGGTCGTTCATCAGCCCCACGGATTCGCCGTTTTGCAGGGCGATCAGCAATTCCTTGGCGCCATCGCTGCCCTTGGGCGCGAAGGCCGTGACGCCATAAGCGGCCCGCGTGGCGCGCATCCGGTCATCCACGTAGGGATTATTGGCCGCCCGGTAGGTGATCATGTAAGGCACTTTCGCCGCCAGGATCGCCGCATTCATGATCTCGAAATTCGACAAATGGCCGGAAATGAAGATAACAGGCTTGCCGCCGGCGGCGATCGCCTCCAGCTTTTCAAAACCCTCGATCTCGATCCGGCTCCTATCCTTTACGATCCGGTCCATAATGGCGAATTCGCCCGCCATGGCGCGGCCGGTATTTTCCCATTGCCGCGTGATCAGGATTTTGCGCGCCGCCGCGTCCATATCCGGAAAGGCCAGCTCCAGATTGCGTTTCACCGTCTTCTGAACCGGAGTCAACGGCCCCAGTGTTTTGAACAGCCAGCCGCCGAAATCCGACGCCGTATCCACCGGCAGCGCGCGGGTAAAGGCGGCGAAAGCGTCATAAAGCAGGGCCTCCAGGCGCCAGGCCAGATCCTGCATGAAAGAGGGCTTGTCCGGCATCACGTCGCGGCCTTTTGCGCCGACAGAATCTTGCGCAACCGGTTCAGGCGCGCTTCAGCGGCCAGATGGCTGCTGTAAAGGCCGTCCCAGCCACCGGTGAAATGGGCGCGGAAGATAAAATATCGAATAAAAACGAAAGGATATTCAAAAGGCAGCCGCAACCAAATCGCCCAGGCCGGCTTTTTCAGCACCTTGGCCTGAAGATTGGTGTAGGAATCGAGCTTGGCGCGGATATGGGCATAGGAACGCGCCGAAAAGTGCATGACCGCGCCATGTAACTGGCCGACCGGCTCCGTTTTGGTATCGACCGTATCATGAACCTGGCTCTCACGGAAACGCACGACCCGGCGGTCATACAGCCGGACATAGTTATGATAATCGGCCCACAGGCGCGGCTTCGCCTTGCCGGGATAGACGTTCCTGATTTTGAAGCGGTAGGCGTTCAGCCTGGGGCCTGCCGTCATCAGGGCCTTGATTTCATTGTAAAGCGCCGGCGTAACGATCTCGTCGGCATCGAGGTTCAAAATCCAGTCGTGCGCCGCGCACTCCTCGCTGTACCGTTTTTGCGGTCCATAGCCCGGCCAGTCGTGATGAATGACCCGCGCCCCCAAGGCTTCCGCCACGGCCACCGTATCGTCGGTCGAACCGCTATCGATGACCACGACCTCGCTGACCAGACCCTGCACCGCGCGGATGCAATCGCCAATACGATCACCTTCGTTTTTGGCGATAATACAGCAGCTTAAGGGGATCGGTTCGGTCGTGTCCATACTACCTCTTGTGCCCAAGACCTCCCGAACAGGCAAGCCTTTCCTTTATCGTCCGCGTCAAAAAATCCTTCTTTGGCTACAGGCGGCATATAGGGTTATGCACAAATTTCCACAGGTTTTTCCCACACGAAGAGGCTGGCGGAACCCTATGGAATTATATATGAATTGCAGTCTATCCACAAATCTTCCCCAGGCGAGGCGCCGCCCACATGACCCGCACGCAGATTGATCCCGCCGACCTCCTGAAAGAGATCGAAACCGGCGCCGTTCGGGTCATCGACGGCAGTTGGGCGCTCGATGGCACGGATATGCAGGCGCTTTACAGGCAGGATCATATCCCCGGCGCGCTGTTCTTCGATCTGGACGCCATCAGCGACCACAGCACGGCCTTGCCGCATATGGCGCCCTCGCCCGCCCAATTCGCCGCCGCGGTCGGGCAGATGGGGATTGGCGAAAATGATCCCGTCGTCATCTATGACCGGCAAGGCCTGTTTTCGGCGGCGCGGGTATGGTGGACCTTCAAGCTGATGGGACACGAAAATGTGCGGGTTTTGCGCGGCGGCCTGCCCGCCTGGAAAGCCGCCGGCCTTGTCGTCTCGGATCAGGTTCCCACACCGGTTCCAACACGCTACACACCCCATCACTTTCCGGAAAAAATTATAGATATAAATGAGTTGCGAAACAGTCTTAAGGCGCCGGGCGTCCTGATCCTGGATGCCCGCCCACAGGCGCGCTTTGATGGTTCGGCGCCCGAACCGCGCACCGGCCTGCGTTCGGGCCATATGCCCGGCAGCCGCAGCCTGCCTTTTAATGAGCTGGTGCGTGACGGCGCCCTGAAGCCGCGCAATGAACTGGCGGCCATTTTCCAATCATATGGCATCGATGATGTGACGACGGTCATCACCACCTGCGGCTCCGGCGTGACCGCGGCCGTCATCAGTATGGCCCTGCATGAAAGCGGCCATGCCAGCGCCCGTCTTTATGACGGTTCCTGGGCGGAATGGGGGCAGGCCAGGCTCGATACACCGGTGGTCACGGGCACATAGGCATGGCGACTCCGACAGGACTCGAACCTGTAACCGTCCGCTTAGAAGGCGGATGCTCTATCCAGTTGAGCTACGGAGCCTGAAAACCCGGCAGGTTAGTGCGTCCAGCTTTGCCGGCGGCCGAAGGCGAAATTGTCGGCATAGGCCTTGATGATCTTCGGCGGCGCTTCCGGTTCGATCAGGCGGAAAGGAATGCCGTTATGTTCGGCAAAGGCCATGGCCTGGTCCCTGGTCTCGAAGGTCAGGCGCACCTGGGCGTCCGTATCGGCGGAGGACGACCAGCCCATCAGCGGATCCGGCGTGCGCGCGGATTTCGGTTCAAACTCCAGTATCCAGTCGTGAGTCTTGCCACGGCCCGATTGCATGGCGGTCTTGGCGGGTTTGAAAATACGCGCGAACATTATCATCTCCTGATCCGCAGGGAGTCGTCAGTCCCTGCGTACTCGTCTGTTACTACCAAAAGCATAAGGAAGACAATACAGCCCTTCGTCTTGCGGGGACATTTTTAGGGGAGCAAACGGATTGACGCGCAGCCTTATGCGCTCTCCCACGCCAAACCATTTAAAAAGCCGGCCCCCGAAGGAGCCGGCTTTTTAAATGGTCGGGGCGAGAGGATTCGAACCTCCGGCCTCCTGCTCCCGAAGCAGGCGCGCTACCAGGCTGCGCTACGCCCCGACTATATTTAACTCCCAGACACAGACACGCGGCCGATGAACTGGTCGGGGCGAGAGGATTCGAACCTCCGACCTGCTGCACCCAAAACAGCTGCGCTACCAGGCTGCGCTACACCCCGTCGCCCGGCCGGTAACGGGAGTCACCGGCTAAGAGGCGCGCTTCATGCCATTTTCACCTGACCTCCGCAAGCCCTTCGCGCATGAAAAATCATCAAGTTTCTGACTTTTATTGATTTCACCGCATGGCGTCCGGAAAAAGGCGTGGATAACCGCCTCATACCGATAAAACCGGCACAAAAAACGCGGACAGCCTGGACTATCCGCGCCTCTTGTAATGAGTCAGGGCGTTGACTATACCAACGCCCTGGGATGAACCTCGGTGACCACAAGGCCTTTCGGCCCCTCGCCGAAACGCACCATGATGGTGTCGCCCTGCTGAACATCTTCAAGGCCGTAACGGCGCAGGGTTTCAATGTGAATGAAGATATCGGTCGGGTCATCGCCACGCACCACGAAGCCGTAGCCCTTGGTGCGGTTGAACCATTTGATGGTCGCGGCTTCGAGATCGCCGACACACACACTGTCATTCACCGCGCGCGAAGCCCGCGGCGCCTGAATATCCGAACGGACCGGCGACGGCGCGCCTTCGGGCGCCGCTTCCAGGTCGTCGATCTCGATCACCTGCCAGCCCTTGGCCCGCTTGGCGATCTTGCAGGTGATCCTGGCGCCTTCGTGCGCGCTGTCGCGTCCCATGTCGCGCAGGCTGGAAATGTGCAGCAGAACATCACGCATGCTTGTCAGCGTCGAATCCTGCGGGACGATAAAGCCGTATCCTTTCGCGGCGTCAAACCACTTCACATGACCCGAAATCGTTACTAATTCGTCGGCTTCACTTTTGTTATTATAATCAAACAAACTCATCTATCCTCACCCATGTCGCCATGAACCATCAAGTGACACTCATTATCATAACACGGATATCTCAATTTGGGAGGCAAAAAAGAGAAAATATTCGTATGGATTGAGAAAATACGCCAAAAAATCGCTTTAGGCGAGTGTAATTGTGATCACGCGAGCGCTTGAGAACGTTACCAATCGGTAATTATCTGTGGATAACCTTGCCCGCAGTCCTCAACCCAAGGCAAAAACATACCGATTTGGGGAAAACTCAGCGGCTTGAATGGCAGTCCCTAGGGGAGTCGAACCCCTCTTTTCAGGTTGAAAACCTGACGTCCTAACCGATAGACGAAGGGACCGCGTTCAAGAGGTGCGCTAGGTAACCGTTCTGATTTCGGGATGCAAGCGCTATTTTCATTTTTTTCATCGCCCGCGCGGGGGCCTCTATCGGGCCAGCGCGATATCCTCGATTTCGAGCTGCACCCCTCGCCGCCCCATATAATCATCGGCCTTCAGGCGCCCCAGCACATGGATAAGCCCCGAAGGCCGCAATAACGCATCGCCGATCGCCGTGCCTTCGGCGCGCCACATGACGCCTTTCAGTTTCGCGCCGCTGTCATCGCTCAGTTCAAAGCGAATATGCCCCCCCTTCATGGCTTGCGCGAAGCCGACACGGATACCGGCGAACGCCAGCAGCGGCTCCGGATTGCCCTGGCCGTAAGGCGCCAGCAAATCGAACCGGTCATAAAGCGCGCGCGAGGCGGCGCGGACGCTGAGTATGGCGTCCACCTCGACCGCCTCGATCCGTTCGGCTTCGGAAACATGCGCCGCCACATAATCATTGATGAACCGGCGCAGTTCGCCGATCCGTTCGCGCTCGACGCTCAGGCCCGCCGCCATGGCGTGTCCGCCGCCGGAAAGCAGTATCCCCGCCTCGAAAGCCGCGCCGACCGCCTCGCCCAGATTGACGCCGGCCTGCGAACGGCCCGAGCCTTTGCCCATGCCGCTGACCGGATCGATGCCGATGATAATGACCGGCTTGTGCCAGCGCTCACGCAGCCGCCCGGCCACGATGCCGATCACACCGGGGTGCCAGTCCTCGCGCGCCACGATAATGACCGGATCTTCGCTGGGCCAAAGCCCCTGTGTTTCCGCCGTCTGCACGGCCTGATCGAGCACCTCGGCCTCGATATCGCGGCGGGTGCGGTTCAGTTCGTCCAGTTCGTGCGCCAGGGCGGCCGCCTCATCGGCGTCGTCGGTCGAGAGCAGGCGAACGCCAAGATCCGAACGCCCGACCCGCCCGCCGGCATTGATCCGCGGCCCGATGACGAAACCGGAATGGAAGGTGCTCATCAGACTGACCGCCGCTGTCTTGTCGCCGGCCACCTCCATCAGGGCGTTGATGCCGGCATTCTTGCGTTGCGACATCACTTTCAGTCCCTGCGCCGCCAGGGCGCGGTTGAATCCGGTCAGGGCCGTGACATCGCAGATCGCGCCCAGAGCCGACAGGTCGAGCCATTGGCGCAGATCGGGCTTCGGCCGCTCACCGAACAGCCCGCGCTTTTCGGCCTCCCGGTTCAATCCGGCCAGGACGACGAAAACAACCCCCGCCGCCGCCAGATTGCCCTGCATCGACAGGCAGCCAGGCCGGTTCGGATTGACCACCGCCAGGGCGTGCGGCGGTTCTTCGCGCATCAGGTGATGATCGATGACCACGACATCGAGGCCAATGCCGGCGGCGTAATCCAGCGCCTTGTGCGCCATCGCCCCGCAATCGACCGTGACCACCAGGTCCACGCCCTGACGCTTGAGCGTATCAAAGGCGGCATTGGAGGGGCCATAGCCTTCGGTGACGCGATCGGGCACATAGACTTCCAGTTCATGCCCCATATGACGGAACCAGCGCACAAGCTGCGCCGCGCTGGTGGCGCCATCGACATCATAATCGGCGAAAATGCTGATCTTCGCCTTGCGCTCCAGGGCGTCGAGCATGGCGCAGATGGCCTTGTCCATATCCATGAAGCGCGACGGTTCGGGGAAAAGCGCCTTGAGCGTGGGAAAAATGAAGTCCTGCAAGCCCTCGGGCGTCACCCCACGTCCGGCGGCAAAACGCGCCAGCGGTTCGACGAAATCGGCTTCCGCCACATTCATCAGCCCCAGACGGTGGGTGATCTCGCGCAGGGTTTCATTTGAAACGCCCCTGGCCGCGATCCGCTCCCGCCACATCCGCCCGCTCAGGGAGGCGCTGACGCCGAGATAGGGCGGCGCCTCATGAACAGGCTTGAGCGGGGCGATGGCATCCATGGCGAGTCGTCTCTTTATATATGACGGCCCCAGACTAACAGACGAGACGATGGGGGCAATGGCGCAATCGCCGCCACGGTCACGAAAGCGGGATCGCGCGGGGATAAACGCCGCATGAGTTGGCAAATCCGGCGCGCTGCCATAGGTTAAGGCCAGAATCGCAAGAAGGGGGAAGCCATGGAAGATACGCAAAGCGATCGGGTCAGCCTCGGCCGGATGCTGGCCTTTATCGGGCCTTGCGTGCCCTTCGCCGCCCTGGGCCTGCCACTGGTCGCCATCCTGCCGGAATATTACGGCACCCAGCTTCAACTGGGCCTCGTGGTCGGCATTGTCTTCACCGTGGTGCGGCTGTTCGATATCCTGATCGATCCGGTGCTCGGCCACTGGATGGACCGCACCCGCACCAAACTCGGCCGCTTCAAGCTGTGGATGCTGATCTGCCTGCCGATCCTGTTCGTCAGCACCGGCTTCATCTTCCTGGCGCAGAAGGGCGTAGGGCCGGTTTATCTCGGCCTGTGGCTGTTCGTGCTCTATGTCGGCTTCTCCATCGCGGCCCTCAGCCAGGCCAGTTGGGGCACGGTCCTTTCCACCGATTATAATGAGCGTTCGCGCATCTTCGCCTGGTGGCAGGTCGGCAATATCATCGGCATCATCATGGCCGCCATCCTGCCGGTCGTCATTCAGGCGATGGGCCATTCCTATGCGCTCGGCGTGCAGATTATGGGCGGTTTCATCATGCTGGCCCTGCCGGTGACCATCGCCATCGCTTTATGGGTCGTGCCGGAAAAGGTTTCCAACACCCATACGCACGATCTCAAACTCAGCCACTATTTCGATATGTGGAAACGGCGGAACGTGCGCTGCATCCTGTGGGCCGATCTGTTCATGGGGCTGGCGCCGGGCGTCATGGCCGCCCTGTTCTTCTATTTCTTCGAGCAGACCAAGGGGCTGACCCGCATGGAATGCAATATCGCCATGCTGCTCTATTTCGTCGCCGGCATTATCGGCGCGCCGGTCTGGACCCTGGCCTCGAAGCGCATGAGCAAGCACAAGGTGCTGATCGTCTCGTCCCTGATTTTCGCGGCGCTTTACGCGTCCATGTATTTCGCGCCGAAGGGCCATTTCCTGATCTGCGCCGCCATGACCTTCGCCAACGGCATCCCTTACGCCGCCTCGCTGCTGCTGACCCGCGCCCTGATGGCCGATATCGGCGATGAGGTCATGCTCGAAACCGGCCACGATCACAAGGGCACCCTGATGGCCATCCTTTCCGCCACCACCAAGGTCGGTTACGCCATTTCCGCCCTGACCATCACCCTGCTCGGCTGGCTGCATTTCAATGTAAAGACGCCAGCCGCCAGCCCACCGGAAGCCCTGGTGTGGGTTGAAATCTTCTTTATCGGCCTGCCGGTTGTCTTCCTGATCCTTGGCGCGCTGTCGATGATGCGCTATTCCCTGACGCCGCAGCGCCACGCCGACATCATGGCGCAACTGAAAGCAAAGGACATATTGTGAGTGAAGGTATCGAAGGCCTGCTGGAAGTCATGCGCCGGCTGCGCAATCCTGAAACCGGCTGCCCATGGGACAAGGACCAGACCTTCGCCACCATCGCGCCCTATACCATCGAAGAGTCCTACGAGGTGGCCGACGCCATCCAGCGCAACGACCTGCGCGATCTGAAAGAGGAGCTGGGCGACCTGCTGTTCCAGGTGGTCTTCCACGCCCGCATCGCCGAGGAAATGGGCCTGTTCGATTTCGACGATGTGGCTGCCGGCATGAGCGAAAAGCTGATCCGCCGCCATCCGCACGTCTTTGGCGACGCCGGCGACCGCACGGCCGAGGAACAGAATGTCGCCTGGGAAGTCATCAAGGCCGAAGAACGCAAGGCCAAGGAAAAGCACGGCCTGCTTGATGACGTGCCGGTGGGCCTGCCTGCCCTCACCCGCGCCGCCAAGCTGACCAAACGCGCCGCGCGTGTTGGTTTCGACTGGCCATCAACGCAGGAGGTGCTCGATAAGCTCGATGAGGAAACCGAGGAACTGAAGGTCGAGATCGCCAGGGGCGACGTGCGGAAATCGCATGAGGAACTGGGCGATATCCTGTTCGTGCTGGCCAATCTGGCGCGCAAGCTCGATGTCGAACCGGAAAACGCCCTGCGCATGACCAACGCCAAGTTCGTCCGCCGGTTTGAAATGATCGAGGCCGAACTGGCGAAGATCGGCAAGACGCCGGATCAGTCCGATCTCGCCGAGATGGACGCCTTGTGGAATGCCGCCAAACGGGCCGAACGCCAGGAAATATAAGGCGTTCCGTTCGCTTGCAAAAAACAATTCACACGCCAATCTCTTTTCATTCACAAGCAAATATCGCAACGCCTTGCGAATCGAAAGATTAACGCGCATCACTGGCGCATTGCCGTAAGTCTGTGGTGCCGCGTATGAAGAAGCCTGCGAAAGCCTCCACCAAAACCGCTCCTAAAGCCAAGGCGGCGCCCGCCGTCAAGGCGCACCGCTCCCTGTGCCCGATCAACCTGACACTGGAATCCGTCGGCGATAGCTGGTCCATGCTGATTATCCGCGACCTGATGCTGCGCGGCCATAACAGCTATCAGGGCTTCCTGCGTTCGGAAGAAAAGATCGCCACCAATATTCTGGCCGATCGCCTGCTCAAGCTCGAACAGAACGGCCTGATCACCAAGGCCGCCGATCCGTCCGACAAGCGCAAGTTCATCTACGCCCTCACGGGACGCGGCGCCGATCTGGCGCCAATCCTCGTCGAACTGGCGCTCTACGGCCTCAAATACGAGCCGATGGCGAACATGGCCAAGGAGGTCGTGCTGGACATGCAGAAAAACAAGCAAATCTTCGCCCAGCGCCTGACCCGCAACTTCACGCCGAAGGCCAGGGAAAAACCGGCGAGGAAAAAGGCGGAACCGGTCGAGGAAACCCTCAGCCTGTTCTAGGCCCGGCATCTTTGAGCATCCAACGGCGATAGCGGTAGCGTGTGGTTGCCCTGGATATCTGTGTCATCTGTGGATCAAAAAACAGACTTCCGAGTGTGCCCTGTTGCAGGCAGGAACAGTATCCACAGATTACACAGATATTCTTAGTCATCCCACGCTACCGCTATCGCCGGAGACCATTTCAGGTTCGTCGGGTTATTCCATGGCCGCAAGCTGGTCATGCTCCATTTCTTCCTGCGACAGCTTCTTCTTCGGCGCGGCGATCAGCAGCAGGAGCGGCATGGACAACAGACACAGGATGAACATCAGCCAGAAATTATCGACATAGGCAATCATGCTGGCCTGACGGCTGACTTCGGCATTCAGGGCTTCCATTCCCAGCGGGTTTTGCGCATAGCTGCTGCCCATAAGCGGGCCGTTGCCGGTGTTCAGGCTGTCCGCGATACCGGCATGGGCCTTTTGCGTATTGGAAACCTGCAAGGCCTGCACCAGGGCGATGCCGATGCTGGAACCGATATTGCGCACCAGACTGTAGATGGCCGTGCCTTCCGGCCGCAGTTCGGGCGCGAGCGTGGCGAAACTGGCGGCGGAAAGCGGCACGAACACCAGCCCCATGCCGATCCCCTGAATGATGCCCGGCCAGATGATATCATGCTGCGACAGGACGAGCGTGTAGGTGCACATCCAGGCCAGCGAAATAGCTGTGAGACCGAATCCCGCCGCCAGGATCAGGCGCAGATCGACCTTGCCGACCATCCGCCCGACCACCAGCATGGCCAGCATGGTGCCCAGCCCGCTCGGCGCCGTGACGATGCCCGCCGCCATGGCCGTATAGTGCATCAGCCCCTGTAGCATTGTCGGCATCAGGACGCGCGTGGCGAAAAGCACCATGCCGACAATGAAGATGAACAACAGGCCGGTGACGAAATTACGGTTATACAGCAGGCGATAATTCAGGAAGGTCTGGCCGGCGGGCCGCGTCAGGGTGTGGATGATGAAAAAACCGAAACTGACAAAAGCGATAATCGCCTCGATCCAGGTTTCCGTGGCGGAAAACCAGTCATTGGTCTGGCCGCGATCGAGCAGCATCTGCAAGGATCCGATGGCCAGGCTCAGGGCCGCGAATCCGAAAACATCGAAACGGATGCTGCGCCGGGCATGGCTGCGCGGAATATACTTCCAGATGCCGAAAAAGGCCGCCGCGCCGATAGGCACGTTGATGAAGAAACACCAGCGCCAGTCATAGGCGTCGGTCAGCCAGCCGCCGAGCGTCGGCCCCAGGATCGGCCCGACCATGACGCCCATTCCCCAGACCGCCATGGCCGAACCATGCTTTTCCCTGGGATTGATATCGAGCAGGGTCGATTGCGACAAAGGCACCAGCGCCGCGCCGAAAACCCCTTGCAGCAGACGCGCCAGAACGATTTCCGACAGATTGCCGGCGATACCGCACAACATGGAGGCGATGGTGAACCCGGCGATGGAGACGAGGAAGACGTTCTTCAATCCGAAGCGGTCGCTCAACCAGCCGGTCAGCGGCGTGGCGATGGCGGCGGCGACGATGAACGAGGTCAAAACCCAGGTAATCTGGTCCTGCGACGCATTCAGGCTGCCTTGCATATGCGGCAGGGCGACATTGGCGATGGTGCCGTCGATGGCCTGGATGATCGTCGCCAGCATGATCGAAATGGTGATCATGGTGCGATTGATCGGCGCGCCGGAAGCGGAAGCAGGGGAAGCGGTACTCATCAGGAATTCTCTATAAGCTCTTGTAACTCTTCCAGAACAGCGGTGGCTATAACCACTTTTCCGGGATCGATCCGGCCGATCAACTCGCGGCGCAGGGCATTGGCCCGCGTCCGCACCTTTTCGTAAATGGCCTGCCCTTCGGCCGTGACGACCAACAGCTTGACCCGCCGGTCGCTTTCCGAAGGCAGTCTTTGCACCAGCCCCGCCTTTTCCAGCCGGTCGATGGTGGACACCATGGTCGCGGCCTCGACCTGAACCAGGGCCGCCAGTTCGGCCTGCGACAGGGGCGTTTTCACCTTGGCGATATAGGCGATACTGAGCCAGCCCGCCTGCGACACGCCCAGATCCTTCAGGCGGCGGTCAAGCGCCAGCCGCCACACGCGGGCGGCGGTATGCAGGGCATTCGAAAAACGTTCTTCGGCGGACATAATAAGGCGACTAATAGTTAGAAGTCTAACCATTTACGCCTGAGTCACGGCTATTGCAAGCGCCGTTTATCCGTTGCGGCCGATCATTTTCTCATAGCGCCCATAGGCCTGGTCGCTCAGTTTCACACGCATATGCACACGTCCGTCCTCATCTTCATGACGGCCAAGCACACGGCCATGCTGATACAGGAAGGCGATGACGTGACCCTGATGCGGCTCCAGAGTGATATCCAGTTCCTCACCTTCGGCATCGACCAGCAAGGCCACCTGATTGAGAAGCGCCGCCACGCCCTCACCGGTTACGGCCGAAACCATCAGCGGTTTGTTATTGGCGCGATCGGTAACAGCGCGGGAATACAGGATATCCTTGATGTCGTCATCCAGCAGGTCGATCTTGTTCCACACCTCGACCATGCGCGACCGGTCCAGATCCGGCAGGATATGCGCCATGACCTGCTCGACATCCTTTTTCTGCGCCTCGGTTTCCGGGTTGGACACATCGCGGACATGCAGGATCAGGTCGGCCTGTTCAACCTCTTCGAGGGTCGCCCGAAAGGCCGCCACCAGTTCATGCGGCAGGTCGGAGATGAAGCCGACCGTATCGCTCAGAATCGCCGAGCGGCCATTGGGCAGTTTCAGCGACCGCAGGGTGGTATCGAGCGTGGCGAACAGCAGATCCTTGGCGAAAACCTCTGATTTGGTGAGATTATTGAACAGGGTCGATTTGCCGGCATTGGTATAGCCGACCAGCGCCACGATCGGATAAGGCACCTTTTTGCGCTGATTGCGATGCAGGCCGCGTGTGCGGCGCACCTCCTCAAGCTCGGATTTCAGTTGCTTGATCTTGTCGGCGATCATGCGCCGGTCGAGTTCGATCTGGGTTTCGCCGGGGCCGCCCGTGGTGCCGGTGGCGCGCTGGCGTTCCAGGTGGGTCCAGGTGCGGACGAGGCGCGAGCGCTCATATTCCAGCCGCGCCAGTTCGACCTGAAGCTTGCCTTCGCCGGTCCGGGCGCGCCGTCCGAAAATCTCCAGAATCAGGCCGGTGCGATCGACCACCTTGACCTCAAGTGTCTTTTCAAGATTGCGCTGCTGGATCGGCGTCAGCGCGCCATTGACGACGCACAGGGACGCTTCAGCTTCCTCGCACAGCGCCTTGATTTCCGAGACTTTTCCCTCGCCAAACAGGGTGGCGGGATTGAGCTTGCGCACCCGCACATTCAGCGTGCCCGCAATCTCCAGATCGAGCGCCATGGCGAGGCCCACGGCTTCTTCAAGCCGCGACTCATCGTACCGGCGCGCCGGCGGATGTTCACCACCCGCGCGCGCATGCACGTCTATATCGGGATCAACGACGACAGCGCGCACGATTTCCGGCGCGTTGTCATGAAAACGATCACTCAAGCGATAAATCCTTGCCGGGATTTAGTCGTCAAGGTCTTCTTCTTGTTCGTAAAGCTGGACCGGCGCGGCGGGCATGATGGTCGAGATCGCGTGTTTGTACACCAGTTGCGATTGACCGTCGCGGCGCAGGAGGACGCAGAAATTATCGAACCAGCTCACGATGCCCTGGAGCTTGACGCCATTGATCAGGAAGATGGTCAGAGGGGTTTTGGTCTTGCGGACACTGTTGAGAAACGTGTCTTGCAGGTTTTGTTTCTTATCGTGGGACATTGCCGGCCCTTCTCGTTTAAAATTTGAGGGGCACAATACCCCCCACACAGACAATAAGTGTCTATTTAGGCAAAGATTCTGCGTATTTTCAACCGCAGCCAGGTAAATTTATTTTACACACCTGCGCAGGCGCGGGCGCGTTCGATATAGACTTCCCTTAGCGCGCAAGCGATTGCCCCCGGTTTGCCGTCGCCAATCTTGTGATCGTCTATGGCGATAACCGGCATGACGAGGCTGGTGGCGGCGGTAATGAAAACCTCCGAAGCCGCTTTTGCTTCTTCCAAGGTAAAACTTTCCTCACGCAATTCGATACCGCTTTCGCGGATCAGCGGCAGCAGGTTGAGCCGCGTGACCCCCGGCAGGATATTGGCCGTCAGGCTGCGCGTCTTGATAACGCCATCAATGACAATATAGACATTGGTCGAGCCGCCTTCGGTGACGAAGCCGTCGTTATCGACAAAAATGACCTCACCGGCGCCCTGCTCTTTCGCCTTCTGCTTGGCCAGCACGTTCGGCAACAGGCCCACCGTCTTGATATCGCAGCGCCCCCAGCGGATATCCGGCATACTTATCGCCCTGATGCCAACCGCGGCCTTGCGCGCGGCGGCCTCACGATCGACCGGTTTGGCCGTGATGACGACCGACGGGCGCGCATCCACCGGAAACACATGATCGCGCGGCGCCACGCCCCGGCTGATCTGAAGATAGACCAGCCCCTCGCGGATACGATTGCGGCGCACCACCTCATTCAGCACCACCAGCAAAGAGGTGCGCGGCATCGGCATGGCGATCTGCAATTCCGACAGCGAACGCTCCAGACGGTTCAGGTGGCCGGCCAGGTCGGCCAGCCGGCCATCGAAAACCGACCACACCTCATACACCGCATCGGCGAACTGATACCCCCGGTCCTCGATGGAAACGGCGGCTTCACTGGCGCGCTCGTAAACACCATTAACGTAAGCAATTCTGGGCATTATCGTCTATATTTCATCCTCGTCGCCACGGATATGGGCCAGGCCCAGGCTTTTCAGCTTGCGGTGCAGGGCCGAGCGTTCCATGCCGATGAAATTGGCCGTGCGCGAAATATTGCCGCCGAAACGCACGATCTGCGATGACAGATATTCGCGCTCGAACACCTCGCGCGCATCGCGCAGCGGCAGGGCGATGATGCGCTCCGGCCGGATGGCGCCGGCGGTCGCCGATTCCACCACTTCCGAAGGCAGCATATGCGCCGTGATCGGTTCGTTCGGATTGCCCGAAGCCAGGATGAGCAGGCGTTCGATATTATTGCGCAACTGCCTGACATTGCCCGGCCATTCATGCACCTGGAGCGTCGCCATGGCGTCCTCGCTAAGGATGCGCTTCGGCAAGCCCTGCGCCGCGCTGATGCGGTCGATAAAATATTGCACCAGTTCGGCGATGTCACCGCGCCGTTCGCTGAGGCCCGGCACCCGCACCGGCACGACATTCAGGCGATGGAACAAATCCTCGCGGAACCGACCGGCTGCAATTTCGGAAGATAAATCCTTCGAGGTCGAGGAAATCACCCGTACATCGACCTGCACGTCCTGCGCGCCGCCGACGCGGGTAAAGCGCTGCTCAACCAGCACCCGCAGGATGCGGCTCTGGCTTTCCGGCGGCATGTCGGCCACCTCGTCGAGGAACAGGGTGCCGCCGTGGGCGCGCTCGAACACGCCGATCTTGCGCGGCCGCCCGCTTTCGCCTTCCTCGCCGAACAGTTCGATATCGAGCCGCTCCGGCGTCATGCCCGCCGCCGAAATCGGCACGAACTCGCACTTGGCGCGCGGACTGACCTCGTGGATCATCCGCGCCACCAGTTCCTTGCCGGAACCGGCCGGACCTGAAATCATGATGCGGGAATTGGCCGGCGCCACCTTGGCGATGGTCGATCGCAGCAATTGCGCCGCCGCGGAATTTCCGATCAGTCCGTCCGGCACGACGGCTTGGCTGCGCAGGCGCTTGTTTTCTCGGCGCAGACTGGTCAGTTCAAGCGCCCTCTGAACAACCATGATCAGGCGCTCGGTTTTAAAGGGCTTTTCAATGAAATCGAAAGCGCCTTTCTTGATCGCGGTCACGGCGGTTTCGATATTGCCGTGGCCGGAAATCATGATCGCCGGAATGTCCGGATCCAGTTCATGGATGACACTGAGCAGTTCCAGGCCATCCAGCCCGCCGCCCTGCATCCAGATATCGAGCACGCACAGGCTGGGCTTGCGCGCCTTGATCGCCCGCAGGGCCGAATTGGAATCGGCGGCGGTGCGCACCGAATAGCCCTCATCCTCCAGGATGCCCGCAATCAGTTCGCGGATATCGGCTTCATCATCAACAACCAGAATATCGACGCCAGAAGAGACTTTCATACCTTACACCCTCATCATTTTAGGCCCGTTTACCGGAGCTTCGCTTGTCGCCGCCGGGTCCTGTCCCGCCTGCGTTCGCGGCAGACGCAGGACAGCCCGCGCGCCGCTTAAGTGCACCGCGTCGTTGAGGTAGAACTCACCGCCGTGGTCTTCGAGAATACGCTTCACTATGGCCAGGCCGAGGCCCGTGCCCTTTTCCCGTGTGGTGACATAGGGTTCTGTCAGCCGGTCGCGGTCCTTTTCCGGCAGGCCAATGCCATCGTCCTCGACCTCGATGACCAGTTCCCCCGCCTGCGGCGACATCTCGACCCGCAAACGCCCCACCACCCCTTCGGCGGGATCGATCTCATCCGATCCCCGATCGCGCATCAGGCGTGAGGAAATCGCCTCGCCGCCGTTTTTCAGCACATTGCCGAGCGCCTGACCGAGCAGGCGCCCATCGCAGACCACACGCAATTCCGGCAAAGGCTCGATGATTTCGATACTGATATCCGGCCGCGCCACGCGTTGCGCAAAGACCGCCGCGCGCACCATTTCCGCCGCGTCTTCCTCGGCAAAATTCGGCGCCGGCATCCGGGCGAACGACGAAAACTCATCGACCATGCGGCCGATATCGCCCACCTGCCTGACGATCGTGTCGGTCAGGCGGTCGAACGTATCGACATCGGCCTCGATCTGCGGCCGGTATTTCTTGCGGATGCGCTCGGCGGAAAGCTGGATCGGCGTCAGCGGATTCTTGATCTCGTGGGCGATGCGGCGGGCCACATCTTTCCAGGCGGCGTTGCGCTGGGCGGCGATCAGGCGCGTGATGTCATCGAAGGTCAGGACCGCCCCGCCGGTTTCCAGCGCGGAGATACGCACACGCACACGGCGGGTTTCGCCCTTTCGGACCAGATCGACCTCCTGCTCCTCCACCCGATGCACGGAGGCCTTGTCGATAAGTTCGGCAATTTCAGGGGCCAGTTCACGGATATTAACCCCCATCGCCTCTTCCGCCGGTATCGACAGAAAATGGGCGGCATGGCGGTTTATGGCCGAAACATGCTCCAGCACATCGATCCCGATGATGCCGGCGCTGATTTCCGACAGCACGGTTTCGATGAACCGCCGCCGGCTCTCCGCCTCCTCGCCCGCCGATTTCAGCGCCGCCTGCTGGCTTTGCAGATCGGAGGTCATGCGGTTGAAGGCGCGCGACAGAACGGCGATATCCTCGGACTGCTTGACCGTCATGACCCGCGCATTGAGGTCGCCGCCGGCCACCTTGTCCGCCGCCTGCACCAGGCGCGCCACCGGCACGGCGATACTTTCCGCCGCCGAGGTGCCGCCCCAGATGGCGCCGATCAGCACCAGCAAAACGGCTTCGAGATAGGCCATGAAGAAGATGCCCTGCGCCCTGATTTTCTTGTTGGTCGTCTCGCGGTAATCGCTGATCGCCTGGCGGGCGGTCTGAATCTTGGCGTAGATGCCGGTCGGCAACGGCTTGATGCCGTAAAGCATGGCCCCGTTATAATCATTGAGCGAATACAGCAGACGAATGGCGTCGGGATTGCCGTAAGGATAGGCTTTCGGACCCGTGGCCGCCACGTCCTGAATGGTTTCGGCGGGCGGCGCCATATAGACCGGCGCTTCCGGCGATTCCGCCCGCGCCAGCACCTGCCCCGTCCGGTCGATGATATAGATCGCGGTCAGTTCGCCGCTTTCCTCCTCAAGAATCTTTTTCAGTCCCACCGAAAAGGCGAGCCGGTCGGGAAAAAGCGCCCGCCCTTCCTGGCTCTCGACGCGGGTCTGCACCGCCTTCATAGCCACGCCGGAGGTGCGCATGGCTTCGGTCAGGTAAACACCGGCCAGATCATAACCGTTTTCCACCGAGGTCTGCACCCGGTCGGAAAACCAGGTGTCAATGCCGCGATTGAGAAAGGTGAACGACAACGCCACGATGATGGCCGGCGTCACCGCCGCCAGAGAAAACAGGAAGACGAAACGCAGGTGTAGGCGCGCTCCGGCGTCCGCGCCCCGGCTGCGGGCGATGGTGACCACGCGCCGGACGACAAAGAAGACAAGCCCCAGCAAAAGCGCCAGGTTGAGGAAAATCAGGATCAGCAGATAATCGGCCGTATTGCCGACCGGTCCCTTGACCGTCAGGCCCGTGCCCGGCGTGGCGATGATCAGCCAGACGATAAAGGCTGTGGTCAGCATCGACGCGCCATAGCCCACCGCCAGGGCGAGCTTCTGCACACCCGCCGAGCGGAGCGTCTTTACGCTGCGCATGAACATGTGCAGCCATCGCCGTCTTGCCGATGCGTCCTTCAAGGCCGTCGCTTTCGTCCACAATAGAGTGACATTTGCGCACTACTGTGTCCGGATATCAACAGCAATGTTGCAAATTTCACAATTTTTTAATGACGAGAGAATTTTTTAATGACGAGAGTCAGGCCGCCATCAGGGCGCGGACCGCTGTTTCAATGGCGGCGGCCTCATCCATGCGGCACAGGCGCGCCTTGTCCTGGCGGCGGACCAGCGGATCGGGATCATGCGTCGAGGCCTCGACATAGGCCCCCAGGTGTTTCTTGAACATGCGCAGGCCCAGAAGATCGCCGTAGAACGCCATGGAGGCCTGCATATGCTCGATCAGCAGTTCGGCCCGTTCGGTCAGGCCCATCTCAGGCAGGGCCTGATTGTCATTCAGGGCGGCGTCCAGGTCGCGCGCCAGCCACGGGCGGCCGTAGATGCCGCGTCCGATCATCACCCCGTCGGCGCCGGATTGCTCCAGCGCCGCCCGGGCGCTTTTCAGATCGACGATATCGCCATTGACGATCACCGGGATGGATACAGCCTCCCTGACCCCGGCCACGGCCCGCCAGTTGGCTTCACCCTTGTAGAACTGCTGGCGGGTGCGGCCATGGACCGTCAGGGCGGCGATGCCCAGCTTTTCCGCCCGCACCGCCAGTTCGGCGGCATTGTGGTTATCGTCCCAGCCCAGGCGCATCTTGACCGTCACCGGCAGCGACGTGGCCCGCAGCGCCGCCGTCATGATGCGTTCGGCCTGGTCGAGATCGCGCATCAGGGCCGAACCGCACAGCACGCCGGTGACCTCCTTGGCCGGGCAGCCGAAATTGAGATCGACGACATGCGCGCCCGCCTCTTCGGCCAGCGCCGCCCCGCGCGCGATATGCGCCGGATCGCGCCCGACAAGCTGAACGATCTTCAGGCCGCCATGCGCGCCAAGCTGCGCCTTCCTGACGATATCCGGCCGTCCGCGATCCATTTCGGCGCAGGCCACCATCTCGGTGGCGGCATAGGGCGCGCCGAGCTTATGCGCCATCTGACGGAACGGCAGGTCCGACACGCCGGTCATGGGGGCGATCAGCACCCGTCCGGGCACACTCACATCGCCGATTTGAAGACTATTTGCACGCATTGCGTCCCCATACACAGTTTCTGGCTGTTGCGCCACTTCGGTTTCGCGCTAAACAGGCGCCATGAACACGGACTCACGCCCCTTTCACGCCGTCATCGTCGCCGGCGGTTCAGGCAACCGCTCCGGCGGCAGGAAGCAATGGATGCTGCTCGGCGGGCGGCCGGTGCTCGATTGGTCGATCGCCGCCTTCGAGGCCGCCGGCGCCGCGCAGATCGTCGTTGTCGTCCCGCCGGATGACGTGAACCAGGCCCAGGCGGCCTATGGCGGGCGTGTCTGGATCGTGGCCGGCGGCAGCCAGCGCGCCGATTCCGTGACCAATGGCCTGAAGGCGCTGATGACCGATACCGACGATATCGTGATGATCCACGACGCCGCGCGCCCCCTGCTAAAACCTCATCATATCAAGGCTTTGCTGGCCGAACTTGAGACAAAACCGGCGGCGATCCTGGCCCTGCCGGTGACGGATTCGCTGAAGCGCAGCGATCATAACCGCATCGTCGAAGCGCCGGCGCGCGATAATCTGTGGCGGGCGCAAACCCCACAGGCCTTCCGGCTGCACGATATTCTGCGGGCCTATGAGCGCTGGCCGGCGGACCAGGTTCCGACGGACGAGGCCATGGTGGCCGCCCACTCCGGCATCAATGTCACACTTGTGGAAGGCGATATGGCCCTGCACAAGCTGACCTATCCCGCCGATTTCGCCCTGCTCGAAGCTTTAATACTGGCAGATAACCACATGAAAAAAATCAGAATTGGTCAGGGCTTCGACGCCCATCGCTGGGGCGAGGGCCAAAGCGTCTGGCTGTGCGGGGTCGAGATCGTCCATAACCAGACCCTGATCGGCCACAGCGACGCCGATGCCGGACTGCATGCCCTGACCGATGCGCTTTTGGGCGCCGCGGGCCTCGGCGATATCGGCGATCACTTCCCGCCCACCGATCCGCAATGGAAAGGCGTGTCATCCGATCGCTTCCTGAAGCACGCCGCCGACCTGATCCGCCAGCGTGGCGGTGAAATCGTCAATGTCGATGTGACGCTGATCTGCGAGCGCCCGAAGATCAAGCCGCACCGCGAAGCCATGCGCGCCCGGATCGCCGAAATCATCGGCATCGATGTCGATCGCGTCAGCGTCAAAGCCACCACTACCGAGCAAATGGGCTTTACCGGCCGCGGCGAAGGCCTGGCGGCGCAGGCAGTTTGCAGTATAGAAATCTAGCCCAACAGCCTGTCATTGCTGGCTTTTTCAGGCGCAGCCTCACCGCTTGAGGTTTTCAACAAAACCCGTTGAATTATTGCGGGTTTTGTTGCGAAGCATTCTCACATGCTTCGGCTATTGAAAAGCGTTTTGCCCCCGAATATATGACGAGTGTCCGCGTTTTCTTTCACTCCAGCCCTGAGGTACTCCCATGCCATTTGAATTGCCCGCCCTGCCCTATGCCGCCAATGCCCTTGAGCCGCACATGTCGGCCAATACGTTCAGCTACCACCACGCCAAGCACCACAAGGCTTATGTCGATAACCTCAACAAGCTGATCGAAGGCACCGAATTCGCCAATCTGTCGCTGGTCGAGATCGTCAAGGCGTCCGAAGGCAAAAACCCCGGCGTATTCAACAACGCCGCCCAGGTGTGGAACCACACCTTCTTCTGGTCGTCGATGAAACCCAATGGCGGCGGCGCGCCTGCCGGCAAGATCGCCGAAAAGATCAACGCCGATTTCGGTTCGTTCGACGCCTTTGCCGAGCAGTTCAAGACCGCCGGGGCCACGCAGTTCGGTTCCGGCTGGGCCTGGCTGGTGCTGGGCAGCGACGGCAAGCTGAAGGTCGTCAAGACCGGCAACGCCGAAAACCCCTTCACCAAGGGCGACAAGCCGCTGCTGACCCTCGATGTCTGGGAGCACGCCTATTATCTCGATTACCAGAACCTGCGCCCGAAGTTCATCGAAACCTTCCTCACCTCGCTGGTCAACTGGGACTTCGCCAACGCCAATCTGGAAGGCCCGCTGCATCCGGGCGTCTGATCCGGCTTGCATTTCAGCGTAAAAAGGCGATCCTTGCGGGTCGCCTTTTTCTTTGGAACGCTCATGGATTCGACCGCTCTCGCCACCCGCCTGATCGACCTGCTGAAAGCACGGAACAAGACCATAACCACGGTCGAAAGCTGCACCGGCGGGCTGATCGCCGGCGCCATCACCGCCATTTCCGGCGCATCGGAGGTGTTTGAGACAGGCTTCGTCACCTATTCCAACGCCGCCAAGACAGCCCTGGTCGGCGTTCCCGAAGCGCTTTTTCCCCTGCATGGCGCGGTCAGCGAAGAGGTGGCCTCCGCCATGGCCGGGGGCGCCCTGATAACGGCCGGCGTTGATCTCGCCCTGAGCGTCACCGGCATTGCCGGCCCGTCCGGCGGCAGCGCGGATAAGCCGGTCGGCATGGTCTGTTTCGGTCTGAGCCACAGGGGCGAAACCCTGACCCGCACTCAACAGTTCGGCAATATCGGCCGCGACGCCGTGCGCGAAAAAAGCGTGGCCTACGCCCTGCAATGGGCCATCGACACCTTGACCGCCTGAAATCGATTTAAGATGGTTTATCCACAGATTGCACAGATTAACACAGATTAAGCAAGGTAAGGAATCGCCCTGTGTTCAGGTTGCGGGCCATGAGATTTAAATGCTTGCTGCCTTTGAGCGCTTCGCGCGCTCTAAGAGGTGGCTTAGGCACAGCTTTTGAGAAGAAAATCCTTCTTTCTTAATCTGTGCTAATCTGTGCAATCTGTGGATCCCTTATTCTTTGTGATCCTAAAGCCGGTCTGCCCTGCGCCCATTTATCCGCACATTTTCAAGACGCAGATCGTTGGTATGAGTGACGATGCTCGCCTCCGTCACACCATCAAAACGGCAGTCCCGCAGCACAATATCACTAACCGGCGCCCCCGGAAGCCCTTGCGAATCCAGCACGCGCAAAGCGTGGTCGGCCACCAGCCGCTCAACAACCACATGACGCAGCACCGGCTTGAAATCGCCCCTCGCGCCTTCTTCATAGTTGAAGTCACACGTAATAACCGCCTTGCCGACCTGGCCAACGCTGATATCGCGGGCGTAAATATTTTCCAGCACACCACCGCGCATGGCGTTGTTCTTAAAACGCAGCGCATACCACAGATCGGGACTGTCCATCCGGCACTTTTCGGCGAAAACCCACCGCACCCCACCGGAAATTTCACTGCCGATCACCACCCCGCCGTGACCATCCTTCATCCGGCAGTTGCGTATGAGGATATTCTGCGACGGCATCGCCAGCCGGCGGCCATCGGCATTGCGACCGGACTTGATGGCGATGCAGTCGTCGCCCGTGTCGAAGGTGCAGTCCTCGATCAGCATATGATCGACCGATTCCGGATCGCAGCCGTCATTATTCGGTCCATGCCCGAAAACATCGACGCCACGCACGATAACATTGCGGCACTGAACCGGGTGGATATTCCAGCACGGTGAATTGCGCAGTTTCACGCCTTCGATCAGAACATTTTCACAATTATAGGTCTGGATCAGGTTCGGACGCAGATAATGTCCGTCACCAAAGATGCGCTGCGCCACGGGTATATTGTCCTCAGCCATCTGCGCCAAAACCAGCCGCGCCGGGCGCTGGTTCGGCATCCCTTCCTTCCAGCTAAAGCGCTCGCCACCGCTCCATGACCACCAATGTTCATTGCTGCCCTGACCATCGAGCGTACCCGAACCGGTAATGGCGATATTTTTCTCGCCGAAAGCATAGATCAGCGGCGAATAGTTCATCAGCTCCAGGCCTTCATAGCGTGTGAAGACAATGGGATAATCATTTGAATCGGTACTGAAAAGAACCGTCGCGCCTTCGCTGAGATGCAGTTCCATATTGGATTTGAGATGGATCGCGCCAGTCAGGAACCGTCCGGCCGGAACAAACACCTGCCCGCCGCCGTTCTGGGCACAGGCGTCTATGGCCGCGGCAAAAGCGTGTGTATTCAGCGTCGTGCCGTCACCAAGCGCACCGAAATCCGTGATGTCGAAGTGGCGGGCCGGAATAACCGGCGGTCTTACGGTCCGGGCAATATCGGCCGCTCTTGCCCACGGATCGCTGTCACCAGCATGGGTGGTGACAGGCATAAAACTCATGGCAGCCGTATATTGAAGCCAGGTTCGGCGAGACAGGCGCATGCGTTTCCATTCCTTTCCATCCACTGGACAGGATGTAACAATCAAAAGACACCGGTGTCAATTAATGCACACAGGCGATAGCGGTAGCGTGCGGTTATCCTGAACATCTGTGCTTATCTGTGGATCAAAAAAAGAACATCGGCGCCTGCACCGGCGTTGGCAAGAAGAGGTTATCCACAGATCAGCCAGATGTCCGTGATCATCTCACGCTACCGCTATCGTCGGAAAGGAACCCTATTTGTGAGAGCCGTATAGCTGCCGCGCCCGCGCTTCAAAAATCGCCAGCAGTTTCGACACCGCCAAATTGAAATTCGCCTTGAAAACAGCGTCGAGGATCGGATTGCGGATGTCGATGTCCATGTCAAAGGCCACTTTTGTGCCAGTGGCCGAAGGCGTAAAAGTCCAGCGCCCCTGGAGCTTGCGGAAAGGCCCGCGGATCAAGTCGAAATCCACCAGCAGGGCTTCCGCGGCCCGCGTCACCCGCGTGGAAAAGCGCTCGGTCAGCAGCTTGAAGCCGACAGCGACATCGGCATCGAAGCGGACAATATCCTGATCAACACTCCGATTATAAGCGCGCAGGGATTTGATCCACGGAATGAACTCCGGGTAGCGCTCGACATCGCCGACCATATCCCACAATTGCACCGGCGTATAAGGCAGGTCGCGTTCGAGACGCAGCTTGGTCATTATTTCTTCGCAGCACGAGCCGCCCGCAGGCGCTCGAAATCCTCACCGGCATGGTGCGATGAGCGGGTGAGCGGCGAAGACGACACCATCAGGAACCCCTTGGCGCGGGCGATGGCTTCATAGGCCTTGAACTCGTCCGGCGTCACGAAGCGCTCGATGGCGGCGTGCTTGCGCGTCGGCTGAAGGTATTGGCCGATGGTGATGAAATCGATCCCCGCAGAGCGCATGTCGTCCATCACCTGCATGACCTCTTCACGAGTCTCGCCCAGGCCGACCATGATGCCGGACTTGGTGAACTGCTGCGGATCGCGTTCCTTCACGCGCTCCAGCAGGCGCAGGGAATGGAAATAACGCGCACCGGGGCGGATCTTGAGATAGTTGCGCGGCACGGTTTCCAGATTGTGATTGAACACATCCGGTTTGGCGTCGATGACGATCTCGGCCGCGCCTTCCTTGCGCAGGAAGTCCGGCGTCAGGATTTCGATGGTCGTCTTCGGCGATTGTGTGCGGATCTGGCGGATCACTTCGGCAAAATGCTCGGCGCCGCCGTCTTTCAGGTCGTCGCGGTCCACCGAGGTGATAACAACGTGCGACAGCTTCATCAATGAAACCGTTTCGCCGACACGGCGCGGTTCGTCGGCATCGAGCGGCTGCGGCAGGCCGGTCTTGACGTTGCAGAAGGCGCAGGCCCGTGTGCAGGTATCGCCCATGATCATGATGGTGGCATGGTTTTTCGACCAGCACTCGCCGATATTCGGACAGGCGGCTTCCTCGCAAACCGTGACCAGCTTGGCGTCGCGCACAATGCCGCGCGTCTCGTTATACCCGGCGGAACCCGGCGCTTTCACGCGCAGCCAGTCCGGTTTTTTCAGGATCGGAGAATCGGGTTTGTTCTGCTTTTCCGGGTGACGCAGTTCACGCGGGCTGGATTCAACACGATTTATCAGAGTGACCATGGACTTCACAGGAATGCGGGGCACAATTCGCCACGCCCTAATTGGTCTTTTCACGCCATAATATCAAGTCAATTCCTGCTAATAGTGCGTTGCAAATGTCATAGCCGCTTCACGGAATCTCCAGTATAGATTGGCGAATGGGCGCGTTTCCTTGTCGAAAATCCGTGATGCTGGCGCTGGCCCTGACCGCGCCCCTGAGTCTGGCCGCCTGTTCAAGGCTGAAAGACGCCGCCAAGGAGATGCAGCCGGGGCAGGCCTTTCTCGACAGCCGCATTCCGTCCGATCTGTCGCCGCAGTATTTTCCGCCCGAAGGTTTCGTCTGGAGCGCCTATCGTCCAGGCGCCCTGCCCGAAGCCCGTTACGGCGTGGCCTCGCCGCCGGTCAATCCCAGGGCGCAGGTGCTGATCCTGGCCGATGCCGATTATCCGGCGGAAGTCTATTTCGAACTGATGCGGCAATGGCTGGCCGAAGGCTACGGCGTGTGGATTCTGGAAGCGCCGGGGCAAGGCGGCTCTGGTCACTATCTGCTGCAAAATCAAAGTATTTTCATAAAAAGCTATCATGACGCTCAAACAACAGCGCGCACCTTTATCAGCGATATCGTAAAGCCATCGGCCGGTAAGCCTTTGTTCGTTATCGGCACGGGCTACAGCGCGGTCACGGCCCTGTCCCTCGCCCCCCTGCTGAAGGATGACAGCCTGAAGGGCTTCATCGGCTACGCCCCCTATCTCGGCGGCCCGATCGCGGAGGGCGACGTCTGGCGCCGTGACGCGCCGCCCTCCGATGACTGGGACGCCATCGCGCAAAGCTGGCGGATGTCGAACCCCGACCTGCGCCTGCGCCGGAAAAGCGAGGGCTGGCGCAGGCAGATGCAAAAGGCCTTCACCGATCTGAATGGCCTGCACCTGCCGGTCACTTCTCTCAAGAATGGCGCGCAAGTGCTTGTACTGGAACCGAAAATAGCAACCACTAGTCAGGCCAATACCGCCAGCGCCCTATGCGCCCGCCTGCCCCGCTGCAAGCTGCAACCAAGCGACGGTCAGCAAACACTCGGCCCTGACGTGACCGCTTTTATCCGGTCGCAAAGTCACTGATCCGGATCGAGATCGGGATATTTGGCCAGCAGGGCGCGCGTCACGCCGTTGGTCCAGCCGAAGCCGTCCTGTAGCGGATACTCCCCGCCGCCGCCCGGCCGCCGCGTCTCGACATCGTATTTTTCCAGCATCTTGCCCGTCTCGCGGTAAGCCAGATCGACCGTGCGGATAAAGCGTGACGCCAGCTTATGCGCCTGCTTGTCATGGCCGTAATCGCTCAGGCCCTTGACGGCGATCCATTGCAGCGGCGCCCAGCCGTTCGGACTATCCCATTGCTGGCCGGTCGGGTTCTGCGTCGTGCGCAGCCCGCCCTGCGCCGTCAGTTGCAGGCGCGTCAGCCGGGCGGTGGCTCTGGCCTGCGCATCGGTCGCCAGACCGACAAACAGCGGATAAAGCATGGCGGCGGAGACCGTCAGCGTCGGCCGGCCGGTGCTGAGATCGTAGTCGGCGAAGCGGTGATTGCGCCACAGATAGCGGGTGATCGCCTTTTTGCGCGCCCTGGCCCAGCTATCATATTGCGTGGCGCAGACGATATCGGCCAGTTTGCGGCAGCGATCGGCGATGATCGTTTCCTGCTTCCATAACAGGCTGTTGAGATCGACCGGCACGATATCGGTGGTGTGGATGCTCGACAGGTCCATCGGTTCCTTCAGCCAGCGCGAACTGAAATCCCAGCCGCTTTCCGCCGCGGCGCGCAAATCCCGGTAAACCTCGGCGGCCGGGCGGTCGCTTTTGGCGGCGGCCGCCACATCCTCGGCGTAGGATTCCTCGCGCGGCGTATCGCGGTCATCCCAGTAGCGATTGAGCTGGCTGCCATCCGGCATGACGACCACGCGCTGGCAGGGCTTGTATTTGACCGCGCAATAGCTTCCCGCCATCCAGAAATCATGTTCCTTGCGCAGGGCGGCCAGTTCACGCGACTGCCTGCCGGGATCATTCGATGGCTCAATCTCCAGCATCAGGGCGAAGACCGGCGGTTGCGACCGGCTGAGATAGTAGCTGCGCGCGCCATTGGGAATATGGCCATAGCGTTCGATCAGGCTCTCGAAATCGGTCAGCATGGATTGCGCCAGCGCGTCCCGACCGTCCGCATACAGGCCCAGCATGGTGAAATAGCTGTCCCAGTAATAGATTTCACGGAAGCGCCCGCCCGGCACGACATAGGGTTCCGGCAGGGAAAGGGCGGACGATCCTTCAGCCGCCGCCAGCGCCGGACGCGCAAGCTGCGGCCACAAACTGGCGATATGCGCCTTCAGGCCCAGGCGCTCCCCCGGAACCGGCGGCGAAGGCGGCATGGCGGGCGGATCGAAATTGGCCGCCACGAAGGCCGCCAGCGCGTCTCGCGTCTGCGGCGGCGCGGCGCGATAATCGGCCATGATATCAGCGGCGGGCCGCCGGGCGGTCATATCGACAAAGGTCTTGCCGTCGGGAAAGATCTTCTGCGTCTGGACCTCAACGAACAACGGCCCGTAAAGATCAGCGGGCGAAGGTGCCTGCGCGAAAGCCGAAACCGCCGTAAAGACCCAAAGCAAAGGCAGTGTCAGGGGCAAAAGATATCGGCGCATCGCTGTCCTCCGTTTCCCTCCCCCTTCCCATTAAAGACGAACCTTCCCGGCGATGGCAACCCTCTGAGCATTTCTGAACAGCGTCCAGCCTTCCCCTTTGACCTGCAAATCAGTTCGGCTATGATATGACATAGTGGCCGTCTGATCCGTGGATCGCGGCGTAATGATCAGGATATTTCGTATCTTTCGCGTTGGTGAAAGGCCGGGTGTCCGAGGGGAGCGTCCGTGCATGAAGCGCGCGTTTAAGGCCAGCGATACCCGGACCTCGCTGTTTGAGGCGCTGATAGAGGCGAAAACGCGCTTCGGTTCCGGCAAGGTCATCATCGAGGATCAGGATCGCAAACCCCTCACCTACGGCCTGTTCCTGACTGGGGTCTTCGCCCTGTCGCGCCTGCTGAAACGCTATCTCGGCGAGGAAACCCGAATCGGCATGATGCTGCCGACCTCCGCCGGCGGCGCGGTTTCCTTTTTCGCCCTCCATGCCCTTGGCAAGACGCCGGTGATGATCAATTTTACCGCCGGCCAGGCCAATGTGAAAAGCGCCATCCAAACCGCCCGGGTCAAAACCGTCCTGACCTCGCGCCGCTTCGTTGAGACCGCCAAGCTCGAAGACCTGATCGAGAGCATGAAAACCTATACGCGGATCATCTATCTCGATGATATCCGCAAGGAGATCACCACGGCCGACAAGCTGTTCGGCGTGGCGGCGGCGAAAATGCCCCGGCTGTTCGCCAGGAAGACGAGCGCCTCCGATATCGGCGTCATCCTGTTCACCTCCGGCAGTTTCGGCGCCCCGCGCGGCGTCGTCCTCACCCAGTCGAACCTGGTGGCCAATACCCGCCAGATCGAAGCGCATATCGAGCTGAAACCGGACTGGGTGGCCTTCAATCCCATGCCGATCTTCCATTCGCTGGGCCTGACCGGCGGCGTCATCCTGCCGCTTCTGGCCGGCCTGCGCAGCTTCCAGTATCCCTCGCCGCTGCACGTCAAGATCATTCCCGGCCTGCTGCGCGACACGAAGGCGTCCCTGCTGTTCTCGACCGACACCTTCCTCAATCAATACGCCCGTTCCGGCGAGCCGGAAGACTTCAGGTCGCTGGAATTCATCGTCTGCGGCGCTGAAAAGGTGCGAGACGAAACCCACGCCCTGTTCAACGCGCAGTTCGGCGGCATTCCCATCCTGGAAGGCTACGGCGTCACCGAATGTTCGCCGGTGGTGGCGGTCAATTACCCTGACAACAACCACTACGGCACGGTCGGGGCGCTGCTGCCCGAAATGGAGGCCCGCCTGGAGCCGGTCGAAGGCATCAGCGGCGGCGGCCGTCTGTGGGTCAGGGGGCCGAACATCATGGGCGGCTATATCAACGGCGAAAATCCGGATGTCATCGACGCGCCGCCGGACGGCTGGCACGACACCGGCGATATCGTCAATATCGATGGCGAAGGCTTCATCACCATCCTGGGCCGCGCCAAGCGCTTCGCCAAGATCGCCGGCGAAATGGTGTCGCTGACGGCCGTCGAGCGCATCGCCGAAGAGGTCTGGCCCGATAACCGCCATGCCGTGGTGGCCGTATCCGACGACCGGAAGGGCGAGCGTCTGGTGCTGATCACCGACAAGGGCGACGCCGATGTCACCCGCCTGACCAACTGGGCGAAGGCGAATGGCGCGCCGGTTCTGGCCATTCCGAAGAAAATCCTCACGGTCGAGGCCGTGCCGGTTCTGGGATCGGGCAAGACCGATTACGTCACCCTGCAAAAGTTGGCCGATATCGACGCCCGCGCCGCCTGAGGCGTCGCGCCGCATTGACACCTTATATGGCGGCCTGTATGCGGCGCTCATGGCCCGCCCGATTTTCACAGGCAAGACGACACGCGACTCAGAGGTGCGCTTCTGGGCGCTGTTCGCCGTGGTCATGGCCCTGTTCACGCAGGCGCTTTTCCCGCCGCAGGTCATGGCCATGCCGTCCGAACAGGGCGTCAGGATGGTGCTGTGTTCCTCCGGCCTCGACAGCCAGCCCATCGCCACCGATGCGGTCTTCACCTCGAAGCCGCACAAACCGGGGCTGGCGGGGCTGAAATGCGCGCAATGCGTCCTGGCCTCGATCACCGCCATCGCCACGCCGCAACCGGTTTTCCGGCCGGCGGTCTACAGCATCGCCCGCGCCGACTTCACGCCCGCCGCCCGCCACGGCCCGATCAAGGCCCGCGCGCCGCCGCGTCCGCATTCCTGCGGCCCTCCGTTTCAAGCCTGAGCGACTTCGCCGCGCACCGGTCAGCCCGGTTGCGCTTTTACGCTTGCCTGAAACGGATAAAACCCAAGTGAAAACAAAATCCTGTACGGCGCTTTTAATAGCGCTGACGAGCGGCGGCTCAAGTCTCCCCCTGATGACCCGCGCCGCCCCCGCCGCCACCGAGGTCATCGTCGTCGGCCAGAAAAATGCCCCGATCACCGTCGCGCCGCGCGGCCTGTCGGTCTCGCTCGGCCACGAGCAATTCGACGCCATCAACGCCGTCAATGTCGAAGACCTGATGAAATACGCGCCGAACTTTTTTGTGCGCAAACGCTTCGCCGGCGACGATAACGCCGTGGCCGCCCTGCGCGGCGCCAATACAGTCCAGAGCGCCCGCACCCTGGTGCTGGTCGATGGCTATGTCGTCTCCAACTTCCTCGGCAACCGTTACGATTATCCGCCGAAATGGAACGTGGTCGGCCCCGCCGAAGTCCGTCAGTTCGATATCGTTTACGCCCCCTATTCGGCGCGATACGGCGGCAATTCGATGGGCGGCGTTGTTTCGGTCACCACGGAAACCCCGAAAAGAAACGATATGTACGGCAGCGTCCAGGCCTTCGCCATGCCGTTTCGGGAATACGGCTTCGACCAGACCTTCAGCGGCTATTCGGTCGAAGGCGGGCTGGACTACAAGGCGAAGACCTCCGGCTGGTCGGCGCGCGCCTCGTTCCGCCATTTCGAGAATACCGGCCAGTCGATGACCTATAACCTGCTGGCCCCATCGAGCGCCGCGGGCAGCTATACGCCCGTCACCGGGGCCTACGCCGATGACCGCCTGGCCACACCGGTCTTCGGGGCGGCCTCGCCCGTCGATGTCGTGCAGGATCAGGCCCGCCTGCGCGTCGGTTATGCCTGGGACAATGGCTGGAAGCTCGACGCCCTGGCCATGTTGTGGCAAACCAAGCAGAACCTCGATAACCCCGCTTCATGGCTGATTGATGCTGATGGCGATGCGGTGTTGCCGACCGCCGCCGGCACAAAGGTCAGCTTTGATGGCGTCACCTATATCGCCAAGGGCATCACCTTTTCCGGCATGGACCGCAATGAAAGCCTGAAGGGTCTGCGCCTTTCCGGCAACTGGAACGGGTGGGACGTGACCGCCAATCTGTCGCATTACGATATCGGCAAATGGGATAGCCGCGCCTCGCTCGATATGGTCAGTTCCACCGGTCAGCAGACACTTTACAATCATCCTGGCTGGTGGACTTTCGATGGCGCGATCACACAGACCTTCGGACGGCATGATCTCGCTTTCGGCGTCACCTCCAATCTCTACCAGACCGATTCCAGCACCTATAACACCAGCAATTGGCGCACGGCGGCCGATCCGGTTTTTGCCTCACGCACACTCGGAAAAACCTCGATCTCAGGCATTTTCGCAGAGGACGCCATCAATTTCGGCCATACCGTCCTGACCCTTGGCGGCCGCTATGACAATTGGCGCGCTTTCGACGGCGGCATCAGCGCCGGTGGACCGCTGCAATATTATCCGGATCGGCATGACGGCGCCTTTTCGCCCAAGGTCAGCCTGCAGGGCGATGCCGGGCCTTATAATCTGCAACTGAGCCTGGGCACGGCCACGCGCTTCCCCACCGTCGGCGAACTCTTCCAGGGCCGTATCAATGCCGGCCAAACCTCCATCGACCCCACCAGTTTCGATCCGGACCTCAGGCCCGAAACCTCCCGCGACATCAGCCTGATCGCGCGCCGCCGGTTCGACCACATCACCCTGACCGGCAGCCTGTTCGGCCAGTCGATCGATGACGCCATCTACAGCTATCAGGGGCTGCTGGAGGATGGCACGGTCGTTTCGCGCTATCAGAATATCGACCGGATGAACCAGACTGGCGTCGAACTGATTTTTGAATCGCGCAACCTCCTGCTGGACGGCTTGACGATCGAGGCCAGCGGTTCGTGGATGGACGCCCGCACCGAACGCAACAGCACGGCGCCCGCTTCCGAAGGCGTGCCGTTTCCGCGCATTCCCAAATGGCGCAGCAACGGCAATCTGCGCTATGCCTTCACGCCGAAGCTGAAAGCCTCCTTAGGCTGGCGCTACGGTTCACGGCCCAATTCCGACCTGCTCGGCCTGATGCGCGGCGACGCCTTTGGCTACCAGACCGAATACTTTTTCCTCGACGCCCGCCTCAGCTACGACCTGACCCAGGCCACGCAGATCAGTTTCGGCATCGATAACGCCAATAACGATCAGGCCTATGTCTATCATCCCATGCCGCAGCGCAGCTTCATGCTGGAACTGAAATACCGGAATTAAGCGATGGAAAAAACGAAACAAAAGATCATCGATTATCGCATGTTCTGGCGCTGGCACTTCTATGCCGGCCTGTTCTGCATTCCCTTTATCATCATCCTGTCGGTCACCGGCCCGATCTATCTGTTCAAGCCGCAGATCGAACAGGCTATCGATGCGAAATATGATCATCTGCCTTTCACCGGCGCACCGCAATCTGCCGGGGCGATGGTGAAGGCGGCCGTGGCGGCAGCGCCCGGTTCGCGGTTCAAGGCCATGGAGGTCCGGCCGGATACGCATGACGCCGCACGCGTCATCGTCCTCAAGGACGGCGAACAGATCCGCGTCTACGTCCATCCAAAAAGCCTGAAGATATTGAAACAAGTCCCTGAAGAGGCTCGTTTTATGGAGATCGTCAAAACGATCCACGGCGAGCTTTTCGCCGGACGTTTCGGACAGGTTATCGTCGAACTGGCCGCTTGCTGGGCCATCGTCATGATCCTGACCGGCCTTTATTTGTGGTGGCCACGCGACATCAAAGGCCTCGCCGGTCTGCTCTATCCGCGCCTCAATATGGGCAAGCGCATCTTCTGGCGCGATATCCATGCGGTGACCGGCATCTATATCTCGGTTCTGGCCCTCTTCATGTTGCTGGCCGGCCTGCCCTGGACCTATGTCTGGGGCAACGCCTTCAAGTCCGTCCGTGCCATCGCCAGCCCCTCGCCCGTTATCCAGGCCTGGTCACAGGGCCGCGCCGATGAGAAAAAGGCCCTGCAAGCCGAGGGTGTCGCACCCGCTAATCTCGGCCGCCTGGACGCCCTGCTCGACATGGCCCGCGCCCTCGATCTGCCGCCGCCGGCCACGCTGGCCGCGCCCGCGAAGGGCGACACTCTGTGGAAGCTGCAATCCGACACCGGTAACCGCCCGCAGCGCGTAACCATGATGATCGACCCCACCATGCTTGAGGTCATCAGCCGCGAAGACTTCGCCGACAAGAAACCGCTTGATCAGGCGGTCGGCTACGGTATCGCCGCGCATGAAGGCCAGTTGTTCGGACCGCTCAACCAGGCATTAGGCATCCTGACCGCACTCGGTCTGATGACTTTATGTGTCAGCGCCGTGGTCATGTGGTGGCGGCGCCGCCCGTCCGATACCCTGGGCGCGCCGCAACGGCTCCCTGATGAACGCCTGGCGCCGGGACTGGCCCTGATCATTATCGCACTGGGCATTTTCCTGCCTGTCCTTGGCATCAGCCTGATCGTCATCGCTCTGATCGAATGGCTGATCCTGCGCCGCATCCCACGCGTCCGTGACTGGCTCGGCCTGAAAGAAAATTGGGCGTAGCTCGGCGCTCCCGGGTCCGTGACACCACAAACCCTGTCTTTTTCCAAAGAAAAACCCGGCCAAAAAGACCGGGTTTTTCTTTGGAAAGAGAAGACTTGGGGCCACAGGCCCCAAACCCCATCGGTTTACAGATTGATCATCCGGCCATCGGCGTCAAGCGACGCTTCCAGAATGGCTTCCGACATGGTGGGGTGCGGGAAGACGGTGCCTTGCAGATCCTCTTCCGTCGCTTCCATGGTAATGGCCAGGCAAAAGCCCTGCACCATTTCCGTGACATTGGCGCCGATCAGGTGCGCGCCCAGAAGCGCGCCGGTTGTCTTGTCGAAGATCACCTTCACGAAACCGCCCGGTTCGCCGGCGGCGATCGCCTTGCCGTTGGCCTTGAAGGGGAAACGGCCGATCTTGACGTTCAGGCCCTTCTCTTTCGCGCCCTGTTCGGTGATGCCGACGCTCGCCACTTCCGGCGTGGCGTAGGTACAGCCGGGGATCGGCGGATTGAGGTTCGACAGCTTCTTGCCGGCCATATAGTCGGCGGCGTGAACGGCTTCGTGCGAGGCCTTATGGGCCAGCCAGGGCGGTCCGGCGCAGTCGCCGATGGCGTACAGGCCCTTGACATTGGTCTTGCCGTGGCTGTCGTTCTTGATGTGACCGCGGTCCATCTCGACGCCCAGCTTTTCCAGGCCGAGGTTTTCCGTATTGGCCACGATGCCGACAGCGACGATGCAGCCCTCGGCCTCCAGCACTTCGGCCTTGCCGCCGACCTCGACCGACACCTTCACGCCGGAAGTAGCCTTCTCGACCTTGGTCACCTTAGCGCCGATGCGGAACTTGAATCCGCGCTTTTCAAAGGCCTTCTGGGCCTCGGCGGAGACTTCCTTGTCCTCGACCGGCAGGATGCGATCGAGCGCTTCCACCACTGTAACGTCCGCGCCTAAAGACCTGTAAAAGCTGGCGAATTCGATACCGATGGCGCCGGAGCCGATAACGACCAGCGACTTCGGCATACGGTTGGGAGTCAGGGCGTTGCGATAGGTCCAGATGCGATCACCGTCCGAAACCGCGCCGATGGCGGGGATTTCACGCGCGCGTGCGCCGACGGCCAGCATGACGTTTTTCGCTTCGACGACCTGTTCACCGCCCTTGTTGAGCTTGACGGTGACCTTCGGCGCGTCCTTTCCCGGAGACAGCGTGGCGAAGCCCTCGATCACGTCGATCTTGTTCTTCTTCATCAGATAGCCGACGCCGCTGTTGAGCTGCTTGGCCACGGCGCGCGAGCGGGCGATGACCTTCTCAAAATCATAGGCGGGCTTTTCACCGCTCAGGCCGTAGTCCGACAAGTGGTTTATTTTGTCGAACACCTCGGCCGATTTCAGCAGCGCCTTGGTGGGGATACAGCCCCAGTTCAGGCAGATGCCGCCAAGCAATTCACGCTCGACAATGGCGACCTTCAGGCCGTTTTGCGAGGCACGGATAGCGCCTTCATAACCGCCGGGGCCGGAACCGATAACAACGAGATCATAAGTCATGGAAATAACCTGTGTTTTCTCCAAAGCGCGATGATCTGCTTATCGAGCTTTGGCAAGGGCAAGCGCCCGCCGCCGCTAATGCGGCGAGCCATGCGGCGTTTGAGCTGAAAGATGGGCGTAACATCGCAGATGTTACGCCAGCATCTTGATAGGGTCTTCGATCAGCGGCTTGAAAGCGCTGATGAACTTGGCGCCAATCGATCCATCGACGACACGGTGGTCGCAGGTCAGGGTCACCGACATGACAGTGGCCACGGCCAGTTGACCATTCTTCACGACCGGACGCTGTTCGCCCGCCCCGACCGACATGATGCAGCCCTGCGGCTCATTGAGGATCGAGGTGAAGGTCTTGATGCCGAACATGCCGAGGTTGGACACCGAGAAGGTGCCGCCCTGGAATTCTTCCGGCTTCAGCTTGCGTTCGCGCGCGCGCTGGGCCAGGTCCTTCATTTCCTTCGAGATCTGCGCCAGCGACTTGGTTTCCGCCTTGCGCACGATTGGGGTAATCAAACCGCCGTCGATGGCCACGGCCACGGCGACATCGGCGTTGTGATGCAGGGCGATACCTTCCGGCGTATAGCTGGCATTGGCTTCAGGCACTTGTTTAAGCGCCAACGCTACCGCCTTGATAATCATGTCATTTACCGAAACCTTCACGCCCTGGGATTCCAGCGCCGTGTTGATCTTGCTCCGCGCCGCCAGCAGGTTGTCGAGTTCGATATCGACGGTCAGCGGGAAGTGCGGGATGTCGCGGAAGCTTTCGGTCATGCGGCGGGCGATAACCTTGCGCATATTGTCGAGCGGCACCAGGTCGTAGGAACCGGCCGGAATGCCCAGTTGCTCCAGAGATTGCACCTTGCGCGGTTCGCCTGCCGGTGCAGATGCAGCGGACGCGGCCTTGCCCGTGCCGCCAGCCAGAGCGGCTTCAATATCGCGCTTGATCACGCGGCCATGCGGACCGGACCCCGGAATGGCCTTCAAATCGAGCTTGTTCATCTCCGCCAGACGACGGGCCAGCGGCGAAGCCGCCACGCGCGCACCGGAAGCCGCCGGTGCAGCGGCAGGCGCAGGTGCGGCGGCCACGGGCGCCGGCGCGGCCTTGGGCGCCTCCGCTTTCGGCGCTTCGGCAGCGGCAGGCGCGGCCTTTTCTTGCGTTTTTTGGGGCGCCGGCGCGGCGGCATCGCCGGAAAGACGGGCGATCGGCGTATTGACCTTCACGCCTTCGGTGCCGGCCTCGATAAGGATGGCCTCGACCGTGCCCTCATCGACGGCTTCGACCTCCATCGTCGCCTTGTCGGTTTCGATTTCCGCGATCACATCACCGGCGGCGACGGTATCGCCCACCTTGACGTGCCACTTGGCCAGAATGCCCTCTTCCATCGTAGGCGACAGGGCCGGCATCAAAATATCGGTCATGCTGCGTTCCCTTACTTGTACGAGACTTGTTTGACGGCGGCGATAATCTTTTCGACGCTCGGCACGGTCATGGCTTCGAGATTGGCGGCGTAAGGCATCGGCACGTCTTCCTGATGGACGCGGGCCGGCGGGGCATCGAGGTCATCGAACGCCTCGGCGGTGACGCGGGCCGCCACTTCCGCGCCAATGCCGCAAGGCCCCCATCCCTCTTCCACCGTGACCAGACGGTTGGTCTTCTTCACAGAGGCGATGACGGTATCCGTATCCAGCGGACGCAGGGTGCGCAGGTTGACCACTTCGGCGTCGATCCCCTCGGCGGCCAGTTGCTCGGCGGCCTTGAGGGCGAAACCGACCATGCGCGAGTGGGCCACGATGGTGACATCCTTGCCTTCCTTCTGGATCTTGGCCTTGCCGATCGGCAGGACGAAATCCTCGACCTCCGGAATATCGAATTCGAGACCGTACATCATCTCGTGTTCGAGGAAGACGATCGGGTTCGGATCACGAATGGCGGCCTTCAGCAGCCCCTTGGCGTCGGCGGCGTCATAAGGCGCGATGACCTTGAGGCCGGGCACATTGGCGTACCATGACGAATAGTCATGGCTGTGCTGGGCCGCCACACGGGCGGCCGCGCCGTTCGGGCCGCGGAAAACGATCGACGACTTGATCTGGCCGCCGGACATATAGAGGGTCTTGGCCGAGGAATTGATAATATGATCAATGGCCTGCATGGCGAAGTTAAACGTCATGAACTCGATGACCGGCTTGAGGCCCGCCATGGCCGCGCCCGAACCGATACCGGCAAAGCCCATTTCGGTGATCGGGGTGTCGATGACGCGGCGGTCGCCGAATTCTTCCAGCAGATTGCGCGAAACCTTGTAGGCGCCCTGATACTGGGCCACTTCCTCACCCATCAGGAAAACCTTTTCGTCGCGGCGCATTTCCTCGGCGAGGGCGTCGCGCAGGGCGTCGCGGACGGTGATCTTGACCGTCGGCGTACCTTCAGGCCAGTCCGGAAGCGATTCCACAGCGGCGGCCGGCTTCGGCGCGGGGGGCGCGGCAGGCGCTTCGGCCCTGGCTTCAGGCGCAGCCGCAGGGGCCGGCGCCGGTGAAGCCGAAGCCCCGCCTTCGAGACGGGCGATCGGCGTGTTGACCTTGACGCCCTCGGCGCCGGCCTCGACCAGCAGCGCCTCGATCTTACCTTCATCGACGGCTTCGACTTCCATCGTCGCCTTGTCGGTTTCGATTTCGGCGATCACATCACCGGCGGAGACGGTATCGCCAACCTTGACGAGCCATTTGGCGAGGGTGCCCTCCTCCATCGTGGGGGAGAGCGCGGGCATAAGAATATCTGTCATGGATCAGGCTTCCAAATAGACGTCGGTATACAATTCGGACGGATCGGGTTCCGGGCTGGTCTGGGCGAAATCCACCGCTTCCAGCACAATGGCTTTGATCTCGTTGTCGATCGTCTTGATCTCGGCTTCAGCGATGCCGGCTTGCTCCAGCATGGTCTTGATGTGCTCGATCGGATCGCGGGTTTTCTTAACGTCGTCCACCTCTTCCTTGGAACGATACTTGGCCGGATCGGACATCGAGTGGCCGCGATACCGGTAGGTCTTCATTTCCAGGATATAAGGCCCCTTGCCCGAACGGGCGTGTTCGGCGGCGCGTTCGGCGGCGTCCTTCACCGCGAAAACGTCCATGCCGTCAACGGTTTCGCCGGGAATGCCGAACGAAGACCCGCGCTGCGACAGGTTGACCGTGGCCGAGGCGCGGGCCAGCGAAGTGCCCATGGCGTATTCGTTGTTCTCGATCACGTAGACGACCGGCAGTTTCCAGAGCTGGGCCATGTTGAAGCTCTCGTAAACCTGGCCCTGGTTGGCGGCGCCATCACCGAAATAGGTGAAGGAGACATTGCCGTTCTGCTTGTAGAAGTCGGCGAAGGCCAGGCCGGTGCCGAGCGACACCTGCGCGCCGACAATGCCGTGGCCGCCGAAGAAACCGGCCTCGATGTCGAACATGTGCATCGACCCGCCTTTGCCCTTCGATGAGCCGCCAATGCGGCCGGTCAGTTCGGCCATGACGGCCCTGGGGTCCATGCCGGCGGCCAGCATGTGGCCGTGGTCGCGGTAACCGGTTATGACCTGATCGCCCTTTTCGGCGGCGGCGTACATACCCACCGCCACGGCTTCCTGGCCGATATAGAGGTGACAGAAGCCACCGATCAGGCCCATGCCGTAAAGCTGGCCGGCGCGCTCCTCGAAGCGGCGGATCAGCACCATTTCGCGGTAATATTTCAGCAGGTCGTCTTTGGAGACATTACTCAGCTTCTTGCCGCTATCGGCCTTGCTATCCTTTTGGCCATCTCTTTGGCTGTCTTTCTGGGCGGCACGCGCCATGGACATCTCCCATAACAAAAACTGGCCAATTTAATATCTGGCCTTGAAACATAGCAGGTTTTCGCTTCCGCGCGGCTTGCAGCCCACACAGAGCAAATCAAAGGCACACTCCCTTTATGAGAAGCCCGCCTTCGCGTAAAGGGCTAAAGATGAGGTCAGGAATTGGCGTTCTCGACAATCGGGCCGCGGATCACATAGGCTTTCGGCTCGGAAAGCCCCAGCAGTACACGGGCGCGCTCCTCAAGCAAATCCTTTGAAAGGTTATCCAGCCTCAAGTATTTGGCGCGCGCTTGCAGATCAGCGTGCTCGGTTTTAAGTTGCGCCAGCTTTTTCTCCTTCACGACCATTTCCTGGTTACGCGATTCCTGAGAAAAAAAGCCCTTATCGCCCGTCAGATACTGAACGCATACATAGGCCAGCACGAGCGTAATAATAGCAGTAGGCAAATACGGCCTCAGACGGAAAAACACTATTGGAGCCTCTTCTGGACGGCGGCAACACTTACGGGCCATTTCTGGGGCTTCGCTGTTAACATAGTGTTACCAAACATGTCGGGACGCATGGAAGAATTTATCAATGTCGGTTTCGGAAAAGCCTGACTTATCACGGCGTTTTTATCTTTATTGTCAAAAAGTGAGCATCGAAGCCAACCGCCACCGCCGGAAGCCATCCGGTTATAGGCGAAAACGGGTTAATGAAGGCTGAGTTTTTCCGCTGCTAAGTTATGGGGTTTGGGGGCTGCGCCCCCAAGTCTTTCCTCTTTCAAAGAAAAAGCCCGGTCTTTTGGACCGGGCTTTTTCTTTGAATTAAGCAAGGCTTGTGGGGGCACAGCCCCCACACCCCATAATTTAACAGCGGATAACGCCGACGCCGGCATAAACCGCTTCGTCATCCAGTTGCGATTCGATGCGCAGAAGCTGGTTGTACTTGGCGGTCCGGTCCGAACGGGCCAGCGAACCGGTCTTGATCTGACCGCAGTTCATCGCCACGGCCAGGTCGGCGATGGTCGAATCCTCGGTTTCCCCCGAACGGTGCGACATGACCGAGGTGTAACCGGCGCGATGCGCCATATCGACGGCATCCATGGTTTCCGACAGGGTGCCGATCTGGTTGACCTTGACCAGGATCGAATTGGCCATGCCCTCGACAATGCCGGTTTCCAGACGGTCGGGATTGGTGACGAACAGATCGTCGCCGACCAGTTGGATACGGTCGCCCAGGCGCTCGGTCAGTTCCTTCCAGCCTTCGTAATCGTCCTCGGCCATGCCGTCCTCGATCGAGCAGATCGGGAACTTGTTGGCCAGGTTTTCAAGGTAATCGACCATTTCGACCGCCGACAGAACCTTGCCCTCGCCTTCCATGTGATACTTGCCGTCCTTGAAGAATTCGGTCGAGGCCACATCCATGGCCAGCCAGAAGTCCGAACCGGCTTTATAACCCGCCTGCTCGCCCGCCTTCATGATGAAGGTCAGCGCCTCTTCAGCCGAGGCCAGGTTCGGGGCGAAACCGCCCTCGTCGCCGACATTCGTATTGTGACCGGCGGCCTTCAGGCCCTTTTTCAGGGCGTGGAAGATTTCAGCCCCCATGCGCAGGGCTTCCGAGAACGATTCCGCGCCGGCCGGCACGATCATGAATTCCTGGATGTCGATGGGGTTGTCGGCGTGGGCGCCGCCATTGATGATGTTCATCAGCGGCACCGGCAGCACGCGCGAGCCAAGGCCGCCGACATATTTATAAAGCGGCAGGCCAGAGGCTTGCGCGGCGGCGCGGGCCACGGCCAGCGACACGCCGAGAATGGCGTTGGCGCCCAGGCGCGACTTGTTCGGCGTGCCGTCGAGATTGATCAGGGCCTGGTCGAGCCGGCGCTGGTCGAGCGCTTCAAAACCGGCGATGGCCTCAAAGATTTCACCATTGACGGCATCCACCGCCTTGCGGACGCCCTTGCCGCCATACCGCTTGGCGTCGCCGTCGCGCAGTTCGGTGGCCTCGTGCGCGCCGGTCGAAGCGCCGGAAGGCACCGCCGCACGGCCAAAGCTGCCGTCATCGAGGGTGACATCGACTTCGACCGTGGGATTGCCACGGGAGTCGAGGATTTCGCGGGCAACGATGTCGATAATTTCGGGCATGGGGGAATCCTGCTATATGAAACGGTCTGAATGCAGGGCTGCATTAGCAAGGCCCGCTTCGCATGACAAGCACCGGCGGGGAAATCTTACGGCGCGACCCTGTAGCCGTCCGCCGGCGACACCCACAACATGACCTGATCCTGGTCCGGCCTGGGCGCGCCGTCGAGCGTGGCCTTGGCCACTATCTGTCCGCCGGATCGCACATAGGCGGTGCAGATTTCGTGCCCCACGACCGCCTTCATGCCGGAGGCGATCTGCGCCAGCACCGGCCCGGCCTGATCCGCCGGCACATCGGCGCCGTTGACTGTCAGGTGGGCAGAGGTGATGTTCTCCTCGCGGATCGTGCCGCACACCGCGCCGTTTTTCACCTGCACATTGGTGTTCATTTCCAGAATCGCCGGCGGGCTTTTGGAGATCAGGACCGTCGCCTTATTGGTGAAGGCGCCATCGGCATTCAGGTGATAGGTCGCCATCGAAGCGCAGGTCTTCGCCGCTGTGTCGGGCGCATAACACTGCGCCATCCCCTTGCCCGCCGGCGCCAGCGGCCCGACATAAGCGCTTGCGGAAGAAACGGCGGCCGCCGCGAATAAAGCCAGGAACATGGGTATCGCCTCGTCTTGAAGATCGGAATCGCGGTCAGGCCGCCTATCCGCAATAAGACGGCGATGCGTGTTCATTTTATGACGCCGCCGCCCCTTCAGCGATTACCGACCGGCGCGGATCGAACCCGGCCCGCCAGAATGAAAAAACGCGGCCCGTTGCCGGACCGCGTTCAGATAGTTACCGATAAGACGGAATTAGTCCTTCTTCGGCGTGATGACCTGGCGGCCCTTGTACATGCCGGTCTTCAGATCGACATGGTGCGGACGGCGCAGTTCGCCGGTGTCCTTGTCTTCGGTGTAGGCATTGGCGCCCAGCGCATCATGCGAACGACGCATATTGCGGCGCGAGGGCGAAACTTTACGCTTGGGAACGGCCATTTCCGTGTCTCTCTTAAGGATCAAGGCCTGGACCGCACAAGCAATCAGGCACAAATAGGGTTACGACGCACACTCAGGTGAGTCAGAAGGCGCGCCTTATGCCCCATGTTCGCTATGGGATCAAGGGATAATCGCCGGAAAACAGCGATTTTCCTCAGTCCAGTCCGTTGGCGCGGCGGGCTTCGGCCAGCGGGTCCGCGTCCGGCCTCACCGCCCGCATCTGACTTTCGATCTGCAATCTAGCCCTGTCCAGCCCCGCGCCGTCAAAGGATTTCGGCGACACCAGCCGCCGCCCGTCGCTCAGGATGACGATCCAGCCATGGCGGACACGGCTGCCGGCGCGGTCATCGTCATAGCTTTCCTGTGACAATTCACGGATATCCCCGGCCTTTATGAGATGCGTTTTCCGCCACGAAGTCAGGCTCAACAGCCGGATGCGAATCCCCTCGCCGGTAATCCGCCATTCCCGGTGACGGCCGATACAGGCCCACAGAATGATGCCGAGCGCCAGAGGCAGGGCGATGAGATTGATGAGGATAAAGCCAAAAGGCGGCATCTTTCCAGCCGCGATCAGCGCCCAGTCACTGTAATCGCTGTCGATCACCGCCACGGCCAGGGTCATCCCGACCACGATATAGAGAAAACGCGGCAACAGCCCCAGCTCATCCTTCAGAGTCATGACAGCCTCCCCTGTTCAGCGCTTATTTTCGCGTTAAACTGGTTGAAAGGCAAGGGTGCCGAGGGGGAAGCCATGACCAGTTCCGTTTTGCAGACAATCACTCAGACCTATAATGGTATCTGCTGGTCTATTTCGCAGGCGCTGATATGGGTTAACTTTGATAAAGCCAACATCATCATTCCTGTCGCCCTTACTGTCCTGCCGTTTTTGTTCAACACGGACAAATTCAAAAACTGGACCAAGGACTGGCGCAAGAAAGTCGCTACTGCCGCCTTGCCTCTATTCTGGCTTATAAGCGCCATTTGGGGCAGCAGTCATTGGCATCAGGACAATATAGAGTGGCCGGCTTACGTCTTATGGAGTTTGTGGCTTCCTATGATATCCTTCGCAGCATATGGGATATGGCTTATGATATATAATGCCGGTTACCGCTGGCTGAGTGCCATCCTATGGCTCATTAACGCGTGGTTCGTACTGGTGGTGTCATTTTGCGCGGCAATGGCAATATCCGGTGACTGGATATAACCCTTAGCCTTCGATCTGAGCCGACGCCTCGATTTCAACAAGCCATTCCGGATTGATCAACGCGCTTGTGCCGATAAAGCTCGATGCCGGACGGATCTCGCCGAAGATTTCGCCATGAGCGCGCGCGGCGTCCTTCCACAGCGACATATCCGTCAGGAAGATGCGCGTGCGGATGATATCCGTGGCCTTGCCGCCGGCCTCTTCCACCGCCTTGATGATGATGCCGAGCACTGCTTTCGTCTGGGCGTAGCAGTCACCGACACCGGCCGTCTGGCCGTTCACGACCGGCGCGGTGCCGGATACCTCGATGCGGTTACCTGAACGAACAGCACGGGAAAAGCCGATTTCAGGCTCGAACGGCGAACCGGAAGTGATCAATTGGCGTGACATGGAAGCTTCCTGTAACAATCTGAATTTTCAAACTGGCTATGCCGCGATAGCCATCCGGAATCAACGGCTTTCTGCCTTATGTTGCTGAATATAATCAGCCCCAGTACGTATGGCAGCACTACGATCGATCGCAAAACGCTCTATCACCGACTGCATATCCGGCCACAAATCCGGGGCGTCCACCAGGGCCTGCATCGCCGCCTTGCGCACGATCGCCACCTTATCCAGGGAACCGATCAGGATGAGCTGTGCCACAGGCTCCGTTATCGTCAAGGGCCGGCTATTATAGCTGGAAACGAGGCGATATTGCCCCATCGACTTGTCGATCCACTTCCGTTCCAGCCCTTCGGGCCACCTTGCCTCTGCCTTCACCAAGGCCCTTAACGCTACTGCGCGCACATCGGCTCGGCGCGCCTTTTGCGCCAGAACGGGCAGGTATGTATCGATACGATCATCGGACAGGGCGGCAATCAGGATACGTCCCAGCGGCCCCCGCTCGGTTGTCAGAAGTCGCTCGACAAATTGCTCCAAAACCTCCGTCCGCGAAAAAACCTCGTCGATAATAACAGTTTCGGCTTTACCCCTTGTCCACAATCGTCTCCGCATAAGCAGGGACATTGCTGCCGTGGTGATAATTTCAGGGCTTGTTTCAAGAAACATGCGCATGGCGCATTGAAAAGCTGCCTGGCGAACCGGTTGGACCCAATCGTTCAGCCGATAGGCAACGGCGCCAAAGAAAAAAGCACTGGGCATGATACCATCCATTTTATGGAGGGCGGCTTCACGCAGGTGACCATTTCTGTGAAAGAGAAATATATATTCAAGACCGTCTGTCGATCTCAAGTGATCGAGTTGCTTCGGAGGAATATATCCAGCATCATCCCATGCGCCACGATACAAACCTGCGCGTGCAGGCATTTCCTGCTCTGCCCGTGTCACAGCTTCTACGGGCAAGCCCGACAACTGATCCACGATCAGCATGACCAGTCCGGCACTGACACGTTCAGCATTCAAGTCGTTGGCAAAGGTATCCAGAGCCAGTTGCAGGCGCTCGGGAAATACGGAACGTCGCCCTTCGTTCAGGATATCGGGATAGTCGCTCATATAAGAGCAATATCAGAAAGCCGATATTACCGCCAGGGATCACACCAAACGGCTGCGCACCTTGGCCGCGGCGATGAAGCTCTGGAACAGCGGGTGCGGCGCGAAGGGGCGCGACTTGAGTTCCGGGTGATACTGCACGCCGATGAACCACGGATGGTCCGGGCGCTCGACGATTTCCGGCAGCAGGCCATCGGGCGACATGCCGGTGAATTGCAATCCGCAAGCCTCCAGACGGTCAATGTAGTCGCGGTTGACTTCATACCGGTGGCGATGACGCTCGGATACATCCGTTCCGCCATAGATGTCAGCCACTTGCGAGCCTTCCCTGAGCTTGGCGTCGAAGGCCCCCAGGCGCATGGTGCCGCCCAGATTTCCGCCCGCCGCGCGTTGCGTCAGTTCGTTGCCGTTCAGCCATTCGGTCATCAGACCGACCACAGGCTCACTGGTGTGGCCGAATTCGGTCGATGAGGCGTCCTTGATGCCAGCCAGGTGCCGCGCCGTTTCCAGCACCGCCATCTGCATCCCGAAACAGATGCCGAAATAGGGCACGTTGTTTTCGCGGGCGAAGCGCGCCGCCTCGATCTTGCCGAGCGCCCCGCGTTCGCCGAAACCGCCGGGCACCAGGATGGCATGGACATTCTCCAGCCGCTCGATCACCGCTTCCGGCGCGCCCTCGAAGGTTTCCGACTCCACCCAGTCGATCCTGACCCGCACATTATTGGCCATGCCGCCGTGATAGAGCGCCTCGATCAGCGATTTATAGGCGTCTTTCAGCACGGTATATTTACCCACGACCGCGATCGAAACCTCGCCATCGGGATACTGGTAACGCTGGGTAATATCCTTCCACATCGACAGATCGGGCGCCGCCGCGTCATCCATGCCGAAAACGTTCAGCACCTCGGTATCGAGGCCCTGGGTGTGGTAATCGATCGGCACGGCATAGATGTTTTCCGAATCCATGGCCTGAATGACCGCCGTTTCGCGCACATTGCAGAACAGGCCGATCTTGCGGCGTTCCTCGGCCGGAATTTCCTGTTCGCAACGGCACAGCAGGATATCGGGCTGGATGCCGATCGAGCGCAGTTCTTTCACCGAATGCTGGGTCGGCTTGGTCTTCATCTCCCCGGCCGTCTTGACGAACGGCAGAAGCGTCAGGTGGATAAAGCAGCACTGGCGGCGCGGCAATTCCTGGCCCAACTGGCGGATGGCTTCAAAGAACGGCAGCCCTTCGATATCGCCAACCGTGCCGCCGATTTCGACGAGAATAAAGTCGGCGTCGCCCTGGTCTGACACCACGAACTGCTTGATCTGGTCGGTGACGTGCGGCACCACCTGCACGGTCGCGCCGAGATAATCGCCGCGACGTTCTTTTTCGATGATGTTGGAGTAGATGCGGCCGGTGGTGATGTTGTCGCTCTTGCGGGCGCTGACGCCGGTGAAGCGTTCATAGTGGCCGAGATCGAGGTCGGTTTCGGCGCCGTCGTCGGTGACGAAGACCTCGCCGTGCTGATAGGGCGACATGGTGCCCGGATCGACGTTCAGATAGGGATCCAGCTTGCGCAGCCGCACCTTGTAGCCCCGCGCCTGGAGCAAGGCCCCCAGGGCCGCCGAGGCCAGACCCTTGCCAAGCGAGGAAACCACCCCGCCAGTGATGAAAACGAAACGGGCCATATCAGACAGTTACCATAAAATCAGAGATGACCCACGGAGATATCTCTCCATGGGCCGGAAACAGGTGTTTTAAATCGCGGGTTTATAGTCCCCGGAAGACTTATTTCGAGGCCGAAGAGGCCGAAGACGAACCGCTGGCCCAGATGTCTTCCTTCGCCTTTTCGATCTGCTTTTCCGTCGCCGAGGCCGAGGCCGCGGAACTGGCGGGCAGCTTGAGCGGCGCCGGCAGGGCCGTCGGTCGGGCGTTGTTCACGGGCGCGGCGGGCGCCGCCGAGGAAGAGGCAGGCGCCGCACCGGCCAGGGGCAGGTCGCTCAACGAAGGCGCGGCCGGGGTGTTGGCCGGCGCGGCGGGGGCCGCCGGTTGCGACGAGGTATCGACCGTCAGGCCGCTGGTATCGACCTTATCGACCGCCGAGGTGACGCGCTGCGAATAGTTGCCGACAATGGTCAGGCCGATGGAATTGGCGAAGAAGATGACGGCCAGGATCGCCGTCGCCCGCGTAAGCAGATTACCCGCGCCGCGCGCCGACATGAAGCCGCCGCCACCGCCGCCCATGCCGAGCGCGCCGCCTTCGGAACGCTGGATGAGAATCAGGCCCGCCATGCTGACGCTGACGATAATTTGGATGGTCAAAAGAATGGCAAACAGCATGTCAGGTCTTTATATTCTCAATCACGGAAAAGCGCCCGCCATCGGTGCGCCGGTGCGGGAAGTTGCACGCCCTTAGCATCCCTTCACATGAAAGGCCATAGGGCAAGGCGGGTTTACGCACCCAAAATATGGTGGATGCGGACAATTGCAAGGCCGCCCTATACCGGCGCGGTATCGGCGGCGGCGATAATCGGCATGAAATCTTCCACGGTCAGCGATGCGCCGCCGACCAGTGCGCCCCCTACTCCTTCAAGGGCCAGCACCTGCGCCGCGTTCGACGCCTTGACCGAACCACCGTAAAGCAGATGCGGCGCGACCCCGTGGCCGAAGCGTTTGTCAAGATAGCCGCGAATCAGGGCGAAAGCCTCCAGAATCTGCGCGTCCGAAGCGATCAGCCCAGTGCCGATGGCCCAGACCGGCTCATACGAGACCTGAAAGCTGTGTCCGGCCAGTTCGTCGGGCAGGCTGTCGGCCAGTTGACGCGACAGCACCGGGATCGTCAGCCCGCCCTGGCGTTGATCAAGCGTTTCGCCGATGCAAATGATCGGCTCCAGCCCGGCCCGCAGCGCCGCGCGAACCTTTTTCGCCACCAGGGCGCAAGGCTCCAGATGGCCGTGCCGGCGCTCCGAATGGCCGAGAATGACCATCGAGGCGCCGGCGTCCTTCAGCATGGCGGCGGAGATATCCCCGGTATAGGCCCCGGAATCGGCGTGGTGGCAATCCTGCCCGCCCAGCGCGACATCCGTCCCTTTCAGGACATCGGCCATGAGCGGCAAAAGGGTTGAGGGCGGGAAAAGGGCCACGCGCGCCGTGTGGCTGCGGCTTTGCGCGGCGATCGCTTCGGCAATGGCGAGCGAGGCCTTGACCCCGTTCATTTTCCAGTTGCCCGCGATAAGATGTCGATGTGGCATTCATTCGTCTTATGCTGATTTTTGATTTTGGCCATCGCCTTCCCGGAATACGCCGTCGCCGTTTCTGATGAACGGCTGTCCGGCGGCCGGGGCGACGCCGGCGCAAAACATAGACCGCCCGATGCCCGCAAGCCAAGCGAAACTTCAGCAAGCGAAACTTCAGGCCGAACGCCGGGACGGGCCGCCGCGGCCAGGGCAAGAAAATCCTTGAAACGAATAAATTCCCTTTGTAACAGCCTTATTCGTGCCTTAAGACACAGCCACATATGGCCGCCTTCCGGCCGTCCGCGCATTGCGGGCCTTTTTACGCGCCCCGACCACAGGATAGACACAGCGATGATCAGCCTCTTCCGAGAATTCACCAAGTCCTGGTTTTTCAAAGGCCTGATGGTGCTTCTGGTCGCCTCGTTCGCCATTTTCGGCATGCAAGACCTGTTCGGCAAGATCGGCGGCGACAATGTGGTCAAGGCGGGCGACCGCGAGGTCAGCGTCAACCAGTTCAAGGACGATTTCGACCGCTACAAGCAGGACTATACCGAGCAGAACCAGGGCCAGACCCTCAGCAACGAAGAATTCGTCGAAAGCGGCGGCCATATCCAGATGCTGAACCAGCTGGCCGATCAGGCGGCCTTTTCGGCGTGGCTTGATTCGCTGGGCGTGAAGCCTTCCGCCAAGATGATCGTGGCCGAAATCGCCAAGATTCCCGCCTTCTTCAACAGCGTGACCGGCCGCTTCGACAAGGATATGTATCGTCAGCGCCTGGCGCAGAACCGGATGACCGAGAAGCAACTGGAAGACAGCATCGCCGACGATATCGCCAGCCAGCAATATCTCACCGCCGCCGTCGCCGGCTTCAAGGCCCCGCGCATCTACGCCGCCTCCCAGGCCGCCATGTCGCTGCAAGACCGTGACGCCAGCCTGTTCGTCGTCAACGAGAAGAACATCACTATGCCGGCGCCGCCGACGGACGCCGATATCGCCGCCTTCTACAAGTCGCGCCTCCAGCAGCTCCAGATGCCGGAATTGCGTCAGGCCTCCCTCGTGAGCTTCGATCCGGCCAGCTATGCGAAATCGGTCGCCATCGACGAGGCCGCCGTCCGCAAGATGTACGACGACCGCCTGAAAACCCTGGCCACGCCGGAAACCCGGTCCTTCGTGACGGTCACGGCGCAATCGGCCGGCGACGCCAACGCCATTTCCGCCGCCCTGAAAGCCGGCCAGACGCCCGAAGCCGCCGCCAAGGCGCACAAGGGCCAGGTCATCACTTACGACCAGAAGCCGCAGACCAACGTGCCGGACAAGAAGATCGCCGCCGCCGCTTTCGGCCTGAAAACCGGCGAGATTTCCGGCGCCATCCAGGGCGAACTCGGTTATGCCGTGGTGAAAATGGGCGATATCAAAACCGGCTCGACGCCTTCCTATGAAAGCGTTCATGCCGAACTGGCCAAGGAATATGTCAAGGAACAGGCCGCCAACCGCGTCAACAAGGATTCCAACACCTTTTCCGACGCCATCCGCGCCGGCAAGGATTTCGACGCCACGGCGAAGGAACTGGGCCTGAGCGTCGTCAAGCTCGAACCCATGACCGCCCAGGGCCAGACCAACAATCCACAGGCCAATTACTCGAAGTTCGCCGCCCTGGTGAAAGCCATTTACGACCTGCCGGCGGCGGGTTCGGCCTCGGATGTCGAGGAACTGGGCGAAGGCCAGTATTTCGCCGTCCGCCTCGACTCCATAAAGCCCGCCGGCGCGCCGCCGCTCGAACAGATCAAGGACGAACTGGCGCAGTACTGGATGGCCGAAAAGGTGGGCAGCGCCGTTCAGGATGTCGCCGACAAGGCGCTTGACCGCCTGAAAAAGGGCGAAAGCTTTACCGCCGTCGCCGCCAGCCTGAATGCGCCGGTGCAGAAGCTTCCGGGCCTCAGCCGCGCCAACGCCCAGCAGTCGCGCCTGCCCTCGCCCGTTCTCGGCCGTATCTTCGGCGGCCAGGCCGGTGAGAATTTCAGCGCGCCGCTCAACCAGGTCAATATCGCCATCGGTCATATCGACGCCATTCATCAGGCCGATCCGAAACAGGCCAATGCGATGGCCACCGCCTTCAGCGGCCAGATGACGCAGAGCATCCAGCGCGATATCGCCCTGACCACGCGCAACGACGCCCGCCATATCGTCAAGACGCAGATCTTCCCCAATACCGCCATCGTGGCCCTTGGCGTCACCCCGCCCGACCCGAAGACGATCAAGACCGAAAAGAAACTGAAGTGATCGGAGCGGCCGTGACCCTGCCCGCCAGCGAAGGCGCCTTCACAAAAGCCTATGAGGCCGGCAAGCCCTATATCGTTTGCCGCAAGCTGATCGACGATCTGGAAACGCCGGTTTCGGCCTATCTGAAGCTGTCGCGCAGCCGCCCCTATTCCTTCCTGTTCGAGTCGGTCGAAGGCGGCGCGCTGTCGGGCCGCTATTCGATCATCACCCTGTCGCCCGATCTCGTCTGGCGCTGTTTCGGCGACAAGGCCGAACTGGCGACCGGCGCCGATATCGCCAGAGCGAACTATACGCCGGACACCAGACCGACCCTGGAGTCATTGCGCGCCCTCGTCGCCGCCAACCGCATGGAGATACCCGAAGGCCTGCCGCCGATGGTTTCCGGCCTGTTCGGCGTCTTCGGCTATGACATGATCCGCCTGATGGAGCCGCTCGGCGCCGCCAACCCGGACCCGCTGAACCTGCCCGACGCCTGCCTCGTCCGCCCGTCGGTGATCTGCGTCTTCGATAATGTGGCCCACGAAATCCTGCTGGCCAGCCCCGTATGGCCCGACGGCAAGACAGCGCAGGACGCCTACAGTTCAGCCCTTGGCCGTCTCGATTCCGTCGAAGCCGACCTGCGCGTGCCCCTGGCCGCCCAGCCGACCGCCACGGACCATCGGCAAGAGCCGCTGATGTCGCCGACCTCGGCGTTCGATTACGGCCGCATGGTCGAGAAATCCAAGGCATATATCGCCGCCGGCGACATCTTCCAGGTCGTGCCGAGCCACCGTTTCGAGGCGCCGTTCCATCTCGATCCGTTCTCGTTCTACCGCTCCTTACGCCGTCACAACCCCTCGCCGTATCTTTACTATCTGAACTTCGGCGACTTCCAGTTGGCCGGTTCCTCGCCGGAAATCCTGGTGCGCGTGCGTGACGGCAAGCTGACCATCCGCCCCATCGCCGGCACCCGCCCGCGCGGCAAGACGCCGGAACAGGACAAGGCGCTGGAAGCCGAACTGCTGGCCGATCCGAAAGAACTGTCCGAACATCTGATGCTGCTCGACCTCGGCCGCAACGATGTCGGCCGCATCGCCAGGCCGGCCACGGTCCGCGTCACTGAAAAGTTCGTCATCGAGCGCTACAGTCACGTCATGCACATCGTCTCGAACGTCGAAGGCGACGCGCCGGATGATGTCGATGCGGTGGACGCCCTGCTGGCCGCCCTGCCCGCCGGCACGCTTTCCGGCGCGCCCAAGGTCCGCGCCATGGAGATCATCGACGAACTGGAACCGGTCAAGCGCGGCGTCGTCTACGGCGGCGGCGTCGGCTATATCTCCAGCGGCGGCGGCGTCGATATCTGCATCGTCCTGCGCACGGCCCTGTTCCGCGACCGGATGATGTACGTCCAGGCCGGCGCCGGCGTGGTGGCCGACAGCGTGCCGCAGACCGAATACGAGGAAACCTGCCACAAGGCCGGCGCGCTGATCAAGGCCGCCCAGGACGCCTGGCGCTATAATTACCAGCAGAATTGAAGAATAGGTTATCCGCAGATTACGCAGATTGCGCAGATTTTTCAGAGCCTTAGCGGCATGTATTTGCGACATGCGGTGAATTTTTTGGCGCAAAGCGCCGGCCTTTCGGCAGAGCAAGCGCTCCAAAGCAACTGATAAGACTCTGAAAAATCTGCGCAATCTGCGTAATCTGCGGATACCTTTTTTCTTATCTTCCGATCCCTTTACCGCGACTGTTCGGAGCCAAGAATAACCGCCTCGGTCACCGGTGGCTCGGTCACTGTGCTGCCGGAAAGCTCGAAATCCGCCTTATGAACCGCCACCGGTGCAGCCTTCACCGGAACCGGCGGTTTCGTAACGACATAGGCGAGAAACGTCACCGCGCCGATCAACGCGCATCCGGCCAGCAGAGGCACATGGCCCGGCCGGCCGTTTCGCGGCCGGTGCAGCAGGGCGATCGCCGTGCCGAGACGCTCATCCCGAATCGTTTCCATGAGGCCAGACTAGGCATATTTGCCACGCCGCAAAAGTCTCCTGATGTTTTGGCTTGGAAAGCCCGGCGCTTTTGCTTACATAACCGGCAACGGAGGGCATCCAATGATCCTGGTCATCGATAATTACGACAGCTTTACCTACAATCTCGTCCATTACCTCGCGGAACTGGGCGCGGAGACGCAGGTCTGGCGTAACGATGCCCTGAGCGTGCAGGACGCCCTGGCCCTGAATCCGAAAGCCATTCTTCTGTCGCCCGGCCCCTGCGCCCCCGACCAGGCCGGGATTTGCCTGCCCTTGCTGCGCGCCGCGCCGGAAGATATGCCGGTGCTCGGCGTCTGCCTCGGCCACCAGTCGATCGGCCAGGCCTATGGCGGCGATGTCATCCGCGCCAAGACCCTGATGCACGGCAAGACCAGCCGGATCCATCACAACAATCAGGGCATTTTCAAAGGCTTGCCCAATCCTTTTACAGCCACGCGTTACCATTCGCTGGCCGTCAAAAAGGAAACCCTGCCGCCCGAACTGGAAATCACCGCCTGGACGGATGACGGCGAAATCATGGGCGTGCAGCACAAGACCCGTCCGATCCATGGCGTCCAGTTCCACCCCGAATCGATCGCCACCGAAGGCGGTCACCAACTGCTCGCCAACTTCCTCAATCTCGCCGGTATCGAAAGCCAACCGCTGCATGTCTGACGCCTTCAAACCCCTGCTGGCAAAGCTCGCCGAAGGCCAGACCCTCAACGAGGACGACGCCGAGCAGTTCTTTTCCGCCTGCCTGCGCGGCGAACCGACGCCCGCCCAGGTGGCCGCGGCGGTCACGGCTATCCGCCTGCGTGGCGAAACGGTCGGCGAAATCGCCGCCTGCGCCCGCGCCATGCGCAAGGCCGCCATTCACCTTGATCATCCCTATGACGTCATCGATGTCTGCGGCACCGGCGGCGATGGCCTGCACACGCTGAATATCTCGACGGCGGTCGGTTTCGTGGCGGCGGGCGGCGGGCTGAAGGTGGCCAAGCACGGCAACCGCGCCATCACCTCCAAATCCGGCACCGCCGATGTGCTGGCGGCGCTGGGCGTCAATATCGAGGCCACGCTCGAACAACAACGCGCGGCGCTGGATCAGGCCGGCATCTGCTTCCTGTTCGCCCAGTCGCATCACGGCGCCATGCGTCACGTTTCGCCGATCCGTCAGCAACTGGGTTTCCGCACCATTTTCAACCTGCTGGGGCCACTCAGCAATCCGGCTGGTGCGAAACGTCAAGTGGTCGGCGTCCCCTCGCCGCGCTTTGTCGAACCGATCGCCCAGGCGCTGGGCCAGTTGGGCGCCGCCAAGGCGTGGTCGGTGCATGGCTCGGGCCTCGACGAACTGACCACCACGGGCGAAACCGATGTCGCCGAATGGCGCGATGGCTTTGTCCGCCTGTTCAAGATCACGCCCGAAGCCGTGGGCCTGCCCCGCGCGGCTTTGGCCGAAATCACCGGCGGCGCGCCTGAGCATAACGCCGCCGAACTCTCCGCCCTGCTCGACGGCAAAAAAAGCGCTTACCGCGATATCGTCATGCTCAATGCGGCAGCGGCTTTCCTGGTGGCGGATAAGGTCGAAACCCTGCGCGAAGGCGTGGAACTGGCGGCCGGGGTCATCGATGACGGGCGGGCGAAAAACGCGCTCGATACACTGATCGCCACCACCACAGCCATATAACGCAACTGTTGATCCCGCGTGATGACGCGGCGTGTTAGGGTAGATATGACGAAGCCTGAAGGAGACGATATGCTGGATATTCTTGACAAGATCGCCACCTACAAACGCGAGGATGTGGCGACGCGCCGCGTCAACACCCCGCTGGACAATCTCGAATCCCGGATCGCGGCGGTCGGCCCGACGCGCGGCTTCGCCAGGGCGTTGGTGAGCAACAAACGCCCCGAAAGCCTGTCCCTGATCGCTGAAATCAAGAAAGCCAGCCCGTCCAAGGGCCTGATCCGCGAGGACTTCGACCCCAACTTCCTGGCGCAATGTTATGAGGCCGGCGGGGCGTCCTGCCTGTCGATCCTGACCGACAATCCCAGCTTCATGGGCCACGAATCGCATTTCCAGTCGGCGCGCAGCGCCGTTTCCCTGCCGTGCATCCGCAAGGAATTTCTGGTCGATACCTGGCAGGTGACCGAATCACGCAGCCTCGGCGCCGATGCGATTCTGGTCATCATGGCGATGATCGACGATTCCCTGGCCGCCGACCTGATCGACGCCGCCCATCATTACGGCATGGATGCGCTGGTCGAGGTGCATAATGCCGGAGAGATGCAACGCGCCCTTAAACTGAAATCGAAGCTTATAGGCATAAACAACCGTAATCTCAGGGATTTCCACGTCGATCTGGCGGTCACCGAGGAACTGGCGCATATGGTGACGCCGGAACATGTCCTGGTGGCCGAAAGCGGCATTTTCACACTATTCGACGTCAGACGCCTCGCCCGCACCGGCGCCACGGCCATGCTGGTCGGCGAAAGCCTTATGAAACAAGGCGATGTGACGGCGGCGACAAAAAATCTCTTGTCATAAGCTTGACATTAACAGGAACACATATAGAACATCAGGTATAGGTTCATGACTTGTTCCCGCATTGTCGTGCGGGCCAGGCGATGCTTGAGGTTTTGCCATGCTGACGACCAAACAACGCGAACTCCTGATGTTCATTCATGAACGCATAAAGGAAGGCGGCGTCTCCCCCTCGTTCGATGAAATGAAGGAAGCGCTCGATCTGGCGTCCAAATCCGGTATTCACCGGCTGATCACCGCGCTGGAAGAACGCGGCTTTATCCGCCGCCTGGCGCACCGGGCGCGGGCGCTGGAGGTGATCAAGCTGCCGGATCAGGCCACCGCCTCGGCCCCGCCACGCGGCCGCCAGACCTTCGTGCCGCAGGTGGTCGAAGGCAGCAAACCGGCCGTTGACGCGCCGAAAGCGGTCAATGACGACACCCGCGAACTGCCCCTGCTGGGCAAGATCGCCGCCGGTGTGCCGATCGAGGCCATGGGCCACGAACGCGACCGCCTGCATATTCCGGAATCGATGCTTGGCGCCGGTGAGCACTATGTTCTGGAAGTCGATGGCGATTCGATGATCAATGCCGGTATTCTCAGCGGCGATTATGTCGTCATCCGCAAGACCGATACGGCCCAATCGGGTGAAATCGTCGTGGCCCTGGTCGATGAGGAGACGGCCACCCTCAAGCGCCTGCGCAAGAAAGGCGCCTCGATCGCCCTGGAAGCCGCCAATCCCAGCTACAAGACACAGATCTATAATGACGGTCAGGTCAAGGTCCAGGGCCGCCTCGTCGGCCTGATGCGAAAGTACCACTGATATTCTTGTACCTCCCCACCGCGCGGGGAGGGGGACCGCACGAAGCCGCGAAGCGGCTGAGATGTGGTGGTGGGGTTTCTTACTTTCACTCCCCCATTCTAAAAACCGGTGTCGCCCTCAGCTTCCGAAGGCCGGGACCAATAACGCTGGCCCCGCAAGGGCTGTGCGCCCCTGATCGCCCAGCCCTTTTCTGTGCGCGTCAGCTCCAATGCGCCCAATGTCCGGAAATCACCGGCGCTGATGTGGTTGACGCCGGCGCATTCCACAGGCCAGCCCCCTACCGGATTGCGCAGGACCACCAGATCACTGGCGTCACACAAGTCAGACAGGCGTTCGGCTTTCGGCGGCTTGTTGCTGAACCAGAACCCGATCCGGACCGGATTTCGCGGCAACGGCACGCAGCCATAGCCCTTGCAGGCATAGTTTTCATCCCTGGCCGTTTCATCCAGCGCTTTCAGGCCGTAATGCTGCGTCCATTGCTCAAAGCCATATTGCCGGACCTTCGACCGCAGCACATAGGCGCTGTTCCCCATCCGGATCGCCGCATTGCCGCCTTCCGGATCGATCCAGACATCCGGCGGCGACACGCGCGGCCACCACAGGATGGCCGCCGCCGCCAGCAGTCCCACCCAGCGCGCCCGGCCGCGCACCAGGCAAACCCACAGCAGGCCGATAAAGGATATCCCCAGCACATAGCCCGGCGCGCTTGGCCAGTTGATCACGGCCTGGGGCAGATCGGACGTGAAGGCCGCGATGCGCTCGATCAGCCACAGCCCGCCACCGGCGATGCGCAGAAATACATCCCCAAATGCCGTGGCCGATAATACGGTCCCCACCGCCAGGCATGGCATCACGACGAAGGCCGTGACCGGCGCCTCGAACAAATTCGACAACAGGCCATAGACAGAAAAACGATTGAAATAGGCGATGGCGAAGGGCGTCGTCGCGGCAGTGGCGACCACAGACGCCAGCAGGGACAGCCACAGCCCGCGCAACACCGACTGGATGGCTTTTACCCACATAGGCACGCTGATTTCCCCGACCGGCTTTTTCAGGCTTTCCGCCAGGGCCAGCAGGGCCGCCGTGGCGCTGAACGACATCTGAAAACCGGGCTGGATCACCGCTTCCGGCGTCAGGCAGATGACCACGATCGCCGCGATCGCCAGCGCCCGCAGGCTCAGGGCGCGCCGATCAAGCAATATGGCGCCAAACGCCACACAGGCGACCACGGCCGAGCGCACCGCCGGGGCCGGCGAGCCGGAAAGCGCGAGATAGAGCAAAATGCAGACAATGCTCAGGCCCGCCGCCCATTTCTTGACCGGCACATGCAGGGCCAGCCACGGCACAGACGCCATCAACGCCCGCAAGGCGAAAAAAATAAAGCCGCCGACAATCGCCATATGGACGCCGGAAATCGACAGGATATGCGCCAGGCCGGAATCGCGCATGTCCTGTATCAGGCTTTGCGGGATGAAATTCTCATGTCCCGTCACCAGCGCCGCCGCAAAGCCGCCAATGGCCCGGCCGTTCTTCCAGTCCGGCGCGGTCGTCCGTACCAGTCGTTCGGTAATCGACCAGCGCAGGCGGTTCAGCCCCATCACCAGGCCCAGCCGCCAGCCATGTGGTGGCGAGGCGATGATTTTCGGCGCACCCGGCGCAAGCCCCACCCCGCCGATGCCCTGATACCAGGCGCTGCGGGCGAAATCATAGCCTCGCGGCATATTGGGCGGCGGCGGCGGATTAAGAATGGCGAACAGGAAAATGGCGTCGCCGGGCCTGATCCCCACGGTTTCCAGCATGCCCGGCCGCAGGGAAACACGCAGCCGCAAGGGCGTATTTTCCGGACTGACGCCCCGCATGGCGATCGGCGCCAGCAAAAGCCGCGGCTGATCCTCGCTCGGCGAAATCACATCGATCACATAGGCCTGAAGCGTATAGGTACTGATATCCGAACTTAAAACCGGCGCCTTCACCTGCTCCGTCCTCACCTTGCAGACCGTGGCGCCGAACGCAAAAGCCGTCAGCAGGATCAGGACATTGACAAGATAAGCGCCGCCGCCAAACCGCCGGGCCGCTGCCAGCGCCGCCAGACATATGACCGACGGCAATAATATCCACCACAAGGCCGGCTCGAACGGCAGGCCGAGATAAAGCGCCGCCCCCGCGCCCAAAGCCACCGGCAACCACAGGAACAGGCGGCCCGTTTGCAGGGCCAGCACAGATTTCATCCGGCTTTTGAGGAAAAGAATGACGGAATTCAAGCGGACCAGGCCTCTAATAACCAGAAAAGGGCTTGGGTTGCCGGCAAAGAGAGCTTAAGACGCTCAACAAAATCGTCCCCCTGATATGCAAATGACCATGACCCAATCGAAACCGCAAGCCGTCGTCACACGTTTCGCCCCTTCGCCGACCGGCTACCTGCATATCGGCGGCGCGCGCACGGCCCTGTTCAACTGGCTCTACGCCCGGCATACCGGCGGCAAGTTCCTGATCCGGGTAGAGGATACCGACCGCGAACGCTCCACCCGCGCCGCCGTGGACGCCATTTTCGAGGGCCTGGACTGGCTGGGCCTGAAGCCGGACGATACGGTCGTCTTCCAGCACGCCCGCGAAAAGCGCCACAAGCAGGCCGTCGCCGATCTGGTAGCCAAAGGCCGCGCCTATGCCTGCTTCATGACGCAGGAAGACACCGAAATCGCCCGCGAGGCAGCCCGCGAAGCCGGCCATGCCCTGCGCTCGACCTGGCGCGACCGCACGCCGACTGAAGCCGAACTGGAACAGCCGCACGTCATCCGCTTCAAGGGACCGCTGGCCGATACCCTGGTCGTGCCCGACGCCGTGCAGGGCGATGTCACCTTCAATACCAAGGACATGGACGACCTGATCCTGCTGCGCAGCGATGGTACGCCTACCTACAATCTGGCCGTCGTGGTCGATGATCATGACATGGGCATCACCCACGTCATCCGCGGCGACGATCATCTCAATAACGCCGCCCGCCAGAGCCTGATCTATATGGCGCTCGGCTGGCCCGTGCCGACCTTCGCCCATATCCCGCTGATCCACGGCCCGGATGGCGCCAAACTCAGCAAGCGCCACGGCGCGCAGGCAGTCGGCGATTACCAGGGACTGGGTTACCTGCCCGAAGCCATGCGCAACTATCTGGCCCGCCTTGGCTGGTCGCATGGCGATGACGAAATCTTCGATGACGCGCAAGCCATCGAATGGTTCGATATCGCCGATATCAACAAGGCGCCGGCCCGGCTCGATTTCGCCAAGCTCGGCTCGGTCAACGCCCACTGGATCAGAATCGCCGATGACCGGCGCCTGGTCGATCTGGTCGCCGCCGAACTGATCGCCACCGGCCACACGGAGACACCCCAAATGCGCGAAATCCTGGCCCGCACCATTCCCCTGGTGAAAGAACGCGCCCAGACCATCGTGCAACTGGCCGAAGCGGTTCACTTCGCTGTGGCGAAGGGACCGGCGCCGCTGGACGAAAAAACAAAAAAACTTTTGACCGAAGAAACAATATCGCGCCTGAACCGTCTTCACGAAAATGTGTTGTCGTGGGATGACTGGAGCGCCGGATATATTGACGGACAATTGAAAAAGTTCGTTGAAAATGAAGGCATTGGCTTTGGAAAGATCGGGCCTGTGCTGCGCGGTATCCTGTCGGCCGGCCATCCGGCGCCGGATATTTCACGGCTTTTGGCCTCGATCGGGCGCGAAGAGACCCTTGTTCGCCTAACAGGAGGCCTTTTCATTTAGGATTACAGTTTGTAAAGCAGGCGCGACGCCGATTTAGGTGCGCCGCACACAGGACCGGCAAACGGTCGAAACCTTATCTCGAGGTAGCGTAATATGAGCCAGACTACTCCCGCCCAAATCAATTTCGAAGGCAAGGCCGTCGATCTGCCCGTGATGAAGGGCACGCTTGGCCCGGATGTCATCGACATCCGCAAGCTGTACGCCGAAACCGACGCCTTCACCTATGATCCGGGCTTCACCTCCACGGCGTCGTGCGAAAGCAAGATCACCTTCATCGATGGCGACAAGGGTGTATTGCTGCACCGCGGTTACCCGATCGGCCAACTGGCGGAAAAATCGTCCTTCCTCGAAACCTGCTATCTGCTGCTGCACGGCGAATTGCCGACCGCCGCCGAATTCGAGCCGTTCGAGACCGCGATCACCCGCCACACCATGCTGCACGAGCAGTTCGACAAGTTCTTTTCCGGCTTCCGCCGTGACGCCCACCCGATGGCCATCATGACCGGCGCTGTCGGCGCCCTGTCGGCCTTCTATCACGACAGCCTGGATATCCACGATCTCAAGCAGCGCGAAATCTCGGCGCACCGCCTGATCGCCAAGATGCCGACGATTGCCGCCCGCGCTTACAAGTACAGCCTCGGCCAGCCGTTTGTGCATCCGCTCAACAAGCTGTCCTACTCGGAAAACTTCCTGCGCATGTGCTTCGCCGTGCCGGCTGAAGAGTACGTGCCCAATCCGATCCTGACCAAGGCGATGGACCGGATATTCATCCTCCATGCCGATCACGAGCAGAACGCCTCGACCTCGACCGTCCGCCTGGCCGGGTCTTCGGGCGCCAATCCGTTCGCCTGTATCGCCGCAGGCATCGCCTGCCTGTGGGGGCCGTCGCACGGCGGCGCCAACGAGGAGGCGCTGAACATGCTGAAGGAAATCGGCACGCCGGAGCGCATTCCCGAATTTATCGAAGGCGTCAAGGCCCGCAAGTACAAGCTGATGGGCTTCGGCCACCGCGTCTACAAGAACTACGATCCGCGCGCCACGGTCATGAAGCAGTCGGCCGACGAAGTGCTTGAGGCGGTGGGCGACAAGAACGATCCGTTGTTCCAGGTCGCCAAGGAGCTGGAGCAGATCGCGCTGAAGGACGAGTTCTTCATCGAACGCAAGCTGTATCCGAACGTCGATTTCTATTCCGGCATCACCCTGTCGGCCATGGGCTTCCCGACCACCATGTTCACCGTGCTGTTCGCCCTGGCGCGCACCGTGGGCTGGATCGCCCAGTGGAAGGAAATGATCGAGGATCCGTCGCAAAAGATCGGCCGTCCGCGCCAGCTCTATACCGGCGCCGGTCCGCGCGATTATGTGCCGGTTTCACAACGCGGCTAATGGGGTCTGGGGCCTGCGGCCCCAGGTCTTCTCTTCCTTCCAAAGAAAAACCCGGTCTCTTCGACCGGGTTTTTCTTTGGAATAAGGCAAGGCTTGTGAGGCACAGCCCCCAGACCTTTACAAGACACCGAGAAACGCCAGCACCGCCGCCGCCGCCTTTTCCGCCGGCGGACGTTGCCCGCGCCCCATGCTGTCTAGCGCCGCAAACTGTTCGGCTACCTGATTGTCGCGCAAGGCTTTATCGCCCAGCCGCTCATCCAGTGCTTTAACCAGATTATCCACCGTGGCGTCATCCTGGATAAACTCCGGCGCGATCCGTTTATCCGCCATGATATTGAACATGGTGACGTGCTTCAGCGTCGAAATCCGGCGGTAAATCCAGTAGGTCAGCGGCTCGACCTTATAGGCGATCACCATCGGGCACCCCGCCAGGGCCAGTTCGGTCGAAACCGTGCCGGAACAAGCCAGGGCCAGGGTGGCGGCCTTCATCGCCGAATGCTTGTCCGCCTCGCCATGGACCAGCAACGGCTTGACCGGCCATTCCGCCATGCGGCGCTCGACCAGATCGCGCACCGTATCCGCCGCCGGCATGACCAGCCTGAGATTGGGATGCGCGGCGCCCAGCCGGGCAATGGTTTCCGCGAACAGAGGCGACAGGCGCTTGATCTCGGAAGGCCGGCTGCCAAGCAGGACCAGCAGCAGCGGATCATCACCCAGATCGATCCGCTTGCGAAACGCAAGAGGATCGGCGTCGCTGAAATCGATGTTCAGGGCCGGATTGCCGACCACAACCGTTTTCAGTCCGGCGGCCTCGAAAAACGGCGGATCCATCGGGTGCAGAGCCAGCAACAGATCGACCGATTGCGCCAGGGTTCTGGCCCGGCCCGGCCGCGCCGCCCAGACCTGCGGCCCGACATATTTGATCAGCCTGACCTGCGGCATCACCTTGCGGATGGCGTTGGCGACCCGCAGGGTGAAGCCCCAGGAATCGACCAGAATGACGACATCGGGCCGCTGGCGCTGCGCATAAGCGACCGTTTCGCGCACGCGCTTCATTACCCGCCCATAGGCTTTCACGGCTTCCAGCAGGCCCAGTATGGACAGTTCGGAGATATCGAACGGGCTGACGATGCCCTGCTCGGCCATGCGCGCGCCGCCGACGCCGAAGAAGGCCAGGCCGGCCTCGGGCGCCTGTTTGCGCAGTTCGGCGATCAGGCCGGCGCCCAGGGCGTCACCGGAGGCCTCGGCGGCCACGACCATGATGCGTTTAGTGCTCATCGTGCCCATAAATAAAGACCCCCAGTTCGGCGGCGCGGGCGAAGACAGCCGGTTTATCGACGATCAGCAGGGCCTGACTGCGCGCCACAATCCCGCAAAGACCGGCAACGGCAATATCCTCGATCGTTTGCAGACCGATGGTCGGCATGTCCAGGCGCAAGTCCTGTATCGGTTTGGCGAGCTTGGCCAAAACCCCCTTGCGATTGGCAAGCGTTCCGCGCAGCGCCGGATTGAGCGTGTGGATGCGGCCCAGCATGGCCTGGGTGCCTTCCTGCGCCTCGACCGCCAGGGTGATCCGCCCCGCCACCACGACCGCCTGGCCGATATCGAGCGCCCCGATGGCCGCCGCCACACGCATGGCTTCCTGGGCATCCTCCATGGCTTCGAGTGACGGATCGGGACCGGCTTGCAATCCGCAACCGATCAGCAGATCGGGATTGGCCTCATGCGCGCCTTCGATATGGTAACCCTGGCTGGCGATCACCTTGGCGACCTGACGCAGCAGCGAGTCGTCCCCCCCTCTGCCCGCCGACTGGATGCCTTGCAGGTGATGGTCCTTTTGCATAGCGTCGAAATCCGGCCGCTGAACGTAGCCGCACATGGCCACGGCTTTCGCCTGCTCGGACGCCAATATCTCGAACAGGCGGGGAAAATCGCCCAGGCCGAGCGTGTGGCCGGGATGATCGTTTAGTTCGGCATCCGAAAGGCCCTCGATACGGATGACCGTATAGGGGCGTCCCGTCTGTTCCAGATAGCGGGCAATTTCGACCGGCAGAGCGCCGCCGCCGGAGATCAGGGCCAGTTTGGCGTTGGACATGGGCACCCTTTGTTTCGGGGTATGGGGCCTGTGGCCCCATGTCTTATTTTCTTATCTTTCCCCGCCTTCAGGCGGGAAAAGATAAGAAAGTGAAGGAATGTGGGGTCACAGACCCCACACCCCATAACGAAATGGCGTCAACTGTCCGACGGCAAACAGATCGGCCGCGCCGCATCCTCACGGATAAAGCGCACGATCTCCACCACCTGATCGATATCGGAAAAATTCTCCAGCACATCGTCGAGGCGCTCCTGGAAGGTGCCCTCCTCTGCGAACATCATGCGATAGGCCGTCCGCAACGCCAGGATCAGTTCGCGCGAGAATCCGCGGCGCTTCAGACCAACCAGATTCAGCCCCTCCAGCCGCGCATGATTGCCCCACACCGACCCATAGGGAATAACGTCCTTGGTCACGATCGCCCCGCCGCCGATAAAGCAATACCGTCCCAGCCGCGCGAACTGATGCACCGCGCACGAACCGCCGAGAAACACGAAATCCCCCACCTGCACATGCCCGCCGATCGACGCCTGATTGGCCATAATGACGTTATTGCCCAGGATGCAGTCGTGCGCAATCCCCGATCCAGCCATGAACATGCAGTCATTGCCGGCCACGGTGATGCCGCCGCCCTTTTCCGTGCCGGCGTGCATGATGACATGCTCGCGCACCAGAACCCGGTCGCCGACAATCAGCTTGGTCGGCTCGCCCTTGTGCGCCAGGTGCTGCGGCGGACCGCCCAGGCAGGCGAAGGGATGGATAACGCCATCGGCGCCGATCTCCGTCACGCCGTCGATTACGACATGCGATTTCAACACCGTCCGGTCTTTAAGCGTCACCTGCGGCCCGACGATGCAGTAAGGGCCGATCTGGACCCCCTCGCCAAGTTGCGCGCCATCATGCACGATCGCGGTCGGGTGTATCGTGACTGTCATTTCGGACTCTCAACCACCATGGCGGCGAATTCGGCCTCGCAGACAATCTTGTCGTTGACATAGGCCTCGCCGCGGAATTTGAAGATATCGCCGCGATGGCGCACGACCTCCACCGGCATGCGCACCACGTCGCCCGGACGCACCGGACTGCGGAACTTTACACCATCCACCGACATAAAGAAGATGGTCTTGCCTTCAACATCGGCGTCCAAAGATTTCGACATCAGCACCGCGCCGGTCTGGCCCATGGCCTCGATCAGCAAAACCCCCGGCATGACCGGATTTTCCGGAAAATGGCCATTGAAGAACGGTTCGTTGAAGGTGACATTCTTGATGCCGACCATCGACTTGTTCCTTACCCAGTCCTCGCCGCGATCGATCAGCAGAAAGGGATAACGGTGCGGAATACGCTTGAGGATTTCGGCGTAATCCACGCTTGCCTGTGTTTCATTTCCATCCGGCGCGTCGGGCGCCTCGTCAGCGGTCGTGCTCATCTTCTTACCCCTTGTCCTTTGTCATCGCGTTTTTCTCCAGCCAGACCACTTCGCGCAGGAACTGCCGCGACGGTTTGGCGGGAAAGCCGGAAACGGTCGCGCCCGGCTCAACATCCTTGTAAACAACGGCGCCCGCCGCCACTTTCGCGCCGGTTCCCACCTCGATATGATCGATAAGCCCGGCCCGGCCGCCGAACATGGCGCCGTCACCGATCTTCACCGACCCCGATATGCCGGTATGCGCCGCCAGAATGCAGTTGCGCCCGATCCGGCAGTTGTGGCCGATCTGGACCATGTTGTCGATCTTGGTCGCCTCACCGATCACCGTATCGTCATAGGCGCCGCGGTCGATGCAGGCCCCCGCGCCGATGCTGACATCATCCTGAAGGATAACGCGCCCCAGTTGCGGCACATCGACCAGCCCCATCGCGTCGCCGCTGACGCCAAACCCTGCCTCGCCGATATGCGCGCCCGAAAGCACCCGCACCCGGTCGCCAAGCAGGGCGCAGTAAATCGTGCTGTGCGCGCCGATGCGGCAGTTCCGCCCGATCCGGCAACCGGGACCAATAACCGCATAGGCCTCGATGTGCGTGCCGGCGCCGATCTCGACATCCTGGCCGATGACCACACCGATGCCCAGGGTCACGCCCGCTTCCATTTTCACGCCCGGATGAACGGCCTCAGCCCCTTCATGCCGGCGCAAACGATAAAGCTGAGACGCCACGCGCGCCCAGGCCGCCTGCGGGCTGGGCGTCACCAGCGCGACGCTGCCCGCCGGCACATGTTCGACGTAATCCGCCGGCACAAAGACGAATTCCGCTTCCGTGCGGTGCAGGTTCGTCAGGTAGCGCCGGTCGCTGAAAAAAGCCGCCTTGCCCAGACCGCCTTGCCCCGCGCCGCCAAAAGACAAAGGGGCGCAGGCCGTAATGAACCCGCTCCCCTTCTTTTCCGGCGCAACGAGCCGGCTGGAGGTCAACATCGCCACCTGATCCAGGTCTATTTTTGAACCGATATCAAAAAAACGCGGATCGGGCATGAACGGTGTTATCTCTATCTTACTTTGCGGGCGCTGCTCCCGCGGCGGGCTGGTCAAGCTTGACGCGATCGAACGACGGCAGGGTTTCGCCCGTGGCGTTCATCTTGTCAACAACCGCCTGCGTAATGTTCATGGCGGGGTTGGCGTAGAGGAAGCTGGTCTGAGTCGCCTTACCATTCGTATTCGCAGTCATGTCATAATGCAACAGGGCGTCGGCGGAGATAACCGTGGCGCAGCTCTTGGCCGTGACCACCGCGTTGATCTGCGGGATCATCTTCTGGAAGATGGCCTGCATGACTTCCTGCTGGGTGTACTGCATTTCCTGGTTGCGCTGCTGCACCTTGGCCTGGAAGGCCTGGCGCTTGCCTTCCCAGGCCTGCGCCTTGCCTTCCCAGGCGGTCTTGCCGGCCGGTGTGGCGCTGCTGGTCTTTTGCGAGGCGGTCAGGGCCTTGTATTCGTCCTCGATGGCCTTGCCCTCGGCGCCGAGTTCGGCGTCAACCTGGCCCTTCAGTTGCACCAGGCGGTCCGAAGCGGACTTGCCCATATTGGAGGCCGACATGGCGGTCTGCTCGTCGAGCACGCACTGGCCGGGCACGGCGGCGCCGAAGGTCGGCGGCGCGGGAGTGGCGGGCGCGGCGGCGGCCGGAGCGGCGGCCTGGGCCAGGACCTGGGTGCCGGTGGCGCCCATCAGGACGGCGGCGGAGGCGATAAGGAAGAGCGATGTTTTTTTCATAGTTTTGTTCATCTCTGGGTATTGGTTAGAATTGCGTGGATTGCGAGAAGCGGAAGGACTCAACCTTGTCGTAGGATTCTTTCGTCAGAACCTGGCTCAGGTCGAACTGGACAGGCCCCATCGGGGATTTCCAGCGGATGGTGATACCCGCCGAGGCCCGAAGAGACATATCATCGACGATATTGGCAAGCGGCTTGCCAGCGGAGTCAATCTTTAGGCGATCGTCAACATTGCCGAGCGTACCTAAATCGAGAAATAGAGCGGTTTTAAGGCCGTATTGATCCGGCAGACCGTTGGGAATCCCCAGTTCGGTGGACAGGATGCCATAGGTCTGGCCGCCCAGCGCATAGCCCGTGGAGGTATCGCGCGGCCCCATGCCGGCATATTCGAAGCCGCGCATCGTATCGCCGCCCTTGAAGAAGCGGTCGTTGATGCGGATGGCGTCGCCGCGCCACGGAATGATCGAGCCGGCGGTGCCGGAAATATGCAGGATCATGTCCTTGCGGAAACCATGATACCAGTGGCCTTCCAGTTCCGAACTGACGTATTTCACGTCGCCGCCCAAACCGGCGAAATCCTGGCGCAGGGTGAACATCCAGCCGCGCGTCGGTTGGATGTAGTCATTGCGCAGGTCGAAGGCCAGGGAGTAACCGACGCTGGAGGTCACGCCGTTGCCGCAGCTATAGAGCAGGCCGTTGCAGCTATCCGACGAGGTGTAGGTGATGTCGTCGCTGCGGTAATTATAACGCAGGCGCAATGACGAGAAGCCATTCAGGCTGTAACCCAGGCGAACCCCGGCGCCGTAGGAATCGGTCGCGTAATCGACGCCCCTGTAGTGATAGGAACTCTGGAACAGATCGAAGCCCGCCGAAACATTGCGGCCCATGAAGTGCGGTTCGGTGAACGAGAAATCGATGGTTTTCTGGATCGAGCCGGTCTGGACACGGGCGCGGATCTGCTGGCCGGTGCCGCGGAAATTCTGCTGGGCGATCGAGATGTCGAGGATGAATTTCTGGATCGACGAGAAACCGGCGCCGAACGACAGTTCGCCGGTCGGCTGTTCCTGAACGGCGACCTCGATATTGGTCTTGCCCGGCACGTTCGACGGCTTCTCCGTGACCTTGACGCCATTCTCGTCCTGCTTGAAGAAACCGAGGCCGCGCACATACATCTTGGAACGCTCCAGCAGCGCCTTGTTATAGGCGTCGCCTTCGGAAACCATCATCTGGCGGCGGATAACCTTGTCGAGCGTCTGGGTGTTGCCGACGATATTGATCTTGTCGATATAGACGCGCGCGCCTTCATGAACATTGAAGATCAGGTTGACATTATGCGTATTCGGATCGGCCTCTTCCTGCGGCCGGATATCGACGAAGGCGTAACCGGCGGCCCCGGCGGCGAAGGTCAGGTCATCGACCGCCTTTTCCACCCGGTCGCTCTCATAAAGCTGGCCCGGACGGATCGAAATGGCGTGCTGGAGGTTTTCCGCCTTCAGCTTGTCATTATCCGTCTTGATGGTGATCCGCCCGAAATTGTACTTCTGACCTTCATCAAGCGTATAGGAGATGGCGAAATCCTTGCGGTCCGGCGTCAGTTCGGCCACCGCAGAGATGACGCGGAAATCGTAATAGCCGCGATTGGTATAGTGCTTGCGCAACTGCTCGCGGTCATAATCCATCCGGTCGGGATCGTAATTGTCGTTCGACGAGAAGAACTTCCACCACAGCGACTTCTGCGTGACGACGACCGACTTCAGGTCGTTGTCCGTGAAGGCGTGGTTGCCGATGAAATTGACCGTCGAAACGCCGGTCTTCGGACCTTCGTTGATTTCAAAGATCAGATCGACGCGCTTTTGCGGCAGTTCGACGATCTTCGGCGTGACGGTCGCCGAAATGCGGCCGCCCTTGCGGTAAAGCTCGATGATGCGCTGGACATCTTCCTGCACCTTGGCCTTGGTGAAGACGCCGCGCGGACGGATCTGCACCTCGTCGCGCAGCTTGTCCTTGGTCATGGCGTGGTTGCCCTCGAAGACCACCTGATTGATGATCGGGCTTTCCACGACCGTCACCACCATTTCATTGCCGTTCATGGCGATCTGGACATCCGAGAACAGGTCGGTGCGGTAAAGCGTCTTGACGGCGGCGTCGATCAGTTGCGCATCGACCGTGACGCCCGGCTGGAACGGCAGGTAGGAAATGATGGTCTGCGAATCGATCCGCTCATTGCCCGAAATGACGATATGATCGACATAGGCCGTTTGTTCGGTTGGCTGCGGGGCTTCCTGGGGCGTTTCCTGGGGCGTTTCCTGGGGAGCGCCCCCGGCGGGCGCCTCCTGCGCCGGCGGCGCGGCTTCCTGGGCGGAGGCCCCCGTCGCCATAAGGCCCAGATGGGTCAGGGCCAGTACGCTGACGCCGAGAGTAAGAGAGCGGGTAAGGGTCATATGGCCTCTTGTAACCGTGGTCTTTGCGGCGCGAACGGCCGGCGGGAAAGCGAAGGGGTTGGTCATCCGTATCACGAGAACAGCCCCCCGATGAACTTGGTCAGTCCGATATTGTTAATGTCATTCCAGAAAGCGAATAGCATTAAGCCTATTACCAGCACTATGGCAATCCGGAAGGCCGCATTCTGGAATCCCGCCGAGACGGGTTTTCTGGTCACACCCTGCCACAGGATGAAGGCCAGGTGGCCGCCATCGAGCGCGGGAATGGGCAAAAGGTTCAGAAAGCCGACAGCGATCGAGATATAGGCCATGAGATGCAGATAGGTGAGAACCATACCGGCGATGACTTGCCATAACGGCGCCTCGACCTGGGCCGCCGCCATTGTCGCGTCGCCCGTCGTCTTGGCCATTCCGACAATGCCGCCGATCTGGTTGCCGCTTTCTTTTCCGGTGAAAATACGGCTAATATAGGTCAGGTTTGTATCAAGCACCTGCCACGTCTTGGTGTTGCCGATAACCAGCGCTTCCCAGGGATTGACCGGCCGGCTGATGACATCGCCGCCGATGGCGATGCCGATGACCCCGCCCTTGATCGTTTCATTGTCACGGCCGGGCATGTTCAGCAGGGCGCGCTTCGGCGTAACGGTCAGGCTGACGATCCTGTGGTTGCGCTCCACCTCGACGGGCGTCGGCGTTTCGGCCCGAAGCGCGATCAGCACGATAAAATCCTCGCTGTTCCTGATTTCGTGGCCGTCAACCCTGACGAAGGTGTCGCCGACCTTCAGCCCCGCGGATTCGCCGACATTCCCCGGCAGGAACGACAGGATGGTCGGACGGCTGATCTGCTCTCCAACGGCAAAGGTAATGACGCTGAAAAGCGCAATCGCCAGAACGAAATTGGCGGCAGGCCCGGCCAGGATGATCAGGAACTTCTGCCACAGGGGCTTGAAATGATAATAGTCCTTCACCGCCTCAGCGCCTTCGCGCGCGGTAATGGCGATGCGCGAGGCTTCCAGGTCTTCGGCCGAAGGCATCATCGAGGTGATATTTTCATCGCCGGCGAACTTGACATAGCCGCCCAGCGGCAGGGCGCTCAGGCACCATTCGACGCCGTGCCTGTCCTTTTTTCGCAGAAGAATTTTACCGAAACCGACCGAAAAACGTTCGACGCGCGTCCTGAACAGGCGCGCCACGCTGAAATGCCCCAGTTCGTGAAAGGTCACGATCAGGGAGATTATGACCAGGAACGGCACGATATATGCGATGACACTCAGCAAAACGGTTTCCCCTGACGCGCTGCGACCATGACCTTACGCCGACAGCCTGGCGGTGGCGAAGAGTTCGCCCACCAGACGCCGGATCTCGCAATCGATCTCCAGCGCGCGTGTCATGGTCTCGTCGTTCGTATCACGACTTGCGTGATCTTTGGAAGGGATAGACGGCAATTGAGCCAGCATCATGGCGGATTCGACAAATTCGGCGATCTGCAAAAAGGCGATCCGGCGCTCAAGGAAAGCCTGGACACAAACCTCATTGGCGGCATTGAAGACCGCCGGCATCCCCTCCCCGGCTTCCAGCGCCTCCCGCGCCAGCCGCAGCATCGGGAAAGCCGCCAGATCCGGCGTGGCGAAGGTCAATGCGCCCTGCGCCGCCAGATCGAGTTTCGGCGCCCGCCAATCGAGGCGATGGGGCCAGTTCAGGCAATAGGAGATCGGCACCCGCATATCCGGTGCGCCCAACTGCGCCAGGGTGGAGCCGTCCTTGTACTCGACCATCGAATGGATGATCGATTGCGGATGAACCAGCACATCGATCTGGCTTGACGGCATATCGAACAGATAGGCGGCCTCGATGAATTCCAGCCCCTTGTTGGCGAGCGTGGCGGAATCGATGGTGATCTTGGCGCCCATGCTCCAGTTCGGATGCTTGAGCGCCTGCTCGACCGTCACCGCCTTCAGATCGTCACGCGACCGCCCCAGGAACGGCCCGCCCGAAGCGGTCAGGATCAGCTTCGAGACGCGCGTCTTATCGCCCAGCACCTGGAAAATGGCGTTGTGCTCGGAATCGACCGGCAGCACCTTGCCGCCATGCGCCTCCACCCGCCCGATCAGCGCCCGCCCGCAACAGACCAGCGCCTCCTTGTTGGCGAGAGCCAGGATAGCGCCCGTAGCCGCCGCGGCCCAGACCGGTTTCAGCCCCGCGATGCCGACAATCGCCGCCATGATCCAGTCCGCCCTGCGGCCGGCGGCTTCACAGACAGCCGCTTCACCACAGGCGATCTCAAGGCCGGAATCGCCGATCAGCGCCTTGAAGGCCGGCCATTGCGACTCATCGGCCAGAACGGTCATCGCCGGCCGGTATTTCAGCGCCTGTTCGGCCAGCAGCGCCACATTACGCCCGCCGACCAGCGTCTCGATGACATAATCCTCCCCCGCCACGCCCATTTCATCGAGCAACCGCAGGGTGGAGACGCCGATCGAACCGGTCGAGCCGAGAATGGATATCCGCCTGGGGAGAGCAATCGTCATATTTCAGTGCCTAGCATTACCAGCAGACGTATACCCCCGATGGCGACAATGGCAAACATCAGACCGTCCACCCGGTCGAGCAATCCGCCATGGCCGGGAATCAGCGTGCCGGCGTCCTTCACCCCGAATCGCCTTTTCAGCGCCGATTCCCACAGATCACCCGCCATGGTCGCCAACGCCACCAGCAGGCCGACGACCGAGGCCGCCGTATCATGCCTGAACAGGCCGGTGATATCCGACAGCGCCCCCGCCGTCAGCATCCCGGCGATCAGCCCGCCGGCGAATCCGGCCCAGGTCTTGTTCGGCGAATAGCGCGGCCACAGCTTCGGGCCGCCGAAGAATTTGCCCGCGGCAAAGGCGGCGCTATCGGCCGCCCAGGCGATCAGGAAGGCGAACAACACCCATTCGACGCCGCGATTGCTCTGGTGCAGCCACATGATGACGATGGCCGGCCAGCCGATATAAAACGCGCCGTAAGCCGCATCCAGCCAGCCGACATGCAGGCGATAAGCATAAAGGCCCGCGCACAGCGAACCGAAGCACAACATCAGGATCGACAAAAACGGATGGCCGAGATAACCGGCAAACAGCGCCGCGATCGCCGCCGTCGCCACCGCCACGGCGATGCGCCCGGAAATATTGGGGGCCATCATCAGCCCCCATTCGATGCACAGCAAGGCCACGCCGATACTGATCATGACCAGAAACGGCCGGTGATCCCTGAGCACGGTGATGCCCAGCACGACCGCTATCAGCACCAGCGCCGACACGACGCGGACCGCCAGTTCGCGCCCCTTGCTTTTCGGCTTCATTGAGGTGACGGCGCGGTCGTCAGAGGGCTGGCTTGACATGTCCCGCTTCCACAGCGCCAAACCGGCGGTCACGGCCGGCAAAAATATCCAGCGCCGCCTTCAGGGGTTCGTAGCCGTAATCGGGCCACAAGATATCCTGGAACACAAATTCGGCATAGGCCGCTTCCCACAACAGGAAATTCGACAGCCGGTGCTCGCCGCTGGTGCGGATCAGCAGATCGAGCGGCGGCAAACCGTGTGTTGACAGATAGCCGCCGAAACTTTCAGGCGTAATATCCTCAGGCGTCAGCGCCCCCGTCTTCACCTGCATGGCGATCCGCTTCACCGCCTCGACGATATCGGCCTGGGCGCCGTAATTCAGCGCCACCTGAAGGTAAAAGCGCGAATTGTCCTTCGTTTTTTCATGCGCTTCATTGACCATGCCGACAATATCCGCCGGCAGCCCGGCCTCCTGGCCGACGATGCGCACGCACACGCCTTCCCTGCGCAGCCGTTCCAGATCGGACTTGATGAAGGCGCGCAACAGGCCCATCAGGTCATTGACCTCCGCCTCCGGCCGCCGCCAGTTTTCGGTTGAGAAGGCGAAGACCGTCATGTGCGTCACGCCAAGCTCGACCGCCGCCTTGATGGTGCGTTTCAGGGCGTCCACCCCGGCCTTGTGGCCCACGGTGCGGATCTGGTTCTTCGCCTTGGCCCAGCGGCCATTGCCATCCATGATAACCGCGACATGAAGCGGTTTTGACGGAAACGGCGTCACCTCATGACTCTTCGCACCCGTTTGCGGGGTTACGATCAGCGCATCCGTGGGGCCTGAAGGCATAAAGGCGACTTTCGTTTGGCACAGGCCGGAATAGATTAAAACATTACGAGGCAGGCGGCCAACCGCCTAAACCTGCATGATTTCGGCTTCCTTGGCCTTCAACAACTCATCGATACGCTTGATCGCCGCATCGGTAAAGCCCTGCACCTCAGTGCCGCCCTTCTTCTCTTCGTCCTCGCTGATCTCCGAGGCCTTTTCCGCCTTCTTGAGGTCATCCATGGCCTCGCGGCGGACATTGCGCACGGCGACTTTTTGCGTTTCGGCGTACTTGCCGGCGATCTTGACCAGTTCCTTGCGGCGCTCCTCGGTCAGGGGCGGGATCGGAATGCGCAGCATATTGCCGTCGGTGATCGGGTTGAGGCCCAGGCCGGCATTGCGGATGGCCTTTTCAACCGCCGTGACCGTTCCCCGATCGAACACATTGACGCTGATCATGCGCGGTTCCGGCACGGACACCGACGCGCAGGCATTGAGCGGCATGGAGGAACCGTAGGCGTCAACCATGATCTGATCGAGCAGCGAGGCCGAGGCGCGGCCGGTGCGCAGGCCGGAAAAGTCGTCCTTGAGGGCGTCCACCGCCTTCTCCATGCGGTCCTTGTAACGGGTGAGTTCAGGCTTTGCCATGACGATATCTCGCTTGGTTATTTTGGGGTTTATTGTGTGATGACGGTATAGGTGCCCTGGCCGCGAATGACCTCGTTCAAAGCGCCGGGCGTGCGGATCGAGAAGACCACGATCGGAATTTCATTTTCACGCATCAGGCTGACCGCCGACGCATCCATCACCTTAAGATCCTTGGACAAGACCTCAAGATAGTTGAGATTTTTATAGCGCTCGGCTGTCTTGTCCTTCTTAGGGTCGGCGGTATAGACGCCATCGACCGAAGTCCCCTTGAAAAGCGCGTCGCAGTTCATTTCCGCGGCGCGCAGGGCGGCGGCGGTATCCGTGGTGAAATAAGGCGCGCCGGTGCCGGCGGCGAAAATGACCACCCGGCCCTTTTCCAGATGGCGGATGGCGCGGCGGCGCACGAACGGTTCGCAGACGGCGTTCATCTGGATGGCCGATTGCACACGCGTGTCAATCCCTTGCTTTTCCAGCGCGTTCTGCATAGCCAGGGCGTTCATCACCGTGGCCAGCATGCCCATATAATCGGCGCTCGAACGCTCCATGTCGCCTGCCGCCTTCGACAAACCGCGGAAGATATTGCCGCCGCCGATCACCAGGCACAACTCAACGCCCAGGCGCGCAACCGCCGCCACCTCGGCGGCGACGGCCTTGACGGTATTCATGTCGATGCCAAAGCCCTGATCGCCCATCAGCACCTCGCCGGAAACCTTCAGCAGAATGCGCTTATAGGCCAGAGACGCGGAATGGGGCGCCGGAGTCTCAAGCGGTTGGATTGTCATTGCAGGCTCCGGTGAATCAGGTGGGCGTCAGATACATGACGGCTTTAGCGCTTTCAGAGCGTTTTGGATAGGCTCGGCACGTCCGGCGGGGCCGGCATTTGCGTCCGAATGTCATAAAAAAGAGGCGCCGGCATGTCAAACGCCGGCGCCTCCCAAAGCCATACTTTTAAACCTTATCAGACGCCGCCCGTCATCGAGGCGACTTCGGCCGCGAAATCGTCAACCTTCTTTTCAACGCCTTCGCCAAGGGCAAGGCGCGTGAAGGCGGTGATCTTCACCGGGGCGCCGAGGGTCTTGGCGGTTTCCTCAACCAGTTGCTCGACGGTCTGATCCGGATTCATGACGAAGGCCTGCTTGTGCAGCACGACTTCCTCATAGAACTTGCGGATACGGCCTTCGATCATCTTTTCGATGACCTGCAACGGCTTGCCGGATTCACGCGCCTGCTCGGTCAGAACGGCCTTTTCGCGCTCGACGTGTTCCTGGTTCAGGTCCTCGACGTTCAGCGACAAGGGCTGGGTGGCGGCGACGTGCATGGCGACCTTGCGGCCCATTTCCTTGAGCACTTCCGGATCACCAGCCGACTCGATGGCGACGAGCACGGCGATGCGGCCGAGGTCCGGCGCGATGGCGTTGTGGATATAGGAAGCGACAACGCCTTCCGACACGGAATGCTTGGCGAAACGGCGCACGACCATGTTTTCGCCGATGGTGGCGATCAGATTGGTGATGTCGTCGGAAACGGCGGCGGCGACCTCTTCAACCGTATTGGCGGCCAGACCGGCCTGACCGGCCTTGCGGGCCAGGGCCTGGAACAGGTCGTTGCGGGCGACGAAATCGGTTTCGGCGTTGACTTCGACGGCGGCGGCGGTCATGCCCTTGCCGTCAACCTGGGTGGCGATGGCGACCAGGCCTTCCGCGGCGACGCGATCGGCCTTCTTGGCGGCCTTGGAAAGGCCCTTGGCGCGCAGCCAGTCCATGGACGCTTCGATGTCGCCGCCGTTTTCAGCCAGCGCCTTCTTGCAATCCATCATGCCCACGCCCGACTTCTCGCGCAGTTCCTTAACCAGGGCAGCAGTGATTTCAGCCATGAAATCCTCCTAAGTTCGATGTTTCAGATTCCGCAGCCTCATAGCCGCGATACATGTCAATTCAGCAACAGCCTAAAGCCTGCCAAATATTTTATGGCGGCTCTAAGCTGTCGCAAGTCTCGTGAAACCAGGCGATCCGGCGTTACCGCGTATCGCATTAGTTTCTTATATAGGCAGCCTTAGGCTTCTGTGGAAGTCGCGGCGTCGTCAGCGACCAGAGCCGGCTCGACCGGATCGACCGAAGCGCCGAGGTCACGGCCCGAAGCTACCTGGCCGGCGGCCAGGCCGTCCAGAACCGAATCGGCGACCAGATCGCAGTACAGTTGCAGGGCGCGGGCGGCGTCGTCATTACCCGGAACCGGATAGGTGATGCCATCCGGATCGGAGTTCGAGTCGAGAATGGCGATCACGGGAATGTTCAGCTTGCGGGCTTCCTGGATGGCGATGCCTTCCTTGTTCGTGTCGATCACGAACATCAGATCGGGGATGCCGCCCATGTCCTTGATGCCGCCCAGCGACAATTCCAGCTTTTCACGTTCGCGGGTCAGGGTCAGCAGTTCCTTCTTGGAACGGCCGGCCGGATTGTTGTCCAGGACGTTTTCCAGTTCGCGCAGGCGCTGGATGGAGCCGGAGATGGTGCGCCAGTTGGTCAGGGTGCCGCCGAGCCAGCGGTGGTTGACGTAATACTGGGCCGAACGCTTGGCGGCGGCGGCCACCGGGCCTTGCGCCTGGCGCTTGGTGCCGACGAACAGCACGCGGCCACCGGCGGCGGCCACTTCGCGCACCTTCAGCAGGGCCTGATGGAACAGCGGCAGGGATTGCGACAGGTCGATGATATGGATGTTGGAGCGCGAACCGAACAGGTAGCGTTCCATCTTGGGGTTCCAGCGGTGCGTCTGGTGACCAAAGTGCGCGCCGGCTTCGAGCAGGAGGCGCATGGAGATTTCTGGCATAGCCATAATATAGTATCCTTCTTCCGATAATCCGCCGCAGATAGAAAAGCTTCACCGGGCACATGCCCGTTTCCGCCTCGGAACGCTACCGGCCCGTTTCAGGGAAGGTGGCGCGCATCTGCGTGTGAGATGGTGTGCACCTATTCACAATTTCAAAAAAAATCAAGCCTCACTGACAAGAAAAGTACAAATTGCAACTAGGCTTCCTCAAGTTCGAGAACGCCCGCCAGATGTTTGAGCGCGCCACGCAGTTGGGCATCCAGGTTATACCGCTGCGGCAACTTGAATTCGATTACCCCTTCGCCGCCCAGATCGGCTGTCAGGCTGATCTCACCGCCTTTCGGTGATCTGGAGGATTCCAGTTTCTCCCTCAGTTCCGCCATGTCGATCACATTGGCCAGAACATGCACTCTCAACCCCATATCATCGGTTTTGAGCGTCTCGGACATCGGGCTGGCATCGTCGCCAAAGAAACGCACCTCGCCATCCCGTCCCTTGCTGCGCACCTTGAGAACGATCGAATTGCCCACTTCCAGGTGATCGCGGTTCTTGCGCAGCGATTCCGGCGGGAACAGCACCTCATATTCGCCACTGGGATCTGACAGGGTAACGAATGCGAACTTCTCACCGGACCCCTGCGCGGCGCGTTCCTGCTTGCGGCGGACAATCCCCGCCATACGGAAAGCTTCGCGGCCTTCGGACGCCAGGGCCACCGCATCGGCGTAAAGGGTAACATTACGGCGCTTGAAAACATCCAGCATGTCCTGCAACGGGTGCCCCGACAGGTAAAACCCGATCGCCGCCAGTTCTTCGTCCAGGCGCGCAGGCCCTGAAACCATGGCGACGTTCGGCAGGCGCGGCCGCGACGATTCATTGGAGCCGAACAAACTGACCTGAGACGCCGCCCGGTCCGCCGCCATGCTCTGCGCGTAAGCCATCAGGATATCCGCCGCCGCCACAATCTGTCCACGATTGGGATGGATGGAATCGAACGCGCCCGCCCTGGCCAGGTTTTCCAGCGCGCGCTTGTTAACCGCCTTCGGATCAATCCGTTCCAGGAAGTCAAAGATGTCGGTGAAGCGCCCCCCTTCCTCACGCACCTGGACCACGCTCTGCATGGCCTCGAAACCGACATTGCGAATGGCGCCCAGCGCATAGAGCACCTCGCCGTTTTCGACATCGAAATCCGCCATGGACCGGTTGATATCCGGCGGACGGATGGTGACATCGAAACGCCGCGCATCCTGATAAAAGACCGCCAGCTTGTCGGTATTGGTCATATCGAGGCTGAAGGTCGCCGCGAAGAACTCAACCGGATGATTGGCCTTCAGATAACCGGTCTGATAGGAAATGAAGGCGTAGGCGGCGGCGTGGGATTTGTTGAAACCATAGCCGGCGAATTTGTTGACAAGTTCGAAAATGCTGTCGGACTGCTTTTCAGGCACGCCCTTCTCGGCGGCGCCGGAAATGAACCTTGCTTTTTGCAAGTCCATTTCCTCCTTTTTCTTCTTACCCATGGCCCGGCGCAGCAGGTCGGCTTCACCGAGGCTGTACCCCGACAGAACCTGCGCGATCTGCATCACCTGTTCCTGGTAGATGATGACGCCGTAGGTTTCCTTCAGCACCGGTTCCAGGCTGGGATGGAGCATGTCGATATCCATGCGACCGAATTTCCGATCGACATAGGTATCGATATTATCCATCGGTCCCGGTCGATAGAGCGAAATCAGCGCTGTAATTTCCTCCAGCGAACCGCACTGCATCTTGCGCAGGGTATCGCGCATCCCCTGACTTTCAAGCTGGAACACGCCGATCGACTGGCCGGACGCCAGAAGTTCGTAGGTGGGCGCATCATCCAGAGGCAAGGTGGAATAATCGATATCGACGCCGCGCTTTTTCAGGTAGTTTTGCGCGCGCTTGAGCGTCGTCAGCGTCTTCAGGCCGAGAAAGTCGAACTTGACCAGGCCGGCGCTTTCCACCCATTTCATATTGAACTGAGTGGCCGGGATATCCGAACGCGGATCGCGGTACAGCGGCACCAGCTCAGTCAGGGGCCGGTCACCGATCACAATACCGGCGGCGTGGGTCGAGGCGTTGCGGTACAGGCCTTCCAGCCTCAGCGCCGTATCGAGCAGCCGCCGGACCGCATCGTCATCATCGCGCGCTTCCTTCAGGCGCGGCTCGATTTCGATGGCCTGAGCCAGGGTCGTTGGATTGGCGGGATTGTTCGGTACCATCTTGCACAGACGATCCACCTGCCCCAGCGGCAGTTGCATCACCCGACCGGTATCGCGCAAGACGGCGCGCGCCTGAAGCGTACCGAAGGTAATGATCTGCGCCACCCGGTCACGGCCGTATTTTTCCTGCACATAGGAGATCACCTCTTCGCGGCGTTCCTGGCAAAAATCGACATCGAAGTCGGGCATGGATACCCGTTCCGGATTGAGAAAACGCTCGAACAGCAGGCCGAAGCGCAGGGGATCGAGATCGGTAATCGCCAGCGCCCAGGCCACGGCCGAACCGGCGCCGGACCCCCGGCCCGGCCCGACGGGAATATCATGCGCCTTGCCCCATTTGATGAAGTCCGAAACGATGAGGAAGTAGCCGGGAAACCCCATCTGGATGATGATGCCGATTTCCCGCTCCAGGCGCGCCCAGTAATCTTCCTCCGGCACAGCCAGCTTGACCTGTTTGAGGCGCATCTTCAGGCCTTCGCGCGCCTGCCAGGCCAACTCTTCCGCCTCGTTACGGCCGGCGCCGGTATCGAAGCGTGGCAGGATCGGATCACGTTTGCTGACCAGGAAGGCGCAGCGCCGGGCGATTTCCAGCGTGTTGTCGCAGGCTTCCGGCAGGTCGGAAAACAATTCGCGCATCAGGGCCGCCGGCTTGAACCAGTGCTCCTTCGTGACCTTGCGGCGGTCTTCCTGCCCCATATAGGCGCCATCGGAGATGCACAGCAGCGCCTCATGCGCCGAGGCCAGATCCTGCGTGGCGAACTGCACGTCATTGGTGGCGACCAGCGGCGCGTCGTTGGCATAGGCATATTCCACCAGCCCGACTTCCGCCAACCCACCCTTTATGCCCCCCTGAGGCGATCCGTCATGGCGCTGTAATTCGATGTAGAAACGATCGCCGAAGGCCGCCTGCATCATCCGGAGCGCGGCCACCGCCTCTTCCGGCTTGCCCTGGCGAAACAACATATCCACCGGCCCGTCAAAACCGCCGGATAACAGGAGCAACCCTTCACTATGCGCCTCCACCTGATCCCAGCGGACATGCGGCTCTTCGGCGGCATCGGCATCGACATAGGCAATGGAGGACAGTTTGGTGAGATTGAGATAGCCCGCCTCGTTCTGTACGAAGAGGACAACGGTCGGGATCTTGCCCCAGCGTTCGGAGGGCGCGCCGCCAATCCCTCTGACCGGCAGCGAACAGCCGATGATGGGCTGAACGCCCGTATCCTTGCACACCTGTGAAAATTCGAGCGCACCGAAAAGATTGCAGCGGTCGGCGATGCCCACGGCCGGCATGTTCAGCTTGTGCGCCAGCTTGCCCATGTCATAGGCCTTGATCGCGCCCTCCAGAAGCGAATAGGCCGACTTGACGCGCAGGTGGATGAAATCTTCGCTCACAACGCGCTCCTATGGGTGAATCCTGCCCTTTGTCCGCGCGACTCACGCCGCCAGCGACACCACATGGCACATGAGGAAAACAAAACCCGTAACGGCGGCAAATGACAACATATTATGCAGGGCGCTGACCATTTTTCCACATTCCTTTGCGTTCTACTGATGTTCTTCAATTCATGATTTGTTCTATATTCCTGTTTTGTTCCACACGCAATAGAGATTCTGTCCCACAGGCGGAACAAAATTATAACCTGTTGATTAGTAAGTGGATTAAATTTCGGCGTGAACGTCGAACGGTACAAGCCGGCCATCGGTCAGCTTAACCACACGGTCCATATGCTTCGCCAGTTCGAGATTATGGGTGGCGATCAACGCCCCTACGCCCTGCGCCTTGACGATAGCCTTCAGGGCGTCAAAAACCTGTCCCGATGTCGCCGGATCAAGATTGCCGGTGGGTTCGTCCGCCAGCAGCAGGCGCGGCTTGTTGGCCAACGCCCGCGCAATCGCCACACGCTGCTGCTCACCGCCGGACAACTGCGCCGGCAGGTGATCCAGACGCTCGCCAAGACCCAGCGCAGTCAGCAATTCCCGCGCCCGCGCCTCGGCTTCCTTCGTCGGGCGGCCAAGGATGCGCTGCGGCACGGCGACATTGCCCGCCGCCGTATATTCGGGCAGCAGGTGGTGAAACTGATAGACGAAGCCGATTTTTTCCAGCCGCGCCTGCGTTCGCTTGCGCTCGTCGGCCGAATGGAAGTCCTCGCCATCAATGGCCAGGCGGGCATTCGGCGCGGCTTCCAGCAGGCCAACGGCATGAAGCAGGGATGACTTGCCCGATCCCGACGGCCCGACCAGACCGACCAGTTCCCCCGGCAGGACATCGAGATCGACGCCTTTCAGCACGGCCAGCTTGCGCCCGTCACCCAGCGCGTAATCGCGGTGCAGCCCTTTGAGCGATAAGACAGGATTACTCATACCGCAAAGCCTCCACGGGTTCGAGCTTGGAGGCCCACAAGGCCGGGAAGAAGGTGGAAATACAGGCGGCCAGCAGCGAGGCGATCACCACGAAAGCGACCTCGGACGGCTCCATTTTCGCCGGCACCGCATCAAGATAATAGACATCGGCGGGGAACAACTTGGTATGCAGCACCCATTCCAGGAAATGCTGGATCGGCCCGATAAAGGTGCAGAACAGCACGCCCAGCAGCAAACCCGCCGCCGTGCCCGTGGCGCCGATGATCGTGCCGGCCATGAAGAATATGCGCGAAATCGACGCCCGATCCGCGCCCATGGTGCGCAGAATGGCGACATCGCGCGTCTTGTTCTTCACCAGCATGACGATGCCGGAAATGATGTTCAGTGTGGCGATGATGACGATAAAGAACAGGATGAAGCGCATGGCCGTGCGCTCGACCTTGAGCGCGCCCCACAGCGGGGCGTTCTGTTCTTTCCAGTCCGTGACGAAGGCCCCCTCGCCCGCCGCCCTGATCAGGGCCGGACGGTAGAGGTCGATCTCGTAAGGTTTATCGACCTTGATCTCGACCGTATCCCATTCGTCTTCACGGTCGAAGAACAGCTGCATCTGGGTGATCGGCATATAGATGAAGGCCTTGTCGATATCGCTGACGCCGCTCTTGAAAATACCGCCGACTGTATAGAGCTTGCGGCGCGGCGTGGCGCCGAAGGCCGTCGAGCCGCCGGGAGAAACGAGCGTGACCTCATCGCCCGGATTGACGCCCAGTTCATTGGCCACGCCGCTGCCGATCAGGATCACATCGCCGCCATAGTCGCCCACGCCGAACTGGTCCATCGAACCGCCGGGCAGGATATTTTTCGCTATGATCGGCGTGTGCTTCAAAGCATCCGGCACCACGCCGCGCACATAGGCCAGACCGGTCGCGCCGTGATCGTTCTGGATCAGGCCCGGTGAATCGAGATAGGGCGTCGCCTCGGTCACGCCGGGTATCGTCTGGAGGCGTTTGAGCATGTCGTCGCGGTGGGCGAAGTCGTTGAGCGGCGCGCCGGAAACATAGGCATGGCCGCTGAAAGCCAGCACGCGCGACATCAGTTCATCACGGAAGCCGTTCATGATCGACAGCACGCTGATCAGCGCCGTCACCGCCAGCATGATGCCGGTGAAGCTGATGATGGCGATGACCGCGATGCCGCCGTCCTTGCGCTTGGTGCGGAGATATTTCAGGGCGAGATCGAATTCCCACGCTTTGAAATTGAACAGCGACAGCAGGAAACCCATTCAGCTTATGCCTTTGAAAGTTGCGCAAGACCGGTGTCAAACGGCACGGTCAGGCGCTCGCCGGTAGCGCGGTTCTTCAGTTCGACCTGACCGTCCGCCAGCCCCTTGGGGCCGATGATCAGTTGCCACGGCACACCGATCAGGTCCATGGCGGCGAACTTGGCCCCGGCGCGCTCGTCGGTATCGTGATAGAGCACATCGCGGCCGGCTGATTGCAGCGCCCTGTAAGCCTTTTCGCAAGCGGCGTCGCAGGCTTCGTCTCCCTGGCGCAGATTGATGATCGCCACGTCGAAGGGCGCGACGCTTTCCGGCCAGATGATGCCGGAGTCGTCGTGGGAAGCCTCGATGATCGCCCCCAGCAGACGCGACACGCCGACGCCGTAAGACCCCATATGGACGGTGATTTCACCATCGGGACCATTGACCACGGCCTTCATCGGCTTGGAATATTTCTCGCCGAAATAGAAGATATGGCCGACCTCGATACCGCGCGCAGACACTTGTTTATCCGTCGGCACCTCGGCCTTGAAGCGGGCGTCGTCGTGCATTTCCTCGGTGGCGGCATAGAGCGCGGTGCGGCCCTCGAAGACGTGTTCGAGATTGTCCCAATCGACATCATTGCCGGGCGCCGGCATATCGATCAGATCCTGGTGGCAGAAGACGGCGCTTTCACCGGTATCGGCCAGGATAATGAATTCGTGCGACAGGTCGCCGCCAATCGGACCGGTATCGGCGCGCATCGGCACCGCTTTCAGGCCCAGGCGCGAGAAGATATTCAGATAGGCGGTGAACATGCGGTTATAGGATTTGCGCGCCGCCGCCTCATCGATATCGAACGAATAGGCGTCCTTCATCAGGAATTCCCGGCCGCGCATCACGCCGAACCGCGGGCGCTGCTCGTCGCGGAATTTCCACTGGATATGGAAGAGATTGAGCGGCAGATCCTTGTAGGAACGCACCGTGCCACGGAAAATCTCGGTGATCATTTCCTCGTTGGTCGGGCCGTAAAGCATCTCGCGTTCGTGACGGTCCTTGATGCGCAGCATTTCCTGGCCGTAATCTTCGTAACGGCCGGATTCACGCCACAGGTCGGCCAGTTGCAGGGTCGGCATCAACAGTTGAATCGAGCCGGCGCGCGCCATTTCCTCTTCAACGATCTTTTCGATCTTCTTCAGCACCTTGAAGCCCAGCGGCAGCCAGGCATAGATGCCGGCGGCCTCCTGGCGGATCATGCCGGTGCGCAGCATCAGACGGTGCGAGACGATCTGGGCCTCGGCGGGGTTTTCTTTGAGCAGGGGCAGGAAAAAGCGCGACAGGCGCATGGGGCAGAATCCGTATGTGACTTAAGTTGCGCGCACCCTAGAGTGTAACCCTTTCGGCGTGAAGAGCTTTTGCGCGCAATTATGGCGGATTCGCGTTACGCGCCCGGAATTGTCGGCAGGGGGATATGAATGACATACATGAAAACGATCACAATCAACCAGACGACCAGCGCCACCAGGCTGTTGATCCGCACCTTCTTCCACAGATTATGCGTGATCGGCGCGCCCGGATCATTGCCCTTCTGCGTCTCCAGCCCTTCTTCGGTCGGGGTGCGGTTCCACAAAGGCAGAACAGCGAAAAAGCTGATCCACCAGATCATGAGATAAATAGCGAAACCGGAAACGGGGTTCATTTTTCGTCCTTATCAATATCCGTTTTGCGGCCGCGCGCGGATTGCACAGCCACGAAAACCGCCACGCCTATCGCCACCCAGAAGGCGACGCTGCCGCCATGTCCCGCTTTTTTGGTGGGTATATCCGACACATCTGCGGATTTGGCGGTTTCGGAAGCCGGCGCCGCCAGAACCGGCGATACGGCCAAACCGAGGCCAAACACGATAGCCGTGAAACCCCGCCGCCTCCGCCTGTCCGACCACCTCATCCGTTTCGTCCCTAAAGAAGCCCCAAGCCTTCTTCCACACCTAATACCAGATTGAGGTTTTGTACAGCCGCGCCGGAAGCCCCCTTGCCGAGATTATCGAACACCGCCACCAGGTTCGCCGTGTCCTGGTCCGGATTGCCGAAGACATGGATCAGGAGTTGATTGGTATTGGCAAGCGACGCCCCATTGACAGCATTGGCGGCGGCGCTTTCCTCGGCCGTGGCGACGCGCACAAACGGTTCGCCGAGATAATGCGCCGTCAGCAGATTGCGCACCGCGTCGATATCCGGCTCATCGGGCAGCGCCCACAGGTGCAGCGGCACCTGGACGATCAGGCCCTGCGGGAAATTGGCGACGATTGGCGTGAAGACCGGTGGCGACTCCAGGCCGGAATAGAGAGTCATTTCCGGCAGGTGCTTGTGCGCCAGGCCGGTGGCGTAGAGGCGCTCATGCCCCTTGCCGTAATCGGGGCCGCCCTCGAATTCGGCAATCATTGATTTACCGCCGCCGCTATAGCCCGTCAGCGAGGTGGCGGTGATCGGAAAGAAGGATGGAATGATGCCGGCCTCGACCAGCGGACGCGTCAGGGCAATGAAGCCCGTGGCGTGGCAGCCGGGATTGCTGATGCGCTTCGAGGCCGCGATGGCGGCGCGCTGATCGTCGCTCATTTCCGGGAAACCGTAGGTCCAGTCCGGATCTGTACGGAAGGCCGTCGAGGCGTCGATCACCCGCACGTCAGGATTATCAATCATTGACACGGCCTCGATCGCCGCCGCGTCCGGCAGGCACAGGATCACGGCGTCGGCCGAATTGAGCGCGGCCTTGCGGGCGGCGGCGTCCTTGCGCTTATCGTCGCTCAGGCGGACCAGTTCGATATCCGGACGCTTTTCCAGCCGCTCGCGGATTTGCAGACCCGTGGTGCCGGCCTCGCCGTCGATGAAAACCTTGTGGGACATAGGACGCTCCTGAAAAGGACGAAAGCAAGAAAGTAAGATACCCCACCACCACTCGCTACGCTCATGGTCCCCCTCCCCGGCCTAGCCGGGGAGGTACAAGTAAGGATTTTTCTTCTTGTACCTCCCCAGTTTACTGGGGAGGGGGACCGCGCCTCTCTTGAGGCGTGGTGGTGGGGGTTCTTACTTCAAAAACAAGACAAAGAAAAAGCGCTCCGGTTGCCCGAAGCGCTTTTCCGCATGAGTTTGTGGCTCGTGCGATTAACGCTTCGAGAACTGGAAGCTCTTGCGCGCCTTGGCGCGGCCGTACTTCTTACGCTCGACGACGCGCGAGTCGCGGGTCAGGAAGCCGGCGGCCTTCAGGGCCGGGCGCAGACCGGGTTCGTAATAGGTCAGGGCCTTGGAAAGACCATGGCGGATGGCGCCGGCCTGACCCGACAGGCCCGAACCCTGGACCGAAACGATCACGTCGAACTGCGAGGCGCGGTCGGTCAGGTTGAGCGGCTGGGCGATCATCATGCGCAGGACCGGACGGGCGAAATAGACTTCCTGTTCGCGGTCATTGATGATCCACTTGCCGGAACCCGGCTTGATCCAGACGCGGGCGATGGCGTTCTTGCGCTTGCCGGTGGCGTAGGCGCGGCCGTACTTGTCGAGCTGCTGGACGCGGACGGGCGCGGCTTCCGGGCTGGACGACAGCGAGGCCAGGGCTTCGAGGCCCTGAGCGGGAGCGGTTTCAACTTCAGACATGATTAGACGCTCCGGACGTTCTTGCGGTTCAGCGACTTGAAGTCAACGACTTCCGGCTGTTGCGCTTCGTGGGGGTGGGCGGCGCCGGCGTAGATACGCAGGTTGGTCATTTGACCACGGGCCAGCGGGCTTTCCTTCGGCATCATGCGCTCGACGGCCTTGGTCAGGACGCGCTCGGGATACTTGCCGTTCAGCAGTTGGCCAAGCGTGCGCTGCTTGACGCCGCCGGGGTGGCCGGTGTGCCAGTAGAAGATTTCGTTTTCCTTCTTGCCGGTCAGGTGGACCTTCTCGGCATTGATGACAACGATATAATCGCCGGAATCGACGTGCGGCGTGTAGGTGGGCAGGTGCTTGCCGCGAAGACGCATGGCGATGTACGAGGCCAGACGGCCGAGCACGGCGTCCTCGGCGTCGATCACGATCCACTTCTTCTCGACATCTGCGGGCTTCAGCGCCGCGGTCGTGGAGGTCAACATGATAAAATCCTTAGATTTCCCCCCGAAAAGGATATCCGGGCGGAGAAGAGCGCGGGATATACGGGAGCAATCCCGCGCTGTCAATGCAAAATAATTCCAAAACCCGTTTGTAAGATTTTGTTTTTAAACGGAAAAATTGAATAGGTATTAAATTACCGTAATATTTTCACCGTCCTATCGAAACACCCGGTCGGCGCGGGCCACCACCCAGGTCAGCCAGACGGTCAGGGCCAGCAGGCAGACCGCCACGAACTGGTGCGCCAGCGCAAAGCCCAGTTGCACCACGGTAACCAATGTGACGACGCCCAGCGCCGCCTGAATCCAGACCGCCGCCGCCAGCGCCGCCGCCAGGGTTTTCAGGTTGTCGTCATTGGCCTTGCGCGCCGCCACCAGCGCATAAGCCGTGGCGGCGATGGTCAGCAGATAGGCGTTCATCCGGTGCATGAACTGCACCAGCCCCTGGTCGTGCAGGAAGCTGTAGCCGATCCCCTTCACCCACTCGACCGGCGGGAAAAGATGCCCGTTCATCAGCGGCCAGTCGTTATAGACATAACCCGCCCGGTTGCCGGCCACCAGCGCGCCCAGCATACATTGGGCGAACACCAGAAACAGCAGGACGCCCGTCGCCCAGCGCCAGCCATCCGGCGCGCCGCGGCCGCGTTTCTGTCCCTCCAGCGCCTCCAGTCCGGTCCAGATCGTGAGGCACATCAGGAAAAGCGCCAGCGACAGATGGATCATCAGCCGCTCCGGCGCCACCTCGACCCGCCCGGCCAGGCCGCTGGAGACCATCCACCAGCCAACTGCGCCCTGCACGCCGATCAGCACAATCAATCCACCGCAGCGCCAGATCAGCCGCCCCGGAATCTCGCGCATCAGCAAAAGCCCGATAAAGCCCAGCAGATAGACCGCGCCCAGGCCGCGCGCCAGCAGGCGGTGCGCCCATTCCCACCAGTAGATGCCCTTGAATTCGCTCAGGTCCATATGCGGATTGACCTGGCTGAACTGCGGAATTTTCTTGTAGTTGTCGAACTCGGCGCTCCACGCCTGTTCGCTGGTGGGGGGAATTACCCCGGCGATCGGCTTCCATTCGGTGATGGAAAGACCGGATTCGGTCAGACGCGTGGCGCCGCCAACACAGACCAGGGCCAGAACCAGAAAGGCCGCCACGAACAGCCAGGCCGCCACCAGCGGAGACTTGAGGGGAAGTCGCACTATACGCTTCATTCTACATCCAACTTCTAATCCCGGATTTCAGCACCCGGCGCTTGCGCAAATCCTTGCCGTTACCGCCGATTGACTGTAACTAAGTTCTGCCGGCGCGTCTCGTTCCGGTTTGATTTTGCCCATACCGGGAACAGCTTTCAAGCGCTTCGCGCAGGAAAAGGGCCGAAACAAGGCCAAGAAAGGACGCCCTCCGCCATGACGGCAGAGAACTATATCCTGGCGACGCTGGCCGGTTTCGTGGTCGGATGGATCGCCAACGCCATGAGCAAAAGCCGTTTCAGCTTTCCAATCAATGTCTTCGTCGCCATTTTCGGCGCCGTTCTGCTCAATTTTTTCATCCGCAGCAGCGAAATGCTCGGCGATCACTTTTTCTCGATCCTGCTGGTTTCCTTCGCCGGCAGTTCGATATTGCTCAGTCTGTTCCACCTGACCCGCATGATCGAGCGCCGCTGATGCCAAATCCGTTCGACCGTCTCTCCCTGCCGCAACGCCGCGCCCTCACCTGCTTAGGGATTCTCGTCTGGCTCGGCTTTTACGTCTGCGTGGCAGCGGCGCTGGCGGGCTTCCTGCATGGCGGCCAGATCACCGCCCTGATCTTCTACGCCCTGGCCGGAACGCTGTGGGGCGTGCCGATCATTCCGCTGATTTCCTGGTCGGAAAACTACAAGGGAAAAAAGAAAAGCAAATGAGCGAAGACGTGGTGAAACCGGTGCTGCCGGCCATCGGCAAGGGCCGCCTCGAAGCCTTCAGCGATGGCGTCATCGCCATCATCATCACCATCATGGTGCTGGAACTGCATACGCCTGAAGGCGTGGACCTGCGCGCCCTGCTCGATATCGGCCATACCTTCCTGCTCTATGCCCTGAGCTTCATCTATGTCGGCATCTACTGGAACAATCACCATCACCTGCTCCATGCCTGCCACAAGGTAAACGGCGGCGCCCTGTGGGCCAACCTGCACCTGCTGTTCTGGCTGTCGCTTATCCCCTTCACCACGCGCTGGATGGGCGAAAGCGATCTCGCCACCATCCCCACCGCCGCCTACGGCTTTTCGCTGCTGATGCCCTCCATCGCCTACGGCATACTGGTCAAGATCCTGATCGCCGTGAATGGCAGGGACAGCGCCATCGGCCGGGCGATCGGCAATGATTTCAAGGGCTATGTCTCGACCGCCATCTATATTCTGGGGATCGCCCTCACCTTCTGGAACAGTTTCGCCGGCATCGCCTGCTATGTCGTCGTGGCCCTGATCTGGCTGGTGCCGGACCGGCGGATCGAGCACGAATAATCCCCGCTGTTTCGGTGCGAACTATGCTTTGCATATGGAACAGACCGATATCACCCAGCGCCTGCGCAACCTCGCCAACCGCCTCCTTGAGGCTTACGAGGCGATAGACCTGCCCACGACCTTCACGGAGGCCGACCGCGCCGCAAAGGCGCTGATCTCGATCGGCAAGGCGATTAAGCTGGCCGGGGATGAAGTGCCTGCGCCGAAAGCGGCGGCGCCGGCTGTTGCATCGCCACGACAGGCGGCGGGACCGTCACCCTATCTGGCCGTCGAGCGTCAGGCGAAAGCGCTTATGGAAGCCGACAAGGCGCTCCGCGGCGGCCAATTGAGCGACGCGGAAATCGATGCGCTGCTGGGACCGCCGTGACCCGACAGTCTGGCGGTTTTGATCATAAGCACGAATGCACACGAATAGACACGAATGAATGCAAATCCAGGTCGTTCACTCATAAATGGTCTCGTCAGATGTAGCGTCCTGATGCAGCCATCTCTTCAAGGCTAGAGCATGCAGTTTCAAACAGATCCTGAACATTAATTTGTTCATTCCGCTCGATGCGTTTGGATATCGCGGTCATTGGATAGCTGTAGATCGAAGTGCCCGGCCAATTTAGAGCTGGATCGCAGCCATACTCGTCATCGACCGTGACCCAATCCAGCAAAAGCCTTTGGGCAAGTGCATCACCAAAGCCGATGCCAAGAGCTTGTAATTTCCATGTCTCCTCCTGCCTCACCCATCCGTTCCTGAGAATGGCACCAATAATAAACAGCTTACCCTCTAGCGTCGCGTATTGTGTGTCGGATTCAGAGACAAAATGTCCTTTTATCCAATTGCGAGCGGCTTCAATTCGCTCACCTTCTTCGGCACGCAGAGGTATTGGGACAGGTACAGTCATACAAGTTTTATGACGGGAACGGCGCTATGAGTCCACGACCTAATCTTTGACGACACTATACCGCCCAAAAGTAAGCCAGTTCTATTCGTGTTTATTCGTGTGCATTTGTGGTTCGCAAATTGAGGGTGTCGCTGCGCGACGCATTTTTGTGGGCGCGACAGGATTGATTACGCTTCGCTCCATCGCGTCTTCGTGACAGGCAAGCCTGTCCCTCGCCGTCGAACCTTTCACGGTTCGATATCCTGGCGTTCAGAGCGTTTAAAAATTAAGGGCGACCCACAAGGGGCCGCCCTTAATTTTTAAATGGTCGGAGCGACAGGATTCGAACCTGCGACCCCTTGACCCCCAGTCAAGTGCGCTACCAGGCTGCGCCACGCTCCGCCAAAACATAAGGAAAACAGCGAGTGTCGCCCCTAAGAGAGGCGGCTTATAGAGACGATCATCGCCCCCGGCAATCCCCAAAAGTCAGATTTACCGGAAATTCCACCGGAAATTAATCGCGCTTCACCCTGCCGATATGACGCGCCAGACTGGCCTGAGCCTCTTCCAGCGTCCGGGCGATATTCAGGAAACTGTCGCGCATTTCCGCCGACATGCCCGCGGCCGGAATAGCCTGCGCATTGCCATAGTCGAACACCGGTTGCGCCACGCCCGCCGCGTTCTCAGTGGCGATTTCATCCCGCGACACCAGCCCCTGCTCGGTCGCCACGGCCTCATCGGCCGGGCCGGAAAACCGCTGGCCCGCCGGATTGAGAATCGCCTTCTGCCCCTCGTCCTTGAAAAGCTTCTGCACGCCGCGAATGGTGAAGCCGCGATCATAGAGCAGGGTTTTCACGCCCAGCAGCAGATCGACATCCTGAGGCCGGTAGAAACGGCGCCCGCCGGCGCGTTTGGTCGGGCGGATAAAGGTAAACTTGGTTTCCCAGAAGCGCAGCACATGCTGCGGCACGCCCAGAGCATCGGCGGCCTCGGAAATGGTCCGTAAGGCTAAAGGCCCCTTGTTCACCGCTGCGCTACCTCGTTATTCGTGTGTGCCGGCATCGACGCGCGCCTTAACGATTTGCGAGGCGCGGAACGAAATCACCTTGCGCGGATCGATGGCGGCGGGCTTGCCGGTCTTGGGATTGCGGCCGATGCGGGCGTTTTTCTCACGCACCTGAAAGACGCCGAACCCCGACAGCTTCACCGTATCGCCGCGCTCCAGCGCCTCGACCACCAGATCGAGCGTGCGCTCGACAATGGCGGCGCATTCCTGGCGCGGCAAACCGAGTTCATTATGCACGTCTTCAAAAAGTTCTGCCCGCGTCAAGGTCTGCGATTTCATGATATCTCCCGCCCGTGCCAGAAAGGTTCCACAGAATGGCTTTAACCAATACAAGCATACACAATGCCGCAATTATCGCTATCCGTCAAAGGCTTATAGCGAACTTGTGATTAAAAGCGTGAATCCGGAGGCCTGGCAGTGCGGAAAAGAGGCGATCCACAGATTACGCAGATTTTTCAGTCTCTTACCGGCGCCCCGCATACCCGCCGCGCGAAGCGCATCCTTAATCTGCGCAATCTGTGGATAAACCTTCCGCCTACAGACGAATAGCCGCCGCGCCCCAGGTCAAACCGCCGCCCAGCGCCTCGATCAGCACCAGGTCGCCGCGCTTCACCCGGCCATCCTGCATCCCGACATACCAGGCCAGCGGGATGCTGGCCGCCGAGGTATTGGCGTGTTGCGCCACGGTCGAGATCACCTTGTCCTCATCGAGGCCCAGCCGTTCGGCCACGCCGTTGAGGATGCGCTGATTGGCCTGGTGCGGAATGAACCAGTCGATATCGGCGATTTCGAGATTGGCCTTTTCCACAGCCGCTTCAACGGCTTGCGATATCTTGTGAACCGCATGCCTGAAGACCTGATTGCCCTGCATCCGGATCTTGCCGATGCGGTTTTCAGCCTCGAACGTACCGCCATCGACATAGAGCAGATCGACCTTGGAGCCGTCGCAGCGCAGATCGAAACCGAGAATGCCGCGATCGGCCTTGGTCCCCTCGCCTTCCACCGGTTCGACCACGACCGCACCGGCGCCGTCACCGAACAGGATGCAGGTGCCGCGGTCGGAATAATCCAGCAACTGGCTCATCGCCTCGGCGCCGATCACCAGCACACACCTGGACAAACCGCGCGCCACAAAGCCATCGGCCACGCTCAGGGCATAGACGAATCCCGAACACACCGCCTGAACGTCAAAAGCCGGACAGGTCGGCGCGCCCAGCTTGCTCTGCACGATCGAGGCCGTGGAGGGAAACGGCATGTCCGGCGTGGTGGTGGCGACGATGATCAGATCGACCTCTTCCGCCGTCCTGCCGGCGGCCGCCAGGGCGATCTTCGCCGCTTCCACCGCCATGTCGGAGGTCTTCATGCCGTCGTCTATCTTGTGGCGCTGACGGATGCCGGTCCGTTCCGTGATCCAGGCGTCGGACGTATCGACCACCCTGGCCATATCGTCATTGCTGATCACTTGCCGCGGCAAAAACCCGCCGACTCCGGTGACAGCCGATCTTAACACACGCATATCTAGTTTACCTTATCGTCCACGGTCGCCAGGGGGTCCCCGGCTGACGATTCTTTTATCTGTGCGCCGGCGGCAAGCGCTTCGGCCGCCGCGAGGCTTTGCGAAAATTCAGCCAGCGACTCGATGATATCCCGCTCATAACCGCTGGTGGCCAGGGAAAGCCCGACGCGAATGGCGTTCGAGAAAGCCCTGGCGTCGGCGCCGCCGTGACTCTTGATGACGATGCCCTTGAGGCCCAGCAGCGGCCCGCCGTTGGCGGAACCGGGATCGATGCGCCTGGCCATCGCCTTCAGGGCCGGACCGGCCAGAAGCGCGCCCAGCATGGCCAGGGGCGAAGACCTGAAGGCGTCCTTCAGCAGATCCTTGACGAACCGGGCCGTGCCCTCGGCGGTCTTCAGCGCCACATTGCCGGTGAAGCCGTCGGTGACCGTCACATCCACCGTGCCGGCGCACAGGTCCGTGCCCTCGACGAAGCCGTGATAATTCAGGCCCAGCGTGTTTTCCCGCAGCAGCTTGTGCGCCTCACGCACCTCCTCATGGCCCTTGACATCCTCCGAACCGACATTGAGCAGGCCGATGGACGGCTTTTCCACGCCATGCACGGCGCGATGAAAGGCCGCGCCCATCAGCGCGAATTCGATCAACTGGCGCGCGTCAGAGGTCACATTGGCCCCGACATCGAGCACGGTGCCGACCCCCTTCTTATTGGGCCACGAACAGCCGATGGCCGGACGCTCCAGATCGTCGGTCCGCATCTTGAGGATCATTTTCCCCAGCGCCATCAACGCGCCGGTATTGCCGGCCGAAATCACCGCCCGCGCCGCGCCTGATTTCACGGCATGAATGGCGTTGGACAGGCTGGTATTGCGGCGGCGGATGGCCTGGGCCGGTTTTTCATCCATGGCGACGCACTGGTCGGTATGGACGACGACCGAACGCGCTTTCAGCTTCGGCAGATGCGCCAGTTCGGCATTGATTCGCGCTTCATCGCCATGAAGCTGAAAGAACAGCTCCGGATGCTCGTCGAGCAGCAGCGCCGCGCCGCATACCGTCACCGCCGGACCGTGATCGCCGCCCATGGCGTCGATCGCCATGACGACTGCGCCTTTGGGAATAACGGGATTCGCTTGAGGTTCTGTTTCTGCCGACACGGACCTATCTGACCTCACCTAAGCTTTTCTCACTCATGCCGCCGCCCTGACATGAGCGCACGGAAACAAGCCGCGGACGATAGCGGCACTTTGCAACTATGCAAGCCCAATCGTGCGCCGGGATACTTATGCGGTCGCCCGTCATGCGGCTATTCCTCACGTTTCAACTGCGCCAGGACGGCGAAAGGCGACGGCTCCTGCATCGTTTCCGGCTCCTCGAAAACCGCACCCGGCTTGCGCGCGAAAGGATCATAGGCCTCGCCCAGCGCCTCGATGACATATTGCCCCAGATCGATCTGGCCGTTTTCGATCACATCGGGTTCATCGAGATCGCTCAATGTGAATTCGCGGGCGCCGATTTCGGCAACCTCAGTGGTCATGCGTTGTTTTTCAATGCAATCGATCTCAAGCTCGCTCGCAATATCGTGCGTGAAAGGCTCCAGGGTCACGCCGCATTCCTGCGTCACCTCGCCTTTCAGCGTCAGGCGCACGCGCACGACCGGCTTGTCTCCCGCCACGGAACGGGTTTCGATATGGGCCGTCAGGTTGTTCAGTTCAATCATGCCAAACGCCTGGCCAATGGCGGCGCGGCGGGCGTCGTCAGCCGTCAGATCGACTTTCAGGCCCTTGGCGGCCTGGTCGAAACGTACGCGATGTTCCCAAAGCCCCGTATCCTGCTGATCGCTCATTATACATCTCCACTGATCACAAGGTTCGCTGAGTCTGGCTCATTTTCAAGCGCCGCCGACTGCGGAAACGCCAATCGGCCAGCCAGGGCCTCATCGATCCTGAAACCATCCTGCGCCGCCTCGGCATAGATGGCGAAGGCCCGGGCGCGTTCAAGAACCGCCGCCGAAACCGCCTCATTCCCGGTTTCCCCCTCCATTTCGTCGTCACCATAATCCGAACCGGCCATTATGGTGCGCGCAGTATAATCGGCCACGGCGGTCAGGCCGGCGTTCTCGCGCCACAGGTCGTCCCAGCGCTTCAGGCGCGTATAGATGACCTGACCGAGCTTTTTCATCTTCTTCGGCACACTGAGATCACCGACCCCCTGTTCCCGCAGGGTCGAATCGAGCGCCAGCAGGAAGGAATCGAACAGCGCCTGCGCCGTTTCCTGCGCCTGGCCGTGGCGCGAATCGGACGCCGGCAAAGATTTCAGCCGCGTCACAACCAGCCCGACATGGAAGGTCAAAAGCTCGAAACGCGCGCCGATGGCGTCGTCCACGCCATAGTCGAGATAGAAGACCGGCAGCCTCGATTGCGTCACGCAGGCCACATAGAGCCTGTCGCCGGTCTGCTTTGCGGGGCGCGGTTTGAAGACGGATGTAAGCTTGTCCAGAAAAGGGTGCATAACGTATCTTTGCCTGGCCGGAACCGGTGAAATATCCCCGATGACACAGAGAAGATGTGTCGCCCTTCAGGCGCGGTATCCGGCGAAAAATTTGCTGTTCATGGCCATGTTTAGGCCTTAAGCTTGCCGTAAGCCTAATTTCCCTATAGGTCAAATGCGTTTCGTTTTCTAAACAGGATATTCATGCGCCCCCCTTTGTCGAAAGAATGGCTATCTCTCAAGACAAGCCTTGCTCTGGTCGCCGCGTCCGCCCTGGCCCTGCTGGGCACGGCCTGCGCGCCCACCATGACGCACCATGGCTACCTGGCGCATGAGGCCAAACCCTCGGTGGATATCAAGGTCGGCGACACGCAGGCCACCGTGCTCGACAAGATCGGCGCGCCGTCGCAGACCTCGGTCTACAAGCCGTCGGAATGGTACTATATCGACCAGGTATCGATGAAGATGACCTACAAGCAGCCCCGCGTCACGGCGCGCTCGGTCACGGTCGTCGATTTCGATCCGGCCACGCAAACGGTCGCCGCCGTGAAAACCCTGTCTCTGGCCGATGGCCGCGTACTGACGCCAAATCCCAACAAGACCCCGACCAGAGGCCGTTCGCTGACCGCGCTTGAGCAGATCCTCGGCACGGTCGGCCACCAGCGCCTCGACAACAGCCAGGACACCAATCCCGGCAACAACCGCCGCCGCGATTAGGCCTTACGGATATTCCAATAAAAAAAGCCCGCCAGATGTACGCCTGGCGGGCTTTTTGTTTAAGAAAGCGATCCACAGATAAGCCAGATAAGCACAGATGATTTGAGCTTGCTCGACGGTCCGCATCGATCTTGACGCTTTGTCTGACGGTCGCTTTGCGACCATCGATTTCGCTTATCGGTACACAGATGTTTCCACGGGCCATCTGTACTTATCTGGCTTATCTGTGGATCACTTTTCCTAAAAAAAAAGCCCCCGCCGTTTCCGGCGGAGGCCATTACCTTAAGCCCCGTGCGCCAGCACCGCCAGCATCAGGAGCGCCACGATATTGGTGATCTTGATCATCGGGTTGACCGCCGGACCAGCCGTATCCTTGTACGGATCGCCGACCGTATCGCCGGTCACCGAGGCCTTGTGCGCTTCGGAACCCTTGAGGTGTTTCACGCCGTCCTTATCGATAAAGCCGTCCTCGAACGATTTCTTGGCGTTATCCCAGGCGCCGCCGCCGGAGGTCATCGAGATGGCGACGAAGATGCCGGTCACGATGACGCCTAGGAGCATGGCGCCCAGGGCCTCAAACGCCGGCACCGCGCCGCCGATGAAGTAGACGATGGCGAACAGGACGATGGGCGACAGCACCGGCAGCAAGGACGGAATAACCATTTCCCTGATCGCCGCTTTTGTCAGCATATCGACCGCCCGGCCATAGTTGGGCCTGGAGGTGCCGGCCATGATGCCGGAATCCTCGCGGAACTGCTTGCGCACCTCTTCCACCACGGCCTGCGCCGCGCGGCCGACCGCCGTCATGCCCATGCCGCCGAAAAGATAGGGCAGCAGGCCGCCGATCAGCAGGCCGATCACAACCCAGGGCGACGACAGCGAGAAGGTCAGGTTACCCAGCCCCCGGAAGATGGCCGGAGCGTCGGTCAGACCGGCGAAGTATTTCAGGTCTGAGGTATAGGCGGCGAACAGCACCAGGGCGCCGAGGCCCGCCGAGCCGATGGCATAGCCCTTGGTGACGGCCTTGGTGGTGTTGCCCACCGCATCGAGCGCATCGGTGGTGTGACGCACTTCCGGCGGCAGACCGGCCATTTCGGCGATGCCGCCGGCGTTATCCGTCACCGGGCCGAAGGCGTCGAGCGCCACGATCATACCGGCCAGGGCCAGCATGGTGGTGGTGGCGATGGCGATGCCGAACAGGCCCGCCAGCAGGTAGCAGCCGATAATACCGGCCACGATGATCAGGGCCGGCACCGCCGTCGCTTCCATCGAGACCGCAAGGCCCTGGATGACATTGGTGCCGTGACCGGTGACCGAGGCCTGAGCGATGGAGACGACCGGGCGCTTGCCGGTGGCGGTGTAGTATTCCGTCACCACGATGAAGCCCGCCGTCACCGCAAGCCCGACCAGGCCGCAATAAAAGAGCGTCATGCCGGTGAAGTGGAAGGTGGCGCCGGCCGAGACATATTCAAACGGCGTATCGAAGCCGAGGCCCGGCAGATATTTGATGACCGCCGCCAGCGCCACGATCGACAACAGGCCGGTGGCGATCAGGCCCTTATAGAGGGCGTTCATGATGTGGTTATCCTTGCCGAGGCGGACAAAGAAGGTGCCGATGATCGAGGTGACGATACAGACGCCGCAGATGACCAGCGGCAACAGCATCATCATGCCGACATAGGGGGTGTCATTGAAGAAGATCGCCGCCAGGACCATGGTGGCGACCGTGGTCACCGCATAGGTTTCAAACAGGTCGGCCGCCATGCCGGCGCAATCACCGACATTATCCCCGACGTTATCGGCGATGGTGGCGGGGTTACGGGGGTCATCTTCGGGGATACCGGCCTCGACCTTGCCGACCATATCGCCGCCGACATCCGCGCCCTTGGTGAAGATGCCGCCGCCGAGACGGGCGAAGATCGAGATCAGGGACGCACCGAAGCCGAGCGATACCAGGGCATTGATCAGGTCGCGGTCATGCGCGGCCAATCCCATCGGGCCGGTCAGGAAGGCATAGTAGCCCGCCACGCCGAGCAGCGCGCCGCCGGCCACGAACAGGCCGGTGATGGCGCCCGCATTGAAGGCCAGTTTCAAGCCCTTGGCGAGGCTTTCCGAGGCCGCCTGCGCCGTGCGGACATTGGCCCGCACCGAAATCAGCATACCGGCGTAACCGGCGGCGCCCGAAAGCACCGCGCCGATCAGGAAGCCGATGGCCGACAAATAACCGAGAAAGATAAAGGCAAGTATGAAAATGACCACGCCGACCATGGCGATGGTGGTGTACTGACGCTTGAGATAGGCCGCGGCCCCTTCCTGAATCGCCGCGGCGATTTCCTGCATACGCGCATTGCCCGCATCGGCCTTCATCAGACCGAGAGTCTGAACGACGCCGTACAACAGGCCAAGTATGCCAGCCGCAATGGCCAGCACCAAAGCAATATTCATAATGTAACCCCTGTGTCTTTATATTTGAGGAGCGCGCAAGCCTGCCGCCCCATTTTCGGGAATCAAAAAGAAGACAAAATACAGAGTCTTATTTTCGATTGAGGCGGAGAGTGCCAAATGTTTATCTGAGTTTCAAGACTTGATGTCGCGGCAACCCATTATAATCCAAGGGCTTTCCGGCCGCGAATGCTGCAATGCGGGGCGCGAATACTTATAGCATATAAATTCAGGATGTTACGCCAGACGCAGCGCAACACAACCGGCGGAATACAGGTCAGCCCGGATGACGCTTGGGGCTTTGCCTGAGAATATCGATCGACTTGATGACGCCGGGACCGGTGATTTTCGCCCATTCGGCGGTCATGACCTGCTTGAAGCGCGGTTCATCGAGCAGGTAATCCTTGCCGGGCTGGGCAAAGGAAATCCGCGAGGCCGTCCGGACCAGGGCGTCGCGGAAATAGGGTTCCCTGTTGCGGAACAGGGCCTCGTCGGCCGTCATGGTCAGGTTGATGCGGATATTCAGGAAGATGTAGTTGACCAGCCGGCCGTCAACCGTGACCGGAATGGCCACCGCGCCCAACTGAACCGAGGCGTGGCCGGCCTTTTTCGCGTCTCCGCCCGCGCTTGCCACCGCGGGCGCGGCGCCCAGGCAAAGGGAGGCGGCAACAGCGCCCAGCAGGCGGCGGCGGTTAAAGAGGCTTTTCATGCCCCGATTATGGCGCGGAATGATTGATAACGCCTGAAGACAGAAAGGCGGGGCTTATGAAAAACCCTCCGGCATGCCGGAGGGTTTAAATTCAGTGGCGGCGGCGCTTGCCGTCATGCCAGCGGCCGTGGTCGTCGCGCCAGCCATAGGGATTGTCATCGTCATGGCGCCACGCCTCCTTGTAGGCATAAGGCGGCGGCGTACTGTGGCGATAGCGGTCGTAATAGACATGCTGGTAGCGGTCCGAAGGCGGGCGGTTTTTGTAATAGACGACCGTATAGCCCGAAGGCGGCGGCGCCGGATCGTAATAGGCGCCCTGATAGGAATAGTATTCGCCGTTATAGCATTTGACGCTCGACTTGCCGACGCTGTTGCCGATCACGCCGCCGACGACCGCGCCGCCGACCGTGCCGAGGCCGCGCTCGTTCTTGGAAATCTGGCTGCCGACCAGGCCGCCGATCACCGCGCCGATGACCGTGCCGTTGGTCTGGGCGTCCTTCTTCTTGGCGTAGCAGTAGCCATCATAGCCCCGCAGGTCACGATCCTGCGCCGTGGCGATGGCGGGAACGGCGATAACCGACGCCAGGCCGAGCGCCAGCCCCGTTTTCAACAGTGTCTTCATCAGAATACCCTCCTCAGATTTTCGCGGCCGCATCCGCAGCCTGCATCAAAAGGGCTATGCGCAAACGCCGCCAGCCGCAATTCGGCCGTCCGATGGTTTCCGGGAGGATTTTATAAGTTTTCGGAAAAAGGCTTACAGCGGATGCGTGAAGCCCTTTTTCGCCACGTCCAGACGGCGGTTATCGGCCCATAGTTCCGCGCCGGCCGGGGTATCGTCGGACAGGCCGATACAGGCGCCGATATCGTAGAAACCGGCCATGACCAAAGCTCTCGCGCCGGCCTCGTCAGCCGTGCACAGAATCTGGTAATCATCGCCGCCGGTGACCAGATCGACCGGGCTGAGGCCCGAGGCGATGGCCGCGCGGGCGGACAGGCTGGTCGGCACCCGGTTGAGGTCCAGGCGGATCATCAGGGCATTGGCGCGGGCCAGGTGATCGGCGTCGGCCAGCAGCCCATCGGAAATATCCATGGCGCTGCGGGCGTGATCGCGGATGGCGGGAATGAGGTCGGTGCGGATCTCCGGCAGGTGATAGGCGCTGATGACCTCGTTCATGTCCTCGTGAGACAGACCCAGAAGCTGGCCCTGCAAGGCTTTCAGACCGAGATACCCCTGGCCGACATAGCCGCTGACCAGCACCCGGTCGCCCGGTTTTGCGCCCAGCCGCGACAGGGTTTTGCCGGCGGGCGCCTTGCCGAACATCGTCATGGAAACGACCAGCGGCCCTTCGGTGGAGACCGTATCGCCGCCGAACAGGCTAAGGCCGTAACGGTCCTGATCTATTTTCAGGCCACGCACGAAATCGGCCTTTTCGGCATAGGTCGTGCCGCGCGGCCAGGCGGTGACAAGCTGGTAGCCGTAGGGTTTCGCGCCCTTGGCGATGATATCCGACAGATTGACGCGCATCAGCTTGCGCGCCACCAGATCGAGCGGATCGTGCTCGAAGAAATGGACGCCGCCGACAAGGGCGTCGGTATTGACGACCAGATCCTGCGCCGCGTCGCCGGAAATGACGGCCACATCATCGATCAGCCCCCTCGCCTCGCGGCTCAGGCCCGCCAGCGGTTTGAACAACTGGTCGATGATGGAAAATTCGTCGGGTTCGCTCATACCGCTCTCGCCGCGATCAGAAGGCCGTCATTTTGCATGTAAAAGGCGAAAACACGACAAAACTTTCTGTGATTTTCGCCTGTTAAGGATTGTTTGCGCACATCGGCGGCTATGCCGTCGAGCGCAGCCCAATCTACTTGCGCACATCGGTGGCTATGCCGTCGAGCGCAGCCCAATCTACTTGCGCACATCGGCGGCTATGCCGTCGAGCGCAGCATTGACGAAACGGGCTTCGGTTTCGCCGTAGAAGGCGCGGGCGATTTCGACATATTCGTTGATGATCACCTGCAAACCGATATCCGGGCGGAACTTCAGTTCCCATGTCCCGGCGCGCAGGATGGCGCGGACGGTGGAATCAAGCCGTTCGATGCGCCAGCCGGAGGCCAGGCGGCCCACGATCAGCGGATCGATGACCGGCTGCTCCCTGACGACGGCGCGCGCGCCCTCGGCGAAGAAGGCTTCATCGGCGGCGGCCAGCGGTTCGCCGTCGAGATCGCCGTCAAAGCGATAATCGGAGAATTCGCGGATGACGGTTTCGACGCCCGCGCCGGTCAGATCAAGCTGGTAAAGCGCCTGGACCAGAACCAGACGCGCCACGGTACGGGCGCGCTTATCCTTGTTGGACAAGGATTTAGCCTCGGCTTCATTGGCGTTCAGTTGATCGATGACCGCCTTGAGGCTGGTCGGCTTGGGGCCGGCGCCACTCATTGGGCGCCATCCATCAGGGTCTTGCGCAGGGCTATCATGGTCAGGCAGACCTTGGCGACCGTGCCGCCCTTGTCACCTTCCGAACGGCGGGCGCGTACCCAGGCCTGCTCCCCGTCTTCCACGGTCAGGATGCCGTAGCCGATGGCCAGACGCTGCTTGTAGCCGAGATCCATCAGGCCGCGCGCCGATTCATTGCAGACATAATCATAGTGGGTGGTGTCGCCACGGATGACGCAACCCAAGGCCACATAACCGTCATAGGCGCGGCCCATCGGGCGGTGGGCGGCATCCTCGGCCATGGCGATGGCGGCGGGGATTTCAAACGCGCCGGGCACGGTCACCACATCATATTCCGCGCCAAGGGCGCTCAGGGCATCTTTCGCGCCGGCCAGAAGCTCATCGGCGATATCGTCGTAAAAGCGGCTCTCGACGATCAGGATGCGGAGCGGGTTTTCTATGGTCAAAACGAGTCGTCCTTTAAAAGGAATGGCAGTCAGGCTGCATACGCCTTTCTGCGGCAACGAAAAAGCCAAATCTTGGCGAGAAGGAAAGGAAGGGGTTTATCCACAGATTGCACAGATAAGTCAGATAGCTTCGGAACCACGAAACAAAGTTCGGCGGAGCCAATGGACACGAATAAACACGAATCAAAGACAAGCCTTTCTCGCATGGATATCTTGGCCACAAAAGCTCTGCAGCCTCACTCTGAAGGCGTTGCAGCAAATCCATCTTGTATCGCACGCGCCATAAAGTTGAAAGTTTCCCGTCCGCCGGCATCATGGCCGCCATCGATCGCTTTCAGCCTGAGCAAAGGCGAATTCAGGCAATTGCGGTAATCATAACGCGGATCGACGTTTTCATCAGCCAAGGCGTAAACCAGCCAGGTTGGGGAAGAAATCTGACAGGTGGTTTGCCTGTCATACCAGGCGTTGTCGAAACGTCCGGGCCAGTGATCTCCCATGACCTTGGCGTAGTGGGCTGCGATTACCGGAGTTATCTGGTTGAAGCCCGGTTTGATGCTTCCCGCGGGCCGGTCAAGAACGACTATGCCGAAGGATTTGAGAAAGGCGGGATCGAGGAAACGGTAATACATGCCGCCGAAGCTGGACATCACCAGCGCCACATTCTTTCGATCAGGATATCGACCTGCGACAAACGCTTGAATTGCGGACGCATCATTGCGCAACGATACCAGGCCACGCCGATTCAGGCGTGTAGCCAGATCGTAGGTATAGAGGGATCCGCCATAATGAACGACGTCTATGTTCAGGCCATCGTCCAGGAAGGTTCTGATACCGTCGCCACGGATAATGTCGACGGTCGAGGACGGTCCGCCGGGGACGAAGACAACGGTTTTCGCCGCAGGATCGATTTCGTAGGACTCTACCCATAGGCATTCGGGCGAGCATATCTTTTGCGACCGGTAGTGCATTGGCTTTCCGGCCGTCTCCGAAAGCGTAACTCCCCGGCCATCATATTCAATATAATGGCTGTAGCTGTTACCGCCGGTCTCAAATGAGCGACTATAGGTGTCGAAATCCTCAAGCCTGCTCTTGTAGCTGACGATCAGGTTGCCCGAATTTCGTTCTACAGCGCCGCCCACGATGAAAACGTCGGGGTGTTGGCTTGCAAAGGTCTGTAAGCGCCCTGCCAGATTCGGCGCCATATTCACCGGGTGAAAGGCGCCCGCCGTGAAATAGCCGACATAGGCGGAAAGGTCACTGTCCTCTATGAAACCGGTGCGCTTGTCGGCAATCGTAAGGTTGCGAAAACGGCCGTCCGGCGACGCTTGCAATACACTTCCCGACGCCAGCACATACACGTGGTCCTCGTCCTGCCGAAAATCGAGGTTTTCGTAGGGAGAGTCGTAAGCCTGACCGTAGGGGTCGAACAGAACATCTGTCGTGTCTCCCGTCGTGACCTTCATGGTATAACTGTTGTCACGGTGCAGATAGAAAAACCGGCTGCCATGAATTAGGCCATACACATCCCGCGCGTTTTCGCCGATGTTCCCTGCGGTCGCGCCTTGGGTTCGCGTCAGGATGGCCTGTGTCGTCGTATAAAAATGGTCGCCGGTCCCTGGAAAGATCGAAAAATAGTCCGACATCCATTTTGGATCATCGAACTGGTGAACGATCTTGCCGCAATCTGTCCTGCCGCCGAAGAGGCAGGACAAATTGTATTCCTGAACACTCCCCCCCGCCTGCACATAGGACAGGATATCCGGTTCACGCCAGAAATAGGTCGTGGGGGAGTTGAAAGCATTAATCTTGAATGCCGGGCAGGTTTTGTAGTCCTCTGTCATCAAACAGGCTGCCTTTATCATGAAAAGGCTTTTGTTATCGTAACGGCCAATCACGAAGGTCGAGTCTGGAGAAAACCCCAAGTGGCGGATATGCGCCACATCGGTAGCCGGCACTGGCCTGGCACTTAGAAGAACCTGCGCGTTAACCGATGGCGCGAGCAATCCAAAGAACAAGAAAGCAAGGCTAAAAATCTTCACACCAATCCTCCATAAATAGACGCGATTTGACACACCAAACATAGACCTTAAATCTATTCGTGTTTATTCGCGTCCATTCGTGGCTCCAAACCTTAAAGCGTCTGCCAGTCGATAATGCTCAGGCCATAGCCTTCCAACGCCGCCGGCTTGGGGCGGGTGCCGGACAGGGCGATCATGTCGCGCACACCGAGATCGAGCAGAATTTGCGCGCCGACGCCGTAATCGCGCAGACCGCGCGGGCTGGGATCGGCAGTCGCATCGACGCCGAACCGGCTGGAGAGCACCTTTGGGTCGGGATCGCGCAGCAGCACCATGACCGCCGGGCCGTTATGATCGGCCAGGATCTGCATAGCCTTCTGCACATGATGACTGCGCAGCCCCCCGCCCTGGCCGCCCAGAACATCCGAAGCGATATCAAGTTGGTGCATGCGCACAAGCGTCGGCTTGCCGGGCGACGGCTGGGATTTGACCAGCGCCAGATGTTCGGAATCATCGAGTTGATTGCGGTAGATCATCAGGCGGAACTGGCCGCCCCACTCGCTATCGAAAGGACGCTCCAGCACCCGCTCGACGAAGCGCTCCGTGCGGCGGCGATAGGCGATCAGGTCGGCGATGGTGCCGATTTTCAGGCCGTGCAATTGCGCGAACGGAATCAGGTCCGGCAGGCGGGCCATGGTGCCGTCGTCATTGATGATCTCGCAGATCACGCCGGCGGGATAAAGGCCGGCCATGCGCGAGATATCGACGGCGGCTTCGGTATGTCCGGCGCGAACCAGAACCCCACCGTCACGCGCCACCAACGGGAAGACGTGGCCGGGCGAGACAATATCGCGCGAATCCTTGGTCGGGTCGATAGCGACGGCGATGGTGTGGGCGCGGTCCTTGGGCGAGATGCCGGTGGAAATGCCGTCCTTGGCCTCGATGGAAACCGTGAAGGCCGTGCCGTTACGCGCGCCGTTATCGTGGACCATCGGCGGCAGACGCAGGGTCTTGGCGCGTTCGCCGGTGATCGACAGGCAGATCAGGCCGCGGGCGAAGCGCGCCATGAAGTTGATGATATCCGGTGTCGCCATCTGGGCGGGGATGACGACATCGCCCTCGTTCTCGCGGTCCTCGGCATCGACCAGGATATAGGGACGGCCATTGCGGGCGTCCTCCAGAATATCCTCGATGGAGGAGATCGGGCTGTCGTAACCATTATCCGGATTGGCACCCAAATCGATGGTGATCTTGTTGAGGGTCATCTTGTCTACTCTGTCTCAAACCAGCGGGCGGCATAGCGCGCCAGGCGGTCAACCTCAAGGTTTACGCTGTCACCCACGCTTGTTTTCGACAAGGTTGTGTGCAGCCAGGTGTGGGGAATGATGTTGACGCCGAAGGTCTGTCCCTCGACCTCGTTGACGGTCAGGGAAATGCCGTCGAGCGCCACCGAGCCTTTCGGGGCGATGAAGCGATACAGCGGCGCCGGGGCCTCGAAGATCAATCGGTAGCTGTCGCCATCCTGTTTGATGCTGACGAGCTTTGCCAGGCCATCGACATGACCGGAAACGATATGGCCGCCGAGTTCGTCACCGATCTTCAGGGCGCGCTCGATATTGATCTTTGTGCCTTCCTGCCACTGGCCGAGATTGGTCAGGCTGAGGGTTTCGTTGGAGACATCGAGATCGTAACTGCGGCCTTGCTTGGAAACCACCGTCAGGCAGCAGCCGGCATGGCTGATAGAGGCGCCGATCTCAACATCAGCGAGGTCGAAATCGACAGCCATGGTCAGGCGCACGCCGGCGTCCGATTTGATCAGGGTTTCGACTGTTCCCATGCTGGAAATAATGCCGGTAAACACTTGGTTCTTTATCCTTTATCGCCGGTGTCTGCCGGTCTTTCGCAAGGTATTTATCCACAGATTGCACAGATTAACACAGATTAAGAAAGGAAGAGGATTAAGGGGGAGAAATGGACATGTCAGCGTTCTGATCGGAGACAATGAGGGTGCGACGATTGACTTACCTTGAGCGCTTCGCGCTCTTTTAAGCGCCCCGCACTGACCAGATAATTCGGAGCTGAACTCCCTTAATCCTCTTCCTTTCTTAATCTGTGTTAATCTGTGCAATCTGTGGATAAATACCTTCCTTAACTTAACTCATAGGTTTCCCAGAGGTCATCACCGACCGACTGGACGCCCAGGCGCGTGAAACGCACCATGTGATTGATATCCTCAATATTCAGGTGCCCGATCACCGGGCGCGCATCCCCGCCCAGGATGGTGGCCGAGCGGAACCATTCAAGGCGATCAACAAAACCGGCACGCAGGAAGGCCGTGGCGATGACGCCGCCGCCCTCGACGAACAGGCGCTCGATGCCCGCCGCGCTGATCGCTTCCAGGGCCGCTTCGAGATCGACCCGTTGATGCTTTGACGGCACTTTCAGCGCCCGGACACCCAACGATTGCATTTCGCCAGTGATATCGGTCGTCGTCACCATATAGGTCGGGATGACCCGCGCCGTCTGGGCCAGTTTGGAGGATAATGGCAGGCGGGATCGGGAATCGAGTACGATCCGCGCCGGCTGGTAGCCTTCGTAATTGGGCAGGCGGACGGTGAGTTCAGGATCGTCCTTCAGCGCGGTTTCGATGCCGACCAGAACGGCGTCATGGCCGCCGCGCAGTTCGTGGACGACGCGACGCGCCTCCTCACCGGTGATCCATTTGCTTTGGCCGGAGGCCGTGGCGATGCGGCCATCGAGCGTGGTGGCGAGTTTGAGGGTGATTTGCGGGCGCATCAGAAAGGCCCCCACCACCATGCGCTCCGCACATGGTCCCCCTCCCCGTAAACGGGGAGGTATAAGTAATTATACTCCCCCGCTGGCGGGAGAGATGTCGCGGCGCAGCCGTGACAGAGGGGGGCCTTGATCGGCCTGTTACGCATCATCAGATGGCGAAATATCCTGCTCGCCCAGCCCTTGCCTGATGTCCGAAGGATCGGCGGGCGCGTCATCATGCAGCCCCTCGTCGCCCAGGAATTTGGCGAAGTCGGAGGTTTCGCGGAAGTCACGATAGACCGAGGCGTAACGCACATAGGCCACCACATCGAGGGATTTCAGCGCGTCCATGACCAGTCCGCCAACCGTATCGGACGGGATATCCGTCTCGCCCATGCTTTCCAGTTGCCGGACGATGCCCGACACCATGCGGTCTATGCGGTCCTGATCGACCGGCCGCTTGCGCATGGCGATGGCGACCGACCGTTCCAGCTTCGCCCGATCGAAGGGCGTGCGCCGGCCCGACCGCTTGACCACCATGAGATCACGCAACTGAACGCGTTCGAACGTGGTGAACCGTCCGCCGCATTCCGAGCACGAGCGTCTCCGGCGGATCGCCGCGCCGTCTTCCGACGGGCGGGAATCCTTCACCTGAGTCTCAAGGTTTCCGCAGAAGGGACAACGCATCTATTACCTTTAAGCGTAGATCGGGAATTGCTTGGTGAGCATCAGCACCTGGGCGCGGACCTTTTCCTGCACGGCCAGATCGGGCTGGCCGCCATTGGCCGCCATGCCGTCCACCACATCGGCGATCAGGTTGCCGATAGTGATGAATTCCGCCTCGCGGAAACCGCGGGTGGTGCCGGCCGGGGTGCCGAGACGGACGCCCGAGGTGATGGTGAAGGGCTTGTCATCGAACGGGATGCCGTTCTTGTTGCAGGTGATGAAGGCGGCTTCGAGGGCGGCTTCGGTGTCCTTGCCGTTCTGGCCCTTCGGGCGCAGATCGACCGACATGACATGGCTGTCGGTGCCGCCGGTGACGATGGCCAGGCCGCGTGAAACAAGTGTATCGGCCAGGGCGCGGGCATTGGCGACAACCTGCTTCGCATAGGCCTTGAACTCCGGCTGGAGCGCCTCGCCGAAGGCCACGGCCTTACCCGCGATGACGTGCATCAGCGGGCCGCCTTGCAGGCCGGGGAAGACCGACGAATTGATCTTCTTGCCGAGCGCTTCATCGTTTGACAGGATCAGGCCGCCGCGCGGACCGCGCAGGGTCTTGTGGGTGGTGGTGGTGACGACGTGGGCGTGCGGCAGCGGATCGGGATAGACGCCGCCGGCGACCAGGCCGGCATAGTGGGCCATATCGACGAACAGATAGGCGCCGACCGAATCGGCGATCTCGCGGAAGCGCTTGAAATCGATGTGGCGCGGATAGTTGGAGGCGCCGGCGATGATCAGCTTCGGCTTGTGCTGCTGGGCCAGGTCATTGACCTGTTCCATGTCGATCAGGTTGGTATCGCGCGTCACGCCGTAGGGCACGACATTGAACCACTTGCCCGACTGGTTGGCGGGCGAACCATGCGTCAGGTGGCCGCCGCAGGCCAGGTCCATGCCCATATAGGTGTCGCCCGGCTGGAGCAGCGAGAAGAAGACGGCCTGGTTGGCCTGGGCGCCGGAGTGCGGCTGGACGTTGGCGAAGGCGCAGTTAAACAGCTTCCTGGCGCGCTCGATGGCGAGGCGCTCGACATCATCGGCGTATTCGCAGCCACCGTAATAGCGGCGGCCAGGATAACCCTCGGCGTACTTGTTGGTCAGGACGGAGCCTTGCGCTTCCAGTACGGCCTTGGAGACGATGTTTTCCGAGGCGATCAGTTCGATCTGGTCCTGCTGGCGGTGCAGTTCGCCCTTGATCGCCGCCATGACTTCGGAATCTTGAGTGGCGAGATCGTTGTTGAAATAGCCTTGCGGGATGAATGAGCCGGCGTTCGCGGGTGCGTTCAAGGGAGCGATTCCTGTGCTGGAGGAAAGATAAGGGGGATATGGGGAGCGTTTACGCTTATAGCCAGCGCGAGGCAAGGTTTTTAAGCCGGATAAGCGTTAAACCAGCGTGCCGCGCCCGGACGATGACGGTTTTGGTCCGCCGGGTCCGTTGCCATGTTGATCAATGCCTTGGCCGAGCTTGTTTTTCAGCTTGAGCACGGCCAGCCGCTTGACGCCTTCCGGATCATTGACCGGCCCCATGGCCGTGGCTTCTTCAGCGGTATCGGCGTCGATCGCCGTCACCTTCAGATAAGCGCCCTTTCGCTGCATCTCTATATAGATCTCGGACATGGGGTGATCATGCCGCAGCAACGGTAAGAAAACAAGAAACCCCACCACCACGCCCATGAAGAATGGGCGCGGTCCCCCTCCCCGACAAGTCGGGGAGGTACAAGGGATAAGGGCTTTTGTACCTCCCCAGTTTACTGGGGTTTGGCGCCAGCGAAAGTATAGCTTTCGCAAGCCATGGGACCGCACGAGACGCGAAGCGGTGAGATGTGGGGGTGGGGTTTCTTGCTTAAAATCTTACGCCACGGCCGGCAGGCGGGCGACGTTGCACATGGTCCAGAGCTTGTCCATCGACTCGACCAGGTGATCGATCATCTCATCGGTATGATCCGGCGATGGCGTGAAGCGTAGGCGCTCGGTGCCCTTCGGCACGGTCGGGTAGTTGATCGGCTGGACATAGATGCCGAAATCATTCAGCAACATGTCCGACACCATCTTGCAGTGCTTGGCGTTGCCGACCAGCACCGGCACGATATGGGATTGCGTGGGGAAAGTGGCGATGCCCTTGGCGCGCAGCTTTTTCAGCAGGGATTGCGCGCGTTCCTGATGGGCGATGCGCTTTTCGTTGTGTTCCTTGAGATACTTCACCGAGGCGGTGGCGCCGGCCATGATGGCGGGCGGCAGCGAGGTGGTGAAGATGAAGCCCGCGGCCCACAGGCGCAGAGCATCGACCATGGCCGAGGTGCCGGCGATATAGCCGCCCATCATGCCGAACGCCTTGCCAAGCGTGCCTTCGATGATATCGATCTCGCCCATGATGCCGTCGCGTTCGGCCACCCCTGCCCCGCGTTCGCCATAGAGGCCGACGGCATGGACTTCATCGATATAGGTCAGCGCGCCGTATTTTTTGGCCAGGGCCACGGTGCCGTGGATATCGGAGATATCGCCGTCCATCGAATAGACGGATTCAAAGGCGATCAGCTTCGGCGCATTGGCCGGCGCCGCCTTGAGCAATTCTTCGAGGTGCTCGAGATCGTTATGGCGGAAGACATGGCGCTCACCACGGCCATTGCGGATGCCCTGAATCATCGAGGCGTGGTTCAGTTCATCCGAGAAGATGATCAGGCCGGGCAGGATCTTGTAGAGCGTGGTCAGGGTCGCCTCGTTGGCGACGTAGCCGGAGGTGAAGACCAAGGCGGCTTCCTTGTGGTGCAGGTCGGCCAGTTCGGCTTCAAGAGCGTTATGATACCAGGTGGTGCCGGAAATATTGCGCGTGCCGCCCGAACCGGAACCAACCGCATCAATGGCTTCGTGCATGGCCTGCATGACGATCGGGTTCTGCCCCTGGCCGAGATAATCGTTCGAGCACCAGACGGTGACATCCTGCTCGCTGCCGTCTTCCTTGATCCAGGTGGCGCGCGGAAACTGGCCGGCGTGACGCTTGAGATTGGCGAACACGCGATAGCGCCCTTCGGCGCGAACAGCTTCTACAGCGGCCTCGAAAGCGGCATTATAGTTCATATCAAACTCCGGCGGCGACACTTTCGCCGCGTATCCTGTTGACGAAATAGCGCTTCCGTCAGGCCCGATCAAGTCATCCGGGGGTTAAAAAACCCGCCTGAGATATTCAAAATGACATTGCGGCAAATCCATTTCAAATTCCAGCGGTTTTGCTTAAAGATACCTGCGCACATTGTCGCAGCGGGAGGATGCCATGTCGAAAATCTGGATATGCCTGTTTCGCGGCATCAATGTCGGCGGCAATAACAAGCTGCCGATGAAGGAACTGACCAGGATCATGCTTGCGGCAGGTCTGACGGACGTGAAGACCTATATCGCCAGTGGCAATGTATTGTTCGGCTCTGATCTCGATGAAGCGGCGCTGGAAAAGCTGGTCGGTAATCTGATTGAGACAAATTTCGGTTTCCGTCCGTCGATTTTCCTGATCACGCTGGCGCATCTGGAAAAGGCGCTGGCGGAAAACCCTTTCCGCGACCATGAGCATCAGGGCAAGGCGCAGCACGTTTTCTTCTTCAAGGCCCCGCCGGAAAAGGTCGATCGTGAACTGCTCGACAGTCTGAAGATCGACAGCGAAGCCTATGAAATCACGGATGAACTGATGTATCTCTATGCGCCGGAAGGCATTGGCCGCTCAAAGATGGTCGAGAAGCTCGGCCGCGCCATCAAGGCCGATATGACCGCCCGTAATCTCAATACGGTCGAGACCTTGCGGGATATGGCGATAGAGTTAGAAAAATAAGATTGATCCACAGATAAGCCAGATAAGCACAGATGGTTCGTGCGCTCAAGTCGATTTCGCATGTGTCGTCAATCCCTTAAAGACGCAAAGCGTCATTCCTTATCTGTGCTTATCTGACTTATCTGTGGATCACTTTCTTTTTTTTCTGCTGGGATGCAGGCAATAATCAGGAAGAGAAGGAATCCACAGATTACACAGATTAATTCGTGCAATTACCGGCCAATGGCCTATATCACGGCCAACCGATTAAACGGCGCGAAGCGCCATTCTTAATCTGTGCCAATCTGTGTAATCTGTGGATTCCCCTTCCTTGAGGCGCCCATGACCTTCAATCCGATCCTTGCCCCCTATCCCGCCGGTCGTCCGCGCCGCCTGCGCCAGAGCCACTGGATACGCGATCTGGTGGCGGAAAACCGCCTGCATGTCTCGGACCTGATCTGGCCGATCTTCGTCCATGATCAGGACAAGGCGCGCGACGCCATCGGCTCGCTGCAAGGCGTCGATCGGTTGAGCATCGCCGAGGCGGTGAAGGAAGCGCGTGAGGCAAAGGTATTGGGAATCAATGTCATAGCGCTGTTTCCTCATCTGAATGAGAAAATCCGCACTGCCGACGCGAAGGCCGCGCTCGATCCGGACGGACTGATCGCCCAGACCTGCCGCGCCATAAAGGCCGCCGTGCCGGACATCGGCCTGCTGGTCGATATCGCGCTCGATCCCTATACCGACCACGGCCATGACGGGCTGCTGATCGACGGCAGGATCGCCAATGACGCCACGGTGGAGATGCTGGTGCAGCAATCCCTGGCCTTAACCAACGCCGGCGCGGATATCCTGGCGCCTTCGGACATGATGGACGGCCGTATCGGCGCCATCCGCACGGCGCTGGAATCCGCCGGCCATCAGGACACGATGATCATGTCCTATGCCGCCAAGTACGCCTCGGCCTTCTACGGCCCTTACCGTGACGCCATTGGTGTCAAAGCGCTGAAGGGCGACAAGAAGACCTACCAGATGGATTCGGCCAATACCGAGGAAGCCCTGCGCGAGGTCGCCATCGATATTTCCGAAGGCGCCGACATGGTGATGGTCAAACCCGGCCTGCCCTATCTCGATATCGTCCAGCGCGTCTCCGACACCTTCAAGGTGCCGACCTTCGTTTATCAGGTCAGCGGCGAATACGCCATGATCAAGGCGGCGGTCGAGAAAGGCTATCTGGACCACGACCGCGGCGTGATGGAAACCCTGCTGGCTTTCAAGCGCGCCGGCGCTTCGGGCATCCTGACCTATTTCGCCAAGCACGTCGCCGAATTGCTGAAGACCTGATCATGGACACCTACAAAGACCTGCAAAGGGCACTCAATGCCGGCGCCTATGTCCGCCTGACCCTGGCCGATGGTGAGCACGAAGGCTTTGTCATCGCCCTCAGTCCGGCGCTGGTGCTGCTTCAGGCGATCCACGAATGGCAGGATGTCGGGGCGCTGGTCGTACCGATCGAATTCGTCGAAACCGTCGAGATTTCCGATTATCATGACGACCAGGTGAAGATACTCGATTTCAACAGCGTCAAGCGCACCAAGCGCTATGGCTGGGTGCGGCTTGGCGGATGGCAAGACCTGTTCAAGTCGTTACAGTTCAAGGAAAAATTCGTTGTCGTTTCGGCCGAAGACGGCACCGAGGTCGGGCTTGTCGATGCAATCGAAACCGATTGCGTGGTGATCAAGGCCATCGATCCCGGCGGCAATTGGCAGGCCGACGAGGTTGAATGGCCGTTCGACGATATCACGCTGGTGCAGTTCGATGACAGTTACAGCCGCACCCTGCAACGCTATACCGAGAAACGGGCGGCGAATTAGCCGCGCCGCGCCGCATCGATAGCGGCGACATCGATTTTCTTCATGTCCATCATGGCGGCAAAGGCGCGTTTGGCTTCATCGCCCCCTGCCGCCATCGCCTCGGTAAGGGTGCGTGGCGTGATCTGCCAGGAAATGCCCCATTTGTCCTTGCACCAGCCGCAGGCGCTTTCCTGCCCGCCGTTGCCGACAATGGCGTTCCAGTAGCGGTCGGTCTCGGCCTGGTCGTCAGTAGCGATCTGGAAGGAAAAAGCTTCGCTATGCTTGAACACCGGGCCGCCATTGAGACCGATACAGGCGACTCCGCCCACGGTGAACTCGACCGTCAGCACGTCGCCGGCCTTGCCGGAAGGATAATCGCCGGGCGCCTTGTGGACGGCCGTCACGGCGCTGTCGGGAAACACTTCGGCGTAAAAACGGGCCGCCGCCTCGGCATCCTTGTCGTACCAGATGCAAATCGTATTCTTCGCCATGTCCTGTTCTCTCGCTGTACAGATTTATCAGACTAGGCGTCCTGATGCCTCTCTTGAATTAAAAAGAGCGTGAAATCAGCTTTTATCATTCCTCCAATATACCCAACATGCGGCCAGGCTGGACGCTTCCATTCAGTTCTGATTTTGGGATTTGGAAAAGACGAAGTAATTGCGATAAGCGCCATCAAGCGCTGACCTGGCCAGCCGGCGTGCCTCTTCAGCCGATTTATTGAAATGCGTTTGATAATATTGCGCCATGGCGTCTTCAGCGGCGGGATAGCTCGCTTCGATTTGCGCGTATATTGCGGCAAAAGACTTGGCCTGCAGTGACCACCTCTTCAGCCCCCTGTCGATCTCCGCACGCGAATTGTAAGTATCGGGATAGGTCACCCATGGCCGTAAAGCTACATTGGCCCAGACCTTTGCAACATCTGTGCGGATGCTTACCGTATAATTCGCGCTCCCCTCATTCCCGCCGCTTCCAAGCGTTGCATCCAAAAGATCTGCCCACAATTTGACCGGCGCCGGCAACAGGTCCGTGGCTTTACCAACGTCGGGCCTGAAGGCAATGGTGCAAACATCCTTTCCGCCGGCGCCGTTCAGGGCGAATACGTGCCAGTCCGGTAAAAAGTTCCAGACATCACCGGGGTCAACAGCAAAGGTTTGCCCCGTGTTTGTTTGAAAAATAACGGGTGGCGCCCCCCCATCGATCAAGGGCGCGGTTCGCGTATCAGGCGGTATGGCATATAAACTATAAACGTCTCCGCGCCAGTTGAATGCCGCCTGTACAATCAACCATTTGTGGCCGTGTTCTGATGTTTTTTGTGTGTAGGTTTGCAGGGCGTCTTCGGTCTTGTGATCGAAGACAGTTTCATCGAAGCCCACTTCCCGCCAGACTACCTTAGCGCCGGTTCTTGCGGATAATTCCGGGATTTCAGAGAGTTCCGCCGCATTGCTTGCGAATACATTCCGGGCCACATTGAGTGCTTGCGCGCAGGTCTGGGTGTCGGCGTCACGGGTAAGCTTCGGGTATGTTGCCGCAATGCCTTGAGAAGCGGAGACAGCAAATAATAGGCACCCCAAGATAAGCGCTGATCGCATGAATTCCCCCCATAGTAAATCTCAGGATATTTCGGAAATCCACATATATCAAGAGCAAGGTCGTATGGCTGTTGCCACCTTGAATTAGCCCTTGCGCCGCGCCTCTAGGCGGGCATGGAGCGACGACGTATCCCAGCGCGCACCGCCCATGGATTGCACTTCCGAATAGAACTGATCGACCAGCGCCGCCACGGAGAGATGCGCGCCATTGGTCCGCGCCTCATCGAGCGCGATGCCCAGATCCTTGCGCATCCAGTCCACCGCGAAGCCGAAGTCATATTCGTCCTTCGCCATGGTGGCCCAGCGGTTCGACATCTGCCACGAACCCGCCGCGCCCGCCGAAATGGCGCTGAACACCAAATCCGGATCAAGCCCGGCGCATCTGGTGAAATGGAGCGCCTCGGCCACGCCCTGCACCGCGCCGGCAATGGCGATCTGGTTGGCCATCTTGGCCATCTGTCCGGCGCCGGCCTCGCCCAGGCGGGTGATCGATTTCGTGTAAGGCTTCGTCAGTTCGACCACCTCGGCGTAGCGCGCCTCATCGCCGCCGACCATGACCGACAACTGGCCATTGACCGCGCCGGCCTGACCGCCGGAGACCGGCGCATCGTAAAAAACGATATGTTTCTCGGCACATACAGCCGCCAGTTCACGCGCCAGTTTCGCTGAGGTGGTGGTATGGTCGATGATCAGCGAACCGGGTTTCATATGGGAAATCGCGTTCAGCACCGTCTGGCGCACATCTTCGTCACGGCCCACGCACAGGATCAGGGCTTCCGCGCCCATCAGCGCCGTGCCCAGAGCCATTTCGGCGTGCATACCGTATTCATGCGCCCAATCGACCGCCTTCTGGTGCGTGCGGTTGAAGCCGGTGACCTTGTGACCGGCCCTGACCAGATGCCCGGCCATCGGCGCGCCCATGACGCCCAATCCCGCGAAACACAGCCTCATGACTAAACTCCTATCTGTCCGTACCGCCCCTTGAAAAAGGTCAGTCCCGGCTGGGCCGGGTCGCTCTCGAAATGCCGGACTTCGCCGACAATGACCAGATGATCGCCGACCAGGCGCGACTCGTACAGATCGCAGGCGAAATAACCGACGACATTCTTCAGTTTCAGCGGCGAAAGCGGGCTTGTCAGGTCTTCCGCCGGCACGATATGGGCGTTTTCGCGCGCGAAACGGCGCGACAGGTCTTCATGGCCGGCGCTGAGGATATTGATGCCGAAGGTCCGCGCCCTGGCGTAGAGGTCATAGCGGTGGGCCTTGAGATCGAGGCACCACTGCACCAGGGGCGGCTCAAGCGACACCGAACTGAAGGAATTGGCCGTCAGCCCGACCACATGCCCATCGACATGATCGGGATCGGCGACCGTTATAACGCAAACGCCTGTGGCGAACCCTCCCATGGCGTGCCGCAATGCCTTTTTATCCATACCCGTTCCGATGTGTTCCAACTCCATGCTTATGGAGGTAAATGACCCGGCCCGGCAAAGCAATCACCTGTCAGGGTTTTTTCCGCAAAAGTGACGGCGGGCGGCAGGTCTAAACAGGCTGTTAATGTTAATCCGGCTAGGCTGAAGCCGGGTTTTTACGCCAGGTTTTACGAAAGCATTCATTCATGGCCAGCCGCGACGCGCCCGTCGTCATCAAGAAAGTCAAGAAAGTCTCCGGCGGCGGTCATCACGGCGGCGCCTGGAAGGTGGCCTATGCCGATTTCGTGACGGCCATGATGGCCTTCTTCCTGCTGCTGTGGCTGATCAACACCACCTCGCCGGAACAAAAGCGCGGCGTCGCCGATTATTTCGCGCCGGCCAATGTCTCGCAATCGACATCAGGGTCGGGCGGCATATTGGGCGGCCAGGCGCTCGGCAAGGATGGCGACAAGAACGAAGGCACCATGTCGTTTATCGATCAGATGGCGCCAAAGCCGCCCGAAACCCGGGACAGCGACGGCACGGCGACCGAGACGAAGGGCGCCGGGGCCACGGCGGACGCCACCGAGGAATCCGACGCCCAGCGCCGCGAACAGCAATCCTTCCAGAGCGCGGCGGAGAGCTTGCGCCAGGCCTTGCAGGACATGCCGGAACTGGCCGAACTGTCGAAGAATATCCTTGTCGATCAGACGCCCGAAGGCCTGCGCATCCAGTTGATCGATCAGGAAGGCCGGTCGATGTTCAGCGAAAATTCAGCCCAGCCGAACGAGCGCGCCAGGATATTGCTGCGCGCCGTCGCCAAGGTGATCAGTCAGTTGCCGAACCGCATCTCCATCACCGGGCACACCAGCGGTTCGATCGGCCGGGGCGGCCAGAATCCACGCGACTGGGCGCTTTCCACCGCCCGCGCCGACTCCTCGCGCGCCATCCTGCAATCGGCCGGCGTCGATCAGGACCGCATCGCCATGGTTTCGGGCAAGGCGGCGAAGGAACCGCTCTATCCGGATGATCCGTCGCTGGCCGGAAACCGCCGCATCGCTATTGTGCTTTTGCGGGAAGCGCCGGTGTTGCCTCAATAGTTTTTGGGATTTACGCTTGCCGCCTAACGCGTTTTGGGTTCAAACTGTCATTGCGGTATCATCCGTGCGAATACAGGAATTTGGTTACGGCGCAAGATGAGTGAGCACTTCCCAGGCCGAAAGCTCAGATATTATCTGACCATACCCGGTCCCTGCCCCTATTTGCCCGGTCAGGAGGAACGCAAGGTTTTTGTGCACCTGCCGCCGCTCGAAGCCATCAGCGTCAACGACCAGCTTTCGGCCATCGGTTTCCGCCGCTCGCAGAATATCGCCTACCGTCCCGCCTGCCAGACCTGCCACGCCTGTCAAAGCGTGCGCATACCGGTCAGGCGCTATCAATTGTCGAAATCCGACCGGCGGGTCATCAAGGCGAACGCCGATCTCGCCAAGGCCTTTGTCGAGGCCGAGGCCAGCCGCGAACAGTTCGACCTGCTGCAACGCTACCTGAAAGCGCGCCACCCCGACGGCGGCATGATGGATATGAGCTGGCCCGATCTGGTGGCGATGGTCGAGGATACGCTTGTCCGCACGCACATGATCGAATACCGGCTGGAGGGCCGGCTGGTCGCCTGCGTTCTGGTCGATGCGCTGAATGACGGCCTGTCGCTGGTCTACAGCTTCTACGATCCGGACCTGATGACGCGTTCGCTCGGCCGCTACATCATTCTCGATCATATCGATCAGGCCGACCGTGCCGGTTACGATTATGTCTATCTCGGCTACTGGGTGAAGGACTCGCCCAAGATGGATTACAAGGCGCGCTACCGGCCGCTGGAAGGCCTGACCGACCAGGGCTGGCAGGAAATTGATCCGGAGGCGAAGGGGTAAAAATGCTCTCTTGTACCTCCCCGACTTGTTCGGGGAGGGGGACCGCACGAACCGCGAAGCGGCGAGATGTGGTGGTGGGGTTTCTTGCTTAAGTTTCAAATATGGTGAGTAAGTAAGATACCCCACCACCAACGCGCAAGCGCGTCGGTCCCCCTCCCCATCAAAGATGGGGAGGTACAAAAAATCTACAGCCGCAGCTTGCGCAGGCCACGCGGGGCGATGCGGCCCACGGCGGCGCGTTTGCCGATATAGTCCTTCACGTCCTTGAAATCGCGCGCCTTGCCGGAACCGTCATACCATTGCGTGCCCGCCGCCATGTCGAACACGGCGATGTCCTTCACGCCGCCGTCCTTGTAGCCTTGCAGCTTGACGCCCTTGCCGCGCGCCATTTCCGGCATTTCGGCGATCGGGTAGACCAGCAGTTTGTTGTTCTCGCCCAGCACCATGATGTAGTCGCCGGTCACCGGCAGGGCCGCGAAGGCTTCGGTGCCATCCGCATTGAGCACCTGCTTGCCGGCGCGCTTGTTGGCCACGGCGTCCGCCTCGTTCATCACGAAGCCATAGCCGTTTTTCGACACCATCAGGCGTTTCTGCCCCGGCTTCATCATGAAGACGGTGACGATCCTGGCCGTTTCCTCGATATCGAGCATCAGGCGCAGCGGTTCGCCATTGCCGCGGCCCGAAGGCAGCTTGTCGCAGCCCAGCGTCAGAAAACGGCCATCCGAGGTCAGGATCAGCAGCTTGTCGGTGGTGTAACCCGGCACCAGATGCGCCAGTTCGTCGCCTTCCTTGAACTTCAGTTCGGACGGATCCTCCACCTTGCCCTTGGCGGCCCTGATCCAGCCGCGTTGCGACAGGATGACGGTGATCGGCTCCTTCGGCAGGTAGGATTCGATGGCGGCGACCTCGATGCCGACCGGGGCGCCGGCGAAGGTGGTGCGGCGCGCCGACAGCAGTTTCTTGCGCACCTCGGCCAGTTGCTGGTCGATGCGCTTCCATTGCAGCTTTTCCGAGTCCAGCAGGGCGCGGATTCCGTCGCGTTCCTCCGACAGCTTCCTGTGCTCGTCGGTGATGGTCATTTCTTCCAGCCGCGCCAGTTGGCGCAGGCGGGTATCGAGGATGTAATCGGCCTGCAATTCGGTTAAGGAGAAACGCGCCATCAGCACGTCACGCGGCTTCTCATCCTCCCGGATGATGCGGATCACCTCATCGAGATTGAGGAAGGCGATCATCAGGCCATCGAGCAGGTGCAGGCGCTTCTCGATGCGGTCCAGCCGCCAGTTCGACATGCGCACCAGCACGACGCGGCGGTGATCGAGGAAGGCGGTCAGGCAGTCCTTCAGGCCCATGACGCGCGGCGTGCCGGTGGCGTCGAGCACGTTCATATTGACGCTGAACCGCGTCTCCAGATCGGAGATCTTGAACAGGCTCTCCATCAGGACTTCGGGTTCGATATTGCGCGATTTCGGTTCCAGAATCAGGCGGATTTCCTCGTCCGATTCATCGCGCACATCGCCGAGCAGCGGGGCCTTCTTATTTTCGATCAGGTCGGCCAGTTGCTCGATCAGGCGCGATTTCTGCACATAGTAGGGAATTTCACGCACGACGATGCGCCAGGCGCCACGGCCGAGATCCTCGACCTCATAGCGCGCGCGGGTGCGGATCGAGCCACGGCCGGTCTTGTAGGAATCGAGGATAGACGCCTTCGATTCGACGCAGATGCCGCCGGTCGGGAAATCGGGACCGGGAATGAAGTCCATCAACTGTTCGGTGGAGGTGTCCGGCTTCGTCAGCAACTGGCGGCAGGCGTCGATCAGTTCGCCGGCGTTGTGCGGCGGGATCGAGGTCGCCATGCCGACGGCGATGCCGGTGGCGCCATTGGCCAGCAGGTTGGGGAAACCGGCCGGCAAGACCACCGGTTCTTCGTCCTGGTCGTCGTAGGTGGCGCGGAAATCGACCGCATCCTCGTTGATGCCTTCCAGCAGCAGGGTGGCGGCGATGGTCAGGCGGCATTCGGTGTACCGCATGGCGGCGGCGTTATCGCCGTCGATATTGCCGAAATTGCCCTGCCCCTCGACCAGTTGGTAGCGCTGGGCGAAATCCTGCGCCAGGCGGACGAGCGCGTCATAGATCGACTGGTCGCCGTGGGGGTGGAAATTACCCATGACCTCGCCGACCACCTTGGCGCACTTGCGCGCCGCCGCCTCGGGGGTCAGCCGCATATTGCTCATGGCGTACATGATGCGGCGGTGGACCGGCTTCATGCCATCGCGCACATCGGGCAGCGCCCGGTGCATGATGGTGGAAAGGGCGTAGGCCAGGTAACGCTTCGAGAGCGCGTCGCCCATCGGTTCGTCAATAATGCGCCCGCCGGCGTCATCGGGAATCACTAAATTACTCATGGCCACAGGCTAAGGCTTGTAAAGAGTCAAGACAAGTCCTGCGCAGCGGACAAAGGGCACTTGTTCACGATTTAGCTCGCGCGGCGCACCCGGTTGCGGCCGGCGTTCTTGGCGGCATACAGCGCCTGGTCGGCATCGCGGTAGAGCCTGTCGGGCGTTTTGCCATGTTCCCATTCGGCGACGCCGGCGGAAAAGCTGTAACGCACGATGACATCGCGCAGGGTCAGGCGCTGGTCGGACAGGCTGGCCTGCAGGCGCTCCACCACGGCGCAGGCCTGGTTTATATTGGCGCCCGGCATGAGGATAAGGAATTCCTCGCCCCCTACCCGGCCGATGATATCGCGGTCACGCAGCACAGCGGCGGTACTGGCGGCGAAATGCGCCAGAACCTGATCGCCGCAATCGTGACCGAAGCGGTCATTGATGGATTTGAAATGATCGAGGTCAATCAATACGGCGCTGAAAACCTCGCCGCTTTTGACGGCGCGATCGACCAGATGCCCGAAGCGCTTCATGGTGGCGCCGCGATTGAAAAGGCCGGTCAGGTGATCGGTTTCGGCCGCCGTGATCGCCGCGTCACGGTCGCTCGCCAGGCGGAATTCCCGGCGCTTGACGGTGGTGAGATCGGCCACCGACAGGATGATCCAGTCATCGGGCAATGTCGTTTCGCTGATCAACAGCCAGCGCCCGTCAACCATATCGACCTCGAACTGGCGCACGGCCTCGCTGCGCCGCTTGGCGTTGGCCCGCTCAAGCCAGTCATCGATATCGTCGGTTTCGATCCGTGGCCCCTGGCCGGTTTCCCAGCAATGCCGCATGATCGTGTTGAAGGTCTGATCGCCGGGCTGGACATCATACAGCGCCATATAGCCCGAAGACGCGAAATGCAGACGGTCATCCGGCCGGAAAACAGCCAGGGCGGCGCCGGCGGCCAACAGGCCTTCGGCGATGCGCACCATGACGTTCAGGGAAGGAAGCGCCAGGCCTGTCCGGGATGATCTGACCTTGGTCATGGATGAAAATATCGGGGGCAAGAGGACATTGTTCGATTGGTACGCGGCTACTTTATGCAGTCCACACCCTGCCATATCCGCGTTATTTTACGATTAAGGCACAGGATTAACGGCCCCTTGCCCATATCTTAAAACAGGGCGTCCACTTCGCTTTGCAGGTTCTTCTGCGCCGGGCCGCGGCCGTGGATATGCGAATCCATCTCCACCACCAGCGCCTTCATATCGGACAGGCGGTCACTGAGATCGGCATGCGCCGCCTGATCCGCCAGGTTGGAACTCATCAGGATATGGATCGACAGATCGAAGACGCTCAGGGCGCGCTCGCATACCGCGTCGAAATCGCGGCGGGCATCGGCGGGCGCCTGGCGATAGGCGGCGATCACTACGTCCTTCATCTCGAAACCGGACTTCTCGAAGTGCTCCACATAGCCGCGCCGCTGCCAGTCGGCCAGTTCCTCGGCCATGTCCGGCATGTCGAGGCCCATTTCAAACAGCATGATCGCCTCGTTGAACAGATTCAGGTAGTCCGTCGCCAGTCCGGTGGCCGGATTGACATTGGCGGCTAACAGATCCTGTTCACTGTATGGCGGCATACGCTATTCATCACTCCCAGATTCGTAACGCGGTTATGGCATATAATCCGTTACCAAACCGTTCGGGTCATTTTTAAGGACGCTTCCGAGTCGGGGCAAGCCTTTAGCGCGACAGGGTTTCCTTCAGCCGCAACCGTATGTCCGGCAAGGGTTTGTTATACGGATGGAAAACATGGCGCTCCAGGAAGAAGCCGGTCAGTTCCAGCCCCCGCGCCACATCTCCCTCGGTCAGGCCGCCCTGCGATGACAGCATGAAGCCCGGCAAATGCAGGAGTTTATCCTTATAGGGCGCGCCCGCCGCACGCCCGACCGCCCGGCCCGATTTCGGACTGACATAGATCAGGTCGTCGCGCTCGCCGCTGACGGCGCAGGCACTGAGATCAAGCCCAAAACCGAGGGCTTCCAGCAGACCGGCCTCATAGCGGACATAGACCGCCGGCCAGATATCCGGGAACGCAAAGAGGCCAATCAATCCCGACAAGGCATGGTAGGCGCCGGGCTGGCTGTCGCGTTCCGGCAGGACGGTCTGCGTCATGGCGCAGGCGCATTGCAGGCCGAGCAGGCCCAGCGGCTCATCGAGCAGGTCCGGCGATGGCCCGGAAGCCTCCAGGGTGGCCGCGCCCAGTTGATCGGCATGGCGGGCGCGATAGGCGAAGACGATGCGGGAACCGGCCTGCAACAACGGCTTGATCCGCCGTGAGGCCCCGCCAGCGATATGGGCGGCATAGACGCCGTGGCTTTCGGTCAGGACATGGATAATAGCGCCGGTTTCGCCGTGGGACCGGGCGTTGAGAACTATGGCGTCGTCTTCGAATTCCATGGGCGTTCTTTAAGAAGGTTTATCCACAGATTGCACAGATTAACACAGATTAAGGGAAGGCATTTACTTGAGCGCCGAAGGCGCTCGTCAAAGGGCGTTTCGCTCAGATGTAGATATCTGCCTTCTTAATCTGTGTTAATCTGTGCAATCTGTGGATTCAATATCCTTAAATCCCGCCACGCAAAAACGTCAGGATTCGTATTCCAGACCGAACTGCGCATACAAAGCGCGGTCCTCGCTCCATTTTTCCTCGACCTGCACATGCAGGAACAGATGAACCCGGCGGTCGAGCAGCTTGCCCAGTTCCTCGCGCGATTTCATGCCGATCCATTTCAGGGTCTGGCCGTTCTTGCCCAACACGATCGAGCGCTGGCTGTCGCGTTCGACGAAGAGGGTCTGCTCGATGCGCGCCGAGCCGTCCGGCTTGTCCTCGAACCTGGTCGTGACGACAGCGGCGGCATAGGGCAGTTCCTCATGGACGCGCAGGAACAGCTTTTCACGGGTGATTTCGGCGGCCAGGATACGCACCGGCGCATCGGCGGCCTGATCGGCGGGGTATAGCCACGGCCCTTCCGGCATCTTCTTTTCCAGTAAAGCGCGCAGATCTTTGACGCCATGCCCCTTTTCAGCCGAGATCATCAGCACGTCCTCGAAGACGCCGGTCTTGTAGAGGTCGTCGGCGATGGCCAGCAGGTTTTCGCTTTTCATCAGGTCGATCTTGTTGAGCGCCAGGATCGCTTTGGCGTTATTGTCTTGCAGGCCCTTGACGATCATATCGACATCCTCGACCGCCTTGTGGTCAGCCCCCGTAGCCTTGGTGTCGCCTGTGGGATGCTTCACCGCCAGTTGCGCGGCGGCATCGACCAGCAGGACGATGCAGTCGGCGTCCTCCGCCCCGCTCCAGGCCGATTTGACCATGGCGCGGTCGAGCCGGCGTCGCGGCTTGAAGATACCGGGCGTATCGACCAGGATCATCTGGCAATCGTCATGCAGGGCGATGCCGCGCACCGGAAAGCGCGTCGTCTGCACCTTCTGAGTGACGATGGACACCTTGGTGCCGACCAGTTGGTTGACAAGCGTGGACTTGCCGGCGTTGGGCGCACCGATGATGGCGACAAAGCCGCAGCGGGTAACAGATTCGGTCAATTCAGTTTTTCTCGTTCGATAAGGCCAAGCGCGGCGGCCTTTTCGGCCTCCTGGCGGGATTTGCCGGTGGCCGATTGCGGCGGCAGGTCGTCGATGCGGACCTCGATGGTGAAGACGGGCGCGTGATCCGGCCCCTTGCGGCCGACCAGCGTATAGACCGGCGCGCCCATGCCGTGCGCCACCGCCCATTCCTGCAGGAAGGATTTCGGATTGGAGCGCGAGACATTGCCGCTCTCCTTCACCGCCTCAACCCACAGAGGCTTGAAGGTTTTCAGCACGGCTTCATAGCCGCCGTCGATATAGACCGCCGCCATCAGGGCTTCGCAGGCGTCGCCCAGAATGGTCGGATTGCTGCGGCCGCCGCTCTTGGTTTCGCCCGCCGCCAGGCGGATGGCCGGTCCCAGATCGATCCGGCGGGCGACATCGGCACAGGTTTCGCGGCTGACCAGGGTGTGGAACCGGCGGGAGAGTTCGCCTTCCGTGGCCTCCGGCAGGGTTTCCATCAGGGTTTCGGCGGTCATCAGGCCGAGCACGCGATCACCGAGGAATTCCAGGCGTTCGTTATCGGCCATCTTGCGCGCGCCCTCGGCCACGGAAGCGTGAGTCAGGGCCAGTTCGAGCAGTTCCGGGTCACGAAAGCGGTAGCCGAGATTGCTCTGCAAGGCGTCGATAGCCTTCAGGCGCAGGTTCGACTCTTTCGATGGGGAGACACGGACGTTCATTGGCTGGCTTTACAACAAGCGGCCCATGAGCGCAAAGGTAAAACGTCTGTACGTTTTCTGGTAATTTCGCGGCGGGAAAGGGGTTCCCCACAGCTTGCCCGCTGAATTCGCCGTAACCTTTTACGCCTCGCTCCCGCCAAAACGCGCGGCCCATTCGGCGACCATATCGTCATCGATCTTTTTGAACAGCACCTCGCCGGATTGCACCTTCTGGCCCGCCGGGAGTTTCGCCAGTTCGGCCTCCGCGTCCATCGACGGCCAGGCCAGCGGCAATTTCACGCCGACGCAATCGGCAATGCTCCGGGCTGCAAACGGGATAATCGGCTGGGCCAGCACGGCATAGAGACGCACCAGATTCAGGCCATGTCGCACGATGACGCCGGCGCGTTCCACATCGGTCTTGAAGGCTGTCCAGGGGGCGGCTTCCTGGAGGTACTCATTGCCCAGCACCCAGATGCGGCGCACGGCCTGGGCCGCCTTGCGCATCTCCATGGCCTCGAAAGCCTCGGTGGCCTCAACGAGCAGGGCCGAAACATCGGCATAAAGCTTTTCTTCCAGCGGTCCGGCGTCGCCACCAGCCGGCGCCACGCCATCGAACTTCGATTCGGTGAATTTCAGGATGCGGTTGACGAAATTACCCAGCACATCGGCCAGATCCTTATTGATGGTCGCCTGAAACTGCTCCCAGGTGAATGAACTGTCCGCGCTCTCAGGCGCATTGGCGATCAGATACCAGCGCCAGTAATCGGCCGGCAGGAGGTCCAGCGCCTGGTCCATGAAGACGCCGCGGTTCATCGAGGTCGAGAACTTGCCGCCGTACCAGTTGAGCCAGTTGAAGGCCTTCAGCGTATCGACCATCTTCCACGGCTCGCCGGAGCCAAGGAGGGTGGCCGGGAAACTGACCGTATGGAAGGCGACATTATCCTTGCCCATGAATTCGACATAGCGGACATCATCGGCACCCTGGTCGAGACGCCACCACTTCCGCCAGCCATCGGGGTCGCCCTTGGCGGTAAAGTATTCTTTTGTGCTGCCGATATATTCGATCGGCGCGTCGAACCAGACGTAGAAGACCTTATCCTCAAAGCCCGGACGCGGTTTGCCGTCCTTCGTCACCGGCACGCCCCATTTCAGGTCGCGCGTGATGCCGCGATCGATCAGGCCTTCTTCGAGATGCTTGTTGGCGATGGAAAGCGCCAGTTGCGGCCATTCGGACTTGCCGGCGATCCATTCGCGCAATTGCGGCTCCACCCTGGTTTGCAGCAGGTAGAGGTGGCGCGTGTCGCGCACTTCGAGATTGCGCGAACCGGAAACCGCCGAATACGGGTTGATCAGATCGGTCGGGTCAAGCAGGCGTCCGCAATTGTCGCACTGGTCGCCGCGCGCCTTGTCGTAGCCGCAGTGCGGACAGGCGCCTTCGACATAGCGATCCGGCAGGAAACGGCCATCATCGATGGAGAAGACCATCTTATCGACGCGTTCCTCGATCAGGCCGTTCCTGTCCAGCGCCTCGCAGAACATCTGCGTCAGTTCGCGGTTTTCCGGGCTGGACGACCGGCCGAACCAGTCATAGCTCAGGCCGAAGGCTTCACCGGCGTTTTTCTGGATCAGGTGCTGCTCGTCGCAATAGGCGCGCACGTCCTGCCCCGCTTTGGCGGCGGCCAGTTCGGCCGGGGTGCCGTGCTCGTCGGTGGCGCAGATATAGAGGACGTCATGACCGCGCGCGCGCTGGAACCGGGCGAACACGTCCGCCGGCAGCATGGAGCCGGCCAGGTTGCCGAGGTGCTTGATGCCGTTGATATAGGGAAGCGCGGAGGTAATCAGGATGCGGGACATTTGGGGCTTTCAGCTCTCTAATGATGAGACGGCCGTGGTCATAAACCATTTCGGCGGCTGAAATATAGGGATGATGCGCAAATCGGCAAAAAAATCCGCGCATGGGATATGGACAAGCCGCACAGCCCTCGGCATAAGGGCCGTCCGTTGCGTGCCGGTTTAGCTCAGATGGTAGAGCAGTTGTTTTGTAAACATCAGGTCGCGGGTTCGATTCCTGCAACCGGCACCAGCGGCTTCCGCCTTCCGGCAGTTTCTACGCGTGATCCGGCAAGGTAAAAAGCACGGTCATAACCTGGCGCAGGGCGGCCAGCAGCGCCTTGCGATCGGCGTGGGGGTTTGAAATGGCCCGGATCATCATGCCGTCGAAAATCATGCCGATGATTTCGCCGCGCGCATCGCTCTGACCCTGATCCCGCCCCGGCGCGATTCGCCGGCACAGGCTGCGCCCCAGATCGCGCTCCTGGGCGTCGGCCCTTTCGACGATGGCCGCCACGCGGGGATTGCGCGCGGCTTCGGCCAAAACCTCCAGAGCCAGGCCGGCATTATCCAGCGTATATTTATGCTCGATGGCCTGCGCCAGCGTATCCAGCAGGGTATCCAGCAGCCTGTCGTCCGGCACGTTTTCCCATTCGGCGAACATGGCGCGCATTTCCGCCAGATCATTGGCGACGATCGCCTCGACGATCGCCTCCTTGTTGGCGAAGTAACGATAGATGACGCCGACGCTCATCTTCGCTTCCGCAGCAATATCGGACATGCTGGCGCCGTGGAAACCGGATCGCCGGACACACCTCAGGGCGGCATTCAGGATATGCTGCTGACGTTCTTCGCGGCTCAGACGCGGCTTCGGCTCCATATTATGACCTGTAACAGAGTTACCCATTCGTTAAGCGGATTCCTTGCCGCCACAAGGAAAATAAACGTTTTTTAATGTGACGGCGCGATTGACATACACCCAAAACCCGCTTAATGCCACAAAAATGAGAATGATCGTTCATTCTCACTTTATAAGCAGCCATGCTGACGCTTATTTGTTAGTCTGCGGTGCACCATCAGTTCCGCGTACCTGCCGCATCGCCATTCAAAGCCCGCCAGACCGGAGACTTTCCGCATGAAATCGCCCCTTTCCTTCCTGAAAACCAGCGCTGTTCCCATGGCGGTATTGCTGGCGCTCAGTCTCGGCGTCACATCCTGCGGCAAAAAGCCGGCGGGTATGCCCATGGGCGGCCCAACCGATGTCGGCGTTGTCGTGGTCACGTCCGGACCGGTCAATATGACCGCCGAACTGTCGGGCCGCACCTCGGCCTACCTGGTTTCGGAAGTCCGCCCGCAGGTCGGCGGCATCATCAAGTCACGCCTGTTCACCGAAGGCGGCTATGTCAGGCAGGGCCAATCGCTCTATCAGATCGACCCCGCCCCTTTCCAGGCGCAATACGCCAGCGCACAGGCTGCCGTCGCGCAAGCCAAGGCCGCGCAGATGACCGCCAGACTCAAGGCCGAACGCTACGCGGAACTGGTCAAGATCAACGCCGTCTCCAAACAGGATAACGATGACGCCCAGGCCACGCTGGCGCAGGCTGATGCGTCGGTCGCCTCGGCCAACGCCGCCCTGCAGACGGCAAGCATCAATCTGCAATATACCAAGGTCATCGCCCCGATTTCCGGTATTATCAGCAAATCGACGGTCACGCCCGGCGCGCTCGTCACGGCCTCCCAGGCTACGGAACTGGCGAAAATCCAGAATATCGATCAGGTCTATCTCGACATCAATCAATCGGTGAACGACCTGATGGCGCTGAAACGCGCCGCGGCTTCGGGCACGGTCGGCGAGGCCAATACCGCCGATGTCGAACTGATCCTGCAAGACGGCTCGGTCTATCCGCTGAAGGGCAAGCTGCAATTTTCCGGGGTTTCGGTCGATGAATCCACCGGCACCGTAACCCTGCGCGCCCTGTTCCCCAATCCAAACGGCGTTCTTCTGCCCGGCATGTTCGCCAAGGCGCGCATCGTCTCCGGCGTGGTCGGCAACGGCATACTGGTGCCGCAGCCCGCCGTGGCCCGCGATCCGAAGGGCAACGCCACGGTCATGGTCGTGACGAAGGACAACAAGGCCGCCGTCCGGCCGGTCCAGGTGGCGCAAACGGTCGGCGACAAGTGGCTCGTCACCGGCGGCCTCCAGTCGGGCGAACGCGTCATCGTCGAAGGGCTGCAGAAAATTCGCCCCGATGCGCCGGTCAAGCCGGCCATCATGGGCGCCGCCGCTGAAAAGTAATCACGGACGCCCGTTCACCTGAACCCGCCCATCTGAACCCGTCCGTCAAGGATATCGCCCGGAAATGGCCTCAAGGATATCGGCATGATCTCGCGCTTCTTCATTCACCGCCCCATCTTCGCCTGGGTGGTGGCCATCGTCATCATGATGGCCGGCCTGCTGTCCATCGCCAACCTGCCGATCGCCCAGTATCCGCAGATCGCCTTGCCGCAGGTGTCGGTCAGCGCCTTCTATCCGGGCGCTTCGGCAAAGACGGTCGAGGATTCGGTGACCCAGATCGTCGAGCAGCAGATGAAGGGCATCGACGGCCTGCTCTATATGAATTCGACCTCGGATTCGAGCGGCGCGGCCAGCGTCACCCTCACCTTCAAGGCGGGCACCGATCCGGATATCGCCCAGGTCCAGGTGCAGAACAAGCTGCAATCGGCCACGCCGCTCCTGCCGCAGGAAGTGCAGCAGCAGGGCCTGACCGTCGCCAAGGCCACCAGCGGCTTCCTGATGGTCATCGGCCTTTATTCCGACGACACCAAAGTCACCGACCATGATCTGGGCGACTATATGTCCTCCACGCTTGTCGATCAGATCAGCCGCGTCGATGGCGTCGGCACCATCCAGAATTTCGGCGCGCAATACGCCATGCGCATCTGGCTCGATCCGGCGAAACTGACCAGCTACAGCCTGACCCCGACCGATGTGATCGCCGCCATCCGCGCCCAGAACACCCAGGTCTCCGCCGGTCAGCTCGGCGGTCTGCCCGCCGTCAAGGGCACGGCGCTTAACGCCACCATCACGGCGCAGTCACGCCTGACCAATATCGACCAGTTCCGCAAGATCATCGTCAAGAATTCCAGCGAAGGCGCCATCGTGCATCTGGAAGACGTGGCGCGCGTCGAACTGGGCGCCCAGCAATATGGCGGCACGGCGAAATTCAACGGCCGCCCCGCCACCGGCGTCGCCATCAGCCTGGCCACCGGCGCCAATGCGCTCGACACCGCCAATGCGGTCAAGGCCAAGATGAACGAACTGTCGAAGCAGTTCCCCAAAGGGTATCACTACGTCGTGCCGTTCGACACGACCCCCTTTATCACCCTGTCGATCCATGAGGTCGTCAAGACGCTGATCGAAGCCGTCGTGCTCGTCTTCGTCGTCATGTTCCTCTTCTTGCAGAACTGGCGCGCCACCATTATCCCGACCATCGCCGTGCCGGTGGTTCTGCTCGGCACCTTCGGCGTGCTGGCGGCGTTTGGTTATTCGATCAACACCCTGACCCTGTTCGGGCTGGTGCTGGCCATCGGGCTATTGGTCGATGACGCCATCGTCGTGGTCGAAAACGTCGAACGCGTCATGCACGAGGAAAAGCTGCCGCCGCTCGCCGCCACCATTAAGTCGATGGATGAAATCACCGGCGCCCTGATCGGCATCGCGCTCGTCCTGTCGGCGGTGTTTATCCCCATGGCCTTCTTCGGCGGCTCGCAGGGAGTCATCTACCGCCAGTTCTCGATCACGCTCGTCTCGGCCATGGCCCTGTCGGTCGTCGTGGCGCTTGTCCTGACACCGGCCTTGTGCGCCACCCTGCTGCGCGCGTCCGACGCCGAGCATCAGGAGAAGAAAGGCTTCTTCGGCTGGTTCAACCGCAATTTCGACCGCGCCGCCACTGGCTATCGCAACATCGTGCGCCGGATACTCGGCCAGTCGGCGCGTTACATGGTCGTCTTCGCGGTGATCGTCGGCGTCATGGTGCTTTTGTTCACGCGCATCCCCACCTCCTTCCTGCCGGACGAAGACCAGGGCATCCTGTTCACCATCGTCCAGTTGCCGCCGGGCGCGACCGAGGAAAAGACCAATGGCGTCCTCGACAGGATCGCCGATCACTTCAAGAAAGACCCCGCCGTCGAATCCGCCTTCACCGTTTCGGGCTTCTCCTTCTCCGGACCGGGGCAGAACGCCGGCATGGCCTTCGTGCGCCTCAAGGACTTCGAGAAGCGCCACAAGGCCGATGAAAAGGCCCCCGCCGTGGCCGGCCGCGCCATGGCCGCCTTCAGCCAGTACCGTGACGCCATGGCCTTCGCCATCGTGCCGCCGGCCGTGACCGAACTGGGCACCTCGTCCGGTTTCGACCTCCAGCTCAAGGATGTCGGCGGCCTGGGCCACGAGGCCCTGCTGGGCGCCCGCAACCAGGTGCTGGGCATGGCCTCGCAAAATTCCAGCCTGATGGGCGTGCGCCCGAACGGCATGGAGGACACCCCCGAACTCAAGCTTGAGATCGATCAGGGCGCGGCCGGCGCCATGGGGGTCAGCCTGTCGGATATCAACGCCACCCTGTCGGCGGCGATGGGCGGCGCCTATGTCAACGACTTCATCGACCGCAACCGCGTCAAGAAGGTCTTCGTCCAGGCCGATGCGCCCTTCCGCATGAAGCCGGAGGATCTGGGCCAGTGGTATGTGCGCAACGACAAGGGCCAGATGGTGCCTTTCACCGCCTTCGCCACCTCGCACTGGGAATACGGCTCGCCACGCCTCGAACGCTATAACGGCGCGCCATCGATGAATATCCAGGGCATGGCCGCGCCGGGCAAGTCTTCCGGCCAGGCCATGGCCGAGATGCAGAAGATCATCGCCACCCTGCCGCCGGGCATCTCATACGAATGGACGGGTCTGTCGCTGCAGGAAAAGCAGTCCGGCGCCGAAGCCCCCATGCTTTACGCCCTGTCCATCTTCGTCGTCTTCATCCTGCTGGCGGCGCTGTATGAAAGCTGGTCGATCCCGATCGCCATCGTCATGGTCATTCCGCTGGGCGTGCTTGGCGCCCTGCTCGCCACCATGCTGCGCGGCCTGTCGAACGACATCTATCTTCAGGTGGCCTTGCTGACCATTATCGGCCTGTCGTCGAAAAACGCCATCCTGATCGTGGAGTTCGCCAAGCATAACCATGAAAGCGGCATGAACCTGATCGACGCCACGCTGGAAGCCGTCCGCATCCGCCTGCGTCCGATCATCATGACCTCGCTGGCCTTCACCTTCGGTATCTCGCCGCTGTTCTTCGCCAATGGCGCGGGGTCCGGCAGCCAGAACGCCATCGGCACCGGCCTGATCGGCGGCATCCTGTCGGCGACCCTGCTGGCCATTTTCTTCATCCCGCTGTTCTTCGTCATCGTTGAAAAAATCTTCAAGGCCGACGAAAAGCACCTCCAGAAACTGGCGCTGGAACGCGAGGCCATGGCCCTTCTCAATAAATCCGACAGCGACAGCAAGGGACACTAGGATGACCTCTTTCCTCAAACTCACCTTGCTCGGCGCTGCCAGCCTCGTGACTTTAAGCGCCTGCACCATGGCCCCGCGGTATGAACGCACCGCCCTGCCCGTGCCGGACCAGTTCCCGACGGCGGTTGCCGCCCAGGGCCAGTCGGCGGAGAGCCTGCCGTGGCGTCAGGTTTTTCTGGATCAGCGCCTGCAAGCCGTGATCGATCAGGCCCTGACCAATAACCGCGACCTGCGCGTGGCGGTGTTGAACGTCGAGCGCGCCCGTTCGCAATACCGCATCCAGCGCGCCAGCCTGTTCCCGGCGGTCAATGGTACAGTCTCCGGTACGCGCGGCGATACCGCTCAGGTCGATGCCAGCGGTGCGCCGCTCGGCACGACCGAGGCCTATACGGCCAATATCGGCGCGTCGTGGGAGCTTGACCTGTTCGGCCGTGTGCGCTCACTCAGCCAGGCAGCCCTGCAAAGCTATTTCGCCGTCGCTGAAAACCGCAAGGCGGCGCAGATCAGCCTGATCTCCGCTGTCGCTTCGGCCTGGCTCAATCTCGCCGCCGATCAGGATCAACTGCGCCTGTCGGGCGAGACCCTGCGCCTGCGCGAGGAAAGCCTGACTCTGACGCAAAAGCGTTTCGATCTCGGCAGCACCGACCAGATGACCCTGCGCCAGACCCAGGTGCTGACCGAACAGGCCCGCGCCGATGTCGCCGCCCTGACCGCCACCGTGCAACAGGACAAGAACGCCCTGCGCCTGCTCGTTGGGGCCGATATCGCGCCTGACCAATTGCCCGATACCTTCCCCGATAATGCCGTGCTGGCGGACCTGCCCGTCGGCGTGCCTTCGGATATCCTGTTGAAGCGCCCCGATGTCATGGCGGCGGAATACACGCTCAAGGCCGCCAATGCCGATATCGGCGCAGCCCGGGCCGCCTTCTTCCCGCGCATCTCGCTGACCGGAAGCGTCGGCAAGGCCTCCACCGATCTCGGTGACCTGTTCGACGGCGCGGACACCTGGACCTTCTCGCCGTCCATCTCGGTGCCGATCTTCGCCGGCGGCGCGAATATCGCCAATCTCAACGCCAGCAAGACCAGCCGCGATATCGCCCTGGCCCAGTATGAAGGCGCCATCCAGTCGGCCTTCCGCGACGTGGCCGACCAACTGGCCACGCGCTCGACCATCGACGATCGCCTGACCGCGCAAACCCATGTGGTTGAGGCGGCTGCGGACAGCCACACCCTGGCCCAGGCGCGCTTCGATCGCGGCATCGATTCCCGCCTGACCCTGACCGACGCTGAACGCACCCTTTATGGCGCGCAGCAGCAGCTTATCGCCATCCGTCTGGTGCGCTCACTCAATCTGATCAACCTCTACGCCTCGCTGGGCGGCGGTTATCCGGCCGAATAAAAGAAAGGGCCTTATGTCATCTGACACAAGGCCCTTTTATTTGTCACAGCAGGTATTTATCAGCCGTAAGACTGGCGCACCGTATTTCCGCCCTGCCCTTGTTCCTGCGGCAAAAGTCCCTGCATGATGATGCGGTTGACATCGATCAGCGGGGCGAAATCTTCCTTGTTACGCATGACCAGCGAGGTATGCTTGTTCACCCAGATCGACAAGGAAATGATATTGGCGCGCAACTGTTCGGGCAGGCCATTGGTGGCGAGCGAACAATCCGCGCCCAGCATCGACCACATGCGGCGGTTCCAGTCCAGGGCGTCCATGCGCTCACGGATAAAGCTCTTGTCGAGCTGTTCCGCCTCCATCAGGGCGCGGGTGACCTGGCCGAACAGACGATATTCCGTCTGGCGGGGATCCTCCGCGCGGGCTGCCGTGGTCTGGTATGCCTTAAGCGACATGTCCTAATCTTTCGTCTTCGTACTCTATCAGCCGGCGGCAAGTCATCAGCGCCTTATAGTATTCCCGCGCCATGAGGCTTTTGGAGATACCGACGCATTCCGCCAGGATAACCGGATTGGAGATCACACTCATGAATTCCGACATGCGGCGCAGGAATTCATCATAATATTTATCGGCGCCCGCTTCGTCGAGGTACATCATCATGACGGGGAAATAGACGTGACGCGCCGGCGTGGTGACGTCCTCTTCCTGCATGATGTCTTTTTCACGGAGAACCGAAGCCTTGTTTTGCAGGACCAGTGAAGAGCGACGGTCGCCGTTTTGCACGACGGCGCCATTCAGCACGAACTTTTCCCCAGGCTTCAAGGACAGTTTTAAGGGCATTTCTTTTCCTTCGGATCTGCCGGAACGCACAGGCCCGTAGCAAAGGCCTATAGCGTATGCCGAGTTAACAGCAGGTTTCAGCTAAAGTTAATGTATCGGGAATTTGATGCCCCTCAAGATGACGCCTCCGTATTTCTTTAGGGAGTTTTAAGCGAATCTCTGTTTACAGAATGGCACGTCAGTGCCGCCGGAGCTAGTCATGTTGAAACCCGCCAAATCGAAGAATGCGACCGGTTCAAAACAAGCAGGCTCCCCGTTCGCTGTCATGGCTGAAAAATTCGCCACGCCCGCCTTCAAACCGAAAACACCCCTGGCGACAGATGCCGCCCTGCCTTTCACGCCGGTGCGGCCAGGCAATCCGGCGTCGCAGATCCTGGGGGATTCCGGTTCCGGCGAGGCGCTGCGCATCCTGCTCGAAGCCACCGAACACATCAAACGCGCCGACACGCTGAAAACCTTGCGCGAGGCCGTGTTGCGCCTGAACGCCGGGGATTGGCAGGGCGGCAGCCAACTGGCCATACAGGCCCTGAATATCGATGAAAAATGCCCCGAGGCCTGGCATGTCCTGGCCGTTGCGCGTGACAAATGCAATGATTTCAAAACGGCGATCACCTGCTACGAAACCGCGCTGAAGCTGTCGCCGGACAATCCGGCCATCGCCAACGACATAGGCCGCCTCGCCTATCGTATGGGCATGACCGACCTGGCGGAGAAGTTCTTCCGTTTCTTCCTCGACAAATGCCCCGGGCATATCGAGGCCATCAACAACCTGGCCACCACCCTGCGCGAAGCCAGCAAGATCGACGAAGCCATAGAACTGCTGCGCGAAGCCATCACCGCCAATCCGGCCGATCCGCAATTGTGGAACGCGCTGGGCACGGTCGTCAACGCCCAGGGCGACATGGCCAGTTCGATCATCTTTTACGATGAGGCGCTGAAATACGATCCGAACCACGTACACGCCCGCTACAATGCCGGCAACGCCAAGGCGACCGTCGGCGATATCGAAGACGGCCTGTCGGACCTGCTCATCGCCCTGCCGACATTCGTGGACGGGTCGAACATCATGACCTGCAAACTGAGCATCGCCTTTTGCCACCTTCATCTCGGCCATTATGAGGAAGGCTGGGCGTGGTACGACGCGCGTAACGCCGGCGATTCACCGGAAAGCCTGCATTATCTCATCGACCTGCCCCGATGGAAAAAGGACGACAACCTGAAAGGCAGGCGCGTTTTCGTTTCCGCCGAGCAGGGACTGGGCGACGAGGTGCTGTTTGCCTCGATCCTGCCTGACCTTCTGCGCGAAATCGGTCCGGAGGGCAAACTCGGCGTCGCCGTCGAATCCCGCCTGGTGCCCCTGTTCCGGCGCAGCTTCCCCGAGGCCCACATTACCCGCCATCACACCACCAAGCATAACGGGCTGGTGGTCCGGCTTTTCCCCGAAATGCCGGAATGGAAGGATTACGACACCTGGGCGGTCATGGGCGATTTCCTCGGCCATTACCGTCCGCGGATCGAAAGTTTCCCCGCCTCCAATCCCTTCCTGACCCCGGACCCGGAACGGGTCAGCTACTGGAAGTCGCAACTGGACGGCCTCAACAGCAGGCCCAAGATCGGCATATTATGGAAAAGCCTGATCAAACATGCCCGCCGCGACCGCTATTACTCTCCGTTTGCGCAATGGGAAGATATCCTGCGCACCGAAGGCGTCCAGTTCGTCAACCTGCAATATGGCGACACCTCCGAGGAACTGGCCCTGGCGAAGGAGATGGGACTGGATATCTGGACGCCGCCGGGCATTGATCTCAAGAACGATCTCGATGACCTGTGCGCCCTGTGCGTCGCCATGGACTGCATTCTCTGCCCGGCCAACGCCACCAGCAATATCGCCGGCGCGGCGGGCGCCACCGTCTGGCTGCTGTCGCCCGAACGGTCATGGACCAGCCTCGGCACCGACCACTTCCCCTGGTATCCCTCAACACGCGTTTTCTTCTCGGAATCCCTGATCGACTGGACGCCCGTTATGGACCGGATCAAGACGGCGCTTATCGAGACCTTTGTCGATGTCGGTTGAATTACTGGTCGCCCAGGCGGCGGAGGCCGAGGCCAATCTCGACCTTCCCAGGGCGCTGAATACCTATGAAGAGGCGTTGAAACTGGCGCCGGAATCGCTGGATATCGCCCTGCGCCTGGCGGTTCTCGCCTTCCGGCTCGGCATGTGGCCGATGGCGGAGAAGTTTTACGCCCACCTGATCACGCAGGGCATTCATGACATGCCCATCATCGCCGGTTATGCGGCTAGCCTGCGCGAACAGTCCCGGTATGACGAAGCGGTCGATGTGCTGAAAACCGTGCTTAACCAGCGCCCCGAAGACGCGGCGCTGTGGGAGGGCCTGGGATCGGTCATGGCCGCCCAGGGCGACGCCGACAACGCCCTGACCTTCTTCAACGAGGCCCTGCGCCTTGAGCCGGATAACCTCCACGCCCGCTTCAATCGCGGCTGCGTCCTGGTCGATCAGGGGCAGGAAACCGCCGGCCTGGAAGACCTGGCCGCCTGCGCCGACGCTTTCGACGATCCCGACAACCGCGCCTCGGCCCAGATCGCCTATGCCCAGACCCTGCTGGCGGCGGGCGATCTCGAAGCCGGCTGGCGGGCCTATGACAGCCGCGAGCGCTATGGCACGGCCCAGCAGGTCCATTACGCCTTATGGTCGCGGCGCTGGCGCGAAGGCCAGCCGCTTGCAAATGGCAATCTTCTGGTCAGCGGCGAACAAGGCCTTGGCGACGAAGTGCTTTTTGCCTCCATTCTGCCCGATCTGATCCGGGACATCGGCCCGGAAAGTACGCTGTGGCTGGGCGTCGAGCCGCGACTGGCGCCCCTGTTCCAGCGCAGTTTCCCCGACGCCCGCGTGATCAGCCACCGCACCCAGACGATCGATGGCGTTTTGCAACGCAGTTTCCCTGGCCTGGAAAAAGACGCCGCCGACAGTTGGGCGATCATGGGGGATTTCCTGCCGCTCTACCGCAAACGGATCAGTGATTTTCCCGCCGAAAACACCTACCTGAAACCCGATCCGGCGCGGATAGCCCACTGGCGCGCGCAGATGGCGGCGATCGATGGCAAGCCCAAGGTCGGCATCCTGTGGAAAAGCCTGAAGTCCGGCGCCCAGCGCGACCGCTATTTTTCCGCTTTCGAGGACTGGATCGACCTGCTCAGGCTGGATGGCGTGAGCTTCGTCAACCTGCAATATGGCGATTGCGACGCCGAAATGGCCTGGGCGGCGCAGAACGGCCTCACCATTCACCAGCCGCAGGGCATCGACCTCAAGGACGATCTCGACGATCTCGCGGCCCTGTGTTCAGCCATGGAGGTCGTCCTGGCGCCCTCCAACGCCACCAGCAATATTTCGGCGGCCTGCGGCGTCCCGACCTGGTTCCTCAGCCCTGCCCGCGGCTGGCTGCAACTGGGACAGGCGCATTATCCCTGGTATCCCGGCGTGCGGTTGTTTGCCCCCGCTTCGCTGATGAACTGGAAATCGGCGCTCGACCATATGCGCGATGCGCTGACAGAAACGTTTCGATTGCAGCTCTCAGGATCATGACCATGCCCTATGACAGCCCGCGCCTGCCCGTTCCCCTCGGAGACATCGATTTCACGGATGCGCGGGTTCAGACCTGGCTCAGGACTTACAGGGCGCGCAAGGCGGAACGCGATGTCCTCAGCCGACCATTGATCCTGCTGGGCGCGGGGTCCATCGTGGCGCAATCCTTCGTCAGCTACGCCGTGGCGAAAGGCAAGGTCATGGCCCTGGTCGATAATGCCCGCGCCGGCCAGAGCCTTCACGGCATTCCCTGCGTCGGCGACGCGGCGCTGCCCGATTTGCTGGCGAAGACTCCCGAAGCCGTCGGCATCCTGTGTTGCGGTTCGGAAAACGCCATTGCTTACTTTACCCGCGCCTGGGGACAGCGGCCGCAACCGCTGCTGAATTATTTCGATGTCCTCAGCCAATTGCCGCCGGAGGCCGCCGGCCCGCGCCTGGGCTTTCTCGCCTCGTTTTCGGATGAGGATCAGATCGTCAGCCTGCATGAAAAGGCCAGAACAGCCTTTACCGACCCTCTCAGCCGCCAGACGCTCGACGCCATCATGCTGTACCGCCTGACCTGGGACAGCCGCTATATCGCCGCCATCGCCCGGCCGGAAAAGGCCATCTATTTCGAGCCGGATATCATGCCCCTGACCGACCATGAAATCCTGGTCGATGGCGGCGCCTATGACGGCGATACCGTCCGCGCCTTCAATGCCCGGACCGGCGGCAGGTTCGGCCATATCCATGCCTTTGAAATCGATCCGGCCAATACCGGCGCCTTCGCTTTCAAAACGCAAGACATCGGGAATGTGACCCTCCATTCCATCGGCCTGTGGAACGAAAAGACGGAAATGGGCATCGAATGCCAGCAGGATAACGGCAGCCATATCAACCAGGCCTCCGCCACTCTGGTGCCATTCGACGCCATGGATAATCTGGACCTGGGAAGCGTCAGCCTGATCAAGCTGGATGTCGAGGGCGCGGAAAACCAGGCGTTGCAAGGGGCGCGGAGGCTGATTGCAGATCACAAGCCAAAACTGGCGGTCTGCGCCTATCACAAGCCGAACGATTTCCACACCCTGCTCGACACGCTGTCAGGCCTGCGTGATGATTACCGCCTGAGCCTTCGCCATTATTCGCCGATCCTTTTCGACAGCGTGATTTACGCGCTTTGAAGGCTGCGGCTTAATGGGCCATGTACAGATTGAGCTGCGTGTGTTGCAACAATGCCCGCGTCGTGCCACCGAAAGCGAATTCGCGCAGGCGTGACCGGCCATAGGCGCCCGCCACCATATAGTCGGCCTTATGGCGTTCGGTGGCCGCGGTCAAAGCTTGGACGACATCGCCCTTCGGCAGGACATCGACCTCCGCCTTCAAGCCATGCGCCGCATAATAGGCCGCCAGGCGTTCCAGTTCGGCCGGCTGGTCGCCAAGCGGCGCGCCGACGATCACGATCCGCGACGCCTTTTTGAGCAGGGGCGTGGCGCGGCGGGCGGCGCGGGAGGACGGTTCCTTGCCATCCCAGGCGACAACGGCCACGCCATTGATATCGAACGGCTTGCGGGCGATGAAGACACCGGTGCGTTCCTCCATCAGCACCTGCTGGAAGGCCTCGGACAGCATCCCCTGCCCCTTGGCGCTGACATCGGAAAAGACCATCAGGTCCGACAGACGCGTTTCCATCGCCAGATCCTGCCAGACCGGCGAATTCAGCGTGGTAAACGTCTTGCCGGGGCACTTGATGGCGTTGAATTGCGCCCGCGCCGCCACCTCCGATTCCTCGGCGGCGGTTTTCAGGCTGTCCATGGTCGCCATCTGGACGGTGCCCATGAAGCCTTCGCCCAGCCAGGGCGCCAGTTCGGCGGGATCCGGCGGCGTAAAAAGAACATTAAGCTGCGCCTGAAACGCCGCCGCAATCCCGGCCGCCAGTTCCAGGGACAGGCCCTCGCTGGCCGCGCCGCTGACCGGAACGCTGATCCGGGACCATGCCTGTCCCTGTCCCTGCCCCTGGGCCTGAGCGTTTGAATTCGACATAAGCGCCTCCATTTTTTGTGTATAGATTTGCATTTGGCGGTTCAAACCGCCACCCGTGCTATAATTATATACCCTTCGGGATAAAAACCCGATGTGACAAATTCGGCAAGCGCCGAAAACAGCCAGATTACGAGACGCCATGCCTACCGCCAGAGCGAAGCCATCCCCGCCGAAAAGCCGCAGCGCCAGGGCTATGCCCCCGCGCGCCTGGCAACGCATGCTTTCCGGCCGCCGGCTCGATCTGCTCGACCCCGCCGCCATCGATATCGAGATCGACGATATCGCGCTCGGCTTGTCACGCGTGGCGCGCTGGAATGGTCAGACCCTGGGTGAATTTGGGTTCAGCGTCGCCCAGCACTGCCTGGTGGTCGATGACATCTGCCTCCATATCGATCCGGCCATCCGCCCGGCGCATCGCCTGATGGCCCTGCTGCATGACGCGCCGGAATACGTCATCGGCGACATGATCTCGCCTTTCAAGGCGGCGCTGGGTTTCGACTATCACCGTTTTGAGGCCCATCTCGAACAGTCGATCTTTATCCGCTTCGGCCTGCCGGCCGTCATGCCCGCAACGGTCAAGACACTGATCAAGCAGGGCGATCGGGCCTGTGCCTATTTCGAGGCGACGCAACTGGCCGGTTTCAGCGATGACGAGGCGCGGCAGTATTTCGGCGAGCCGCCACCGGGTTGCCACCTGACCCTCACGCCCCTTTCCGACAAACAGGCGCGCGAGGCCTTTGTCGCCCGTTTCGACGCGCTCATGAAACTGAAGGGATAGCATATGTCACTGGCCATCGAACTTTCGGCCGTGGTGGTGACGGTCAGGGACAATGAAGCCCTGGTCCTGTGCCTCAACCTGCCGAAAAATGGCCAGGAAGCCTTCGCCCTGCCCTCCGGGCCGTTCCTGCCGCAAAGTCACCGCACCTTCGACCTGGCGCTGCGCGCCTTCGTGCGCGAACAGACCGGTTTCGCCATCGGCTATGTCGAGCAGCTTTACAGCTTCGGCGACGATGGCCGCCAGGGCATCGCCGCCACGACCCCCGCGCATGATCCGGAGGTCGATCGTGTGGTTTCGGTGGGGTATCTGGCCCTGACTCCGCAGGCCGGCAATCAGGCCCGGTTCGACGCCGCCTGGGTGCCGTTTCACCGCTTTTTCCCCTGGGAGGACTGGCGGCATAACGAGATCAATCCCAATCTGGAAGCCTTGCGGCCAGCGCTTTCCCGGTGGTGCGAAAGCGCGGGGACCGCCAGTGAGCGCGCCTTGCGCCTGCGCCGGGTGGCGACCCTTTTTCCCGAGGATTTCGACAACTGGAACGAGGAACGCGTCCTCGACCGCTACGAACTGCTGTATAATGCCGGCCTGACCGGCGAGGCCCACCGCGCCGATGGCATGGAGACGACGATTTCCGCCGGCGAACCCATGGCTTCGGACCACCGCCGCATCCTGGCCACCGGCCTGTCGCGCCTGCGCGGCAAGCTGAAATACCGGCCGGTGATTTTTGAACTGATGCCGGAACGCTTTACCCTGCTGGAATTGCAGAAGTCGCTCGAAGCCCTGTCCGGATTGCGGCTTCACAAGCAGAACTTCCGCCGCGGGCTGGAACGGACCGGCTTCGTCAGGCCGCTGGGCGTGATGCGCGAAGACACCGGCGGCCGCCCCGCCGAGCTTTACAGCTACGATCAGGAACAGTTCCGCTTCGCGCCCTCATTGGGCCTGAGCCTGCCCAGGGCCTGAGCAAGCGCCTAATGCAGCCGGGCCAGACGCGCCGCCTGCGACATCCAGTTTTCACGGACGACACGCTCCGGCGACAGGATACGGTTGGATACCCAGGCGACATTTTCCGGCGACCAGCCGGCAATCTGCCAGTAATAGAAAATGCCGAGGCCGTTCAGTTCGCACTGCCGGGCGGCATCGATGCCGGAAATGACCGTCAGGTCGTCCGGCGGGCTTTGCGGCACGCCGACGCGGATCGGCTCCAGCCCGGTGCCCGCCTGCTGGACCGCCGCCTGGATGCTTTCCGGCGTCATGACGGCCAGGCTCGACACCCGCCTTTGCAGACTGGTGTCCTCGCGCCGTATCAGCACATTGCCGGCGGCCGTATCCAGACGCGGCGCATGTTGCGGTGGCGCATAAGGCGCCTTATCGGCATCCGGCGCCCTGGCCGGCGGCAATGGCGCGACCACGCCCGATGTAAAGGCTTCGGCGGCGGCATCGAGATAAGCGACGGGTTGCGGCGGCGCGGCGGCCGGTTCTGGTGCCAGTTCTGGAGCCGGCGGTTCCGGCGTTTCCTCGAAACTGACGCGCGGCCGTCCTTCCAGCGCGCCGTGGCGGCCTTTCGCGCGCCATGACAGACTCCAGCCTATCCAGGCCGATATCAGGAAAGCCCCCAGCATGAGGCCCAGCGATTTCAGGATCAGAATCGTCATGGTGTCCTTACCGCTTCCGTTTCGGTTTGCTGACCCGTTTGGCGACAAAACCGGTGATCAAACCCAATCCGGCTGCGCCCGCCAGCAACCAGCGGAGTTCCATTATCAGAGGCAGCATATTCCCCCCTATCCTGCGTTTACGGTGAAGACGACGCGGCGGTTCTTCGCGCGCCCCTCGGCGGTGGCGTTATCGGCCACCGGCAAGGCGCCGCCGAAACCGCGCACCGTCACCCGGTCCGGCGCCAGTCCGCGCGAAATCAGCGCATCCGCCGCCGCCTGCGCCCGCGCCCGTGAAATCGTCTGGTTGACCATGCCGTCGCCGAGATTGTCGGTATAACCGGAAACGGTCAGGCGCACCTGAACCGGACAGGCTGACACAACCTTATAGACATCGCCGATCAGCGTCTGGCTTTCGGGCGTCAGATCAAAAGTGCCCGGTCTGTAGGTCACCTGGCGGCTGGAAATGGCGGCGGCCAGATCCTGATCGCAGACACGCGCCGCCTGTGTACCGGCGTCAATGGCGTTATCCCCGGCCACGCGTGGACGGTCATCGGCATAAACCACCGCCGTGGCGCCATCGCCATGAATGATATCAACAGGCCGGCCTTTTGGCGGCGCCGGCGGCATGGCCGCGACGGAGGCGGCACTCGCTTGCGAGGCTTCGACAGCGGATGATGAAACCGCCGCGATAGCCGGCGGCGGCGGCTGAACCGGCGACGGGGGTTTAACAACCACCTGAATATCACTGATCGGACTATTGACCAGCTTTCCGCCCGGCAAGGCTGGCGCGTTCATCGTCACACCGGCCAGCGTCGCCTGGGCCTCGGTCAATTGCGCCCTGGCTTCCGGCGTATCCGTGGCGGTCAAGGTAACGGTCTGGCCGGACACATCGGCCCTGACCTGATGCAGCCCCTTCATCACCAGGGCCTGATCGATACTGGTCCTGAGATCGGCCTCCATGGCCGGCAGAACGCGATACAGCCCCACGGCGCTGAGAACGGCCAGGCTTGAAAACCCTGCGATCCAGACGGCCCTGGCTGTCATCGGTTACCCCCACACGAATTCAGATTGCGTTAACCTTTCTATCGCGTGCGGGCGCAACAGACAACCACCCAAAACAACCGGGAGGGGACAAATAAATAGCCCCCTCCCGCTCTTGAATGCGCTGGTCAGCCTTTGGCCGCGATCGCCGCCTGCGCCGCCGCCAGACGCGCCACCGGCACGCGATAGGGCGAACAGGAGACATAGGCCAACCCCGCGCCGTGGCAGAAGGCGATGGAGGCCGGATCGCCGCCATGTTCGCCGCAGATGCCCATCTTGATATCCGGACGCTGCTTGCGGCCCTTTTCAGCGGCGATTTTAATCAGCGCGCCGACGCCCTCCTGATCGAGCGAGACAAACGGATCCTTCTCGAAGATGCCCTTTTCGATATAGGGATTGAGGAAGCGGCCCGAGTCATCGCGGCTGATGCCGAAGGTCGTCTGGGTCAGGTCGTTGGTGCCGAAGGAGAAGAATTCCGCCGTTTCCGCCAGTTTGTCGGCCAGCAGGGCGGCGCGCGGCAGTTCGATCATGGTGCCGACCATATAGGCGATATCCCTGCCCTTGTCGGCGAAGACTTCACCGGCGACCTTGTGCGTCATGGCCGTCAGGTAGGCCATTTCTTCACGCGTGGCGACCAGCGGATGCATGATTTCGGGCTTCGGATTGCCGCCGGCGCCGGCCACTTCCACCGCCGCTTCGAAGATGGCGCGCAACTGGCTTTCGTAGATTTCCGGGAAGGTGACGCCCAGGCGGCAGCCGCGCCAGCCCAGCATCGGGTTGGTTTCGGAAAGTTCCTTGGTGCGCTTGTAAAGCTTTTCCTCGCCCACGCCGGAGGCCTCGGCCACGGCCTTCATGTCTTCGGCTGTGTGAGGCAGGAATTCATGCAGCGGCGGATCGAGCAGGCGGATGGTCACCGGCAGGCCGTCCATGATGCGGAACAGTTCGGCGAAGTCGGCCTTCTGCATCGGCTGGATCTTTTCCAGCGCCTTGCGGCGTCCCGCCTCGTCATCGGCCAGGATCATTTCGCGCACCGCCGAGATACGTTCGTCATCGAAAAACATATGCTCGGTGCGGCACAGGCCGATCCCTTCGGCGCCAAAGCCAATCGCCGTCCGCGCATCCGCCGGGGTTTCAGCATTGGTGCGGATCGCCAGGGTCTTGTATTCGTCGGCCCAGGTCATGATCTGGTGGAAGTCTTCCGAGAATTCCGGTTCGATCATGCGGATAGCGCCCTTCATGATCTCCCCGGTCGAGCCATCGAGCGTGATGATTTCGCCGTGCCTGAAGGTCTGACCGCGTGACACGAACTCGCCGCGTTCGGCATAGATATTCATTTCACCGGCGCCAGAAACGCAAGGGCGTCCCATGCCGCGGGCCACGACCGCCGCATGGCTGGTCATGCCGCCGCGCGCCGTAACGATCGCCTTGGCGGCGTGCATCCCGTGGATATCTTCCGGCGAGGTTTCGTCACGCACCAGGATGACATCTTCGCCGGCGGCCGCAAAACGCACGGCGTCATCGGCGGTGAAGACGATCTTGCCCGAAGCCGCGCCGGGCGATGCCGGCAAACCGCGCGCGATCACCACCTTCTCCGCCTTGGGGTCGAGCATCGGATGCAGCAGTTGATCGAGCGCTGAGGCATCGATGCGCATCAGGGCTTCTTCCGGCGTGATCAGGCCTTCCTTGGCCATGTCCACCGCGATCTTCAGCGCCGCCTTGGAGGTGCGCTTGGCGTTGCGGGTCTGGAGCATGTACAGCTTGCCCTGCTCGACCGTGAACTCGACATCCTGGACATCGCGGTAGTGATTTTCGAGCGTATCAACCGTTGACTTGAACTGGCTGAACACGTCCGGCAGCGACTCTTCCATCGAAAGCGCGCGCTCGCCCATTTCCTCGCGGGCCTTTTTCGTCAGGGCCTGCGGGGTGCGGATGCCCGCCACCACGTCTTCGCCCTGGGCATTAAGCAGGAACTCGCCGTACAGATCGGGATCGCCGTTCGACGGATTGCGCGTGAAGGCCACGCCCGTGGCCGAGGTCTGGCCCATATTGCCGAAAACCATCGACTGGATATTGACCGCCGTGCCCCAGTCTTCCGGGATATCGTGCATCTTGCGATAGAATTTGGCGCGGTCGTTCATCCACGAACTGAAGACGGCCTTCACCGCGCCCCAGAGCTGCGCCTTGGGGTCTTGCGGGAAGTCGTGACCCAGTTCGGACTTCACCATCGCCTTGTAGTCGGCGATGATCTTCGTCCAATCCTTGTCGGTAATGTCGGTATCGACGGTGACGCCCAGGCGGTCCTTGTGGTCGTCGAGAATGTCCTCGAAGCTGTGGTGACTGACGCCCAGCACGACATTGGAATACATGGTGATGAAACGGCGGTAGCAATCGAGCGCGAAGCGGCGATCACCGGTCAGCGTCGCCAGGCCTTCGACGGTTTCATCATTCAGGCCGAGATTGAGGACTGTATCCATCATGCCCGGCATCGAGGCGCGCGCCCCGGAACGGACAGAGACCAGCAGCGGGTTCTCAACCTTGCCGAAGCCCTTGCCGGTGCTCTTTTCCAGATCGGTCAGCGCCTTCTCAACTTCATCAACCAGGCCATCCGGCAGGGCCTGCGCGTTCCTGAAATAGTGAACGCAGGCCTCGGTCGTGATCGTGAAACCCGCCGGAACCGGCAGGTTAAGCGACGACATTTCGGCCAGATTGGCCCCCTTGCCGCCCAGCAGGGCCTTCATCGTGGCGTTGCCATCGGCCTTTCCGGCCTTGAAGGCGTAAACCCAGTGCTTTGACATGAACTTTCCCTTTTCAGTCATAACTTTAAATCTTTAAGCGAAGTGCTTACGGAAACTCTTTGGTTTCCTTATTATTATAAAAATTCAATCAGGCGATTTTGCTCAGATCGGCAATCCCGCCGGACAGGTCACACACAGCTTGTAAAATCAGCAGACGATTGGCGCGTATGGCCGCGTCGTCGGCATTGACCAGTACGCCATCGAGGAAGGCGTCAACGCTTTGACGCAATGCAGCAATCGCCAGCAAGGCGTCAATGTCTTTTTCCGCTCCAAGCGCCGCATCAACCGCCTGTTTGGTGGTGTTGAGTTGCGTCAGAAGCGTGGTTTCAACCGCCGGCGCCGCCGGCAGCGCCTTCGGTTCGCCTGTCGGCAGGTCACCCTTCTTGGCTTCGGCGGCCAGGATATTAGCGGCACGTTTATGTGCGGCCAGCAGATCATCCCCCTGCGGCGTCTTCAGAATCGCCTCCAGAGCATCTATTTTAGTTACAATGCGGACAACATCATTGTCTGCAAACCCTAAGACAGAATCGACAATATCAAACCGGTGTCCCTCGTCTCTTAACTGGACTTTCAAGCGATCAACTAAGAAAGCAAAAAGTTCATCCATCTTTTGCGAAATGCCCCATCGCCAATTTACTATACTCAGACGATGAGCTTCGGCATCAGCTATTTTCACAGCCGCCGCCGATACGTGTTCAGGCACAACATCTGAAACAGAGGCTTCAGCATCTCTCAAGTCGTAGTCGAGAATCCATTCTTTAGTAGATGCGATCTCTATTGCTGCATCAGTTAAGCGGCCAGAATTATACTCTTGAAGTACGCTTAAACGAATACGCTCATGAAACTCGTTATATTCCTTTATAAAAATTTCTGAAGCGTGCTCGGTCAAAATACTATTTAAAGGTAGTCGTAATTTATGTTCCCGTATGATCCGCAAAATACCAAGAGCCGATCTGCGCAAAGCAAATGGATCTTTCGAACCTGTTGGCTTTTCATCTATGGCAAAAAAGCTGATCAAAGTATCAAGTTTGTCAGCCAACGCAACGCAAGCACTGACTTTACCCACTGGGACAGAATCAGATGGTCCCTGCGGTTTATAGTGCTGCCGGATAGCATCCGCGATCTCTAATGGTTTTTTAGCGGCATCGGCGTAATAGCCGCCCATTACGCCTTGCAGTTCCGGAAATTCACCTACCATGTAAGACGCCAGATCGGCCTTGGCGAGATGTGCTGCCTCACCCGCTACCTCAGCATCCGCACCGATAAGTGGCGCAATGTGTTTGGCGAGTGCCGTAATGCGCGCCACACGCTGCGCCATCGTGCCGAGCTTGGCGTGGAAGGTGACGCCCTCCAGCTTGGTCAACCATTGATCGAAATTACCTGCGCGGTTATCTTCCTTCCAGAAGAAGACACCATCCGACAAACGCGCCGACAGCACCTTGGCATTGCCGCGTTTGATTTCTTCCCCGCCATCGACCGCCTTCATGTTCGAGGTGATGACGAATTTCGCCGCCATCCCGCCGGAGGCATCACGCACGGCGAAATACTTCTGGTGCGTGCGCATCGAGGTCTTGATCACCTCCGGCGGCAGGGTCAGGAAGGCCGGGTCCATATCGCCCAGCAGCGGCACGGGGAATTCGTTCAGGCCCGCCACTTCTTCCAGAAGCCCCTGATCCTCGATCAGTTCACAACCGGCTTCGACGCAAACGGCGCGCGCCTTTTCCAGGATAATTTTCTGACGCTCTGCATGATCCAGAATGACAGAATTATCGGCCAAAGCCTTCTGATAGCTGGCAAAATCGCTCACCGACAAAGGCTCACCGGAACCAAGAAAGCGATGACCTTCGGTCAGATTGCCGGCGGTCAGGCCTTCCAGTTCAAACGGAATGACCTCGCCATCGAACAGGAACAGGATGCGTTTCAACGGCCGCACCCAGCGGAAGGTCGAGGTGCCCGAACGCATAGACTTAGACCAGGGGAAGCTGAGGATGACCTCGCGCAGCATATCGCCCAGCACGTCAGCGGTCTTGACGCCCGGCTTCTCGATGCGCGCCATCCAGACGCCGTTTTCCAGCGTCAATTGCTCCTGCATCAGGCCGACCTTGCGCAGGAAGCCTTCCATGGCCTGCGGCGGCGCGCTTTCCTTCGGTCCCTTGATCTCTTCGGTCACGGCCGCGGTTTCGGTCGGCAGGCCTTCGACCACCAAAGCCAGGCGGCGCGGGCCAACATAGGCCTTCATCCCCTCATGGCTCAGGCCAGCCGCCGACAGCTTCGCCCCGAACAGACGCTCGAAATCACGCGCCGCGCCCAGTTGCATACGGGCCGGAATTTCCTCGGAGAACAGTTCGATCAACAGTTGAGCCATCAGCGTGCCTCCTCCTGCCTGGCCCACTCGGTGGCGCAGGCCTTACAGAGATCGCGGATACGGCCGATATAAGACTGGCGCTCCGCCACGGCGATAGCCCCGCGCGCATCCATCAGGTTGAACAGGTGCGACGCTTTCAGCACATGATCATAGGCCGGCAGAACCAGCGGATAACCAAGGGAGTTCTTTGTTTCCAGGATACGCGTCACATTAGCTTCCATGTCTTCAAACTGGCGCTTGAGCGTCGCCACGTCCGATGCCTCGAAATTGAAGGCCGAGAACTGGCGTTCCTGTTCCTTGAAGATATCGCCGTATTTGACGCCGGCATTATTGAATTTCAGATCATAGACGTTATCGACATTCTGGACGTACATGGCCAGGCGTTCCAACCCGTAGGTCAGTTCGCCGGACACCACATCGACCTCGATGCCGCCAACACCCTGGAAATAGGTGTACTGCGTCACTTCCATGCCGTCGCACCACACTTCCCAGCCGAGGCCCCAGGCGCCGACTGTCGGGTTTTCCCAGTCGTCCTCGACAAAACGGATATCATGCAGTTGCGGATCAAGCCCGATGCGGCGCAGGGATTCGAGATAGAGCGCCTGCATGTCTTCCGGGTTCGGTTTCAGGATGACCTGATACTGATAATAATGCTGCAAACGGTTGGGGTTTTCGCCATAACGGCCATCGACCGGCCGGCGCGACGGCTGAACATAGGCGGCTTTCCACGGCTTCCTGCCCAGCGCGCGCAGCACCGTGGCCGGATGCAGCGTACCGGCGCCAACCTCGACATCATAGGGCTGGAGAATCGCGCAGCCCTGTTCGGACCAGTAGTTGTGGAGGGTCAGGATCAAATCCTGAAAGGAAAGAGGCTCTTTTTGAGGCGCGGAGGTTGGCATATCAATCTGCAAATAGCGGAAATTTGGCGCGAACATAGAGGGGCGGTCGCTGTCGGGCAAGCCAAAAGACCCCGTAATTTAAAAGAAAACCTGTGCCTGTGACCAAGAATCTGGCTTCATGCCCCACATGATCGCAAGCGATACCAAAAACCGTCTGAAAACCGTCCTCACGGCGCTGAAACAGCCGACATCCTGGCTGCTGCTCGGCATGGGTTTTTCCGCTGGCCTGCCCTTCCTGCTTGTCGGCGGCACCTTGAGCTTCTGGTTAAGAAACGCGGGCATTTCACTGACCCTGATCGGTTTTATTACCTCGGTCAGCATCATCTATGGCGCAAAAGTGCTGTGGGCGCCGTGGATGGACAAGTTCCGCCTGCCCCTGCTCTATCGCTGGCTCGGACAAAGACGCAGCTACATGTTGCTGTCGCAACTCGGTGTCGCCGCGGGCCTGAGCCTGATGGCCGTCTATGGCCCGCACCACCTGACCGCCTTTATCTGCGCCGCCCTGTTTGTCGCCTTCGCCGCCGCCTCGCAGGAGATCGCCATCGACGCCTGGCGCGTTGAACAGACCGAAAATGCCGCCGACCAGGCGCTCAACCCCAGTTTTTACGCCTATGGTTTCCGCATCGCCATCCTGACGACCGACGCGCTGATCCTGGTGCTTTCCAAGCGCGTCGGCTGGCCGCTGTCCTACCAGATACTGGCGCTCGCCATGCTGATTGGCGCGACCGTCACCCTGCTCTCGCCGCGCAGTACAATTGAAACGCAAGGGCACGCCAAAACCAAGACCCTGTATGAACTGATCGTCGAACCCTTCGTCAGCTTTTTCCAGGCGCACAAAGGCACGGCCGGTCTGATCCTGCTGACCCTGGCGCTGTATCGCCTGCCGGATTACCTGACCAATATCGCCGGCGCCATGTATGTCGATACCGGGCTGGATTCCGATGCCATCGCCACCCTGCGCGCCACCATCGGTCTTGGCGCCTCCTTCGCCGGCATCGCCGCCGGCGGTTCCTGCCTGCTGTTTCTCGGCGTCCGACGCACCTTCCTGCTCGGCGCCCTGCTCGGCCCCGTCTCCAATATCTGCTTTTCCTGGATGTCGGTTTCGCACGGCGATCCGCTGGTTTTCGCCATCACCCTGGTCGGCGACAATTTCTCCAACGGCATCGCCGAAACCGCCTTCGTCGCCTTCATGACCCAGCAGGTGCTGAACAGCGAACAGGGCCGCGAACACACCCTCACCCATTACGCCCTGATGTATTCGGTGGCCGCCCTGACCGGCAAGTTCCTCAAGGGATTCACCGGCTGGACGGTCGATCTGATGACGCCGCAACTGGGCCTTTTCAATGCCTATTCGGCTTTCTTCATCGCTACTGCCGCAATCGGGCTGCCCTGTCTGTTTCTGTGCTGGCGCCTGGGTCAGAAATCAGCGCGTGGAAGTGCCTCATGAAAATCACCAACACCTTTATCGTCAAGGCCGATGACAGTTCCGCCACCACGGCGGTCGTCCCCAGGATCAGGGACGGCAAACCAAGCGTCGCGCGGATGCACTATGAGCTTCTGGCCGAACATCCTTATGAATACGACCTGGACAGCTTCAATTTTGAAATCTGGTGCCAGCGCAACGATATCGACGAAGCCGACCGCGAAAGCCACCGCGAGGCTTTCTTTGCCAAGGGGCGCCCCTGTATGCGCGCCTCCCCCCTGACCAAGACGCATGGCTTTGGCGCGCATTATAATGAGGCGGGGAAAATTGCCGTCTATCCCGTTGAATCAAATGCTTACCGGGAACAGCTCAACAATCCGGCGAACAAGGTCGAAATGGCCATGCGCTCGAAGCGTCCCGCCTCAGCCTAAACAGCAGGCGCGCACCCAGGCGCCGGGCATCATGGCCTGCATTCGCGCGCTCAAGGCCTGCGCCGCCGCTTCCGTTTCACACAGGGCGAAACAGGTGGCGCCGGAGCCTGACATGCGGGCGAACAGGGTTTCATCCTGCGCCTCCAGCGTCGTCAGCACCTCGGCGATCACAGGCTGCAAATGAATGGCTGGCGATTGCAGGTCGTTGCGCGTATGACTCAATGCCGCGATCAATTGCCGGATATTTCGCACATCGGCAAAACCGGACATCGCGTCGATTTCATTAAAACGCCCCAAGGCGTCGTAACCGCCGTAAACCCCGGCCGTGGCGCATTCGACGCCGGGATTGACCAGAACGGCCGGACTCCGCGGAAGAGCCACCGGCGTCAGGCGTTCGCCATAGCCTTCCGCGAACGCCGATCGGCTCCACAGGCACATGACGCCATCGGCGCCGATCGCGCCGGCAATGGCCGCCAGGTCATCGTCCGCCATATCCGGCGCATATAGCTCCCGCAGCCATCGCAAGGCCGCCCCCGCATCGGCGCTGCCGCCGCCCATGCCCGAAGCCACCGGCAGATTTTTGCTCAGACGGATATCATGGCGATCCACCTTCACGCCGGCGCCGGTCTCGAAGCGCCGCACGGCTTTCAGGATCAGATTGCTTTCATCGGTTTCAAGACCCGCCGAGAACGGCCCATCGATACTGAGATTCGGCCTTAAATTACCCGCCGAAGCCACTGACTTTTCATACAAAAATACATCATCGCCAATATCGGCGAAGACCACGAGGCTTTGCAGGGGATGATAGCCGCGCGCATCGGGAGCGGCGACATGCAGATAGAGATTGATCTTGGCTCTCGCCAAAACCGGCTGGACCAGGGTCGAGCGGGCCACTCTCTTCATCAGGCCACCCTCTTCATTAGGGATGCGACTTGCGTTCGTCGTTCAGCGCCGTCGTTGTCGCCTTGGGCTTGCTGCCGGCCATTTTCAGGCTGGCGGCATTGGCGTCGAGCTTCCTGCGCACGGTTTCCGCCTGGCGCTCCGTCGTCTTGAGCGTCAGAACCCGCCGCCATTCGTAACCGGCCTCCGTATCGCGGCCCAGCGCCTTATAGACATCGCCCAGATGCTCGTTGATCTCCGGATCGGCCGGCTCCATCTGAACCGCCTGTTCGATAAAATTGAGCGCCTGGTCGTACTGGCCTTTCTTGTAATAGCCCCAGCCCAGCGAATCGATGATCGCACCCGATTTCGGACTGACTTTCAAGGCCTGGCGGATCAGGTCCATGCCCTGGTCGATCCGCTCGCCGCGATTGACCCAGCCATAGCCGAGGAAGTTGAGGATTTCGGGCTGATTGCCGTTGATCGCCTGCGCCTTTTTGATGGCGGCCTCGGCGTCGCTCCAGCGATCCAGTCCCTCATAAATGATCGCCTGGGTATAGAAGGCCTGCCAGCCGAAATCGGCATCGCCGACGCGGCCGACCCGCGCCTCCATCAGCGCCAGCGCCTCGTCGTCCCTGTCCATGGCGTGCAATATGCCGGCCTTTTCCACAATCAGGCCAAGATTATCGGCATCGTGCTCAAGCCCCTGGTTGACCATCGCCAGCGCCTGATCCAGCCGGTCGTCATTGCGCATGGCCCAGACGCGGCGCAGGATCGATTCATTATAAAATGGCGAGTCGGGTTTGATGCTGGCCCAGGCGGCGTCGGCGGCGCCGGTGTCCTTCAGCGCCTGCTGGACCTGACCCAGGAAAATGCGCTCCCGGTCGGATGTATTGTCGAGGTAAAGCGACAGATGCAGGCTTGCCAGGGCGAATTCGCTGTCATGCTCGCTGAACGAAACGGTCGATGAAACGAACAGGGCCTGCGACATGCTTTCGACCAGTCCCGGCAGGGCCGGCGCCTTGCCGGAACCGGACGCCAGGCGTTTCAGCGCGGCCTGCGCCAGGGCGTCATCGGTCTGGTCGGCGATGGCCTGCCAGATGGCTTTCGCTTCGTCCTTCCGCCCCTGACGTTCGAGGAAACCGGCGTAGTCCGGGCCAAAGATGAAAGTGGCCGCGCCCGGTTGATAGAGCGACTTGTAGATCGCCTCGGCCTCGGCCGCATTGCCCTTGTGTTCGTTGATCCGCGCCCGGTTCGCCTTGATCAGGTATGACAGCAGGCGATCCCGGTCATTGCCCTGCAAGGCCGCATCGCCGGTCTCGTCCAGCGCCGCCTTCCATTGCCCGTCCATCGCCAGGATATAGGGCCGCAGCAACAGGCCATTGCGATCATGCGGATTGACCTTGAGCAGGGCGTCGATATCCTTCAGCGCCTGAGACGGCTTATCCGCCTTGATCGCCCTGACCGCCCCCACCAGCGACATCATCAGTTCACTGGTGTCCGAGGTCGCGGTCATTCCCTGCGCCATAACCGCGGCGCGGTCGATATCCCCGCCCAGGATGCTGATCAGGAACGCCTTCTCACGCAGGTCGGCGTCGGAAGGATCGGCCAGGGTGGCGGCGCTCATCGCCCGGGCGGCGGTGGAGACATCCCCCTGCGCCATGGCGAAGCGGCCGATCAGAAAACTGGCGTAAGGGCTGGGATAAACACTCAGTTCCTGGCGGGCATCGGCATAGATGACGCGCGGCGGCGCAACCTTCTCGCTGGCGAACGCCTGTCCAGCCAGAGAAACCCCGGCCAGAAAAATCCCGATCCCTGCAAGGGTCAGGCCGGATGTCCGCAGCATACTCTTTTTCACGTTACGATTTGCCTCTGACTGTTTTCCGCACGCAACCTATACGCAATATAGGGCTAAAATACGTATAGGGCTAAAATACGTAACATAAAAGTTTACATGTTCGGATAATTGGGACCGCCGCCGCCTTCCGGGCAGACCCAGACGATATTGCCCGTCGGATCCTTGATGTCGCAGGTCTTGCAGTGAACGCAGTTCTGCGCGTTGATCTGCAGGCGCGGTTCGCGCGTTTCCAGCCCGACGATTTCATATACTCCCGCCGGGCAATAACGCTGCGCCGGCTCGGCATATTTCGGCAGGTTGATATCAATCGGGATATGCGGATCCTTCAGTTTCAGGTGAACCGGCTGGTCTTCCTCGTGATTGGTGTTCGATACGAAAACCGAGGACAGCTTATCGAAGGTGATCACGCCGTCCGGCTTCGGATAATTGATCGGCCTGAACTGCGCCGCCGGCCTGATCGAATGGGCGTCGCTTTTCTTGTGATGCCAGGTGCCGAGAAGCGAGAAACCGCCCATCAGGTTGGTCAGCCACATCTCCACGCCGCTGATCAGGGTGCCGAGATTGGTGCCGAACTTCGTCAGCAGCGGCTTGACGTTGCGGACGAGTTTCAGTTCCCTGGCCACATCGGAATGGTCATAGGCCTTCTGGTAGGCTTCCAGCACCTTAGGGGCCTCGGTCGAACCCAGCGCCTTGACCACGGCATCGGCCGCCATGATTCCGGTCTTCATGGCGTTATGGCTGCCCTTGATGCGCGGCAGGTTGACGAAGCCGGCCGAGCAGCCGATCAGCGCGCCGCCGGGAAAAACGAGACGCGGCACGGACTGGTAGCCGCCTTCATTGATGGCGCGCGCGCCGTAGGCCACGCGCTCGCCGCCTTCCAGCACCTCGCGGATCGCCGGATGCAGCTTGAAGCGCTGGAACTCATCGAACGGCGACAGATACGGGTTTTCGTAGTTCAGGTGCACCACGAAGCCGATCGAGACGAAATGATCGCCGAAATGATAGAGGAAGGAGCCGCCGCCGGTCTTGTCATTCAGCGGCCAGCCGAGCGTATGCTGGACCAGGCCCGGCTTGAACTTTTCGGGCCTGACCTTCCACAACTCCTTGAGGCCGATGCCGTATTTCTGCACGTCGCTTTTGGCGTCGAGATCAAACTTGCGGATGACCGTCTGCGACAAAGACCCGCGCGCGCCTTCGGCGAACAGGGTGTATCTGGCCCGCAATTCCAGGCCCGGCTGGTAATCCGGTTTGTGATGTCCATCGCGGGCGATGCCGAATACCCCGGCCACCACGCCGGCCACGGCGCCCTCGGCATCATAAAGGACTTCCGAACAGGCCATGCCGGGATAGATTTCGACGCCCAGACCTTCCGCCTGTTCGGCCAGCCAGCGGCACAGATTGCCGAGCGAGGCGATATAGCAACCGTGATTGCTCATATAGCCGGGCTTGGGCAGGGCCGAGATATCCATCGCCCCCTGCGGCCCCAGATAGATGAATTTGTCATCGGTCACCGGTGTCTCCAGCGGCGCGCCCCCATCTTCAGGCTTAGTGTCTTTCCAATTGGGAAACAGCTTCGACAGGCCCGACGGATCGATCACCGCGCCGGAGAGAATATGCGCGCCGATTTCAGAGCCTTTTTCAAGCAGGGCGACGGTGATCTCCTGACCGGCCTTGGCTGCCTGCTGCTTGAGCCGGATCGCCGCCGACAGGCCCGCCGGACCGCCGCCCACGATCACCACGTCGTATTCCATGGCCTCGCGTTCGATCACCGGCGCATTCTCTGGATTATCGGACATGAAACACTCACTCCTGAAGCGGGCGGCTGGCCCTCAATACATCTTCCTGCGCGGGGGCGTCCGTTTTGCTTTGAACTTTGGTCCCGCTCCCGATAAGAGTGGACGCACCGTTTTTGCCAAGGCCCCTGCCCGTTATGATTCCGTCTGATGACCTCCGTTCAGAGATCGAAAGCTATCTCGGCTTTCTGATCGATCACGAGCTGGAGGACGCATACGAAACAGAGCCTCTTAATCGGACTCTCTCCGAAAATAAACAGGCATTTAAGCGCGCCGCGGCGGCGCCCGCGCAAATTCATGTGACCCCCGCGCCATCAGGCGGCAATATCAGCGCGCTCAGGCCGGCCAGCCTGGCCCATCTGGATATGGGCGCCGTGTTGCACGAGGCCCGGCAGCGCGCCGCTTCCGCCCGCACGACCGACGAGCTTTACGCCGAGCTTGACGCCTTCCAGCATATGCCGCTGCGCCATGAGGGCGGCAAGGGCGTCATCCGGTTTCGCGGCAATCCCGACCCGGACCTGCTGGTGATCGGCGAATGCCCGGATATCGATGAAGATGCCGCCTGCGTCGCCTTCGCCGGCAAACCGGGCGAGATGATGGACAAGGCCCTGAAAGCCGCCGGCGTATTCGATAAGGCCATGCTCAGTCCGTGCGTCTTCTGGCGGCCCGCCGGCGGACGGCCTTTAACGGCGGAGGATGTCAGCCTCAATGCCCCCTTCATCCACGCCCTGATCAGGCTGGCCGCGCCGAAAGCCATCCTGCTGCTGGGAGCATCGGCCGTTTCCTGCGTGCTGAACCTCGATCAAAGCCTGGCCAAGCTGCGCGGCCGCATGGTCAGCTACGGCACGGAGGCGCCGCTGCCCGTCATGGCCAGCTATCCCCCCAGCTTCCTGCTGAAACAGCCCCAGGCCAAGGGGCTTTTCTGGCGCGACCTGCTGCAACTGGTGGTCAGCGCCAAACTTTAAGGCGTATCAACAGACTGTGATACAACCGGTTGGGACTGTGACTTGCCATAATTATGACCGCAATGACATCTAGTTATCAGCGCGCAATCCCCATGGCTTGCCAGAAAGTTAATCTTTGATAAGCTCACCCGGCTTGTAAATGCGTCAGGTCTTGCCCTGTTTGCGCCTGACAGCCACCAGCAAAGGGAAGCCGTTTTGACGTTACGCCACCACGCCTTCATCAAATTCGCCGTCAGTCTTTTCATTTTGGGCAGTCTTTCCGTTTTGGGTTTCGCTCTGGTGGCCTCTGTGCCGGCCTGGGCGGCGAGCAAGCCTGAGCCTGAATTGCGCACGGCGACCGCGGTGAAGAAAAAAACGGCTTCGGCGGAAAAGACCGCAACCGCCGGACACACCGGAAAAAAAACCAGCGATGACGCCAAGGCGGTGAAGACGAAGGCCCCCGCCAAAAGCCGGAAAAAGACCGAAGTCGCCGATTCCCAATCGGGCAAAAGCAAAAAGAAGACAGGCGCCAAAACCAGCAAAAACGAAGTGGCCGCCGCCTGCGGCTCGAAGGCCAAGCTGAAGACGAAAAAATGCAAGGCCGCCCAGCTTGCCGCAAAAGCCGACAAGAAAAAGGCCGACAAGGCGCTGGCCGCGAAACTGGCCGCTTCCAAACCGATCACCTTCCTGCCGGCGCCCGCCTTCCCCAAACCGGAAACGGTCGCCATACACAGAGGCCCCATCCCCTATCGCGCCGTGGCCGGCGCCTCTATTCCGCCCTCCCCCCTGAATACGCCGCTTTCATCCGCCGACGCCGCGCTCTACCAGACCGCCTTCGACCTGATGGACAAGGCCGATTACGCCGGCGCTGACGCGCAACTGGCGCAGGTGACCGACAAAAGCCTGATGGGCTACGCCCAGTATCACAAGCTGTTCAGCCGCGCCTATGACTCGACCTATGAAGAACTGACCGCCTGGCTCGCCACCTATGGCGACCTGCCTGTGGCGATGAAGGTCTGGAGCCTGGCCAAGCGCAAGAAACCTCAGGGCGCGCCCGATCCGGCCTTTCCGTCATTGATGGGAGGCGCGCCACAGGCGGAGGCCCTGAGCGGCGGCGCCGGCGTTCAACTCGCCGCATCGACCACCTTTTCCGGCAGCACGCCCGTTGCCCGCCCCGATGCCGCCGCACCCGCCGGCGATACCGACCTGACGCCGAAATCGGCCCGCTCGGCCTATAATAACGGCCAGTTGCCCCAGGCCGTCACGCTCGGCCGCCAGATCGGCGATCACTGGGTGGCCGGCCTCGCCTGCTGGCGCCTCAAGCGGTACGAAGAAGCCCTGGCGGAATTCAAATTCGTCAGTTCCGATCCCAGCACCAACGCCTGGACGCAATCGAGCGGCGCCTACTGGGCGGCCCGCAGCGCGCAAAAGCTGGGCCGCGACGATGACGCCGAAACCTTCCTGCAACTGGCCGCCAGCTTCCCCTTCACCTTCTACGGCCTGGTCGCCGAGGAGCGCCTTGGCGTCGATCCGGCCATTTCCCTGGCCAAGAAGGGCCTGCCGCCCACCTTCGGCCGTGAACAGCGTTCGGCCCTCACCGCCAGCCTGACCGAAGATTTTGGCTGGACCCAGGACCAGCCGCGCGCCCAGCGGCTCAACGCCCTGGTTCAGGTCGGCCTCAATGCGGACGCCAAATCCGAGCTTCAGGCGGCGATCCAGTCATCGCACAACCGCGAGGAACGCGATCGCTGGCTGGCCTTCGGCGCCAAGACCCATATCCGGGTCAACCAGCTCAAGCCGACCGACCACCTGTTCGACGTGTCGCTTTATCCCATTCCCGATATCGCCCCGAAGGGCGGCTACACGGTGGATAAGGCGCTGATCTTCGCCATCGCCCGCAAGGAAAGCAAGTTCGACGCCCAGGCCCACAGCTATGCCGGCGCCTATGGCCTGCTGCAACTGATGCCGGCCACGGCGGCGCTAATCGAGGGCGACAACAGTTTCAACAAAAAACCGAAGCAGTTGCTGATCCCGTCCGTGAACCTGAGCGTCGGCCAGAAATACATCAACCGCCTGCAAGGCTCCTCGATCATCGAGGGCGACCTGCTGCGCACCATCGCCGCCTATAATGCCGGCGCGCGCCCGGTGAAGGACGCCCTCGACTCCCTGGGTGACGACGCCGATTCGCTGCTGGTGATGGAATCGATCCCCATCGCGCAGACCCGGCAATATGTCGAGGAAGTGGCCGCCAACTACTGGATCTACCGCCAGATCATGGGGCAGGACAGCAAGACCCTCAGCCAGGCGGCCGGCGATGCAAAAATCATCGATCTGTCCGCGGATGCGCCCGAGAGCCAGGTTGCCGGCGATGTCGCCCTGGCGGAAAACTAGAGCACTTTCCGAAAAGTGTGACGCACTTTTCGGATTAAAAAGTGCGAAAAAACAAAAAATTAGAGCGTCCGAGCTGATGCAATCAGATCGGAAAACGCTCTAGGCTTTTTTGGCCGGTTTGGGCGGAAAGCCCAGCATATAGGCCAGGAAACGGAAACCTTTCCCGATCCCGCGCCACAAAGCGCCCCTGGCATGAAAACGGTCGGCGCTGGTGGTGAGGGAAGCCCCCATCGGCCGCAGGCGCGCGCGGCCGAGCGCCATGGACAGCGCCACGTCCTCGAACGCCACCTGATCCTTGTAGCCGCCGCTCGTATCATAGAGCGCGCGCGACAGCAGCAGGCCGTGATCGCCGCTTGGCATAGCCAGCCAGCGGGCGCGCAGGGCCAGCAGTTCCGCCCACAGCCCGACCAGGATCGACGGATCGTCGAAACGCAGGTGGAAATAACCGGCGCGCAGCGGAAACGTCTTCATGTGTATCTGGACCTGATCCATCCAGCCGTCGCCCAATTGCGAATCCGGATGCAGAATCAGCAACCAGTCGCCGCGCGCCGCCCGGCAGCCCTGCCACAGTTGCAGGCCGCGCTCATGATCCGTCCGGATAATCTGGCAGCCGGTCGAGTCGGCGATTTCCAGCGTGGCGTCGTTCGAGCCGCCATCGACGATAATGACCTCCTTGATCAGCCCCGCCACCACGCCCGGCACCAGGGCGGACAGCGTGCGCACCAGATGGTCTTCGGCATTCAGGGTCGGCATGACAACGGAAATCAACGCGAAAACACTCCCACCAGCTCGACGTGGCTGGACCATAAGAACTGATCGATCGGGGTCACCCTGTCCAGCGAAAACCCGGCCTTCACAAGGATGTTAGCATCGCGCACGAAGGTGGACGGATTGCATGATACCGCCACGGCCCGTCCTACCTGCGAGCGGGCGATCTCCGCGGCTTGCGCCTCGGCGCCGGCGCGCGGCGGATCGAAGACAATGGCGTCGAAGCCTTTCATTTCCCCGGCCAGCATCGGCCGGCGGAACAGGTCGCGCGTCTCGGCGGTGATCGTCTTGAGACCGGGCGCCGTGCCGATCGCCGCTTTCAGGGAAGCGACGGCCGGCGCCGATCCATCGGCGGCATAAACCACGGCCTTTTCCGCCAAAGGAAAGGTGAAGGCGCCCGCGCCGCAGAACAGATCGGCCACCTTTTTCGCGTCGCCAATGCCTTCGACGGCCAGCCGCGCCATATCGGTTTCGGACGGCACGCTGGCTTGCAAAAACGGGCCGATTGGCAGCCCCACCATGGCCTTGCCGAAACGCACCTTTGGGGTACGCGCCATGTAGAGCATGTCCTCGCCCATGGAGACGCGGGCGAAATCGGCCTCGGCGGCGCACATGGCGATATTCATGCGCGCATCGGCCGACAGCCCGCCGGACTTCGAGCGCTCGACGCCGGAAATATCGATATCGAGACCGGTAAGCGACAGGGTGACGTGCAGGATTGGCGCGGACTTGGGATGCTCGAACAGATACCCCGCCAATGCCTTGAGCTGCGGCAAGGCCTTAACGATCGCCGGATCGCTGACCGGACATTCGCGGATGGCGACCAGGTTCCACGATTTGCGCGCCTTGAACCCCAGTTCGATCTGCTTGCCGGCCTTGCGGGCATGCAGACCGACCCGGCGGCGGCTTTGCGGCGGCGTGGTCAGGATGGGGGCCAGTTCGGTCTCAAGCCCGGCGCGTTGCAACAAATTGCTGACCACGCCCCGTTTCCATTCACTGTAGGCGGAGATATCCCAGTGTTGCAGTACACAGCCGCCGCAAGCCGTGAAATGGATGCAGGGCGGCGTCACGCGCTCCGGGCCGGCCTCCAGCACCTCGGCCAGTTCCAGCCGGCTCTCACCGGCCTTGCCCTGCCGCACCCGCACGCGTTCGCCCGGCAGGGTCAGGGGCACGACCAGGCCGCCCGCGGTCATGCCGTCGCCCTGAAAGCCGACCTTCTCGATAAGCGCCTCGAATTCCGCCATGTCATTCCTGGAGATGCAAAGAGCGCCCGCTTAAAGCACACCTGTCAAAAATCAAGTTTTTATCGATATTTTGCAATCCTGCCTGAAATCCCAACAGGAAACTTTTCCCGCAAGGGGCGATTATTAACCGTATCATACGTGTAAGGAAACGTCCCATGCCACGTCCCATGCCACGTCCGTGCCCGGCACCGCACACTCATCATGCCGGAGCGATCCTCATCGGCGGCGCGCTGCTGGCTATCCTGCCGGCCCTGCTCCTGCCAACCACTGCCGGCGCCGGGAATCGGGAGGGTGACTATGGCCGCCCGGCCTATTATTACGAAGAGGACGGGCGTTATACCGGCGGCAGCCTGGGCTATTACCCCAATCTCGATGACAGTTATCATGCCCGATACGACCGAACCTATCGAACCGGCCGCCGGTATGGCTATTCCCGCAGTTATGAACGTGATTACAACGGCCGGGATTATAATTGTTATTGCGGCCGTGGCGCCTATTACAGGGTTTATGATTGGAAGGGCGCGCACGAATATATCCGCGGCAGCCGGCGCCACAGCCGGTATGGCGACCGTTATGATTACGACAATTATTGACCCGCCGCCTCAATCCGGCTCAATCCCGCCCGATAAAAAACGTATTCGATGACCGTCAGCGGCGGCGCATCAGGGTTAAAATATGAACAAACATGAACGAACCACTCAAATCCCGTTCATGTTGCCGCCTGTATAAGGGTCATCACAACGACGCTTTTCTCTTTTCGCGCCGTAACAATGAAGGAGATTTATTATGTCCAGGATGACATTTACGCATAAGATGGTCCTCTCCGCCGTAGCCGTTACGGCCGCCGCCGCGATGGCCCTGCCCGCCAGCGCCCGGTGCTACCGTGACAGCAATGCCGACGGCGCCATTGTCGGCGCCATTGCCGGGGCCGCCATCGGTAACGCCGCCTCCAGCCGCCACAACCGTGGCGCGGGCACGGCCGCCGGCGCGGTCATCGGCGCTGTCGCCGGCGCGGCCATCGATGACAGCAATGACAACTGCCGTTACGACGATGGTTATCGCTACAGCGACCGCCGCTATTACCGCGACTCGCGCCCCTATTATCGCGGCGGTGTTTATGTGGCCCCGCGCAGCTATTCCTACCGCGATCGCCACTATCGCTATGACCGCCATTACGACCGTGGCCATCATCGCCGTCACTGATGATCGATTAGCTTACGGCCTGTCCGTTTAAATAAAAGAGCCGGGAACCCTCCGTTCCCGGCTCTTTTATTGGCGTCCGTGGATCATATTCCGCTTTTTCTCGCCCGCCACGATAACAGGGTGGCCGCCCAGTAGTTCCAGATACTGGCGATCAGGGTGGCGATGATCCCCGCCGCAACGTAATGAATGTGAAGCTGGTCCTTCATGAACAGGGACAGGCACAGGCTGATCAGCGCGCCCAGCGAACAGGCGATATAGAAGCGGATCAAACCGCCGAACATGCGCCAGCCCTTCAGGCGGCGGTCGCGGAAGGTGATCAGGTTATTGAGGAAGAAATTCCACGTCATCGACAGCCAGATGGCCAGGCTGTAATTGACGAGATCCTCCTTGTTGTACTGGTAACGGTAGATCGGGAACTTGCCCGGCATGGTCAGGAAATGGTGACCGAGATAGAGCAGGATTGTGTAAACGACCACGCCGCTCAGGCCCACGCCGGCGAACAGCACAAACTTGGCCGGCATCAATCCGCCGGTGGCTTTTTCCACCAAAAGCGCGCCAAGATCGAGCACCACGCGCAGATCGAGCTTCGAGACGCCCCCCTGGCGTTCCCGCAAGGCGGCCTTGACCTCGCCGAAGCGCGGCTTCTTCGGCGCGGAAGCCGCGATATCGAGCAAAATCTTGAAACCGATGCCAGTCAGCTTGGGCCGCGCCGACAGGTAGTATTCGCGCGTCATGATAAAGCAGCCGCTCATTGGATCGGACAGCGGCACCTTCAGCACCAGGCCGGTGGCCCAGGTCGCCGCCTTGGAGCCGAGGTCGCGGATACCACTCAATCCCGTATGCGTCGTGCCGATATAGCGCGACACGCATACCAGATCCTTGTTGCTTTTCATGATCATTTCGGCCAGGGAGCGGATCGCCTTCGGATCGTGCTGCCCGTCGCCATCCATGACGCCAAGGTATCGGCCATGGGCGATATCCCAGCCCTTGATCGCCGCCGAGGACAGGCCGCGTTCATCGACGCGCACATGCAGCCGCACGTTTGGCCGTGTTTTGGCGACATCGAGCACCTCGGCCGCCGTATTATCCGCGGAATTATCATCCACCACGATGATTTCATGGCTGATGCCGGCAAGGGTGTCACTGATTTCGGTGATAACGCCGCGAATGGCCGCCCCTTCATTCAGGGTGCAGATGATCAGGCTGAGATCCGGTTGGTCCGCCGCAGCCGAAACACGCTCGATATTCGTCAAAAAGAAACTCCCCGGCATCCCGCCATCAATAAAAACCGTTGGTTACCTTAAGAACGCAGAGGATGGCAAATCTATGGTGGCGTCACGGCCCGCAATTCAACACCCACATCAGTCCTGACACAAACAGGCCAAACTAACGCCCTCCGGACTCGATAGGCCGGAACAAGTGACGCTCAATATCCGCTTAGAACCCAGAATACAATGGTCAAACTCAACCGCCCCCGCCTTCCCGACCGCCTGTCATCTTCACCGTATCGGGCTTCATACTGGCTGTTGCTTTTGTTTTTCCTGCCCCTGGCGCTGGGCGTACTGGCCAAGCTTTATCGCTCGAAATATATTTTTTCCGAATACCAGTCCGTCGCCTGCGCCGGACTGAAAGTGCTTCAGAACGCGCCCCTCTACGCGCTCGACCTGCAATGCCGCGACATGCGCGGCGGCGGCGCTTATCTATGTCCCTCTCTTCGCCCGCAAGACGCCCGGCAACCTGCGCGACAAACTGCCTTTCGCCGTTTTCCTGAGCAGCAGCGCCTTCATGCTCGGCAATATCGCCGTCATCCTGCATGGCGTCGTTCTTCTGGGCGCGCTGGCGATTGAGATTACGCCCTGGCTGTTCGTCGCGGCCGTCGCGCTGGCGGCGTGGGTCAAGCCGACCTTTCTCACCTATCTGGTCGTTATCCTTTTGCTCGACATGCCGCTTGTCCGCCGTCTCGGCCTGATAGCGGCCGGGGGGATGGCGGGCCTGTTGCCGCTGGGCCATTTTATCCTGACCGGCGGCGGGCTGGCCCAGCAGTGGTACGCCCTGCTGTCCCATTATGTCTATGCAGTCACCCCCGGCATCGGCGTCTTCGGCTGGACGCGCCTGCTCGGCCTGGATCCGGCGCATATATGTGTAAAGATGGCTTATCTGGTTTTTGCGGGCCTGATAACGCTGAGTGGGCTGGTCCTGGCCGAAGGGCTGCGCCTGAACCGCCGCGAGCGTATCTGGCTGGGCCTCAGCCTCGCCGTCCTGCTCATTCCGCGCCTCATGAGCGAGGATGTCTGCCTGATCGGGCCGGGGCTGCTGGTCCTGGCCGACCGCAGCGCGCATCTGGCCGGAAACACATTGACCGGAAAAGCGGCCATACTCAAAAACGGACATAACCTTATCCGGGCGCTGTGCCTCATCGCCCTTGCCGGCGCCCTGACCGGCCTGGCCGATTACAGCGAACCGATGGTCCTGTTCGGCCTGAGCCTGTATGTGCTCTGGCTCGGCCGGCATATGATCGCCACGCGGCGGGCCAGTCTCCTCTCTCCGTTCGCGGCGGCCTTCATGCGTAAATCCGAAACGGCGGTGAACTGATGTCCGCCGTGCCGATGGATGCCCTAAGCTGGTTCGAACGGTTCACCGCCCGCAAGCGAAACCTGTGGTTCTTTTCGCTGTTCTTCCTGTTTCCCCTGGCCGGCAACCTGATCAGCCGCCTGACCAGGGCGCGCTACTGGCTGCCCGATTTCGACGCCCTGATCTGCGGGGCGCACAATGTCTCGCGCGGGATATCCCCTTACAGCCTGCATCCGGCATGCGACGGCATCCGCCCCACCCCCTATGTCTATGCGCCGCAGGTCGGACAGTTTTTCGCGCCGCTCGAACAGGTCTTCGGGCTGGAAGGCGCGCGCTGGGCCTTTATCCTGGTGTATGCGCCGGCCATGCTGGGGTTGTTCTGGTACGCGGTCCTCAGGCCGATGGACAGGGCGCCATGGCATTTCCGCCTGATGACCCTGGCAGCCATGGTCGGCAGCGTCCTGTCGTGCGGCAATATCGGGCTGGTACTGCACGCCCTGACCATTCCCGCCGCCTTGCGGATGTCGAAATCACGCCTGCCCTTTATCGCTATCGTCATCTGCGGCGCGCTGGTCAAGCCGGTGTTCATCACCTATCTCGTTGTCCTGCTGCTCGAAGACCGGCCGCTCATGACGCGTCTGCGCACCTTTCTGCTAGCCGTTGCGACGGGCGCCGGCGCCTTGCTGGTCCTGTTCCTCACCGCCGGCCGTTTCAGCGATGACTGGCATGCGGCGCTCAATGCCGTCGTGATTCTGGAACAGCCCGGCATTGGCGTCTTCGCCACCACCTCGGCCCTGGGCCTCAGCACCGCCTCGCCCGTTACGCTGGCCGGTCTTGGCCTGTTCATCATCGGCATGGGTCTGGCCAGTCTGATCCTGGCGGAATGGGGCGGCCTGAACGCCGAGGAACGGATCATATTCGGACTCGGTGCCGCGCAGTTCCTCAATCCGCGCCTGATGGACTACGACATGTTCACCCTGGCGCCCTGCATGGCCATGGTGGTCATGATGGCCAAGCCTTTGGGCCGGAAGACTTTCACATGGGCAAGCTGGGCCTTCGCCGGCACACTGAGCCTCTGCGTCGTCTGCAATATCCTGGAGATTCGCGCCATCCATCGCGCCCCGGTCGCGGTTTTCGTCTACGGCCTGATCCTGCTGACCGTGGCCGGACTGACCGCCTGGCCGCAACGGGCGCGGATAGGCGGCTGGTTTCGCAATCCGCTGCCCGTTTTGCAGGATATACTGGCCCGGCGGATATAATCAAACCACGAGCAGACACGAACAGACGTCACCTGCATTCGTGTCCATTCGTGGTATCGATTATGATGCCGCCTTCAACCGCTCAAGCGCGGCGGCAAGCCTGGCCTTGCCGCTTTCCGCCTCTTCCAGGCGTTCGCGGTTTTCGGCGATGACCTCTTCCGGCGCCTTGCTGACAAAGGCCGGATTATCCAGCTTGCGGCGGACGCCATCGATCGTTTTGTCGAAATCGGCAATGCCCTTGGCCAGACGCGCCTGTTCGGCCTTGAGGTCGATGAACTCGGCAATGGCGAGATGCGCCGTGGCTTCGCCGGCGACGAACGGCACCGAACCGGCGACCGCCTCACCGACCTTGACCTCCGACAGACGCCCCAGGAAGAGGATCAAATCCTCATGCGTTTTCAAACGTGTAGCCGTCACCTCTAAGGCGCCGCTCAAGGACAGAGGCGCCCGCGCCGACCCCGGCACGTTCATTTCCGAGCGGATCGAGCGGATTTCCGAAATCAGGTCGATCAGCCAGTTGATTTCCTCATCGGCCTCGGCGTCGATGGCGGCGGAATCGGTTTTCGGCCAGCTATGCGAAATCAGCATATCAGTGTGGCCGGTCTTTTCCCACAGTTCCTCAGTAATGAACGGCATGACCGGATGGAGCAGGATCATCGCCTGATCGAGCACCCAGGCCGTCATGGCGCGGATTTCGGCCTTGGCGGCGGCGTCATCACCATTCAGGATCGGCTTGGCCAGTTCGAGATACCAGTCGCAGAAGACGTTCCAGATGAACTTATAGAGCGCATTGGCGGCATCATCGAAGGCGCAGGCTTCCAGCGCTCCGGTGACGGCCACGAGCGTCTTCTGCACCTCCCCCCTGATCCACCGGCTGAGGGTCAGCTTGGCGGTCGAGGGATCGAAGTCTTCCACACGGGCGCATTCGTTCATCTGCGTGAAGCGGGTGGCGTTCCACAGCTTGGTCGAGAAGTTGCGATAGCCCTCGATGCGCGGCTTGGCCAGCTTGATATCGCGCCCCTGCCCCGACATGGCGGTGAGCGTAAAGCGCAGGGCGTCGGCGCCGAACTCGTCGATCAGCACCAGCGGGTCCATGACATTGCCCTTGGACTTCGACATCTTCTGGCCCTTGTCGTCACGGACCAGGGCATTGATGAAGACGCGTTTGAAAGGCGCCTGGCCGGTGAAATGCAGCCCCATCATCATCATCCGGGCCACCCAGAAGAAAATAATGTCGAAACCGGTGATCAGGGTATGGGTCGGATAGAAGCGTTGCAGATCTTCTGTATTCTCCGGCCAGCCCATGGTCGAGAACGGCCACAGCGCCGACGAGAACCAGGTATCGAGGACATCCTCGTCTTGCTTCAGCGCGACCTTCTGACCGTAATGCGCCTCAGCCTGGGCCTGCGCCTCGGCTTCCGTCTCGGCGACAAAGATATAGCCGTCCCCGGCATACCACGCCGGAATGCGATGGCCCCACCAAAGCTGGCGCGACACGCACCAAGGCTCAATATTGCGCATCCATTCGAAATAGGTCTTTTCCCAGTTCTTCGGCTCGAAGACCGTCCGGCCATCCTCAACAGCGGCAATGGCTTCCTTCGCCAGTTCGCCGGCATTGACGTACCACTGGTCGGTCAGGAACGGCTCGATAACGACGCCGGAGCGATCGCCATGCGGCACCATGTGCTTCGTCTTCTCGATCTGTTTCAGCCAGCCCTCTTCTTCGGCGCGGGCGATGATCGCCTTGCGGGCGGCAAAGCGCTCCATACCTTGATATCCGACTGGAATTGGATCGGATTGCAGCAGATTGGCCTGGGTATCGAGGATATTGATCTGCTCCAGATCATGCCGCTTACCAACCTGGAAGTCGTTGAAATCGTGCGCCGGGGTAATCTTGACCGCGCCGGACCCTTTGGTGGGATCAGCATATTCGTCAGCCACGATCGGAATGCGGCGGCCGGTGATCGGCAGGATAACGAACTTGCCGACCAGACCCTTGTAGCGTTCGTCATCCGGATGGACGGCTACGCCGCTATCGCCCAGCATGGTTTCCGGCCGCGTGGTGGCGACGACGATATAGTCGCGCGTTTCCGTCGTTTCATTGCCGTCTTCATCCTTGACCGGATAGTCAAAGGTCACGCCATCGGCCAGTCTATAGGCGAAATGCCAGTAATGGCCGTCAACCTCCTTCTGCTCGACTTCGAGATCGGAAATCGCCGTCTGGAACTGCGGATCCCAGTTGACGAGCCGCTTGTCGCGGTACATCAAACCTTCTTTGTGGAGTTGCACAAACACCTTGCGCACCGCCGCCGACAGGCCATCATCGAGCGTAAAGCGTTCGCGTGACCAGTCGCACGAGGCGCCGAGACGACGCAACTGCCTGACGATGGCGCCGCCGGATTCCGCCTTCCATTCCCAGACCTTTTCAACGAACCTGTCGCGGCCCAGTTCGCGCCGTCCTTCATTGCCTGACGCCGCCAGTTGGCGCTCGACCACCATCTGGGTGGCGATGCCGGCGTGATCCGTGCCCGGCAGCCACAAAGCCGCCTTGCCGCGCATGCGCTCGAAACGCGTCAATACGTCCTGGAGCGTATTATTCAGCGCATGGCCGATATGCAGCGAACCGGTGACATTGGGCGGCGGAATGACGATGGAAAAAGTCTCTTTCGCATCCGAGGGAGAAAATACGCCGCTTTCCTCCCACTTCTTGTACAGACGGGGTTCAACGGCGGCGGGATCGAAGGTTTTTTCCAGCATGGTCTCAAAGGATAAGAATGAAAAAGAGCGGCTCACCGCTGTGATGCCGCTCTCTTAACAAATGAACTCAAAAGAATCTATGGATTAGCGACGGCCAATCTTAACGACGGGCCAATTCTAACGACGAGACTGACGGGCAATCCGCTCCACCTCAAGGCGGACCTGTTCCTCGACAATGCCCGGCAGATGCTGGTCAAGCCAGGCTTGCAGCATCGGGCGCAGCAGATCCTTGGCGACATCCTCCAGCGTGCGGTCGCTGTGCGGCACCAGCAGGTTGCTTGTCAGGGTGCCGAATGTGGAGGCCGCGATTGATTCGGTGCGCTCGCTGACCAATCCGCCGCCGGACGATGGCGCGGCCGGCGCCGGTTCGGGCGCCGCGGAAGGCGCATAGGCTTCGATATCGCCGATGGAAACCGATTCGGGCGCCTCATAGGTTTCGGTCAGTTCAAGCACATCGTCTTCCGAATCCGCCGAAACCTCTTCAGCCTCGGCCTCGGCTTCCGGTTCGGCCGCCGCGGCGAAAGCGTCATCCTCTTCCTCCGCCTCCGGTTCAGCTACGGCCTGGGCCGCCGCATCTTCCGGCGCATCGTCTTCCGAGATGATACGGCGAATGGAAGCGAGGATTTCCTCCATTGTCGGTTCGTGTGCGGATTGTTCTGCCATGATTTTTTAACTGCTGCGAATCGGGTTCGGGAACTGAAACCCATGAGAGGGTGACACGGGTTCGCCGCATTTTGCAACTCTTTAGGCGGTTTTTGCCGCCGAATTTCGCCGAAGCGTGGAATTTTTTATGAAGACGCCCGCAATTCTCATCGCGGGCGTCTTCAACAGAATATAAGGGCGCAATAGGTTTTTTACTCGCCGCCGGCCACCAGGCCGTCCAGCGCATGAACCACGGGTTCCAGCGGGGTCCAGCCCTTGGACTTAACATCGTCGAAATGATCCTGCGGATCGTAGACCTGAATATCCGGCACGAAGGCCCTGGCCGTCAGCCCGCCCATGACAGAGAGCAACTGGCTGCCGGCCACATATTGCCCCCGCTCGGCCTCGATCAGCGCCAGTTGCGCCGATTTCAGTTCCTGTTGCGCGTTCAGCACTTCGATATTGGTGCGCAGGCCGACCTGTTGCTCGACCTTGACTCCATCGGCGGCCACCGTAGCGGCCTTCACCTGTTCCTGGTTCGAGGCCACGGCCGAACGCGCGGCCAGCATCTGGGACCACGCCTGCGACACCGAGGACACCACCTGGCGCCGGGTCTGCTCGACGACCTGAAGCTGGGCATTGTAATTTTCCGTCGCCTGGCGGACGCGTGAGCCGTTCAGACCGGCGCTGAACAAGGGAATGGACAGGCGCAAGGTGGCCGAACTGGCGTCATTATCAACGATATCGCCAATGCCCAGACCGGGTTGATTACCGCCCGTGCTGGCCGACAGACCGACCCTGGGACCGAATACCGAGCGTTCGGCGCGGACCTGCGCCTTGGCGGCGTCGGCGGCATAAAGCGCCGATTGCAGATCGGGATTGCTCTTTTCCGCCGCCGCCAGGGCCGCATCAAAGTCAGCCGGCAAGCCCGGCAGGGCCGGCTCGGCCTCAAGCGCGACCGGCGACTGCCCGACAATGGCCACATAGGAGGCGCGATCGGAATCGAGCTGCGCCTGGGCCGAGGCCAGGGACGCCGCCGAAGCCGACAGACGCGCCTGCGACTGCGCCACATCGGTGCGGGTCAACTGGCCGGCGTCGAACTGCGCCTGGGTCTGGTCAAGCTGCTGCTTGAGAATGTCGTAATTATCCTGCGAGATTTGCAGGGCGCGCTGATCACGGCGCACCGCCGTATAGACGCTGATAACATCGAGCAGGACGCCGGATTCGGTGCTGCGTAAACCTTCCTGCCCCGACATCACATTGGCGCGCGAGGCTTTCAGCGAGGACGCTATCCCGCCTGACGCAAAAATCGTCTGATTGGCCGAGAGGCCCGCCGCCGTGGCGGAACGGTTGCCGCCCAATCCCGGCAGGTCGTTATAGGTGGCCGACACATCGGCGCTCAACGACGGCCCCAGTTGCGAACGGGTCTGGACATAGGTTTCGTCCGTGGCCCTCTGGGCGGCGCGGCTGCGCAGGAGCGTCGGGTTCTGGGCATAGGCCAGGGCGATGGCGTCATTCAGGCTTTCCGCCCGGGCGCTGACCGCCAGGCTTAACGCCATCACCGAAACCGCGGCGGCCAGACCGAAGGTCGCAAACTTGGAATTCGTCATAAAACAGATGTCCCCACGTCTTGAAGGCAGACGACGCGCCTGCCCTGTTGCCTTATGGGCGCATGTATGCGCGGCCCGATTTCGGCAATATGCTGAAATTACCTCTGAAATCCTACTGCCAGAAGATTATGGGCTTGGCGAGTTAAGGATTTTTCACGTTCGGCTTTTTATCATTACAAACAGTATCAAGACGCAAGGCGGCGACTTTTATATCTCACCTTAACGGCGCCCCTGACCGTTTCTGTCAGCAGGCGATCAGAATTCAAACGCAGGCGCGCGCGCGAAACCCGGCAGGGTCGATGGCGCCGAATCGAAGACATCGCGCTCCGAAACGCCGGATTCGATGCGCAGATAAAGCCGCGCGCGTCCCACCGGTCCATCCTTCACCACCACGGCCAGGCGGCCGCCGACCTTGAGCGCCTTCAGCCAGGCCGCCGGCACTTCGGCCACGGCGCCTTCAACAATAATAATGTCATAGTCAGAGCCGGCGGGCGTCTTCAGGTCCGCCGTCACGCATTTGACGCCCTGTTCCTTAAGGCAGGGTTCGATCACCGCCATGACGCGCGGATCGGCTTCTTGCGCCGTAACTTTCAGGCCGGCCTGTTGCAGGACAGCGGCGGCATAGGGCGCGGCGATCGCCAGGACGCTTTCGCCCGCTTTTGGTTCAACCGTCTGCAACAGCTTGGAGATATCGCGCGGCTTCATCAGCACGCGGCCGGGGGCGATCGGTGATTCGACCTCGCCATAGGCGCCAAAGGCCTGGGACGGCGCGCACAGGCGTTCGCGCTGAACATGGCGCATGGCCAGTTGCAGGGCGGCGTCGGTGACATCATTCACGCGAACCTGGGATTCGACCATATTCTGACGGGCGGCGTGAAAATCCATAATGCTGATCCTTGGAGACTAATTCGAACGCTTCGCACCGCTTATAGGAGCAAGCGGCGCGCGCTTCAATCGCCATCAGCCGGGAATCAACGGCAAAAAGCGCACAATCGCGCGGGCTTATGCACATTTATTAGGAAATTTGCGTCACAGATCATTGCGGGCGGTGATGTGATCTGATAGCGAACGCATCCGCTCTACGTGAGGCCTGATGGCGGAGCGGTTACGCACCGGATTGCAAATCCGTGAAGCCCGGTTCGACTCCGGGTCAGGCCTCCACAATCTCCCGCGATCTTTTCCTTTTGAAGCGCGCGCGCTATAGATCGCGCATGACCGATCAGGCCGCCCGCTTTCAAAACCTCGCCACCCGGCTGTTGCGCCAGGCCCGCCTTCTCGACGAAGGCTCGAAACTGACCAGCGCGCAATATTCGGCGCTCAGTACGCTTTACAGCCATCCCGGCCTGCCGCTGACCGAACTGGCGCAGATGGAACATGTCAGCCATCCGACCATGAGCCGCATCATGTCCGGCCTGATCAGACAAGGCCTGGTCGTCCGCACGCCCGACACGAAAGACCGCCGCACCCTGCGTCTCGCCCTGACCGAAGACGGACGCGCCGCTTATGAGCGCGTTTACGCCCGCCGCCTCGCCCTGATCGAGGCTCTGATCGGGCAACTGAAACCGGAGACGATCGCCGATCTGCTGAATGCCCTGGAAAAGCTGCCGCATCTGAAATCCTCTTGACGATCAAATATGTGTAGCTATGCTACATATCTGATCGAGGGAGGACGTTCATGAAAAAGCAAGCACTGTTCGCCGGCGCCACGGCGGTAATCGCCATCGCCCTGTATGGCCTCAACGCCTCCTGGCTGGCGCCGGCCCCGACCAGCAAACCGCGCCTGTTGTCGCATCGCGGCGTTTATCAGCACTATGACCGCACCGGCCTGACGACACAGACCTGCACGGCGACGCGCATTTTCAAGCCGACGCACGATCTGCTGGAAAACACCCTGCCCTCCATGCAGATGGCGCGGGATTACGGCGCCGACGCCATCGAACTGGATGTCCACCCGACACGCGATGGCGATTTCGCCGTCTTTCACGACTGGACGCTCGATTGCCGCACCGACGGCCACGGCAATACCCGCGCTCATACAATGGCCGAACTGAAGGCGCTCGATATCGGCTATGGCTATACCTACGACGGCGGCAAGACCTTACCTTTCCGTGGCCGTTTCAAGGGCCGGATGCCGTCGCTGAAAGAGGCGATCGAAACCTTCCCCGACACGCATTTCCTGATCAATGTCAAAAGCAATAATCCGCATGAGGCCGAATGGCTGGATCTCTGGTTGAAACGGCATCCGGAAATCGATACGTCACGGCTAACCGTTTATGGCGGCGACCGGCCGATGGCGCGTCTGGCGCAGTTACGCCCCGGCCTGCAACCGGCCGGAAAGGCCATCATGAAGGACTGCGCGCTTTCCTATCTCGCTCTGGGCTGGAGCGGCTACATGCCCAGGGCCTGTCGCAACATCACCCTGTTCCTGCCGCAGAACTATGCCTGGCTGGCCTGGGGTTATCCCAATCGTCTGCAAGATCGCTTTGCCAGGGCCGGCAGCTATATCTACCTGGTCGGCCCGCGACATAAGGGCGTAAACGATTCCCTGGGAATTATGACCCAGGCAGATGTCCGGCGTCTTCCGGCTCACTGGGGCATGGGCATTATGACCGACGCCATTGAAACCGTCGGACCAGCGTTCAGGGCGAAAACAGCGGATCGGACGCCGGAGGCCATCCGCTAACTCCATGTCAAATCAGGCCGCGCGCATATTGGCCAGGAATTTCGCCAGTTCCATCTTCAACTGATCCGAGGCGCGGCTGACCGACTTGGCCTCCTCGAAGACCACGCTGGCCACCTGCCCGGTTTCGTTGGCCACGTCACGCACGGCGTCGATATCGTTGCCGACGCTTTGCGAGCCTTCCGCCAGGGATTCGACCGTTTCGGCGATCTGGCTGGTGGCCATCTGCTGGGCGGCGACAGACCGGGCGATATCATCGGCGCCGGACCGCAATTCGGATATCGTGCCGACAATTCCGGCAATGGCGCCCGTCGCTTCACTGGCGTCGGTCTGGATCTGCTGAACCTTGGCGATGATTTCGCGGGTCGCCTTTTCGGTCTGCTGCGAGAGCGTCTTGACCTCCGCGGCCACCACCGCGAACCCCGCGCCATGCGCCCCTGCCCGCGCCGCCTCGATGGTGGCGTTGAGCGCCAGGAGGTTGGTCTGCCGGGCGATGGAGGTGATCATGTCCACCACCGCGCTAATTTCATCGGCGCTGCGGCTGAGGCGTCCCATCAGGGCCGAGGTCGATTCGGCCTCCGCCGAGGCGCGGGCGGAAACCTGCGTCGATAATTGCGTCGATCCGGCGATTTCATTGGCGGTCTGCGACAGTTCCATTACCGTGCCGGCCACCTTTTGCGCGCTTTGCGACGTGGTGACCGCGACCGACGCCACCTTGCCGGCGCTTTCCGAAGCCGCGAAGGCCGACTGGCTCATGGTGTCCGACGAACTGATCATCGCCCTGGAGGATTGCGTCAGGCCTTCAAGCAGGGCCGAGACCTGGCTTTCCAGCCGGCTGCCCAGTTCGTGCAGCGCCGCCTTGCGTTCGGCGGCGATGGCCTGGGCGTGCGTCGCCGCCTCGCCTTCCAGTCCGACCAGCTTCCGGCCATTGGCGCGCAGGACATCGAGCGCCGCCGCCAGACGGCCGATCTCGTCGGACCTGTGCGCGCCTTCCGCCGGCGTATCGAATTCGCGCCGCGCCAGTCGGTCGGTATAATGGCTCAGGCGATCGATAACCGAGAAGACCTCGCGGTCGAAATAGACAGCCGCGACCAGCCCCGCCAGCCCGATGAAGATCGACGCCATGAGGATCAGATGGGCAAAGCCTGCCTCCAGCGCCTGTATCCGCGTGATATAATCCTCCGCCGCCCCATTCCGGGCCTGGGTCAGCAGATGGCCGACCGTCGAGGTATGATGCAGCGCCACGAACGTCGCCATGCCGAGGCCGATGAAAAACAGCGCCAGCAGCGCACGGATACGGACTTTAATCGGGGGCAGGCGCACGGCTGATTCCTCATTTTCGTTCAGGCTTCGAACCTCTTCCGGCCATGGTTAAATTGTCATGAATAATTACCGCGTCAGGACCGGGAAAATGATAACCGTTTATTTTCCCCTCACAGGCGCATTTACCCCTCGTTAACCAGACTCCTTCCATAACGGCGTTGTCTTTGCTTATCTGAAGACACCCACCATCACCAAACTTCAAAGGCCCGAAAGCATTTTCGGGCTTTTTTTCGTTTAAAATCAGTCAGGCGCATATTCACGCACAGAATTGTGCAAAACTTCCGCCTTAGGGCTTGCCATGCGGTTCAAACCCTTGCTATAGGGCGCGCCTTGCCAGCGTGTTCCCCGATAGCTCAGTTGGTAGAGCAGTCGACTGTTAATCGACTTGTCACAGGTTCGAGTCCTGTTCGGGGAGCCAGCAAGCCTTATGCGGTGGCCTGAATTCAACAAAGCCGTCACTGTTTCCGAAGGTGCAAGCCCTTCCACGATCACGTCCCTTATCGACGGCGGAGCCGCGCACGGGCCAGACGGCTGTCTTCAAGCGAATAATAGAGCCAGATCACGCCTTTTTCCTCGATGACCGACGCGGCGAAAGCGATATCAGTATCGGTGCGCAAACTCTTCGGCGGTGGGGTGAGGAGCGGCTGGATGCAACGGTCTACAACGGCAGTGCAGTCCGAATTGAAGGCGATCCAGCCGATCCGCCAGCGCGCATCCCGCGTCGCCCCGTTATAGAACATAACCGGTATATCTTCATCGCTCATCAGCATCGGTCCGGTCGAAAGGTGCCAGTTATCCCAGCCATCTTCCCGCGGCATGAAGGGCGTGGGCCGCTCTTCCCATGGCCCCGCGACACCCTCGCCAAGCGCCAGGCCGATCCGTGACGCATCATCCGCCGCATACTCGTAAAACAGGCGCCATTTGCCGTGCTTGGTGCGCGTGATGGTCGCTTCCTTGGTGTTGCCCATCGATTTGGTCGAGGCCAGGACCACGCCGGATTTTTTCAGTTTATCGAGCGACGGACCGGTGGCGTAGGACAATTCGCCGTGCGTCATATCGGCGGTTACGGCGGTGAAATAAACAACATAGGCGCCGTCTTCCTGACGCAGAACGGTCGGGTCTTCGACGCCGCCTATATCATTGGCCTCCGGCCCTCCGGTAATCGAAGGCATGGCCGGCATGTCGAAATTAACGCCATCCTTGCCCCATCCCGCCCATATCTGACCGGTATCGGTGCGTTCGTCCCCCGTCTTCGGCACAGCCCGGACCATGATCCCGAAGCGTCCGTCCGGCTCCTGCCAGACATAGGGACTCATCAGGTCGCGCGCCATCAGCGCTTCGGGACCATGAAGGGTTACGGCCTCCAGATCCTCGACATTGAAATCGACAATCGTCGCCGTCGGCTTGATCTTTTCCTTCACGTCCCCGGTATTTGGCCCGGTATTTGGATCGGGAGGCGAATTTGACATCTGGTCCGCCATTATGCGCCAAGCCCCTGCAACAATGACAAACCACCATCGGCGACGACGGTGGCGCCGGTCATGTAGCCGGCCTCATCGGAAGCCAGCCAGCGGGCGATTCGGGCAATCTCTTCCGCCGTGCCGGCACGGCCCATTGGAATATTCTTTTCCAGCGACCGGCGATAGGCGGCGTCTTTCATCGCCCGGCCGTTCATCGGCGTCAAAATCATGCCGGGTTCGATGGCGTTCACGCGCACGCCTTTGCCGGCCTCCTCCACCGCCAGAGTGCGCACAAGGTTGGCAAGTCCGGCTTTGGCCGCACAATAATCCGCCCCGCCGGCGCGCACCGCCTCGGCATGGATCGAGGAAATATGCACAATGGCGGCAGATGGTTTTCCATCATCAAGGCCTTTCAGGAAGCGGCGCGAGACAAAAAAAGCGCCGGTAAGATCCGTGGCCAGCATACGCAGCCATACGGCCGAAGGCATTGCGCGAACCGTCAGGCCCGACATATTGATACCGGCGGAATTGATCAGAACCGTGGGGGCGCCCCATTTCCGTTCCACAGTGTCAAAGGCCTTTTCAACCGACGCCTCATCCGCCACGTTGCATTGAACCGTCAGGGCTTCTCCTCCCGCGCGGTCCACCTGTTCCGCCACCTGGACGGCGGCGTTCACATCCTTGAAATAGAAAACGGCCACGCGATCACCGGCTTCGGCAAACGCAGCGGCGCAGGCGGCGCCTATGCCGGATTCCCCGCCAGTGACGACCACGCATCGTTGTTTTGACATTGCCGGCGATTCCTTTGCTGACCGCAGTGTTCCAGCAAAAGCCGCAAGAAAGCCGTGGGTATTATCAGGTGAAATGTAAAAATTCAGCCGTCCGCCGGCGCGTATAACGCCATTATCAGACAAAAAGCGCCTTCAGCAAAACGAGACGCGCTTGGCTACATTATAATGAAAAAAATGGCGGAGACGCAGGGATTCGAACCCTGGGTACCCTTTTGGGGGTACGCTCATTTAGCAAACGAGTGCCTTCAGCCTCTCGGCCACGTCTCCGTTACGGCTGAGTTAGCGTATTCGTTTTTAAAAGGCAACGCCGTTTGCAAAAAAGGTGCACAGCTTTTCATATATTTCAAGCCATTGAACGCCGCTTCCGGAAACGCGAAAATATCGCCTTTCCGGCATCGAACTTGCAACGGGTTACCTGTCCTTCCCGCATCGGGACATGAAAAAATCAGGAAAATCGCCAACCGTTAACCGACGCCTAAGCCAAATGCCGTAACGTCACGGCAAGCCTAGAACAAGCTCGAAACCAGGTCATGAACGCCGCCCTCCCCCGCCACACGCTCGAAGACGTGACCCGTCTGGATACCCTGCCCGAAGATCCTGAAACCATGGCTCCCAAAACCGTGGATCCCAGGGACAGGCGCGGTCCGTTCCGGCCGGAAAAACTGGTTTCCACGCGCGAACGGCGCAGCGGCGACATGTTCGTCCGCCTGTTCCGCGCCATCGATTTCCTCGCCCTGGTCTTCTTCGCCGTCATCTGCGCCCGTTCCGTGGCGCCACACGGCTTTTTCACCAGTCCGCTCGGCAATATCCTGCCCTTCATCGCCACGACAATCGCCATCTACTGGACGCTTTATGCCTGCGGCCTCTACCGCTTCGGCCGCAATGCCCGCGTCTCGATCCACATGGTCAAGCTGGCCCTGGTTTTCGGCGCCGGCTATGGGCTGGCCGACTGCCTCGCCGATTTTTCGGTCAACGATTATGCCGTCACCGCCGCCGTGCGCTTCTGGATGTCCGTCACCCTGGTCTATTTCATGCTCCAGCACCTGTTATGGTGGAGCCTGGTCGATCGCTGGCGCCGCCAGGGCAAGCTGATCCCCAGCATCGTCATCGTCGGCGCCACCAAACACGCCGAAAAGCTGGTCGAGGCGGCGCTCAAGGAACGCCACGTCAATATTCTCGGCATTTTCGACGATCGCCTGGCGCGCAATCCCCAGGCCGTCGCCGGCGTGCCGGTGCTGGGCGATGTCCAGTCCCTGCTTGGCCACAAGATCACGCCCTATGTTGATCAGATCGTCGTGGCGCTCGATACCTCGGCCAAGGCGCGGGTCAAGACCATCATCGAAAAGCTGCGCAGCCTGCCCAACGAGGTGTCGCTGTTCGTCGATATGGATAACAGCAGCAGCGCCAAAGCCGCCTGGTCACGCGTCGCCGATATCCCGCTGGCGCGCGTCTCCGGCATTTCCGAAGACGACCAGAAGGCCATGCTGAAACGCGCCGAGGATCTGATCATCGGCGCGCTGGCCCTGATCGTCTTCTCGCCGCTGATGCTGGCGGTCGCCCTCCTGATCAAGCTCGACAGCCCCGGCCCGGTCTTTTTCCGCCAGCGCCGCCACGGCTTCAATAACGAGGCCATCCGGGTATGGAAATTCCGCTCGATGTACACGCATCTGACCGATCATACGGCTTCGCAGCAGGTGACCAAGGGGGATCCGCGCGTCACCCGGATCGGCCGTTTCATCCGCAAGACCAGCATCGATGAACTGCCGCAACTGTTCAACGTCATCAAGGGTGAGATGTCGCTGGTCGGTCCGCGCCCGCACGCCATCGGCATGAAGACCGGTCCCGATGAAAGCGCCCGCCTGGTCGCCGAATACGCCTGGCGTCACCGCATGAAGCCGGGCGTCACCGGCTGGGCGGCGATCAATGGTTCGCGCGGCCCGCTCGATAACGCCGCCGATGTCCGCCGGCGGATTGGTCTCGATGTCGAATATATCGCGCGCCATTCGATCTGGTTCGACCTCTATATCATGGCCATGACCATTCCTTGTCTCCTCGGCGACGCGAAGACGGTCAGATGATCTTAAGACCCCCCACCACCACATCTCACCGCTTCGCGGTTCGTGCGGTCCCCCTCCCCAACAAGTTGGGGAGGTACAAGATTTCTATACCTCCCCAACTTGTTGGGGAGGGGGACCGACGCGCGATGGCGCGTTGGTGGTGGGGCATCTTGCTTTCCCCATGCGAGACCTTCCATGTTCTCTAAAGGTCTCTGGGGTTATCTGCCCGCCAATATCCTGCAAGGCCTGATCGGGTTCGCCACCCTGATGGTGTTCACGCGCATCCTGTCGCCGGATGATTATGGCCGTTACGCCCTGACCTTCGGCGTATCGAGCCTGGCACAGACGCTTTTCTTCACCTGGATCGAGGCCGCCATGGCGCGTTTCTATCCGGCCGAGTCCCGCACCGACTGCGAAGCGCCCGAACTCTACGGCACCCTCTATCGCCTGTTTGTCATCGTGGCCGTGGTCTTTGCCATGGCCTGCGCGCTCGGTCTGTGGCTGTGGCCGGCGCACGGCCCCGCCGGTCAATCATTGAAAACAGCAATGGGCCTGGGCCTGGGCTGCGTCGTCTTCCGCTCGCTGATCAAGTTGGTGCAGGAACAGCGCCGCTCCGAAGGCCGCGTGGGGGCCGCGTCAATACTTGACATGATCCAGACTGCCGGTGGTTTCGGCCTTGGCGTCTTGTGTGCCACTGCCGGTCTTGGCGGCGCCTCGCCGGTGGTCGGCGGCGGGTTGATCGCCCTGTTATGCCTGCCCTTCGTGGCCCGCGAGGACTGGGGCCGCGCCCTGAAAGGCCGTTTCAGCGTTGAAAAAGCCAAGGCCTATGCCCATTACGGCTTCCCGGTTTCGGCCAGCCTGATCCTGACCCTGGCGCTCTATACCGCCGACCGCTTCCTGATCGCTTATTTCCTCAACGACGCCGAAGCCGGGGCCTATCACGCCGGTTTCTCTCTGGCCTCGCGTATCCTCGATGTGCTGTTCATCTGGTTCGGCGCCGCCGGCGGCCCGGCCATGGTTCACGCCCTCGAACATGGCGGCGTAACCGAACTAAAAGCCAATGCCCGCCACCAGATCCGCACCATGGCCTTCGTCCTGTTCCCGGCCGTCGGCGGCCTGATCATGGTGGCCCCGCCGCTCGGCGCGCTGCTGATCGGCGAAGGCCTGCGCGCCGACGCCCTGAGCGTCACCCCGCTGATCAGCCTTGGCGCGCTGTTTTCCGGCCTCAATACCTACTATTTCCTTCAGGCCTTCACACTGGCGCGGAAAACGCGCCTGCTGGTCGTGGCCATGCTCGTGCCCGCCGTCAGTAATATCGCACTCAACCTGCTGCTCATTCCGCTGATGGGCCTGATGGGGGCCGCCGTCGCCTCCTGCCTCAGCTTCGCCCTGGGCCTAACCGCCTCATGGCTGCTGGGCCTGAAGACCCTTGCTCTGCCCGTACCGGTTCCCGATCTCGGCAAGACGCTTCTCAGCGTTGTCCTCATGATGGCGGCTGTAGCGCTGGTCCCCGCGCTGAACCTGCCCATATTCGACCTGATCGCCAAAGGACTGACGGGCGTGATCGTCTATGCGGCGCTGGCCTGGCTGTTCGATCTCAACGATATCCGCGAGCCGGCCCTGAAGATTATCGGCCGTTTGCGCGCAAAGGTTTTCGCATGAGCCAACCGTTTCGTAACGCCGCCTTTACCACCGTGACACCGCGCCTGTCGGTACTGATCCCCTTCTATAAGGAATCACCGCTGGCCCTGTTGCGCGCCCTGCAAAGCCGCACGCCCGAAGCGCTGGAAATCATCCTGATAGATGACGGCTCCGGCATGGCGGCGATTACCGCCGGGGTCAGCGCCTTCATCGGCCAGTCGCCCCTGGCCTGCGAACTGATCACGCTGTCGCAAAACGAAGGCCGGGCGCGTGGCCGCAACCGCCTGACGGAGGCGGCGCGCGGCGATTATTTCCTGTTTCTCGATTCCGACATGCTGCCCGACGACCCGGCCTTCCTCGATCGCTGGCTGTCGCAGGCCGATGGCCGGAATGCCGTGGTTTTCGGCGGTTTTTCACTGCGCCAGGCCCCGAATACGAAAGCCTTCGCCATCCACAAGGCGATGGCCGGCCAGAGCGATTGCCTGAGCGCCGCCGCCCGTGCCGAACACCCTGAAAAATACGTCTTTACCTCAAACCTGCTGGTGCGGCGCGATGTCTTTGCCGCCGAAACCTTCGATCCCGCTTTCACCGGCTGGGGCTGGGAAGACACCGAATGGGGGATGCGCGTCGCCGCCCGTTACGGCGTCGGCCATATCGACAATACCGCCACCCATATGGGCCTCGATACGCCGGAAACCCTGGCGCGCAAATATGAGCAATCGGTCGGCAATTTCAAACGCGTGACCGAAAAGCATCCTCATGTGGTTTCTCAATATCCCAGCTACAAGGTAGCGAAAATATTGAAGAAAATTCCCCTTCTGAGCGCCTTTCGTCCGCTGATCAAATGGGCCGGCCTGACCCCGTTCCTGCCGGTCCGGCTGCGCGCTTTTTCCCTGCGGCTCTACCGCGCCGCCCTTTACGCACAGGTGGTCTGATGACCGAAATATATACCGCCGACCGTTCCTTCTATGGCAAGCTGCGCCGCCGGCTGGCGCGTCTGGTCTATACCCGCCAGGCGCGTTTCGAGAGCCTGGCCCGTCCCCTGCTGACCGTCAGCTTCGACGACGCCCCCACCTCCGCCGCCCATGCCGGCGCCGCCATTCTCGAAAGATACGGCGCGCGCGGCACCTATTTCATCTCGTCCGGCCTTTCGGGCAGCGACAGCCACCTGGGCGTCTATACCACCGAGGCGGAAATCAGGGCGCTCCATGCCGCCGGCCATGAAATCGCCTGCCATACCCACAGCCATCTCGATTGCGGCCGCGCCACGGCGGCGGATATCACGCAAAACCTCGACCTCAGCGCCAGCGCCTTCCGCCAGATGAGCCTGCCGCCAGCGACCACCTTCGCTTACCCCTATGGCGATGTCTCCCCACAGGCCAAATCGGTCCTCAATGACCGCTTCCTGGCTTCGCGCGCCCTGCACCATGGCCTGATTACGCCTGGCGCGGACCTCAATCAGACCCCGGCGGTCGGTATCGAGGGCAAAGACGGTGAGCAAACCGCCATTGACTGGTTGATCCGCGCCGAGGACGAAACCGCCTGGCTGGTGTTATATACCCACGATGTCCGCGAAAACCCGTCCGACTGGGGCTGCACGCCGCAGACCCTGGAGCGCCTGATCGTCCGCGCGCTCGATATGGGTTTTGAAATCGTCACCTATGCCGAGGGCGCCCGCCTGGCTTCGGGACAAACCGCGCAGAAGGTCAAGGCCGCCTAAATCGTGCGGTAGCCGGCCGTCCAGCCCATCCGGTCGATGATGTATTTATCGACGCTGAAACCGTCCGGACTGTCCTTGAAGCCCGGCAGGTTGAGCGCGCGTTCCTTTGCTCGTTCGGCCAGTGCCCGCGTGGAGAAGACGCCGAGCAGCTTGACATCCTCATGATCCTCGATGGTGCGGATATGGTGCAGCAGATAGACTTCGTTCATAATCGCCTCTGTCCTTTCATATCCAGACCCCTGCTGTCCTCGTCACGCGGCAGGGACAGCTTGACCAGCACCATGACGAACAGGCTCCAGCGCAGGTCGTTCCAGCTCAGGGCCATGCTTTCGGTCAGGGAAGACAGGCTGTAGATGCCGATCATCGGCAGGGCGAAATAGCCGCCGTCACCGCGCAGCATTCGGTAAAGTCCCTTGAGCCAGATTTCCGCGAAGACCAGCGCCCATATGGCCAGCCCCACCACGCCCATGCCGAGCCAGGTTTCATACCAGCAGGAATGGGCATGATAGGCGCGGAATCCGGCCACGGCGGTGATCTTGGCCAGGGGGGCGTAATCCCCCTCGTCCGTCCACACCACGCCGTAGCCATAGCCCAGCCACGGCCGGCTTTCCATCACCCGCGAGATGCCGTCCCAGATGAAGGTCCGGCCGGTCAGGGTGGCGTCCTTGCCCAGCAGCAGGTAGAGCTTCTCCGGCGCAAACAGGATCAGCCCCGACAGGGCCAGCAGCACCGTCACCGCCAGCCAGGTCAGCAGGATGCCCAGCACCGGCCCGCGCCGCGCCAGCCAGATGAAGGCGACCCCGCCCATGCCGAGCACCAGGCAGACCAGCGATGTCTTGGAGGTCGAAAGCACCGTCAGAGCCAGCATCCCGGCGGCCATCCCCCACCAGAAAATCTGTCGTCGCGGGTTATGCAGGGCCGCCGCCGCCGCCGCCACGAAACCGATCGCCATGCACGAACCGAGATTGTTCTTCTCCAGCCACATGCCGCGCCACGCTCCCGGAAACAGGTCGTGCATCACCCCCATCTTCGGGATGAAAATCGCCAGGAAGGCCGATCCCAGCATCATGACCGCAAAAGCCAGCGCCACAACCTCGGTCAGCCGCGCCCACGAAAAACGCGCCGCCAGGGCATAACCGGCCAGCACGGTGAATGACAGGGCGATAAAGCGCCGCAAGGTGCCCGACGGATCGATCGACCAGACGTAGGAGATGGCGCACAGGGTCACCAGAGCGAGCATCAGCGGCGTCCGCCACAGGGCGCTGAACATCTGCCGCCAGCAGATCAGGGCCAGGCCCAGGCTCATCAGGTAAAAGGGATAATAGAAATTACGGACAATCAGCCCCGCCGCCGCCGATTGCGCGCCATAGCCGAACAGCGGACACAGCCAGGCCTGCGAAAAGACGAACAGCACACCGGCGCCGAACAGCAATGACAGCCAGTCATCGCGCCAGTCGGCCTTCACGCCCGGCCAGAAATCGGAGAACGCCTCCCCGACCGCGACTCTCACAGGGCCGCTAACCGCCCGAGCGGCCGCCTCACAGCCCCGCCCACGATCCGGCTGGCATTGTTATAGACCATGCCCATGAACCGCCCCCCGACCTGTTCGATATCGTTCTTCAGGTCGATGCGCGCCTGGATGTCGCCCTCGCCTTCGCTGACCACCATGATCACGCCATCCATCAGCGGCGCCAGTTGCAGCGCCAGGGCCGAATCCGCCACGGCCGGCACATCGACCACTATGGTCTGGGCGTGCTTGCGCAAGGCCTTCCAGTAGGGCGTCCGGTCGAATATGCGCGCCTTCTGGCCCGGCGCCAGATTCCTGTGGCGGAAGCGCGTCACCCACAGCCGCCGCCCCAGAAACGGCCGCGCCACCAGATAGTGCGCATCGCTCACGCCTTCGCGCGGCGGCGTCACGGTAAAGAAGACCGAGCCGTCCGGCGTGGCCTGGCTGAGGGCGCCCGGCGGACCGAAACGCTCCGGATCGGCGGTCATGGCCTGCATCTGGCCTTGATGCGCCAGATCGGCATCGATCAGCCAGACCGGTTTTTTGGCGAAAGCGGCCTCGCAGCGGGCATATTCGCGCGCCACGGTCGAGACGCCCTCCCCGCCATGGGCCGAGACAAACATCAGCGCCCGCCCCTCGGCCGATTGCGGCCGGCCAAGCGCCGACATCAGATCAGCCATTTCGCGTGTCAGATCAACCATGGATGCCACTAAAGATTGCGCACGGCCAGACCGCGCACCGAATCGCTGTAAAGACTGTCGCAAAGCCCGCGTTTCGGATCAAGGTTTAATAGTTCAAACCGCCGGTTCGGGCGCGCCTATTCACCACTTTCGGCGGCTTGCCTGAGGGCCAGGAACGCCTCCTTGAGCGTCTGGCTGACCGCTGAATCCGGCTCACTCAAAACCAGGGCCTGATAAGCCGCCAGATAGTCAGCACGAAGTCTGTGGAACAGATGAAGGAAATGCCGCAGGAACCCCACGCAATCCATTATTGCGATTTCCGTCCCATCCAGTCTTTCATAAAATGTCGCGGCATATTCCGCAACGGCGGGATCAATATAATCAGTCGTTACAAAAAGATAGTTGTTTATCCGGCCCGCATATCTCGTTATTTTCGCCGCTGCCGCCTCGATGTCGTCTTTTGTGACACGCTTCATTTTCATTTCATAGGCCGTCACGACGGCGCTGTCGTCGATCAAACAGACCTCCACGTCCCCCAATGAACCGGTTTGAAAATCGGCGGCGTTATGCGCATTCAGCGGCCGGATTTTTTCCGCCAGTCTTATTCCGGCGGCCTGGTAGGCGGCGGCCACGACCAGAACCGGAAGCCGGCTGGTGTTTTTGCAAGCCAGATGCTGGCCGATGAGGGTGATTATGGCTTCAGACGCCAGCGGCAAACCGCCTTCTGCGCGTTCAAGCGTACCGAGCAGGGACGCCATCCTGGCCAGTTTCTCATCACGCATGTTTACCAGGACACGCACGGTTTCAATAAACACGGTATCTGCGCCGGCCCGGCCTTCCGCCACATCTTCCAGCAGTTCCAATGTCTTGACGTATAATTCCCTGGGCCTGCCGACCAGTTCCCTGGCGGTTGTCAACGGCTCCGCGATATTGCGAAAGGTCGGCGTCAGGAAGGCTGTTGTTTGATTTACCGGCAGCCTGTGCGCGTTTATGAACGCCGTCAGGTAGCGCTCGTCATATGTGCGGCCGGAAAAGCTGTCGCTTCCTCCGATTTCGGTATAGGGCCTGCGCGGATCTATATGCGGCTTGTCGAGCTTCGCCAGCAGGCAGGCCATCAGCAGGCGGACGCCGGAGCGGTTGACCATGCACCGGCAGATATAATCGATCCGATCCCTGACGCCCTCATCGACGATAACCGTGGACGCCAGGTTTTCCACGGCCCTGGCGTGGATGAACGCCAGGATTTCCTCAGGCGTCATTCCGGCGAACCCATTTGCACACGCAAACGGTCATTCACCCACAAGACTTCCGCGCGTGTTCCCTTGGTGGAATGGATGGTCTTTTCCATACCCGCGATTTTCGTCCAACGCGAAGGATCGAAAAGCTCATCCATCACGGGATGATCGTACCCCGAAACCGCCACCATCCCCTGGCACTCATTCACGGAAGCCGCAAATTTCCGGTGCTCGCCTTCATCCATTTCAAAACCGTAAGCGCTGGAATCGCCGCGGGTGGCGTGAAGATAGGGCGGATCACAATAAAACAGGGTCGTCGGGCTGTCATAAAGCCGAATGACATCCAGCGCGGGCCTGTTCTCTATCTGCACGCGCAGCAGCCGGGCAGCTATCCCGTCAAGTCCTTCGACACCGCCCAGCCATCGGGAAACGACGCCGGACATGCCACTGCGGCTTGTATCCTTGCAATTTGCCCACCGGCCCAGCGAAGCGGTTTGCGCCAGTCCCGTGCGTGTTTGCCTGGCCTTGATGTAGAAACGCCTGGCGCGTTCAATATCAGAGACTTCAGACTCATTGTCATAAATGGCCTGGTGATATTCTTCCCGCGCAAAAGGCGTCAGAGCGATGGCCCTGATAAGCTGATCATGATTATCACGTAGGACCCGGAAGAAATTTACAACCTCACCGTCAATATCATTATAGGTTTCGACAGGAGAAGGTGCCCGATTAATCAGGACAGCCCCGGAACCGGCAAACGGTTCACAATAATGATGACATTCCGGCAATAACGGCAGCAGCCAGTCGAGATGAGAAAACTTTCCGCCGTACCAGCCAAAAACAATCCGGCGGCGGCCGCGTGTGCGTTTACGCACGACGCCCGACGGTTCAACCTGGCCGTCATCATCCAGATAGATGGGCGAAGCGCCGCGCCCGCGCCTGCCAATGTTTTCCATCTTGCTCATTTTTCACCACAGCTAAGTCTGGCTATCGCACAGCGATTCCAGTCTTTCATAGGCTGTTTCGATGGAGAGGCAAAGCGCGGAAGCAACCGGTCGCTCAGGCCGCCTTGGTCTTCGCCTGAGCCAGCACCGGCAGGTCCAGGGCCTTCGCCGCCATCTGCGCATTGGCGAAGCCCTTGCGCGTATAGACCCGCAGCAAACCGGCGCACAGGGCGGTGAAACCGGCGAACAGGAAGCTGAGGATCAGGATAACCCGCTTCAGGCTCTTGGGCCTGTTCGGCATCTGCGCCTTTTCGACCACGCGCACCGTGTCGTCGCCGGCCTTCATTTGTTGCGCCGCCTGATTTTCCTGGATGCGCTGGGTGAAGGTTCTGATGCTGTCCTGCAAGGCGCTGCGTTCGGTGGCCAGCGTATTATATTCGGCCTCCAGCCCCGCCAGCCCCTGAAGCTTGCTCATCACCTGGCCCGCCTGCTGCTGCAACAGGCGCATCCGGCCGGAAATCGACGCCATATCGGCCTCCAGGTCGAATTTCTGCCCCATCAGGCTTTGATAGAGCGGATTGGCGCCCAGCTTGTGCGTCGCCTCGCCGATCCCCTTGCCGCTGCTCATCATCGCCTGCAAGGAAGCGATCTGCGCGTCGATATCCTTCACCGGCTGCGCCGCCGGCAGGTAGCGCGACAAAAGCTCCTGGCGCTGCTGCTGCAAGGCGAAAATCTTGTTGGGCACCGACAGATCGAGATCGCGCTCGATGCTCATTTCCGGATTCAGGCGCGCCAGGCTCTCCTTGACTTCGGTCAGCTTGGCCTGGTCGGTGGCGTATTGCGTCTGGGCGGCATAAAGATCGACCGTGACCTGATCGTATATCTTGGCGTAGGTCGCCTTGGCGTTGGCGTAATCGGCCACGCCGTTCTGCGCCAGGAAAGCCTGATAGGTGCGGTCGGCCTCGGCCAGACGCGCGTCGAAATTGTCCTTCTGCTTTTGCAGCAGAGGCCCGGTCTGGTCGGCATAGACCTGCTGGCGGTAGGTCAGGTATTCGTCGATCAGGGTATTGAGGATCAGGGAGGCCGACTGCGCGTCCTCATGTTTGAAGGTCAGGCGCACGACGTTATTTTGCGGCGCGGTCGAGGCCTCGAAACCGCCTTGCAGCACCTTGAGCGCGGCGGCGTCGGCATCGGCGCGGGCCGCGTCGGTTTTCGGATTCCACAATTCAGGCGAAGACGGCAGGATGACCTTATAGCCCAGCTTGGCGATGACATTACGCTTCAATTCGGTGGAACTGAGGATTTCGACTTCTGACTGCACCACCTGATCGATCGTCGCCGTCGCCCCGCGCGCCGCGTCGCCCGCCACCGGCTCGTAGACGTAGTTCTTGCCGAGCTGCATCAGCAGGCTGGCGCCGGCGGTATAGCTGGAAGGCATGGAAAAGGCCGCCAGCAGCCCTATGCCAAAAATGACGCCGAAAACAATGATCATCAGCCACAGTTCGCGGAACAGAAGCGCGATAATATCGCCCAGCCCAAGCTGCATGAGGCGCCCGCCCGCGGCCTTGCCCGCCTCCGGCTGACGCTGACCCGCGGGCCGGCGCAAAGGCACTACCCGGTCGCCGTCGTCGTCCCACACATCGTCGGTGCGCATTGAGTCTCTTGCCCGCCACTAAAATATAGAAGAATTTCAAGCCATTACCCATAACCGCCACGGGCAAGCGCCTAAATACGCTCCAAATTAACCGACCGGACGTTAACGAATGTTTACCATTTTCATCTTATTCAGGATGAACGCACATTCCATACTTTACCGCACGGATTCGCCGCTCCCATGCCCACACGCCGCTCCTTACTGACAGCCGGTTTCGGCCTCGCTTTCGGTGGCGTTCTGGGTGTCGAATTGCTGGCGCGAGCCGCCCAAGCCACTGAAAAGATGCCCGAAGCGCCGCAAATCGCTTTCGCCCGCTGGACCGATGACGAGCCGTTTTACCTGCTTTATCCCGGCGACAAGCTCGAAATCAGCATCCCCGGCGCGCCCGAACTCAGCCGCCAAACTCAGGTGGGGCCGGACGGCCGCATCACGCTGGGCCTGATCGGCCAGGTCATGGCGGCCTACAAGAGCATTCCGCAATTGCAGACCGAGATCGCCCGCGCCTATGCCGGCATTTTGCGCGATCCGCAGGTCATGGTCTATCCGGGCGAAACGGCGCCGATGCGTGTGCTGGTGGGCGGCGAGGTCAGAAATCCGGGCTGGGTCGATATGCTGGGCGATATGGACGCGCTCCAGGCCACCATGGCCGCCGGCGGCTTCACCCATGGCGCCAAGGGCCATCAGGTGCTGATCATCCGCAGGGGGCGCAATGGCCAGGCCATGCGCCGCATCGTCGATCTGCAGGATCCGCTGAAAGGCAAGGGGCAACTGGTGGCGCTGCGCCGCTTCGATATCGTCTATGTGCCGCGCACCAATATCGCCGAGGCCGGCGTCTTCATGGAGCAATGGGTCAACAACCTGATCCCCGGCGGTATTATGAACTATTTCACTTACAAGACGTTCGGCCAGTAAGTTCTTTTCTTTTGCGCACAGGCTTACGCACAAACGTGCGCCGTGGCCAAATCGCTGTCGCGTACCTGCTCTGTCCTCCAAAATTCATACATTGAATTTTGGCAAGCGCAACTGCGCGCCGCGCACGTTTGCGCGTAAGCCTGCGCGGCGCCTGAGCGCACAAGCAAAGAAAGCTTGATCTCGATCGGGGATCGAGATCAAGCCGCGCAGCCGATACGGCCGGCGTCGAGCCATTGGCGGGCGGCCTTTTGCGCTTCGGCGATGTCTTCGCGGTCCATTTCGCGTGACAGTTCCTTGCGATAGACCTGGGCTTCCAGCGAACCGCGCATCGAAGCGAGGTTGAACATCATGTGCGCCGAAATCAGATCGACAGGCGCGCCGCCCTGGCCGGTGGAATACATCATGCCCAGTTGGAACAGCTCATCACCGCCCATTTCGGCGGTCGGCAGGGGGATCGACTTGAACTCTACTTCGTTGGTGATCATCGTATTGATGCCGCGCCTTTTGCGCGTCTCCGTTGCAGTTGATGCCTAGAGTTCACCACTGCCAAATAAAATTAAAGTTAACAACGCAGTTTACGTTAAATTTTTTATGTAAATGACAAATTAATGTTAATTTTATTGTTAATAAATTTGCACATAACGATTAAAATTCGATCAATATAAAAGAATATATAGATTATAATTGGTAAATTACACACACATTACTACAATTTACCAGCAATTCCATCGTTAACGCCGAAACATCATACTCAGTCAAAGGGCTTCCCGCATAAGTTCAGGCACTCAAATCAACACGCCTTTAACATCGGAGTCTTGCCATATTCCGTCTCAAACCGGACATGTTTTGTTCAGCTTCAGTTCAGGGTCACCCTGTCATAAAGGCCTCAACGCGATAATTTTTATCGCCGCGCGTCTCAGATCCGCATATCCTGCCGTTTTGGGGATGATCTGCATAGACAAGTGAGGATGAAAATGAACAGAAAGTTAGCCAATCTGGCCGCCTCCGGCCTGGCGCTTGTGTTGATGACGGGCCTGACGATGGCGCCCAGCTTCGCCGACGCCAGGGACCGCGACAGCAACAGCGGCAGCAACCGCAGCCGCGGCATTCGGGACAGCGGCAGATCGAACAGCAGCGATTCCCCGCCGCCGCGCAGTACGCCGGCGGCACGCCCTGCCCCCGCCGCCAGACCCGCGCCTGCGGCCCGCAGCAGCGGTCAACCGGCCAGAAGCCGGCCCGCCAATGGGGGCCAGGCCTCCAACAGGGGCCAAATCTCCAATAGCGGCCAAATCTCCAATAGCGGAATGAACCGTCAGCGTCATAGTGACAATCGCGGCGATATCCAGCGCCCCGGGCGCCAGTCCGGCGGCCACAGCACGGGTCAGTGGCAGGGTGGCAACCGGCCCGGCCAATCAGCCGGCGGCGATCATGGCGGCGGACGCGGCCATGACGGGAACGGCGCTCACCGCCCCGGTCAGTCAGGCGGCAATAATGGCGGCGGATCGGCCGGCAATGGCGGCTGGAACGGCAACAACAATCACGGCGGCAATGGCGGCAATCATAATAGCGGCGGCCATAACATTAGCTGGAATGGCGGCCATAACGGCAATCATGGCGGTAACTGGAACGGCAATCGCGGCCACCATTTCGATTATCGCCGCGACAACCGTTTCCGCGGTTATTCCGGCGTGCGCTTCGGCTATTATTTCGCGCCGAGCTACGGCTATTACCGTGTGCCGAACCAATGGTACGGCCATCGCTGGATTTCCGGTGAATATCTGCCGGATTACTTCTACGACTACCGCATCTATGACTACCTGTCATACGGCCTGCCCACTCCGCCCTATGACTGCGCCTATTTCTTCATCGGCCGCGATGTTGTGCTGGTCGATATGTCAACCGGCGAGATCATCGATGTCTTCTATGATGTGTACTAAGGTCTGATACAGACAAACCGCCAAGCCCCGAAACGCCAACGCGTTTCGGGGCTTTTTTTGCGCTGAACTGTCCAAACCGCTCGAAATCCTGATGTCAGGGCCGGTCTTGCATATGACGCCATTATTTTTTCGCCCCATTTGCGCCGGGCTGGAAACGGACAATGCCCGCCAGTTCCCACAGCCAAAAAGCGAGACAAATCATGACCATCCTGCGTAACACGGCCGCCGCACTGACCCTGGCCGCCGGCCTCACCGCCCTTCCCTTTGTTGCCAATGCCCAAATTCTGGGGAGCGGCAGCGGCCAGATCGGCGGCGCCGTTGGTGGCGTCACCGGACAGGTTCAGGGCGGCCTGAGCGGCCAGGCGGGCATAGGCGGCATACAGAACACGCCCGGCAACACCACCCAACAGGTGGATGATGCGGCCAACCGCGTCCACTCGGACGTCGATACGGCCCGGCAACAAGCGGGTGACACCGTTCAGCAGGCCCAGGGCGCGGCACGGGTCGATGGCAATATTGAAGCCGACGCGAACAGCGCCGGGCCACAGGTCAATACCCAGACCAACCTTCAGGGCAATGCCGGTATCGCGGTTGATCCCGGCGCCGTTACGGGCGCTGCCGCTTCGGGCGTCAACAGCGTTGCAAACGATGTGAATACGGTCACCGGCCAGGCCGCCGATACCGCCAATGGCGCGGCCGCCCCGGCCGATCTCAGCGCCGGAGCCAAGGCGGATGCCGAAGCCGGGGCGACTGTCGAAAAGAAATAACCGGAGGTCATTCCGATGAAACATATCAAATCATACCTGCCGGCGGCCGTCCTGACGGGCGGCCTGCTGGCTCTCTCCCTTCCCTCCCTCACCGCCGCCCAGGAGGCCGAGGTGGTGCCGACCCCGACCGGGCCGACACAGGAAATCGATACGCCCCCGGCGCCAGGCACGCCGGAACATGCCGCCCAGATCCAGCGTGAGCATGCGCGCGCCGTGGCCGCCGGGGATCACGCCAACGATCCGCTGAATTCCGCCAGCAGCGACGCGCTCAACAGGCAGGAAGTCGCCAAGGCCCAGGCGCTCGGCAATGGTCCCGTGCCGGCGGAAACGATTCCCACGCCGCCCGATACCCTGCCGCCACCCGTCCCTGATCCGCTTCCTGTCCCCGTACAGTAAAAAAACCCGCTATCCGGCCGGGATGACCGGATAGCGGGCCTCATAAGAATATAGTTATTCCGGCAGTATTAAAAAATAAGGAAACCATAAATACCGATTATAAACTCACTAATATTCACAAATAGACCTCTCCCCCGACAAATTTGCGCCTCATTCTTACAGAATTTTCACCCTCGTCGAATGCAGGACCTCACTGACGTACAGCATCGGCATTTCTGTTTTGTATAATATTATACAATTCACCATCCATCCCAGTAATGCCTCTCCAATCTCAGAAAGCAATACACATGAAATCTTCCGTTCGTATCATCGCCGCCGCCGCTTTTGTTGCTGCTCTCGGCGTCGCGCCGCTGATCTCCGTCGCCCAGGAAACCCCTGCCGCCGACGCGACCACCACGGCCACGGCCTCCGAATCCACCTCCACTTCGGCTGACGCCACCACCGCCACCACGACTTCGGAATCGGCCTCCACCTCGACCGCCGCCGACGGCACCACCACCACGGAATCGTCGAGCAGCGAATCCAGCACCACTTCCAGCGCCGGCGAATAAGTCACGCTTTAGAGTGTCGGCCCGATCCTCGAACGGGCCGGAGAATAAGAAACCCCCGGTGCGAAAGCGCCGGGGGTTTCTGTTCAGTCCGGGGCCTTTTGCGTGGCGACGCGCAACAGCGTGCCCCAGGTCAGCTTGCCGCCGGTCAGCGCGCCGGCCCGGAAGGCCCGCCGCCCCACCGCGACCATGATCAGCGCCACCACGCCCATCCCCGCCAGCGTGCCGGCGACCTCGTACCACGGCAGGGGCTGGGCCAGCCGCAGCGGCATCAGGAAGGGCGTGAACAGCGGAAACCACGACATATATTGCAGCGCCGGCAGGTCCGGCGAGGTGAAGGCCACCTGCATGGTCAGCATCGGTATCATCATGATCATGGTCATCGGTCCCACAATCGCCTGGGCGTCCTTCTGGGTTTCGCAAAAAGCGCCGACCGCCGCGAAAAAGACACCGAACATCAGGTAGCCGCCAATAAAATAGGCCAGCAACAGGGCGATATGCCCCACGCTTATCACGCCGGATAAGGCCACCATGATCTCATGCACCTTTTCAGGCGGCATGGCGCTGAATCCGTATGATCCCAGGGCGAAGGCCGTCAGCCCCCACAATCCCCAGACGGTCAGCAAAACGGCGGCGACGCCCAGCACTTTCCCGATCAGCAGCGTTTCCGCCGAAGCCGAGGCCAGCAGCACCTCCAGCACCTTGCTGGCCTTTTCCTCGATCACCGATCCCAGCAGGATCATCGATGACGAAAAAATGGCGATCCAGGTCAGGTAACTGATGGCGATGCCGATATACTGCCCCGCCTTGTCGCGCATCCCGGCGGCGAGGCCATCCGTTTTCGGCGCGGCGCTGGCCGGGGTCAGGCTGACGATATCGGCCCTCGCTTCACGCATGTCATGCGCCAGACCGTGATCGACGCCGTTCAGCCGGGCCAGCTTGTAATATTGCAGGCCATGCAAATCCCATTCGATGGCGTTCCCGACCCGCCCCTTATGCCCGTCCGCCGACCAGATGCGGAAATGCAGCTTATCGCCGCTGTCCGTCGCCACGATGATCGAGGCCACCTGACCGGAAGCGATAATCGCCGGTATTTTCGCCTCGGCTTCCGCCACCGTCATATCCACTGACACTCCCGCGGGCAGGGGCGCCAGTTCCAGCCCGCCGTCATCGAAAATGCCCGGCTTCGGCGCATGCGCCCGGATGGCGTCCGCCACCGCGCCCGCGATATGATCTCCGCTCAGGTCGAGCACCGCCACCGTTTCCACCGGCGCCGAATGACGCATCAGTATCGGGATAAAGATGCTGCATCCGATGATCAGCGGCAGGGTGAACAGAGACAGCCAGAAGCCGACCGTGCGTACAAAGGCGAGATATTCGCGCCGGGCGATCAGGAAGGTCTTATTCATGCTCGCCTCCGGTCAAGACAATAAAGGCGTCGTGCAGGCTCGGCTCCTTCGCCTCGAAACGCCTTACATCCAGCCCGCGCAGGAAGGCTTCCTTCAGCGCCTCATGCGCCGCATGCCCCTTCTGCAAATGACATTGCCACAGGTGCGCGCCCTCTCCGGCCTCCCCCATATCCGCCGCCGTGGCGATCCCCGGCAGGGCCAGCAGGTCGGCCGCGTTCAGCGCCCCTTCCAGGTCGAGAGACCTTGGCGCCGCCGCCCGCGCCTCTTTCAGCGTGCCCTCGAACACCTTGCGTCCCTTGGCCAGCAATACCACCTGCTCGCACAGGCGTTCGGCATGCTGCATCACATGGGTGGAAAAGAGGACCGTCGTCCCCCGTTTCGCCAGGTCGCGGATCACCGCTTCCAGCCCCTGCTGATTGACCGGATCGAGTCCCGAAAACGGCTCGTCGAGAATCACCAGCTCCGGCTCATGCACCAGGCAGGAAATCAGTTGCACCTTCTGAGACATGCCCTTGGAAAGAGCGCGTATCTGCTTGTTCATGAAAGGCCCCAGCCCCTGCGCCTCCAGCATGGCCTTGCCCCGCTGCCGCGCCACTGAGGCCTTCACGCCCTTCAGCCCCGCCAGGAAGACAATCACATCGATCGCCGTCATCTTGCGGTAAAGCCCGCGTTCTTCCGGCATGAAGCCGATGCGTTCCAGCGCCTTGCCCGGCGCCCTGCCCAGCACCTCTATCCGGCCCGCTGTCGCTTCGGACAAGCCCAGCATCATCCGCACACTGGTGGTCTTTCCGGCGCCGTTCGGCCCCAGGAAACCGCAGATGGCGCCGCGCTTCACCTCGAAACTGAGATCGCTGACGGCGTTGAAATCGCCAAAACGCTTGGAAACACCCGCCAGACTCAACGCATTATCCATGTATCTCCTCCCGGTTGGGCACACTATATCTCTTCGCGCGGCGATTGCACCAGAGGCGCGGCATTAAAAAACCCCCGATCTCACGACCGGGGGCTTCTATTTTATACCTCCCCAACTTGTTGGGGAGGGGGACCGACGCGCACCTGCGCGTTGGTGGTGGGGTTTCTTACTTTACAGCCCCAGCTTCGCCTTCAACAGTTCATTCACCGCCGCCGGATTGGCCTTGCCGCCGGTAGCCCTCATGACCTGACCAACAAACCAGCCCAGCGCCTGCGGCTTGACGGCCACTTCGGCGGCCTTGTCCGGATTGGCGGCGATGATCTCGTCGATGGCTTTTTCAATCGCGCCAGTGTCCGTCACTTGCTTGAGGCCGTGCTTTTCCACGATCTCGGCCGGGGTAATGCTCCCCTTGCCTTCCCACATGTGCTCGAAAACCGTCTTGGCGATCTTGGAGGAAATGGTGCCGTTTTCGATCAACTCCACCAGACCGGCGATCTGCTCCGGCGGCAGCGGCGAATCCGCGATTTCCTGACCGTCCCTGGCCAGGCGCGCCAGCAGTTCGTTGGTCACCCAGTTGGCCACCAGCTTGGCGTCACGGCCCTTCGCCGCGGCTTCATAATAATCCGCCCGCGCCTGCTCGGAAATCAGCACCTGCGCGTCATAAGACGACAGGCCGTATTGCGAGATAAACCGCGCCTTCTTGTCATCCGGCAGTTCCACCAGATGCTTGCGGATATCCTCGATCCACGCCGCTTCCAGTTCCACCGGCAGCAGATCGGGATCGGGGAAATAGCGGTAGTCGTGCGCCTCTTCCTTGGAGCGCATCGAGCGCGTCTCGACCTTCACGGCGTCGAACAGGCGTGTTTCCTGCTCGATCACGCCGCCGTCTTCCAGAATCTCGATCTGGCGGCGCGCCTCGAACTCGATCGCCTGCTGCATGAAGCGGAACGAGTTGACGTTCTTGATCTCGCAGCGCGTACCGAAAGCCTCACCGGGACGGCGCACCGAGACATTGCAGTCGGCGCGCATATTGCCCTTTTCCATATCGCCGTCGCAGGTGCCGAGATAGATCAGGATGGTGCGCAGTTTCTTAAAATAAGCAACGGCTTCATCCGAAGACCTGAGATCGGGCTTCGAGACGATTTCCATCAGCGCGGTGCCGGCGCGGTTCAGATCGACATAGGTGGCGCTGGGGTCGAGATCGTGGATCGACTTGCCGGCGTCCTGCTCCAGGTGCAGCCGCTCGATGCGCACGGTGAAGGACGAGCCGTCATCGCGCTCGACCAGCACCTCCCCCTCGCCCACGATCGGGTGGAAAAGCTGCGAAATCTGATAGCCCTGCGGCAGGTCGGGATAGAAGTAGTTCTTGCGGTCGAAGCGCGAGAACTTGTTGATCTCGGCTTTCAGCCCCAGGCCAGTCTTCACCGCCTGCTCCACGCAGTACCTGTTCAGCACGGGCAACATGCCGGGCATGGCGGCGTCAACCAGCGAAACCTGCTCGTTGGGACCAGCGCCGAAGCCGACCCTGGCGCCGGAAAACAGCTTGGTATTAGAAGCGACCTGGGCATGGACCTCCAGGCCCATGACGATTTCCCACGGCCCGGTCCGGCCCATGATCAGCTTGGAGGGATCGGCCACACGGCCGGAATCGAGAGGAGAAGCAGTGTTTGTCATAGGGGTGTTTGTCATAGGGTGGATATAGCGGTGAGCGATTGCCATGAAAAGCGGAAAGGCGCATTTAAGCTAATCCAAAAGGCTATATTGACTAATAGCTTAAAATTTAATAAGAACAAAACAAGAACGTCTGGACTCCCAATCGAGAATCGGGCAAGCCATTAACGATTATTAATAGGACAGCACAAATGCCAGCATTTTATGAATTCTTTGCGGGCGGCGGCATGGCGCGCGCAGGTCTCGGCGACGGCTGGAACTGCCTGTTTGCAAATGATTTCGATCATAAGAAGGGTATGGCTTATCAAACCAATTGGGGAACTTCCGGTGAGCTGAAAATTGGCGATATAAGAAAAATCAGCGCATCTGAACTGCCTGGTCAGGCTGAATTGGCTTGGGGTTCCTTTCCATGTCAGGATTTGTCGCTTGCGGGTGGCGGCGCTGGCTTACAAGGGGAGCGTTCAGGTACTTTTTATCCATTTTGGGACGTGATGAAAGGGTTGATCAATGAGAGCCGCGCGCCCAAGATTATCGTTTTGGAGAACGTCTTAGGCACATTAACTTCGCATGGCGGAAAGGATTTCCAAGCCATTTGCAGAACCTTTGCCGAAGCTGAATATAGCTATGGCGCTTTAGTGGTCAACGCCGCATTATTCGTTCCTCAGTCGCGTCCGCGTCTTTTCGTGATCGGCGTACACAAGGATGTGCCAATTGACGAGACCTTGCTGGCGCCTGGCTCTGTAGATCCTTTCCATACACGCGGTCTATGTACAGCTATTAATTCTCTTCCCTATGAAACAAGGAAACGTATGTTGTGGTGGAATATTCCAACTCCCCAGCATCGCACTTCAACATTCGCCGACCTTATTGAAGAATATCCAAACAGCGTATCTTGGCACACTCAAGAAGAGACACAACGCGTTCTGGCTATGATGTCGCCAATCAATATCGCTAAGGTCAACGCTGCAAAGCGAGCAGGCAGACGTATGGTGGGTGGTATTTATAAACGTACGAGAATTGAAAATGATATCAAAGTCCAGCGCGCGGAAGTGCGCTTTGACGATATCGCAGGCTGTCTGCGGACCCCCTCAGGCGGTTCAAGCCGACAAACAATTATTGTCGTAGATGACGATATTATTCGCACACGTCTAATTTCGTCTCGTGAGACAGCAAGGCTAATGGGGCTACCAGAGGAATATCGCCTACCCAAAAGCTATAATGAAGCCTATCATTTGACGGGTGATGGTGTAGTCGTTCAGGTAGTAAGACATCTTGCGCGGCATATATTCGAACCATTGCTAGGCATAAAGACTACGAAATCTATGGAAGCGGCGTAAAACCATTGACAGAGCGTGATCCAGACTACGTTAACTTTCCTCCATTTGAGACAGAAGATCTGCGAGCGAACCTCGTAAAATATCTCGATACGCTTTTTGAAGACCCGTCAGGTAAATTGATAAAAGTCGGAAACTACAAATGGGGTGTTTATGCCTTTTTTGATTACGACGGTGAACCGATCTATGTCGGTCAAACGAACGAGATGCTCCGCACCCGTATTCGTCGTCACCTAACCAATCAGCGTACTGACGCGGTTGCAATGTCAGTGCTCGATCCTTTTGAAGTTTTTGACATCGAAGTTTGGCCACTTCCTCAATTCCAATTGACGCCTGGTAAGGATTCCGCAGCACGACAGCATCTCGATGCGCTCGAAAGACAAATCACTCAAGAGGCTGTGATAAAATCCAAATTTACGGCAATCCTGAACGAAAAAGACCCGCCCCCAGGCACACTCAAAGTAGAAATTCCACCTTCATATCGAGCGCGTATTGTTTCGGATCGTGTGAATGAACTTCGATCACATCCGGATTTTCGCATAGCCAGACGAGCATTGATTATATCTCGATTGGCTCAAGTCATTTCCGAACGTAAGGTGCAAGGTGGTTTACGTCGCGTGCTACTTACGCAAGCAATGAGATTGCAATGGCTTGCGCATAGACGCTACGAAGCTCTAGGCGGAGCGCGGTCAGTTGAAACAGAAAGCAATGATGACGCCTGAAGAACGTCGGTCTCACACTATGCGAGCCGTGCGTTCGAAAAATACCAAACCGGAGCTTATCGTGCGTAGTTTGGCGCACTCAATGGGATACCGGTTTCGTCTTTATCGTAAAGACCTCCCAGGTTCACCAGACCTGATTTTTCCAAGAAGACACAAAGTTATCTTTGTTCATGGCTGCTTTTGGCATGGGCATGATTGTCAACGAGGCGCGCGCGTTCCAAAAACCAATACAGATTATTGGTTAGGTAAGATTGGCCGAAATCAAAAGCGCGACTTCAATGTAGTTGAAAATTTGCAAAAATTAGGCTGGGACGCTTTGATTTTATGGGAATGTGAGTTAAAATACACGGATGAAGTGAAGTTGGCAATTGAAACCTTTTTAGGCGAACCACCAATCAAAGGAAATGCCGTGCACACCCCAAGCGAATATTTAGTATTCCAACTGGAGCCAAGCGTTTGGGCAGTTGAACATCTTATAACTAAATACATTTACGGCATTCGCTTCAAAAGCCAGATTGAAGCCCAACAATGGGCTGCCAATCGTAGTGTAGAGCAAAAGCTCAAAACTAAGCCTATGTGATGCCAACCAAATCATCTCGCTTAACAATTCGTATGACGCCGGCGGCTAAGAAACTGCTTGAATAAGCTGCTGTCTTACGTCAAAAAACCGTAGGCGAATTTGTTATAGATCACAGCCTTATTGCCGCAGAGCAAATTCTCGTTGATCTGCGTAAATAGCTCTCTCTTATCCCCCCCTCTGAAAATGCCCTCATCATATCCGTATGGACATGATGAACGACACCACCGCCGACCTTTCGCCGCTTGAACAGCGGCGGATGCGGCTGCGGGCCTTTGCCGACCGCGTGCTTGAGGCCGTCGAGAGCCTGCCCATGCCCAAGACCGCGCTGGACGGCGAACGCACCCTGCGCGCCATTACGGCCTGTGACCGGATGCTGGTCCAGATTTACAGCCGCGTCACGCCACTGCAACAGCAGCCCACTTCGCCTTCGGTCAGCTCTGCCCCGCGTCCCGCGCCAGTCTCGTCCATGCCCGCTTCATTGCGCGCCTTGCTCTATCCTGAGATCGAACGCGAACCTGAAACCGAAAAGAATGCGCCCTTCGTCTATCGTTACGACGACGATGGCGTCGATGAGGGCCTTGAAGACGCGCCGGAAGGCGACGCCGAACCGCTTGAGCCAGAGCCTCTTTCGGATGAGGCCCGCGTCGCGCTTGATCTCGAACAGCGCGCCAACGACATCTACGCGCAGTATCTCAAGGCGATGGCGGAAAATCCCAAAGAGACGGAGGAGTGGAATACAGGACCACCGTAATTTCTCCTCCCTTGCGAAGCGGCAACTTCGTTGTGAGAGAAGTGGCGAGCAAGCGCAGTGCGTCGAGACGAAGGGGGCCGCTACGCGTTCAAAAGAGGCCCCCTCCGGCGGGACAAGCCCGCCACCTCCCCCGCTTCGCCAAGAGGCTCGCAAGGGAGGAGAAAAAAATGGAAAGCCCCTTCCGCGTGTCCGCGAAAGGGGCCAAAGGCACATCAGGCTATGGGTGAATTAGCGGTGCTTGTAGCGCAGCACCTTGCCCTTCGAGATATAGTAGTAGTTCATACCCGCGGGGCGATCCTCGAAATAGACCACCTTGTGATCGGCGCGCGGGTTCGGCTCGTAATAACCCTTGGTGTAGACATAGTAGTTGGCGCCGCGGCAACGCACCTTCTCTTTCGAGTTTTTGCCAACCACATAACCCGCCGCGCCGCCGACCGCTGCGCCGATCACCGCCGTTTTGGTCTTGTCGCCCTTCTTGCCGAACAGCGCGCCGGCTACACCGCCGGCAGCGGCGCCGATGGCGGCGTCCTTGCCGGCCAGGTCCGACTTCTTGACGTAGCAATAGCCGTCATAGCTCTGGGCCGAGGCGGTCAGCGGGGCGGCGGCGCCCGCGATCAGCGATAAGGCGCCGGCGGCCAGGGCGAAAACCTTGAGGGACATAAGAAACTCCATGCGTAAATTGGCTATTGGCGGCGAGATATCAGAAAACATTATGGTATTTGCATGACGTAGGCGTAACGAAACTCCGGTTTACAAATCTCATTTTGTCTGACAATATTCCATTAAACAGACAATTACGATCTGCAAAACCGGGAGTCCCTCATGAAACGCCTTATTGGCTGGCTGGCCATCACCGCCGCCTGTCTCTTCGCCCCCGCCCTTGCGCAAGCGTCAACGGGCCAGCTCTCCGTCGGCTCGAAATTCATCGACGGCGCCTGCCTGGAAAACCGCGCTTCCGACAACACGCTCGTCGTCAACACATGCAGCGCCCAGCCGGAACAGGGCCTGCGCATCGATGACGAAACCGGCCTGATCCACCACGGCGACACGCAATGCCTCGTCGCCGTGCAGAAAGGCCAGCCCCTGGCGCTAAAACCCTGTGCCGATGTGCCGGAACAGAAATGGACCTTCGAGGCGGATGGCACCTTGAAAAGCGATTCCGGCCTGTGCGCCGATATTCTGAATTTCCGCAAGGATCCCGGCACCACCGTCATCGCCTGGGATTGCGCCGCCACCGACAACCAGAAGTTCTTCGCCACCAATGTCCGGTTGTCCGCCAAGCAACAGGCCGCAGCCACAGCCCCAAAAGCCGCGCCAGCCCCCGTCACCATAGGCCAGCCGGTGATCGCCAGCTATTTTGTCTCCGGCCGCTGCCTGGCGATTACCGGCGGCAAGTCGGAACTGGAATACGACAATTGCGACCGCAAGCCGAACCAGGCCTTCCATTTCAAGGGCGGCGTCAGCGGTGCGATCGTCCAGGGCGATCTGTGCCTCACCTCGGTCATGCGTGGCGAGCCTTTGGCGCTTAAGCCCTGCGCCAATACGCCGGAACAGGATTGGGTGTTTGCGGAAGACGGTGCCTTACGCAATCGCGCCGACCAGTGCGCCGATATCCTGCGCTTCGATGCCCGCGTCCATGCCTCGGTCATCGCCTGGGCCTGCACCGGCACCGATAACCAGAAATGGTATCCCGCCGTGGCCGTCGAATCGGGCGGCTATGCGCCGGGAGCCGCCATTACCGACGCGGTGAAGGCCGACGGCAAGATCACCACCGTCGCCACCCTGCCCGGCTGGTCGGTGCTGAACATGACCGCTTCGGGCGGCAAGACGCTCTCGGCCGATGGCGATAAAATCACCGGCGGTCAGAACGACACCCTCATTATCGGCGGCGCGGGCGTGCAATTGTCGAAGTTCGGCGGCCTGGCCGGCGCCAATGTGAAAGGCAGCAGCGCGTCAATCCTGCCGAAGGACTGGGCTTTCTTCTCCGGTGAGACCGCCGGCCGGATCAGCCAGTAAATGAAAGGCCGGTCGCAGGACCGGCCTTTTTTAAAGGTTGGCGTCGAGCCAGGCGATACGCGCCGTCATCCAGTTGCGGAAGAAATCGACCTCGCCCTGATAGGAGCCGGCCACTTCCGAATTGGGCCAGACATAGGTGTTGAGAATAGGCCAGCGGGCAAAATTACGCGCTTGCGCATCGGCCAGAAGCGCGGCCTGGGCATCGATATAGGCTGGCAAGGTATCGATCTGCGCCGCCTTCATCGCATCCCAGCGGGCACGGACACGCGCCTCGAAGGTCGGGTCCACGGCCTTCATCCGGGCGATCCATACCGCCGTCGCCGTCTGGAAGCCCTGCGGCGTCGCGTCGAAATAATCGGTATTGCCCGCGCCGAGGTCGAAATCCCAGACCGGGCCATAGTGCAGCTTCTCCCCGGCGTCCTTGTAGATATAGATACTGCCCCACGAGGCGGAATCGACGTTCTTGAACAGTTCATTGACCAGATACCAGTCGATCAGGCTGTCGACATCGAAATAGCTCTCATAGCCCGTCGTCGCATTGGCCGGATCGGCGGAGAACAGCGCATCCTCGGCGGACTGAATGTAGGTCTGGATATAGGCCTGCTGACCGGTATTGCTTGGATCCGGATCCTTGATGCACAGGGCCACGCCCTTTGTAGTGCGCCAGCACACGGGATCATCCATGCGCTCGTTGATCTCGACCAGATAACCGCCATCGGCGGCGGCGGCAGGCGTGGTATCGTCGGTCTCGGTAATATTGACGCGATCGGTCGCCACACGCACCTGCTCGACCAGTTGATAGACGCCGATATAATCGCCGTTCAGCGTCACCTCGACCTGGACCGCGCGCGGTGTCCAGGCCAGGCCGAGCCGCTTGCTGATCTCGAAGGCGACCTGGGTTCTCAGCAGGCTCTTGTCGGAATAGTTGGCGAGCAGAACCCAGTTCTTGTCTTTCGGCATCCCCAGCAGGGCGGCCTTGGAATCGAGCTTGATGCGGTAGGGCTTCTTGGGGAACAGACCCCAGGTGCTGTTGCCGCGCCCCTTGATGGATAGCCGCCCGGTAAAGGCCGATGTACCGTCCGCCGCCGTGATCGACATATCGCCGGCGACATAGTTGTCCTTATCAACGATCGGCGCGGCGCCATCCGTTGTGATCGAAATGGTCGGCAATGCCGCCACCGCCACTGACGATGACGATGACGAACTGCTGCTGGAACTGGAACTGCTCGAACCGGAGCCGCCTCCACCGCCACTATTACCGCTGCCGCCCGATCCGCCGCCTCCGCAGCCGGCGACCAGCAACAAAGCCGCCACAAGAACAAGCCCCTTGGCCTGAATGGTTGAAAACGCCCGATACATATTGCCCCCCGAAAGAAATTATCATCGCTATAGATGACGCCTATAATATCCAGTGTACAGACAACATTGAAACTGTCCACAACCCAGCGATGAGATGACCCTGCAGAAAAACACGGCTTTCCGTTACGGCTGCGTCCGAGAAAATCACGTCCGGCACGAATTTGCGCTTTACCGGTAACGATTCGGCTATAGGTTATTGGGATAGTAAACGCCTGGAGCGTACTGGGAGCTGAAGCGCATGGGTCTTGCCGCCAATATCAAGCGTGATTTCGTCTTCATGAAGCGCCTGCTGCGCATCCTGAAATGGATCAAGCCGGTCAACCCCGATTCGCACGATCTGGTCTGCGATGATTTCGAGGCCGCGGCGAACAAATGGCCGAACAATATGGCCGTCAGGTTCGAGGGCAAATCCCTGACCTACCAGCAGCTCGACACCATGGCCAACCGCTACGCCCACTGGGGCCGCCAGCGCGGCCTGAAGCCCGGCGATACGGTGGCCCTGTTCCTGCCCAACCGGCTCGATTACCTGGCCATCTGGATCGGTTTCAACAAGATCGGCGTCATCACCGCCCTGATCAACAATTCGCTGACCGGGGCAGGCCTGGCCCACTGCATCAATATCTCTGTGGCCAGCCTGACCATCGTCGATCAGACGACCCGCGCCGCTTTTCAGGACATCGAAAACCAGATCGAACGCCACCAGGCCCTGTGGGTGCTCGACCTGCCGCGCGAAAGCGAAACGGAAAACTGCCGCAGTCTCGATACCGCGCTCAAGGGCGTCTCCAGCGTTCGGCCCGACCGCGCCTTCCGCAGCGCCCTGACCGCGGGCACCACCGCGCTTTACATCTATACCTCCGGCACCACCGGCCTGCCCAAGGCGGCGAAAATCGCCAATACCCGCGCCCAGCTCTATATGCGCGCCTTCGCCGGCCTGACCAAGATGCGCCCGGACGACAGGCTCTATTGCGTTTTGCCGCTGTATCACGCCACGGCTGGCCTGTGCGCGATGGGGGCCGCCCTGCTCAATGGCGCGGGCGTGGTGCTCAAGCGCCGGTTTTCCGCCAGCCAGTTCTGGAGCGATGTCCGCGCCGAAGGCATTACCCACCTCGTCTATATCGGCGAACTGTGCCGCTACCTGGTCAATTCGCCGCCGGCGCCCAATCCGGAGGATGAAACCAGACACAAGGTCCGCATGGCCTTCGGCAACGGCATGCGGCCGGAGGTCTGGGACCACTTCAAGTCGCGCTTCCACATCAAGGAGGTGATGGAGTTCTACGGCTCGACCGAGGGCAATGTGTCCCTGTTCAATCTTGACGGCCATTCCGGCGCCATCGCCCGCGTGCCGAAACTGCTCAAGAAGAGCTTCAATGTCCGCCTGGTGCGTTTCGATGTCGAGAGCGAAATGCCGGAACGTCAGCCCAACGGCCTGTGCTACGAATGCAAGCCCGGCGAGATCGGCGAGGCCATCGGCCAGATCGCCCATGACGCCCGCCACGCCTATTCCGGCTATGCCGACAAGGCCGCCTCGCAAAAGAAGGTGCTGACCGACGTTTTCAAAAAAGGCGACCAGTGGTTCCGCACCGGCGACCTGATGCGCCAGGATAAGGCCGGCTATCTCTATTTCATCGACCGCATCGGCGATACCTTCCGCTGGAAGGGCGAGAACGTCTCGACTTCGGAAGTGGCGGAATACAGCGCCGCCGCGCCGGGTGTCGAGGAGGCTATCATCTACGGCGTGCCGGTGCCGAACCACGACGGCAAGGCCGGCATGGCGGCGATCATCGCCCGTGAAGGCTTCGATCTGAAGGTGTTCAAAAACTATATCGACTCGAAGCTGCCCATCTGGGCGCGGCCGCGTTTCGTGCGGATGCTGCACGACGCCGAAACCACCGGCACCTTCAAATACAAGAAGATGGACCTGATCAAGGTCGGTTACGATATCACCGCCACAACCGATCCGATCTTCGTCTGCCACGGTGAGGACTATGTGCCGCTGACAACTGAGATGATCGAAGATATCGCCTCCGGCAAGCTGCGGCTTTAAGATAATGTACCTCCCCGCTGGCGGCAGGGCTATCGCCTATGGTTTTTGGCATAACTTTTCTTCCCCCTCTCCCCTCAATGAGGGGAGAGGACGGGCGCGGAGCGAAGCGATCGCAACCGGGTGAGGGGCTGTGTGACGCTTGTGTTCTATCGACGAACAGCCCCTCACCCGATCGCCTTCACTACGTTCGGCTCTCGTCGGCACCGGTCGCCCGGCTCCCCCCATATTCATGGGGAGAGGGGAAAGGCATCTCAACGCCAAAAGCCATAGGCGATAGCCATGCCACCTGTGGGGAGGGGGACCGCGAGCGTAGCGAAGGGATGGTGGGGTCTTAGCCAGCCAAGGTCAAAATATCTAAAACCACTTGATATGAAACCTCGCAAGAAAGGCCCCCACCACCACGCCTTTCAGGCGCGGTCCCCCGCCCCGTATACGGGGCGGTATAAGTCTAGGCTATCTTCTGCGATAGCCAAAGCGCACCAAGTCCGCCGGACAGGAGCGAACCGAACACCACGCCTGATTTGACCGCGATCTGGGCCGCTTCGTCGCCGGCGGGAAAGGCCAGCGCGCCCAGATACAGGCTCATGGTGAAGCCGATGCCGCACAGCAGGCAGACGCCGTAAAGCTGCCGTGCCGTCGCGCCTTCCGGCATTGCCGCCAGCTTCAACCGCATGGCCAGCCAGGCGGCGAAAAAGACACCCAGTTGCTTACCGGCGAACAGCCCCAGGGTCACGCCGAGGAAGCGCGGATCGGTCAGGCTGTCCAGCCCCGCCCCGGCCAGCGAGAACCCCGAAGCCGTGAAGGCGAAGAACGGCAGGATGCCGAACGCGACATACGGGTGGACATGATGCAGCACCTCTTTCAGCACCGGCTCACCGTTCTTCGCCGGATCGAGCGTGACGCAGAAAGCCGCCATGACGGCGACCAATGACGGACCGAGGCCCGATTTTATGCTCATCGCCCAGATCAGCAGGAACAGGATCGCATAAAGGCCATAAAGAAAAACCGACGGCCGGATTACGAACTTCACCATCGCCATGATCGCCAGCAAGGCCGCCATCGCCGCCAGATATCCGACATGGAAACCATGGCTGTAAAATATGCCGATGACCATGACCGCGCCGAGATCATCGACAATCGCCAGGGTCAGGAGAAAGACACGCAGCGAGACGGGCAGCCCCTTCCCCACCAGCGCCAGAATAGCCAGAGCAAAGGCGATATCGGTGGCCATCGGCACCGACCAGCCGCGCAGGTCGCCGCCCGGCAGGAGGTTGACAGCGGCATAGACCAGGGCCGGCGCCGCCATGCCGCCCAAAGCCGCGATCACCGGCAGGGCCAGCTTCTGCGGACTGGACAGTTCGCCCCGGCATATCTCGTATTTGATCTCCAGCCCGACCACGAAGAAGAAGATGGCCATCAGGCCTTCCTTGGTCCATTCGAGCACGCTTTCATCGAGGCGCCAGCCGGGGACGGAGAGCGTGAAATGATGATGGATGAAAGCGAAATAGCTGCCCGCAAAGGGAGAGTTGGCCCACACGATGGCCACCACGGCGCAGACGGCCAAAAGCGTGCCCGCACCGGTTTCCGTTTTAAGGAATTCAAGCAGGGATCTGTTCAATGATGTGTTTGGGGACGCCGGTGTTTTCATGATGGATTTCTAACAGCCGCACCGGCTATAACCAAGTGAAACCGGAACGGAACACCATGATATTACCGCGCTTCATCTGGCTCGCCCCCGCCAAGGTCTTCCGCGACCTGAACTGGACTTACCAACTGACCTCATGGCGGAACGTGAAAACCTGCAACTGATGGCCTACCGTCCCGCGCCCCGGCTGGAGCAAAGCCAGCTCGCCCTGCATGACGCCGTGAAGGCCGCCGATTTCCCGCGGGCGATCCTGCGTTACCGCAACCGGCGGGCGGCGCAATCGGTCGGGCTGGAGACTTTGAGCGACGCCGAATGGATCGCCCATTTCGGCCGCTTCCAGCCCCTGCCGGACAACCAGCCGATCCCGCTGGCCCTGCGTTATCACGGCCACCAGTTCCGCCACTATAATCCTGATTTAGGCGACGGCCGCGGCTTTCTGTTCGCCCAACTGCTCGATGAGCAAAACCGCCTGCTCGATCTCGGCACCAAAGGCTCCGGCCAGACCCCCTGGTCGCGCGGCGGTGATGGTCGGCTGACGCTGAAGGGCGGCGTGCGTGAGGTGCTGGCCACCGCCCTGCTGGAAGCGCTCGGCGTGCCGACCTCCAAGTCGTTTTCGCTGATCGAGACGGGCGAACACCTGATGCGTGGTGACGAACCCTCTCCCACCCGCTCATCGGTTCTGGTCCGCCTGAGTCACAGCCATATCCGCTTCGGCACTTTTGAACGGTTGGCCTATCATAACGACACAGAGACGATGCGCGATCTCGTCGGCTTCATTCTGCAAAACTACTATCCGGCCTGCATGGACGCCGCGACACTCTTCGACGCCGTGATGACCGAAACGGCCAAACTGGCGGCGCGCTGGATGGCCGCCGGCTTCGTCCATGGCGTACTCAATACCGACAATATGAACATCACTGGCGAGAGCTTCGATTACGGCCCCTATCGCTTCCTGCCGCATTACGATCCGGCCTTCACCGCCGCCTATTTCGACCAGACCGGCCTTTACGCCTATGGCCGCCAACCGGACGCCGTACTGTGGAATCTCGGGCAGTTGGGCCGCTGCCTGACGCTGATCAGCGAACCCGAACCGCTGATCGCCAGTGTCAACGCCTTCAATGATCGCTATGAGCACGAACTCGGCCAGGCCATTTGCCAGCGGCTGAATATCACGCCAAAGCCCGACAATGCGCCTTTGGTGATGGCCCTCTATGATTTCCTCGCCCGCCTGCGCAAAGACGGCAGTTTCGAGGGCCTGTTCTATGACTGGTTCGGCGGCCAGACCAGCGAAACGCGCGCGCTTTCCGGTCCGCGCGGCAGCCATTACAGCGGCAGTCTGTTCACGGCCTTCCACGGCCAGCTAAAAACCTACGATACCGCCGCACCGGAAAAACTCGATCACTTGCGCTTCAAACAGCCAGATCCGGAAACCCTGCTGATCGACGAGATCGAAGCCATCTGGGCGCGGATCGCTCTGGAAGACGATTGGGCGCCTTTCGAGGCAAAACTGGCGGCCATCGAGGTTTATCGCCAGGCATTGAACCTGAAAAACTGAAAAGCCGGACAGGCGCTCAGGCAAGGCGCTTCCATCCGGCTTCCCGGCTGCCCTCTCAATCAGCGGCGGTTCCAGCGCCCGCGTTCGCGTTCATCGCCGCCGCGCGCATAATAGGCCTCGCGGTCATAATCGTGGTCATCGCGGCCGTTCATCCAGCCGCCGCGGCCGCCTTCGCGCTGATAGCCGTAATAGCCGTCCCGTTCGCGCATCATGTTCCCGCGGCGGGCGTCATCATCATCGGTGCGCCGGTAATCGTTATACTGATAGCGGTAATCGGGTTCGCGGTTTTCCCAGTGGGCGCGTTTGCCGGCGCGGCGGCGGTCGTCACGCGCGTCACGATAGCCGCTCCGGTCGTCGCCATAGCCCGGTGTCAGGTCGCGGCGGTAATAGGCGTCCCGTTCGTGGTTATACCGGTCACGGCTGCGATAATCGTAATCGCGGTCCAGCGACCTTTCGTCACGCCATTCCTGGCTGTCATCGCGCAGGCCGCGCTGGACGCTGACATCATCGTCATAGCGATCCCAGGGCGTGACCTGGGGGGTATAGGCGCGGCCCACCATATTGGTGCCGCCGCTATTGGCGAAGGTGTTGTAATGTCTCGGCATGGGAATTCTCCTGATCGCCTGATCCGGCGCATGTCCTCAGATGCCGGGAGAGTCTAGGCTTCCGCCTGTAAGATTGGCATCCCGATAGCGCGGTCAGCCATAAAGGTTCGGCAAACCTACTGACCGGACGCCTCATCCTTGCCGAGCGTATCGATGAAGCCCAGCGTGTCGAAAACCAGCTTCGTGATCTCGGCGATGACCTGGTTGCGGCCATCGGCGTCGAGCGTGCCGCCGGAGGTATAGATCGACAGGAAGACCGGCGGCTTATTGGGGAGCCAGACGACGCCGACATCATTGGCGGCGCCATTGGCGCCAGTGCCGGTCTTGTCGGCCACCACCGCGCCTTTCGGCACGCCGGCGCGGATGCGGGCGTCGCCGGTGGAAGTGGCGACCATCCAGTCTTTCAGAGATTTGAGGCTGTCCGCCTTCAGGACCGAACCGGTAAACACCGCGCGCAGTAATGTGCTCATCGCTTCCGGCGTCGTGGTGTCCTTCTCGTCGCCGTCGATATTGCTGTTGAGCGAAGGCTCGGTGCGATCGAAGCGCGTGACCGTATCGCCAAGCCCGCGCACGAAAGCGGTCAGTCCCGAAGGTCCGCCGACGAGCGGGAACAGCAGGTTGGCCGCCGTATTGTCACTGAGCGACACCGCCGCCGAACACAACTCGCCGATCGTCATCTGCCCTTTACCGATATTGGCCGTGGTGGCCGGGGCGTAGTCCAGCAGGTCTTTTTTGCCGTACTTAACCGGATCGGACAGTTTGAGTTTGCCCCGGTCAACCTGCTGGAGGATGGCCGCCGCCAATACCCATTTGAAGGTCGAACACATGGCGAAGCGTTCGGTGGACTGGATGCTCAAGGTTCCGTTGGCCTCGGCGTCGGCGATGGACGTACCTGTCAACGCAGATACCCCGATCCGGCCGCCATGGCGCTTCTGGATTTCGATCATGCGCTGGGCGAACCCCAGGGCCTGGGTGACTTTTTCAGAGCAGCCAACAAGAGCCAGCGCGGCCCCGCCGCCGAGAATAAGGCCGCGCCGCGAAATCATTTGGCACCTTCGGATTTGGAACCGATATAGGTATCCAGCCAGTTGAAGACCGTATCATGCCATTTGATCGAATTGGCCGGCTTCAGCACCCAATGGTTTTCATCCGGGAAATGCAGGAATTCCGACTCGATGCCCTGGCGCTGGAGCGCGGTGAAGACGCCGATGCCCTGCTCGACCGGGATGCGGTAATCCTTGTCGGAATGGATGACCAGCATCGGCACCGACCAATCCTTGGCGTGGAGGGCCGGATTGAACTCATCATATTTCGCCGGGTCGTCATAAATGACGCCGCCCTGTTCCCACTCCTCGAACCACAGTTCCTCGGTGGAATAGCCCATCATGCGCGAATCGAAGACGCCATCATGCGTCACCAGACATTTCCACGGTTGCTTCCAGTTGCCGGCGATCCAGTTGACCATAAAGCCGCCGTAGGAAGCGCCAAGCGCGCAGGCCTTGTCGCCATCAAGGAATTTGTATTTATCGAGCGCGAAGGCCCAGCCTTTTTGCAGGTCTTCCAGCGGGCGGTCGCCCCAGTGTTGCGAAATGGCGTCCTCGAAGGCCTGGCCGTAGCCGGTCGAGCCGTGGAAATCGATCATCACCACCGCATAGCCGGCGCCGGCATAGGTTTGCGGGTTCCAGCGATAGGACCAGCCGTCGCCGAAGGAACCCTGCGGCCCGCCGTGGATCAGGAAGGCCACCGGATAGGTCTTGCCCTCCTCATAGCCCACCGGCTTGATGACATAGCCGTGGACCTCTTCGTCGTTCCAGCCCTTGAAGCTGAATTGTTCGTACTGGCCGGTGGTCAGGCCATCGAGCACCGAGTCGAATTCGGTCAGGTTGGTGGCGCCGTCATCGAGGAAGGCCGCCTTCGGTCTGGCCTGATAGAAGGTGGACGGGCGGTTCAGACTGTCCTGCAGGAAAACCATGCCGCGCGGGGTTTCGGCATAGGCGCTGATATGACCGGATCTGGTCAGCGGCGTCACCTTGCCGGTTTTCACGTCAACGCGGAAAAGGATGTGACGGCCCACATCATCGGCATCGACCAGAAGGCTCTTGCCATCCTTCGCCCACTGCATACCGGAAACCGAGCGATCCCAGTCCGGGGCCAGTTCACGGACCTTGCCGTCTTCCCCCATCAGCATGATGCCGAAGCGGTCGGCCTCGAAGCCGGGACGCTTCATGGCGAGGTAAGCGACGGTCTTGCCATCGGGCGAGACGCGCGGCGTGCCGTCCCAGGCCTTGTTGTCGGCAGTATGGTCGGTCAGCGCGCCACCGGTGGCCGGCACGGAATAGATGTCGAAATTGGTGCTCCACGGCTCGGACTTGCCGGCTTCGCGGGCGGCGAACCAGACGGTTCTGGAGTCCGGGCTGATCGTGTAGTCGCCTTCGTCGCCATAGGGCTTGGAAGGGACATCGCCGTCATAGCCATCGGTCAGGGCGATGGCGTCACCGCCCGTCATCGGCACGTAGAACAGGTGATTGCGGGTGCCGTCAGCCCAGGTGTCCCAGTGGCGGACGAAGATCTTGTCATAAACCGTGCCGGAGGACTTGTCGGCCTTGCGGTCGGTTTGCTTCTGCACCGTGCAGGCGATTTCATGCCCCTTGCATTCCGGGAAGACGGCCAGGCCGATGACGATCCCCTTGCCGTCCGGGGTGATCTGGTAGGCCTGCACGTCAAGCGGCAGTTTCGTCACCTGCGTGGCGGTCGCGCCGGTCAGGTCGGTCTTCCATACCTGATCGGTGCCGCCCTCGCCGCGGCCGGAGATAAAATAGATGGCGCCATCCGGGCCGAACTGCGCATTGGACGCACCGCCCTCGGAGACGGTCAGCTTGATTTCCGGCTTGGCCGGTTGCGTCAAATCCTTCAGCCAGATCGAATTGACGCCCTTGTTTTTCTCCATATCGGTGGCGCGGATACTAAGGACGGCATAACGGCCGGTCGGGTCGAGCTTGAAGCTGTTGATACGATCAAGCTTGATCATATCGGTATAGGTCAAGGGCGCGGCCTGGGAAACGCCACACAAGGCCGCCAGCGAAACCGAGCCGGCCAGCAGCGCAGCGGTGAATTTGGATTTGAAGAACATGGGCCAACCTGTGTCGTTTGTTACGAGTTGGTGTCTGTTAAAGACCCCTTTGGCGGACTTGTCGAGCGCCGGGGCGAAAATTTTAATACTGATGGCAGGAAGGCCCCCACCACCGCATCTCCCTGCGGTCGTGCGGTCCCCCTCCCCACAAGTGGGGAGGTATAGCAAATCTTATACTCCCCCGCCTGCGGGGGAGGTGGCGCGGCGCTTGCGCCGTGACGGAGGGGGCCTTGCTTTGCTTATTCAGAAAGCTACTGTCTTGACATGAAGCCCAAATACGAACTCGCCCGCAAGATGCGTAAAGCTCTCACGCCACCGGAATATCTGCTTTGGGAACGCTTGAAAGCGCGACTGCCCGGCAGGCCTGTCTTTCGCCGACAGGAAGCTATCGGCCCATATATCGTCGATTTCTATTGCAGTAAGGCGAAGCTGGTCATTGAAGTCGATGGCGGCATTCATGGCGAAGATACTAACTATCAACGGGATGCCACCAGGGATGATTGGCTGAAAGCGGAAGGCTTTCATGTCTACCGCATTCCGGCAGCCGCCGTCTTTGCCAATGCGGACGAGGTTGCAGACGGGATTATATTGCTCGCAATTGAGAGAACCGTGGCGAAGTAAGGCCCCCACCACCACGCCTTCGGCGCGGTCCCCCTCCCCGTAAACGGGGAGGTATAATTTCTTGTACTCCCCCGCCTGCGGGGGAGGTGGCGCGATGCCCTTGCGCCGTGACGGAGGGGGGACTGCTGAGACAGTTATATGGAATAAACTTGGCCCTATGAAACCTATGTCGCTTCCTTCGCCAGCAGGGCGCGGATGTTTTCCATGGTCTGGACCGTCTGCTTCGGCAGCTTCATTTTGAACATCGGCGACATCAGCTTCGCCATGAAAGAGTGCGGCGTGATCTCGATATGGTGAGTGAGGCGCGTCCCCTCACCGTTCGGCTCCATGCGGAATTCGACAAATACGGCCATCATCTTGTCATAATAGCGATAGGCCATATGGCGATCCTGCTCATAGGCGGTGATCACCCCGTCCATCAGACCATGCCGCCCGCCCTCGCAATAGGCGTAACGCAGCTTGTCGCCCACCTTGTTCGGGCCGGAACCCTGCTTGGCCACGCCTTCGCAACGCTTGAGCCACAAGGGCACCTTGGAATAGTCAGCCAGAAGCGTAAAAACGTCATGCGGGGATTGCGGCAAATCGATACCATGCTGAAAACTGATCGCCATGAACGGACCCTGTTCCTCCCCGGATAAGGTAAAATTGACAAACGCCGGACCAGAGAGCCTAACATAGGCCCGCCAACTGACAAGCCTTTAGAACAGCATGACCACAGCAAAAACCGGCTTTTTCGATCTCCATGTCATCCGCTACCTGCGCCACAGGCCGCAGTTGATCCTGTCGGTCGCCGCGGGCCTGGCCGTGCTGGCCGGCTGTTTGTTCCTGACGCCTCTGAACGGCACCACCACCGCGCTGATCGCCTGGAACAGCTTCACCGGCTTTTATATCGCCACCGCCATCTACGCCATGCTCACGGCCGATCACAATGCGCTGAAAAGCCACGCGCATCTTTATGATGACGGCGAAGGGGCGATTTTGCTGCTGTCGATCCTGGCGGCGACCTTAAGCTTCGTCGCCATCGTCGGCGAACTGGCGACCACGCAGGATGTCAGCGATCCGGTCAAGGCCTGGCATATCGCCCTTTCCGGCCTGACCCTGATCACCTCATGGACCTATATCCATATCGCCTTCGCCTTCCATTATGCGCATGGCTATTACGCCGAACTGCCGCGCAACCAGAACAGGCCCGGCCTCATCTTTCCCGGCACCGATGCGCCTCACTATATGGATTTCCTTTATTTCGCCTTCGTCATCGGCACCTCGGGCCAGACGGCGGATGTCGATTTCGCCGCCACCAACATGCGCCGCATCGGCCTGATCCATTGCGTGGCGGCCTATCTGTTCAACGCCACCGTGCTGGCCCTGACCATCAATATCGCCGCTTCGCTGATCTCGAAATAGATCGTAACTCTTTGGACACCCGAGGCGTATTACTATGATCAGGCTTCGGAGCGAACAGAATGGCGATCAGCAGCGATTATCCGCACCCCATTACCGTCAATGGGTATAGTTGCAAAAATTGCACGGATGTCGATTATGCCAAAAAGCATATTGACCCGTCACACCCGAAATCCGGCCCATATGATGTCAATGCCGGCAGCGATCCCAGCCGGCAGACGGCGGTTACTCTTGGCGGCCGGTTGAAGGCCAATGAGACGCAAGGCGTGCAGACTACAGGCGCCGCCACATCGGCTCAGGCCATCCTGCCTGGTCGCGCGCTCAATATTTCGGTTTAGCCGGCTTCCGCCACCGGCAACACCGCCAGCATGAAAAAGAACTGCTCGATCGAGTGCACCACGTCGCTGAAATTTTCCAGGTTGAGCGGCTTGACGATATAGGCGTTGGCATGGAGGCCGTAACTGCCTGAGATATCCGGCGGCGCCGACGAACTGGACAGGATGATCACCGGGATATGGCGCAGGGCGTCATCCCCCTTGATCGCCGCCAGCACGTCCCTGCCGCTCATCATCGGCAGGTTGAGATCAAGCAGGATGATATCCGGCAGACGCATCGAGGCATATTCGCCCTCGCGCCTTAACATGGCCAGCGCCTTCTCGCCGGTTTCGGCCACGGTCAGGTTGTTGTCGATCTCGGCCTGGCGAAAGGCGCGCGCCGCCAGCAGGGCGTCGCCGCGATTATCCTCGATCAGCATGATCTCGGCCGCGCGTCCCTCACGAATAAGCAGATTGGCCATTGCATATCTCCCGGGCGTATCTCCCAGACCGCCAGCTTACGCGGATTTGGGGATTTTCGGAATGGTGAAAAAGAAGGTGCTGCCGATATCCGGTTCCGAAACGGCCCAGATGCGCCCGCCGTGATTTTCGACGATCTTCTGACAGATCGACAGGCCAAGACCGGTGCCCTGGATGCCCTCCCAGCTATGCAGCCGCCGGAAAGGCTCGAATATCTGGCCGATAAAGGCTTCGTCTATGCCCATGCCGTTATCGCGCACGCAGATCTGCCAGTGATCGCCCTCATCGGTGCAGCCGATATGAATGACCGGCAGGCGCCCGGGCGGCTGGTACTTGATGGCGTTGGCGATCAGGTTTTGCAGCAGCCGCATCAGTTGCACGCCGTTGCCGCAGATAACCGGCAAGGCATCACAGGTGATGACCGCCTGGCTTTCCCGGGTCAGGCTGCGCAGGTTTTCCCGCACATGAACCAGTTCGGCGCGCAGATCGACCTCACCGAAGCGCGCCCCCTCCTTGTCGAGGCGGGCATATTCGAGCAGGTCCTGCACCATGTCACGCATTCGTCCCGCCGAATCGCCGATGATCTTGAGGTATTCCCGGCCGTCATCGTCCAGCTTGTCGGCATAATCCTTGGCGACGATCTGGCTGAAATTGAGCACCATGCGCAGGGGTTCCTGCATGTCGTGCGAGGCGACATAGGCGAATCGCTCCAGTTCGGTGTTGGAATCGGTCAGGCGCTCCAGCAGTTTCTGGCGCGAGGCTTCGGCCTGCCTGGCCTTGGTGATGTCGCGGATGATGCCGGTATAGCGGGTCCGGCCATTGACCTCGAAGGCGCTGACCGAGAGATCGGCGGGAAACCAGCTCCCGTCCTTGCGGCGCGCCCTTACCTCGCGCGAACCGGCGTCGATCGGCAGGTATTCGCTGACATACCGGTCGTGCTCGCTATAGGTCGGATCAGGCATCAGCAGTGAGATCGGCTGGCCGATGACCTCTTCCGGTCCGTAGCCGAAAATGGTTTCGCAGGCGGCGTTGAAGCTCTGGATGCGGTCCTGTTCATCGATGGTGATGACGCCATCGAGCACATTATCGACGACGGCGCGCCCGCTCTCCTCGCTTTCCCGGTAAAGAGTCTCCAAAGCCTTGTTGGCCCTGGAAAGTTGCTGGGGATTGGGCTGGCTCAGGGCGCGCGGCACGGTGGCGACGACCGCCACGAGGCACCACAGCGAAACACCGGCGTAAAACAGCCGGAACAGGCCGAACACCAGGTAATCCGTATGCCACATCAGCCAGATGTCGCTCAACGCCAGTATGCCCGTCAGTCCGCTCAGGACCGCGAATATGATGTACAGGTTGCGCATGGTCAGGTCGCTGCGCTTCGTGCGGATATAGAGCAGCGCGAACCCCATGCCGAAGGCCGCCAGGCCAATGCCGAGATCGGAGAAAATATTCAGCCACACAAGGCCCGGCTGCCACAGGAAACCGGCGCCATGCGGCATGAACCCGTTGCCGCTTATCTCATGATCCATGCCCCGCCGCCTCCCCGTCCCTGAAAACAAGGTTTTACAACAAAATGCGCGCCAAGGGTAAGTCCTGATTTTGAACGCACGAATCTTCACCGAAAGCGCTTGCCCGCCCACCGAAAATAGCCGACACATTTGTGTAAAGTGTAAAGGGGCGGAGAGTCGCATGAGCCGGATCGCAGACAGGGCGCGCACCGCGCAGGTATTGCTGGTTGAGGACAATCGCGGCGACGCCGTGCTGACGAAACGGGCCTTCAAGCGCGCCAATCTGGCCAGCGACATCGTAGTGGCGGAAACCGGCGAAAAGGGCCTCAGCATTCTGCGCCGCGAAGGCGAACACGCCGAAGCCGTCCGGCCCGACCTGATTCTGCTCGATCTCAACCTGCCGCACATGCACGGCCAGGACTTCCTGCAGACGGTCAAGGAAGACCCGGACTTCAAGCGCATTCCGGTGATCGTGCTGTCAAGCTCCAGCGCCGATATGGACGTGACCGCCAGCTACGACCGCCACGCCAACGGCTATATCACCAAGCCGCTGGACGCCGAAACCTATGAGGATATCGTGGCGCGCATCGAACAATACTGGTTCACCCTGATGCAGTTGCCGCCCGATCAGCCGCCGCCGGCCTACAGTTAAATCTTTGACGGGGGGATGGTTTCAGACGTGAGTCTGGCCTACATTGGCGGCGATGACAAAACTCCCCCGCATTCCGCGCGCCGCCCAAGCCCCGCATCTCCAGAAACCCGCTGTCACCAAGGCGTCGAAAGGCCTGCCGGACGACCAGACCCTGCTCGATGCCCTGGCCGCCTCGCGCGAGGTCGATGTCGGCGATCTGGCGAAGCAGTTCGGCCTCAAGGGCGATGACCGGCGGCTGTTGCGCCAGCGCCTGAAAGCCCTCAGCGAGGCAGGCAAGCTGCACAAGAGCGGCCGCAAGTCGTTCGGCGCGCTGGGCGCATTACCCGATACCGGCGTCTGCGAGGTGGTGGAGCGCGATATCGACGGCGAACTGTGGGTCAGATGGGGCAAGTCGGAAGCCAGGAATCCAGCGCCGCTGGCCCGGCTTGCCCCCCTCAAACCGTCCGCCGCCCAGACGCCGCCGGCCATGGGCGACCGCATCTATGTCCGTTTCGAGCAGACCTCGGATGGATGGGTGGCGCATCTGATCAAGGTATTGGATCAGGGCGCGCCCAAGCTGGTCGGCGTGGTGCGGATCGGCCGTTCGCGGAAAGGGCCTGCGGAATACCGGCTGGAATCGGTCAATCGCAAGGAAAAGTCGAGCTTCACCCTGACCGGCGGCAATCTCGATACGCTGGAAGACGGCGATGTGGTGATCGCCGCGCCGGTCGGCGGCGTCCACAAATACGGCCCCAAGCCGGCGCGCGTGCTGGAAGTCATCGGCAAGGAGGACAGCCCGAAGATCGCCTCGGTCATGGCCATTCATAGCCACGGCCTGCCGATCGGCTTTCAGTCAAGCACCGAGGACGAGGCGAAATCGGCCGAACCGCCGACGCTCGGCAAGCGCACCGACCTGCGCGACCTGCCCTTCGTCACCATCGACCCGGTGGACGCCAAGGACCATGACGACGCCGTTTACGCCCATGCCGATGACGATCCGGCCAATCCCGGCGGCCATGTCGTCTGGGTGGCCATCGCCGATGTGGCCTCCTACGTGACCCCCGGCTCGTCGCTCGACCGCGACGCCCGCGACAAGGGCAATTCGACCTATTTCCCCGATCGCGTCGAGCCGATGCTGCCGCACGTCCTCTCCTCCGGCCTATGCTCGTTGCAGGAAGGCGAGAACCGCGCGACGCTCGCCGTGCGCATGGTCTTCACCGCCGCCGGCAAGAAGATTTCGCACAAATTCGTGCGCGGCCTGATGCGCTCCGCCGCCAAGCTCTCTTACGAGCAGGCGCAGGCCGCCATCGACGGCCATCCGGACGACAAGACCGGCCCGATCCTCGATAGCCTGCTGAAGCCTTTGTGGGCCGCCCACGCCTGCCTGACGCGTGGCCGCACGGTACGCCAGCCCCTGCATATCACCTCGCCGGAACGTCGGGTGAAGCTGGATGCCGAGGGCAATGTCGTCTCCATCGAACAGCGCGTCTCGCTCGACGCCATGCAACTGATCGAGGAGATGATGATCCAGGCCAATGTCAGCGCGGCCGAGGAACTGCAAAAGCATAAAACACCGCTGATCTATCGCGTCCACGAAAGCCCTTCGCTGGAGAAGGTCGGCAACCTCGCCGACTTCCTGGCCACCATTGGATTACCCTGGAACAAGGGCGAGCCGCCGCGCACCGAGCGCTTCAACGCCCTGCTCGACAGTCAGAAGGACGGTCTGCACGCCGAGATCATCAACGAGGTGGTCCTGCGCACCCAGATGCAGGCGCACTATAGCCCGGAGAACTACGGGCACTTTGGCCTTAATCTCGACAACTACGCCCACTTCACCTCGCCGATCCGCCGCTATGCCGACCTGATCGTCCACCGCGGCCTGATCCGGGCGCTGAAACTGGGCGATGACGGCCTGACCGACTACGAGATCAGGACGCTTTCCGATACCGCCGAACACATCACCGCCACCGAGCGCCGGTCGATGCAGGCCGAGCGCGAGGCCATAGAGCGTTATGTGGCGGCCTTCCTGCATGACAAGGTGGGCGCCACCTTCGCGGGCCGGATCGTCGGAGTGACACGCTTCGGCCTGTTCGTGAAACTGACCGATACCGGCGCGGATGGCATCATTCCGGTGTCGTCGCTCGGCGGCGAATACTTCATTCACGACGATGTGCAGCACGCCCTGATCGGCGAACGCAGCGGCGAGCGCTGGCGGCTGGGCCGGCAGATCGAGGTGGAACTGACCGAGGCCATGCCGATCACCGGCGGACTGGTCTTCAGGATGCTGAGTGAACCCGAAGCCGCCGATCCCCATGCGCCGAGACCGCGCCTGGGCGTGCGCGGTCGTGGCTCCGGCTACCAGACGCGCGGGAAAGGCCCGCAGAAAGCCGGTTTCCGCGACAAGACCGTGAAATCCGGCGGCCCAAAGCACGGCGTCAAGAACATGAAGAAAAAGAAGAAGCGGTAAGTCTTGCCCGCCTTGACCTCGGACGATAGCGGTAGCGTGAAGCGGCCAAGAATATCTGTGTCATCTGTGGATACCCCTTCCTGCTGTCGCCGGAGCGGGCGTGGCAGTCTGTTTTTCTGATCCACAGATGACACAGATGTTCAGGATCATCACACGCTACCGCTATCGCTGGCGGACGAACACGCTGGCTTTTTCGCTGCGCGGGGTATCCTTTCAGCGGAACGTATAGTTCTGCTTTTCAAGCGTCAGGTCACCACCGGAGGCGCGCATGGAAAGTTGCTTTATACCGGCACTTAACTGAATGTCGTGGCTCTCCATGGTTTCCAGTCCGGTGACCGGATTCCTGCCATAGAGATCGAAGGTGACGCGGTTGCCGTTGGTCCAGTGGATGCGCAGGTCGAAATCATCGCCGGGCCGGGGCGACATATTATAGGCCTGGACCGCTTCCTCGCCTGTGCCGCCGACCTTTGTGACCTTTGCCCGAAGTTTGCCATCCTCGGTGGCGGTAAAGGTCAGGGCCGCCGCCTCTTCCTGCTCATCCTCGATCGACAGGCCGAAAGCCGCCGTGGCGCAGTTGTCATCGGCGCATGTCAGGCGCACCACCAGATCGACGCGGGTCACATCGGTCAGCGGATCGGATTTCGCCGTATTGGTTTCGCCGGCCGCCGCGCTCAGGCTTAAAGGCGCGGCGGACTGATAGCCCGCCGGCCGGTCGGCGGCGAAGGCCGGCACAGCGAGAATCAGCGTGGAGGCAACAACGCCGGCGGTAAGAAGTCGTTTCATTATTTTGTCCCGAAAACAGCGAAGGTGTGCGCAGATAGCTTGACCTTCACGGCAAAAATGCGTCTATGGCGGTCTTGCAGCGAAAAAACGCCCTTGAGCGTCATTTGTCCATTGACTTATGACGTTCCGTGAGTATTTTCCGCGCTCTTGTTTTATTCGCGTCTTTAGGCGCACCCGAACCGTAAGGACTTTAAGTCATGGCAAAGCCAGCCTCCATCAAGATCCGCCTGAACTCGACGGCGGACACCGGCTTCTTCTACGTGACGAAGAAGAACGCCCGCACGAAGACCGAAAAGATGGTGCTGAAGAAGTACGATCCGGTCGTGCGCAAGCACGTCGAATTCAAAGAAGGCAAGATCAAGTAATCTAAGCCCTCCGCAAGTTTGTCCTTCGGCATCCCCCCGCCGGAGGGTCTTTAAAAAAGCCGCGCCTGAGTTCCCCCTATACTCGGCGCGGCTTTTTTGCGCCTGGAATTTGGGGCTTTAAGAGGGCCACGGATAAGGCACGGATGCCGCTGCGCGGCTACACGGATAAAGGCACGGATTTCAGGGCATCCTCCCAGACGACCGTGCCTCTGACGAATAGCCTGTTCGACGGCAAAGGCCGTTTATCAGCGATATCCATGCAGTCATAAAATCCGTGCCTTCATCCGTGCAGATGGCCGAAGGCCATCATCCGTGCCTTATCCGTGGTCCTCTTTAGAGGATCATCCGCAGACTCAGGCCGCCGCCTTGACAATGACGCGATTACGGCCGGACTGTTTGGCCTCGTAGACCCCCTCGTCCGCCCGCTTGAGCAGGGCTTCCGGCGAATCGCCCAGGCCGCGCGAGGTGGCGACGCCGACCGACACCGTGACATCGAGCGAGCGGCCATCGGTCAGCACAAACGGTATGTCAGCCACCTGTGAACGCACGCGTTCGGCGATATGCAGGGCGTCGGGCTGGTCGGTGCCCGGCATCAGCACCACGAACTCCTCGCCGCCGAACCGGCAGGGCATGTCGATGGCGCGGACATTGAGGCTGAGGCGGCGGGCGAATTCGCGGATCACCTCATCGCCGGCGTCGTGGCCATAGGTATCGTTGACGCGCTTGAAGAAATCGATATCGAGCATCAGCACCGACACCACATCCTCGGCCGCGCCGCGGATATGGCGGGCCATGGCCAGATTGAGGTTGTGGTCAAGAAAGCGGCGGTTATGCAGATGGGTCAGCGGATCGGTGATCGCCAGTTCGAGCGACCGGTCCAGCGTGTTGCGCAGGAAATCGCCGTAGCGCTTGCGTTTGATCTGCGTCCTGGCGCGGGCGCGCAGTTCCAGCATATCGACCGGGCGCGGCACCACATCGTTGACGCCCAGTTCCAGCGCCTTGAGCATCGTCTTGCGCTCGTCGGCGTTGATGATGGCCAGAACCGGCCGCTGGCGCGTGGCTTCACCGGTGCGCAGTTGCGCCACCCAGCGCAGCGGATCGAACGCCTTGGCGGTCAGGTTGAGGACAACGAGATCGACCCGTCCGGCGGCGATCTTCAGCGCCCTCAAAGGATCGGTTTCGTAGGCGCAGCGGTGGTCTTCGCCCAGTTGCATCATCAGGCGCTCGGCCTGGCGGATATTGTCATCGAGGACCAGCACATTGCCGGTGGCCGAAATCTGGCGCTCGTACAGTTCCTGATCGATCAGGCCGGCGCGGCGCGAGGTCGTTTCCCGCGAACGCAGGTCATCGACCATCTGCTTGAGGCGCACCAGCGCCCGCAAACGCGCCATCAGGATCACGTCATCGACCGGCTTGGTCAGGAAGTCGTCGGCGCCCGCCTCCAGCCCCGACAGGCGGTCGTCGCGGCCATCCAGCGCCGTCAGGAGGATGATCGGGATATGACGCGTCTCAGGATGCTCCTTGAGCTGGCGGCAGACCTCGTAACCGTCGATTTCCGGCATCATGACATCGAGCAGGATGATATCGGGCTGATCGGCAATAGCCTTGGCAATGGCCGTGCGGCCATCCGATGCGGTCAGAACCTCGTAATAGTCCGCCTCCAGCTTGGCCTGGAGCAGGCGCACATTGGCGGCGATGTCGTCAACGATCAGGACGCGGGCGGTCATCGGCGCCCCCTAGCCCAGGTAACGGCGAACCGTGTCGAGGAAATGGGTGACGGAAATCGGCTTGGAGATATAGGCCTCGCAGCCGCCTTCGCGGATGCGCTCCTCATCACCCTTCATGGCGAAGGCGGTGACGGCCACCACCGGGATATGCGACAGTTCGTCATCCTCTTTCAGCCATTTGGTGACTTCGAGGCCGGAGATTTCCGGCAACTGGATATCCATCAGAATCAGGTCGGGGCGATGCTGGCGGGCGAGCGTCAGGGCGGACAGTCCTTCGCCGGTCTGGAAGGTCTCGTAACCCTGCGCGTCGAGCAGGTCGTGAAACAGTTTCATGTTGAGTTCGTTGTCCTCAACGATGAGAACCTTCTTCTGATTCATACCCAAACCTTCAAACATGTCAGCGCCTTGACCCACATCTATCCGTCATTATCGCCGAATCGGCCGCAGCGGCGCGTCCGGCTTTTGATGCCGACACCTTACAGGGACTCTCTTAAGCCGAGGTGAAGGGGAAGGTAACAAAAGGTAAAGATGGGGGTGGCCGAGGCCGGTGCAAATCGGCTATGAATACCGCCAGTCCGCGCCGGCATCCGGCGCCATTGCCTTATGAAAACAGGATTTCCCCATGTCGAAATGTGAAGACCGCCTGCGCGCCTTAGGGCTAACCCTGCCCGTTCCGACCGCGCCTGTCGCCAACTATGTTCCCTTCGTCCGCACCGGGAATCACGTCCATATCTCCGGCCAGCTTTCCAATGACGCGACCGGCGGCATCAAAGGCACGCTTGGGGTCGATGTGACGCCGGAACAGGGCGTGGAAGCCGCCCGCCTCTGCGCCATCAACCTGCTGGCCCAGATGAAGGACGCCGCCGGCGGCGATCTCGACAATGTAGTGCGGGTGATCAAGCTCAACGCCTTCGTCCAGGCCGGGCCGGAATTCTACAATATTCCGCAGGTGGTCAACGGCTGTTCGGACCTGATGGTGGCCGCGCTCGGCGACGCCGGCAAACATGCCCGCTCGGCGGTGGGCATGTACAAGATTCCGCTCGGCTTCGCCGTCGAGATCGACGCCTTCATCGAAGTGGCCGACCGCCGGTAGCCATTTCCCCGCGGATGCCTATATAGCCCCCATGACCGATATGTCCGCCGCCGCCCTGACGCTTCACATTCACAGCCGGATCGGCGATATAGGCGAAAGGGCATGGAACGGTTTAAGGGATGACCATAACCCTTTCACATCCTTCGCTTATCTGGAAGCCCTGGAGGCGACGGGGTGCGTCGATCAGGCCAGCGGCTGGCAGCCGGTTCACCTGAGCCTGAGCGACGCGGCGGGCGTGATCCGGGGCGTCATGCCGCTCTATGTCAAATACCATTCGATGGGCGAGTATGTCTTCGACCAGTCATGGGCGCGGGCCTATGAACAGGCCGGCGGCGACTATTATCCCAAGCTGCAGGGCGCCATCCCCTTCACGCCGGTAACCGGGGCGCGGCTGATATCGCCCGATCCGGAGGTACGGCAGGCACTCGCGCAAGCGGCCATTTCGCTGTGTGACAGCAACAAGCTCTCCTCGCTGCACATTACCTTCCCGCGCGAGGCCGAATGGGCGGCGATGGGCGAAATGGGCCTGCTGCAACGCCGGGACCAGCAGTTCTGGTGGGACAATAACGGCTATCGGTCATTCGATGATTTCCTGGCGCAGTTGTCTTCCAACCGCCGCAAGGTGATCCGGCGCGAACGGCGCGATGTTCAGTCAACCGTTGATTTACGATGGCATGCCGGCGACGGGATCACCGAAGCGCATCTGGATCAGATGTATGCCTTCATCGAAAGCACCTATGACCGCAAATGGGGTTCGCCCTATCTGACGCGGGCCTTTTTCAACCGCATCCGCGAAACCATGGCGGAGCAGATGGCGCTGGTTTTCGCGTATCAGGACGATGAAGCCGTGGCCGGCGCGATCAACTTTATCGGCGGCGATACGCTCTATGGCCGCCAATGGGGCACGCTGGTCGATATCCCCTTTCTGCACTTTGAGGTCTGTTATTATCAGGCCATCGATTTCGCCATCGCTCACGGCCTGAAACGCGTCGAGGCCGGTACGCAGGGAGAGCACAAGTTGTCACGCGGCTATCTGCCAAACCCGGTCTATTCGGCGCATTATATCCGCGACAAACGCCTGCGCACGCCGGTGGAGGCTTATCTGATGCGCGAACGCGAAGCCGTGACGGAACAAATGCTGATGCTGACGGAAGAAGCATCGCCATTCAAAAAGGGCGGCTGACGTGCTATAATCCGGCAAAGGATCAGATCATGGCCGGACGTTACACAACCTATTCCGCCTTTTTCGATTTTTACCTGAGCGAGCACAGCCGCGCCGCCACGCGCGCCGTGCATTATCTCGGCTCGAGCTTCGGAATCGCGGCGCTGGTCCTGACCATTGTCACGCGCAATCCCTTATGGATTTTGGCCGGGCTGGCGGCGGGCTATGGCTGCGCCTGGGCTGGGCATTTCTTCATCGAGCACAATCGCCCGGCGACTTTCAAATATCCGCTATGGTCGTTCATGGGCGATTACCACATGTTTTTCCTGTGGCTGACCGGCCGCTTAAGCCGGCGCCGCCGACTGGCCGAGGCGCATTTCAGGCCAGCGCCTTGAACCAGATATCGAGGCTCTGCGCCTGCGTCCGCATTCCGGCGGCGCGTTTGGCGGCTTCCTCATCCCGTCCCCAGGTTTCCGACTGGAAATCCTCACCGATCCGCGAGGCGTCGAAGGCCGCATCGCCCGTCAGGTGGCCGCGCCACAAAGCCAGGGCCAGGATCACCGAACCGAGCAGCGGGATCGCCAGCATGCCCCCCGCCTGTTCGTAAGGCGTGGCGGCAACGATCAATGATTGAATTTTGGCCAGGGTGTCCGCCGGTTGCGGTGTGTGGATGAGGCTCCGGTTCTGCCGGAACCGCAGGTCAAGCACCGCATCGGCCCAGGCCAGGACCGGCAGCCAAACGGCGTCCTCGCGCGCCTGCAAAGCGGCCGGATATTCCGAGGGATAGCACAGCAGGTCGGTTTCGGCATAGCGCAACACCTCGGCGAGGGTATCGTCCAGCACCTCGCCCATGCGATCGACCGAGGCAAAACCGAGACGCGTCAGCGGCATGGCTTCATAATCGACATATTCGCCCACGGCCGCCCATTCGGCCTCGACCAATTGCGCCAGGGCGGCATTGGGCAGGACCATGATATTGCCCTTCGGCGTCCTGACCGGCCGGCTATCGAGGGCGATAGCGAAACCGCCTTCAGCTTCCATGATGGCCGTGCCGCCCCAGAAGCGTCTGGGGCGGAAACCCAGAGAGTCGGCTGTCTTGTCAAGGCCTTCAGCTTTGTAGGTCATTTCAGTAACTTGCGTGTTTTTGTTGAAGCAGGACTTCCGGCTCGAAGCCATCCAGCATGGCCTTCAGTTCGGTGAAGTCATGAACAATCTCATGAGCGCCCGCCAGTTGCAGTTCCTCGACCGTGTGGAAGCCCCAGGAGACGCCGACCGCCCTCACCTGCGCATTGCGGGCCATCTTCATATCGTGGCTGGCGTCGCCGATCATTACCGCCTCATGGGTCGCCACGCCGAGCGCATCGAGGTTGCGCTGGAGCATGTGCGGGTGCGGCTTGGAGGGGCCGTCATCGGCGCAGAAGGTGACATCGAACAGGTCGCCCCAGCCGTGTTTGGCCACGGTGCGGGTGACGCCGCGGCGCGAATTGCCGGTGGCCATGCCGAGCAGCCAGCCTTCGGCTTTCAGAGCGCGCAGGGTGTCTTGCGCGCCGATGTACAGATCTTCGCTGAACGCCGGATCGGCATGGAAGCGCAGGAAGGCCTGCTGGAATTCATGCGTATAGAGCGCAATGGTTTCGCTATCGAGATCGGGCCGCATCATGGCCAGGGCGTCGAACAGCGATACGCCGACAATGGCGCGCACGTCGTCATAGGTCGGCGGGTCAATATTGATCGCATGAGCAGCCTCCACGGCGGCACGAAAGATCGAGGAGCGGCTGTCGATCAGCGTCCCGTCCACATCAAAGACTGCGAGTCTTAAGCGTTCAATCGCCACGCAGGCTCTCCTCGCAAAGGCTCGGGCGCGCAGTCGCGCTTGCCAAAGCCCAATAAATTGGTCTTTGGAATCGGCTCATCTTTTCTTCTTTTTCTTATTGGCGAACGGATCAGTCTCGGCCTCATGCTCATCGAAACCGAACCGGTCGAAACCGGCGCTGATGACCGGATCGAGCGGCGCCTCAACGATCAGCGTCCCGTTGGTCGGATGCGGCAGTTCGATGCGGCGGTGATGCAGTTGCAGGTTCAGGCCGGCGGAAAGCGACTGGCTCTCCTCGCTGCCGTATTTCGGATCGCCGAGGATCGAGTGGCCGATGGCCTGCATATGGGCGCGGAGCTGGTGCGTGCGGCCGGTATGCGGACGCAGGGCCATCCACGCCACGCGCGGACCGGCGCGGGAAATGGTGACATATTCGGTTTCGGCCACTTCCGCGCCCGGTTCGTTCGGCTCGGCGGGCTGGACGATCTCGCGGTCGTGGAAGCCCTTCTTGATCAGCGGGGTATCGATATAGCCGTCTTCCGGCTTGGGATTGCCGGCAACCAGCGCCCAGTAGGTCTTGTGGGCGCGGCGCTTGGCGAAGGCGCCCGAAAGCCGCGCGGCCGCCTGCGGGCTTTTGCCGAGCAGCAGCACGCCGGAGGTATCGCGGTCGAGGCGGTGAACCAGGCGCGGGCGTTCCAGCCCCTCGCCCCAGGCCGACAGCAGCCGGTCGATATGGTTCTTCGTCTTGGTGCCGCCCTGCACCGCCAGGCCGGAAGGTTTGTTGAGCGCGATGACGTCCTCGTCCTCATAGAGGACCAGCGAATGGGCGAAGCGGATTTCCTGCGGCGACAGCATGGCGCGCTCGCGCTTCTGCTGATCGACATCGGGCGCATCGGGCAGCGGCGGTACGCGGATGGTCTGGCCGGTGGCGAGACGCGTATCGGCCTTCACCCGGCCGCCATCGACGCGCACCTGGCCGGAGCGCAGCAGCTTGTTGAGCTGGACATGATTGATATGCGGCCATCTTCTCTTGAAGAAACGATCCACGCGGATGCCATTCTCGCCATCGGTGATGTAGAGGGTCTTGACGTCTTTACTCATGAAAATTTCCGTATCAGGAACAGGCCGGCCATCACGGCGGCAATGGAAAGAAGGACCGACAGGGTTATGTAGCTCGCCGCCAGTCCGTAGGCGCGGCGCTCCAGCATCTGCACCGCCTCCAGCGAGAACGAGGAAAAGGTGGTGAAGCCGCCGAGCACGCCGATGCCCAGCAGCAGACGCGCCCGTTCGGTATCGAAGAGGCCCTTAAGCGGACCGAACAGCAGGCCCATCAACACCCCCATAAGGAGGCCGCCGATGACATTGGCCAGAAACGTGCCGGCCGGCCATTCATTGAGCGGCCAGCGCTCGCCTGCCCACCAGCCGGCGGAAGCCACGCCGAGCAGATAGCGGCAAAGCGAACCGAATGCACCGCCCAGCATGACGAGAACGATATTGATCATGGCTGGCTAATACCCCTCTTGGCCTGGTTATCATAGTCCTTTAAGCTTGGAATCAATACAAATTACAGGTCCACCATGAGCCTCCAGACACAATACGATCCGCAAAATATCTTCGCCAAGATTCTGAACGGCGATATTCCCTCGGCCAAAATCTATGAAGACGAGCGCGTTTTGAGCTTCATGGACGCCTTTCCGCAAGCGAAGGGCCACACGCTCGTCATCCCCAGGGTGCAGGCCTGTAACCTGTTCGATATCGCAACGGATGACCTGCAAAACCTGATCGTCCGGACGCAGGAGATCGCCCGCGCTGTCCGCGACGCACTGAAGCCGGACGGCATCCGCATCGCCCAGTTCAACGGCACGGCGGCGGGCCAGACCGTCTTTCATATCCACTTCCATATCATTCCGGTATGGGAAGGTGAAAACGAGCGTCCGCACGCAGCCGGCAAGATGGCGGATTTCAATGAATTGAAAGACTTGGCCGAGCAGATTAAAGCAAAACTGTAATGACTTTCTACGTCCTTCGCCATGGCCAGACCGACTGGAACGTGCAGATGCGCCTCCAGGGATCGACCGATATTCCGCTCAATGAAACCGGCCGGACGCAGGCCCATGCGGCGGCGAAAATACTGGCCGGTGAAGGCATAACGCGGATCATCGCCAGCCCCCTTTCCCGCGCGCTGGAAACCGCGCGGATCGTGGGCGCGGCCAGCGGCATCGAACCGGTGATCGACCAACGGCTGATCGAGCGCAATTTCGGCCAGTTCGAGGGCATGACGATCGACGAGGTTCATCAGCACCGCGAGGATATGCGCGAACATATGAACCCGCAGGCCGATGTCGACGGCAAGCATTATCCCTGGGATGCCGAACCCTTGCCTGAAGTGATCGACCGGGTTTATGCCTGCGTCAATGACTACCGCGAAACCGGCAAATGCCTGTTCGTTTTCCACGGCATCCCCTTCCGCGCCGTGACGCGCAGGTTCCTCAACGACATGTATTCCAGCCCCAATGCCTGCCCGGTGCGCTTCGAGACGATCGGCGATAGCTGGCGGATGGTGGCGCTCGATCCCGACAATGCGCCGATCCAGCAGATCTACAACGCCCAGACAACCATGGGGCGGATATAGAAGTCAGTCGCGTTTCGTGTTACCCCTGATGCAAAGCGGGGGAAACGTCATGAATAATCAACCATTGAAATCGAATGAAGCCCTGATTGTCCGGCTGGCGACCGGACTGATTTTTGGGCTGGCGATCGCCTTTCTGATCAAGAGTTTCGATGCCCTCGAAGGCAAGCATATCCCGCTATGGGCGCAGGTGCTGACCAGTGTGCTGATCCTCGGCGCCTTTATCCTGTGGGCGGGCGCGGGCGCGATGAAACGGATCAGCCTGGCGATATGGAGCGTGGTCGCGCTGGGGCTGATCGCCCTGATCGCCTGGAACCGCGCGGCGCATAATCTGGATGCGGACTACAATCCGTTCTTCCTGAACCTGTCCTTCCTGATCTATCCATTGCTTTTCATAACGCACGAACTCGTTTCCAGCGCCGATCAGGCCGGCAAGCCCATTGCGCCCTATGGCCTCTATTTCGACGAAGCGTGGAAACGCGGCGTGCAGCTCGCGCTCAGTTGCATCTTCACCGCCCTGTTCTGGGGCATATTGTGGCTCGGCGCCATCCTGCTCGGCTTTATCGGCTTCGACTGGTTCAAAGACCTGCTGACCAATGCCTGGTTCGCCTGGCCGGTCAGCGGCATGGCGATCGCCGCCGCAGTCAATCTCGGCGATGTCCAGCCAAAGCTGATGCACAGTTTCCGCGCCCTGGTGCTGGGCGTTCTGTCGTGGCTGTTGCCGGTGATCACGGTAATTGGCCTGCTGTTTGCCGTGTCCCTGTGCTTTTCGGGGCTGGAGCCGCTATGGAAGACCAAGGCGGCGACGGCCTCGCTGCTGGCCGCCTGCGTGGCGCTGGTGCTGCTGGTCAATGCCGCCTGGCAGCAGGGCAACGAAGAGCGTCCGGTGCACACCGTCCTGCGCTGGTCAGCGCGCATCGCCTGCGGGCTGCTGCTGGTCTTTGCCGCCCTGGCCGCGTGGTCATTGTGGCTGCGCATAGCCCAATACGGCCTGACGCCGGAGCGCGTCATGGCCTTGGTCGGCGTCACTGTCGCCGTGCTCTACGCCCTGGGCTATACGGTGGCGGCCGTTCTGCCGGGGCGCTGGCTGAACCGGCTGGCACCGGTCAATATCGCCCTGGCTGTCATCATGGCGCTGATTTCCTTAAGCGTTCTGACGCCGATCGCCGATCCCTATCGCCTGAGCGCGACATCACAAGCCGATCGCGTCAACAGCGGCCAGGTGGCGCCGGATAAGTTCGACTGGCGGGTACTGCGATTTGAAACCGGCAGCTATGGGCAGGAGGAACTAAAACGTCTGAGCAAGAGCGGAAAGAATGAATCTATTCGCAGACTGGCAACCGACGCAAACCAATGGAAAATTGACAGGCGCTGGCAAACATCAGGTACGGTTCCCCCACCTTCAGTTACACCGAATCCGGATCAGTTTAAGATCGTCGCCCCAACCGGTTCTGCCGTGCCGACCGACTTCCTGGCCCAAACCTTCACTGGCGATGAAAAACTGCCTGATTGCGCTTCTTATGGCATAAAATGCTATGCCGCGCTGATTGATCTAAATCATGACGGCGTCCTTGAACTCGCGCTTCTCGAAAATCAACGCGTCACTATCTTCATCAAGGAAAATCGGTGGCGTTTTCTGAGTGAAAAATACATATCCGATGAAGATGCCACTGCGTTCAAAATTGGCCGGATCGGGGTCGCAAGACCGTCCTTTGATGATCTGACCATAGGCAAATCCTACAGGGCGGGAATCAAGGACGATGGAACGCCGCCTGCAGCTTATGTCGGTGACGCAAGAGGCTTCTAACCCGCCTTCTGCATCAGCGGCAGGCCGGCGAACAACTCGACTGATTTCAGGCGCGCGGCGATGTCATGGATCGGCATGGATACGATCAGTTCGTCGGCCTGGGTTTGTTCGAGGAAGCTGCCCAGGCGCTTTTCGATCGTTGCTGGTGAGCCGACCATGGCGTAGCGCAGCATATGGTCGATCATGGTGGTTTCTTCCGGTGTCAGGCTGGCCACGGCGTCATAGCTCGGTTTCGGGAACGGCGCGCGGACATTGCGGCGCAGGTTGGCGAAGGACTGCTGCATCGAGGTGAACTGAAACTCAGCCTCGGCATCCGTATCCGCCGCCACGCCCATGACGCCAACCATCGTATACGGCTTGTTGAGCGCCTTTGATGGCTGGAAATGGGTGCGGTAAAGCTGGAGCGCGTCGAACAGCAGTTCCGGCGCGAAGTGCGAGGCGAAGGCGTAAGGCAGGCCCAGTTGCGCCGCCAGTTGGGCGCTATAGAGCGAGGAGCCGAGCAGCCAGATCGGCACATGACTATTGGCGCCCGGCACGGCCAGGATGCGCTGCCCTTCATCCGGTTCGCCAAGAAGATGCTGCAACTCAAGGATATCATTAGGGAAACTCTCGACGCCTGCCTCTATGTTCCGGCGCAAGGCGCGGGCGGTCATCATGTCGGTGCCGGGGGCGCGGCCAATGCCGAGATCGACGCGGCCGGGATTGAGCGCTTCCAAAGTACCGAACTGCTCGGCGATCACCAGAGGCGAATGGTTTGGCAGCATGATACCGCCGGAACCGATGCGGATGGTCTTCGTCGCCGCGCCGACATGGGCGATGACGATGGAGGTCGCCGCCGAAGCGATGCCCGGCATGCCGTGATGTTCGGCCAGCCAGTAGCGCTTATATCCCGCCGCCTCCGCAGCCTGCGCCATCTGCGCCGAATTGGCCAGGGCGTCGGACGTGCTGCTGCCTTCGGAAATCTGCGACAGGTCGAGAATGGAAAAGGGGATCATGCGGCGCTCCTCGGTCAGCGCCTTATGTAAGCTGTCCGGTTACGATTGGAAGGGCGGGATGCGAATTATTGCCGCACGCCCAATGCCCGAAGCCAAGCGCCACAAGCATAGATTCAAATGCAACCAAAACAGTTTCATCTGCAATTTTAAAAAAACTTGTTTTGAAAATATTTTTCTCTAAATCTGCGCCTTCCTGAAATCATATACTACCGGGAGATTACATGTCAGATAACCTTTTTGATCGCGCGCTGGAACGGCTTGACGAAGCGGCTGGTTTTTTGAAGGTCGATCAGGACGTTATCGAGAAGCTGAAATATCCCAAGGAAACCATGAAGGCCCGCCTGATGGTGCGCATGGATGACGGCTCGCGGCGCTCCTTCGTCGCCTGGCGCTGCCGCTATGACGATACGCGCGGCCCGACCAAGGGCGGCATCCGTTTCCATCCCGACGCCAGCGCCGAGGAAGCCGAAACCCTCGCCTTCTGGATGACTTTCAAGTGCGCGGTTATGAACCTGCCTTATGGCGGCGGCAAGGGCGCGGTCCGCGTCGATCCGCGCACGCTGTCGAAGACCGAACTGGAGCGCCTGTCGCGCACCTATATCCAGGCCTTCGCCCGCATCATCGGCCCTGAGCGCGACATTCCGGCGCCGGACGTCTATACCAATTCGATGATCATGGGCTGGATGGCCGATGAATACAGCCAGATCGTCGGCAAGCTGTCGCCCGGCGTCATTACCGGCAAGCCGATCGCACTCGGCGGCTCGCTTGGCCGTAACGACGCCACGGCGCGCGGCGGCTATTATCTGGTTCGTCACCTGGCGAAAGACCTGGGCCTCGCGGAATCGGCCAGCGTGGTTATCCAGGGCTTCGGCAATGCCGGGCAGTATATGGCTGAACTGATGGCCGGGGATGGCCACAGGATCATCGCCGTTTCCGATTCCGATGGCGCGGTATTCGATCCGAAAGGCCTTGATGTGGCCAAACTGATCGCCGCCAAGAACGCCGGCCAGCGCGTCCGCGCCTTCGCTGAAGCAAATGGCCTGAAGGTCATCACGGGCGGTGAACTGCTGGCGCTGGAGTGTGACGTTCTGGTGCCCGCGGCGCTGGAAGACATGATCCACAAGGACAATGCGGATTCGATCAAGGCGCGCCTGATTGTCGAACTGGCGAACGGCCCGGTCACGCCCGAAGCCGACAAGATGCTGCATGCCCGCGATATCGTGGTCCTGCCCGATATCCTGGCCAATGCCGGCGGCGTGACGGTTTCCTACTTCGAGTGGGTGCAGAATCGTCAGGGCTTCTATTGGGATATTGAAGAAATCCATAGCCGTCTGCTCAAGATGATGGAACGCGAAGGCCGCGCGGTGTGGAATATCGCGCAAAAGAACAAGACCAGCCTGCGCAATGCCGCCTACGTCCACGCCCTGTCGCGTCTGGCTGAGGCCATCGAGGCGCATGGCACACAGCCCTTCTTCTTCGCGGACTGAAGCCTGCCGCCTGATGGATCACGCAAAACCCCTTCGGCGCCAACCGAAGGGGTTTTTTATTCAATATTAGCAGGCGGGACGGCGGCACTTAAAAGATGCGTGAATTACAAAGCCCGTGTTAACATGAGTTGTACGCGGGGGAACGAATATGAAATGGCTGCTACGGGGGTTTGCTGCGATCGTGGTCGTAATTGTTGGCTACGGCGTGACTGCCAACTATGTGCCGGCCGCGCGCACTGCGGCCATCTGTGTGCCGGTTGAAATTCTTGCGATCAATCTTGGTCTGATTCCGCCGAATCGTGCCGACTGGGGTTACCTGAAACTACGCTCCGGCCAAGCCGGGCTTAAAGCTTTACGCAATCTTGAACAGCATGGCGCAACGGACAAAATTCGTCAGACATCGGCTGCTGTACAAATGCAGTGGCTGGAAGCGGGGCATGTGACAAAAGGCGGACATCTGACTGGCGACATCATTCAGGAAACAGAAACCCGTTTTAATGAATTGCGAATGCCGCTGGACGGCAAAACACTGGAGCAAGATATTTTGCCCGGCAAGCAAATTCCTGAAAACTTCTGGCAAACACAACGTTACAGACTGCCCTGCCTGTTGCCGCCTCAAAAGGCAGCTATCGGCGAATGTGTTCTGCAAATGGCCGATGTAACCGGTGATGACCGGCCTGAAATTATACTCGACGCCCGGACCGTCGGCACCTGGGAGGAATATGTCGAACCGGTCGTAGGGCATAGGCTGACCATTTATCGAACCGATGGTGTCGAATGGGAAACTGCTGCGCACTTGCGCCTTTGTCCGGCCAGTCAGGACACCGCCGGCAACGGGCATATCCGTTTCCTCAGTCAGGAACTGAATATACTGTGGGTGAATGGGCATGCGGTGAACTTCTTCGACAGCGACTGCTTTGTACGTGAGAATACGGTCCCGACCTCAACATCCGGCTTAAGCCAGGCGCAAGCCATGGCGCCATTGCTGGTGCAAATCGGTTTGCTGCCATCTTCCAAAACCATACCTTCGTCTCTGGCGACTGCTCTCTCCAATCGCTCCATTATATTGTCAGGGATTACAAAACCACCCATGCGTGAAACATTGGCGATTCCCGCATTTCAGGGGCTACCCCCTTGTTTTACCAGCCATGCTCCAAAAGCCTGCATGGCCATGGTCGCCGACATCGATCATGATGGTAGCGACGACGTGGTGATCATAGATCACGAAGTGCGTCAGGACGTTAGCACCTGGCAATTAGCGACCTTAATGACGATGCGGGAAGGCCATTGGACAGTTATTGCCAATCATGCCCTCTGTGCAGAAGGTCAGGCGTTGGAAAATCTGAAAATCGAACTCAAGCCAGCCGCCTGGCGACCTGTGGAATTTGCCGGAAGACTTTACCTACCAGATGAGCCGACCGACACCTGCAATCAGCATCACCTAAGTTTATAGAAAAAGAAAAAGCCCTCCGGTTTGTACCGAAGGGCTTTTGTTTTCGTCGCTTATGGGGCGCAGGGGACGCCCTTCGCATGGCTCCGGGCGTTCGACGCGGAAATCGAGACATTTAGTCTCGATTTCATCCATTTTGCTTACAGCAAAATGGCGCGCCTCACCCCCTGCCCTTTTAATCCACCGTCTCGGCCTTGGCGCCCGGCTTATCCGCGCCCTTTTGCGAGGGTGTGATGTCGAAGGCGATCTTGCCGTCGGTCAGCTTGACCAGGATATGGCCGCCCTTGACCAGCTTGCCGAAGAGGATTTCGTCGGCCAGCGGCTTCTTGATGTTTTCCTGGATGACGCGGGCCAGCGGACGGGCGCCATACAGTTCGTCGTAGCCGTTTTCGGAGAGCCAGGCGGCCGCTTCGTCGGTCAGTTCGATCGAGATGTGACGGTCGGCAAGCTGCATTTCCAGTTGCATGATGAACTTCTGGACAACCTGCGAAATCACTTCCGGCTTCAGTTGCTTGAAGGTGACGATCGCATCCAGGCGGTTGCGGAATTCCGGCGTGAACAGGCGCTTGATGGCGGCTTCGTCTTCGCCGGAAACCTTTTCACGGCCAAAGCCGATCGAGTTCTTCTGGTTGTCCGAAGCGCCGGCATTGGTGGTCATGATCAGGATGACATTGCGGAAATCGACCTTCTTGCCGACCGCATCCGTCAACTGGCCATGATCCATGACCTGGAGCAGAATGTTGTAGATATCCTGGTGCGCCTTCTCGATTTCGTCGAGCAGAACCACCGAATGCGGCTGCTGATCGACGGCATCGGTCAGCAGACCGCCCTGATCGTGACCGACATAGCCCGGAGGCGCGCCGATCAGACGCGAGACGGTATGGCGCTCCATATATTCCGACATATCGAAACGCAGGAGTTCGACGCCCATGGTCGCCGCCAGTTGCTTGGCCACCTCGGTCTTGCCGACGCCGGTCGGGCCGGAGAACAGGTAGCAGCCAATCGGCTTTTGCGGATCGCGCAGGCCGGCGCGGGCCATCTTGACGGCCGTTGACAGTTGCTCGATGGCCTCGTCCTGACCGAAAACGGTGCGGTTGAGATCGATCTTGAGGTCGCGCAGGGCCGTCGTATCGTCACGCGAGACGGATTTCGACGGGATGCGGGCGATCTTGGAAACCACATACTCGATCTCCTTCGGACCGATCACCTTCTTGCGCTTGTTTTCCGCCATGACCATTTGCAGCGCGCCGGCTTCATCGATCACGTCGATCGCCTTGTCCGGCAGCTTGCGGTCGGTGATGTAACGCGCCGACAGTTCCACCGCCGTCTTGATGGCGGCGTCGGTGTATTTCAGATGGTGGAAGGTCTCGTAATAGGGCTTGAGGCCTTTCAGAATCTTGATGGTGTCGTCGAGCGTCGGCTCGTTGACGTCGATCTTCTGGAAGCGGCGCACCAGGGCGCGGTCCTTCTCGAAATGCTGACGGTATTCCTTGTAGGTGGTCGATCCCATGCAGCGCAGTGAACCGGCGGCCAGGGCGGGTTTCAGCAGGTTGGACGCATCCATCGCCCCGCCGGAGGTGGCGCCGGCGCCGATGACCGTATGGATCTCATCGATGAACAGGACCGCATTGGGGTGCGCCTCCAGTTCCTTGACGACCTGCTTGACGCGCTCCTCGAAGTCGCCGCGATAGCGGGTGCCCGCCAGCAGCGTGCCCATGTCGAGCGAGTAGATGGTGGCGCCGGCCAGAACCTCAGGCACCTCGCCATCGACGATCTTCTTGGCCAGCCCCTCGGCGATGGCCGTCTTGCCGACGCCCGGATCACCGACCAGCAGCGGATTGTTCTTGGTGCGCCGGCACAGGATCTGGATGGCGCGCTCAACCTCGGCGGCGCGGCCGATCAGCGGATCGACCTTACCATGGCGCGACTTTTCATTCAGATCGACGCAATAGGCGGCCAGCGCATCGGTGGAGCCGCCCTTGGCCTTCTCCTCGGCGCCGACATTATCTTCCGTGGCGCCGCGCACGACGCGCGGTTCGGACGCGCCGGGCTTCTTGGCGATGCCGTGGGCGATATAGTTGACCGCATCATAGCGCGTCATTTCCTGTTCCTGCAGGAAGAAGGCGGCGTGCGATTCGCGTTCGGAGAAGATGGCGACCAGCACATTGGCCCCGCTCACCTCATCGCGGCCGGAAGACTGGACGTGAATCACCGCGCGCTGGATGACGCGCTGGAATCCCGCCGTCGGCTTGGCTTCCTCCGATTGCGGCTCGACCAGCGATTTCAGGTCGGTTTCGATATAGGCGTCCAAAGCCGTGCGCAGCTTGGGCAGATCGACATTGCAGGCGCTCATCACCGCGGCCGCGTCAACATCGTCGATCAGGGCCAGCAGGAGGTGCTCAAGCGTCGCATACTCATGGTGATGGGCATTGGCGTGACCGACTGCGCGATGCAGGGTCTCTTCTAATGCGCTGGAAAATGACGGCATGACGACCTCCGATAAAACCTGAAAACGCTGTACTCACTCAAACTCTGTGCTCAAATTCTTAACGCGTGGTTTAAGAATATTAACCTTGTCAGTCTGAACCTGATCTGAACTCTGCGAATAGAATTCGGATAAAATCCCGGCCGTCTTTTTTTGTTCCCTGCCCGTCAGTCCTTCTCCATCGTACACTGGAGCGGATGCTGATGGGCATTTTCCGTTTTTGTCATCAGCATGTCTCAGTCCTTCTCCATCGTACACTGGAGCGGATGCTGATGACGGCGGGCCATATCGACGACCTGCGCCACCTTGGTTTCCGCCACCTCATAGGTATAGACGCCGCAGACCCCTACCCCCGTCTGGTGGACGTGCAGCATGATCAGGGTCGCCTCTTCGCGCGATTTATTGAAGAATCGTTCGAGCACGTAAACGACAAACTCCATCGGCGTGTAGTCGTCGTTCAGGATCAGAACACGATAAAGTGACGGTTTCTGCGGCTTGGGCTTGGTGTCGATCAACAGGCCGGGCGCCTGTCCCGGACGCGTCGCCGCGCCCTTGTCTGCCGCCATGGCTGTCTGCTGGACCGTTTCCGGCCGTGTCTGTGTCAAAATCCGTCTCATCTCAAAATGTTCTGTGCCTTTGGCGCTTACCGCACCCACCGCTAATAGATATGGCGGAGTCGCCTGATTACAAGATAATCCAAATGACCGCGCTGTTAAGAGCCTAAATTTCAAAATCAGACGACACGCGCAGATTACGTGTCCGCCGGACAGGCAGCGCCAGACGGAAAAGCCCCGCGCCTTGACCGGCGCGGGGCTTCAAAAAACGATCCAACCCGAAGGCGGGAGGGTTGCTTTTTTAGCGGTAGGACTGGAACTTCTCGACAGCGGCGGTCATGCGCGCATTGATCGGCTTGAAGGTGTCCTTGAACGAGGCCGACAGGGTTTCGGTCAGCAGGTTCAGTTCCGAGACATAGGCTTCCATCGAGGCCTTGGCGTACTTCGATTGCAGCTCGATGACTTCCTGAATGCTCTTGGCGCCTTGCAGCGTCTTGGCGGCGTTCACGGCCTCTTCCCAGTTCTTCTTGGAGAAGGCGATGGCTTGCGCGCCGACCGTTTCGGCGCCCTTGGTGGCGGCAGTCAGGCTTTCGACGACGGCCTCGACATTGCCCTTGGCCAGGTTATTGGCCTCGTTGATGCCGGCGAGGGTCTTTTCCACGCCGTCCTTGAACGCCTGGTTGCCGGCGGTGGTGAACTTGTCAACAGTGGCTTTTACGGTTTCAGCAGCTTCCGACATGGGTAACTCCTTTTCATATGATGCGTGGGCCAATCCCGGCATCCCCTGGGCTGGGACACCGGACCTTTCCGCCCGGTTGAGGCTTGTATAACGCAGGTGCAGCATATGGTCAAGCTTTATGTTGCGCTGCACAAAAATTTCACAACCCGCATAGCGGCCGGATTCCCTATACGGGCGTATTTTGGCGCTTTGATGAACGCGGGGGTTGTCTCGCATGGCCTGAAAGGCAAAACCAGCGGGAAATACCAGCCCTTCGGTCACGTTACAGTGAGCTTAAGGTTTGCTTAAGGAAAATTCACGACAGACTAACCCTTTGACGTTATGCTGTTATAGCGCTCACATTGAGAACACATTGTTTTCTTATTTTAAGGATTCGGGTTTTCTTATTTCCAGGGCGTCCGGCGGCAAGTCTGAATGTGCAATCGCGTGTGTAACGAGTTGAGGATGGCTTTTGATGGGTACGATCGGGCGGATATTTGAACGGGCTGGCGAAACGATATCGGACAAGCGCAAGGGCGTGAAAACCGCGGGCCTCGTGATGACGGCCGTTCTGGCGGCGTCCCTGCCTGCCGGCGCCATCGCCGGGGATCTGACCGATAACGCCCGCTACGCCGCCATCGTGATCGACGCGCAATCCGGCGAGGTCTTTTACGCCCAGCGCGCCGACTCGGCGCGTTATCCGGCGTCGCTGACCAAGATCATGACGCTCTACATGGCGTTCGACGCCCTGGCGCACGGTACGCTCAAGCCGACCGACCAGATCGTCATGAGCGCCCACGCCGCCTCGCAGGCGCCGGTGAAGGTCTATCTCAAGCCGGGCGACACGATCGACGTGGATACCGCCATGCGGCTGATCGCGCTCTATTCGGCCAACGACCTGGCCGTGGCCCTGGCCGAAAAGATCGGCGGCGGTTCCGAGGAACGCTTCGCCGCGATGATGACCATCCGCGCTCAGGAACTGGGCATGACGCACACGCGTTTCGTCAACGCCAACGGCCTGCCCGATCCGCGCCAGATTTCCTCCGCCCGCGACCTGGCCATCCTGGCGCGCGCCGTGATGCGCGACTACCCACAGTATTACGACTATTTCAACCTGCCCTCGCAGGAATTCCGCGGCCGCACCTACGTCAACCACAACCCCTTGCGCAGCATGCCGGGCATCGACGGCATGAAGACCGGCTACACCAATGCCGCCGGCTACAACCTCGTCGCTTCGGGCGTGCGCAACAATCACCGCCTGATCGCGGTCATGCTCGGCGGCTCGAACAAGACCCAGCGCCGCGAACACGTCACCGACCTGATGAATACCGGCTTCGAAGTGGTCGTGCGCCGTGACCGCGGCGAGACGATCGAGGTGGCGCAGAACGAATTCACCCGCGCCATGAACGGCGAGGCCCGCCTGCCCGATGGGCCGGTGCCTTACACCATGCTGGCGAGTAACAGCCCGACGGTTCGCGCCAACGCGCCCCTGACCGATGCGCAACTGCGCGAAACCCTGGCCGGCAGCGAACAGGCCAATGCGATGGATGCCGGCGTCCAGCGCACAAGTTCGACCATCAAGGCGCCCGAAGTGGCGCAGACCCTGAGCGCCGCCACCAATACCGCCGCCCTCGTCAAAAAACCGGCGGCGAAGGCAGCCACGGCCAAATCGAAAAAGACCGCGACGGCCCAAAAGGCAAAGGGCAAGAAGAAAGACCCGACAGCGGTTTACGCCATCCAGGTCGGCGCCTTCAGGGATAAGGCCCTGGCGAATGACTGGGTTCGGAAAATGAAGTCGAAATTCAGCGCGCATCTGTCCGGCGGCACGTCGCAGGTCACCAAAAATGAAAATGGCTGGTATCGCACACGCTTTGCCACCCTGACCAAGACGCAAGCCTCCGCCGCCTGCAAAAGCATCGAAGCCAAGCACCTGGACTGCATGGTCATCAAGCCCGACGCTTAAAATTCCTGGCGGCGCCGAGCCAACCCCGCCGAGCCAACCCCGTAAGTTCAGCGGCGGCGCTTGAGCAGCACATCACGCGCTGCGTTCAGCGCACTGGCGCGGCTGACATCCCCCCCCTGATCGGGATGCGCGGTCTTCATCAGGCGCTTCCAGGCGTCTTTGATAGCCTTCCTGTCCGCGCCTATGGCCAGGCCCAGCGTGTTGTAGGCCGCAATCTCTTCCGGTGTGTAGCTGGCCGCAGCCGGTTCCTGCGGCTGGCGGAAATGCACCTGATAGCGCACACTGCCGCTGAGGATGAACGAGGCAAGGAACGCCGCCAGGCCTTGCCAGACCAGTCCGCGCACCAGCAGGGTCACGCCCAGGACCAGCATCCCCACGCCGATGACGCTGCGCAGGGTGCGAAATTGCCGGATCCACGGACCGGCGCCGATCCGGCCGAGGCGCGACTGCTTCCCGATCCAGGCCAAAAACAGGAAAATCGCAATGGCGCCCGCAATCCACACCATCAGGCGTCCACGGCCTCCAGGTCTTCCGCGCCGTGCGGCACTTCCTCGCCGGCCTCAAGGCCCAGCGATCCCAACAGCGCCCGCAGTTCGGCCCGCGCCGCGATATGGGTCAGCGACACCGCCACCGGACGGATATCCGCCGACAGGTCCGCCACGGTCAGGCCGAACGGGAAAAGCTCACGGTAGATCACCCGGTCGCGCAGCCCCGCCAGCACCTCGAAACCGACGCGCTTGCCGAGCGCCTGCACGCGTTCGTCCACCCGCTTGCGGTTGCGCGCCTCATTGGCGGCCAGGCGGTTGCGCAGCACGATCCAGTCGATCGACCTCCCGTCCCAGACGGCGCGCTGCTTGCGGGAGTTCCAGACCGTTTCGGCATAGATCGACGGGCGCCTGACATCCAGCGTCACCGGATCGACCTCGCCCAGCAGGTCGAAATCGATAAAGCTGTCATTCATCGGCGTGATGATCAGGTGCGCCACGGCATGGGCGCGGCGCGACAGGATGTGATCGCCACCCGGCGTATCGATGATGATATAGTCGGCCTTTTCAATGGCCTCGTCGAGCGCGCGGTCGAAGGCCTGGCGCGCTTCCTTTTCCGGCAGGTCGAGCAAGGCCGCCGGCTTGTCATGCAAATGCGGCTCGAAGGCCATCGGCATCTGCTTCTCGTTGGCCGCCGCCCATTTGGCGCGATTGGAGAAAAAACGGGCGAGCGAGCGCTGGCGCAGGTCGAGATCGATGAAGGCGACTCGCTTGCCGAGATGGAGCAGATGGACAGCGACGTGCATGGCGACCGTGGACTTGCCCGCCCCGCCCTTTTCATTACCGAACACCAGAATACGCGCATCAGACATTATTCACTCCCGCCCACCTACAACCCCAGTGGTAACGCCTCATTTAGGCTGATCCGTGTCTCGCCGCCAGAGGCCGGTTAATTCTTCGTTAAATTTTGGCGTGGGTAAGTTATCGTATCCTCTACTGGATTTAGCGAAGCGACGGGACTATATTGCCGCCATGACCACAGATTCCGACTATATGCTCCGCTCCGAAACCATCCGCATCCATACGGATGAGGACTTTGAAGGCATGAGAAAGGCCGGCCGCATCGCCGCCGAATGCCTCGATATGCTGATCCCCTACGTGGTGCCGGGGGTAAAAACCGCCTACCTCGACGACCTGGCGCGGGAATTCATCGCCGATCATGGCGGGCTGTCGGCCTGTCTGTTTTATCGCGGCTACCAGCATACGGTCTGCATCTCGCCCAATCATGTGGTTTGCCACGGCATTCCGTCGGACAAGCCGCTGCGTGAAGGCGACATCGCCAATATCGATGTCACCTGCATCGTCGATGGCTGGCATGGCGACACCTCGCGCATGTATGAGGTCGGCGTTGTGGCGCCCAAGGCGAAGCGCCTGATCGATGTCACCTATGAAGCGATGGCGCTTGGCCTGGCGCAGATCAAACCAGGCAATACCTTTGGCGATATCGCCGCCGCCATCCAGAAATACGCCGAAAGCCAGCGCTGCTCGGTGGTGCGCGATTTCTGCGGCCACGGCGTCGGGCGTGTTTTCCACGACAATCCGAATGTCCTGCATTTCGGCAAGGCCGGCACCGGCCCGGTGCTGAAAAAGGGCATGTTCTTCACCGTCGAGCCGATGATCAATCTCGGCCGCCCCGACGTGAAGGTGCTGAATGACGGCTGGACCGCCGTGACGCGTGACAAGATGCTGACCGCCCAGTGCGAGCATTCCTGCGGCGTGACCGATGATGGCGTGGAACTGTTCACCGCTTCGCCGACCGGTCAGTTCAGACCGCTGCCTGTTCTGGGATAAACAGACCCGGGGGGGAATCATGGCCGACGACGCAATGGAAGAAGCCGGCAGCTTCTTTAATACGGCATCCGAACCGCTTGCGCCCAATCACGGCGGCCATCGTCATCGTCTGCGCCATCGCGCACGGCTCGGCGGCGTCTCCGCCCTGCCCGATTACGAGCTGCTGGAATTGTTTCTCTTCCGTTCGATCCCGCAACGCGATGTCAAGCCGCTGGCCAAGGCGCTGCTGGCGCGGTTCGGTTCGCTGCCCGCCGCGCTTTCGGCGCCGCTGGAGGACATGCTCCAGGTCTCGGCTGTCGATAACAAGGGCAAGGCGCTGCGCATGACCGCCGATATCGCGCTCGATCTGGCGTTAATGTTCGAGGCGACGCGCCGGCTGGTGGCCGAACCACTGAAACGCACCACCGTCATTTCAAGCTGGTCGGCGCTGGTGTCCTATCTCAAGGTGACGCTTGCCCATGAGCCGCGCGAGCAATTCCGCATCCTCTTCCTCGACAAGAAGAACCAGTTGATCGCCGATGAGATCATGGGCCACGGCACGGTCGATCACGCGCCGGCCTACCCGCGCGAGATCATGCGCCGGGCGCTGGAACTGTCATCAAGCTCGATTATTTTAATCCACAATCATCCTTCCGGCGACCCGATGCCGTCGCAGGGCGATATCGACATGACCAAACAGATCGTGGCGGCGGGCAAGCCATTGAAGATCACCATTCACGATCACCTGATCGTCGGCCGCGAAGGCGTGGCCAGCCTTAAGCAGATCGGGGCTTTTTAGAGCGGTCTGCATTCTGATTGACTCGTTCAGAGGAATGCAACCCGCTCTACATTTTACGTTTTTCCGCACCTCGCGTTCAATTTGCAAGTCAAATTGAACGTTCGTTGCTTTAGCTCAGGAATTCGCGCGGCTCGGGATAGGCCGCACCCACGTCGATATTGATCCGCAAACCGGCTTCCCTGGCCGATTGCAGGCTGTGCAGGCTCAGTATCTTCGGCGCCGCGCCTTGCGAAGGCATGGCCCGCCCGTCGATATCATACAGGTAGTCCCCAACGATAAAAGCCGCCGGATTGCGCCGGTCTTTTTGTACCTGAAGCGGTTGTTCAACGCCTTCAACACTGACCCAAGCCGTATCGTATAATCTGGTGCTCACTGTCATCCTCGTGAAATTAGCCCGGTCAACAGCCAGGCATCGAAGCGGCGGCCAACTGACAAATATGCTGTCGCCGGCTTCGGGAGCTGAAACCGGCACAGGGACTCTAGCCCGGATTTGACGCGCTGGCGATAGTCAAACCACCCGCGGCCAGACACAAAATATTCATTTCCACCTCCAGCGCACCAGGCCGGGATGACACAAAGCTTTATGAATAAAGCCTTCTAGAGCACTTTCCGAAAAGTGTGACGCACTTTTCGGATTAAAAAGTGCGAAAAAACAAAAAATTAGAGCGTCCGAGCTGATGCAATCAGATCGGAAAACGCTCTAAGTCCGGTTATACTGACCGCGCAAAACATCTGAAAAGGTGTCCTGCCCAGGCAGGCAGACATCTATATTATAATGCAGCCTGCCGTCTTCGATCGAGAGCCGCCAGCGTCCCTGCCCGCGCGGGGTTCGCCTGAGCAGGACCAGACGGGTATCCTGCCACTGACCGCGCAAGGGATTGAGCGGCGGGAAACCAAACGCATCGAACCAGAATCCGCACAGGTCCGCCGAATCGGGATCGGCGCAGAAAACGCCATGGCCATTGAAGCCCGCGCCATCCGCCCCGCTCTGCTCATAGTCGAAAATGACATTCTTACGGGCGCTGTCGAAACGAAATCCCCAGCGCCCGCGCTTCGTGCCGCCTTCCGACCAGGGGTTGGCGGCGATGTCACTTTCGCCGGACCAGTAACCGATAAACGGATCGAGACTATTGAGGTCAAACATGCAAACGCTCCCGGACGACTCGCCCAAGGCTAGCCTTCAGCCCGTCCGCTTTCAAGCGCCTGCCTGTATCAATCGTGCAGCGGCACCAGCGGCACGCCCAGCCTCTGCACCGCCTCGACCGAAGGCTGCCCCTGCGGCAAACCGTTATCGGCCTGAAATTTCTGCATGGCGCCGACCGTCTGGCGGCCAAGCCGGCCATCGATCGGCCCCGGATTATAGCCCCTGGCGGCCAGGGCGCGCTGGACCTCCATGATTTTCGAGGTCGAGGTATTCTTGCCGCAGATGACCTCGCGCCACACCGGCTCCGCCGGCCCGACAAGGCGCTCACGGGTGACATCATCATAGACGGCGGGAACGGTATAGGTTTCGGTGCGGGCTTCGTGCACCACCTTGCGGACGCGGCGCTTTTCCATCACGGCGGGAATAACCACCTCCTCATAGCGTTCCGGCGCATCGATCACGGTGCGGCGAACCTGGCGCGTCTGCGCCGGGATCTCGATACGGCGGACGTTGGCCGGCGCCACCTCGACGCGGGTGGTGCGGTCTTCGTAGACGCCCGGCACGACCTTCAGGCACCAGACCGACGGGTCACGCTCGTAATATTCCGCTTCCGGCGAACCCTCCGCATATTTGCCGGGCCAGCTCAGGCTGCCGTCATCCCGGTAGCGCACGGGTTCATAATTGCCGGCCGTCACCATCGGCGCATCGGTGGGAATGCCGTCCGTGCGCACCCATTCGCGGCGCGCATCCCGCACCATGACATGTTCGGTGCGCGTCTCGTATTGCGCCGGAATGCGCTCCTCGCGGAAGCTGGCCGGGCGGACGATCTCGGTCGCCATCTCTGTATGGGTGACGGCGGGAATGAGCCGGCGCTCGACGCGTTCCGGGCGGACCATGACGTCTTCATCGACCATATCGACCACCTGCGGGATACGGCGCGTTTCGACGCGTTCCGGCGACACCATGACGTGCTCGACATAGCGCTCGGTCTTCGGCGGCAGCATCAGGCGCGAGAAACATTGGCCGGGAATGGCGTGCTTGCGCAGTTCCTCAGGCACCTGCTCCCATTCCGCCGAACCGACCGGCCCGCTGGGACAGGCGACCGGCGGCGCTTCGGTCATGGCGATGACCTGGCCGATATTCCCCTGAACCGGTTCGGCGGCGCTCGTGCCGGTCTGGATAACCGTAACCGTCCGCTCGGCGGCGACGCGCGAGTCCCGGTCGAACCGCTTCGATACAGGATGCACCACCGGCTTATGCGTATGCGCCCAGACAGGCATGGCCAAACCCATGCCGGCCAGGGCCAGCACAGCAACACCGGATTTCAGGAAAAGCTTACGCACGACAGCACCTTCAAGTTTCACAGATTCGCAATCAGTCTAAAATTAACTCTTTATAAACCTTCGCGCCAAGCCCGCACACCTGCAAAGCGTAAATTAACTTCATTTTTGGGCCACAATTGCCATTCTTTAACAGGCCGGTTCCCACACCTTAATTAGCGCATTGCGCGCCCGCGCCACGTTTGGCGCGTAGCCAAGGCCACGCCAAGATTACAGAATGGGGCCGCCCGGCGATTGAGGGCCGGCGATTGAGGGAAAGCAAAAAAGCTTGACATTGCCCTCTCATCTTCCCATTGCCACCCCGACAATCATCAAGACAATCGTTTCAAGCTGCAAGGTATCGCCCATGATCTCCCGTTATGCCCGCAAAGAAGCCGCCGCCATCTGGGACGCGGCGATGAAGTACAAAATCTGGTTCGAGATCGAGGCCCACGCCGCCACCAGGATGGCCGAACTGGGCGTGATCCCGCTTGATGCCGCCGAAACCCTGTGGGCCAAAGGCAAGGACGCCCAGTTCGACGCCGACCGCATCGACGAGATCGAACGCACCGTGAAGCACGATGTCATCGCGTTTCTTACCCATGTGTCGGAAATCGTCGGCCCGGAAGCGCGCTTCCTGCACCAGGGCATGACCTCCTCGGACGTGCTCGACACCTGCTTCGCCGTGCAACTGCAAAAGTCGGCCGACCTGCTGATCGAGGATATCGACCTGGTTCTGGCCGCGTTGAAAAAGCGCGCCCTGGAACACAAGTTCACCCCAAGCGTGGGCCGCTCGCACGGCATCCACGCCGAGCCGGTGACCTTCGGCCTCAAGCTGGCCGGCTACTATGCCGAATTCACCCGCGCCCGCAGGCGCCTTGTGACGGCCCGCGAGGAAATCTCGACCTGCGCCATCTCCGGCGCGGTCGGCACCTTCGCCAACGTCTCGCCCGAAGTCGAAGCCTATGTCGCCGGGAAGATGGGCCTTGAGATCGAGCCTGTCTCGACACAGGTCATCCCGCGCGACCGCCATGCCGCCTTCTTCGCCGCGCTCGGCGTGGTGGCCTCGTCGGTCGAACGCCTGGCCACCGAGATCCGCCACCTGCAACGCACCGAGGTTCTCGAAGTCGAGGAATTCTTCTCGGCCGGCCAGAAGGGGTCTTCGGCCATGCCGCACAAGCGCAACCCGGTCCTGACCGAAAACCTGACCGGCCTCGCCCGCCTTGTGCGCTCGGCTGTAGTACCGGCCATGGAAAACGTCGCCCTGTGGCACGAGCGCGATATCTCGCACTCCTCGGTCGAACGCGGCATAGCGCCGGACGCCACCATCCACCTCGATTTCGCCCTGCGCCGCCTGGCCAATGTCGTCGATAACCTGCTGATCTATCCGGAAAACATGCAGAAGAATATCGACCGCCTCGGCGGCCTGGTTCACAGCCAGCGCGTCATGCTGGCCATGACCCAGAAAGGCATGTCGCGCGAGGATTCCTACGCCGCCGTCCAGCGCAACGCCATGAAGGTATGGCGCGGCGAAGGCAACTTCCTCGATTTCCTGGCGGCGGATGAAGATGTCTCGAAATTCTTCACCCGCGAACAACTGGAGCCGTTCTTCAATCTCGATTACCACACCAAGCACGTCGATACGATTTTCAACCGCGTGTTTGGGTAAACAAGGCCCCCACCACCACGAACGCTTCGCGTCCGCGGTCCCCCGCCCCGTAAACGGGGCGGTATAAGAAATAGCTCCTTATACTCCCCCGCTTGCGGCAACGTCGTTGCGAGGGAGGCGGCGCCACGAAGTGGTGACGGTGGGGGGCCTTTTTACGGATACTCCCATGCCCACCCTGCTCACCGATCAGTACGATATCAAAGGTTACGAAAGCCGCTTCACCGGTAAGGGCCGCATCCGCCTCGAAGGCGCCCTGCCCGAAGATCACGCCCTGCGCGTTCATCACGCCCTCGAACAGCAGACGCCCTGGGATCTCCAGATCGTGACAAAGGAAGGCAAGCCCGCCATCCTGTCACGCGCCGAACTGGAAACTCTGTCGCCGGAAATCATCCAGACCCGTTTGCAGGACGCCGCCGAACGCGCCCAGACCGGCCTCTCCTACCTGCGCCTCGGCCTCGACCTGATCGACGCCGACACCATCGCCCTGGCGCCTTTTTCGAACCTGCTGAAATCGGAAACCTTCGCGGTCTTCTGCGGCCAGCTTACCGGCCTGTCCGGGCTTGAACTGGCCTCGCTCGACGCGGTTTGCTATCGCAACGGCGACTTCTTCACCCAGCATACCGACACTTCGGCACGTTTGTGTTTCGAGTGGAATTTCACGCAAGGGTGGCGCTCTGACTGGGGCGGCCAGATGCTGTTCCATTCCCCATCGGGCGATATCGAAGGCGGGATCATGCCACGCTTCAACGACCTGTCGCTGTTCGCCGGCGACCAGCCGCGCTCAATCGCCTCAGTCGCGCCCTATGCCGGCGGCCCGCGCTTCTCGATTACCGGACGCTTCGGTTAAGAGCCTGTCGGCGGCGGTGGGGGCGGCGCGTCGATCGGCTGGGTATCGAGCGGCGGCGGCGGAGGTGGCGCACCGATCGGTTGGGTATCCAGTCCCGGAGACGGCTCGACGGTCGCGCAGGCGGCCAGACCGGCCAAACTGATGATCATGAACGCTGTGACAACCTTTTTCATAACCATCCTGTTCCTGTAAATTCAGCTCTTCAGCGCTTCCCTGGCCTGGGCCAGGAATTCCGCCGCCTTGGTGCGGACTTCGGCTTCTCGCACGGCGATATTGGAGGCTGTCAGATCGCCCAGCACCTTGCGAATCACGTCTTCTTCCGAAGGCTGTTCGCCATTGGCGCGAACCACCGCCGTCGCGTAGTTTTCCGCCGTTTTGCCGGTCAGGCCCATTTTCTCGGCGCCCCACAGGGCCATCATGCGATTACGGGCGGCGGCGGCCTGAAATTCAAATGCCTCGCTCCCCTGAAGCGGAGGCTCATTGGAAGCGCCGGAAGAATCGGCTGACTGGGTATCGGACATCGGCATATAGTTAAAAACCTTTCAGGTATGACCGGTTTTAGTTCCCCTTACGTCCCGGCGCAACCACAACCGACAGATAACCCCCAAAATCTTGAACGGGGATGCCGGAGCCGTCCGCGCGCACGTTAAAAAAGACACGAAATGTCCGTGTCCGCCCTATACAGGACGGACATTTTTGTTTATTTGCGGCGCGAAAGCGCGTCCTCTAGGATGCACCCTGACATTTCCGCCTTCGAGCCGTTCAGTTACACACCTCGCAAGGCGCCCGCCTTCCCGGCGCGACCGCCGTTTTGGACATTCCGACTGGAACACAAGATGACCACCAAAAACCGCAAGAAAATCTACGAAGGCAAGGCCAAGATTCTGTACGAAGGCCCCGAACCCGGTACGCTTGTCCAGTATTTCAAGGACGACGCCACCGCCTTCAACGGCGAGAAGAAGGCCCAGCTCGAAGGCAAGGGCGTCATCAATAATCGCATCAGCGAATTCGTGATGACCAAGCTGAACAATATCGGCGTCCAGAACCATTTCATCAAACGCCTGAACCTGCGTGAGCAACTGATCCGCGAAGTCGAGATCGTGCCGCTGGAAGTCGTCTGCCGCAACGTCGTCGCCGGTTCCATGGCCAAGCGCTTCGGCCTGCCGGAAGGCCAGCAACTGCCGCGCTCGATCATCGAATTCTACTACAAGAACGATGCGCTCAATGACCCGCTGGTCACCGAGGAGCACATCACCGCGTTCAACTGGGCCAACACTCAGGAAATCGACGATATCCTGGCTACCACCCTGCGCGTCAACGACTTCCTGTCGGGCATGTTCGCCGCGGTCGGCATCACCCTCGTCGACTTCAAGATCGAATACGGCCGCCTGTTCGAGGGCGATTTCTCGCGCGTCATCCTGGCCGATGAGGTCAGCCCGGATTCGTGCCGCCTGTGGGATTCGACCAGCGGAGAGAAGCTCGACAAGGACCGCTTCCGCCGCGACATGGGCAATGTGATCGAGAGCTATACCGAGGTCGCCAAGCGTCTCGGCATCATGGGCGACATGCCCCGCGTCATTGAAGGTGGGGCACAATAATGAAGGCGAAAGTTCACGTTTACCTGAAACCCGGCGTGCTCGATGTCCAGGGCAAGGCCGTCGAAGGCGCCCTGCACGGCCTCGGCTGGGCCGGCGTATCGAACGTCCGCGTCGGCAAGCTGCTGGAATTCGATCTCGATGGTTCCGACCAGGAAGCCGCCAAGGGCGAACTGAAGGCCATGTGCGAGAAGCTCCTGGCCAATACGGTCATCGAATCCTACAAGGTTGAGGTCGCGTAACATGGCTTTGAAGGCAGCGGTTCTCGTATTCCCCGGCTCCAACTGCGACCGCGACTGCAAGACCGCCGTTGAGACGACCGTCAACGGCAAGGTCGAGATGGTCTGGCACGAGGACACCACCCTGCCCTCCGGCCTCGACCTGATCGTCATTCCCGGCGGCTTCTCCTACGGCGATTACCTGCGCTGCGGCGCCATGGCCTCTCTATCGCCGGTGATGCAGGCGGTGAAAAAGGAAGCCGAGCGCGGCGTGTCGGTCCTTGGCATCTGCAACGGCTTCCAGATCCTGTGCGAAGCCGGGATGCTGCCGGGCGCCCTGCTGCGCAACGCCGCCCTGAAATATGTCTGCAAGCCGATCGAACTGACTATCGAGAACCGCAACACCCGCTTCACCAGCGCCTACGGCAACGCCAAGTCCGTCTGGATGACCCAGGGCAATGGCGACGGCAACTTCTTCGCCGACGAAGCCACCCTGAAAGAGATCGAGGACAACAACCAGGTCGTCTTCCGCTACGCCGAAAACCCCAACGGTTCGGTCAACGACATCGCCGGCATCATCAACAAGGCCGGCAATGTGCTGGGCATGATGCCGCACCCCGACCGCGCTTTTGAACAGGCGCTCGGCTCGGCCGATGGCGCGCCGCTGTTCCAGAGCCTGGCGGACGCGCTGCAAACGGCTTGAGATATCCCCACGCAGATGGGCGGCCTTATTGTTTTTCATGGCGGAAGTTTCCATATTGGCAACAGGCGCCTGAAGGCCACCGCCGCCGATTCTTATTGCTTCTTTAAGAATCCTGTGCGATGCAATGGCCTATATCCGTTACGCCCGTAGGCGGGCATTTATGAAAACCCTCCGAATGGTGACATTCGGGGGGTTTTATCATGAAAGTATCCGTACTGATCGACGGCGGCCATCTGCGCGTCCTGGCGAAAAAGCAGAAGATCGATTACACGCCGGATTATATCGAGAAGGTGGCGCACGCCTGCCTGCAAACGGACGAAACGCTTCTCCGCATCCTTTATTACGATTGCGCGCCCTACAACGGCAAGGCCAAACTCCCTGTATCCGGCACCGAACACATCTTCGCCGGCAAGGACGACTGGCTGAAGCAACTGGCGGCGAAAGACTATTTTGCTACACGCCTCGGCGTACTGAAATTCCGCGGTTTCAAAGCGATCCGCAAGCCTGCTCCGGGCAAAAATCTGACAGATGCCGACTTCAAGGCGGACTTCGAGCAGAAGGGCGTCGATATGCGCATTGGCCTCGATATCGCCACCTATTCCAATCAGAACAGCGTCGATCGCATCATCCTCATATCCGGGGATACGGATTGCATACCCGCCATGAAATATGCCCGCATAAAGGGCTTGCAGGTCGCGCTTATCGCCTTCCCCAACCAGCGCATAGCGCCGGAACTGCTACAACATTCCGATTTAAGACGCGACATAGCCTGGCCCCAAGCTTAAATTCGCATTTCCTGCTGACAGCGCCGCCTGAATCCCCTATATGCGCGGGCATGAGCACGCAAGCATCCCCCGCCCCCAAAACCATGATCCAAAAGGCCCTCGAATACGGCCTCAAGGCTGACGAATATCAGGTCATTCTCGACCGTCTCGGCCGGGAGCCGAACGATGTCGAACTGGGCGTCTATTCGGTCATGTGGTCGGAGCACTGCTCCTACAAATCCTCGCGTCTGCACCTGAAGAAGTTCCCGGTCACCGGCCCGCGCGTCATCTGCGGCCCCGGCGAGAACGCCGGCGTCATCGATATCGACGATGGCCAGGCCTGCATCTTCAAGATGGAATCGCACAACCACCCGTCCTTCATCGAACCTTATCAGGGCGCGGCGACCGGCGTCGGCGGCATCATGCGCGACGTCTTCACCATGGGCGCCCGTCCGGTGGCCCTGCTGAACGCCCTGCGCTTCGGCGAGCCGGAACATCCCAAGACCCGCCGCCTGGTCGAGGGCGTCGTGTCGGGCATCGGCGGCTACGGCAACTGCGTCGGCGTGCCGACCGTGGCCGGCGAGACCAATTTCCACGCCGGCTATAACGGCAATATCCTGGTCAACGCCATGTGCGTCGGCCTGGCCGATGCCGACAAGATTTTCTACTCCGCCGCACCCGAACCCGGCCTGCCGGTGGTCTATTTCGGCTCGAAGACCGGCCGCGACGGCATCCACGGCGCCACCATGGCCTCGGTCGAGTTTTCCGAGGATTCGGAAGAGAAGCGCCCGACCGTCCAGGTGGGCGATCCCTTCGCCGAAAAGCTTTTGATCGAAGCCACGCTCGAACTGATGGCCTCCGGCGCGGTGGCGGCGATTCAGGATATGGGCGCCGCCGGCCTCACCTCCAGTTCCGTGGAAATGGCCGGCAAGGGCGGCCTTGGCATCACGCTCGACCTCGACAAGGTGCCACAGCGCGAAACCAATATGTCGGCCTACGAAATGATGCTTTCCGAATCCCAGGAACGGATGCTGGCCATCCTCAAGCCGGGCCGCGAGGCAGACGGCTACCGCATCTTCAAAAAATGGGGCCTTGACGCCGCCGTCATCGGCGAAACCAACACCTCCGGCCATATCGTGCTGAAGCACAAGGGCGAAGTGGTCTGCGACCTGCCGCTGGCCCCGCTCTCCGACGACGCCCCGCTCTATGACCGCCCGTGGGTCGAACCCGCCGTCGAGCCGGAACTGACCGAGGCCGATGTACCGACGCACGATCTCAACGATGCCCTGCTCAGGATCATTTCCAGCCCGGACGAAGCCTCCAAGCGCTGGCTGTGGGAACAGTACGACCGCCACGTCATGGCCGATACCCTGGCCGACAGTTCGACCGGCCACGACGCCGGCATGGTCCGCGTCCACGGCACCAAAAAAGCGCTGGCCGTCACCTCCGACTGCACGCCGCGCTATGTCCAGGCCAACCCCTATGAAGGCGGCAAGCAAGCCGTGGCCGAAGCCTGGCGCAACCTGACCGCCGTCGGGGCCGAGCCGATCGCCATCACCGACAACCTCAATTTCGGCAGCCCGGAAAAGCCGGAAACCATGGGCCAGATCGTCCGCGCCATCGACGGCATGGCCGAAGCCTGCCGCGCACTCGACTTCCCGGTCGTTTCCGGCAATGTGTCGCTGTACAACGAGACCAACGGCGTCTCGATCCCGCCGACGCCGACCGTCGGCGCGGTGGGCCTGATCAAGGATTACGACCAGCGCACGGGCTTCAACACCGTGCAGCCGGGACAGGTCATTATCCTGATCGGTGAGACCCGTGGCGAGATGGGGTCTTCGCTTTACCTGCGCGAAGTCTGCGGCCTGGAAAAAGGCGCGCCGCCCAGGGTCGATCTGGACGTGGAAAAAGCCAACGGCACCCTGGTGCGCCGCCTGATCAAATCCGGCGTGGCCAAGGGCGTCCACGACCTCTCCGACGGCGGCCTGCTGTCGGCGGCGGTCGATGTGGCGCTGGCCTCGAAGATCGGCCTGTCACTGAAAAATCCGACCGGCCTCGCCGATCATGTCTTCGGTTTCGCCGAGGATCAGGCGCGTTACCTGATCGCCGTCGATGAGGCTTCGGCCCATCTGGTCATCGCCCAGGCGGCGGAAGCCGACGTGCCGGCGGCGGTCATCGGCGTGGCGGGTGGCGGCGACCTCAGCTATACCGGCCTGTCCTTAAGCCTCGCGGCCCTGCGCCAGGCGCATGAGGACTGGCTGCCCGCCTACATGGCCGGTAAAAACTAGGCGCGCGCCAAGATTCCGGCAACAGGCTTAAAGCTCTCTTAACCGGTTTGCGGCCTAGTCTTGCCGCAGAGAATCCGCGTGATTGTCAGTGCATGACTGCAACCGGCTAGCTAAGGGGCGGCCCGACATGACCATGAAGACGCCCGTGTACCGACCAGCGGACAGGAGACTGTAGCCGTGCGTTACCGTCCCTTTGGCCGTTCCGGACTGGCGCTTTCCACCGTAGGCCTGCGCCTGAAATCGGAAACCTTCGCCCGCAACCCCGCCCTGATGCGCAAGCTGATCGTCTGCGCGCTGGAAAACGGCATCAATACCTATCACTTCGACAGCCTCGCCCCCGCCTTCCTGCAAATCGCCGCCGAGGCCTTCTCCGTGGTCGATCGCAAACTTCTGTTCGTCTCCGCCACCGCGCACGAACCTTTTCAGGCGGCCGATCCCGAAACCTACGCCCTTGCGCCGCTGAAGGAACGCCTGCGCGGCGCCATAAAGGACTCCGGCCTGCAATGGCTCGACCTGCTCTATTTCGCCCAGCCGGGCGCCGCCAGCCTGTCGAATGACAGCCTGAACTTCCTGCACAGCCTGCAAAAATCGAAGATGCTGCGTTATCTCGGCGGCATGGGCGAAACCAGCGACATTCCCGCCCTGATCGCCTCGGAGCAGTTCAGCGTCATCCAGACCCGTTTCGACATCGATTCAAGCTGGGACAAGCGCCGCAAAATAGATGACGCCGTGGTGCGCGACATCAACATCATCGCCACCGACTTCTTCCCGGATATCTACCGCAAGGCCGCCGATGTAGTGCCCAGGGAAGCGCGGCGCGGCTTTTTCGGCGGCAGGCCTAAAAACCCGCTGGCCGGCGCCGGCACCCACGCCTTCCTGCACCAGACGCCCGACTGGACGCCGGAGGAACTGTGCCTGGGCTATGCGCTTTCCCAGCCCAGCATGTCGTGCATCCTGATCGACGCCGAGAACACCGATCACCTCGAATCCCTGGCCGAGGTGCCGGAACGCTACCTGCCGCCCTCGGTCCCGGCCCAGATCGAAATGGCGCGCTTCAACGAAGATGTCCCCCGGCAGGCCGGCGGCTAAAAAAGCCCCGCCCGCTCTTTATTTACGCCCGCGCTTCGCCTATATGCGGGACAGCATTTTAGAGGAGAGCGTACCGTGAGCGCAGAGACTGAGGTCCAGAGCTTTATCGACACCACCGTCAAGGGACACGATGTCGTGCTGTTCATGAAGGGTACGCCCGAAGAACCGCGCTGCGGCTTTTCCTCGCTCGTCGTGCAGGTGCTCGATCATCTCGGCGTCCAGTATGTCGGCGTCGATGTGTTGCAGGACAACGACCTGCGCGAAGGCATCAAGGTCTATTCCGACTGGCCGACCATCCCACAGCTTTACATCAAGGGCGAATTCATCGGCGGCGCCGATATCGTCCGCGAAATGTTCCAGTCGGGCGAACTGAAGACCGCGCTTACCGAACAGGGCGTGATCGAGGCCTGAGGCAACGGTAGGGACTTGACGGCCCGCGCGCCTCGCCATTAGATTGAACCGGTTCAATCATGGGGGGCGCAATGAAAAGATCTGGTTTGCTGGCGGCTGCCTTGTGCCTGGCGCAGGGGCTGTCCTTTCCGGCGCATGCGGATAGCTGGGTCAAGGCGCAGTCGGATCACTTCACCGTTTACAGCAATAGCCCGGCGGCCGTCACGCGGCAATTCACGCAGCGGCTGGAAGCCTATTATTACACGCTTTACGAGTTGTATCGCGCCAAGAACGCCGACGCCGATATGGCCCGGCCGCGCTTCGACGCCTACCTGCTGCGCGACCGCCGCGACATGCGCGCCGTCTGGCCGGATATCGATGAAGACGTGGCCGGCTTTTACCGGCAGTGCGAGGAAGGCAGCGCCGCCTACGCAACCTATGAGATTTCGATAGCGGGCGGCGCCTCGCATATCAAAAAACAGAAGGACGGCTTTCTCGACTACGTTCTGTTCCATGAATACGCCCACCATTTCATGTTCGAGAACTACAATGTGCCCCTGCCGGCCTGGTATGTCGAAGGCTTCGCCGAATATTTCATGACCATGCAGATCGACGGCGCGGATATCGCCATCGGTCAGGCCCGGTCCGAACGCTATAGCCGCCTGGTCGAGGAAGGCTGGCTCGATTACGCCGACATGCTGCGCGGCGTGCGGCAGACGCAATCCGACAAGGTATTGCAGTTTTATGCGCAGTCCTGGCTGCTGACGCATTACATCATGGCCTCCCCCGAGCGCATCAGGCTGTTCGCCGCCTATATCGACGATATCAACGCCGGGGCCGATCCGGTGACGGCGTTTGAAAGCCGGTTCGGCGTCACCATGGAGGCCTTGCCCGGCGTATTGCACGATTATCTGCAAAAGGGCGTGCCGGTCGTGTCCTTCACCTTCAAATCCATGCCCGAAGCCAGGATCGAGGTGACGGCCATGCCGAAATCGGCGGACAAGCTGCTGATGTGGCGCTCGGCGCTTGAAACCTGCGCCGCCGGGAAGCTGGGCGATGACCTGCCGGCGCGGATCGACGCCGAACGCCGGAAATACGGCGATGACGCCTTGTCGCAAGGCGTGGCCGCGCGCGCGGCTATTTTGCGTGACGACGCCTCCGCCGCACAGCTTGACGATACCCTGGCCTCTCTGGACCAGCGGATCGCGGTCGATCCGCAGGACAGCGAAGCCCAATATCTGCTGGGCCGCCTCCATTACAAACGGGCAAAACTGGCCGGCGCCCATGCCGATACCGACATGGCCCAGGCGCGCACGGCCCTGCTCAAGGCCTACAAACTCGATCCGATGTATGCGCCCGGCCTCTATTACCTGTCACTGGCGCAAGACAACCTGCCGGACTATCCGAATGAAGCCGCCATAAACGCGGCCATACAGGCCAGCAACCTGGCGCCCTCGGTTCCCGAATACGCCTGGCGCGCCGCGCAATTGCTGATCGTCAGGGACCGTGGCGCCGACGCCGCCATCCTGCTCACGCCCCTGGCCGCCAATCCGCACAGCGAGCGCACCGCCAGACGCGCCCGCGCCGTTATCGACGCCATACAGGCCAAAAAGCCGAAAGATGAAGTGCTGGCCCTGATTCAGGCAGACGATAAGGACGAACAATAACCGCAACTCGCCTCATCTTCACAACGAGGCGGCTATAATAATGGCTGAAAACAAAGGGGGGAAAACATGCGATTGATCAGAACGTGCGGCATAACGCTTGCCTTTGCGGCATCCGCTTTCGCGCCAATGGCCCATGCCGCGAAGACGTGGATGAAGGCCGAATCGCCCCATTTCATTGTCTACAGCGACACGGATCGCAAGACGACCGAAGCTTATGTGCTGCGCCTCGAACAATACCGCTACGCCATCAATCTGTTCTACGCCCAGCCAGAGGCTGAAGACGGTCAGTTGCCGAAATTCAAAATGTATTTCCTGGAAGACCGCAAGGACATGCAACAGGTATGGCCAAAGGTGCCAGATTACGTGGCGGGCTTTTATACCTCATGCGTCGAGGATCAGGCGGCGTTTGCCATCGATTTCGACGATAAGATCGTCGAAAAGAAGAAAATCACCGACCAGCCGGAAAATACGTCTCAAGTCGTCATTTTTCACGAATACGCCCACCATTTCATGTTCGAAAATGCCGACCAGCTTTACCCGCACTGGTTCGTGGAAGGCTTCGCCGATTATTACGGTGGATCACGCATGCAGGGAGACACCATTGCCGTCGGCGTTCCCGCCATGGGGCGCAGCCTCACATTGCAGATGACTCGCCGGCTGAATTACGAAGATGTCCTGCGCAACGCCCCGCATATGTTGAAGCGCGACAAGATTGATCTGTTCTACGCCCAATCCTGGTTGCTGACCCATTGGTTCATGGCGACGCCGGAGCGCCAGGCCCAGCTTTCCAGTTATATTGAAGCCTACAATCATCGTGAAGATCCGGTGGCTTCATTCGAGCGCATTACGGGCGTCGCCGTGAAAGACCTGCCAAGGGTACTCAGCAAGTACACGAACACCATGCAGGTTGAGGTTTTCCGGGTTAAGGACATGCCGGTCCCGGCAATTGCAGTCAGCGATATGCCTGCGTCGGCGCGCGACATGCTTCTGCCCGACGCCAGCGCCCGTGTCTGCATGCAGCGTGGAGACAAGGATGGCGACACCCCCTTTATCCAGGCCGCCCATGAGGCCGCGGACCGCTGGCCGGGCGACGATTACGCAAACCGGGCCATGGCCCGGATCGATATCGTGGTCGGCGACGAATCAAAGGCCGTCCCCTGGCTGAAACCCTATGCCGCAACGCATCCCGATGACGCTGAAATCCTGGCCATGCTCGGTGAAAGTTATTACCTGATGACCATGCACGACAAGCTGGCGGAAGGCGAAACCAGGACCAGCCAGATGAAACGCGCCCGCGAACTGCTGATGCACGCTTACAAACGCGATCCGCTTCGCGCCGCCACGCTCTACTATCTGTCGCGGGCGCAACAGGACTTGCCCGGCTATCCCAACGAGACGGCCATCAATGCCGCCATCCAGGCGCACATTCTTGTTCCGGCAGTCTCCGACTACGCCGTGACGGCGGCCGATCTGCTGATCCGCACAGACCGCATGGGTGAAGCCCGCGATATGCTCGTGCCATTGTCAAATAACCCGCATGGCGGCAATGGGGCGATCTGGGCCGACAATATCATCGCCGCCATCGACGCCGGAAAGCCGAAGGCAGAAATCATCAAGCTCTTTCAGACGCCGGTACAGCCGGAAGCGCCTGAAACAGGCACGAAAAAATAAATCGTAAAATCACAAAGAAAAACCCCGGAAGATCGCTCTTCCGGGGTTTTGCAATTCGATAATCCGAACTTATCGGTAACCGACTTAGGACGAATAATATTCGACGATCAGGTTCGGTTCCATCTTGACCGGATACGGCACTTCGGCCAGTTCCGGCAGGCGGACGAGACGGGCCTTCATGCCCTTGGCGTCCAGTTCGATATAGTCCGGCACGTCGCGCTCAGGCGATTGCAGGGCTTCGAGGACCAGGGCCATGTTGCGCGAACGCTCACGGACCTCGACCACATCGTCCGGCTTCACGCGGTAGGAGGCGATATTGACGCGCTTGCCGTTGACCAGGACGTGGCCGTGGTTGACGAACTGGCGGGCGGCCCAGACGGTCGGCACGAACTTGGCGCGGTAGACCAGGGCGTCCAGGCGGGTTTCCAGCAAGGCGATCAGGTTTTCCGAGGTATTGCCCTTGCGGCGGTTCGCCTCTTCGTAGGTACGCAGGAACTGCTTTTCGGTGATGTTACCGTAATAGCCGCGCAGTTTCTGCTTGGCGCGGAGCTGCGTACCGAAGTCGGAGATCTTGTTCTTGCGGCGCTGACCATGCTGGCCGGGGCCATAGGAACGCTTGTTGACGGGGGACTTGGGACGGCCCCACAGGTTTTCACCCATGACGCGATCGAGCTTATACTTGGCGCTGTGGCGCTTCGACATAGTAGACCTATATATCTAACCCTGACCGGCCTCCCGCGGACTTGCGAAAGGCGATTGCAACGGCGGCTCAGGATCAACCCGTAATAAGCCCCTGACCTGCGGCCGGGACTTGAAGTGGCGGCTTATGTCGGAAAGGACGGGCGGAGTCAAGCGCCATAAGGCGTTTTCCGGCAATCAGGCACGCGCCCGCGATTGCGCAAAACGGACATGGTTAACGCTTAAGCAACCGATTCTACCCACAGTCGTCCCCGACCAAGTATATGTCGCGTCGTGTTTCAGGGGATCGCCTGTATGTTATCTCGCTCTCTGCCCATTAAAATCGCGCTGATCAGCGCCGCCGCCCTGGCCCTCGTTTTCGGGACCAGCAGCTTTATCCTGTCGCAGGGCACCGGCCACAGCCTGACCCGCCAGACCAATGCGCTCCAGGCCGATGTGGCCGAAAAGGAGGCCAATGTCGTCCGCACCCGGCTCGATCAGGCAGCCACCATCGCCGATGATATCGCCGCCGCCGCTGTGGCGATGAAAGAGAGCGGCGTCACCGATCGCGGCGCCCAGGACGCCCTTCTGAAGGCCGTCCTTGAAAAGCATCCGGATATCCTCGGCACCTATACCGGCTGGGAACCGAACGCCCTCGACGGCCAGGACGCGAAATTCGCCGGACAGCCCGGTTCCGACGCCACCGGCCGTTACATCCCCTACTGGAATCGCGGCTCCGGCAGCATTATCCGCGAGGTTCTGGTCGATTATGACACACCGGGCGCCGGCGATTATTACCAGTTACCGAAGACCGAGGGCCGCGCCGTGGCGCTCGAACCCTTCGTCTATCCGGTGGCCGGCAAAGACGTGTTAATGACCTCCTTCACCCGCCCGCTGACCGTCAACGGCGCCTTTGCCGGCATCGCCGGGGTCGATGTCGATCTCGGCTCGCTGAACGCGCAACTGGGGGCCATCAAGCCTTTCGACACCGGTTTGGTGGCCCTGATATCGAAAACCGGCCTGGCCGTCAGCTATCCCAACGCGAAGGCTCAAGGCAAGCCGGTCAAGGATTTCGACGCGGGCACCGCCAATGCCGCCGCCAAGGCGATCGCCTCTAACAAGACCATCCATATCGACGCCAGGGGACCGGATGGCAAACAATGGCGCTATATCGCCTCCCCCATCGCCGCCGCAGGCACCGCCGATACCTGGGCCGTCGTCGTCCAGGTGCCGGTCGCCACGCTGAACGCGCAGGTCGATCACAATAACCGCTTCATGCTCGGCATCTCCCTGCTGTGCATTCTCGTTTCCGCCGCCCTGATCTTCTTCGTGCTCTATTCGCTGGTCGGCAAGCCGCTCAACAGTCTCAAGGGCAGCTTTGACCGCATGGCCGGCGGCGACCACAATGCCGATGTGCCGGAAGCGAAGCGCATCGACGAAATCGGCCTGATCGGCAAGGCGGTCATGGCCTTCCGCGAGGGCCTGCGCACCAAGGCGCACGATGAATCCGAGGCCGAAATCGCCCGCCAGGCCCAGGCCGAACGCGAACGCCACGCCGCCATGAGCGAACTGGCGGCGCAATTCGAGCAATCGGTCGGCTCCATCGTCAGGGAGGTCGGTGACGCCTCCAGCGAAATGAAGGCCTCCGCCGAAGCGCTGAACGCCATCGCCTCGCGCACCTCCGGCCAGACCACCTCCATCGCTTCGGCCACCGAACAGGCCGCCACCAATGTCCGTACCGTGGCCGCCGCCTCGGAAGAACTGTCGAGTTCGATCCACGAGATCACCTCGAAGGCGCAGATGTCCTCCACCATCGCCCAGCAGGCGGTGGAACAGGCCAACCTGTCGGATGCCCGCATCCGCGATCTCGAAGCCGCCGCAGGCAAGGTCGGCGAAGTGGTCAACCTCATCCAGGCCATAGCCCAGCAGACCAACCTTCTGGCGCTCAATGCCACGATTGAAGCCGCCCGCGCCGGTGACGCCGGCAAGGGATTCGCCGTGGTCGCCACCGAGGTCAAGACCCTGGCCTCGCAGACCGCCAAGGCGACGGAGGATATCAGCTCGCATATCGGCACCATCCAGTCCGCCACCAGCGGCACGGTCGAGGCCATCCAGTCGATCCGCGCCACCATCGACGAGATGAACCAGATCGCCCAGGCCATCACCGTCAATATGGAGCAGCAGGGCGCGGCCACCGCCGATATCGCCCGCAATGTCCATGAAGCGGCGCAAGGCACGGATGAGGTCGCCAGCCATGTTCATGCCATGGCCGAAGCGACGCAGGAAACAGGCCACGCCTCCAATCTGGCGCTGGATACGGCGTCGCGGCTGGTCGAGCAGTCGGCCCAGATGCGCGAGCAGATCACGCAGTTCGTCGCCAAGGTCCGGGCGGGTTGATCGGGAGCGAGGGCGATCTCATTCCTTTGTACCTCCCCGTTTACGGGGAGGGGGACCGCGCCAAAAGCGTGGTGGTGGGGGCCTTACTTGCTGCGACCACTCATCATAGATTGACGGATAGTCTGGCCGCACTTTGATGCGAAACAAAGCCCGTCATATTTCAGTAAGCCCCCCCACCACCAACGCGCAAGCGCGTCGGTCCCCCGCCCCACAAGTGGGGCGGTATAAGGGAAGTTCATCAGCTACTATGGAACAGCAGTTTGTCGATGCGGCGTTCGTCCATATCGACAATCTCGACCTTAAACCGCCCCAGGGTGACGATCTCGCCTTCCTTCGGGAATCGCCCCAGTTTGTGCAGGATCAGCCCGGCGACCGTATGGAAACCGCTGCCGGTCTCGAAATCCTCGCCGATGGCGTCACCCAGCTCGACCAGATCAGCGCGGCCATCGACCAGAAAAGACCCGTCCTCGCGGCGGACGATCATCAGGCGGTCGTCGTCGTGGCCCTCATTCAGGTCGCCGGCGATCATTTCCAGCAGGTCGGTCGGCGTCAGCACGCCCTCGAAGCCGCCATATTCATTGATGACGAAGGCCATGTGCAGGCGCGATTCCTTGAAGCGTTCCAGCGCCAGCAGCAGTGAGGTCGTCACCGGAATATAGATCGGCTCCTGCACGATCGACAGCAGGTCGAGCGGCTGGCCCGCCATCAGGGCGTCGGCGATATCGCGCTTATGCGCCACGCCGACCGGCTCCTCGATATCCTGGCCGCGCACTACCACAAAACGCGAATAGGGACAGTCACGGATCTGGCTGATGACATCGGCCTCATCGATCGACACGCGGTAGACCTCGGTGCGCGGCGTCATGGCGACCCGGACCGTGCGGTCGCCCAGACGCATCACCTCGGTCATCATGGCCGCCTCGCCCGGTTCGATCAGTCCGGCGCCCATGCCTTCGGCGAGCGTGGTCTCAACCTCTTCCTGGGTGATGGCCTCGCCCTTTTCATCACGGATGCCCATCAGTTTCAGCACCAGAGAGGTCGAGCCGGTCAGCAGGCTGACGAACGGCCCCAGGATCAGCGACATCAGGTTCAGCGGCCGCGCCACCACGCCGGCGATGCGTTCGGGGAACAGCAGGGCCAGGCGTTTCGGCACCAGTTCGCCGATGATCAGCGACAGATAGGTCAGGACAACGACGACGATGCCGGTGGAGATGGCTTCCGAATAAGGTGTCAGGAAAGGTATGGGGTTGATCAGCTTGTCGAGTTCGCCGGCGAGCGTCGCCTGACCGTAGGCGCCGGCCAGAATGCCGATCAGAGTGATGCCGACCTGAACGGCGGAGAGGAAGCGGTTGGGATCGTTGGCCAGTTTGAGCGCTTCGGCGGCGCCCTTGTCTCCACGCTCGGCACGGCTCTGCAATTTGGGGCGTTTGGAAGAAACCACGGCCAGTTCGGACATGGAAAAGATGCCGTTCAGCACCACGAGGAGCAGGACAACGGCACCGGCAAAGAGCAGCATGTGGAATGAAATCCGGACGAGACCTTATGCGGTCACGGTTTCAGGCTATCGGGATTAGCAGTCATAAGCAATGGAAATGCTTTTGACATCTGCGTGATGGAAGGAAGATTTTACCACGGATAAGACACGGATGATGGCCTGCGGCCATCTACACGGATAAGGCACGGATTTCAGGATAAAGCCTGAAGACAGAGCTTGTAATCATACGTCATCGACGGCGAAGCCGTCATTCACACCAATAACCAACCGAACAGCTTTCGGGAGATTACCCTGAAATCCGTGTCTTATCCGTGTAGCCGCGTAGCGGCATCCGTGCCTTATCCGTGGTAAAACCAAACCATCAGGGCGGGCCGTGAAGCCGCGGACGCGGAACTTGCGCTGATTTCGCCGCCCGCCTTTGCAAGGCCAGTTCGGCTCGCGCCGCTTCGATATCATCGGTATAGTCAACATAGGTGACTTGCGGCGAAGATGGAGCGCTTTTCGGTGCGGGCTGTGTCGCTCTTTCTGGTGCGGCGGCTTTTTGCGAATGGGCCGGCGTTTCAGCCGGGGTTTTTGTGACGTTTTGGGCGGCTTCCCACCATGGGCCGAGATCGCGGCGGCGCTCATCGCTCCATTTCAGCGTATTGGCCAGGGACACCTGTGCCTTGATGGCCGTCACCTCGTGAGTGGCGCGCTCGGCTTCCAGCTTGCGCGGCTCCGGCCTTTGGCGCTCGGCACGGTCACAGCGGCTATAGATGCGCTCGATCATGGCGGCGACACGCACGGCCTTCTCGACCCCCGGCATATTCTCGGGATCATCCATGGCGGTGACCTTGAACAGCATCCGGTCGGCAAAGGCGCGCAAAAGCTCGCGCCGCTCTTCCGGGGTCAGTTGTGCTTGTGCTGTGCGGTCATTGAGGGACATCCGGATAGGATGCAACAGGAAATTGGCAGGGGGATAGATTTGGGAAATAGGCATACTGCAAATTATGCAATTGATATCATATCACCGTAATACCGGCGCTGCATGTGCACAGCACAAGAGTTTCCGAATTGTTCTTGCGCCGGAATCGCGTCAGTCGTATCGTTCACCATCATCAGAGGGACGCGAAGTGTACGACGCACAAGAGGAATTTGCCTTCGACCGCGAAAGCGATGCGGAGGTTCCCGCCATTAGCGGCGGGTATAATCTCGTGCGTGCAAACTCGCTTGAATGGATGAGGTCGCAGCCTGCGAACTCGGTCCACGCCATTGTCACAGACCCGCCCTACGGATTGAAAGAATATACGGATAAAGAGACGACAAAGCTGCGTAACGGGAACAAAGGCGGTGTGTGGCGTATTCCCCCGACGCTTGGGGGCACCCAACGTGCCCCTCTACCTCGCTTCACCGTTCTAACCGAAACAGACCAGCGCCAATTAAGGGAATTTTTCGCAGACTTCGCCGAAGCGGCCCGCCATATCCTGGTGCCGGGCGGACATATCATCGTAGCGGCAAACCCGCTTTTGTCTCACGTTCTTTTCATGCCTCTAGTAGAGGCGGGATTTGAGAAGCGTGGGGAGATTATTCGCCTAGTGCAAACTCTGCGGGGCGGCGACCGCCCGAAGGGGGGCGAAAAGGACTTCCCTGATGTATCGGTAATGCCCAGGTCGCAGTGGGAACCCTGGGGACTTTTCCGCAAGCCTTGTGAAGGCAGAGTATATGAAAATCTTCGCAAGTGGGGTACTGGTGGTTTGCGTCGTATCTCGGACGACCTGCCTTTCGGTGATGTAATCAAGTCGGCTCCGACCCGTTCTGAAGAGCGCGGCCTCTCCAACCACCCTTCCCTCAAGCCACAAGCGCTTATGCGTCAGTTGGTGCGTGCGTCTTTGCCGCTTGGCACTGGCGTGGTACTTGATCCATTCATGGGTGGTGGTTCGACCATAGCGGCCGCCCTTTCGGTGGGCTATCAAAGCATCGGCGTCGAATGCGACGAGCAATATTTTGATATTGCCCAAGCGGGCATTCCAAAACTGGCGCGTCTTAGGGTCTAAGGTGCCTGGTAAATCCAGTTCGACATCATCTTGGCGTAACCGCTCGGTCTAACGGTCGCGGTGATGGTGCGTCGGCTAGTCTCAGACCGCCCGGCAAATTGCCAGTCGCTTTCTTCTAGCTGGGCTGCGCACACCTTCAAGAATCGAAATGGTTTGGGGGCGATGCCTTTGGCTTCATCGGTCGGCCGTCCTGACTCATAGCAGAAGACCATAAGAAAGCACTTCTCGGCATTGTGGCCTTGCCAACCAGAGAGGTACCTGCTGCCTTTGATTTCGATACCCTCGATGCCATGCTGGCACATATTCTTTGGAAACATCCCTGCTGGTACAAGATCGGGGTGCCCATTATGATAGGCATTCTTTACTATCGACGGACAAAACTTGGGTATCGTGCTGGACATGAACTCGCCAACGATGCTGCTGAAGTTAGCAGGCATTAGCATGGTCTCCAGTGGCTTTATCTCTCTTGTCTCTAGCTGATCGTTTAGGAAGCCAACGAAATCAAGAAACTCGTCCATTGCCTGCATGATGTGAGTGACGTTCACACCAAAGGGTAGTTGAGCTTTTTGATTGAAGTGCTTTTTATCAAGAACAGCTAATGGCATTCGGTATCCCCTGTACACCTGCCGCAATAGCCCGATTCTCTCCTACTGGAACCCTTGCGAACCCCCACGAAAACAGGCTCCCTGAGGCACCCCTAGATTGCTAGACCCCCTGCCCCTTTATAATGCGCTGTCTGAGGAATTCAGGTGACGCGATATCCGTTGTGTCATCATATTCAAATAAGGTCAGATACTCTACCACCGCATCTAGCCGCTTCGCGTCGTCGTGCGGTCTCCCTCCCCGGCAAGCGGGGAGATACAAGAATTACGGGTGCGGAATTACGGTGAGAGGATATCAATTACTATCCTGCGATCGAAAGTGGCGCAAAAATGACGAACAGCCCCTTACCCGATCGCCTTCGCTATACTCGGCTTTCGGCGGCACCGGCCGCCCGGCTTTCCCCATATTCATGGGGGAGAGGAAAAGTGAATCTACCGCAACCGCGCGCCGTGGAAGGCGATATGGTCGTCGATAAAGCTCTGGATGAAGTAGTAGCTGTGATCATAGCCCTCGTGGTAGCGCAGGGTCAGCTTCTGGCCGGCGGTGGCGGCGGCCTGTTCGAGTAGGTCGGGCATCAGTTGCGCTTCGAGGAAAGGATCGCTCAGGCCCTGATCGATCAGGATATCGTCGAACGGTTTGGCCAGGCCCTTCACCATCAGTATGGCGGCGTCGTGGCGTTCCCAGGCTTCGTGGTCATTGCCGAGATAGGCGGCGAAGGCTTTTTGACCCCACGGGGCGCGGCTGGGCGATGAGATCGGCGCGAAGGCGGAGACGGATTTATAGAGATGCGGGTGATTCATCGCCAAGGTCAGCGCGCCGTGCCCACCCATGGAATGGCCCAGAATGCCGCGCCGCTTCGGGTCGGCCGGGAAATTGGCTTCGATGGCGGCAATCAGATCATCGGTGACATAGGTTTCCATCTGGAAATTTGGCTTCCAGGGCGCCTGAGTGGCGTCGATGTAAAAACCAGCCCCCTGCCCCAGATCGCTGGCCTCGTCATCGGCCGCCGTGCCGCGCGGGCTGGTGTCGGGCGCGACGATGACCAGTCCCAGTTCCGCGGCCTTGCGGTAGGCGCCGGCCTTTTCGGTGAAGTTGTTGGCGGTGCAGGTCAGGCCCGACAGCCAGTAGAGCGTGGCGAATGGGGCGTCGGTGCGCTTTTCCGCCACATCGGGCACGAAAACGCTGGCGCTCATGCTCGATTGCGTGGCGGCGCTGTCATGACGGATGAAATAGAGAATGCCGTCATAGATGCGATGTTGGGAGACAAATTCCACTGAAAACATTCCTTAGTCCCTGTGATATGGAACGATCTGAAATATGGGCACCATCTAGGACCGGCCAGGCCGCATTTTCAGTCTGGTTTACGCGGACGGAAAGGTAAATTTCGATAAAAACGGAAACTGAGTTGAATTTTAGATAGGTTGTCCACCGATTGAGTGCGGGCGTCGGGCAAGCCCCTCACCCGATCGCCTTCGCTGCGCTCGGCTCTCGTCCTCTCCCCTCGTAGAGGGGAGAGGGGAAGAGGTTAGGATGCAGCATGCTTAGAACACCACCACGCTGCGGATGCTTTCACCTCTGTGCATCAGGTCGAAGGCTTCGTTGATGCGTTCCAGCGGCAGGGTATGGGTGATCATCGGGTCGATCTCGATCTTGCCATCCATGTACCAGTCAACGATCTTCGGCACGTCGGTGCGGCCGCGCGCGCCGCCGAAGGCCGAGCCTTTCCAGACGCGGCCGGTGACCAACTGGAACGGGCGGGTGGAGATTTCCTTGCCGGCCTCGGCCACGCCGATGACGATGCTCTCGCCCCAGCCGCGATGGCAGGCTTCCAGCGCCTGGCGCATGACCGTGGTGTTGCCGGTGCAGTCGAAGGTGTAATCCGCGCCGCCGCCGGTCAGTTCGACCAGATGCGCGACGATATCGCCGGAAATTTCCTTCGGGTTGACGAAGTGGGTCATGCCGAAGCGCTCGCCCCACTCTTTCTTGTTGTTGTTGATATCGACACCGACGATCTTGTCGGCGCCGACCATCTTCAGGCCCTGGATGACGTTCAGGCCGATGCCGCCGAGGCCGAAGACCACCGCATTGGCCCCCGGTTCGACGCCGGCCGTATTGACCACGGCGCCGACGCCGGTGGTCACGCCGCAGCCGATATAGCAGGCCTTGTCGAACGGGGCGTCGTCACGGATCTTCGCACACGCGATTTCGGGCAGGACGGTGTGGTTGGCGAAGGTGGAGCAGCCCATATAGTGGTGGATCGGCTGGCCCTTGTAGGAAAAGCGCGTGGTGCCGTCCGGCATCAGGCCCTTGCCTTGCGTGGCGCGGATGGCGGTGCACAGGTTGGTTTTGCGCGACAGGCAGGATTTGCACTGGCGGCATTCCGGCGTGTAGAGCGGGATGACGTGATCGCCCGGCTTAAGCGTGGTGACGCCCTCGCCGACTTCGAGCACCACGCCCGCCCCTTCATGACCCAGGATGGACGGGAACAGGCCTTCGCTATCCAGGCCATCCAGCGTATAGGCATCGGTGTGGCAAATGCCGGTGGCCTTGATCTCGACCAGCACCTCGCCGTAGCGCGGGCCTTCCAGATCGACCTCGACGATTTCCAGCGGCTGGTTGGCGGCAAAGGCGACGGCGGCGCGGGTTTTCATGGCCATGGTTTCTCTCTGGGGTTCCTCAGGGATTCAGTATAGCTCTTGTGCGAAGCTTTGCTGCTCATTTCAAGCGTTACAATCGTTTTTCGCAAAACGCCGGATGAATCATGAAGGCCGAATTGCGCGGAAATATCACCAGAAAGTAATCGTTTTCAATGGAAATTCACGCGGAACGCGAAACCGGTCAGATTCTATTAACCAGAAATGTCGTAAAAATCCGAAATGTTTCAGTTGCGTATTCTGGGGATTACATATGACCATCAAACTTCGCATTCTCGCCCTTGTCGCCGGTTTTGCGGTCATGGCCGCGGCCATCACCGCGCTCGGCCTGGTCACCATCAACGATTACAACCACATGCTCCAGACCGCCGACAAGGCGCAGGACAACGCCTATAACGGCGAGCACCTCAATCGCCTGGTCACGGGGGTGGTTATGGATTCGCGCGGCGTCTACATGTCGCATGACACCACCGAGGCCACGAAATACGCCAATGCCGTGGACAAGCAACTGGATGACATCGCCACCCTGATGAAGAACTGGAAAGCGGGCCTGAAGCCGGGCGAGTTGCCTGAATTCGCCGCCGTGGAAGACAAGGCCGGCGAGTTCATCACCCTGCGCCGCGAACTGGCGCGTCTCGGCCGCGATGTCTCCCCCGCCGACGCCAATGTACTGGGCAATAATGAAGCCAACCGTAGCAACCGCAAGGCCTTCCAGGCCAATATCGACGCCATGGTCAAGCATATCCGGACCAATCTCGACGCCTCCAAGGCCGACATGGCCAATTATCAGCGCACCCGGGTCTGGCAGTTCCTGATGATCGCCGCCACCGGCGTCATCGGCCTGATCGGCGCCTCGCTGTGGGTGGCCATCAAATCGATTTCGCGGCCGCTGCATCACGTCACCGAAAGCGTCATGCGCATTTCCGAAGGCGCTTATGACACCGCCGTGCCGGAAACCAGGGCGAAGGACGAGATTGCCTCGCTGTGGCGCTCGATCCGCACCCTGCGCGACCGTGCCCTGGAAGGCGAGACCCTCAAGACGCATCAGCAGGAAGAGGAAATGCGCATCGCCGAGAACATGCGCAACGAACGCAACCGCATCGCCGCGGAATTCGAGCAAAGCATGGGCGACCTGGCCCGCCGCTTCGCCGCCTCATCGCGCACGGTCGCCGATTCGGCCAAGAGCCTGACCCATGCCGCCGACGATGCGACCGCGCGCGTCCAGTCGGTCAATACCGCCGCTGTCGATGCCGCCAATAATGTTCAGAGCGTCGCCGCCGCCACCGAGGAGCTTTCGGCCAGCGTCAACGAAATCAACGAGCAGGTCACCCGCACCTCGCAGGTGACGCAACTGGCCGTCGATGAAGCCGCCAAGACCGAAGCCGCGATCCAGACCCTGAGCACCGCCGCCGAGCAGATTGGCGAGGTCATCAACCTGATCCAGGCCATCGCCGCCCAGACCAACCTGCTGGCGCTGAACGCCACCATCGAATCCGCCCGCGCGGGTGAAGCCGGCAAGGGCTTCGCGGTCGTCGCCTCCGAGGTCAAGCAACTGGCCCAACAGACCGCCAAGGCGACGGATGAGATTCGCAGCAAGATCGGCGAGATCCAGTCCGCCACCAGCGAAACCGTCTCCAGCATCGACACCATCGTGCGCACCATCGAGCAGATCGGCGGCCTGACCACGGCCATCGCCGCGTCCGTCGAGCAACAGGGCTACGCCACGCAGGAGATCGCCAGCAACACCAACCGCGCCGCCGACGGCACCCGCGAGGTCACCGGCCACATGTCGGGCGTGGGTGATGCCGCCAGCCAGACCGGCGCGGCGGCGCAATCGCTGCTCGGCCTGTCTTCCGATCTCGAAACCCGCTCGGAAGACCTCCAGCATGAAGTCATGGCCTTTGTCGGCCGCCTGCGCGCGGCGTAAGGTTTAGCCACAGTCTGTAGAGAAGCCCGGCCAGTTCCGCTGACCGGGCTTTTTTTATGCTCCGAAACCCTACAATAGGTCTTGAAGATGCTGGCCCGCGCCACAGGCCCATGCTATAGTTAACGCGCGGAAAAAGTGAATAAAAACACCTAAAGCATATTGATATAAATTATTTATACTTTGGAAGGGTTATTATGAGTCACATAAAGAGATATTTAGAAAATGTAGAATTTGAAAACGAGCAAGAACAAATTAAACTTGGATATAAATGCTACATTTGCGATTGCCTTATAAATGAAGATGAAGGCTCTTGTTGCAGCAATTGCAGATATGTAGAAAAGAACGATTAGATAACAAAACAATCCCCTCTCCCCATGGAAATGGGGAGAGGACGACAAGCAAGGCGAAGCCGCCGATTGTCGGGTGAGGGGCTGTCGACAATTGCGCTGGTAACGCCATCCCCTCACCCCAACCCTCTCCCCTTATTAAAAGGGAGAGGGGGCAGGAAGAGCGCTATAAAACGTCTTCGCATAACCGGCGATCTTATCGGCGCGATCGAGGCCGTTGATGATGCGGCGGGCGTTTTTCCAATCGGCGGATTTGGCGTTGAAATAGCGGCCCAGTCCGGCACCGGTGAACCAGCCGCCGATCATGCCTTCATAAAGGATTCGCGCCGCGACCTCCGGTTCCAGCGCCTGTTCGGGATGGGCCGGCAGGTCGATGCCGATCAGGCCGCCGATCCGCCGGTAATTATTGGCCCAGGTCAATTGCACATAACCGCGCCCGCAGTATTTCACACCATCGCCGGGATGGATATTGCCATTCGCCAATGCCTGCGCCGCGCGCCGGGGATTTGAACTTTGCGGATCGTACATGCAGGTCAGATAACGCACCCCGCCCTGCTCGGTCACCGGCTGCATGGTGAAGCCGGTTTCGTGATAAGCCGTCGCCAGGGCGTAGGCCAGCCAGCGGATATCCTGACCGGCGTGGCGCGCCTCCCAGGCGTCGAGCAGATGAGTCAGCCCTTCCACGCGGCCGGGCAGCCATTTCCCGGCGAAAAGAGAGGTGCGCATCTTATCGAAAAAGGCTTGGCGTTGAATGGTCATGGCGTCTCCGGCAAAACCATGAGTCTAGCGGCGCGCCTTTAGCCGGTGAAAACTTTGCCGGCCTGTTTTCACGGACGGCGTTTTGTATGACCATTGGGGCTTGACGGAATACCGTCCGCGGCCTAGCCATGACTCAAATGATAGCGCTATCAATCATGCGCCGACTGTGGGAGAAGATCATGCGTCACCTTTTAAAAGCCGCCCTCACGGGGGTTGTCTCCGCCCTGGCGCTGGCCAGCGCCGTATCCGCCGCCCCCATATCCACGCTCGACCGCAACGGCGCCTGGGTTTCGGTCGAGGCCTATGGCCCGAATATCGTCCATGTCACCATCGCCGTGGATAAGGCCGAGGTGTTGAAAGCCCCCGGCTACGGCATCCTGGCCGATCACGCCGATAACGCCGCCTTCCGGCAGACCAGCGACACCACCGGCGACACCTTTGCCTCCAACGCCCTGACCCTGCACGTCAATGCCGCCCCGCCGCCGCGTGTGCCGAGCCAGAAAGAGAAATATTTCGCGCCGGCCCTGGCCCCGGTCGGCCTGCAAATCCAGAACGCGAAGGGCGAAACCGTCCTTTCCCTGAATGGCTGGGAAATGTCGCCGCATGAAGTGGCCGGCGAACAGACTTATCAGGTCGGGGCCGCCTTCGCCGCGCCGGAGGGCGAGCACTATTACGGCATGGGCCAGAACCAGGAATCGCTGGGCGCGCTCGACCTGCGCGGCCGCGTCATCGATTGCCAGCACTGGTATGACGCCCCCGCCGGCGAAACCGTCTGTGTGCCCTTCATGATGTCATCGAAAGGCTATGGCATCGTCTGGGACAACCCGTCACAAACCCGCTTCATCGGCGGCGTCAATGGCAAACTGGGTTTTCAGTCCAAGGTCGGCGAGCGCGTGTCGTTCTTCGTCATCACCGGTTCGACGCCGGAAGAGATTTACAGCGGTTATGCCCGCCTGACCGGCAAGACGCCGATCCCACCGAAATCCGCCTTCGGCCTGATCCAGTCCAAGGCGCGTTACGACAGCCAGGCCGAAGTCCTGCGCGTCGCCAATACCTACCGCGAGAAGAAGTACCCGCTCGATATCATGGTGGTGGACTGGTTCTACTGGACCCGCATGGGCCAGATGGACATCAATCCGGCCGAATTCCCCGATCCCGACGCCATGAACAGGCAGCTTCACGACATGGGGATGGAGTCGATCATCTCGATCTGGCCGCGTTATGAGACTTCGGGGCGCTATTTCAACGAACTGGACCACAAGGGGTTCCTGCTGAAGGACAAGGACGGCAAGACGGTCGATGGCCTGCCCTTCCGTTCCGATCGCACCGGCGGCCTGATCGATTCCACCAACCCGGAAGCGCGCAAATGGTTCTGGGAGCACGCCCGCGACAATATCCTGTCGCACGGTTTCGATTATCCGTGGCTCGACGAAACCGAACCGGACCTGGTGCCGGATGGCTATTTCTATTCCATCGGCTCCGGCGACCGTTATCATAACCTGTTCCCGCTGGTGCATGTCGAGGGGTTCGCGCAAGGGATGCGCGCGTGGAAGCCGAACAAGCGCGTGCTGATCCTGTCGCGCGCCGCCTATCTCGGTTCGCAGCGCACCGGCGCCCTGTTCTGGTCGTCGGACATTCAGCCGACCTGGGAAGCGCTCCAGCGTCAGGTTCCGGCGGGCCTGAACATGACCGCCTCCGGGATTGCGTACTGGGGCAATGATATCGGCGGCTGGCAATGGCTGCCGCAGACGACCAGCTTTACCGGCACGCCCCTGCTCGATCCGTCAGACGCGCGCGAGACGGTCGGGCAGAACAATGATTTTCCGGAACTCTTCACCCGCTGGTTCCAGTACGGCACCTTCCTGCCGACCCTACGCCTGCACGGCGACAAGAAACACACCGAGATTTGGGCCTTCGGGAAAGAGGCCGAGGCGATCCTGGCGGATTATGACAAACTGCGCTACCGGCTGATTCCCTATCTCTATTCGAGCGCCAAGGCGACCTATGACACTGGCGCCCCCTTCATGCGCGCCTTGTGGATGGATTTCCCCAACGATCCGAACGTCGCCGATATCGGCACGCAATATATGTTCGGCCCGGCCTTCCTGTTGGCCCCGGTGACCCAACAGGGCCAGACGGAAAAGGATGTCTACCTGCCTGCCGGCGCCGACTGGTATAACTACTGGACCAATGAAAAGCTGACCGGCGGCCAGTGGGTCAAGGTGGCGGCGCCGATCAATCAGATTCCGGTGTTCGTCAGGGCCGGCTCGATTGTGCCGGTGGGGTCTGATATCCAGTCCACCGCCACGAAGCAGACCATCACGGCGCTGAAGGTCTATCCCGGCAAGGATGGCGATTTCACGCTTTATGACGACGACGGCGTGAGCTACGACTACGAAAAGGGCAAGGGCACGGTAACCACCACCCTGCACTGGAACGACGCCACGCAGACCCTGACCGCCACGGGCAATGATAAGGCCTTCGCCAGGTCGGCATCATCGCTGGTTCAGGTCATGGGCAAATAATACGGACGGGGGGAAAGCCATGCGCATACTGGGTCATCTTGTTGTTCTTGGTGCCGCGTTTTTGGCGCTTCCTGTTTTTGCCCAGCCCACGCCGCCGGTTTCGGTGACCGGCGGGGAGATATCGGGCACGGATAATGGCGAGGTGCGTACCTTTCTTGGTGTGCCCTTCGCTGCGCCGCCGGTGGGGGATTTGCGCTGGCGGCCGCCGCAAGCGGTCGTGCCGTGGAGCGGGGTGAAGGCAGCGACGGCCTTTTCGCCGGCCTGCGCCCCCAATGCCGACTGGCTGCCCAATCCCAAGAGCGAGGACTGCCTGTATCTGAACGTCTGGGCGCCGGAAAACGCGAAGGATCTGCCGGTTATCGTGTGGATTCATGGCGGCGCGATGGACAGCGGCACGGCGGCGGTGCCGGTGCAGGACGGCGCCAACCTGGCGAAGCGCGGCGCCATCGTGGTCACCATCAACTATCGCCTCGGCATTTTCGGCTTCTTTTCCCATCCGGAACTGAGCGCCGAGTCGCCGGAACACGTCTCCGGCAACCAGGGCATACTTGACCAGATCGCAGCCCTGCGCTGGGTGCAGGACAATATCACGACCTTCGGCGGTGACCCAAACCGGGTGACGATCATGGGCTGTTCCTCGGGCGGAGAGTCCGTGGCGCTGCTGGTTGCCTCTCCACTGGCAAAAGGCCTGTTCCAGCGTGCCGTCGCCGAAAGCGGCAATGACGCCTTGCCGATCAATCCCGATGACAGTCACCGCTTCAACGACAAGGCCACGGCCGAAGCCAATGGCCTGGCCTTTGCCAAGGCCGTCGGCGCGGAACACATGGCCGACCTGCGCAAGCTCGACATCAAGGCTTTGCAGACACAAGCCTGGCTACCACGCGTGTATGTCGACGATTACCTGCTTCACTCGGACCTGACCACAATCTATCGCAATCATGAGCAAAACGACGTGCCGCTGCTGGTGGGATGGACTGCCGAGGAAGGCAAGGATCTGATCGTGTTCTACATGGACCCGGACAGGCTGACCGTTGCCGGGCGCATCGAACAGATGACCCGGCTCCTGGGCCGGCCGCCCTCCGATACCCTGCTGACCGCCTATCCCGGCACAACAGACGCCGAGGCTACTGCCTCGATGCACCGGCTTATGAACGACTGGTGGGGCTGGCGGATGGCGCAATGGGCGGACCTGCAAACGAAATACGGCCATTCCAGATCGTATGTTTATTACTTTGCGCATCGCCCCGCGGAGCCGCCGACGCCTTGCAACTGGGGTTGTGGCGCCGGGCATGGTGTCGAGGTGCAATACCTGTTCGACAATCTGGACGTGGACCCGCGCGCCTGGTCCGCAGAAGACCGGCAACTGGCCGCGCAACTGGCCGATACCGTGGTCCGGTTTGCCGCCACCGGCGATCCGAACGGCGCGGTTCTGCCCATCTGGCCGGCATTTGACGGATCGAATGCTTCCATCCTGCCCATCGGGAACAGGACAGAACTTCAGGCGCGTCCGCTACCGGATTTTTCAGTTTTTTCAAAACCGTAAGCAGGAAAGGAAAGCCATGCGCATACTGGGTCATCTTGTTGTTCTTGGCGCCGCGTTTTTGGCGCTTCCTGTTTTTGCCCAGCCCACGCCGCCGGTTGCGGTGACCGGCGGGGAGATATCGGGCACGGATAATGGCGAGGTGCGTACCTTTCTTGGTGTGCCTTTCGCCGCGCCGCCGGTGGGGGATTTGCGCTGGCGGCCGCCGCAAGCGGTCGTGCCGTGGAGCGGGGTGAAGGCAGCGACGGCGTTCTCCCCCGCCTGCCGCCAGACCGTAACCTGGATCAGCCATCCGCAGAGCGAGGATTGCCTGTATCTCAATATCTGGGCGCCGGAGAAAGCGGAAAAACTGCCGGTCATCGTGTGGATTCACGGCGGCGGTTATTTCGGCGGCACGGGCGCGCAACCGCTTTATGACGGCGCGCGGCTGACCAGACGCGGTGTGATCGTCGTCACCCTCAACTACCGGCTTGGTATTTTCGGCTTCCTGGCGACGCCGGAACTGAGTGCGGACTCGCCGGATCACGCCTCCGGCAATCAGGGCATCGAAGACCAGATCGCCGCGCTAAAATGGGTGAAAGGCAATATCGCGGCCTTCGGCGGCGATCCGGAGCGCGTCACCATCATGGGCGAATCCGCCGGCGCCAATTCGGTGGCCGTGCTGGTCGCCTCGCCGCTGGCCAAGGGCCTGTTCCAGCGCGCCATCGCTGAAAGCGGCAATTACAGCGTGCCTCTGGACGCCGGCGAGACTGCCCGCGCCGACCGCAAGACGGCTGAGGCCGAGGGACAGGCCTTTCTCAAGGCGCAAGGGGCGACGCGTATCGCCGATCTGCGCCGCATGGACGCCGATAAACTGATCCACCAGAGATGGACGCCGCGCGTGATCATCGATGGCCATGTGCTGCGCGAGGACATGACCACGACCTACCGCCACCACCGGCAGAACGATGTGCCGATCCTGGTCGGCTGGAACGCCGATGAAGGCAAGGATCTCGCCCCGGAAATCCTCGGCACCGGCGAATTCACCGCAACGAACCACAAGACGCTGGCTGGCAAGCTGCTGGGCCACACGCCTTCCGAGGCGCTGCTGGCGGCCTATCCCGGTAAAACGGATGCCGAGGCCCATGCTTCGATCAACCGACTGACAAGCGACTGGTGGGGCTGGCGGATGCAGTACTGGGCGGGTTTGCAGGCCAGGAGCGGCGGGCAAAAGCCTTATCTCTATTATTTCGTCCATTCGCCCGCCGAACCGGCCACGCCTTGCGGCTACGGTTGTCAGGCCGGGCACGGCGCGGAAATTCCGTTTGTCTTCGATCAGCTTGATCAGGATCCGCGCGTCTGGAGCGCCGCGGATCGCCAACTGGCCGACCGGCTGGCGGCCTATTGGACCCATTTCGCCAAGACCGGCGATCCCGACAGCGGCGGCCTGCCACGCTGGCAAGCTTTCGACGGTTCGGACGCCTCGATCTTCCGCATCGGCACGGATGAGGAAATCAAACAGCGCGGCGCGGCGCCGGATTTCGGCCTGTTCGCGCAGTAAACTTGCCGAAACCGGCGAAACCGGACAATAAGGGCGGATGACGCTGCTTGACCGCCTTCGCCGCATTCCTTACCTGCCCCTGCTCGCCGGGCTGATGATCCTGCGGCTGATCGCGGCGGGCTGCGCCGGGCTGGCGCCGGACGAAACCTATTACTGGCTGTGGGCGCAACATCCGGCCTTTGGCTATTATGATCACCCGCCGATGGTGGCGGGCTGGATCGCCGCCGCCACCTGGCTATGCGATACGGCCCTGTTCCTGCGTCTGCCGTTTGTGCTGGCTTTCGCGGTTCTGAACTGGCTGATTTACGACACCGGCCAGACGCTGTTCGGCCCGGCTGTCGCCCGCCGGGCGCTGTTGTGGCTCAATGCCTGCCTGCTGTTGAGCATTGGCTCCGTGATCGCCACGCCCGATCCGCCGTCGGTGCTGATGTGGGCCTGCGGGCTGTGGGCGCTGGCGAAACTGCACGTCACGGGCAAAGGGTACTGGTGGCTGGTGTTCGGCCTGTTCGCCGGGCTGGGCGTGGAGGCCAAGTACACCAACTTCTTTCTGGGTTTGGGGGTTCTGGCGTGGTTCGCGCTCGACAGGCCCGCGCGCAGATGGCTGCTGACGCCGTGGCCCTGGCTGGGCGGTCTGATCGCCATGGCCGCGATGGCGCCCAATCTGATCTGGAACGCCCAGCATGGCTGGATCACCTTCGCCAAACAGTTCGGCCGCATCGAAGGCACGCATTTCACCGCGCGATACCTGCTGGAATTCGTGATCTCGCAGCCCGTGCTGCTCAATCCGCTGATCTGTGTTTTCGTGAGCCTGGGCGTGATGGCGTGGTGGCGGAAACGCGACGATTCACGCCTTGCCCTGCTGGTCGCCCTGCCCCTGCCCCTGCTCGCCTATATGCTGGCGCATGTCTTCCATGACCGCATTCAGGGCAACTGGCCGGCGCCGGTCTATCCCGGACTGGTCCTGCTGGCGGCAGTGGCGGCGGAAGGCGATAAATTCGGCTGGGCGCGCAAATGGGCCGCGCCGCTGGGCATCGGTGTAAGTGTTTTCGCCCTCGGCTTTATGGCGCTGGGCAATGTCCTGCCGCAGCAAAGCGGCACGGCGGCGCTTGGCCTGGGCTGGCAAAAACTCGCCCATGACATTCATGCGAAACAGGCAAAGGTCGGCGCAAAATGGATCGCCACCACGGACTACAATACCCAGGGGGAACTCAGTCTGCATATGCCGGGAACGGCGATTGCCGGCATGGCGGAACGGGAGCGCTATGACTGGCCGCAACCGGCGACGACCGGCCGCGCCCTGATCGTGGTCAATGCCAGCCATGCGCCCGATCTGGCCCGATGCTTCAACGACCTGCAAAGCGTCGGCACTGTTTCGCGCCTGAAAAAAACCGGCAGGAAGTCGGATTTCCGGCTTTATACCGGGTTTTTGAGGGCTGATGATTGTGACGTTGGCAAGTAGGATTAGGGAATCCACAGATTGCACAGATTAACACAGATTAAGAAAGGAAGAGGATTAAGGGGAGAAACAGATCCGTCCGCGCTCTGCCTGCAGACAATGACTGAACGATGCCTGACTTACTTTGAGCGCTCCGCGCTCTTTAAGATAAAGCGCCCCGCACTGATTATGCCATCAGGTATGAACGCCCTTAATCCTCTTCCTTTCTTAATCTGTGTTAATCTGTGCAATCTGTGGATTCAAAACCCTTAAACCAACCTCGCCTCAAGCGTGATCGGCACCGATGACAGCGCCTTGGAGACCGGGCAATTGGCCTTGGCGCCCGCCGCGATGGCGTCGAACTGCTCCTGAGAAATACCCGGAATTTTCGCCGTCAGTTTCAGCGTAATGCCGGTGATGGCGAAGCCGCCTTCGGCCGGATCGAGCTTTACCGAGGCTTCGGTATCAATGCTGTCCGCCGTGAAGCCGCCCGCCGCCAAAGCAAAGGCCAGGGCCATGGAGAAGCAGCCGGAATGGGCCGCGGCGATCAGTTCTTCCGGATTGGTGCCGGCCTGGCCGTCGGCGTTTTCAAAACGGAGCCTGAAGCTGTAGGGCTGGCTGTTGAGCACATGGCTCTGCGTCGTCAGCGTGCCTTCGCCCTGCTGGCCATTGCCGGCCCAGTGGGCCTGTGCAGTACGGATCATGCGGAACTCTCCTCTGCGTTGAAATGCACCCTGTTTTACGCCCGCCTGTGCGACAACTCAATGAACGATCCCGTTTTCCTTTGTCGAAACCGCCGGCAGCGCCTATGAAGGCGATGCAATGGGGAGACGGACAATGCCATCGGAAAATACGCCTGTGAAAGGCCGGTCGTTCACGCTGTGCCTGCTGATCGCGGTCTATGCGCTGAACTTCCTCGACCGGCAGATATTAAGCATCCTGAAAGAGCCGATCGCCGCCGAACTGCACCTCAATGACGCCCAGCTCGGCTGGATGGGCGGGCTGGCTTTCGGCCTGTTCTACAGTGTGCTGGCCATACCCGTCGCCTGGCTGGCCGACCGGTATTCGCGGGTGTGGATCATGACCGCCTCTCTGGCCATATGGTCGGGCTTCACGGCGGTGTGCGGACTGGCGGCCTCGTTCCCGCAGATGTTCCTGGCGCGCATGGGCGTGGGGGTCGGCGAAGCCGGCGGCGCGCCCCCGGCGTACAGCCTGATCACCGATCTCTATCCGCCGAAGCAGCGCGCCCGCGCCCTGTCGGTCTATTCGCTGGCCATTCCCATCGGCAGCGCGGCGGGCATCCTGTTCGGCGGACTGATGACGGCGGAAGTCAACTGGCGCTGGGCGTTTCTGGTGATCGGCGGCATCGGCGTTTTGCTGGCGCCCGTTTTCCGCCTGCTGGTGAAAGACCCGCCGCGCGGCCGGTTCGACAAAACGCCGGCCCTGCCGCAATCCCTTGGCACAGTCGTCAAGCTGGCGGCCGGCAAGCCGAGTTTCTGGCTGATGGCCTTTGGCGCGTCCTTCGCCTCACTGGTGGGGTATGGTTTCCTCTACTGGTTCCCGACCTTCCTGGCGCGTTCGCTGCACATGGATATCGTCAGCCGGTCGGAACTGTTCGCGGGGGCTTTCCTGATCAGCGGCATTGTCGGTATTCTGGGCGGCGGCATATTGGGGGACAAAATCGGCCCGGATCGCAAGGGCGCCTATCCGTTGATTCCCGCCATCGCCTTCGTGCTCTCTGCCCCGCTTTACGCCCTGTGCGTCATGGCCAGAACGCCGCATGAAGCCTTTTTCCTGATCCTGATCCCGCAGGCGCTCGGCCTGATGTGGTTCGGCCCGCTGGTGACAGCGATCCAGCATCTGGCGCCGGCCTCTTCGCGCGCCCTGATGGCGGCGCTGTTCCTGCTGATCACCAATCTGATCGGCCTCAGCGCCGGGCCATACTTTTTCGGCAAATTGTCGGACCTGCTCAAACCGGAATACGGCGCGGACTCGATCAAGTGGGCCTTCGTGATCGGATTGGGCTTTTATTTGGTGGCGGCCATTTTGCTGTTTTTCGCGTCAAAGACCGTTCGCAAGGATTGGGTGGATTGAAGCTTACCCTGCGATGGAAGACAGCAAGCGTTTAAAAAAGAGTCCTCCGGCCAGGGGGAAACCGGAGGACTCATGCACAAGATCACATAGCCAGGGGTATGCTATTGCTTGATCCTGGATATCTTGGTGCCTTCGATGGAGACACCGGCCATCAGGCCCTTCTGGTCGAAGATGAAGGCGTAGGCGTCATCCTTCAGGGTCGAGGTGGAGAGATTGCGGGCCACGCCCTCATCGACCACCACGACGGTGGGGCCGACCCCGATTTCAAGGCCGGAACTGTCATGCAGATATTTCACCGCGCTGTCGGTCATCAGGAAGACGGCATAGCCATAGGATTGCGCGCCGGCCTGAAGGCCCCACGAGCCGGAGAAGGAATTATAGTAGTTCTCGACTCCGCCATTGGCTAAAAGCTCGCCTTCGCCATAGGCGCCGCCGAAGACCAGCCCGGCCTTGACGATGCTGGGGAAGATCAGGATCGCCTTGGCCCTGGAGCCGATCAGCTTGGCGGTGGCGTTGCCGGCATAGAGCGAATTGAGCGCTCTTTGCGAATCGTTATTGATATCGGCCTTGGTGGCGGCCTCGGCGGCTTGCGGCACGATGGCGGGGATCATCGCCGTGGTGGTCAGGGCCAGAACCAGGGCAAAACCGGATGTGGTCAGGGTACGGAATTTAAACATGAGCTGTATCCTCAAATGGGGTTATGGCCTCAATTTGAAACCGGCTTGCCATCGTTCTATCCAGTTTTCTCGTAGGGTTGCCATGCGCAGGCGGCTGGCAAAAAGTCAGGATCATGTAAGCTTTCATTAACAGATCGAAGGCTTGACATATGATGTATTATGTTTGATGTGGTTAGCATACCAATGCGGCGCAGAGACCGCCATCCTGATAACTGGGAGTTTAGAAATGCCAGCCGACCGCCACCTTGCCTTCACCGCCATATTGGCCTTCGCCGCCGTTTTACCGGTTCACGCTCAGACCAAATGGACACATCCGCATAGCGAGGTGTACGTTTCACCCGCCGGTGATGACAAGGCGGATGGCTCGGCGGCGCATCCCTTCCGTACTCTTCCTCGTGCGCAAAGAGCTGTCCGCGCCCTGAACGGCGCGGCTGACGTAACGGTGATCCTGGCCGATGGCGCCTATCCCCTGACCGCACCGCTGGTCTTCACCCAGGCCGATGGCGGCCAGAAGGGCTTTACGGTTACGTGGCGGGCCGCACCGCAGGCGCGGCCGGTCCTTTCGGGCGGCATGGCGGTCACAGAGTGGAAAGTTCACGACGCGAAACAGCGCATCTATGTCGCCGATGTGCCGAAGGGGGCGGATAGCCGCCAGCTCTGGGTCAACGACACACTGGCCGAACGCGCCCAGATGGAGATTTCGCGCGACGCCGTGACCTTCACGGAAACCGGCATGGTGCTCAAGGATACCGGCCTGAATCTGGCGGCCTTGCCCGATCAACAGCGCATCGAGGTCGAGAGCCAGGGCTTCTTCACCTCGCGCTTTTCTCCGGTCGGGAAAATCACCGGCAATACCCTCACCATGCAGCAGCCGGCGTGGTCGAACAATATCTGGGGTTATGACAGCATCCCCTATCCGTTCCGTCCCGAATTGTCGCATCTATATCTGCAAAACAGCCTGGCCTTCCTGACGAAGGCCAACCAGTGGTATATCGACCCGGCCGCCGGCAAGCTCTATTACAAGCCCGCCGATGGCGTTGATATGGGCACGGCCAAGGTGGTCCTGCCGCGACTGGAGGTGCTGGTCAGCGCCGCCGGCACGCCCGATGCGCCGATTACCGATCTGAGGATCGAAGGCCTGCAATTCTCATACACCTCATGGATGGGGCCATCGTCGCCGGAAGGCTTCGCCAGCCAGCAGAGCGGTTCCTTCCTGACCGGCAAGGCGGCGGCCTACCCTGCGAACGTACTGGAGGTGTGCAAAACCGGCTGTCCGCAATTCGAGACGGTGCGCGACAAATGGCGCCAGACGCCGGCCGCCGTGCAGTTCGCCGCCGCCCAGCATATCGTGCTCGACGGCAATGTCTTCGCGCATCTCGGCCAGTATGCGCTCGGCATCGGCAATGACGCCAACGCCAACCTGACCGGTCAGGGGCTGGCGACGGCCGATATCGTCGTCTCGCGCAATGTCTTCACCGATCTGGCCGGCGGGGCGATCTCCTCCGGCGGCGTGCTGCCGGACGCGCATCATCCGTCCGATCCGAAGCTGACCAACCGGCAACTGGTGGTCGATAACAACCTGATCCAGAACGTCAGTCAGGACTACAAGGACAATTCCGCCATTCTTTCCACCTATGTGTGGAATACGGTCATCATCCATAACGACATTTCCGGCGCGCCGTATGACGCCATCGATGTCGGTTACGGCTGGGGCTATGTCGATGCCGGCGGCAATCCGAATTACCGCACCCGCCAGCGCGGTTATGACGCCATTGCCCAGGGCGGCGGCGGACAGCCGGTCTACGAGACGCCGACCACGCACAAGGATGTTTTTGTCGGCTTCAACCGTATCTACAAGGTCAAGCAGTTCTTCAGCGACGGCGGAGCGATCTATAATCTCGGCGCCTGCCCGGATTGCGTCTTCGCCGAAAACCACGTCTTCGATATCGGCGACCGCATCGCGCTTTATTTCGACGAAGGCTCGCGCGGCATACTGGCGCGCAATAATGTGGTGGAAGACGCCGGCATCTGGCTGAATATCAATAATGCCCGCTCAGCCCTGCCCCTGCGTACCTCGCCCAACAACACCGCCCGCGGCAACTGGCACAACACCACCAAAACCGGCGGCATCTGGAGCGCCTATCAGGAAGACCTGATCGTGGACGACCACCTGATCACCGATGGCGAATGGCCGGACGCGGCGAAACAGGTCATGGCGAATGCAGGCATCATGCCGGAAGCCGGGCGGGTTGAATTCGGCGATGTTAAACCCCGCGCCAGACCCGCCGGTCTGCCAGAATCCGATGGATCACCGGTCGCTGAAAAAACGAGACAGAAATGATCAGACGCTCGCTTCTGACCGGCGCGGCGGCGCTTTTCGCGCTGCCCGCCTTTGCGGCGCATGGCGTTTTCGATGTCCGTGATTTTGGCGCGCGCGGCGATGGGGTGACGTTCGATACCGCCGCCATCACAGCCGCGATCGCCGCCGCGTCTGAAGCCGGCGGCGGCACGGTGCTCCTGCCGGCCGGCCACTACCTCAGCTTTTCCATCCGCCTGTTTGATAATATTACCCTTTTGCTCGCCGAGGGCTGTGTGCTCGAAGCCGCCGATCCGGCGATCCATAAGGGCGGTTATGATCTTGCCGAGGCCGATTTGCCTGAACAGTTCCAGGATTTCGGCATCACCCAGTTCCATTGCAGCCTGATCTATGCCGATGGCGCCAGCCATGTGTCTGTCATCGGGCGCGGGATGATCTTCGGCAAGGGCCTGGCGCGCGAAGATCCCGGCGCGCGCTGGCATGGCGCCACCGGCTGGATCGCGCCGCGCTCGGCCGATCCGAAGGAAATCACCATGCGGGGCAAGGGCATCCGCGCCATCGGGCTGAAAAACTGCCGCAATGTGCTGGTGCGCGATGTCACCATCCTGCAGGGTGGCCATTTCGCCTGCCATCTGCTCGGCTGCACCAACGCCACGATCGACACTATCACCGTTGATACCAACCGCGACGGCATCGATATCGATTGCTGCCGCGATGTGCGCGTCACCAACTGCCGGGTCAATGCGCCCAAGGATGACGGCATTGTCGTCAAGGCGAGCTATGCGCTGGGCCATAAGGTAGTGTGTGAAAATATCAGCATAACCAATTGCCACACCTCAGGTTTTGAGACGGGTTCGGTGCTCGATGGCAGCTATCGCCTGTCGGATTACCGCTCGGTCGATGATATGGGCGTGCTCGGCCGCATCAAGCTCGGCACCGAGAGCAATGGCGGTTTCCGCAATATCCGGATCAGCGATTGCAGTTGCGAGAATACGCGCGGCATTCTGATTGGCGTGGTCGATGGCGGTGTGCTGGAAGATGTCGTCGTCTCCAACATTATCCTGCGCAATCCGGTCAATCACCCCTTGTTCGTGCGTCAGGCGGCGCGCCTGCGGGCGCCGGAAGGCACGACGGTCGGCGCCTGCCGGCGGGTGCGGTTCGACAACATCCAGGTGTCCGGCGCCGATGGCCGCTATCCCTGCGGCGTCCAGGGCATTCCCGACGCGCCGGTGATGGATGTCAGCTTTTCAAATGTGCATGTCGTCAGTTCCGGCGGCGGCACGGCGGCGGATGCGGCGCGGACGCCAAAGGAAAAGCGCGAGGCCAGCCTGGAGGTCAGTTTCATGGGCATCTTGCCCGCCTATGGTTTTTACGGGCGGAATGCGCGGGACTTAAGCCTGATCGATTGCTCTTTCGATGTCGAAAAGCCTGATGCGCGTCCGGCGATAGTGCTGGATGATGTCAAGGGCGGTCAGGTTACGGGTTTTGCCGCCGGTCAGGTCGTTCAGAAGAATGGCTCGGAAGTTACGCTCTCTTGATCCTCCCCTGCGCAGCGGGGGAGGTGTCGAGCAAGCGCAGCGCGTCGAGACGGAGGGGGGCAGCAGACGGTGGAATTGCCCCCTCCGTCGCCGACTTCGCGGCGACACCTCCCCCGCTGCGCAGGGGAGGAAGATTAAGCTTTCAAACTCGTTGGCCTGCGCTTCTTCCACGAGCCTTCGATATGGTCACGCATGGCTTTCGCCGCCGCATCGCCATCGTGCTTCAGGATCGCCTGATAGACCTCAGTATGGGCGGCATGGGTTTCCCTGATATGCTCGACATTGAGCTTGCCGGAATAATTCAGGTTTTTCAGTGCCTTGCCCTGAATGCTGTTGATAATGGCCTCACTCAGCCGATCCCCGGAAATCCGCATGATGATGTCATGCAGTTTCACATCCTCATGAACATAGGCCGCCGGGGTCTGGATCAGGCTTTCCAGCGTCTCCATCTGCGCCGTCAGTTCGGCGAGATCGTCAGCGGTCGCCTTTTTCGCCGCCTTGGCCGCCATGGAGGCTTCGAGCGTCACACGGATTTCGATCAGATTATCGAGATAGCTCAAGCCATCGTCACGCTGGAAAAGCGCGCCCAGCACCATCGGATCGAGCAGGCTCCAGTGCGACGAATCCTGCACGATCGTGCCGCGCCCCTGCTGCGAAACCACCAGGCCTTTTTCAGTCATGGCGGTCGTCGCCTCGCGGATCACGGTGCGGCTGACCTCGAACATGTCGCACAGCACGTTTTCCGGCGGCAGGGCGGAACCGGCGGGATAGACCTCGGTCACGATGGCGGTCACCAGATCCTCGACCACGGCCACGGCAAGGCGCGGACGGCGGCGGGCGTTACGGGCGGAAAAAGCTACGGTGGTATTCAAGCGCTTATTACCTTGGAGAGTCGATTCTGGGTGAGCGTAACATGGATCGCTGAAATTCGCAGGCATTTCAATCCCATCGTGATCACGCCAGTCAACATATGTCATATATTTTGCATTTATGCGCAAGCCTTATGGCAAACCATTTCAAAGACTTATCATTCAAACTGAAACAGGCGGCAATTGATCGCTTGCCAAGCCCATATGGCAATGCTAATTTTCATCATACATATTATAACTCCACATCACGGGATTTACCGTTCGTGGGGCGCGTTGATGAGAAAGACCCCAGATGAAGATTACCGGTTATCGCAGCCTCAACACGGTTCATGACTGGGGCCGGCCGATCGGCGATGTCAACGGACTGGTGCGTTCCGGCATTACCGACGTACCGGTTCTGCTGCTGGAAACCGATGGCGGCCTGACCGGGGTGGGCCTGGGCGCACATGCCGATATCGCCCGCGTTTTCCCGGCCGTGGAAGGCGAAGATCCGCGTGCGGTTTCAACGCTTTACGACCGGATGCTCGCCCATGTTTTCAAGAGCGGCCATGCCGGCGCCACCTATGGCGCGATCGGGGCGGTCGATATGGCCTTGTGGGATCTGAAGGCCAAAATGGCCGGCGAACCCTTGTGGCGCACGCTCGGCGCACGCGACCGTTTCGTGCCCGGTTATGCGTCGGGCCTGTGCATGGGGCTGGAGGACGAGGCGCTTTACGCGCTTTATGGCGAATGGGCCGATCGGGGCTACACCTCCGCCAAGATCAAGGGCGGACGCGATATCGACCGCGATATCCGCCGGATGCTCGGCGTCCGCGAAGTGCTGAAACGCAATACACCGCATCCGGCCCTCATGTTCGATGTCAACGAATCGTGGTCGCGCAAGCAGGCCGTGCGGCATATCGCCGAAATCGAACAGCATCTCGACCTGACCTGGATCGAGGAACCCGTCCGCCGCTGGGACGCCGAGGGCCACGCCATGATCAGCCGCGCCGGCAAATGCGCCGTGGCGACCGGCGAGAACCTGACGGGTCTGGATCAGTACCTGCCGCTGTTTACCGCCGGGGCTGTTGATGTCGTCCAGGCGGGCATGGTCTGGGGCGTTACCCATTTCAACCGCGTCGCCATGGCCGCCCATGCGCACAACCTGCCGGTCTCGCCGGTCGGTTACAACTGTAATCCGGTGGCCCATGCCGCCGCGGCCGTACCTAACCTGTTGACCGTCGAGGTGCAGGACTGGAAGCTGCCTTACGGCCTGAGCGTGGATCAGGAGATCACCGATGGCGGAATTGTGCTCGGCGATAAGCCCGGTCTCGGTATCGAGGTTGACGAAACGGCTATTCAGAATAAGCGCCAGTCCGGCCAGTGGACTGGCGCCGGCGGCCCGCATGTGCGGCCTGCCCGCGCCGGTTTGCGGCTGGCGCCGGAAGCGTAAGGAAAGGGAATCCACAGATTGCACAAATTAACACAGATTAAGGGGCGCTTCGCGCCTGAGCACCTAAAGTCCGGCAAAAAGCCAACCGTCCAAGGCTTTGAAAAATCTGTGTCATGGCGGTCAAACGATATACGTTTGCCTCGGCATACTGATGCAATCTGTGGATAGCCCTTCTTCAGCTAAAGCCATGCAGAATGGCGTCAAAGAAAGTAAAGCAGGGATGCAAACCACCCCACTCGGCAGCAATGGTCCGGCCATATCCGCCCTCGCTCTCGGTGCGGCGTCGCTGGGCGGCGTCTATTCCGAAGTTTCGCAGGCCAATGCCGATGAGACCGTCCGCACGGCGCTGGAACTGGGCGTCAATTTCATCGACGTGGCGCCCTATTACGGCCTGACCAAGGCGGAAACAGCCCTGGGCCATGCCCTGCAAGGTGTGCCGCGCGATTCATATGTGCTGGCTACAAAGATCGGCCGCTATGGCGATAAGGATTGGGATTTTTCGCGCGAGGCCACCTTGCGCAGTTTGAATGAGAGCTTAGGCCGGTTGAAATGCGATCGTATCGATGTGCTGCAATGCCACGATATCGAAATGGGCGATTATCAACAGTTGATCGATGAGGCCATTCCCACTCTGCATGATCTCAAACGCCAGGGCGTCATCGGCTTTGTCGGCATTACCGGCTATGATCTCGCCCTGCTGGAAAAGGTCGCGGTCGAGCAAAAGGTCGATACGGTCATGGCCTACTGCACCTATACGCTCCAGGATCAGCGCCTGACACCGGTCGCCAGGCGCTTGCAAGGCCATGGCGTCAGTGTCTTCAATGCGTCGCCGCTCGGCATGGGATTATTAACCCGTCGCGGCCCGCCCGACTGGCATCCGGGCCATCCGTCGGTTCATACCGCCGCCGCCGAAGCCGCGAAAATCTGCGCCGAGGCGGGCAGCGACATCTCGAAACTGGCCCTGCAATTCGCCCTGCAAGGCGCGATGAAAAGCGGCATGGCGACCACGGTGATCGGTTCCTCCAGTCCCGACAATATGCGCGATAATGTGGCGGCGCTTTCCGAGCCGATCGATGCGGAATTGCTGGCGCGGATCGAGGCCATTCTGGCGCCGGTCCTGAACAAGGGCTGGGATGTCCTGCCCGGCAACGGCGGCAAGGCCGGGAAATAATCAATGATCGATTCCCATCTTCATTTCTGGGATCCGACGCACCTGACTTATGACTGGCTGCAATATGTGCCGTCGATCAGCGGCCGCATGGGGCCGGAAGCCTTCACCTCGACAGGCGTCAAACCGGAAGGCGCGATCTGCGTTCAGGCCGATTGCGCGCCGGACCAGGCGCTGGCGGAAGTGGACTGGATCAACAGTCTGGGCATTTCCATGTCTTGGCCCATCCTCGGCATTGTCGCCTATGCGCCGCTGGAACTGGGTGACACGCCGCATATCACCGCCCTGAAAGCCAAGCCGAAGGTCGTCGGCATCCGCCGCAATGCGCAGAATGAACCCGATGGCTTCATGACCTCCGCTGGCTATCTGGCCGGAATGATCGCCGCCGCCAGGGCGGGTTTCAGCCTCGATATGTGCATCCGCGCCCGCCAATTGCCCGAATTACGCCAGGCACTGGATATCCTTTTCCAAGCCGCACCCGATGCCCGTGTGATCCTCGATCATCTCGGCAAGCCGGATATCAAGGCGCACGGCGCGGATATATCCGGCGGCGATTGGGCGAATGAAATCAACGCGCTGTCGGCCATGTCTAATGTCTTTTGCAAACTGTCCGGCCTGCCGACCGAAGCCGACTGGGAAACCTGGACGCCCGAACAACTCCTCCCGTATCTCGATCATGCCCTGGCGGCCTTTGGCCCATCGCGCTGCCTGTTCGGCGGCGACTGGCCAGTGGTCGAACTGGCCGGCGGCTATGCGCGCTGGCGGATGGTCGTGGCCTCGGCGGTGTCGCATTTGTCATCAGATGAACAGGAGGCGGTCTGGTCAGGGACCGCTCGCAGCGTCTATCAGGTATAAAAACAGAGGAACATATGGACCAGCAACCGACCTTAACCGAAGCGCCCGCCGTGGCCCTGTCCGGCATTCCGCATGTCGAAGGCGGCCGCCGCTGGCTGCTGCTGTGCTCGCTGTTCGTCTGCTTTTTCATGCTGCTGGCGCTCTATTGCGGCGTACTGGCCGTGCTTCTGCCCAACCAGATCGCCACGCTCGATCCGGCGCACAAGGTCGAAAACCTCGGCCTGATGTTCTTTGTCACCTCGATCTTCTCTACATTGACGACGCCGATCGCCGGCGCTTTTTCCGACCGCACCCGCTCGAAATGGGGCCGCCGAACGCCGTGGATCGTCGCCGGTTCGGTGATCGGCGCCATCGCCCTGGCCAGCGTCGCCTATATGCCCACCTTCTGGACCATCACTGTCGTCTGGGTCATCGCCGCCATTGCGCTCAATTCGATGCAGCCGGCCCTGACCACCGTGGTCGCCGACCGCTTTCCCGAACACGCCCGCGGCACGGCCTCCGGCTTTGTCGGCGCGGGCATGACCGCCGGCGGCACGGTCGGCATGATCGTCGCCGGACGCCTGGCCCATAACATGCCGCTGGCCTATGCCGTCTTCGCCGCCGCCATCGCCCTCTGCTGCATCGCTTTCGTCATCCTCAACCATGACACCTCATCCAAAGGCGAACCGCTGGCCCCGTTTCGCGCCGGTGATTTCGCCAAGGGCTTCTGGATCGACCCCAAGGCCCATCCTGATTTCTGGTGGGCCTTCGCCGGGCGCTTCACCATCTATATGGGCTATCAGGCCATCGTCACCTACCTGCTCTACATCCTTCAGGACTATATCGGCCTCGGCACCGACCGCGCCAATATCGTCATCGGCACAGTCTCGGCCATCACCTTTGTCTGCGTCATGACCTCATCCTTCCTGTCGGGCATACTGTCGGACTGGATCAAACGCCGCAAACCCTTCGTCTTCGCCTCAAGCATCATCATGGGTGCGGCTTTGATCGTGCCGCTGGTTATGCCGAATCTCGAAGGCATGTACGGCTACGCCGCCCTGATCGGCATCGGCTACGGCGCCTTCATGTCGATCGATATGGCGCTGATGACTCAGGTGCTGCCGAAAGATACCGGTGAGGCGGGCAAGGATCTCGGCCTGCTGACCACCGCCGTCAATATTCCGCAGATCATCTCACCGGTCATGGCCGCGCAACTGCTCAAATATTTCAATACCGACTACCGTGTCCTGTTTATCGCCGCGCTGGTTTTCGTCTTCGCCGGATCGTTCTTTGTCCTGCCGATCCGGTCGGTGAAATAAACGCTTCTTTCCCCCCGCCTGCCCTTTTGGCCGCTGTCGTTTTCATAACGAGAGCGGCTTCTTTTTTGCAAAAGCGCATACGCAATTACTCAGACAATAAAATTATGATTAAATCATTTTAGATCATTTAATGATGTGATTTTTTAGTTTCAAATCACAGATGTGATCATTAAGCCACAATTAATTCTGAATTAAGATTTGCTGCCGGCCTGTACGCGGCGATACTCTCCATCAATCAGAACCCCCTTATTTACCTGCCCTGCAAGCACATACCCATGTCCGCACGGCCTCGCTTTCAACACATCTTTTTCAGTCGCCCTGATGATGCAAATACGATAAAACGGAGTGGATCGAACATCAAACCTGAAATTCCCGCCCCTGACGCCATCAGAGGCTTACGGTACAGGCGGATCAATCACCAGGGAACGGGTTTCACAATCGATCAAACACAACCATCTGGATATAAATCCGGAGACACAGGAAACAAAAAAGGCCATGCTTCGCCCTATCATTCAATCACTACACATAAAGCCTGCGCTGCCTTCCAGGCGCACCTGCATATATTCAAATATTTATTGTCAGACATATGATGATAATTTGACACACATATTATCTTAAAATAGTGTCACCTCATCAGCCCCCACATAAGGGGGCGACCAAGGAAGGAAATCATGTCCAGGAAACTCGTCCTATTGGCCGCCACAGCCCTCTCCGCCGCCGCGATGATCACGCCGGCTTTTGCTTACGCACAGGATGCCGCGCCTGTCGCCGCCCCGGCCGCCGATGACTCGCAGATCGTCGTCGTTCGCGGTATCCGCAAATCGATGAAGGCCGCCATCGACATCAAACGAGCCGCCATCAACACCGTCGATTCGATCGCCGCCGAAGACCTCGGCAAGCTGCCTGACCAGAACGTCGCCGAATCCCTGCAGCGTATTCCGGGCGTCACCATCGAGCGTAACCGTGGCGAAGGCCGTTACGTTTCGGTTCGTGGCTTCGGCCCCAAGTTCAACGCCGTCACCGTCAATGGTCGCACGCTCGCCACCGACAACAATGGCCGTGAATTTTCCTTCGATGTCCTGCCCTCCGAACTGATCGCCGGCGCAGACGTTTACAAGTCACCCCAGGCCAATATCAACGGCGCCTCGATCGGCGCCACGGTCGATGTCCGCACCCTGCGCCCGCTCGACCAGTCCAAGCCTTTCAGCGCCGCCGCCTCGATCGGCAGTCAACACGCCGAACTCGCCGACAGCAACAATCCGGAAGCTTCCGGTGTCGTAAGCTGGCGTAACGCCGCCCGCACCTTCGGCGTCGCCCTCTCCGCCTCCTATATCGATCAGGAAGTCCGCGACGATGAATTCACCATCGGCGCCGGTCACGTTTACCGCTCATCGACGGACAGCTATTACGATGCCGGCGGCGTCGCCGGCGCCCGCCTCGGGCCGGATGTCGCCCCCTTCTCGCATATCTCCATGCCGTCGAACCTGTCGCCCTTCTTCTTCGTGCGTAACAAGAAGATGACCGGCCTTAATGGTTCGGTGCAGTGGAAACCCGCTGAAAATCTGACCCTGACTCTCGACACCCTCTACTCGAAAGCGGATATCACCGAGGCCCAGACCGGCCTGGCCTATGATTTCTCCGGCGGCACGCTGGTCGAGCAGATCATCGATGGCGATGAAGCCGTCTATCAACGCTATACCGGCGGCACGGTCGATGAAATCCTGCAATACGACACCCGCGATGTCACCACGAGCATGGTCGGCTTCAACGCCAACTGGAAGGCGACGGATACCCTGACCCTCAGCTTCGACGCCTCGACCTCGAAGGCACAGCGTCGCGGCAAGGAAAACAGCTATTTCACCACGGTTCGCCGCAAGAACATGGACCTGTGGTTCGACCGCCGCAGCGGCAGCCCGATCTATGATTACGGCTTCTCCTCGCCGACCTACGATAACGCCTCGACCAACCCGGAAGGCCTCACCGCGCACTACTATATCTGGGGCGGCGGTTCGGATATCGACGACAAGACCAATGAGTTCAAGATCGAAGGCAAATGGGCGCCGGAAGGTATCGTCACGCTTTATGCCGGTCTCGCCAGCGAGCAGCGCACCAAGACCATCACCTCGAATGCGACTCCCGGCGGCGAACAATGCGCCTATTGCGGCTCCGATCGCGTTTTGCCGGAATCGCTGTTCTCCAACACCAACATGGATTTCTTCTCCAGCCATAGCGGCGATATCGTCCGCGACTGGGTGAGCTATGATCCGCTGGCCCTGCTCCAACAAGTGAAAGCTTTCGCCGATGAAGACGGCAAGGCCTTCGCACCCGGCCGCTTCGATCCCGCCGGCTCGTCGGTCGTCGATGAAAAGGTCACCATCGGCTACCTGATGAGCGACATCCGCACCGAGATCGGCGGTATGCCGCTGTCGATCAATGCCGGCGTCCGCGTCGAGGATACCGACTACACCTCGTCCGGCGCTTCCCAGACCATCCTGTCTGCCGTGCCTAATGGCGCCGGCCAGAATATCATCACGGTCTCCCCCGTCGTGCCGATCAGCTTCGATGGCCACTATACCGACATCCTGCCATCCTTGAACGCCAAGCTGAACCTGACGGACGAACTGATCGCCCGTTTCTCAGCTTCCCGCGTCATGACCCGCCCGACGCTTTCCGACCTGTCGCCGAAACAGTCGATCCAGACCAATCCCGGCAACGAGACGATCAAACGCGGCAATCCCGACCTGCAACCCTTCCGCGCCTCGCAAATCGAAGGCGGCCTGGAATGGTACTTCGACCGCACATCCCTGCTGTCGTTCAATGCCTTCTACAAGAATATCGACTCGTTCGTGACCCTGACCACGACACCGCAACTGGTCGATCAGGTTAAGTTCCAGGTCACCGTGCCGACCAACGGCAATGGCGCCGTGGTGAAGGGCTTCGAGCTGGGCTATCGTCAGGTGTTCAACAACCTGCCCGCGCCGTTTGATGGCCTGGGCGCACAGGTCAGCTACACCTACGCCGAAAGCGACGCCAACTATGTCAATGCCGTGGCCAATGTTTCCTACGGTCTGGAAGGCCTGTCGAAGGACAGCTACAGCCTCGTCGGTTTCTATGAAAAGTACGGCATCCAGGCCCGTCTCGCCTACACCTGGCGCGACAAGTTCCTGCAGGTCGCTTCGGGCCGTAACGGCGAACCGGAATATTTCGACGCCTACGGCCAGCTCGACGCCAGCCTCTCATATGACATCAACGATCACTTCACCGTTTATGTCGATGGCCTGAACCTGACGGATGAGAATGAGTTCATCTATTCCGTCACGCCGGACCGCACCAAGGAATACCGCACCACCGGCAAACGCGTTTCCGCCGGCATCCGCTTCCGCTACTAAGCTTTCTTCCCCCCGACCTGCTGTCTGTTGCGTATGTCCGGACCTGTATTCACCCGTTTTACGGGTCCGGTGACAGAGGCCCCCTGGCCCGCCCTTCTTCGGAAGCGGCGGGCTTTTTTTCGGTACGCATTTAGATAGTATGGCGGAAAACAGGGGAAACAGATGTTCAAAAGTCTTTTATGCGGGCTGATTGCCCTGCTCGCCACGCCCGCTCTGGCGCAGGAGTGGCAAACCCTGCCACCGCCAGCAATCGACGACAGCCCGCTCCTCACCAGCCCGATGCGCGGCTTTTACGGCTGGCATGGCGGCATCATCCCGATGTCCCGGCCTTCCACCGAGGGCTATCAGCGCTTTGCCTGGGCCGATCTCGAACCGCGCGAGGGCGTTTACGACTTCTCGAAAATCGATCAGGTTCTGGCGCAGATGCCGAAGGGCAGCCGCCTCGCCTTCGGCATCCTGATGATGGATACCTGTTGCAGTGGCCATAATGGCGATGATGTTCCGCCATATCTAATGAAGCAGATGCCCAAGGGCTTCCGCATCAAGGCCGATCCCGGCAATTACGGCCATGTCGATACGGTCTATGTGCCCGACTGGAACAGCCCCTATCTGCTGGAGCGCTGGCAGAAACTGTTCGCGGCTTTGGGCAAGCGTTTTGACGGCGATCCGCGCATCGCCTGGATCGATCTGCGCGGTTACGGCAACTGGGGCGAAGGCCATCTGGCCGGGGCCAATGCCTATCACTGGACGCAATTCCCTTACGACGATCCGGCAGTGAATATTCACGGGGCCGAGCGCGGCACTTTGTCCAGCCGTTTCGCGCTGGTGGACGCCATCATCGACGCCTTCCCGCACACGCAACTGATCGCCATGACTGACGATAAAGAGGTGCTGATCCATGCGCTAAAACGCTCTCCCCTGATCGGGATGCGGCGCGATAGCTGGGGCGCCGATATGTTCGGCGAAAGCCTGTTGGGCGCCTTGACCGGCCCCGACCGCGACCTGGTGCTGAACCGCTGGCAAACCGCGCCCTTCATCGTCGAATCGTATGGTTGGGAGAAGGTCTTCGAGGCCGGCCTGGACGGGATCGTCAAACAGGTCGAAGACTATCACATCAGCGCCATCGGCAACGGCAATTTCAATGTCCAGAAATGGAGCGACCTGCCGCCGGAAAAGCAGAATGCCCTGCTGCGTTCAGGTGATCGCGCCGGTTACCGCTATGTGCCGGTGTCGATCCGGTATCGCCAGACAACCACCTGCCCGCTGGAACTGGAATTAGGCTGGCGTAATGACGGGGTGGCGCCCGCTTATGAACCGTGGCGCGTTCGCCTCCGATTGGTTTCCGCCGACACGCGCGAAGGCATGGCCGACCTGCCGAAGATCATGCCAGGCGAGACAATTGCGACTGACACCTGTCTTGGCGACGTTCTGCCGGGCGTCTATAAATTACAGGTGCAGGTCATCGATCCCAGGGGCAGCGGTCGCGCCATGGCGTTGCCGATTAAAACCGACAAGCCGGACCTTTACCCACTCGGAAGCATTACGATTCCCTGATCAATTCTCAGCAAAAAGATTGACAGGCCCCGTCCATTTTCCTAAACCAAAACATAATACATATTATGTAATGGAGTGACCTATGGGACGCCTGAGCGGCAAAACCGCCTTTATCACCGCCGCCGGACAAGGCATGGGCCGTGCCGCCGCCGAAGCCTTTATTGCCGAGGGCGCCACCGTTATCGCCACCGACGTCAAGCTTGAATTCCTGAACGGTCTGGAAGGCGCGATCTGCCGCCAGCTTGACGCCACAGACCCAACCGCCATCCGCGCCCTGGCCGCCGAATTTCCGAATGTCGATGTGCTCTATAATTGCGCCGGTTATGTCCATGCGGGGACGGTCCTGACCACCGACGAAGCCGCCTGGAATTTCAGCTTTTCGATCAATGTCACCGCCATGTTCCATACCATCCAGGCCTTCCTGCCGAAGATGCTGGCGCGCAAGCAAGGCTCGATCATCAACATGGCTTCAGTCGCCGCCTTCAAGGGCGTAGCCAACCGTCTGGCCTATGGCGCCTCCAAGGCCGCTGTCGTGGGCCTGACCAAATCGGTCGCCGCCGATTATGTGGCGGACGGAATCCGCTGCAACGCCATCTGTCCCGGCACCATCGACACGCCGTCGCTCCAGCAGCGGATGCGCGATACCGGCGATTATGAAAAGGGCCGCGCCATGTTCCTGTCGCGTCAGCCGACCGGCCGTCTCGGCACGCCGGAAGAACTGGCCGCCTTCGCCGTTTATCTCGCTTCCGACGAATCCAGCTTTACGACCGGCCAGGCGCACATTATCGATGGCGGCTGGCTCAACTAGCAAGGGGCACAGCCCCTTGACCCGTAACTCGACAGCGTGAACCGCGCCTTCTTGTACCTCCCCAACTTGTTTGGGGAGGGGGACCGCGCCATTCTTCATGGCGTGGTGGTGGGGTTTCTTACTTTCTAAACCGCAAGGACCAAATTCATGAAACTGCTCCGCTTCGGCCCGTCGGGCGCTGAAAAACCCGGTCTTCTCGACGCCGAAGGCCAGATCCGCGATCTGTCCGGCGTAATCGATGATATCGCCGGCGACGTGCTCTCCGACGAAGGCCTGGCGAAGATTGCCGCCATCGATCCGGCCACCCTGCCCCTCGCCCCGGCCGGTTCGCGCTATGGCCCCTGCGTCGGCCGTGTCGGCAAGTTCATCTGCATCGGCCTGAATTACGCCGATCATGCCGCCGAGAGCAATTTGCCCGTGCCGGACGAACCCGTCCTGTTCATGAAGGCCACCTCGGCCATTGTCGGTCCCAACGACGAGGTTTTGAAGCCGCGCGGCTCGACCAAGCTTGACTGGGAAGTCGAACTGGGCCTCGTTATCGGCAAAAAGGCGTCTTATGTGTCCGAAGCCGAGGCGCTCGATTATGTCGCCGGCTTCTGCACCATAAACGATGTCTCCGAGCGCAACTTCCAGACCGAGCGCGGCGGCACCTGGGATAAGGGCAAGGGTTGCGACACCTTCGGCCCCATCGGTCCCTGGCTGGTGACGAAGGATGAGGCCGGCGATGTCAACAATCTGAAAATGTGGCTGGATGTCAACGGCAAGCGCTTCCAGAACGGCTCGACGGCCACCATGGTCTTCAAGCCCGCCTTCCTGGTGCATTACGTCTCGCAGTTCATGTCGCTGCATCCCGGCGATGTCATTTCGACCGGCACCCCGCCGGGCGTCGGCCTCGGCCAGAAGCCGGAGCCGATCTATCTCAATGTCGGCGATGTCATGGAACTGGGCATCGAGGGCCTGGGTACGCAAAAACAGACGGTGGGCGCGGCCTGAAACCGTAACGAATAAACGACACCTCCCCTGCCACGGCAGGGGAATCGCATATGGCTTTTGGAATAACTTTTCTTCCCCCTCTCCCCTCCATGAGGGGAGAGGACGGGCGCGGAGCGAAGCGCTCGCAACCGGGTGAGGGGCTGTGTGACGTTTGTGTTCTATCGACGAACAGCCCCTCACCCGATCGCCTTCACTGCGTTCGGCTCTCGTCGGCACCAGCCGCCCCGGCTCTCCCCATATTCATGGGGAGAGGGGAAAGGCATCTCAACGCCAAAAGCCATATGCGATAGCCATGCCTGCCACGGGGAGGCGTCTCGTCAATGTCCGTGAAGCAGGTCGATTTTTACGGGCTTCCGTTCCCACAGCCAATCGTGCATGGGGAAGACAAAGGTCTGGACCAGCGGCTCCAACAGCCCGATCCCCAGCGCCGCCCGCCAGTTGCCGGTCAGGATAAAGGCCACGGATGAGGCAACACAAACGTGCAGAGAGGCATAGGACAAGGTTTTGAGCGCGAGACGCATGATAAATCTCCTGTAAGCGCCTCAAAATCTATATGGATTATCGAAATAAGTTAAATCGATTGTTTTTGAATTATGTGAAAATAATTTTTATTCCACTCAGGCAAGTCAGGTATACCGTCTTGTCTGCAATCGGGCATGCACGGCCGATCAGTGTTGAAGCGTTAGCAAAGAGAATCCACAGATTGCACAGATTAACACAGATTAAATGCGCATACCGGCTGCCGGCGCTTTGCTTAAAATCTGTGCTCATCTGTGGCTGAAACTATGCCAGCAGATTGCGGTTGATTTCGGCAATGGTTTTCACGCCCGTCAGCGCCATCGCCGTGCGCATTTCTTTCTCGATTAGGCCCAGCAGGTTGGTGACGCCCGCCTCGCCATGCGTCGCCAGGGCATAGATATAGGACCGGCCCAGCAGCACGCCTTTCGCGCCAAGCGCCAGCATACGCACCACATCCAGCCCCGTGCGGATGCCGGAATCCGCCAGAATGGTCAGGTCATCCCCCACCGCATCGGCGATCGCCGGCAAGGCCTTGCAGGTGGATAGCGCGCCATCCAACTGACGGCCACCGTGGTTCGACACCACAAGGCCATCGGCGCCGAACTTCACCGCGTCCTTCGCGTCTTCCGGGTCGAGAATGCCCTTGATGATCATCGGTCCCTTCCACATGTCGCGGATCCATTCCAGATCGGACCAGTTGATCGAAGGGTCGAAATTAGCGCCCAGCCAGCCGATATAATCCTCAAGCCCGGTGGCCTTGCCGAGATATTTCGACACATTGCCCAGATCGTGCGGCGTGCCGCGCAGGCCGACATCATAAGCCCACGACGGCTTCATCATCGCCTGAACGATACGGCGGATCGGGCCGAAATCGCCGCTCATGCCCGAATGCCTGTCGCGGTAGCGCGCCCCCGGCACCGGCATATCGACGGTGAAAACCAGCTTGGTGACGCCCAAGGCCTGCGCCCGTTCGAGCGCGTGCTTCATGAAACCGCGATCCTTCAGCACATAAAGCTGGAACCAGATATCGCAGCCGGACCTCTCAACGATTTCCTCAAGAGGGCATAGAGAAACCGTTGAAATAATGTAAGGAACCTTCGCTTTCTTCGCCGCCTTCGCCACCTGCACCTCGCCGCGCCGGGCATACATGCCGCCCAGCCCCACCGGCGCCAGCGCCACCGGCATGGCCATCTTTTCGCCGAACAGTTCGGTTTCCAGCGACAGGTCGGCGACATTCTTCAGCACCCGCTGGCGCAGGGCCAGGGAAGACAGGTCGCTGACATTATTGCGCAGGGTCATTTCGGCATAGGAGCCGCCGTCGAGATAATCGAACAGGAAGCGCGGCAGCTTGCGCTTGGCGGCTTCACGGTAATCGGTGGCGGCGGAAATGATCATGGCAGTCTCACGCGAGGAAAGGTCAATATATCGGACTTGATTTCATATTCCGAGATGAATCAAGTTGCAAGGTCAGGTCGGCGTAGGCGGGCATGGTTTGCAGAATATGGCGGGTCAGGCGCTCGTAATATTGAATAAAGCGGTCGATCTCCGCATCGTTCATCACCCGCGTACCGGTGCGGCCTTCCGCTTTCAGGCGCTGGCGCAGCGTATTTTCCTGCTCGATGCGCCACTCACGCACAATCCCAAAGTCCGGCGCGGCAAGGAGGAGCAGCCGGTCGATATGGCCGAACAGGGTGGCATATGGCCCTCTCAGCGCCGCGTTGACCGCCCTTCGCCACGCGCCGTCGTCTTCGCGCTCCAGATCATTGACCGGCTCAGTCAGGTCGCTATCGGCCTGGGGATGCGCCCCAACACACCAGCCCTCGAAAATGATCACATCCGGCGCAGTCACTTCCGGCCATTCGTTTTTGGGCGAAGGCCGGTCATCCGCCTTGTCGAAACGCGGCAGACGCGTCGGCTGGCCGGATTTCAAACTGGCGAAGACGCGTTCTCCCAGAGCAACATCATGGGTGCCCGGCACACCACGCACGGCAAACAGGGGTGAAACCGCGACCGGCCGGGCTTCGGGCGCCAGATAGAGATCATCCAGAGACAGCAAGGCCGCTTTCAGTCCCTCCCCTTCCAGCCGCCTGACCAGGCCTTCGCTCAAGGTGGATTTGCCGGAGCCTTGCGCGCCACAGACACCAAGAACAAGGGGCCTGTTCGCTTCTTTCAGCCAACCCCTTACCTTGTCTTGTACAATCTCGATTGCGTTTTCAGGCGACCCGATCACCGACAGCTTCCCCCGCGAAAAACTGATCGATATTTTTCGCCGCGCGCATTCCCATGGCTTCGCGCGTCTCGATGGTGGCGCTGCCGAGATGCGGCAGAAGGACGGCATTATCAAGCGTCAGCAACGCCGGATTGACCACCGGCTCACGCTCATAAACATCCAGCCCCGCCGACCAGATGGTCCGCGCCTTCAATGCCGCCGCCAGGTCGTCCTCATTGACCACAGACCCACGCGCCGTATTGATCAGGATGGCGGTCGGCTTCATCAGCCCCAGCAGGCGCGCATTGACCATATGGTGGGTATCCACCCCGCCCGGCGTATGCAGGGACAGCACATCGGCCTCCGCCGCCAGTTCATCAAGCGAAGCGACATAGCGCGCCTCATGCGCCGCTTCGATATCGGCGGCGGCCTGACGGCGGCTGAAATAGGCGATCTTCATGCCGAACGCCAGACGCGCCTTTTGCGCCGTCGCCTGGGCGATACGGCCGAAACCGACCAGACCCAGCGTCTTGCCTTCCAGCGATTGCCCCATAAGCGCGGTGGCGCCCCAGCCCTTCCAGCCGCCGGCGCGCAACTGGCGCTCGCCTTCGGAAGCGCGGCGCGCGGCCATCAGCATCAGCATCAGGGCGATATCGGCCGTGGCTTCGGTCAGCACGTCCGGCGTATTGGAGACCACGATCCCGACCCTTTTCGCCGCATCGATATCGATATGCTCGTAACCCGCGCCGTAATTGCCGATCATCTTCACCCGTGCCGCGGGCGTGGCCAAAATCTCCGCCGTCAGCTTGTCGGTGACGGTAGGGCAAAGGGCGTCATATTCCGTCATGGCCGCCTTAAGCTGATCCGGAGTCAGCGCCGCCGCCGTATTGACCGTTACGTCGTAATGCGCCTGCATATAGGCTTGCGCCGCTTCGGGCCACGGACGGGTGATCAGAACTTTGGGACGGGTCATAAGGGAATCTTTCAAATTTATTCTCCAAATGCGATGGACCTTCCATCGCATTTTGGCAAGGGCAAACGCCCGCCGCGCACGTTTGCGCGTGAGTCATGCGGCGTCTGAGCTGAATCAACGCCGCTTGAAGACCGGCGCACGTTTTTCCTTGAAGGCGGCGCGGCCTTCCTGGGCGTCTTCCGTGGCAAAACAAATGGTTTGCAGGTCGCGCTCGTATTCCACCGCTTTCTCATAGGGCATGGTGTGAGCGGCGCGCAGGTTGAGCTTGCCGGTTTCGGCGGCGATGGGGGCGCGGCTGGCGATGGTTTCGGCGATGGCGCGGGCGCGCGTCATCAGATCAGCCGGTTCGGTGACCTCGCTGACCAGTCCCCATTGTTCGGCCTTCTGCGCCGTTATCGGATCGCCGGTCAGGATCATCAGCGAGGCATTGGACGCGCCGATCGAATGGACCAGCCCCGCCGCCATGCCGCCGCCGCCGATCCAGCCGAGCTTGATCTCCGGCGCGGCAAACTGGGCGTTCGATGAGGCAATGCGAATATCGCAACTCATCGCCGTTTCCAGGCCACCGCCGAAGGCATAGCCATTGACCGCCGCTATGGTCGGCTTGAGGCACAGGCGGATGGCGTCGCAATAGTCGCCACGATTGCGGAATTCCCACGGCGTGGCGTAGTCGTCGAGCGTGCGGATATCCGAACCGGCGCAGAAAGCGCGCTCTCCGGCGCCGGTGACGATCACGCAGCGGATGGGGTTGCTCTTGTTGCACTCGGCCACCGCAGCTTCAAGAGCATAGGCCATCTCCGGCGTCATCGAGTTCAGCTTGGCCGGACGGTTGATGGTAATGACGGCGACAGGACCGTCCACCTCGAATAGCAATTCATCAGTCATTAACGTTCCGATCCCGGAACCCGCGTCCCGGCATAGAGGGTTTGCAATTGAATCAATAGTTGATCATGCGGACGCCGCCCATAAAGCGTATCGTGGATGGCCTGCGAGGTGGCCGTCTGGAAAGCGATGGCTTGATCATGGCGCGGCCGGACATAGGCGGCCTCCAGCGTTTGATGCGTATTGCGGTAAAAATCGCCCCAACGCGCATTGACCACCGCATCCTGCCAGGCGACGCGCAGGGAGGGCTGACCGTCATGCGCCGGAATGAAACCGGTCTGCGTCTGCGGCGACATCAGCCAGCGCAGATGATCGAGCAATGCCGGCGTGATCTCGCAACGCTTCGAGATGCCAATACCGGTGCCGCCCAGCGTAGAGCCAATACCACCGATACCGCGCGGCGCATTGGCAAAGGTCACATCATTCGCGTAATTGACATAGCCATAGATCAGCGGACACAGCGCCACATCGTCATGATCGACCATATGCTGGAGGATACCGATCGGATTCTTTTCGCGCACACTCAGCGGAGATTTATCGGTCAGGCGCTGCATGATGTCGAGCGCGGTCAGACCCACCGCTTCGCTGATAAAAGTATCCGGGTCTTTCACCGCCGGCCGTTCACCCAAAGCCACGCAAACCGACTGGAAACTCAGCGCCGCATGCGGTCCGGCCAAGGACAGCGCCACAGGACCATCAAAAGCCAGCACCTCATCCCAGGTTTGAGGAAGCTCGACTCCGGGCCTGGCAGCCATGACCTGTGTGGCGGCATCAAGCGGCAGGGCATAGTGCTTTCCGGCGAACCGGTAACTGGCCATCGAAGGCCCGATACAGTCGCGTGCCCAATCGGCGATCTCTTCCGGCGTGAAGATGGCTTCCAGCGGCTGCAGGCAATCCCCCATCACCGCCTCGCCAATATGCGGATGGTCAAGCACCACCAGATCATATTGCCGGCACAATTCAGCAATGGGATGGGTTTCAAAACCTTCCAGCGCGTGTACGGCCCACGACAGGCCAAGCTCCGGCGCGGCCTTTGCGGCGGCATCCAGCGCATTGAAGCCGCGCGGATGATCCCAGGTCAGGCCCGTATATTTGCTCTTAGACATTGGCCTGCTTCACTGCGCCGCTCTTCAGCAGGGAATTGATCTCGGCTTCGGACTTGCCCGCCGCCGCCAGGATTTCGCGTGTGTGCTCACCGACGCGCGGCGCGCCGCGATCAACAGTTGATGGTGTCTTGGAAAACCTGATCGGGAAACCCGGCGTCTTCACGCGGCCTTCGGTCGGGTGATCGTATTCAACGAAGGTGCCGTTGTGCCTGATCTGCGGATCGTTGACGACCTCCTCATAGCCATAGACCGGCCCACACCAGATATCGACTGGACGGAACAGATCGAGCCATTCCTGCGTCGTCCTTTCCTCCAGCTTGATACGCGTCATGGCGTGGATTTCATCGCGGTAGGTCCACGAATCCGTCTGGTCTTCCAGGTCGAGGAAGAAGGGTTCGCCGATCAGTTCGCCAAGCTTTTTCAGGTTGGCCATTGCGATGGTGATATAGCCGTCCTTCGTTTTGAAGACGCCATAGGGCGCACGGATATAGCTGTGCGCGTGCGGTTCGGATGAGCGCGTCTGTGGCTTCTTGCCGACGGTGAAGACCGACAGTTCCTGCATCTGGATGGTGGTGATGGCATCAAGCATATTGACCTCGACCTTCTGCCCCTCGCCCGTCCGTTCGCGGTGGAACAGGGCCGCCAGCGCGCCTTCAAAGGCCGTGTAGGCGGTGATGGCATCGACGAGATACTGCCCGGCGGGCGACGGCGGCGTGTCCTTCGATCCGGCTGACATCATGGCGCCGGACATGGATTGCAGCAGCAGATCCTGGCCGGGGTAGTTCTTGTAAGGCCCGTCCTCGCCATAGCCCGACATCGAGACATAGACGAGCTTCGGATTGATGGCGGAAAGCGTTTCATAATCGACGCCCAGCCGCGCCGCCACACCGGGACGGTAATTCTGCAAAAAGACATCGGCCGTCCTGACCAGATCAAGCAACAGGGCCTTGCCCTCCGGGGACTTGAGATCGACGGCCAGAGAGCGCTTGTTGCGATTCAGCGACAGGAAAGAGACATTGATCTCATTGCCCCAGGCGCCGCCAGCGGGCGCGTGACGCTGCCATTCGCCGGTGGTCGGTTCCACCTTGATGACATCCGCGCCCATATCGCCCATGCGCTGCGCCGCGAACGGCCCCGCCATGGCGATGGAGCAATCCAGAACGCGAATGCCGCTTAAGATACCCATGTGAAATCAAGTCCTTGTAAGTCTGTTTTAATCCATCACCCAACCGCCGTTGACGTTCAGCGTCTGGCCGGTGATGAAGCCTGTGTCTTCGGAGCTAAGGAAGGCGATAGCGTTGGCGATATCGCCGACATGGCCGCGGCGCTTGATCGCCTGCTGGGCCAGAACATGGCGGTTATACCCTTCGGGATCGGGATTGATAGTCTCGGCGTCGGTCGGGAAGGCGCCGGGCGAGATGGCATTGACCGTCACGCCATAGGGACCGAATTCGCGCGCCCAGGCATGGGTCAGGCCGATCAGCGCGCCCTTGGAAGCGACATAAGGATAGATGTTCGGCCAGCCGCCGGAAAGGGTGATCGAGGCGATATTGATGATGCGCCCGAAACCCTTGGCCTTCATGCCCGGCAAGGCTTCCTGCACGGCGACGATACCGGCGTCAACATTGACGCGCTGGACCAACTGGTGATCCTCAACCGTAAAATCCTCGAACGGCCTGGAGGGGTAGATGGCCGCGTTATTGATCACCACATCAAACCCGCCGGTCTCTTCGCGGCGGGCGCGGATATCAGCGCGGAAACCTTCAAGATCGGACATATCGGAACGCGTCACCAGCAGGCGACCGGTGGCAATGCCGGCCGCCGCTTTGGTCAGAGCCGCGATCTTGGAGTCATCATGATCAACGGCCACGACGGTTGCGCCGCGCGCCAGGAAGTTCAGCGTGGTTTGCAGGCCAAGCCCGCCCGCCGCGCCGGTATAGAGAATGGTTCTGTTCCGCATCCTAGCGCCCTCCGATCGGAAGGAAATGGCCCGATGGCGCGGGGTATTCCCCGGCTGGCTGCATCGTCACGGCTTCGATACGGCTGACAGCGCCGGCCACAGCCGCGCTATCGGGCAGGATACGGAAAACACTGTCATAGCGGCGCTCATCGCCATGCTCGAGCCAGATCAGTTCGCCGCGCTCCTTCGCAAAAGGCTTGCCTAACACATGATTGGAAGACGGCTCGATACCCAAAGCGTAGTGGCCGGCTTGCAGGTTCTGCCACTCGTACATGGCCGGGAACTGCTCTTTCAAAACCTCAACTTCAAAGCCGAAACCAATGTTTTCATTGATTAAAGCGACATTGACCCTGCCCACCACATCGGCCTGCATATCATGCTGCCAAACCTGTTCATGGAAGTTCATCTTCGGCGCGGACAGGGTGCGATAGCCGACGCCCTGCCTCCGATAAGTATCGGCATGGGCGGCCCAGACCACATCACGGATCGGCGCCACATAACGCGTCCCTTCCGCCAGCACCGGATGGCCGACATTGATATGGTAGCAATACATGTGCGGCGTCCGGTAGAATCCATGATTGATCACGCGGTCATGCAGATGGATTTCATCGGAACCAACCTTCGCCTCGATGCGCCGGATCAGGTGCAAATCCTCGCCGAATACGGTCGATTGCCGGACCACGCCTTCGGCCCAAAGCGTACATTCATCGCCATCCCAGCTTTCGCCATAACCGGTCAGGCGTGCCGGAATGGTGCCGATCCGGCCGTGCAGGGAAGAGGAAACCGTCTTGCGGGCGCTGTAGTGATACTGATCGGCGGAATCGTCATCCATGAAGAGGATATGATCCAACCCGCAGGTCACCATCAGGCCGGAGAAGGAGCGAAACCAGCCCAAACCGCCCTCGCCTTCATATTCATGCAAACCGGGATGCCTGAAGCCCGAAGGGGAATGCCAGCCAACGGCCCGGCCATTATGTTCGCAATCGGCGATATCCATGGCGCGATCGATCAGAACGGTGAAGCGCAGGCCGGAACCGGTGCGGAATTCCAGCATCCGCACGCCGCGCTCGACACCATCGCCCAGCGTCATCAGACGCACACCGGCGAACTGCGACAACTGGCCGGCATGCGCCGCCAGGTCGCGGCGCGAATAGGTTTGCTTAAAAAGTTCAGGCATGGACCGGTTTCAAACCCCTGTACGCGCTTATTTTCTGATGCGCACCAGTCATATACCGATCAACCATGATGTCAATACATCATCATACATCATATGTGTAATTTCTTTTATTCAATCTATCATATTAAATTTTTCAGTTATTTTTCAAAGCACTAACTTAAATCCTTGTTTAAATTCACAGCTTACCATTAGATGCCCTCTATAAAATCTGCTTGACTCGTCATCTCGCGTCCGATGTATTTTGATGTCTAAGATCGCAGTCTGCGCCGTACATATGGAGGAGCGCACATATGGCCGTCACCCGCGCTACCCTGATCGACATTGCCAAACAGGCGGGCGTCTCCACCGCCACAGTGGACCGCGTGCTCAACAAGCGCCCCGGCGTGCGTGACCGCACCCGCGACATCGTTTTCCAGACCGCCTCCCGCCTCGGCTATATCGCCCTGCCGGGCGAAGCTACGATCAGCCGGGCGCCTGTGACACTCGATTTCATCCTGCCCAACGGCGCCAACACCTTCATTCGCAACCTGGCGAAATCGCTGGAAGAGATCAGCGCCGATCGCGGCGACATCGAATTGCGCCTGCATTTCACCGAAGGCTTCGATCCCTATGCTCTCGCCGATACCCTGTTGAAACTGGCGGGACAGTCAAAAGCGGTCGGCGTCATCGCGCTCGACCATCCGGTGGTGCGCGAGGCCCTGAGGCAATTGCGCAATTCCGGCGCAATTGTCTTCACCATGATCTCGGATATCTCCAACGTGCCGCGTGAAGGCTATGTCGGCATCGACAACCGCGCCGCCGGCCGCCTGAGCGGTTATCTGCTGGGCCGCCTGCTGCCGAGAGCACCCGCCAAACTGGCCCTGTTCGCCGGCTCATTGTCCTATCGCGGCCATGAGGAACGCGAGATGGGTTTCCGTCATATCCTGCGCGAATCCTACCCCAATCTCTCGGTCGTCGAACTGCGCGAGGTGCATGACGACGACGAGGCCGCCTACCGCGAGGCGCGCGCGCTGCTCCAGCAATATCCCGATCTGGCGGGCATCTATAATATCGGCGCCGGCAATCGCGGTATCGCCCGCGCCCTGGAAGAATCGGGCCGCGACCAGACAATCGTCTTCATCGGCCATGAACTGACCGACCATACCCGCAAGTTCCTGCTCGCCGGCGCCATGGATGCGGTGATCGACCAGAACGCCCATGTCGAGGCCCGTGAAACGATCGATCAACTGGCCCGCACGGTACGCGGCGAAACGGTGAAATCCTATCAGCCGATCCGCGTTCAGGCCATTTTCAAGGAAAATATCCCGGAATGACAGGCACAATCCGCACAGTCTTTGCCGTCGATATCCATGCCGAAGGCATCGACGCTTACAAGGCCTGGCATAAGGCGGGTGGGCCACCCGCCGCCGTCACTGCCGCCATCCGCGCCGACGATATCCGGGAACTGGAAATCTACCTGGTCGGTGACCGCATGGTGCTGATCATGGAGCAGGGGCCGGATTTCGACCCGGACGCCAAGGCCAAACGCGACGCCGGCAACCCGGATGTCGCGGCCTGGGATGCCCTGATGCGCACCTTCCAGAAGCCCCTGCCCTTCGGCCCGGAAGGCTCGACCTGGCTGGAAATGGAACGCATCTATTCGCTGACCGAACAGCCCTGACGCCGCATTAAGGTTTTCGCATAAAAACCGTCACTTAACCGCCAATGGTGGGAGAATGGATGGCGGTCAGCACGATTACATCACGCAAGTTTACCTGTTTTCCGCAGCGACGCTTCTCGGCGAAGGCGGATGATATGATGCTGAAGATGGGGATTTAAGCAAGAAACCCCACCACCACGCCCTTCGGGCGCGGTCCCCCTCCCCATGAATGGCAGGGCTATCGCATATGGCTTTTGGAATAACTTTTCTTCCCCCTCTCCCCATGAATATGGGGAGAGGACGGGCGCGGAGCGAAGCGATCGCAACCGGGTGAGAGGCTGTGTGACGTTTGTGTTCTATCGACGAACAGCCCCTCACCCGATCGCCTTCACTGCGTTCGGCTCTCGTCCTCTCCCCTCATTGAGGGGAGAGGGGGAAGGCATCTCAACTCCAAAAGCCATATGCGATAGCCCTGCCGCAAGCAGGGGAGGTATAAGATGAGGTATAAGATAAAGAGCCATTTCCTCTTTATACCTCCCCATCTTTGATGGGGAGGGGGACCGCACGAACCGCGAAGCGGTGAGATGTGGTGGTGGGGTTTCTTATTTTTCGCCCACAGGCCCTTCGTAATTCCACACCACGCGATCGTGCAGATCCTTGCCGGCGAAGGCCTCGACGACATTTTCGCCGTCCTTCAGATCGATCTCCCAGGTGGCGATATGATCGGTCACCTTTTGCGCACCGACAGACGTGCCATTCAACGACAGCCGCACCTCATCCATATTGGAATAGACCTTCACCTTCACATGACGGATGCGCTTATGAACATCACGCGGGCTGGTGATATGGACCATCAGCCTGTCCGACCAGTTGGCCTGATACCAGAAGTAAGCGTCTTTCTTCGTCTGGCGATCCTCGGTCACCAGCCCTTTGTCATTGATGGCCGGGCGGTCGCCTTCATTACGGCGGAACGAGGGGAAATCGAACGCCACCCAGATGAAGTCCGACCATAGGTAAGGCCGCGCTTTCAACTCCCGCCAGTTGCCTTCATGATAGAGCGCCTGATACTGCTCCGGATGCCAGTAGGCTTGCGGCACCACGGCTTTCGGCGCATCTTCCTGATGCAGGATACTGGCCCCGGCGCCATATTCCGAGACGCCGAAAATGCGCTGCGGATATTTGGCATGAAGCGCATCGGCCCACTTGCCCATATCGGCGAAGGTGTCGCCATACCAGCCGAAATAGCGGTTATAGGAAATGACATCGCTGTGGCCCGCAATCGGATCGTCATCGGCCAGACAGCAATGGGAATAGACGGTCGGCCGCGTCGGGTCCATCGTTTTTGCCGTCGTCTGCAAGGCGGCCAGCACCGGATTGGCGTCCGGTTCGGTATGGCGGATCTCATTACCCAGCCCCCATAAGGCCACCGACGGATGGTTATAATTTTGCGCGATCAGTTCGCGCATCTGCTCGACGGCATTATCCTGAAAGGCCTGCCCGGCGCTGATCTCATCGACCAGCGGCACCTCGGTGGTCAGCAATATGCCCATGCGGTCGGCATCGTCATAGACGCGCTGCGGATGCTGCATATGGGCCAGGCGCAGGGCTGTCACGCCCATATCGTCCATGATCCGCATATCCTCGTCTATATCGGCGTCGCTGACGGCCGTGCCCTTGCCCTTGCGGCCCGGCTGCTGCATATTGGCGCCATAGATGCGGTAGGGCTGGCCATTGAGCAGGAAGCCTCTGGCCGGTTCGACCGTCACGGTGCGGATGCCGAGCGGCACGGTCACCCTGTCATTCCCCGCCTCGACGACCACCGAATAGAGATAGGCGTCCTTGCGACCGGCCCACAGATGCGGGCGGCTGACGGTGAGCGCCTGTTCGACCGGCAAGGCTTGTCCGGCAGCCAATGATACGGCTGATCTGGCCGAGGCCACCATCTTGCCATCGGCATCGAGAATACGCGTCTTCACATTGACCTTTGCCGCCTGCGCGCTGTCATTCTTCAGCAGGATGCGCGCGCCGATATCGGCCTTGGCGGTGCTGATCGCCTTCGTCGTCACATAAACACCCGGTCCGCCGTGATCCATCAGATCGACATGAATCCCGCCGGTGGTGATCAGCGACACATTGCGATACAGCCCGCCGAAGATGTTGAAATCGCCGGTCAGCGGCGCGATCTGCGGCGCACGGGCATTATCGACCCGCACGGCAATCAGGTTGTCACCGGCCTTCAAAGCATCGGTGATATCGAAACGAAAGGCCGCATAACCACCTTCATGATGGCCGACGTTTTGTCCATTGACCCAGACATCGGTGACCAGTGCCGCGCCATCGAATTGCAGGACATAGCGCTGGCCGGCAACCGGCGTGATCTCCAGGTGTCGGCGATACCAGCCCGGTCCGCGATAATAGACGCCTTCCATTTCGCCACGGGAGGTATCTCCGCCCTGATTGGCGTCACCGGCATTGAAGGTATGCGGCAGGGTGACCGGCTGCCAGCTATTGGCGTGATAGTCAGCGGTCTTCGCTTCGGGCACATCGGCCTTGATAAACAGCCAGTCACTGTTGAGCGAGGTCTGCTCACGCGCCAGAGCCGGCGTGGCGAAAATGAATGTAAAGGCCAGTAAGAGGCGGATGAGATGTTTCATGGCGGCGTTTCCTGTGTATAGCGGCACCCTATTCTGACACCGGTATCATGACAAGCTAAATTCATATGATGAATTCAGAAAGGCGTCGCTGAATGGAAATCCATCCCCTCGCCGCTGACCGGATGCGGCAGGGACAGACGCGCCGCATGAAGCAACAAGCGCTTGCTCAAAGCCTGGATTTCCGGCGACGCATAGAAGACATCGCCCAGAATCGGATGACCGATCGCCATCATATGGACGCGCAACTGATGCGACCGGCCGGTGACCGGCGCCAGTTCGACCCGCGTTATCCCCTCCTCATGCGCCAGGGCGCGCCAGCGCGTAAGCGACGGCTTGCCGGTGTCATGATCAACTATCTGGCGCGGGCGATTGGGCCAGTCGGTGATCAGCGGCAGATCGACCTCTCCCCCACCAGTCAGTTGTCCTGCCACCACGGCGATATAACGCTTGCCGACCTGCCGTTCGGCGAAGACTTTCGACAGCGTGCGGTGCGCTTCGGCCCCTCGCGCAAAGACCATCAGGCCGGAGGTCGCCATATCCAGCCGGTGCACGGTCAGAGCGTCGGGATAATCGGCTTGCAGGCGGGTGATCAGGCAGTCCTTGTTTTCCGGCAGCCGACCGGGCACGCTCAGAAGGCCCGCGGGTTTTTCCGCCACCAGCATGTGATCGTCGATATAGATGACAGTTTCAGACATGCCCCTGCCCTACAGAACCCGCCGTCTCGAAGCAAGGAATCGAAATGACCTATGTCGCTTTACTTTACAGCATTGTGCTGAATGAAGGCCGTCGGCTGGTGATGAGCGATCTCAGGGCCATCGCCGCCGGATTGGGACTGGCCCATCCGCGCACCCGGCTGGCCACCGGCAATCTGATCTTCGAAACGGAGGACCAGCCGGTTCCGCAACTGGAAAGCCGTCTGGAAAAAGCCTTCGCCGAGGCCATGGGCAAACATGTCGATATCATCATCCGCACCGCGCCGGACTGGCGCAGGCTGACGCGCGGAAATCCGTTCCCCGACCGGGCGGGCGATCAGGTCTGCCTGCGCATCATGCGCGAACCGCTGGCCGATTCAGGCTGGGAACATGTACGGGAAAAGGCCGGCGACGCCGAGGTCCGCCGGGTCAACGGCGATCTTTGGGTGGCTTTTCCCGGTCAGCCCGGCGACTCCCGGCTGCCCGGCCACCTGACGACAAAGACGCTGGGCGTGGGCACAATGCGCAACTGGAATACGGTGCGCCGGATCGATGACGCCCTGTAAGGCTCACAGATGGAGCCAGACCAGCGCGACCAGGGCGGGCAGCGCCTGAATGGCAAGAATCGATTTTTTGACGGTGAAGCCGCCGTACAGCCCGGCCACGATCACGCAGGTCAGGAAAAAAATCTTGATATGGAAACCGTCATGCCCCGCCAGCAATCCCCAGATCAGGCCGGCGGCGAGAAAGCCGTTATAAAGCCCCTGATTGGCCGCCAGCCTGGCGGAAGCATCGGCGAATTCCGGCGTCAGACCGAATACGCGCCGTCCGAATGGCCCGCGCCACAGAAACATCTCCAGGATCAGAAAGCCGATATGCAGCGCGGCGACAATGCCGGTGATAATATTGGCGAAGATGTGCATGACTCGCTCCCTGCTGTTGATAACAGAGTGGGATCGCCCTTGCCAAAACGCAATGAAAAAAGCACTCTCGGCCGCTGACAAGGAGCGTTCGCATGACCGACATCTACGATATCCCCCTGAAGCGGATCGATGGCGCGCCGACCACGCTGGGCGCTTTCAGAGGCAAGGTGCTGCTGGCGGTCAATGTGGCCTCGAAATGCGGGCTTACGCCGCAATATGAAAGCCTGGAAGCGCTTTACCGCGAAAAGTCCGGCGACGGCCTGGAGATTCTCGGCTTTCCGGCCAATAATTTCCTGGGGCAGGAACCGGGCACGGATGCGGAAATCGCCAGTTTCTGCGCGACAGGCTACGATGTCACCTTCCCCCTGTTCAGCAAGATCAGCGTGGTGGGGCCTGACAAGCACCCGCTTTATGACATTTTCACCGAGGCGCAACCCGAAGCGGTCAGCGCGGGGCCGATGCGGGAGCGTCTGGAAAAATTCGGCATTCCGGTCAGTCCGAAAGGCGAGGTCTTGTGGAATTTCGAGAAGTTCCTGATCGGCAAAACCGGCGAAGTGGTCGAACGCTTCGCCCCGGATGTCACCGCCGATGATCCGCGCCTCGTCGCGTCTATCGAACGCGAACTGGCGAAATAATCTTTTACCTGCGACAAATTCGGCACGGTATGCGAATTGTTCGCATTGACATTTGACACGGGCCAATGGTCTGCGTAATAGCGCATGATTGATAATCATTCGCATACGCAAACTGGAGTCCTTCATGTCCGCCCCTCGCCGTTTCGCCGCACTCTTCATGGCCACCTCGGCTGCCGCCCTGCTTTCCGCCGCTGTCGCCCGTGCTGAAGCGCCTGAAGCCCCCGCCGCTGACAGCGAACCCAGGGAAGTCGTCGTTATCGGTAAGCGCGTGATCAAAGGGTCGGCCGGCGCCACCGGTCTTGACCTCTCCCTGCGTGAAACCCCGCAATCGGTGACGATCGTCACGGCGGCCCAGATCAAGGACTTTGCCCTTAGCGACGCCAATCAGCTTCTGGCCACCATTCCCGGCATCAATGTCGAGGCCGATGAAACCGACCGCACCTATTATAATTCGCGCGGCTTCGATATCCTCAACTTCCAGGTCGATGGCGTCGGCCAGCCGCTCGACTGGGGCCTGCAAGTGGGCGCGCTCGATACCGCCCTGTTCGAGCGTATCGACGCCATTCGCGGCGCCACGGGGATGCTGACCGGCACCGGCAATCCGTCCGCCGTCATCAATTACATCCGCAAGCGCCCGACCAAGGCTTTCCAGGCCGATGTCACCGCCGGCTTCGGTTCATGGAACAATGCCCGCCTGACCGCCGATGTTTCCGGTCCGCTGAATGAAGACGGCACGGTGGCCGGGCGTTTCGTCTATGCCCGCACCGTTTCGGATTCCTATCTCGACTATTACGGCACCGACCGCAGCGTCTATTACGGCGTCCTGTCATGGGACATCACCCCGAAGCTGAAGGCCACCGCCGGCTATTCGCAACAGGATAATCTGGCCGATGGCGTGAGCTGGGGCGCATTGCCGCTGAACTTCACCGACGGCACGCCAATCAATTACCCGGTCTCGGCCAACTCAGCCGCGCCGTGGACCTTCTGGAACAGCTACGACCACCAGAGCTTCGGCGAACTGTCCTACGCCTTCGACAATGGCTGGACCATCAAAGGCATCTACACGCGCAAATCCTATAACGAAGACTCCAAGCTGCTCTATCCCTGGGGCAATCCGGATTCCACCACCGGCCTGGACCCCTTCAGCGATGACGGCAATGGCAATACCGGCACCCTGGGCGTCTATGGTTACACCGCCAAATATCCGTCGATCCTGAAGCAGGATATGTTCGATGTGGTCGCCAGCGGCGATATCAGCCTGTTCGGCCGCGAGCACCAGGTTGTGCTCGGCATCAACTCCACCCACGGCGCCACCGACAAATGGGAAGGCGAAGCCACCGATGCGCTCTATTATGCGCCGATCCTGGGCGGCAGCGTCCATGCGCCCGCCGAGCCTGCCTACGGCCCCCTCGTCTTGCAGGAATCCATCAAGACCGACGCCACCCGCGCTTACGGCGCTATCCATCTGAACCTTACCGACAAGCTGAAGGGCATCGTCGGCTTCAACGCCGTCAATCTGAAGGCCACGGGCGCGTCCTACGGCGTCGATCAGGGCCGCTCGGAAGATAAGATCAGCCCCTATGTCGGCGCGGTTTATGACCTCAACGCCAATGTGTCGCTGTACGCCAGCTATTCGGACATCTTCAATCCGCAATCGGACTATGATGTGAACCACGTCCGCCTGGAGGCGGCTCAGGGCAAGAGCTATGAGGCCGGCATCAAGTCCCAGTGGTTCGGCAATCGTCTTTACGCCACAGCTTCGGTTTTTAAATCCGAGCAGTATGGCCTGTCGACATGGGTTGGCTATTATGATGTCACCTCTCCATGGGCGGGGCAGGCCTATTACGCCGGCATCGATACCTTCGTTGAAGGCTATGAACTGGAAGTCGCCGGCAAGATCACCCCGGCCTGGACCGTCAATGGCGGCTGGACCGACCTGACGATCAAGGACAGCGACGATAATGACACGCGCACCTACCTGCCGCGCAAGACGTTCAAGCTCTCCACCACCTATGGCATTCCGCAACTGCGCGACCTGAAGCTGGGCGCCGCCTGGCGCTGGCAGAGCGAGGTCTCGACCTACAGCTACGGCCCCTTCACCCAGGACGCCTATTCCGTGGTCGATCTGATGGCCAGCTTCCGCGTGGCTGACCGCATCCGCGCCAACCTGAACATCAAGAACGCCTTCGACGAGAAGTACTATGGCGGGCTGCAATGGGATCAGGCCTTCTACGCCGCCCCGACCAGCTACATGCTGACGCTCGACTACACGTTCTGATGGGCGGGATCGCGGTACAGTTCGCCGGCAGCCTTTTTTCCCTGTTGGGGCTGCTGGCCATTTTCCTGACCTGGCGGCGCAAGGGCGTCCGCGCAGGCGCGTGGCGCTATGGCCTGCCCGCCGGTTGGGCGCTGCTCGTCCTTGGCCTCACTGTCTGGATGATCAGCACCAACCCCGATCAGGGCCTGGCCCTGGGATCGGTCGCGGTCATGATGCTGGCCTGCGCCTTCCTCGCCTGGCAGGGCCTGAAACTGACCGGGAAGCCCGCCAGGATTCAGGCCGAACGCGAAAGCGCCACCGATACGCTGGCGCTCGGCAAGGGCTACTGGGGGCGCTTTACCGTCCGTTTGCTCGGCAGCCTGATCATTGTGCCGGTTTTCGGCCTGCTGATCGGCCTGTTGTGGCGCGCCTATGCCCCTGGTAACGCCGCCGATGTGCTGATCGCCGCCGCCTTCATCGTCACCTTCGCCCTGACCGGGGCGCTGACATGGATGCTGGCCAGCCGCCGCCCCTACCGCACCTGCGCGGCGCTCACCCTGGCCAGCCTGGTCGCGGCCGGCGTGATTTACCTGCCGCTTATGGGAGCCTGACCGTGACCAAATCCCGTACCCTCTGGCCGAAGATGTCCGCCGCCTTCGTGGCGCAGAACCTGACCGGCCACAAGATTCTCGGCCTCGCCGCGGCGGCTGTCCTTTATCTCATCTGCCTGTCGGGCACGGCCACCGTCTTCTATACGAATATCGAGCGCTGGGAGACGGCGAACCTTCCCGAAACCGCCGCCCTCAATGCGCAGGCCGTGGCGAAAGCCATGACCGATGTCCGCGCGCACATACCGAAGGACAACAAGGAAACCAGCATTTACGCCGCCACGCCGACGCCCGACTATCCGCGTCTGGTGGCCGGAATCGGCGAAGAGGTCCGCGTTTACGATTCAGAGGGGAACTACGGCGGCAACGGCAGCCATCCGGCCACCCACGGCCTGACCGAACTGCACTACCAGTTCCACCTGCCCTCGACCATCGGCCTGATCTTCGTCGGCATTACCGGCATCGCCATGATGGCCCTGATCCTTGGCGGCCTGCTGGCCCATCCGCGCATTCTGAAGGACGCCTTCCTGTGGCGGCTCAACGGCACGCCGCGCGTCAACCGCGCCGACCTGCACAATCGCATCGGCGTCTGGGCCTCGCCCTTTCATATCGTCATTGCGCTCACCGGCGCGCTGATCGGCCTGTCGCAGGTCTTCCTGCTCGTCACGGCCCTCACCTTTCACAAGGGCGACACCCTTGCCGCCTTCAATCCCCTGTATCCCGATGTCACGGCCAAGACCCATGATGGCCAGGTAACGCCGGAGGCGATCGTCAAGGCCCTGACCACCTTGAAGGCCGGACATCCGGACGCCAATCCCAACTATGTCATGATCAACAATCTCGGCACCGATCATGAAACCTTCAGCGTCAACGCCGAAATCCCCGACCGGCTGGTCTATGGCGATCAGTGGGAATTCGACGCCAAAGGCAATCTGGCCGGTCAGCAGCATATGTCGGATGGCGCCGCCGGCCAGCAGGTCTATGCCAGTATCTATCGGCTGCACTTCGGCAATTTCGGCGGCGTCTGGGTGCAATGGGCCTATGTCCTGCTCGGCGCCGGGCTTTGCCTGATCTGCACCACCGGCATGGACATCTGGCTTCTGAAATCCGCCCAGAAAGGCCGCCCCTATCCGCGCCTGCACAAGGTCTGGACCGCCTTCGTCTGGGGCGCGCCCGCAGCCCTCGCCATCGCCACACTGACGACACTTACCGCCGCCATTCCGTTCGTGCCCGTTTTCTGGGGCCTGACCATCGCGCTTTCGCTGGCCGGATTGCGGGTCTCCTCCCAATCGTCCCTGTCGAGGATCGGCCGCTACGTGTTTACCGCTTCGCTGCTCGCCCTGGTGACCGGGCATGTCATCCGCTTTGGCGCGGCGTCCTTTTCGCAGAGCGCCCTGGGGCTGAACATCACCCTGCTGGTTCTGGCCGCCCTCACCGCCGGACTGACCTGGCGGCAATCGAGGAAAACACGGCCAAGCTTATGACTTCATTACAGTTTACCAGCCAATCCGGCATTTAGACCCGATACCGCCTGCCCTATTCCTGATGTAACATTCAATCATGGGAGGTTATTATGGGTAAAGGTATTCTGTTGTGGCTGCTGGGGGTGCCGATCCCCGTTATCATCATCCTCGCCCTTCTGTTTCATTGATCGGGAGGCGCACAATGGCACTTCCCGATCCCATCACGGCGACAGATGGCCCCAATCTCGAATCGTCGAAATCCGGCATTCACTGGGCCTCGATCCTCGGCGGCGCCGCGGCGGCGGCTTCGATTTCCGCCATCCTTCTGCCGCTTGGCTCCGCGCTCGGCCTTGCCTCGACCTCGGCCTATAATCCCGGCGAAAGCCTGGTCACTTTCACCGCCGGCATGGCGGTCTGGCTGGTGATCATGCAATGGGCGTCTTCCGGCGTTGGCGGTTATATCGCCGGCCGGCTGCGCGTCAAATGGGCCGATACCCACAGCGATGAGGTTTTCTTCCGCGATACGGCGCATGGCTTCCTGGCCTGGGCCGTGGCCACCCTGTTCACCTTCGCCTTCGCCGCCTGCGTGGCCATGGGCGCGGTGAATGCCGGTGTGCAAGCCGGCGCGACCGTGGCGTCTGGCGCCGCCGCCGGCGCCGCGGGCAATGCCGATAACCTTGGCTATTATGCCGACAGCCTTTACCGCACGACGACACCGGCAACGGCCGTTTCGGCCGCCGATGTCAGCGCCGAAACCACGCGCATCCTGGCCAACGGCGCAAAAACCGGCGTCATTCCTCCAGTCGATCGCGCCTATCTCGCCGCGCAGATCGCCGCCCGCACCGGCGTGTCCCAGCCTGAAGCCGAAGCGCGCGTCAATAACACGCTGGCCCAGATCGATGCCGCAAAAGCGAAGGCCACCAAAGCCGCTGAAGACGCCCGCAAGGCCATGGCCGCCTTCCATACGGCCCTGTGCATTTCCCTGCTGGTCGGCGCCTTCATTGCCTGCGTCACGGCGGCGCTGGGCGGCAGGCTGCGCGACAACGACTAAAACCACAACCTGCTTAAACAAGGCCGGGACCGGATGGCGACATCTGGCCCGGCTTTTTTGTTGCCCAAAGTTCAACTATGGAATAGGTATGATGTATTATATATAAACAGGAAGCGCCCCGATGCCGAAACTCAACCGACGCCATTTCCTTGCCGCCACCGGATTGGCGGCGGCTTCCACCCAAGCGTCGAACGTCCGGGCCGCGACCGTTCCTTTCGGCGTTACTGACCTCCGCGCCGAACAAACCACCGAACTGCTGGGCACGCAGGTCCGTGAGCCGCGTTTGTCGTGGCGGCTGACCGGTTCGGAGCGCGGCCTGATGCAGACCAGCTACCGCATCCGCGCCGCTTCGACACCGGATACCGCAAAGGCCGACCTGTGGGATTCCGGCGTTATCAGCGCCGGCGACTGTTTCGATATTCCTTATAAAGGCGCGGCGCTAAAATCGATGCAGCGCGTCTGGTGGTCGGTCGAGATCACCGACAACAGGGGCCGCCGCGCCACCGCCTCCGCCTGGTTTGAAACCGGCCTGCTCGATCCGGCTGACTGGCGGGCCAAGTGGATCATCGCCGAGGACGAACTGGCCGCCGGTGACCGCGCCGCCGCCCTGCAATGGATCTGGTCGCCCAAGGCCCTGGATGACCGGCTGCACGCCTTCCGGCTCGATTTCGACGCGCCCGACAATCTCACGTCCGCCGAGGTACTGATCGCCGGAAAGGACTGGATACGCGGCGTCTGGGCGAATGGTGAGGCCCTGCCCCCGCCCGATCAGCCAGTCCCCAACTGGGGCACGTTGGCGCCGGTGCCCGCCAAACTGAAACCCGGCCGCAACAGCGTCTGCGTACTGGTGCAGGCCGAGACGACCGGCTTCTTCCCGGTCGATGGCGGCGCCTTCGCGGCCCTGATCCGGCTGCATCTCGCTGAGGGCGGCATCAAGCGCTTCGTCAGCGGTCCGGACTGGAAGGTGCAGCCCCTGCCGCCGGAAAACTGGTGGGCCGCCGCTTTTGACGCCAGCGAATGGGACGCCGCGCAAAAATCCGGCTCCGATGCCCAGAACGATCCGCGCCCGGCCGAACCCGCCCTGCACCTGCGCACAGCCTTCACGCCAAGGGGCACGGTGGTCAATGCCCGCCTCTACGCCACGGCGCTCGGCGCCTATGAGGCCCGTTTGAACGGCGAGCGTGTTTCGCCCGCGCGTCTGTCACCCGAAATCAGCGTGGCGCGCGACCATATCTTTTACCAGACCTTTGATGTCACCCGGTTGATAAAGTCCGGCGAAAACGCTTTCGGCGTTACAGTCGGTGACGGCTGGTATGCCGGCGCCTTCGGCTGGCGGCTGGAACGCTACGGGTTCGGCCCCGCCCCGCGCCGCCTGCTGGCGCAGCTACGGCTCGACTATGCCGACGGCACCTCGGAATGGATTGTGACCGATGATGACTGGCGTATCGGTCCGTCGCCTATCGTCACCTCGGAAATCTACAATGGCGAGGTCTATGACGCCCGCCTCGAAACGCCCGACTGGGACAAGCCGGGCTTCAGCGCCGCATGGCCCGCTGTCAGGATTGGGGAAGCCCCGAAGGCCCGCATTCTTGCCCAGACCAGTCCGTTGCTGATGCCGGTGGCCAAACGTCGGGCGGCAAAGATCACTCAGCCGAAGCCCGGCATCTACGTTTTCGATTTCGGCCAGAACTTCGCCGGATGGGCACGCTTGTCTGCCAAGGGCAAGGCCGGACAGACCATCACGCTGAAATTCGCCGAATACCTGAAGGCCGATGGCGAGGTCGATCAGGCCAATCTGCGCATGGCCAGATGCCAGGACCACTACACCCTGCGCGGCGATACGGACGGTGAAACCTACGAACCGAGCTTCACCTATCACGGTTTCCGTTATGTCCAGGTCGAGAATTATCCCGGCGCGCCGAAAGCCGCCGATATCGAGGGCATTGTCGTCTCCTCGGCCTGCAAGGTGACCGGCGGCATGACATTCGACTCCGCTTTGATCCAGCAATTCTGGAACAACGCCATGTGGAGCCAGCGTTCCAACTTCTTCGCCGTGCCGACCGATTGCCCCCAGCGCGACGAACGCATGGGCTGGATGGGCGATATCCAGGTCTTCCTCGATGCCGCCGCCTTCAATATGGAGGTCGATCCTTTCATCCGCCGCTTCCTGACCGAGGTCCGCGCCGCGCAGACACCGGAAGGCGCCTATCCGATCGTGACGCCGCAGCCCCTGTCCTTCCCCGATATCGTGACGGCGGGCTGGTCGGAAGCGGGGATCATCCTGCCATGGACCCTGTGGAAGCGCTATGGCGATACCGCCGTGATCCATGAAAACTGGGACGCCATGACGGCCTGGATGGATTATTTGCTCAAACACAATCCGGACTATATCTGGCGCCGCGAACGCGGGCTTGATCTCGGTGACTGGCTGTCGGTCGATGCCGTCAAGCCGGATGACGAAACCACGCCACGTATCCTCTGCGCCACCGCCTATTGGGCCTATTGCGCCGACCTGATGACCGACATGGCCAAGGCCACCGGCCGAAGCGATCTGGCGGCGAAATACAGTGATCTGCGCGCCAAGATCGGCACGGCCTACGCGAAAGAATTCATTGACGCCAACGGCAAGGCCGGCAATGGCAGCCAGACCTCTCAGGTTCTGTCCCTGCATTTCAACCTGGTGCCCGCCGATCGAATCGCCGGCGCATCGAAGGTGCTGGCCGATGAAATCCGCGGCCGCGGCATGAAGCTTTCCACCGGCTTTCTCGGCACACCCTACCTGCTCGATGCCCTGGCCGATACCAGCCAACTGGAGGTCGTCTCAGGCCTGTTGCTGCAAACCGAAAAGCCGTCATGGGGCTACATGCCGCTGCACGGCGCCACCACCATGTGGGAACGCTGGGACGGCGATACCGGCGATCTGGCCATGAACAGCTACAACCACTACGCCTATGGCGCGGTGTGCGGCTTCATGTACCGCCGCCTGGCCGGGCTGGCCCCCGCCTCAGCCGGTTTCCGCACCCTGCGCGCCGAACCGATTTATCTCCCGAAGGCCGGCATGGTCAGCGCCACCTATGACTCGTGCCTGGGCCGGATGGCCGGCCGCTGCGAAGGCGACGCCTCCGGCCTGAAACGCTACGACCTGACCGTACCGCCCAACGCCACCGCCGAAGTCATCCTGCCCGAAGGCGAATGGCGCGAAGGCGGCAAGCCGCTCGAAGGCCACCCCGATATCCGCAACATGCGCCACGAAAACGGCAAGGTATGTTTTGAGATTGGTTCGGGCAGTTATCGCTTCAGCAATGACTGATTTTGAATAATTTTGCTCAAATTTGATTTTTAACGACTGCTTTTTGCTTATACCCCGTTAGATGTATAACAATAGAGGGAGTCGTTCATGTCGTATATCAAGCCCATCCGCCGCAAAGCCTTTCCGCTTATGGTGTCCACCGCTCTGCTCGCCCTGACGGCAGGCCTGTCTGCAACCACGGCTTCAGCGGAAATCCCCGCCCGTCATATGGAGAAACTTGATCGCGGTACAGTCGCCATCAAGGCCGAGGGCGGCGTTCTGGTAAGCTGGCGGATGCTGGCCGATGATCCGGATGGCACGGCGTTCAACCTGTACCGCGACGGCCAAAAGCTGAACACGCAGCCTATCCAGAAGATCAGCAATTTCCTCGACAAGACGGGCACCGCCAATTCGGCCTACACCGTCTCGACCGTGCTGAATGGCAAGGAAACCAGGGATACCCTCGCCCCCGCCAAGGTCTGGGCCAATGGCTATCTGTCCATCCCGCTCGACAAGCCGGCGGATGGTGTAACGCCGGATGGAAAGCCCTACAGCTATACTGCCAACGACGCCAGCCTCGGCGATCTCGACGGTGATGGCCGGTACGAGATCATCCTGAAATGGGATCCGACCAACAGCCACGACAACAGTCAGGGCGGCTATACCGGCCCGGTTTATATCGACGCCTACACGCTCGACGGCAGGAAACTGTGGCGCATCAATATGGGACCGAATATCCGCGCCGGCGCCCACTACACCCAGTTTCAGGTGGCCGATTATGACGGCGACGGCAAGGCCGAAATGATCGTCAAGACCGCCGACGGCACCGTGGACGGCCAGGGCAAGATCATCGGCGATCCGAAAGCCAACTGGGTCAGCGACGGCGGCGAAACCGAGGTGCGCGACCGCACCGGCTCGGTCCAGACCGCCGACGGCAAGCTGATGGCCCAGCTTCAGGGCCGTATCCTCAAGGGACCGGAATATTTAAGCGTTTTCAACGGCCAGACCGGCGCCGTCATGGACACCGTGCCCTACTGGCCGCCGCGCGCGCCCGAAGGGATGCCGGACACGCCGGAGACGATGAAGGCCATCTGGGGCGACGCCTACGGCAACCGTTCGGAGCGCTATATCGCCGGCACCGCCTGGCTCGACGGCGTACATCCCTCCGCCGTCATGATCCGCGGCTATTACGGCCGCACCACCGAAGCCGCCTACGATTTCCGCGACGGCAAGCTCTCCCTGCGCTGGACCTTCGATTCCACGGCGGCGGGCGTGCCGGAAGGCTATAGCGGCCAGGGCAACCATCAGGTCAGCATCGCCGATGTCGATGGCGACGGCCGCGACGAGATCATCAACGGTTCGATGGCGCTTGATGACGACGGCACGCCCCTGTGGACCGCCAAGCTGTTTCACGGTGACGCCATGCACGTCGGCGATCTCGATCCCTCGCGCCCCGGACTGGAGAAATTCGGCGTCCATGAAGAAATGCGCAATAACGGCAATATCGGCTCCGCCCTGCTCGACGCCCGCACCGGCGAAATCCTGTGGGAGAAACACGCCGAAAAGGATACCGGACGCGGCCTCTCCGCCGATATCGATCCGCGCTATCTGGGCGATGAGGTCTGGGGCAGCAATTCGCCGCAACTGTTCAATATCAAGGGTGAAGCCATCGCCGACCACGCGCCGCGCCAGACCAATTTCGCCGTCTGGTGGGATGGCGACCGCTTGCGCGAACTGCTGGATGGCGTCACGATCTCCAAATGGGACTGGACGACCTCAACGACGAAGCCCCTTCTGGTGGCCGAGGGCATGATGTCGAACAACGGCACCAAATCGAATCCCACCCTGTCGGCGGATATCCTGGGCGACTGGCGCGAAGAGGTCGTCTGGCGCAGCGCCGACAGCACCGAACTGCGCCTCTACTCGACGCCGATCCCCACCACCTGCGGCTTCGTCACCCTGATGCAGGATCCGCAGTACCGCGCTTCGATCGCCTGGCAGAACACGGCCTATAACCAGCCGCCTCACACCGGCTTCTATCTCGGCGAAGGCATGACGGCGCCCAAACGGCCGGATATCACGCTCATATCCCCGCAGAAATAGCGGTCAACGCACCTCAGCCGCCGCGCCACCCGCCACGGTCGCGGCCCTGCCATCTGTGGCTGTCGCTCCCGTCATCGGACGGGCGCGCGGCGGGGCCGAAGGTGTAGCGCAGGCCGATCATGAAGGTGGCGCCGAAATCGTAGCGCTCGTTGATCGCCTGGACATTGCTGGTGTCGGTTATGGTGCGCGATGTGTCGCTGCTCAGAACATCGCGGCCATTGATATCGAGCACCAGTTTCCGCGGAATGAGGTCACGCTGATAGGACAGGTTGAGCACCGTGGCGCCCGTGCGATAGCCCTGGGTCGTCAGTTGCCGGCCGCGATAGCGCACATACATGCCGAAAGTATTGCGGCTGTCGGGCATATAGCGCGCGTAAAGATTGGCGCGTGAATTGCCGCTTTCGCGGTGGACCGGCTGGCGGGTGATGTAATCGGTGGAATCCGAGACGGCATAGCCCAGCACACCGTTGACGCCGTAGCGCAGCTTGCGCTCGATATTGCCATTGACCGAAAATTGCAGGCCGGTGTCCTTGCGCGATCCCAGATTGGCGCTGGTGGTCAGCAAAACATCCGGCTGATTGGGCAGGAAGCTCGACACCTGCGCGAAATTATCCCGCGTCGTCTTGTAATACAGCGTGGCGGAATAGTTCAGCGCCTGGGTGGTGTGGTCATATTCGACCTCGTAGCTCTCGACCTGTTCGGGATCGAGATAGGGATTGCCCGAACTGACATTCTGCGCGTCGCGGTAGCTCAGGAAGGGATTGAGCAGATTGGCGCCGGGCCGCACGATCTTGTGGCTGTAGCTGGCCTTCAGGCTGTCGCGTTCGGTCAGGTTGTACATGGCGAACAGGCTGGGACTCCAGGTGGCGTAATCGACCGTGGCCTGGATATCCGAGGTCACCTGATTGAGCACCTCATGCAGGTTTTCCACGCGCATCCCGCCCTGGAGGCTCAACTTGCCCCAGGCCTTCTGGTAGGTGGCATAGGCCGCCGAAATGGTCTGATCGACATTGAACCGGTTGGTGTAAACGGGATTGGGCTGTTCGGGCGCCCCTTCGGCATGGTTGAGCGAGCGGTAATTATAAGCTTCGCTTCGGGTTCTCTGGATATCCCAACCGGCCTGGATCTGAGTGTCGGCCCGCATGGGACGGGTCCAGTCGCCGCTGAACTCGTCGATGCTGTTGCGGGTCGTGTTGCGCACCGCGTAAAGCGACAGGTCGCGTTGCGGCAGATGATAAAGCTGGCGATAGTCACGATCAGTATTCCGGTCGGACTGGCTGTGGCCCAATTCCATCTTGAAGGTTTCGCCCTCCCTGGCGCCGCGATGATCCCAGGTCAGCTTGGCGCCCGAATTTTCATTATGACCGCCGTTGGAGCCAACCTGCGCATTATCGGCCGTAACATTGCCGCCGGCGTCCAGGTCATTGTATTCCGTAGCCGTATAACCGGACTGGGTGCGCCGCGAATAGCTCAGTTCGCCGGTCAGGGTGTCGTTATCCGTCAGATCGTAATCGCCGGTCAGATTGGCGGATATGTTGCTGTTGTGCGCGTTGCTGAGATTATTCTGGGTGCTCCGGCGGGTATTGCCGGTCTGGGGATCGATGCGCGTGCGGTCGCTGTAAGAGCCGGATTTGCGGCTGTCGTTGCGGATATTCACGCTGCCGTTGAGGGTCAGCTTGCCGATATTCACGCCCGAACGGAAGCCGATCCGGCCGCGCCCTTCATTGCCAAGGCTGAGATTGACCGAGGTCTTCGGCCGGATATGCCGGCCCTTCTTCAGCACGATATTGATGATGCCCCCGCCGGTATCGGCGCCGAAGGCCGCCGATGGGTTGCTCATCACCTCGATCGAATCGATATCGTCGGCCGACATGTTCTGAAGCTGCGGGCCGCGATTATCGCCCTGCATCTGGGCGTTGGGTTTGCCGTTGACATAGACCTGGACGTTGGAATTGCCGCGCAGGGAAACGGTGCCGTCGGAATCGACCGTTACGGCGGGAATATTGTTCATGACATCGCTGGCCGTGCCGGTGGCGGCGTCGGGATCCTGCGTCACGTCATAGACATCGCGGTCAACCTTGTGCTGAATCGCCGGTTTTTGTCCCGTTACGGTCACGACGGTCGGCGCCCCCTCCTCCCCGCCGGTCGGGGCGGGCTGACCGGCCTGATCGGGCTTCGCCGTCTTTGCCGGTGTTTTACCGGCGGGGGCCGTTTTGGCGTCCTGCTGCGGCGTCGCCGTGGTTTGCGCCTGCGCCGCCGGCCCCAGCATCACCGCGGCGGCCAGCACCAGCGGACTGACGGGACGCAGGCGGCGGGACGGCGTGGACAGGCGGCGCATTTATCATTCCTTGATTGAAATCTATCGATGGGTTGTTTCTTTCACGCCGGCGGCGGCCTTTTCCGTTCCCCACATTCCCCGTTTTATAACCACAATACGGATTTTGTTGCAAAAAAGTCGCGTAAGTTTTGGCCGGAGCGTAAAGAATCACCCGAATTTGCTCAACCTCAATCACATTTACGCATTATGAAGCACATTCGCCTTGCCGATGACCGGAGGCGTGGTTAAGATTCACCGCAACAAAAAAGCCACACAAGGGGTTGGACCTATGCGTAAATTCTGGCTGACCGGCGCCGCCGTTCTTTTCTGGGCGGGCACGGCGAACGCCGCCAGCGAAAACTTCGACGCCGGCTGGCTGTTCCATAAGGGCGACACCGGCGCGGCGTCGCAAATCGCGGTCGATGACGGCGGCTGGACCCAGGTCGATCTGCCCAATGACTGGGCGATCAGCGGCCCCTTCGACCAGGCCGCGCCATCCACCGGTTCCGGCGGCTGGCTGCCGACCGGCGTGGTGTGGTATCGCAAGCATTTCACCCGTCCGGCGGGCCAGCGCGTGGCCATCCGCTTTGACGGCGTGATGGAACGGTCCGGCGTGTGGATCAACGGCCACCATCTCGGTTTCCGGCCATCTGGCTATATCACCTTCGAGTACGACCTGACGCCTTACCTGCATGACGGCGATAATGTGATCGCCGTGCGCGCCGATACCTCGTCCCAGCCGGCGTCGCGCTGGTATGCCGGCGGCGGCATCTACCGCCATGTCCACCTGATCACGCGCAACGCCATCCATATCGCCACGGATGGCGTCTATATCACCACGCCAACAGTCAGCACCGATCAGGCCGGGGTGGCGCTTCAGGTACGGACCGAGAATCAATCCGGCTCGGCGCGCGAAGTCTATGCGGAAGCCACCCTGACCGGCCCGGACGGCAAGGTCGCCGCCACGCTCAAAAGCGCGCCGCTCACCATCGCCGCCGGTCAGTCCGGCGATCTCAGGGTGTCGGGCATGGCCGCGCGTCCCCATTTGTGGAGCCTCGACGATCCGGCCCTGTATAAGGCCCATATTCGCATCGTTTCCGGCAATGATACGCTGGATGAAGCCGATCAAACCTTTGGCGTCCGCGAGGCGCGTTTCGAGGCGGCCACCGGCTTCTGGCTCAATGGCGACAACATCAAACTGAAGGGCACGGCCATCCACGCCGATGGCGGGGCGTTCGGCATGGCGGTGCCGCTTTCCGTCTACGAACGCCGCCTGACCATCCTGAAAAGCCTCGGCGTCAACGCCATCCGCACGGCGCACCATCCCTTCAGCCCGGAATTCCTCGACCTGTGCGACCGCATGGGTTTTATCGTCATGGACGAGGCCTTCGATATGTGGACCGTGGCCAAGAATCCGCAGGATTATCACCAGTTCTTCAGCGACTGGTCGTCTGAAGACGCCCGTGATTTCGTCCGCCGCGACCGCAACCATCCCTCGGTCGTTATCTGGTCGATCGGCAACGAGATCCACGACACGTCCGATGCCGTCAGCGCCAAGGCGACTCTGGCGCGGCTGCGTGATGTCTTCCACGCCGAAGATCCGTCGCGGCCGGTGACGCAGGCCCTTTTCCGTCCGAATGTCAGCCACGATTATGACAATGGCCTGGCCGACATGCTCGATGTGGTCGGGCAGAATTACCGCGAAAACGAACTGGCCAAGGCGCACGCCGATAATCCGGCGCGCAGGATCATCGGCACCGAAAACACCAAGGGGCGCGGCCCGTGGCTGGCGGTGCGCGACAATCCCGCCTATAGCGGCATGTTCCTGTGGACCGGCATCGATTATCTCGGTGAGGCCGACCGCGCCGGCTGGCCCTATATCTCCAACCCTTCCGGCCTGATCGACCGCGACGGCGTGGTCAAGCCGCTGGGCTGGGAACGCGCCTCATGGTGGTCGGAGCCGCCGGTGATCCGCATCGCCCGCCGCGTGGCCGAAACAAAGGATACGGCCGGGGCGGTCGGCAGTGAAGTCAACCAGAGCGCCAGCCGCGCCCTGCCCGGCGCCTTCGCCGACTGGACGCCGGCCAATAGCGCGGCGCACAGCGAAACGGTCGAGGTCTATTCCAATGCGCCTGAGGCCGAACTGTTCCTCAATGGCAAGTCCCTGGGCCGCAAGCCGATCAATGCCGACGCCTCGGCGCGGGTCTGGCGGGTGGATTATGCGCCGGGCACGCTCAGGGCCGTGGCCTATGACGCCAAGGGCAAGACAATCGCCGAAAACGTCCTGCAAACCGCCGGCGCGCCGGCAGCGGTGCGGCTGGTGGCGGAAAACAAGACCCTGGCGCCCGGTTTCGACCATATCGGCTTCATCCGCGCCGAGGTGGTTGACGCCAAAGGCGTGGTCGTGCCTTCCGCCGCCGTGCCGCTTTCGGTCACGGTGAGCGGCGCCGGCGATCTGGCGGCCTTCGATAACGGCGACCCGACCGACCATACGGCCTTCGCCTCGCCTGAACGCAAAAGCTGGAACGGTCAGGCCCTGATCATGGTCCGCGCCAAAGGGACAAAGGGGGCCATTACAGTCACCGCCGGCGCGCCGGAGTTGAAATCCGGCGCAACCGCACTCACCGTTCGGCAAAAATGATCATTATTTATCAATATCGATCATTTTCAGCTTGATTATTGTCGTACTTTTTTGTAACAAAAAGTCTCCCGCTGTCTTCGTTCCTCTTTCCCTGAATGGAACATTGGCCGTTTTGCCTTCTTCCCGCAAAACGGCCTCTTTTTTTGCCTCAGGGAAACCCGCCCTACGCCAATCTGGCGGCCATCCATTGCAGGGCCAGATCGGGCCAGGCGGCATGACTGCCTGACGTATCACGCAACGCGAAGCCGTGCGGCGCCTGGCCGAAGATATGCGCGTCGAGATCGAGCTTGGAATCACGCGCCGTCAGGATGAAGTTCAGCGCGTGTTCGACCGGCACGGCCTGATCATGCAGGGCGTAGGCGAGAAACACCGGACAGGCGGGCATGCCATGCGGCTCGGCCCGGATGCCGATGGGCCACGCGTCGTAAAAGGCCTGTTTTTCCGCCGGAGGGTAGTCGGGCTTGCCTTTCGGCGCCTTGTAATCGCGGTGATTGGCGTTGATCGGGGCATAGGCGATGATGACGCCCTTAGCCGTCACGCCCGGCTGGCAGGCAAGCGCCCCCGCCAGATGCCCGCCGGAAGACAGGCCCATCAGGAACAGGGGAGCGGCAACGATATGTTCCAGCGCCGCCATACCGTCGGTGAGCGCGATATCCGCCGGCCATACGCCGCCCCGGCCATCGGCAGCGCCCGGCAGACGATGAACCAGCACATAGGCGCTGTAACTGTTGGCGTTGAGCCACGCCGCCACCTCGACGCCCTCGCGGTCCGTCATGAGCTGGAGGTAGCCGCCGCCGGCGCAGATCAGCACCTGTCCCTTTGGCTTTTCCACCTCATAGGCCCACAGTTCGGCGCGCGTCACCGCCGGCAGTTTCCGGTCAGGCCACGCGCCCTCGAGGACATTATCCTCACCTTCCGAAAGCAAAATAACGCGGGGCGTCGGCGCGGCGGTCATTGCAGGGCCAGCACCACCACCGACTTCGCCGGCAGGGTCACGGTCAGCTTGCCGCCGGCGATTTTCGCGCCCTTGAAATCGACCGGCTTGACCGTCGCCGGCTGGCCAATGGCGTTCATGGCGTCCATCTTATCGGCCGTCATCACCTGCCCGGACACTTTGGACACCTTGAGGCCGCCGAGGTCGATGGTCAGGCTGACCGCATCCTTGGGGTCCATGCCGGCAAGGCCGATATAGACTTTGCCGTCCTTGCCACGCGCCGCCGACGCATTGAAGGCCGGCAGGGTCTTGTCGCCCTGGGTGAAGGTGGGCGCTGTCACGTCAAGCGGCAGTTCGGTGGCGTCCTGGAAGGGCACGTACATCTGGTAGGCGTAATAGGTCGGGGTCAGGGCGATCTGGTCGCCTTGCGTCAGGATCATGGCCTGGAGGACGTTGATCGTCTGGGCGATGGCCGTCAGCTTCACCCGGTCGGCGTGATGATGGAAGATGTTGAAATTGACCGCCGCCAGCACGCCGTCGCGCAGGGTATTGAGCTGGTAGAGGTGGCCCGGATTGGTGCCGGGTTCGACATCGTACCAGGTGCCCCATTCATCGACATACAGGCCGACGCGCTTCAGCGGATCGTAGGTATCCATCACCGCCGAATGATCGGCGATCAGCTTGTCCATCTTCAGCGTACCCGCGAAGGTGTCGGCCCAGGCCTGAGCGTCGAAGCCGGTCGATGGCCCCTTCTTGTCCCACTTGCCGGTCGGCAGGGTGTAGTAGTGCAGCGACAGGGCGTCGATCTGTTTCGCGGCGTTCTTCATCACCACGTCGGTCCAGTGGGTATCGCCGGCATTGGCGCCGGAGGCCACGCGCACCGTCGGATTATCGGCGCTACGGTGATAGAAGCCGGAATAGCGGCGCAGTTCGTTGGAATAGAATTCCGGGGTCATCTCGCCACCGCAACCCCAGGCCTCATTGCCGAAGCCGATGATGGGCGTCTTCCATGGCGTATCCTGGCCGTTCCTGCGGCGCTCCTTCGCCAAGGTGTCGTCACCCGAGGAGGTCATGTATTCGATCCACTCGCGCATCTCGGTGGGATTCGATGAGCCTACATTGATCGAGATATAGGGATCGGCCCCCACCTGACCGACGAAATCCATGAATTCGTGAGTGCCGAAGGCATTGGTTTCATCGGAACCGGCCCACCAGTTGTTCTTGCGCACCGGACGCTGATCACGCGGGCCGATGCCGTCGCGCCAGTGGTATTCGTCGGCGAAGCAACCGCCCGGCCAGCGAATGACCGGCACATGGATGGCCTTGAGCGCCGTCACCACATCGGTGCGGATACCGCGCACATTGGGAATTTTCGAATCCTCGCCGACCCAGACGCCATCATAGATGCCGCGGCCGAGATGCTCGGAGAACTGGCCGTAGATATAGCGGCTGATCTGCGGTCCCGGCTGGTCGGCGTGCAGGCTGCCGGTGGCGGTCAGGGTTTCAGCATGCGCGGATGCCAGCAGGAGCGCGGCGCCGGCGGCGAAGGCGGTGAGGAGTCTTTTCATGGGCAGTCCCTGTTGAATTGTCTGATTATTACTCTCAGGGATTAGCGTATTTCGCGCCGTATGTCTCGACGGAATCGCCAATAAGCTGGAGATTTTCGATTGCCGCCAATCCCCATTGCGCCGCGCCGTTGGTCGAAATCCGCGCATCTTCATCCACCGGATAAAGCACGGCCGTGCCATCGATCCGCTCGGTTTTCGGTTGCAGGCCGGTGCGGAAGCGGCGGTTGTCGCCTTCGAGGAATTCCTGCCAGGCGCGCATCGCCAGCTTCGGGTCTTTCAGTTCGCGCGCCGCATAGGCGGTGATCCGCGAGTGAGCGTCACGCAAGCTGCGGTCTTTCGGCACCACGCCGAGGAACGCTTTGATCTCCTCCGGCGGGGCGTTGTAATATTTGCAGTAATCCAGCCAGACTTTTTTGTAGGCTGGCACCTCCACCAGGGTCAGCAGTTCCTCGGTGATTTCGATCACGCCGAACACCGCATTGAGGTGCGATACGTCCACCTTGTCGCCCGGTCCGACGAACCTGCCCGTCTTGAGATCATAGGGCGCGCCGCCGCAGAACCAGCCGTATTTCAGTTTGGCGATCGAGTTCATGCCGGTGAGGATGCGGTCGCGCCAGCGCGTGTCGCCGGTGCGCTCCCACTCGGTCAGCCAGGCGGCGATGAACGATCCCCACGAGGTGCCGAAGCTGCAATCGACCGTGCCCGCCACACGCTGGCGGATGCCAATGCCGCTGCCGCCCGCCGTGGCCACCTTGCGTTCGATATAGACGGTTTTCAGCGTTTCGTCGGACGTGACGAGATCGCGCATCAGGTCGCCGGTGCGTTCATCGGCGGTCAGGTAATAGTAGAAGCGCTTGAAGGCGGCGTTGGAGACGCGCGGCTGCTTGGAGGAATCGGCCCAATGCTGGACACCGTGACGGGTGCCAAAGCCCTTGAACTGTCCCATGTGGAAGACATCAACCTCGCTGGTATGGCGCGTCATCGCCTCGGCCATGCGGAAGACATCGGCGCGACCAGAGCGCAGATAACTATACCAGAACATCATGTCGGTCTGGAGTTCGGAATTGTCCCAGGCAAAGCCGCCGATATCATAACGCCAGACGTGCCGGTCGGCGTCATAGGTGTGCATGACATCGCCATAGTTCCAGAAGCCGTACCATTTCCGTTCGTCGATTTGTTTCAGGTAATAGTCGAGCTGATAGGTCAGGCGATTTTCGATCAGGGCGCGCGTCGGCGTCGAGGAATCCGGCAGACTCCATGATCCGAACAGGCCGTCGATCATATGCAGGCGTTCGGGCGTAACGGTCAGGCGCGGCGGGGTGGTGGCGACCTTCGCCATGTCGGCGAAACGCTGGCGCTCCGGCGTGGCGTTAAGCGCCCACAGGGTCAGTTCGCTGGTGCGGGCAATGCCGTAAGGTCTGTTCCAGCCGGGTTCAAAATCCTCATAGGTGAGCAAAAGGCCGTCATTCTGCTTTGCGTAGGTGTCCATGCCCCAGCCCGGGCGCCACGGACGGATATCCATGGCGGGCGCGTCGGGCGACCACAGCCAGGCGGTCAGTTCGGCCATGTCGGTCGCTGCGCCACGGATGTCGAGACGGGTCGGCGCGCGCTGCCAGAAGTCCTTCAGGCCCAGCGCCACGCCGCCCTGCGGGCTGCCGGCGTACATCAGGCCCGACGCGCGATGATCGGCGGCGGATTCGATAAAGGCATGGCCCGGTTCGGTGCGCTTGCGGATGGTGTAGCCGTCCGGCGTCGTCTGCGCGCAGGTGAAATCGTTCCAGTAAGGCGAATTGGGCAGGTTATCACCGACAACCGGCGCGATGTCCGCCGCATCGACGTGTTTGCCATTGATTTGCGCCTCGCGGGCGATCTTGCCGGGATCGCGGCGCAGGCCCGTCAGCGGGCGCACCGCCTCGCCCCAGACGCCGTTTTCCTGTCCCGAAAAACGGATGTGGCGGTTATAGAGTTCGTCGGTCATCGGCGCCTGCGCCCGGACGGCCAGGCCACGGATGAAGTCCTTCGTTTCGTCGCCGTCGAAGATAAAGCTGTGGACGATGCGCACCGCATCCGATCCGGCGTAGAAATAGAGACGCACCGTGAAAGGCAGCCATTGCCGCGTACCGTCGGTATGATGGCCGTCGAGTTTGATTACCGTGCGCACCGGGCCGGATTGTTCGAGTATGGCGGTTGTCACCTGACCGTCGAAAACCGTTTGCCTGATATCCGGCTGCTCGTCCAGCGAGGCCGCGTTCTGCGTCAGGGCCGAAAGGGTCACCGCGCCCATGGCGGGTTTGCCGGCGCGCGTGGCGGAAGCGATCAGCGCCTTGCCGGCTTTAGGCACGGTCCAGGTCAGGTCGCCGCTGGAAATGATGAAGGCCGCCGCCGTCTGGCTGACGGAAAGCGGCAAAGTCGGCGCGACCGGTGTGCCCGGCGCCAGCGGATATGAGTTTTGCGCGGCGGTTTGCGGGCCTATGGCGTGAGCCGACCATTTCAGCGAACCGTCCGGCCAGTAAGCGATGGGCCAGGACTGCACCGGCAGGTCACCCAGGGTAAAGCCGGCCTTGGCGCTGACCGTCCCGCGCGGCCACGGCACGCCAAAGGTCACGCCTTCGCTCCAGGCGGGGGCCATGCGATCGAGCCAGACGGCTTCGGTCGCCGGCGCGGTCGCTTTGGCGGCGGCTTTCGACGCATTGAGCGCCAGCGCGGCCAGCGCGACACCGCCTGACATGACATGACGGCGCGTCAGACCAGGGTGCGTGGAATCGGACATGATGGATTTCCTCGTTCGGAATGCGGCCTCCCCGGAAAAGGCCGTCTGTTTTACACGGATATTATGGAGAAAAAAACGCCGGCCCCTTTCGGAACCGGCGTCATTTTAGGCACGATACAAAGGCTTACTGATAGCGAAGGGTAAAGCCGGCCGTCACGCGATAGCCAGGGAAGCTGACTTCGGTGATCGAAGGCGTACCGTTTTCATAGGCGTTGTAAGACCCCTGATCGGTCTGCTTCGATTGTTGCAGGATGTTGGTCGCCTGCACGAACAGCTCGATGTTTTCGGTGGCCTTGTAGTTGACCTTGAAGTCCAGGTATTCGGTCTTGGCGGTATAGACCGGGAAGCCCGGATTATAGGGCAGACGCACGCCCGGATAGCCGTCGCCCGGATAGTTGGCCGAGGTGCTCACCGTACAGGACGAGATACAGTTGAAGCTTTCCGAACGCGCCTGATAGGCCAGGCGCGCGGTCAGGCGGCCATCGTCATACCACAGCGACAGGTTGCCGTAGTAGCTCGGCTCGTTGGCCGGCGCCATGACATCGCCGCTGATCGGATCGCGCACGCCGCCGACCGAGGTCGAGGTCTGGATGGTCGCATAGTTGCCGTCCAGGCCAAAATACTGGAAGCGCCAGGGCAGGAAGCTGAAGGCCGTCTTGAAGGCGAATTCCTCGCCGCGACGGATATAGGGACCGCCATTGATATAGGTGGTGTAGCTGTAAAGCCCCTGGCTCTTGTCCTCGCCCGTCACCGGATCGACGGCCCCCGTCCCTTCAAGCAGCTTCACGCCGTTATAGGTCTGGGTGGTGATGCTGCCCGACTTGATGTCGTTCTTGAACACGGCGTAGGAGAACTGGGTATCCCGGTTCGGATAATATTCAAGGCTCCAGTTCTTGTTGTTCGAGATGTAAGGCTTCAGGGCCGGGTTGCCGAAGGTCTTGGAACACTTGTCGTCCGTGCCGGCGCCGTCATAGCGCTCATCGAAGGTGCAGGTGCCGGCGGGCAGCAGGTAATTGATGCCCGGACGGGAGATCACCCGGCCCGCATAATAACGCGCCACCACCTTATTGTCCCAGAACCACAGATTGTAGTTGTAGCTCGGCATCCAGTCGGTCGTGCTGCTGCTGACGGCCACATTGGCCTGGGCCGTATAGGTGGTTGTATTGCCGTTGGTCGTGCTGGGGCCGCAATCGGCCAGGCTCTTGCAGCGGACGGAGGCCAGGGTGATATAACCGCTGCCGAGCACATCGGTCTGGACCACGCGCGTGCCCAGGTTGCCGTTGAACACAATGCCCCACGGCAGGTTTTGCTCGAACTCCGCCATCCAGTAGCCCGCCGCCGTCTTTTCCGACGAATGGCGCTTCAGCATGTCATAGACATTGCCGTCGCTGGCCACGCAGCGCTTGATGCAGTCGAAATTATAATGGGCCAGCGGATCGCCGCCCGCACTGTATTGCGGCGTCTGGGACGCTTCCTCCAGCAAATTGTAAAGCTTGGCGACATCGATCTGCTTCCAGCCCTCGATCAGGTTGCCGCGGTTCGGATAACCGTTGAAGAACTGGTTGGTCGGGTCCATGAAGACCTGGCCCAGGATGTTTTCCATGTCGGCGGGCTTGAGCGTGAACACGCCCTGGAAGGCCGTGCCCGCGTCGGTATTGGCGAGATAGCCGTAGTTACAGGGCAGAGCGCCGGCAGGCGCCGCGCCGCCCGTCGGGCCGTACATGGTTTCGTCGCAGGCGCGGAAGGTCGAACGCAGGGTCTGGCGCGGGATGATGATGGCCGGTTCATAGCCGTTCTGCACATAGCCGCCGTTTCCATCGGAAATGAAGGGCGTGGTATTGTTATGGGTATTTTCCGCCTGAACCGTGCGGCCGCTGCCATCCCAGCCGTTATTGACGACCTTACGCAGGTTGAAGCCCACCTGGATATCCTGGATGAACGGTATTCTGTCCTCGAAGTCGTAGGTCATGTCGAAACGCGCCGTGTCTTCGGAGGATTCACTCAGCCTGGGCGACATCTGGAAGCCATAGGAATAGCTGGTCCAGGGCTGCTGCTCCGGCGTATAGCTGCCGGTCTGGCCCGCCACGCAGGGATCGGTGGCCTTGATCGTACAGGCCGAGCGGGTCGTCGTGACCGGGCGGGTGATGGAATAGAGCGTCGGATCGCCATTATCGAGGCTCGACGGGAAGGCCACGCTCCACAGGCCGGAATCGCTGACCGAGAGGTCGGCGGCGCCATAGGTATAGGCCAGGCCCGGATTGATGCGATAATCGAAGCGCGAATAGCTCGATTCCGCATGGCCGGCGATGAAGTTCGCCTTGATCGGCCCGTGACGGAAATCGAAACCGGTGGTGAAGTAGGACGAACGCACATCATTGACGTTCATGATTTCGTCGGTGCTGATCGCGCCATCGGTGATCGTGGCCGACAACAGGTGGTGATTGGCGTCGAACACCGCCGAACCGGGCACGATATTGACCGCCACGCCCTGAACGCCGTTAGCTGTCGCCGCCGCTCTCTGAGCCGCGATGGCCGCGGAGGTGCCGTCACCTAAACTGACACCATCATAGATGGAATAAGGCGAACCCGGGATGGCGGTGCGCACACCATTCACATCCTGATAAGCAAAGCCATTATAGGCCGGATAGCTGCCATTGGCAGGGACGGAAATCTGTCCGCTCGAATTCATATTGATGCCGCCGACATTGTAGGTCAACTGCATGTCATGCACCTTGCGGCGGTTCCAGACGCCGCGGACGAAGACGTTCAGGTCGTCATTGACCTTATAATCGGCGCGCAGGTCGATCGACTGACGCACCTCGGTATTCTGGCGCACGAAGTAACGGATCAGCGACGGCACATAATCGCCCCATTGGTTGAGGCAGGTCATCAGTTCGTTGGTGCGCTGCGCCGTGGCCGCCGAATTGCCCGTCAGCAGCGGGAAGGCCGCGTAGCAATCGGCCTTGGTCTGCGCCGCCGCCGATTTGGTCAGCAGGGAGGTCGGGGTTTCGGTGCTGTTGGCGAAGGGCGTATCGATGGTGGCGCCGGACAGGGTGTCCGGATTGAAGGTAAAGGTCTTGTCCGCCGAACCGTCCAGATCGACCGCCGCATTGCCGATGACATTACCCGAACCGGCTTTCAGCCAGTTGCGCATCATGCCGGTGGCGCCGTTGGAGTTCTGGATCGCATTGTTGTCGTTCTGGGTGTTGCTCTGCGAGATGTTCGCCATCAGGCCCAGGCGGTCATTCAGGAACTTGCGCGTTGCGATCAGATTGTAGCTCGGCGTGAATTTCCGGCTGAGGGAGTTTTCCGATTCGTCGAAGCGGAACGAAAGGTAGGGCTTCTTGAAATCCAGCGCCGTGCGCGAATTGACCAGAACGGCGCCGCCAATGCCGCCTTCGGTCATGGCCGCGGTCGATCCTTTCACGACATCGACGCTCTTGATCAGATCGGCCGGCAGGTCGCGGAAATCCTTGTTGCGGCCGCTGCCGCCGAATTGCAGGCCGCCGGTGGTCGAGGTGTCGAGCATGCCGAGGCCATCGACCTCGACATTGACCTGATCGGAAGGCGAGCCGCGCAGGGAGATGGTTTCACCTTCGCCGTAATCACTGCGCGACAGGGCCACGCCGGCGATGCGCGAAATGGCCTCGCCCACGTTTTTGTCGGGGAACTTGCCGACATCCTCGGCCACAATCGAATCCGTGGCCGTTTTGGCGTTCTTCTTACGGCTGATCGAATTCTGCTGCGCGGCGCGCGTGCCGACGACGACGATCGTCGTGGCTTCCTCGGCCGGTTGCGCCGCCGCGGCCTGGGGCAGCGGCTGGGGCGTGGCCTGGGTGGTCGCCTCGGCCGCCGTTTGGGCCGAAGCGATGCCGGCGCCGGCAAACAGGGCAATCAGCGCAAGCGCCGTGCCGTTGCGCAAGTTGCGGGCCTGATGGGATGTCTTTATCACCTTTTTTCCTCCTGCGCGGCTTTTCGCCGCCTGACCTAATCTTGTGTTACCGGATCTGCGTCCGGGTTTGCGCCGCCCCTGCCGTCAGACGGCCTGGCCGGTGTTCAGAATCACGAACCCGCCGGACCCTTGTGCTGCTGGGCGTCTCTCTGGCGACGCTGCCGGTCCGAACACCGCTATTTGTCTCGATTGATTATGATTAGTCAAGGCGCAATGCGCAATATTGCGCATTTTATGTCTTACAAATGATCGAATTGATGCGCATACGTTACAAAAAAATCACAGAGAGCGAAAGCAGCCATAATTTCAAGCATCGGCTCACGGCCAGGGGCAAGGTTTTGGAATTATACCCAACCCATTGAATAAAAATAATTTTTTCACAAACTCAAAACCCATACCCTTTATTTTCCGCCTCAGGGTCACGTCCGCCGCCGGCCAGCGCCACATTTCAGACATAACGAGCACATTCAATCAAATCCGGCTTACGCCTTTGCCACCGCGACCGCATAGGTATGGACCGGACCGTGCATATTGGAATGGAAAACGAGCCATTTGCCGTCCGGCGAAAAGCGCAGATTCGGCTCCAGGCGGTAATCATGATCTTTCATATTGACCAGCTTTTCCGCCCTCAGCACGCCCGGCCGCACCAGATCGGCGGCGTTCGGCGCGCTGACGCCGAGATCCTCGATGATCTCCGGGCGGAAGAGGTAGATATATTTGCCGTCCGGCGCATGGGCCACCATGTCGGCGTCGCCACCGTCACCGGCGAACAGCGCGCCATCCGCCGACACGTTGAAATGCACCGACCACTCGTTGCGTTCCATATGATACCAGACACGCTTGCCGGTCTTCAGGTCGATATAGGCCAGCCAGAAATCCTCGCTGCGCGGCGTCTGCAAGTCGTAGAAAAGTTTCGAGCCGTCCCAGTTGAAGAATTCATGCCCGGCGATTTCCATGTTCATGGCGCGCTTGTGCATAAGCTGCCTGCCCGTGCCATCGGTGCGAATCGTCCAGATACGATCGACCTCGTGCCACGGCCCTTCGTGGCAGTACATCAAAAGCCCCGGATCGGCCGGCGAGAACTGCATATGGTTCAGCCAGTCGGTCGAATGGACCAGAACCTTGCGCGCGCCGGTTCGGATATCGATGGTGAAGATATCCATCGGCACCTCGGCGGCCAGACGCTGCGCCATGCGGTATTCCTTGGCGGCGGCGAAAGACATCGGCTTGCCATCCGGCCCGATGGCGTTATAGCCGCCGTCCGTGCCGGCCACCTTCGGCCCCGGCTGCAAGGGCACGTCCTTATAGGCATAGGAACCGACCAGCAGCGTATCGTCGGCATTGACCGAGGTGACGAAGCCTTTTTCCACGGCGGCGATTTTCGTCACCGCGCCGGTATCGATATCGACGGTGAAAATATCGTTCGTGGCCTGAGTCTTGTTGTCCTTGTCCGCCGAACGCGGCCGGGCATAGACGACGCGCTTCGAGGCCCCGGTCTGGAAGGCCGCCAGATTGCCGGTATAGAGGTTTTTCTCTGTCAACGTTTCCATATCGACCAGGCTTATGCCGTCCGGCCGGTTCATCACCATCCATCTGCCGTCCGGCGAATAGGCCGGAAAGTTGAAATAGAGCGATTTGGTGTTGTCGGTGTTGGAGAGGCGCACGATACGGTGGCCGGTGTCGGCATCGATCCAGTCACGCGGCACAGGCCCGCGCGCGATATTCGCTGGTCCTTCGGGTACGGGTTGGGCGCCGGCCGCCGTCGTTGCTGTCGCCGCCGTAACCAAAGCGGCGGTCAGGAAATCGCGTTTGCTGAGTTGCGGTCCGGTCGGCCCGTGGCGTCTGGTCATGATACTGGTCCCTGTTTGTCAATCTGGTCCAGGATAACCCTATTGCGCACGCTCGCAAATGCAAAATTATGATTGATAATGAAAAATTCAGCCTGAACGGCTCTTTTCACGCCTGCGCCTGAAGGCGGTAAACCTCGAAATCGCTGTAGGCGGCGACCAGCGGGGCCATCTGGCGGAAACCGACATTGCCGGCGGCGGGCCAGTCCTTACCGCCGCCACGCCAGCTTATCACCGGCAGATCGTTGATGAAGAAGTCGATGCCGGCCGGACGCTTTTGCAGGCGTATCTTGTACGGCAGGGCGGCGTCCGCCACGTCCGGCAGCGGATCCGCCCCTTGCGCCAGCAACTCGAATCCCGGCGCGCGGCGCAGGTTGCACAGGTGGAATGCCCGCTCCGAAGGCCAGCGGCGGCGGAAATAGGCCATCTGAAGGGCCGACACATCCGACTGGGTATACTGATCATAAATGCCGGCGCGCGGCTTAAGGCGCTTGTCGAACAGCGAACCGGTCCCGCCTTCCGGCAGCAGGCCCTGCGCGGCGAAGAAGAAAATACACAGGCCCGGTTCTTTCAGCGGCCAGAAGTTCCAGCGGAATTCGACATTCTCGGGGAAGACTTCGGGGCACCAGTAGACAAAATTCGACGCCTGCCCGTCGCTGGCCGGACGGGCGTTGCGCAGGCGCATCCGGCCGGTATCGAAATCGACTTGCGCCGCGCCTTCCAGCACAAAGCCCTTCACATCGTCAGGCGCGCGCAGTGGATTGTAATAGAGACGCTCCAGAGCAGATTCGGCCAAAGCAGATTCGGCCAAAGCAGGTTCGGCCATGGCGCGACCGGCCGTCAGCGCCGCCGCGCCGCCGGCGATAAACAGACGCCGGTCCATGGTCAGACGATGCCGCCGTGCAGGTAAGGATCGAACTTGCGCGTCTCGGCCTTCAGGGCGCGATAGGACGAGGCGCGGTAGCAGGCGATCGGATCGATGGCCCCGCCCTTGCGCACCCGCGCCATGGCCAGGGCGGCGCGCACATCGGTTTCAAACGCCAGGCGCAGGCAGTTGTGCGCCATGATGACATCGTTATCGGCCTGATAGGCTTTCAGCGCCGCGCGATCGACGATCAGCGCCTTGGCGTATGCCCCGGCGATGGCCCGCGCCGAATTGAGCAGGCTTTCGATCGGATCGGTGACGTTATGCGACTGATCCATCATGTAGGCCGGGCGGAAATTGCCCTTGGCGCGCTGTTCGGCATAGACCAGTTCGTTGAACACCAGGAAAAGCTGGAAGGGGTTGATCGAACCGGAATCGAGATCGTCATCGCCGTATTTCGAGTCGTTGAAATGGAAGCCGCCCAGCTTGCCGAACTGCGCCAGGCGGGCCACGATCATCTCGATATTGACGCCCTGCGCATGGTGGCCAAGATCGACCAGGCACTGGGCCTTTTCGCCCAGGGTCTGCGCGCACAGGATGCTGGTGCCCCAATCCTGGACGACCGTCGAATAGAAGGCCGGCTCGAACATCTTGTGCTCGATCAGCAGCCGCCAGTCTTCGGGCAGGCCGGCATAGACCACCCGCATCGAGTCGAGATAACGCTCCAGCGAGTCGGTGAATTCGCTCTGGCCGGGGAAGTTGGAGCCGTCGCCGATCCAGACGGTCAGCGCCTTCGATCCCAGCTTGCGGCCGATGTCGATACATTCGAGATTATGCTCGACCGCCTGCTGGCGGGTCGAGGGATGACTGTGGCTCAGGGAACCGAACTTGTAGGACCGTTTCTGGTCTTTCTGGTCCTGGAAGGTGTTGGAATTGATGGCGTCGAAGCCCAGGCCGTGCGCTTCGGCATACTGGCGCAGGGCCACATAATCGTCGGCCTTGTCCCACGGGAAATGCAGCGAAACGCGCGGGGTCAGGCCCGCCAGTTGCTGAACGGCGGCGCAATCCTCTATCTTTTCAAAGATATTATTGGGTTCGCCGGCCAGCGGATAACGGGAAAAGCGCGTGCCGCCGGTCACCAGCCCCCAGCTTGGCAGGCCGACTTCAAGGGTCATGATCTTGGCGACGATATCCTCGATATCGAGGCCGATGCGGTCAAGCCGGGCCGCCAGCGCGTCGTAATCGGCCAGATGCGCTTCCATGAGGCGCGCATTGTCACGCGTGATGACGTCCTGCGGGATGCCCTGGAGCGTACCGGCGATGGCGACATAACCCATTCAGTCCTCCTTGTGCCGCCAGATATCCGGGCGCTTTGTCATATTTATTAACCCACAGGCCTGGCTTCAAGTCAAATCACTCTGATGTTTTTCCTGTGCGCTTCTAGCGCGTAAAGGCAGGGGCATGCCCCGCATCGACGTTGAGAATATTACCGGTGGATTTGGAGGCCCGTTCGCCGGCCAGGAAGACCACCGCCTCGGCCACGTCTTCCGCCAGGACGGAGCGTTTGAGCAGGCTGCGCTTGCGGTAGAACTCGTCCAGTTCATCGACAGGCAGGTTGTAGGCGGCGGCCCGCTGGGCGCGCCATTCGCCGGACCAGATGGTCGAGCCTTGCAGGACGGCATCGGGATTGACGACATTGACGCGGATGCCGAAGGGCGCGCCTTCCACGGCCAGGCAGCGCGCCAGGTGCAGTTCGGCGGCCTTGGCTGTGGAATAGGCCGAGGTATCGGCGGACGCCGCCAGGGCGTTTTTCGAGACGACGAAAACAATCGATCCGCCCATGGCCTTCATGGCCCGGAAGGCTTCGCGCGACGGCAGGAAATAACCTTCGGACAGCACGCGGAAACTGGCCTGCCAGAGATCGAGCGAGGTTTCGGTGACCGGTGAAGCGGCGGCGTTTCCGGCATTGGCCACCAGTATATCGATGCCGCCGAAGGCTTCGATGCAGGCTTCGAATGAGGCGGCGATGGCGGCCTCATCACCGACATCGGCGACGCAGGCACGCACCAGATCCGGGCGGAATTGTTCGGACAGATTGCGCCGCACGTCTTCCAGGCGATCCGCGGCGATATCGGTCAGCATGACGCAACCGTCCTGCGCCAGAATCTGCGCCGCCACGGCCCGGCCGATGGCTCCCGCCGCGCCGGTGATATAGGCCACCTTACCGGCGAAGGCCTTCGCCGGCGGCTGGCGCCTGAGCTTGGCCTCCTCCAGCGCCCAGTATTCGATGGCGAAGGCTTCGCGCTCATCGAGCGCCTGGTACTGCCCCAAGGCCCGCGCGCCACGGATGACGGCCATGGTGTTGCGCGCATATTCCCCGGCGATGCGCGCCGCCGTGCGGTCCGGCGCGAAGGCCAGGGCGCCGGCGCCACGGATCAGGACGATCACCGGGTCCGGGTCGCGCAGGGCCGGACTGTCGGGATTGCGGCAACGCTCATAATAGGCGCTGTAACGGCGGCGGTAGGCCTCGACGGCTTCACGCACATAGGTTTCCGCCTCATTTCCGGCCAGAGGTTCGGGATCGAGGATCAACGGCCACGGCTTGGTGCGCAGGAAATGATCGGGGCATGGCGCGCCCAGGGCCGCATCGATCAGACAGTCATCGCGCGACACGAAATCGATCACGTCCGCGCCGGTCAGGCGTTCGCACAGCTTGGGCCGGGCGGTACTGAGCAACGGGCGCAGCAGGGTGGTGGCCCGCGTCAGCAGCGCCGGATTTTCATGGCCGCACGCGGGAACGGACAGGCTGGCATTGATCGCATCGACGGCACGGCCGATCAGTTCGATGCTGGTGTCGTAGCAGTCGCGCGAGGTTTCGCCCCAGCAGAACAGGCCGTGCCCTTCCAGCACCAGGCCGCGCCAGTGCGGGTGGGCGCGCACCAGTTCGCCGATGCGCAGGCCGAGATCGAAGCCGGGGCGCTGCCAGCCGATCCAGCCGACCTCATCGCCATACACCCGCCGCGTTACGTCACGCGACTGATGGGTGGCGGCGATGGCGACAACCGCATCCGGGTGCAGGTGATCGACATGCCGGTAAGGAATGAAGGCATGCAGCGGGGTATCGATACTGGCGGGCCGCGGATTGAGGTCAAAAGTGCAGTGCGGCAGCAGGCCGACCATATCGTCTTCGGCGTCACGGCCGCGATAGAGCCTTTCCAGCCCCCGCACGCGGTCGAGATAGAGGGTGGCGAAACCATCACGCTTCATCGAACCGAGATCGCCGCCGGACCCCTTGACCCACAGCACCGCCACCGGCTCACCGGTCAGCGGATCCAGATTTTCCAGCTTGGCGGAGGTATTTCCACCGCCGAAATTCGTCACCGAAAGGTCCGAACCCAGCAGGTTGGAACGGTAGAGCAGGCAATCGGCCTCAGCCAGGTTCCGGGCAATATCGTCATCCCAGAGATTCCGGGGGCGCGGCAACCTGATCGCGGTATCCCCCCCTTTCCGCCGCACCGGGACGGCACCCGCGCCCGCTTCGCGATTGTCTGCGATCGGCGCTTCCTGCGACAAGCTCATTGAAGTCTCCCGGCATCCGTGGTTTAATATGTATGATAAAATAAGCGTGCTTGAAAACGACGATATAGTCTATTTCGCCAGACTTCAATCACTATCAATCAAAATAAAACACGCAACAGTGTTCAGGGATGCTTTAAGTGCCGCAGGGATGGAAAAATCGGAAAGGTCCGCCGGAGGGGCCGAACGCCATCGTTTTCGACGCGGGCCGCAGCCACGCCAAGGTCAGCGTCGTCACACCGGCCGGCCGGGTGCTGGCCGAAAGGCGTATGGCCACCCCGACCTATGACACCGCCCTGTACACAGCCATCGACACGGACCTAATATTCGACTGGCTGTTGCTGCAACTGGAAGCCCTGTCGTCCTTTGACATCGATCGCATCATACCGGTGGCCCACGGCGCGGCCTGCGCCTTCCTTGATGAAAACCTGACCCTGGTCCAGCCGGTTCAGGATTATGAATCGGCCATACCGCCGGTTTTCGCCGCCGCCTATGCCCGCGCGCGGCCGGCCTTCGGCGAAACCCTCTCCCCGCCCCTGCCCAAGGGCCTGAATCTGGGGGCGCAGATCTTCTGGCACGCCCGCCGCGATCCGCAAATGTTCAGCCGTGTCCGCTGGATCCTGCCCTATCCGCAATACTGGGCATGGCGTCTGAGCGGCGCGCTGACCAGCGAACTGACCTCCCTGGGCTGTCATTCCGACTTGTGGGCGCCGGCGCGCGGCGATTTCTCCCTTCTGGCGCACACCGAGGACTGGGCGCAACGCTTCCCACCCCTGCGCAAGGCCTGGGAAGCGGCGGGCGCCCTGCATCCGCGACTGGCGCGCGCCACCGGCCTTCTGCCCCGCACGCGGGTCTGCGTCGGCCTGCACGATTCCGGCGCGGCCCTCGCCTCGCTGCTGGGGGGCTGGCAGACCGACACCACCCTGCCCGCCCTGCTTTCGACCGGCACCTGGTTCATCGCCATGGCGCCGGGTGCCTCGCTGCAGGGTTTGCAGGCCGAACGCGACTGCATGGGCGCCGTCGATGTCTTCGGTCACGCCGTTCCTTGCGCCCGTTTCATGGGCGGGCGCGCCTTCGAGATGATCACGCGCGGCCACGCCGAGCCGGTCATCCGGCCGGAGATGCTGGTGGAAGTGATGCGCCAGTCGGCGCTGGCCCTGCCAAGCTTCCTCGACGCCGGCGGTCCCTATCCCGGCCTGCGCGGTGAAATCCGCGGCCTGAAAGCCGATACGCCGGCGGCGCGCACCGCGCTCGGCACCCTGTACCAGGCGCTTTTATCGGTCACCTGCCTCGACATGATCCAGAGCGGGCGCACCCTGCTGGTCGAGGGCATCGCCGCTCATAATCCGGTGCTGTGCGGGCTGATCGCCGCCCTGCATGACGGGCCGGTGCTGTGCAATCCGGCGTCATCCGGCGTCACACAGGGCGCCGCCGCCCTGGCCTTCCTGGGCGAACGGCCCATGCCGCGCCTGACACACACGCCGGTCGCTCCCCTGCTGACGGATGAAATGCGCGCCTATCGCCGGTTATGGACGGCGGCGGTCGATGAAAGCGTCGCGGCCTGATCTCGACAAGGGCCATTTTTAGCCCTATATGAATCGATCAGAAGTAATCACCGGATTGCGTTCTCCACGCATTTCGGCGCGCGTTCAGCACATTTTACCACCCGATATTCACAGGTTACCGCCAGAACCGGGCCTGTAAGAAAAGACTCCACAGGACTCCCCCCATGCACCTTCAGGATCGCTGGAAGCGTATTATCGACGAACTGAACAGCGAGCGCGTCACCTCGGTCGAGGAACTGACGGAACGGCTCGGCGTTTCCCCGGCGACCATCCGGCGCGACCTGAACGAACTGCATGAACTGGGCCACCTGCTGCGGGTGCGCGGCGGGGCCACGCGCGCCGACAGCACGATCCAGAGCGCCCGCACCGGCGACAGTGAGCGCCGCAGCGGCCTGACCGGTCAATCCGCCTTCGCCGACAGCGTGATTACCAACGCCGCCGCCAAACGCGCCATCGCCCGCCTGGCCCTGAGCTATATCACGCCGGGCCTGTCGATGATCATCGACGGCGGCACGACCACCTTCATGATGGCCTCGATGATGGCCGATGAAGCCTATCACGTCCTGACGACCTCGGTGCCGATCCTGCAATGCCTGTTCGAGCGTCCGCGCATCAAGGTGACGGTGCCCGGCGGCGAACTGTTCCGCGATCAGAGCATCATCCTCAATCCGTATGATGACGGCATCCTCCAGCATTTCGCCGCCCAGCGCATGTTCATCGGCTGCCAGGCCCTGACGCGCAACGGTCTGTTGCAGACCGACACCCTGCTGGTGCAATCGGAGCGCCGGCTGATGGAGCGCGCCAGCGAGGTGATCGTGCTGGCCGATTCGAGCAAGATCGATGCGCCGGCTTCCCTGTCGGTTTGCCCGCTCAAGGATATCGACGTGCTGATTACCGACGAAAATATCGATCCGGCCGCCGTGCGCTGGCTGAACGCGCACGATATCGAGGTACGCATCGCCAAGATCGAAGACAGCGCGGCAGCGGCCTGAAACTCGCCCTTAACGTCCCCTCATTCCTCTTAAAGCCCCCTCTCCCCTTCTTGAAGGGGAGAGGACGGGAGACAAGCCGCGAAGCGGCGCAGGTGACCGGGTGAGGGGCGAAAAAACCAACAAAATCGTAGCGGCAGATCATTCAGCCCCTCACCCTAACCTTCTCCCCACAGGTGGGGAGAGGGGATTTTATGGGAATGGTCCAACACAAACGCATAGGCGATTGCCCTGCCGTAAGCGGGAGGGGACTAGGACTGATCGACATTCATCGACCTTTGCCGACTTTGCCGATTTTAAGAAAAGGGAATCCACAGATTACACAGATTACACAGATTTTTCAGTGTCTTTGAATGCTATTCCCGCATCACAATAGATGATTTTCGGCGCGAAGCGCCAATCCATCATGGAAAAGCCTGCGCGGGAATAAGCCAGTAAGGCGCTGAAAAATCTGTGTAATCTGTGGACTCCCTTATCCTTTACCTTTCTGGAGCCGGCCACGCGCGGCTAAGTCAAATCCTGAATGTCGATCCGTCCTAAGACTCAGGCCATATGAAAGACCGGTTTCAGGCTGGCTTGCTGCGGAGAATTGTCCGGGTTCGTCAGCATGATATCGGCCATATAGGCCCACCATTTCTTCATGACCGGATGTGCCGGCAGGGCGTCCATTCCATGCGTTTCGCTGCGTTTCAACACGCCGAACAGGGTCAGGGTCGCTTCGTCGAGAAAGATCGAATAGTCGGAGACGCCGGCTTCATGCAGCAGAGCCGACAATTCCGGCCAGATGTCATCATGACGGCGCTTGTATTCCGCCTCAAAGCCAGGTTTGAGCTGCATGGTGAAGGCGATGGTTTCCATAGTCGGTCCTACTTTACGGGCGTGGGTTCCGGCCCCTGGTCGGCCTGGGCGCGCATCTGCGGCCAGTCGGCGGGGGTGATGACGAAGGTGTGCGGATCGCCCGGCTGTTCCGGAGAACATACAGGTAAATCGGCGGCGGCGGTGATTTTCAGATCGGGCATATCGGCCAAATCATGCGCCACGAAACAGGCGATCATATAGGCGCCGTAAGCATTGTGATGCGTCTTTTCCCGGTTGTGATCGGCGAAGGCCAATGTCGCCAGATCCGGCCCCAGCGCCTCATAAAACTGCGTCGTCTGTCGCGTCAGGTCGATCAGCGGCACGTCAAGGCGCGCGGCGATCGCCCGCACGGCGTCATCATAACCGGCATGGCTGTTCTCGATCCGGCCTTCCTTGAAGGTACGGCGCGCCGGCGGCGTCACCAGCACCGGCCAGCCGCCGCGCTGGCGAACATCGGCGACGAAGGCGCCGAGATAGGCCGGATAGGCCAGATCAGGCGCGGCATAGGTGCGCGGCCATTGTGTCTTTTCATCGTTATGGCCAAACTGGATCAGCACCACATCGCCCGGCCGTATCTCGCTCAGGAGCTTGTCCCAGCGCAGCGAAGTCAGGAACGACTTTATCGTTTCGCCGCTGCGGGCATGATTGGCGACCGACAGGCCCGGACTTAAAAAGCGCGGCAGCATCTGGCCCCAACTGGCGTAATCACCACCGGCCTGATCGGTGACGGTGGAATCGCCCGCCAGCAGGATGCGGCGGGCGGTTACCGGCGTAATCGTGATCGCATCGAGCGCCGGTGTTTCTCCCGAAACGGTCAGGGTCAACCGGTCGTCCCAATTATAGCCGATGGCGTCATCGCCGCGCAGCCGCACCTGAGGCGCATTGGGATCGGTTTCCTGCCGCGCCAGCGCCGTGTCGCGGACATTGACGGTGAAGGTCAGGGTGCGCGACTCACCGCTTTTCAGATCGACCGGCCCGGCCATCAGGCGGCGATCCTCGGCCCAGACGGATGTGCGACTGGCCTTCGGGCCGCCCAGGATCACCGATACGCGGTAATCGCCGGGGTCCGCGCGCAGGGAAAAGGCCCGCGCCTTCCCGCCCGGCAGGGGAACGAATCCGTAACCGCGCACGGCGTCATAGGCGGCATTCGCCGGAACCGACGCGTCAGGGCCTGAAAACGTAAAGGTTTGCGCCGAAGCCGGCATGGTGTCGCCTATCATTATCAGGCCCAGGGCCAGCGCCATGACCTTGAGCTGGGATTGATCGATGTTGATCAATTTGTGACCACTTCCTGTATTTTTGGGTGTAATTTTGATTGATTTTGATATTTTTCATTGATATCCCGCTCTGTCAATGGCAAATTCCAGGCCACGAAAACACGGGTACAGGGAGAGTTTAAGGGTGAAGGCAGGTCTGCGCCAATCCGTTTGCGCGAGCGTGGTGATCCTCGCCGCCGCCCTGGCAACGGGCGCGAACGCCCAGATCGCGGCCCAGCCAACGGCTCCCCCCCAAAGCGGCGACGCCTTTATGGACACCCTGGGCCTGACCAGCCAGAAGGCCATAGCCCCCGCCGATGCCGCTTCCACAAACGCCTCAGGTCCGGTCGCCTCTCTTCGCGGCGACACGACCTGGCTGATGTCCGCCTTCAATTCGACCTCGGAAAACACACTCAGCCTGTTTTCTTCCTACGACGGCAAGACCTTCACCTCGCTGGCTTCCGAGACCTATACGCCTGCTTCCGGCCTGCTGCGCGATCCGTCGATCCTGCACGCAAAGGACGGCTATTATTATGTCGTCCATACCACCGGCTGGAGCACACCTACCTTCGGCATCATCCGCAGCCGCGATCTCCATCACTGGGAACACCTGACGGACGTAAAGCTCGATGTGCCCGGCCTGACCAATAGCTGGGCGCCGGAATGGTTCCAGGATACGGACGGCACCGTCTCCATCGTCGTTTCGCTTTCCAAAGGCGGCACGCAAGGCCCCTTCGCCGCCTATGTCCTGGCCGCCACCGACGCCAGCCTGACGCATTTCTCCGCGCCGCAGGCGATGCAGGGGTTGGGCAACAACCATATCGACACCTTCCCCATCAAGATCGGGGATCGCTATGTCGTCATCACCAAGAACGAAACGACCAAGACCCTGGAACGCGCCTGGGCCGACAGCCTGACCGGTCCGTGGACCATCGATCGTACCGGCGACTGGGCCGGCTGGGGCGACTGGATCGAAGGCCCGGCCCTGACGCCAATCAAGGACGCTCAGGGAAAAGACGGCTGGCGCATCTATTTCGACGACTATCGCGGCAAGCGCTACTGGTATTCCGACAGCTTCGACGGCCTGAACACCTGGACACCCAAACAGGAACTGGGCGGCGTTTCCGGCGCGGTGCGCCATTTTACCGTCATCCGCGAAGCCACCGCTACGGTCGAGGCCGCCACCAGGCCGGCGGCAAAACCCGCCGCCGTGACCTGGGATCGTCACTCGCTGATGATCGATGGCCAGCGCGTCATGATCTGGGCGGGCGAATTCCATATGTTCCGCCTGCCTTCGCCCTCCCTGTGGCGCGACGTGCTGCAAAAGATGAAGGCGACCGGTTACAACGCCGTGGCGCTGTATGTCGACTGGGGCTACCACACCGCCGAACAGGGACAATATGATTTTTCCGGCGTGCGCAATGTCGAGCGCGCCATCGAGATGGCCGAAGAGGAAGGCCTTTACGTCATCATCCGCCCCGGCCCCTACGTCAATGCTGAACTGACCATGGGCGGTTTCCCCGGCTGGCTGGCGCGGCAGAAGGCTGTGGCGCGCACCGACGATCCGGAATATCTGAAGGCTGCCGATGAGTGGCAGACCCAGATCGACGCCATCGTCGCCCGTCATCAGATCACCACCGGCGGCGGCAAGGTCATCGCCTATCAGATCGAAAACGAACTGGGCGACACCTCACCCTCGCGCCAGCGCTACATGCAGCACCTGGCCGACAAGGCGCACGCCGACGGCATCACCGTGCCTTTGTTCCATAATTCCGCCGGTCGCCTGCCCAACTGGACGCCGCCCGGTTCCACCGCCCCCTTCGCCGTGCCCGGCCCCACCGATCTCTACGCTTTCGACGGCTATCCCGGCGGCGGCTGCAACGGCACCACCGAAATCGGCAAGCCCAATCCGGTGCCGAACTGGGGGATGTACGGCGACACCACGCCCGCCAAGGACGGAATCGTCAAGGCCGGCGCGCTGGCCTCGCCCAATACGCCGGGCTTCGCCGCCGAGATCGGTGGCGGCTGGTTCGACTTCTGGGGCAGCCAGGGCACCTATGACTGCACCTCGAAGCGGGTCGGTTCGGAATATGTCCGCACGACCTTCGGCTCCAGCCTGATCAACGGCCTGTCGATTCACAGCGTCTACATGGCGTTCGGCGGCACCTCATGGGGCTGGCTGCCGGCCAGCGTCGTCTATACCTCCTATGATTACGGCGCCGGCATCGATGAAGCCCGTCGCATCCGCCCGAAGCAGATGACCTTCAAGCAACTGGGCCAGTTCGTCCAGGCCGCCGAACCGCTGCTGGCCAATCTCGACAAGGGCGCGCCGCTCACCAGCGACAATCCGCGCGTCAGGCTCTATCACGATGTCGGCGCGAAGGGTGAAGGCGAACTGATCTTCGCCATCCACGAGCCTTCCAACGCCACCACCAATGACGCCTTTGCGTTCGACCTGAAGACCAGGGACGGCAGCTACCATATCAAAAGCCAGCTTAACGGACAGGACGGCAAGCTGCTGCTGGCCGACTATCCGCTGGAGCGCCAGCACCTGGTCTATACGACCTCCGACACCCAGACCCATTTCCGGCAAGGGACGCGCGATGTGGCGCTATTGTACGGACGTGCGGGTGAAACCGGCGAAACCGTGCTGCGCTATGCGAAAAAGCCGAAGATCGAGGTGCTGAAAGGCCAGATTTCCAACACTTATGATGGCAAAACCGGTGACCTGAAACTCAGCTATACGCATCAGGGCTACAGCCTTGTCCGCATCAGCGCGCCCGGTCAGGCGCCGCTTCTGCTGTTCCTCGCCGATGACGCCACGGCGCAGCAGTTCTGGCTGCTCGATACCGCCAAAGGCCGCATTCTGGCGCGCTCGCAATCCCTGCTGCGCTCGGCCGATTTCGACTCTTCCGATAACAATCTGCTGCGCATCAAGGGCGATGTGACGGCTACGGATGATGGCACGATCGATATCTGGTTCGACCAGCTCACGGCAGGTATCGACGTCAATGGGGCTGGACTGGGCCTTACCAAATCCGATACCGGGCTGCATGGCTTCGGCATCCAGCTTCCCGCGCCGGTCACGCCGCCCGACCTGATGACACTGAAATGGCAGCGCCGCGCGGATTCGCCCGAAGCCGATCCGGCGTTTGATGACAGTCAGTGGCGCACGGCTGACGCCGCTTTTTCCACCGCGCCCGCCGCCACTCAGCCGCCCGCCGGCCAGCCCGTGCTCGATATGAGCCAGTACGGTTTCCATCACGGCGATGTCTGGTATCGCGGCCGCTTTACTATTTCCTCTACCAAACCGGGCCGAGTCGATTTCAACTATGGCGGCGGCGGCGCAGGTCTTATGCAGGTCTGGCTGGACGGCCATTTCATCGGTCAGGACGAAGTTCCCGCCGGCAAGGCGCGTCCCGAAACGACCGCGAAAGCGTCATTCAACCTCCCCGCGCTGACCACCGGTGAACACCTGATCTCTGTCATGGTGCGCAACAACTCGCACAACTGGGATCTGGCCGCCGATGACGAACACAAGGAAGCGCGCGGCCTGATCAGCGCCGAACTGTCATCCGCCACGCCCATTTCGTGGAAAATCCAGGGCAATCGCGGCGGCGAGCATATCGCCGACCTGGTACGCGGCCCGATGAACAATGGCGGCCTCTATGGTGAACGCGAAGGCTGGTATCTGCCCGCCAAAAAATCGGATACCGGCTGGATGTCCGCCGCTCCGACCGATGCGCCGCCGGCGCCCGGCACCTATTGGCTGCGCACGCAGGTGCCGCTCGACCTGCCGAAAGATCAGGACGTGCAACTGGCCCTGCAGATCGGCGATCCGGCGAAACCGCAGTCCGATCCTGTCAACCGCGCCCTGATCTTCGTCAATGGCTGGCACATGGGCAATTTCGCCGCCCATATCGGCCCGCAGCATGTCTTCGTCATTCCCCCCGGTATCCTGAATCCCAACGGCGACAATACCATTACCCTCGCCGTCACCTCCGACGGCCAGCCGCAAAACGCCCTTGAGCCGGTAAAGCTCGTCGTGCTCGCCAATGTGCGCGGCGGCGTGCCGGTCGAAACCGTTCCCTCCCCCTCCAGTACCCAGCGTTAAACGCCCCAAGGCCCTCCATGACCAACCAGATTCTCAAACCCACCCATCCGCATCACCTGCCCGAACTGCTCCGTCACCAGACCGCCGGCCTTGACGCCGACCGCGACGACTACCGCGCGGCCATCGACCGGCTGATCGACAATCTGGTCAGCATCGAGGACGAAACCGGCGAGTTCCTGCTCCGCCTTGAGGATGGCCGCGTCATCGACACCAAGGGCTGGCACGGTTTTGAGTGGACGCAAGGGGTCGGCCTCTACGGCATGTACAAGCACTGGGAACTGACCGGCGATCCCAAGGCCTGGGACATCATGATCAGGTGGTTCGAGGACCGTTTCAGGGAAGGGATGCCCTCGCGCAATATCAATACGGTGGCGCCTTTCCTGACCCTGGCCTATCTCTATGAGCGCACCGGCAACCGCATGTACCTGCCCTATCTCGATGTCTGGGGCGAATGGGTCTATAACGACCTGCCGCGCACCGAGGAAGGCGGCTTCCAGCATATCGTCTATAACTCGGTCAACGACCAGCAATTGTGGGACGACACCCTGATGATGTCGGTCCTGCCGCTGGCAAAGATCGGCCTGCTGCTCGGCCGCCCGCACTATGTCGAGGAGGCCAAGCGCCAGTTCCTCATCCACATCAAGTACCTGACCGACCGCAAGACCGGCCTGTGGTTCCACGGCTGGACCTTCGACGGGCGGCACAATTTCGCCAATGCCCTGTGGGGGCGCGGCAATTCCTGGGTCACCATCGTGATCCCGGAATTTATCGAACTGCTCAATCTGCCGAAGGACGATGTGCTGCGCACCTTCCTGATCGACACGCTGGAGGCCCAGGTCAAGACGCTCGCCAAGGTGCAGGCGCCTTCAGGGCTGTGGCGCACCATTCTGGATGACGAAACCTCCTATGAGGAGGCGGCCGCCTCGGCGGGTTTCGCCTACGGCATCCTGAAAGCGGTGCGCAAGGGCTATATCTCGCGCGAATACGAAGCCATCGGGGTACGCGGCGCCAGGGCGGTGCGCGACCATATCTCGGCGGAAGGCGAACTGACCCAGGTGTCCTTCGGCACACCGGTCTTCAACTCGATCCAGGAGTACAAGGACATTCCCCTGACCTCGATGCCCTACGGCCAGGCCATGGCCCTGCTGGCCATGGGTGAATTCATGTACCGGTTTATCTAAAGGAAATACCTTGTCAGAGTCATCCAACAAGACGACGGCGCACCCGGAACGCAAAACGGGATGGCTGAATTACTGGGGCTGGGGCGTGGGCGATCTGGTCGGCGCCGGCATCACGGCGGTCACGTCCGGCTGGATGATCTATTTCTACACCACCTTCTGCGGCATCAATATCGCCGACGCGGGCGGCATCTTCGCCATTTCGCGCTTTTTCGACGCCTTCACCTGCCCGCTGATCGGCTACATATCCGACAATCTGCGCCACACCTGGATCGGCCGCAGGATCGGGCGGCGCAAGGTCTTCCTGCTGATCGCCATCCCCTTGCTGCCGTCGTTCGCCCTGATGTGGGCGTCGGGGCATACTTTTTATTACTACCTGTTCTCTTACCTGTTTTTTGAACTGATCTACAATTTCGTGCTGATTCCGTGGGAGACCCTGCCGGCGGAAATGAGCAAGGATTACAAGGTGAAGGCCAGTTTCGCCGGCGCGCGCATCCTGTGCGCCCAGGCCTCCGCCGTGCTGGCCTCATACCTGCCGACCCTGATCATCAACCATCTCGGCAAGGATTCGGCCAATACCTTCCTGATCAACGGCGCCATCTTCGGCGGGCTGGCGTCGCTGGTCATCCTCCTGTCGGTGATCTTCACCTGGGAGCGGCCCTATACCGAAGCGGAAAAGCTGATCCGTCCGGCTCCGCTGAATATGGCCCGCGCCGTGCTGATCCCGTTCAACATGTTCCGCGACCTGTTCTCGACCCTGCGCATCCGCGCCTTCCGCCAGCATCTGGCCATCTATCTCGGCGGCTATATCTCGCAGGACGTTTTCAACGCCGCTTTCGCCATCTTCGTGGCCGCCGTCATGATGGGGTCCACCCTGATCATCTCGCAGATGATGACGACCATGTATATCGTGCAGTTCGTCTCGGTCATGATCGCCATCCGCGTCGTCATGAAGGCCGGGCCGACCCGCGCCTACGCCCTGGCCATCATCGCCTTCATCGCCGCCTGCCTGCTGTGCTACGCCTTCTTCCTGCATCGCCCCGCCGGTTTCGGGGAAGCCATCGCCGGTATCGAGCACAATATCTTCGCCGGTTTCGGCCAGGTATCGCCGATCGTGCTGTTCTGGCTGTTCGTGCCGGTCATCCTGGCCGGGCTGGGCCGGGGCACGCTGAACTTCGTGCCATGGAGCGTCTATAACTACCTGCCCGATGTCGATGAAGCCGTTACCGGTCAGCGCCGCGAAGGCATTTTCGCCGGCGTCATGACCCTGGTGCGCAAACTGTCGCAGGCCGCCGCCATCTGGGGAACAAGCAAGCTGATCGGCATGGGCGGCTATATCGGCGGCGGCGATACGCAGACGCCGCACGCCCTGCATGTGCTGGTTCTGGTTATGGTGGCCGGACCGATCGTGGTCATGCTGCTGGGCCTCGTGGTGGCGCTGAAATTCCGCCTGAACGCCACAACCCACGCCGTGCTGATGGACGAGATCGAACGCCTGCGCGACGGCGCGACGGAAGCCGCCAGCCCGGAAAGCCAGAAAGTGGTTGAAGACCTGACCGGCTGGAAATATGCTGCGTTATGGGGGCGCGGAAAATAAGCGGCGTCCCATTGCAGCGAGGGAAAAATGAACTTTCTGATGATGCAGGGCCGTATCGGTCGGGCGCAGTTCCTGTCAGCGAACCTGCTGCCTTTCATCTTATGGATATTGGCATTGCTTGCCGCCCTGACACCCTTAAAGCATGTCCTTGGCCGGGCGCTGGCAGCCCCTGGCATGGTTACCGTGTTGTTCGGCCTGATATTATTTCTATTTCTCTTTTGGGTATTTATAGCCAGTCAGATCTGTCGGCTGCACGATATTGGCCAGACCGGATTGTGGGTGCTTTTGAATATGATCCCAGGCGTCAACCTGCTGATGTTTTTATTCCTGCTATTTTCTAAAGGCGAAGATAGCGCCAATCGTTTCGGTATGCCGCCCCTGATGTCGTAAAATTCAGGTGATTATATCCAACTTGGCTTCGACAATCTATTTCCTCAACCGGACATCCTCGAACAGCGTTTCCGGTCGTGCATCTGGCGCTATAGTCACCGCGCTGAAGCCTTTCAGCCTCAGGCCGCATACGTGCCGCGCCCACAGACCATACGCTGGCGTGCGACCAAACATGCTGGGTTCAGGATAGGCGTCTTCCAACTCCGGCGGTTGGCGCGCCGCATCAGCTTCCGTGCCGCCGCCGCGATAGACAAGGTGCACTCGCTCCAGTGTCACATCCTCGATCGGATGATCCGGCAACCCCATGATGAGGGCACTATAATCCGGCAGGATACCTTCGGCGGTCACATCGCGGATAATGACCTTGCGGATCGCGCCCGGCACCGCCCCTTCAGGTGCCCGCAATCGCGCGCCCAGACGCAGGAATATCGGCGCGGTGGTGATGTCGCGCATCGTCAGGTTGGAAGCCATCACATCTTCGATCACCCCGCCATCGACCGTCTCCAGCGCCAGACCGCGCGAACGCTCGAAGGCACAACGATTGATGCGTATGCGGCGAAAATCACCGCTCGATTCCGTGCCGATCTTGATGCGGCCCGTCACCCGGTCACGGTCAGGCGAAAACATCTGCGTGCGGCCACGCGTACCATCGATCAGCGTCCCGGAATCGAAGCCACTGACCGTACAATCCTCAATCATCACATCCTCGACCGGCCGCCGCTCCCCTAAAGCGAAGCTCGCCTTCAGCACGATGGCGTCATCATTCGGCGTATTGACGCGGCAACCGCGCACGATCACGCGACGACAGCCGTCGATATCGATGCCGTCGCGGTTGGAATCGATCAGCAAATTCTCGATCGTCAGGTCATCGACGCCGGTCGCCAACACTGCAAAATGCCCGCCGCGCACAATGGTGAAATCCTGCAGGCGCACGCTCCTCGCCCGGCACAGCGCGATGGTTTTATTGCCAAGGCCGCTCATCGCCGATACCTCCGGCGACAACACGGCCAGTTCTGCCGCGGACATCCCCTGCATACTGAGCGGAAATTCGCCAGCCTGTTTGCGCCAGCGTGAGCCAGGCCCTTCCCGCGTCAGGCCGCGCCCGTCGATCAGGCCCGGCCCGGAGATCGACACGTCCTCGACATCGATTCCGTGGATCAGGCTGTTGCGCCAGTGGCTATGGCCGAAATCCTGATAGAGATCGAACGGGTTCGGCTCGGCTTCTTCATAGCAACCGTCATGACGCGCCGGATCGGCGGCTTCCAAAACGCACCCGGCTTCCAGCACCAGGTGCACATGACTGCGCAGAGCCAGGGTAAAACTAAGATAATGCCCCGCCGGCAAGACCACGACATCGCCGGGCGTCGCCGCATTCATCGCCGCCTGAATCGCTTCGGTATCGAGCGTGCGGCCATCACCCGCCGCGCCGAAATCACGCGCATTCAGCTTGCGTCCTGGTGCGTCCGCCTTATTGCCGAAAATTATGGCCATGCCCGCCGCTGTCCGATTTATCGCTTGTCAAAGCGTATTATCAATCATAAATAATCACATAAATACAAATTCAATCACATGCAAATCGTTTTACCAATCGAATGGAATGGGTGACACTCCCGCTTTGGAAGCGCTCCAGGAGGATATACATATGATCGACCGCCGCCTTTTTCTGTCACTGAGCGCCGCCGCCGGTACGGCCACCCTGTTGCCTGTGTCCGCCAGGGCCGAAGCGCCCGGCCTGTCGATCCAGGACCTGTGGCCGGGCGATCCGCCGGGCGGCGAGCGCGTGACAACGCCGGAGGAGGTCATTCTGCGCCATCCCGGCGGCGATCCGAATGACACCGCCTTTTTGCATGTGCGCAAACCGTGGCTTTTGCTGCGCCGCCCGGCAAAGCCCAATGGCGCGGCGGTCCTGCTCATTCCCGGCGGCGGCTATGTTCGTGTCGCCGTCAGCAAGGCCGGCGGCGATATCGACGCCTGGCTGGCTTCGCTCGGCTATACGGTCTTCACCATGGATTACCGCCTGCCCGGCGATCCGTGGACGGCGGGGCCGGAAGTGGCCTTGCAGGACGCCCAGCGCGCCATGCGCCTGATCCGGTCACGCAGCCAGGAACTGGATTTCGATCCCGCGCGGGTCGGCGTCATGGGGTTCTCCGCCGGCGGCCACGTCACCGGTCTGCTGGCCACGCGCTTCGACAAGCCGGTCTATACGCCGGTCGATGCCGCCGACACCCTCTCCGCCAAACCGGCCGTCGCCGCCATGTGCTATCCGGTCGTCACCATGATGCAGCCCTACGCCCACCAGCAGTCGATGCACGCCGCACTGGGCGCCAACCCGACCGACGAGGCCCGTCAGGCCAATTCCATCGAGTTGCATGTCCCCGCCGATGCGCCGCCGGTTTTCGTCTGCGCCACCACCAATGATCCCTCGGTGCCGCACCAGAACGCCATGCTGATGTTCGATGCGCTCAATACCGCCCAAATATCGACAGAACTGCACCTCTATGAAGGCGCCACTCACGGCTTCCCGTTGAAAGACAAGCAGGGAAATCTGCTGCCCTGGGGGCCGCAAGCGCTGCAATTCATGCAAAAACACGGCCTCGACGCCGCCTCCGGAGCTATCCCGTCATGAGCAAAGCCCGCTTCGCCGCCCTCGCCGCCCTTGCCCTGTTCGTTTCCGGCCAGGCCCTGGCGCAAACACGTCCGCCAATCCGCGTCATCCTGGTCGGCGACTCGACCATGACCGACAAGAGCGGCTACGGCAAAGGCTTTTGCGCCCAATTCACGCCGGAAGTCGCCTGCATCAATGCCTCACGCGGCGGGCGCAGTTCCAAAAGCTACCGCGTCGAAGGCCTGTGGGACCAGATACTGGCGCAACTGAATGACAAGCAGAATTTCAAGGCAACCTATGTGCTGGTACAATTCGGCCATAATGACGGCTCCAGCAAGCCGGAGCGCCACACCAGTCTCGAAACCGAATTCCCGGTCAACATGCGCAATTATGCGCTCGATGTCCGCAAGGCCGGCGCAGTGCCGGTGCTGGTCACGCCCATTACCCAGCGCCATTTCAAGAATGGCCGGCTGATGCCCGATCTCCTGCCCTGGGCTGCCGCCACGCGGCTGGTGGCGCGCACGGAACATGTGACGCTGATCGACCTGAATGCCGAAAGCCAGAAAGCGGTGCAGGTCATGGGGCTGCCTGAGGCCAATACCCTCGCCGGCCAGCCGATTCCGCAGAATGTGCTGGATACACAAGAGTCCGGCACTTCGGTTCCGGCGGTCTTCACCGACGCCTCACAGGGCGCCGGTAATACCCAGGCCTTCGACTATACCCATATGGGACCGAAGGGATCGGCCTATTTCGGTCATATGGTCGCGGACCTGTGGGCGAAGGCCGATCCTGCTATCGCCCCCTATCTGAAGACCGCCGAATAATAACAGACTTATGGCTTCCAAAACGATCCGGGAGCCTCTAAAGAGATTGAAAATGAAACATATTGATCGATATGGATCAATGTGACGCCAATTGGAGACTCCCCCATGTGCACGAGCCACTACGCGAAGACGCTTTACGCGACTCATCCGGATATGATGAAGGGGGCGGATAACGCCGACCTGCGTGACAAGTACCTGATGACGGGCCTGTTCGCGCCGAACGCCGTGGTGCTGAACTACACCCATTTCGAGCGCTTCGTCATCGGCGGGGCCGCGCCGGTTGCGGGCACGGTCAAGCTGCCCGACCAGACCGAACCCGCCTCCGCCGCCGGCCATCCCTTCCTGGAGCGCCGCGAACTGGGCGTGATCAATGTCGGGGGCGGCACAGGCAAGGTGTCGGTCGATGGCGTGGTGTATGATCTGGCGCAGAAGGACGGCCTCTATATCCCGATGGGGTCCGCCGAGGTGCTGTTCTCTTCCGATGACGCCGCCAATCCGGCCCTGTTCTACCTGACCTCGACGCCGGCCCATGCCCGCTACGAAACGGTCAAGATCTCCATCGACAAGGCCGTGCCGCTGGAGCGCGGTTCGCTGGAGCAGTCCAACCAGCGCGTTATCTACCAGTATATCGTGCCGACCACGGCGAAGTCGTGTCAGTTGCTGCTTGGTTTGACCATACTGGCCCCCGGCTCGGTGTGGAACACCATGCCGCCGCATCTGCATGACCGCCGCTCGGAGGTCTATTTCTACTTCGGTCTGGGTGAGAACGACCGGGTGTTCCATTTCATGGGCCAGCCGGACAATGCCCGCCATATCGTCATGGCCAATAACGACGCTGTCGTCTCGCCGCCGTGGTCGATCCATATGGGCTGCGGCACCAGCAACTATGCCTTCATCTGGGCCATGGGCGGGGAGAACCTCGACTATACCGATATGAATGTGCTCGATATCTGCCAGTTGGCGTAACGCGGAGCACTCTGAACTGCCCTTTTTCTCTTCCCCCTCTCCCCATGACAATGGGGAGAGGACGACGCGCAAGGCGAAGCCGCAGATCGTCGGGTGAGGGGCTTGTGTCCACCTGGAAAAGGCTTTCAGATTACGCACTTATTCTTCACTTCATCACTACGCGGCCGCTCCCTGCCCCCTCCGTCAGCCCTGCGGGCTGCCACCTCCCCCGTAAACAGGGGAGGATCAGAAGGAAAATTCCATGTCTTCTTTATTCGATCTCACCGGCAAGGTTGCCATCGTCACCGGCGGCAATAAGGGCCTGGGTGCGGGTATCGCCCTGGCCCTGGCCGAAGCGGGGGCCGATATCGCCGTCGTTTCCACCCGGACGGAAACCGAAACGGTCGAAGCGGTGAAAGCGCTGGGCCGCAAGGCCATCCATATCGCCGCCGACCTGACCTCGATCGAACCGATCAATCACATCGTCTCGACCACGCTGTCCGAGCTTGGCAGGCTCGATATCCTCGTCAACAATGCCGGCATGATCCG